>OFMJ01000039.1_pt1 | contig 134517 bp, 126 predicted proteins | sample 1541801 | NCBI WGS metagenome assembly OFMJ01 (sample SAMN04209234, study PRJEB22552) | human gut metagenome | biome: gut; material: feces | host: Homo sapiens | place: USA: Oklahoma
TATTTAATTTGAGATACAAAGTCTTGGGGCACCTTCCTTACGGAGGGTGCCCCAACCCTCTCTTTTTTGTTGTGATGACCAACCGCCGTACCCGTTTCCGCCAAAACAGCTAGCTCATCATGGACCTTACTGTCAATTTTTTAAGGGATGGCTCTTCCCTGCTATTTCCCGTGCGGCGATCAAATCAACGCGCGATACCCCTTTTTTGCAACAAAAAAGCACCTGGCAAACAGGTGCTTTTTCTTACTTTTACAGATAATACCGCGGATTGGTCGTGCGGCCATTGACACGCACTTCAAAGTGGCAGTGGTTACCGGTCGACTGGCCAGTGCTTCCCACGGCAGCGATGACCTGCCCCTGTGCGACCGTCTGCCCTGCGGAGACATACAGCGCACTGGCGTGGCCATACAGGGTGACAACGCCATTGCCGTGATCGATCATCACGCATTTTCCGTAACCGGAATACCAACGGGCAAGAATGACGGTACCGCCCGCGGAAGCGTAAATCGGGTTGCCGTAGCCAGATGCGATATCCATGCCCTTATGGCCGTAATGGCCGTATTCCTGGCTGACATAGCCGGACGGGCACGGGTTGATGAACGCGCCGCTGCCGGTCTGCGGAGAAGAACCGCTTGGCGCAATGGAAATCGGTTCGGCGCTGCCGACTGTGACCTGTTTTTGCACCGGTTCTTTTGTGACAACACTATCCAGAACGGTGCGGTTGACCTCAACGCCGTTGACGTAATCAATCGTAGCAGTTACCTGACGCACACCGTTTTCACCTTCCTGTGTGGTGACCTTGGTGCCTTTCATATATTTCTTGTCGGATACTTCCACCGTTTCATACGGAATGGATTCCTCATAGGTAACTGTTTTGGAAACCTTGACCGACATGAACGGAACCGACCCGGAAATTTTCACAACATCACCCGGAAAACAGCTGGTGAGGATGTTCGGGTTGAGCGCGACGAGCGAATCCAGCGAGATGCCATTCGCCTGTGCGATTTCGTAAGGTGTATCGCCTGCCTGCACCGTGTAAGAAAGCTCCGCTTCCTTATCAGAGGTGACAAGGGTGGCAAGTTCATTTGCATCCACAACGCTGGAAGCAAGATAAAGGCCCTTACGGAATTCATACGGTTGCTCAAATTCAACGTTCTGCACCGAAGTATCAGCACGATAAGAATCCAGAATACCTTCCAACGCGTTTATCACAACTTCGGAATCAGTCACAGCACCGTAAAATTCATCGCCAATATACAGGCCTTCCGCCTCCACGATGTTCAGGTCGGAAAGCTGGATCATATTGTCCGCAAGCTGGTTTTCATCCAAAATATCCGCGCGGTTTACCAAAGAAACTGTATACTGCGGGATAATATCAATCGTTTCTTCGCCCTGTTCGTAGATGATCCGCTGCTGCATCAGCCGCTCAGCATCCTCAAACACGGTTTCGTCTTCAATGTAGCCGACCGCTTGCCCGTTGTAGTACACCTGCACCGCAAAAGTCAGATTCTGGCCAACCATGACAACACCGGACAGGATCAGCACCAGAACGACCGGAAGAACATAGTTGAGCGTATGCCGAATCAACCGGCGGTTGTTCGCAAACCCTTCCGCGAACGTGCGGATGCAAAGCAGAAGGCCGTTCCGGCGCCCTTCTGCTTCAGCCGCCATGCGGTAATTACGCTCCATCAAATAAAAGCCGCGGCGGACTTTAAAAAACGGAGCGCGCACTCCGTGCTGAATCTCCTCCCACAAACGAAGGCACGAAACTTTTGCCTCCTTCAGTTTTGGGGAGAACTTCCTGAACAAAAAACGATAAAACCGTTTTAAACGGCGGATAACACCTTTAATTGTAAGCATGCAAGTACGGTAGGTCTCACGGAAGAGAGGCTCGCCATACTGATGATAAAACTCCGAACAAACAGAACCGATAATGTCTAATACACGGCTGACCGAAAGCGTTTGCTCAGGACGTTGTTCAGGCTCTTTTTCCGCTGTGCGTTTTCCAAAGCGGAATGCCATATACAACAGCTCCTTTCTTTTTTAAAGATCATTTGCATTTGCTTGTTGGTCTCCAAATGATTACAAATTAGTTACAACAATATTCATTATACTGAAAAAAAAGAAAATTGCAAGCTTTATCTGCAAGAATGTTTCTTTTTTCAACCTTTTTCCTGCGCATTTTCCGTTCCCTTCCAGCTTGAAAAACAACGTTTTGTAATAATTTCATCCAAAGACAAATGCGCTAAGTTTGCCGGAAAGCAGTGTATCCGCAAACAAAAAGCCTGCCGCTGCCGGCAGGCTTTTTCATCATTTTACTTATTGGCGCTGTAATTATAATCCAATCGTTCCACCGGATAATCCTTCAGCACTTCGGTAATCGGACCAATATCCGCTTTGGCTTTTGCCAGATCATGCTCTTTGTAATTGCCGCATTCTTTCGAACTCGCTGTTCCCGGAATCTCCCCTTCAAACTGCTCAATGAACCGCATGGCGTCATAAGTCAGTTTAATAGCCGCTTCGTTCGGAACATTGCGGGTGAGCAGATAAAACCCGGTGCGGCACCCCATTGGGCCTACATAAATAATCTGATCCTTCCATTCGGTATTGCGGGCATAGGTAGCAAACAGATGCTCGATGGTATGCATTCCCGGAACATCCAGGTAATCCCCTTTGTTCGGCAGTTTCATGCGAATATCGTAAGTGGTGATATCCCCGTCGATGCGGGAAATGTACATGCCGAGTCCGAGTGTATCATGATCCACAGTAAAGCTGGCGATTTTTTCCATAAAGATCGACTCCATCCTTGTTGTATTTTTCTTCATTGTAACACATTTTGCGGGCATTTGCACCTTAAAAAATTTCCGCCTGCTATCCCCACATGGAACACAGCAGACGGAAACATGAAATCATTTTAAAGCACTTTGGAAAGGAATTCCTGCAGACGGGGATTCTGCGGATGTTCAAAAAATTCCTTCGGAGCATTCTGCTCTTTGATATGCCCTTCATCCATAAACAACACGCGGGTTGCCACTTCGCGGGCAAAGCCCATTTCGTGGGTGACAACGACCATGGTCATACCATCGTCCGCAAGTTCTTTCATCAGATCGAGCACTTCGCCGACCATTTCCGGGTCGAGCGCGGAAGTCGGTTCGTCAAACAGCATGACGTCCGGGTTCATGGCAAGCGCACGAACAATGGCGATACGCTGTTTCTGACCACCGGAGATCATGGACGGATAGGCTGACGCCTTATCCGCAAGACCGATCCGTTCCAGCAGACGCATGGCGTTCTGCTCGGCCTCTTCCTTGCTCATAAGTTTGAGCTTTATGGGTGCAAGGGTAATATTCTGCAAAACAGTCAGATGCGGGAACAGGTTAAAATGCTGAAACACCATACCCATTTTCTGACGCAGCCTGTTGATGTCGGTCTTCTTGCTGTTGATCTGCTCGCCTTCAAACCAAATCTCACCGTCTGTTGGTGTTTCAAGCAGATTCAGGCAGCGCAGAAAGGTGGATTTTCCGGAACCGGACGGCCCGACAATAACAACCTTTTCCCCTTTTTCAATGTGTTCGTTAATGCCGTCGAGCACAACGTGTTCGTCAAACGTTTTGGTCAGATTCTTAACGTCGATCACTCTTCGCCATCCTCCTTTCCGCAATTTTAATGAGCTTGCTGATGCCCATTACCAGGAAGAAATAGATAATCGCAACCGAAATAAGCGGGAAAAACGCATCGAAGGTACGGCTTCGAACCAAATCCGCCGCACGGGTAAGGTCAACAACCGCAATGTAACCCACGATCGATGTTTCTTTCAGCAAAGCGATAAATTCGTTACCCAATGCCGGGAGGATGTTTTTAACCGCCTGCGGCAGAATGATGCTCTTCATCGTCTGCCCCTGCGTGAGGCCCAGCGAACGGCCCGCTTCCATCTGACCGCGGTCAACCGACTGGATACCGCCGCGGATGATTTCGGAAACATAGGCGCCGGAGTTGATGCCGAACGAGAGAATGGCGGTGATGAGAACAAAGTCATCCGGAACACCGACAAGAATGATATTGTACATAATGAGCAACTGAATCATAACCGGTGTACCGCGAATGACCGCTGTATACGCGTTGCAGATCCAGTTGAGAATTTTTAACTTTCCGCTCTGCGCGTTATAAACCTTTACCACTGAAACCAGCAGGCCGATCATAACGCCCAGAAGGGTGGCAAACAAAGCGATGATCAACGTATTGCAGAAACCATTCAGGAAAGACGCCCAGCGGTTTTCTTCAATGAACGTTTTGTAAAAGCTGTTTGCAAACCCATCGAACATATTGAGAGGCAAAACTGTCATGCTTCAAATTCCTTTCTTGATCCGCTGTTTTTATAAGACGCGTTAAACCCAGCGTGTAACGGTACACGCTGGGACGCAGAATTCACTGTTTGTTACAGACCGAATCAGGCTTCGGAATGAGCGACTACATACTCTTCGATCTTGCCTTCGCTCTGGAGACGCTCCAAAGTGCTGTTGATGGAATCAAGCAGTTCGGTGTTGCCTTTTGCCACACAGATGCCGTAGGATTCCGGCTCCGCATCGCCGACTTTTACACATTTAATGCCGGTGTTGTTCGCAACGATCGACTCAGCCGGGAGCTTATCGATAACAACCGCATCGATACGTCCGTTGAGCAGGTCCTGAGAAGCTTCCAACGCGTTCGCGTACTGTTTGCACTCTGCGCCAGTGCCTTCCAAAGCACCAGCTACATGCTCGCCGGTCTCTTCGTCTTCCGTACCCTTGACAGCGTCGCTGACAAGGAAGTCGCCCGTGGTGCCGAGCTGTACGCCGATGGTCTTACCAGCGAGATCGCTCAGGTTCGCGTAGGTGTCGCCTTCTTTGCAGATGATGTACTGCACAGAAGTATAGTACTCAATGGAAAAATCAACCGCTTCTTTCCGTTCGTCGGTCACGGTGATACCAGCAGCGCCGAAATTCGCTTTGCCGCTCTGGATACCCGGAACGATGCTGTCGAATTTTACGTTTTTAACATCCAGCTCAACGCCGAGGTCTTTCGCGATCTCCTGACCGATCTCAACGTCAACGCCGAGAACCTGGTCGCCGGAAGTGTACTCAAACGGCGGGAACGCCGCGTCTGTATACATAACGATTTTGCCAGCTTCTTTGATCTGATCTACGGTCTGGTACGAGCTGCCGGAACATCCGCTCAGCATGCAAAGGCCGAGGGCTGCGGCAGCAACAACTGCAAGCAGTTTTTTCATAGTTACTCTCCTCCATTTGAACTCAATCAATTTGTTGTACTTAACAATAGCACACTCCTGCATAAAATTCAAGGATTTTTGCAACATTATTCATTTTTTCTTATATTTATACATCTCCGTTGGACGCATGCGAACAAATTTAGCGAATATGACCAAGTTTATTCATTCACTGTATACGCAAGACTGCCGTCATATCCGGCGGGAGATGCGCTTTCAGGCAAACCCGCTCGCCCGTCACCGGGTGGATAAACCGCACCAATCCGCAGTGGAGCGCCTGACGGGTGATCCATCCCCTCGTTCCGCCGTAGAGGTCGTCCCCCGCAAGCGGATGCCCCAGAAACGCAAAATGCACCCGAATCTGGTGGGTCCTTCCGGTTTGAAGACGTACAGCAAGCAGGCTGTGCCCATTTTGGCGAAAAAGTACCCGGTAGTGGGTGGACGCCGGTTTCCCGTCCGGCGAGACTCTGCGCAGGATGATGCTTTCCCCCGCCCGCGCGATGGGTTGTTTTATAAATCCATCCGACGGAGCGACATTCCCTTCGGCAACCGCGTAATACACCTTCTCCACCTCACCCGAAAGCGCGGCGGCGGCAAGCGCGTGCTTGGCGACCACGCACAGACCGGATGTATCCCGGTCCAACCGGTTGATGGGGTGAAAACCAGCCGCCTCGCCCTTTTTCAGACAACGGGCGGCAAACAGGTTTGCCAGTGTATCCTCCAAATGGCGATGGGAAGGGTGTACCGGCATGCCGGGCGGTTTGTTAAACACCACGAGATCTTCATCCTCATACACCACAGGGGCGGACAGCGCCGCGTTGGGAATAAAATCCACCGTTTCCTCTTCCAGTACAAGAGAGAGGGTATCTCCTTCACGCAGCAGTGTGCGCGCGACCGATTCCACTGGAGCACCGTTGAGAAAAAGGCTGCCACGGCCCTGCTTGAGGCGGTTCAAAAACCGCCTGGAGCAACCGTGGCAACCTTTTAAATACTGCCAAACAGAACAGCCTGCGCCGGAATTCACCTGACAGGTTATGATCCGCATCAGCCTTTGCAGACTTTAACGATCCAGTCGCGGGTATCCTCTTTACGGCCCCACTGGATGCCGGTCAGTTCATCATACAGACGCTGAGAAATTTCACCGATCTGATTGTTGTTGATGGTCATTTTCAGGTCGCCGTATTTGAGTTCGCCAACCGGAGAGATAACCGCTGCCGTACCAGTGCCGAATGCTTCTTTCAGATTGCCGGCCTTATACGCTTCGACCAGTTCGTCAATGGAAAGCATCCGTTCAGAGACTTTGTAGCCCCAGTCTTTGAGCACCTGCACGCAGGATTTTCTGGTAATGCCCGGCAGGATAGAGCCGTGCAGTTTCGGGGTAACGATCTCATCGCCCAGAACGAAGAAGACGTTCATGGCGCCGACCTCTTCAATGTATTTCTGCTCTACGCCGTCCAGCCACAGCACCTGAGAATAACCTTCCGCGCCGGCAACATCCTGCGCTTTGAGGGAAATCGCGTAGTTCGCGCCGGTTTTGACTTCGCCGGTACCGCCGCGCACTGCACGCACATAATTTTTCTCAACATAGATCGCGACCGGATTCAGGCCGGTTGCATAGTACGCGCCCGACGGGGAAAGGATAATGAGAAGCTTATAGCTCGAGGACGGATGAACGCCCAAAAACGGCTCGGTCGCAAAGATGAACGGACGGATGTAAAGCGAAGCGCCTTCCGAATGCGGGACCCAGTCTTTATCGATTTCGATGAGGGTCTTGAGCGCTTCCAGCATAAAGTCTTCGTCCACTTTCGGAATACACATACGCTCATTGGAATTGTTGAGACGTTTGAAGTTTTCCTGCGGGCGGAACAGCTGAATGTCGCCGTCTGCGGTGCGGTAAGCTTTTAAGCCTTCAAAAATAGTCTGCGAATAATGCAGCACCGAGCAGGAAGGATCAAGCGCGATCGGCCCGTACGGAAGGATCTGCGCGTCATGCCAGCCGTGTTCTTTGTCCCAGTCCATCATGAACATATGGTCGGTGAAAATGTGACCAAAGCCCAGCTTGGATTCATCCTGCGGTTTCTGTTTCGGGCAGGTGGTTTTGGTAATTTTAATGTTGCTCATCGGTTCAGCACTTCCTTATAAAAATAACGTACCGGTTCCGTACTGGCGGAACACAGTACAACTGAAATCATTATAGCAACATCCACCCCGATTTTCAACAAATGTGAAGAAGATTTTTGGCTCCTGCAGGGAATTATGTCGATTCTACCAATTCTCGTTGAAAAATCCATTCTCTTCCTATATAATAATATCAGTGTTCTTTATTTCGACCCGGGAAATTCTTCCCGGAATGATATCTGCCGGCGCATCTGCGCAAGGCGGGCATAACTGTTTTCCCGGCCGCCCTAAAAAGGTGCGGCGTTGTATCCGAATAATAGAGAGGAGTCGATCAAATGCAGCAGCTTACAGCAGCGCAGTTTCGTGAAAAGATCAAAGACAACCTGACCAATGTGATCGGGATCGCCGAAAACATGGCGGAAAACAAAGACATTTACCAGGCAGTCGCCATGTTTGTCAGCAATCTGGCAAAAGAAAATTACACCCATTTCATATCCAAAGCGAATTCCGAAGGAAGAAAGCGCGTTTACTACCTCAGCATGGAGTTTTTGATGGGACGTTCCCTCAAGACCACGCTGTACAATCTGGGCCTTGTGGATGTGGCGGAAGAGGCGCTCAAACCATACCATGTTACATTGGAAGATCTGTATGACTATGAACCGGACGCGGGGCTTGGCAACGGCGGCCTCGGGCGGCTTGCTGCCTGCTACCTGGATTCGCTGGCGACCACCGGCTATCCGGCGACCGGCTATTCCATCTGCTATGAATTCGGCATCTTCAAGCAGAAGATCATTGAAGGCTGGCAGAACGAACTGCCGGACAACTGGCTTCCGGGCGGCGGCATCTGGCTCCACCGGGTACCGGACCGCGCGGTCGAAGTCCACTTCGGCGGCGAGATCGAAGAGCGCTGGGAAGACGGCTACCATTACGTCAACTACAAAAATTACGATACCGTGCAGGCCATTCCGTATGATATGTACGTTTCCGGTTTCGGCGGAAAAGGCACTTCTCAGCTGCGTCTCTGGCGCGCCCAGAGCCCTGCGTTCGACATGGAGAAGTTCAACAACGGCGACTACGTCAACGCCCTCGGCCAAAGCGCCATGGCACAGGCTATTTCCAAAGTCCTGTACCCGAACGACAACCATGTGGAAGGCAAACTTTTGCGCCTGCGCCAGCAGTACTTCCTCTGCTCCGCTTCCATCAACGACATTATCACCCGGCACATGGCCACCTACGGCACGCTGGAAAATCTTGCCGACAAGGTCGCCATCCACATCAATGACACCCACCCGACCCTTGCCATCCCCGAACTGATGCGCCTGCTTCTGGACGAGTGCGGTTACAGCTGGGAAAAGGCGTGGGATATTACCATCCGCACCTTTGCTTACACCAACCACACGGTCATGAGCGAAGCGCTGGAGTGCTGGAACGAATCCATGTTCAAAATGCTGCTCCCGCGTATTTACCAGATCATCACCGAAATCAACAACCGCTTCTCCAAAGACGTTTACGACTACTACGGCAACAGCGAAAAGGTCAATCAGCTGGCCATCATTGCCAACCATCAGGTGCGGATGGCGCATCTGTGCATTGTGGGGTCCCACAGCGTCAACGGTGTTTCCAAGCTGCATTCGCAGATTCTCAAAGACGATGTCTTCCACGATTTCTACTGCATGATGCCGCATAAATTCACCAACGTCACCAACGGCATCGCTTACCGCCGCTGGCTGTACCAGTCCAATCCGGGGCTCACCAAACTGCTCAAAGAGCATATTGGCGACGGCTTCCTCACCGACGGGGCGGAACTTTCCAAAATCAAGAAATACGCGAACAACAAAACCTTCCTCACCGAACTGGCGAAGGTCAAACGGGAGAACAAGGTGCGGTTAGCGGAATACGTGAAAAAAGCAAACGGAATTGTCATCGACCCGGATTCCATTTTCGATGTTCAGGTCAAACGTTTGCATGAGTATAAGCGCCAGCATTTGAACGCGCTCAACATCATGACCGATTACCGCCTGCTTCTGGAAAATCCAAATATGGATTTTGTTCCGAAAACCTACATTTTCGGCGCGAAAGCGGCACCGGGCTATTACCTTGCCAAACAGATCATCAAACTGATCTGCACGCTGGCAAAGACAATCGACAGTGACCCGAAAATCCGCGAAAAACTGCAGGTCGTCTTCCTGGAGGACTACCGTGTCACCCTTTCCGAATTGCTGATGCCCGCAAGTGAAGTGAGCGAGCAGATCTCTCTTGCAGGTACAGAGGCTTCCGGTACCGGCAACATGAAACTGATGCTCAACGGCGCTATTACACTGGGCACCAAAGACGGCGCGAACATCGAAATCGGCGAAGCGGTGGGCGACGAAAACATCGTCAACTTCGGTATGACGGCGGATGAGGTCGCAGAGCTCAAAGCAAGGGGCTACCATCCGCAGCAATACTACCAGTCCAACGAGAACATCCGCAAAGCAATCGATATGCTGACAAACGGCATCGGCGGCGTGCGGTTTGACGAGATCGCGAATCAGCTTAAAAACAACGACACCTACATGGCGCTCGCTGATTTTGACAGCTACCGCGCGGCTCAGCAGAAGATCAGTGAGATCTACCGCGACCCGATGAAATTCTCGAATATGTCTTTGATGAACATTGCCGGCGCGGGGATCTTCTCCGCCGACCGTGCGATCCATGAATACGCGCACAATATCTGGCATCTGGACGAAACAAATCGATAACTTTTAAACCAAACCCCCGTCCTGCCATGCAGAACGGGGGTTTTCATATTCGGTTTCCACCGAAAAAATCAGAACAGAAAGGAAAACGGAAGCAACATGATGCAGTACCAGTGCAGGGACAGCTTCTATAAAATCCCTTTTGGCGCGGCGGTTCGCGGCAGCCGGGTGCGTTTCCGCATCACGACCCCGCCGGATCTGTATATTAACGAAGCGCAGCTGATTGTCAACAACGGCATAGCGGACCAGGTTGTCCCCATGGCCTATGAAAACACAACAGCTTCGTTTAACTCGTTCCGGGTGATTTATACGCCGGAAGAAACAGGGACCTTTTTTTACTACTTCAAACTATTGACCGAACGCGGCACCCAGTACATCCGCGCGTTTGAAAACGGCTGCGGTTACATGACCGGCGGCCAGAACGCGGGCGGCAGCTTCCAGCTCACCGTTTACAGCGAGACCTTCCGCGCGCCGGAAGGATTTACCGGCGGCCTGTTTTATCAGATCTTCCCAGACCGTTTCTTCCGCAGCGGCAAAGAGCATGAAGATGTTCCAGCCGACCGCCTTCTGCGGACCGATTGGGGCGCAACCCCGCATTTTCTGCCGGATGAGCGCGGCCGCATCACCAACAACGACTATTTCTGCGGGGATCTGGAAGGCATCCGCTTAAAACTCCCCTATTTAAAAGAATTCGGCATCACGGCCATTTATTTAAACCCCATCTTTGAAGCGCACTCCAACCACCGCTATAATACAGCGGATTATAAAAAAATCGACCCGCTGCTCGGCACCGAGGAAGATTTTGTCGCCCTTTGCCGGGACGCGAAAAAACTCGGCATCCGCGTAATTCTCGACGGTGTGTTCAGCCACACCGGCAGTGACAGCATCTATTTCAACGCGGAAAGCCGTTATCCCTCAACCGGCGCGGCAAACTCCACCCAAAGCGAGTATTTTAACTGGTACTCCTTCCAGCACTGGCCGGACCGTTACGCCAGCTGGTGGGGGATCGATACCCTGCCTGCCGTCAACGAACTGGAACCGTCCTACACTCAATTCATCTGCGGAGAGGGCGGCGTGATCGACTACTGGATGGAGCGCGGCGCTTCCGGCTTCCGGCTGGATGTTGCCGATGAACTGCCGGATGAATTCATCGTCCAATTGCGCAAAGCGGTCAGACGCCACGGCGAAGACAAACTGCTCATCGGCGAGGTTTGGGAAGACGCGAGTAACAAAATCAGCTACGGGGTCCGCCGCCGGTATTTTCTGGGGGATGAGCTCGACTCGGTCATGAACTACCCGTTCAAGGACGCGATTCTCCGCTTTGTGCGGTACGGCAACCGGGATGAATTTATGGAACGCATCCTCACCATCTGCGAACACTACCCGCTTCCGGCGCTTCACACGGCGATGAATTCCATCTCCACCCACGACACCGCGCGCGCCATCACCATGCTGGCGGGCGAAGATGGAAACGGCAAAGACCGGCTCTGGCAGGCGATGCACCCGCTTTCCCCGGAGCAGTACAAAACCGGCGTCAAACGGCTGAAGCTCGCCATGGTGCTTCAGTACTCACTTCCTGGCATCCCCTGCATTTATTACGGGGATGAAGCCGGCATGCAAGGCTATACCGACCCGTTCAACCGCGGCTGTTATCCATGGGGGCAGCAGGATGAAGAGCTGATGGAATTTACAAAACAGCTCGGAAAAATCCGGGCCGACTCACCCGCTCTGAAAGAAGGAACTCTGGAGTTCCCCGAAACGCCGGCAGACACCCTTGCCGTTCTGCGCACCGACGGAACGCATAGTTTCCTTGCGGTCATCAACACTCTGGACGCGGAGATAAGCCTCCCGCTCGACCCGGCCCATGCTTCCTTTACCCCGGTCATGGGCGAAGTTTACGCGGGAATCCTGCGTTTAAAGCCATACGGCTATGCTATTTTAACCAAATAATCTCCATCGGGCGGGCCAATGAAACGGCTCGCCTGTTTTTTCTTTGTTTTTAAACCATTTTTACAGCAAAAGCCCCGGTCTTTCAACGATGACAAGAGAACGCTTTTTATATACCGCAAAAACAAAAAGGCACAGCAAACGCTGTGCCTTTTTCGGTCTCTTTAACAGTCTGAGGCCGCTTTTCATCCGTTTTCTTCCGTCGTTTGAGGAAGGTCATCCCCCAACGGAAGGTAATCCCACGTCAACCCTTCCTTATAAATTCCGACATTTCCGCCGAACTCGCGGAACTTCCATTCCCCCTGCGCGGTTTTTTCATAGACCGTGACCCGTTTAAAACCATCCAGAAGCGGTTTGTCCCCGCCTGTGTACTGCTCGGTCACCGTCAGCTGTTCACCGCCCGGACAGGGTTGAACATAAGCCGAAACCACTTCAAAACCTTCATGGAAAATCAATGGGTAAAACCAGTCGTCTTCCGTGATGGTAAAGCTTCCGTCTTCATTAAAATGGCCCATATCGGTAAACGTGCGGAACAGAGAACGGCTGTAACTGCGGTAGGTTTTATCAAACTGAACCAAGCTTTCCTCTTCCCCGATATTGGTGTACAACAATTCATATACACAGGTTTCTGTCTGTTTGACCAATTCGGTGGCTTCTTCCAAATCATAAGGCTCTCCCGGGTCAGAATAACAGCCCGAAAAACAAAACAGCACTGCACCGATCAGCGCGGCGCCAATCACTCGTTTCAATTGGATCCTTTTCAATTTTTATGCTCCTTTCAAACCGGCGCATGATAACCGGTACGTTTTGCGTTGTTTCGACATACAATGGTATCAGGCAGGAAGAACATCTCATTTTCTTGCTTCAGGCGCCGCGTTTCTGATTAAATCCCCCGGAAACGGTGCAGACTAACAATGAAGTCAGAATTTGATTCACTGCAAACGCAGCACAAGTTCAAGGAGAGTGAATTCCCGTGCAGATCAAAAGGGGAGAAATTTATTACGCAGACCTGAGCCCGGTCGTGGGTTCCGAGCAGGGCGGCGTCCGCCCTGTGCTGATCGTACAAAACGACGTTGGCAACCGTTACAGCCCCACCGTGATCGCCGCGGCGATCACCAGCCAGCGCGATAAAGCAAAACTGCCCACCCATATCGAAATCGACGCCGCGCGGTCCGGCCTGTCTAAAAACTCAGTTGTCTTACTCGAACAGATCCGCACCATCGACAAACGGCGGTTAAAAGAACGAATGGGTGAAGTGGAACCGGCGCTGATGAACCGAATCAACAGCGCGCTTTCCATCAGTTTCGGTCTGCCCACCGACGGCCGCGGCAGCGCTACATAAGCCGCAAGCCGGACGTTCAACGATATGTAATCTTCAAATCAGGCGCTTTGAAAGCGCCTGATTTTTTTATATAAACCAATCTCACTGCCCAAACTCAGTTATGGGACAAGATTGTCAGCCAAAAAGCGCGGGCGAATTATCCTTCCTGCTTTTCCCGCAAAAGCCCCTGATAAATCTCGCTTTTTTTAAACCCGCTCTGTTTCGCGGCTGCTTTTGCGGCATCCGCCGGGCGCTGCCCTTCCCGCTCCAGCTGTTTTGCCAGTTCCACCGCGTCCGCAAGGGTCATTGCCTGTTCCTGCGGCTGGGAAGCGCCCTCCACCACCAGCACGAATTCGCCGCGCGGAGGGGTATTGACATAATACTCCACCGCCTGCGAAAGAGAAAAGCGCAGCACCTCCTCGTGCAGCTTGGTCAGTTCCCGAGCAATCGATATCTTCCGGTCGCCCAGAGCATCCAACAAATCCTGCAGGGTATTCTGCAATTTATGCGGCGCTTCGTAGAATATCATGGTGCGCGGCTCGTTTTTGATGGCTTCCAGATGTTCCCGCCGGCTTTTTTTCGCGGTGCTCAAGAATCCCTCAAAACAAAAGCGGGAGGTGATCAGCCCGCTGACGCACAGCGCCGAAATTACCGCGCTTGGGCCGGGTACCACCACGGTGGGAATCCCGCGTTCGGCGCACAGCCGCACCAAATCCTCCCCCGGGTCGCTGATGCAGGGCATGCCGGCGTCGGAGACAACGGCGCAGTTTTCCCCTGCTTCAATACGGGAAACAATCTGCTCGCCCCGTTCCCGCAGGTTGTGTTCATAATAACTCACCAGCGGTTTTTTGATCTCGAAATGATTGAGCAGCTTTACGGTCACGCGGGTATCCTCCGCGGCGATGAAATCCACCGAGGCAAGCGTTTCCCGCTGCCGTGGGGTCATATCCCCCAGATTGCCGATCGGCGTACCCACTACATATAACGTTCCGGACATTTTGTTCACTCCATTTACATCGGCAGTCAAAACACGGGCGATTAACTGCGTTTAACAGCCCCAATCAACCGTTTTGCCCGCCCGACAATTCCTTTTTCAAACCAAAATAGCGCCCGCCTTCCTCTAAAAACAGCGGGGGTTCCACCTGCAAAAAGGGTTTGCTCCCCTTTTTTCCTTCCACGAGCACCAACCATGGGCGGCCCTGCGGATTTTTGGAAACGAACCGCAGCCGCTTTGGCTCCACGCCGTTTGCCCGCATGGCTACGATCACATCCGCAAGCCGTTCCGGACGCTGGCACAGGCAGAGTCTCCCGCCAAACCGCAGGAGCGCCGCCGCACTGCGGCAGACGTCTTCAATGGTGCAGAAGATCTCGTGCCGCGCGATCCGCTGCGCGTCCCCCGTGCTTTTGATCCCCGCGCCGGCCGCTTTATAAGGCGGATTGCAGGTCACCAGGTCAAACGTTCCCTTTTGAAGCAGTTCGGGCGCGTTGGAAAGATCGGCACACAGTGCGCTCAGCCGCTCCCCCGCGCCGGACGCCTCGATCCCTTTCTCAAACTGACGGGCGCCCTCCGGCTGGATTTCCACGCCGATGCAATGCTTTGGAGAATACTCTTTGTATAAATACAGCGGTATAATACCACATCCGGTCCCAAAATCACAGACCGTATCCTTGCGGCGGGGCGCGGCAAAATCACTGAGCAGAAACGCGTCGGTTCCAAACCGGTGTTCATCGCTCACGAAAACAAAAACACCGTCACCAAGCTGCTCAAAATGCCCCTGTTGCTGGCTTTCCATCTTCCATCTCCTTACAAAAAGATACCGGTCATTCTCTTTGCTGACCGTATTGGTGTTATTATACCATATATCCATGACTTTTTTATAAACAAACATTCTTTTTTCTCTGTCGAATTGACAAAGGCTGTGTGCTATTATATGATAAGAAGTAAATGCAATGAAAGAAAGTAACCGGCACAAAAGCCAGGAAGGAGTTTTCTTTTACATGGATACCGACGGTCAAATACCGCTTTTTTCCATTCTGTTGATTTGTTTGATTCTGCTGGGGGCATTTTTTACGGTCGCCCAAAGCTCCATGATTGCCCTAAGCGACAACAAACTGAAAAAAATGTGCGACGAAGGGCAGAAAAAAGCGCTGCGTGTTCAGCGGATCACCAGCCGCCCGAAACGGTTCAAAGGAACCGCTGAATTCGGGCTGATTGCCTGTGCCATCCTTTCGGCGATTCTTGCGTTTTGGGGATTCTACCCGTTGCTTGTACAGCCGTTCGCGGCATGGCTTGCTCCGTTTGGCGCGCTTCTTCTCGCCAAAATACTGGCAGCAGTCATTATTCTGTTTGTCGTTTTGGTCTGTGTGCTGATCATTTCCCGAACCATTCCCTATTATTTGGGCTGTTCCAACCCGGAGCGTTACGCGTTCATCTGCGCGCCGCTTTTCCGCTTTTTCATGGTTCTTTTCACCCCGGGCGTGCTCCTTGTTGGCGGAATTTCCACAGCCATTGCCAAGCTGTTGGGAGCAGACCCTTCCAAGCAGTCGGCTGATGTCACCGAAGAAGAAATCCGCATGATGATGGATGAAGGCAGTGAAAAAGGCGTCATCGAATCAGCTCAGGTGGAAATGATCAACAACATCTTTGAATTTGATGACACCACCGCCGCGGATGTTATGACCCACCGCACCAACATTGCCGCTGTTCCCAAAACAGCAAGCATCAGCGATGTGGTCAGCCTGTCGGTAGAGGAAGGTTACAGCCGTATCCCGGTTTTCGATGAGGATATCGACAACATTGTCGGCGCCGTTTATGTAAAAGACCTTCTTGTGCTGGTCACCTGTGAATCGTCCGATGAATTCAGCATTGAGAATTTTCTCCGTCCGGTTATGTACATACCGGATTCCGCGAAACTACCGGAACTGTTCAAGCAGTTCACCACAAAAAAGGCGCATCTTGCCGTTGTTGTGGATGAATATGGCGGAACCGCCGGGTTGCTGACCATGGAAGACCTGTTGGAAGCAATCGTCGGCAATATTCAGGATGAATACGATGAAGAGGACGATGAAATCGTAAAACTGGATGACCGGACCTTCACCTTTGACGGAGGCGTTTCTTTGGAAGACTTGAGCAAAGCGCTCGGTGTGGACTTCCCGGAAGACGAGGATGACGAATACGATACGTTGAGCGGTCTGATCATCCATCATCTGGAACGGATTCCCGCCCCGTCGGAAGAAATTTCCATCACCATCAACGGCGTGCTGTTTACCGTGCTGTTGGTGGAAGACCGGCGGATCGCCCGAGTAAAAGCCCAGCTTCCGGAACCCAAACCGGAACAAGCGGATGAATCGGACGACTGATGGAGTGAATACAAAACACAAAAGTATGCCGTTTATTTTAAATAAAAAACCGCCTGTCATCACGGGCGGTTTTCTTTTTAACCGACAAGATATCTCTTGATGGTACGGTTATTCTACGCCTTCCCGCTTCCCGCCTATTTTCACATTTTAACCATCCAAAAAATGTCTTGTCACCATATGTATGTATTCCAATTCAGCAACCTTTGGCAAGCGCAAGAGCAGCGAGTATTTCATGTGAACCAAAATCCGCTTAAACACAAAAAAGCGCCGGATATTCGGCGCTTTTTATTGATACAACTTTTCTTATTTGCTGACGATTTCGCCCCAAACTTCACCAGAGCAACCGGCAGCGTTCGCTTCGTCGGTATCCAGATGCATAGCGGGAGAAAACTTTTCAGAGACACGGCAAACAACATCGCCAAACGCAAGGCTTCTGTCTGCGCTTTCTACCTTGACCCACACGATCTGCTTGTCAGAAACGCCCAGTTCTTCGGCTTTTTCGGGAGTGAGGTGGATGTGACGTTTCGCAACGATAACGCCTTCGCTCAGTTCCACTTCACCGCACGGACCGACGATTTTGCAGCCCGGTGTACCGGCAAGGTCGCCGGACTCACGAACCGGTGCGGCAATACCGAGGGTACGGGCATCGGTCGCGGAAATCTCAACCTGGCTTGCAAGGCGTTCCGGCCCCAGAATGAGAACGTTTTTGATGGTATTCTTCGGCCCGACAATGCTGACGCGCTCATTGGAAGCAAACTGGCCCGGCTGGCTGAGCATCGCACGGACGGTCAGTTTTCCGTCTTCCCCGAACAGAGTTTTCAAATCCGCCTCAGTAAGATGAACGTGACGGGCAGATGTTTCAACAATAAACTGTTTTTCCATAATTGCACTCCCCAATTCCCCGCATGGTACAGGCGTGAAAAAGCCGATATTGCCCATGCGGTTCTGCAATACCGGTATGTTGAATCAACGCACTGCTTTTGTTGTTACTTTTATTATAATACATGCAAAATGCCCGGTCAAGCGGAATTGAAGGACAGGCTTTGAACAAAGGGCGTATCCGGCAACAATTCAAAACATTGACCGATGCGGTTTATCCTGCTTGCTCAAAGCACACAGCCGACCGCCAAAACCGTACTCATACAGAAAGCCACATTTTCCCGCTGATATCAGAAAAATCCTCTTGAAACAATTTTCTTGTGTACGGCGCTTATTAGCCCCTGAGATTTAACCGCTGTTTTAAAGTGAAACCCGTAAAACAGCAAACAGCTTTGCGGGCAGATGGATTGACTCACCGGAGAATTGTTCAAACAAAAGAAAAAAGGAAGCACATTTCTGTGCTTCCTTTTTATATGATTCTTATTCCTCAGTTCCGTAAAGGGTCTGAAGTTTAACAAGGAAGTTGTACTGGTCAACCGCTTTCTGAGCAGCTTCATCAAACAGCTTCTCTGCGCGCTCTGGGAACGCAAGTTTCAGACGGCTGTAACGGGTCTCACCGGAAATAAACTCTTTGTAATCGCCGGTAGCCGGTTTGCTGTCAAGGATGAACGGGTTTTTGCCCTCAGCCTTCAGCGCCGGATTGAAGCGGAACATATTCCAGTAACCAGCTTCAACAGCTTTCTTCATCTCAGCCTGGCAGTTGGTCATACCGCCTTTAACGCCGTGCATTTCACACGGAGCATAGCCGATGATGAGGGACGGGCCATGGTAAGCTTCCGCCTCGGTGATTGCTTTCAGAGTCTGAGCCTGGTTTGCGCCCATTGCGATCTGAGCAACGTATACATAACCATAGGTCATTGCGATCTCTGCAAGGCTCTTCTTGCCGATTGCTTTACCAGCAGCAGCAAACTGAGCAACCTGACCGATCTGGCTTGCTTTGGAAGCCTGACCACCGGTGTTGGAGTAAACTTCGGTATCAAATACCATGATGTTAACATCCTCGCCGGAAGCGATGACATGGTCCAGACCGCCGAAGCCGATGTCGTAAGCCCAACCGTCACCACCGAAGATCCAGATGGATTTCTTCGCGAGGTACTGTTTCTTCTCAAGGATTTCACGAGCGAGGGTGCAAGCTTCGCACTTGCAGCCTTCTACAACGCCAGCTTCCAGAGCAGCAACATATGCTTCGGTTGCGGAAGCGTTTGCTTTGCCGTCATCCTTCGTATCCAGCCAAGCCTGAGCCGCTTCTTTGATTGCAGCGTCGGTGTAGCTGAGAGCAAGCAGGCTCTCGGTCTTAGCAACGAGGCTGTCACGAACCGCTTTCTGGCCGAGGTACATACCAAAGCCGTGCTCTGCGTTGTCCTCAAACAGGCTGTTCGCCCAAGCCGGACCGTGGCCGTTCACTTTGCTGGTGGTGTACGGAGAAGTTGCAGCCGGGCCGCCCCAGATGGAAGAACATCCGGTTGCGTTGGAGATGAACATTCTCTCACCAAACAGCTGGGTGATCAAACGAGCGTAGCTGGTCTCTGCACAGCCTGCGCAGGAACCGGAGAACTCAAGCAGCGGCTGGTTGAACTGAGAACCCTTAACGGTGGTCTCTGCCATCATGCCGTCTTTCTTCTTAATGTTCTCAACACAGTAGTCGAATACCGGCTGCTGGTCGAGCTGGCTCTCCTGCGGAACCATTTTGAGGGTGCCTTTTGCAGCGGTCGGACATACGTTGACGCAGACGCCGCAGCCCATACAGTCAAGCGGAGAAACTGTCATAGCGAACTGATAGTTCTCACAGCCTTTGCCGATCATCTGTTTGGACTTCATGCCAGCCGGAGCTTTCGCAAGCTCGTCAGCAGTCAGCGCAAACGGACGGATGGTCGCGTGCGGGCAAACATAAGCACACTGGTTACACTGGATACAGGTTTCCGGATTCCATTCCGGAACGCTTACTGCAACACCACGTTTTTCGTAAGCGGAAGCGCCCTGCTCAAACTGGCCGTCAACATGGTCAACGAACACAGATACCGGCAGGCTGTCGCCGTCCATCTTAGAAACCGGCTCAAGGATCTCTTTGACCATTTTCACGGTCGCCGGATTGCCTTTAAGCTGGGTATCATCAGCAGCGTCTTTCGCATCTGCCCAAGAAGCCGGAACTTCAACTTTATGCAGAGCGTCTTTACCGGCGTCGATCGCTTTGTAGTTCATTTCAACAACCGCTTCGCCCTTCTTGGAGTAGGACTTCTTAGCAGCTTCTTTCATGAACTTGATTGCGTCTTCAGCCGGCATGATATTTGCAAGCGCAAAGAAAGCAGACTGGAGAATGGTGTTGGTGCGTTTGCCCATACCAATCTCGATCGCTTTGTCGATTGCGTTGATGGTGTAGAGCTGAATGTTGTTGTTCGCAATATAGCGTTTTGCTTCAGCAGGCATATGGTGGTCGAGTTCCTCGTCGCTCCACTGGCAGTTGATCATGAAGATACCGCCCGGTTTTACGTCGTTGACCATCTTAAAGCCTTTGATAACATAAGACGGGTTATGGCACGCAACGAAGTCAGCCTTGTTGATGTAGTAAGGGCTGCGGATCGGTTTGTCACCAAAACGCAGGTGGCTGATGGTTACGCCGCCGGTCTTTTTGGAGTCATACTGGAAGTACGCCTGAATGTACTTGTCGGTATGGTCACCAATGATCTTGGTGGAGTTTTTGTTCGCACCAACGGTACCGTCGCCGCCGAGGCCCCAGAATTTACATTCGGTTGTGCCTTCTGCTGCGGTGTTCGGAGCCGGTTTCTCTTCGAGAGAGAGGTAGGTGACATCATCGTTGATACCGATGGTGAAACGGGTCTTCGGCTCAGCTTTTGCCAACTCGTCGTAAACAGCGAATACGCTGGACGGCGGGGTGTCTTTGGAACCGAGGCCGTAACGGCCGCCGATGACCATAGCATCGTTGCCAGCTTCACGCAGAGCGGTGACAACATCGAGGAAGAGCGGTTCGCCCAGAGAGCCCGGCTCTTTGGTACGGTCGAGAACAGCGATCTTCTTCGCGGTAGCCGGAATCGCTTCCAGCAGTTTCGCCGGAACGAACGGACGGTACAGACGGACTTTGACAAGACCGACCTTCTCGCCTTTCGCGGTGAGGTAATCAATAACCTCTTCGGCTACGTCGCAGATGGAGCCCATCGCGATGATAACGCGTTCCGCATCCGGAGCGCCGTAGTAGTTGAAGAGTTTGTAGTTGGTGCCGATTTTAGCGTTGACTTTGTCCATGTACTCTTCTACGATTGCCGGAAGCGCATCATAGTACTTGTTGCAAGCTTCACGATGCTGGAAGAAGATATCTCCGTTTTCGTGAGAACCGCGGGTAGCCGGATGCTCCGGATTGAGCGCATGGTCACGGAACGCTTTGATTGCATCCCAGTCAACCATTTCAGCGAGGTCATCGTAATCCCAGGTCTCGATCTTCTGGATCTCGTGGGAGGTACGGAAACCGTCGAAGAAGTTGATGAACGGTACACGGCCTTTGATGGTTGCGAGATGAGCAACAGCGGAAAGGTCCATGACCTCCTGCGGGTTAGACTCGGCCAGCATAGCAAAACCGGTCTGACGGCAGGCATATACGTCAGAATGGTCACCGAAGATGTTCAGCGCATGGCTTGCAACGCAGCGTGCAGAAACGTGGAACACGCTCGGCAGCAGCTCACCAGCGATTTTGTACATGTTCGGGATCATCAGAAGAAGACCCTGAGAAGCGGTAAAGGTGGTGGTCAGCGCACCGGCTGCAAGGCTGCCGTGAACTGCGCCTGCGGCACCGGCCTCAGACTGCATCTCCATAACATTTACCTGGGTGCCGAAGATATTTTTGGTACCAAGGGCACTCCACTGGTCAACACTGTCAGCCATCGGGCTGGACGGAGTGATCGGGTAAATGGCGGCAACTTCTGTGAAGGCATAAGCAACATGAGCGGCGGCAGTGTTGCCGTCCATGCTTTTTTTCATTCTTGCCATTTTGTTTCCTCCTATTTCACTTATACAATACATGCCCGGCGGTAGTACCTGGGCATGATTATGCCACTTCAAATTTTACCACGTTTCAAAAATCTTGTAAAGGGATATTGCCAAGAATTTATCAGTCTTTTTGCGCAGTTGTGCAACCGGTTTCCGACTTCTGCCCGCTTTGTTCCCGCAAGCGGATAAAAGATTTCTCAACAGCGCCCAAAATCCGGCAAAAAAACACCGGAACAAATCGGGTATAATAGGTTTGTTCACGCAAAAACACCTATACGGTTGGTATTGGTTTACTTTTTTCCAAAAAAATGTTATACTAAATGTATCCAATCTTTATTGCCTTGTCCCGTACCATGTGAATCCCTGCAATACGGGCGGTTACAGGACGTTTGATGGATGAAGGAGGAGAACTATGGCAGAAAAACAACCAGTCTTTTTTACTTATAAAGGAAAGCCTCTTGTCCGCAAGGGGGATACGATTTATTACGGTTCGATGGGCGACAAATACGTGGTCATGCTCAATGTTCTTTCCCACACCAAGGAAGGCGACCTTGATCTGGCGGATAACGTGACCGTTCAGCTCATGCACACCGACCCGACCATGAACCCGATGGACATCGTCGTAAAAAAAGCCGAAAAGAAGGGGCTTTATCAGGCGCTGGACATTGCCAGCATCTGGCTTACCCGCGCGCTGGAAGAATCGGCGGGCTGAGGTCCGCATCCGAACAAACAAAAACCGCGGAGCAAAATGCTTCGCGGTTTTTTTGCGCCGTTTTGCTCCGGAACGCACCGGTCGGAAAAATCCGGCGCCCCCTTTCCTTTTTGCGGATGAGCGGACGGTTTTGCCGTCTGTCAATCCGCCTTGTCCTATGCCGGCAATTTCGTTCCGGAAGCCGGTTTTATCTCTTTTTACTGTTAAGTTTCAAGACGCCGCGACGCGCAGGCGCTCGTGTCGTACAATACATCGGTTTTCTTTCCCGCCTGCTGTCCGCTAAAAAAGAGCTTGGTACCGCCCGTTCCACCGAAACGCTTTCACTTTTCTTTTTTCAAAATACCGGTTGACATTTTTTCATCGGCGTGGTACTCTGGTGGTATCAACTTGTATATACCTGTTAAACATTTTAAAAAATTACGCGGTAGCAGATACCGTTTTTGTCAGGAGGGATACCCTATGCCACAGCACCTCAACCGTCAGAGCCCCCAGCCACTGCACCTTCAGTTTGAAGAGATTTTGCGTGAACAGCTGGAAAACGAAGAGTGGGCGCCGCACGCCTGCATTCCCTCAGAAAACGAGCTCAGCCGAAAGTACGGCATCAGCCGGATGACGGTGCGGGCGGTACTCACCCGACTGGTCGACGCCGGCCTGCTTTACCGGGTACCCGGCAAGGGGACCTTTGTGGCGGAACCGAAAATCGTCAGCCGCCCGCTTTCCCAGATGGGCATCACCCAACAGCTGGAGCAGATGGGGTATGAGACCAGCACAAAGGTCATCCACATTGGCATCACCTCCTGCCCGTCCAAGGCGGCAAGACAGCTCAAGGTACAGCCGGGGGCGGATGTTTACACCATCAAGCGTCTGCGGTTTGTAAAAGGCGAACCGCTTTCCATCCACACCTCCTACATTCCCCTTTCAGTCTGCAGCGATCTGGAATTGCAGGATTTCGAACACCGGCAGCTTTGTGACATTATGGAAACCACCTATCATCACGAGATCGTCCGCCGGTGCGAGACGCTGGAATCCACCACCGCTTCGCTGGAAGAGGCGGAACTGCTTTCGGTCAAGCCCGCTTTCCTGCTCCTGCTGCTCAACACCACCATGTACACCCACGGGGAACAGCCCATTGAATGCTCGGTCGTTGTTTTCCGCGGGGATAAGTTCAAGATCAAGCTGGAATTTAACAAAGAAAGCTAAACCACAACATATACCAGAAAGGAACAGGCATATGAACATTTTATCGGTCGATTTCGGGACCTCCTCGGTCAAACTTTCGGTCGTGGACGAACAGCTCAACATCCTGGATTCCGCCAAGGTCTCCTACCAGATCCGGGTGACCAACGGCGACTGGATCGAACTGGACGGCGATGTGGTGTTTGACGCTATGCTGGAGGGCATCCGCAAACTTTCCGCCTACGCCGGCAGCATCGGCGTCATCGGGTTTGACACCTTCTCCCCATCCATGACCTTTATGGATGAGGACGGAAACGCCCTGCATCCGGTGCTGACCCATCTGGACCGCCGGAGCAAAGCGCAGACACAAGAAATCCTGCAGGTGATGGGGAAAGACGCGTTTCAGAAGATCACCGGCATCCAGCCGTTCACCGGCGGCGCTTCGGTCACTTCCGTTCTCTGGATGAAGGAAAACCGCCCGGATGTTTTCGACCGCGCTTACCGGCTGGGCCATCTGAACACCTACATATACAAACGCCTGACCGGCGTATTCGCCACCGACCCGACCAACGCTTCCATGACCGGCATGTACAACACCGTGACCGGAAACGGCTGGTCAAAAGAAATCTGCTCCACCTTCGGCATCCCGATGGAAAAACTGCCGGAAATCGTTCAGACCGGCACCATTCTGGGCGGCTTAAAAAAAGAAGTAGCCGATGCCTGCGGGCTTAATGAGGGCACTCCGGTGGCATTCGGCGGGAACGATGCCGCCACCGCGCAGATCGGCGCGGGCAACCGCCGTTCCGGCGAGATCCTCAATATCTCCGGCAGCAGCGAGATGGTCTCCATCCTCTCTGACACGCCGAAGGTCAACGACAAATACTACCTCCGCTGTTCGGCAACACCCGGCCTGTGGCAGATTTTCGCCATCACGGCAAGCGGGTTTGCCATCGACTGGTTCCGCGAGGAGTTTTATAAAGATATGGACGCGCGCACCTTCTTTGACAAGGAGATGCCCGACGTCATCGCCCACAACCTGAATACCACGGAAGTGGGCTTCCTTCCCTACCTCGCCGGCGACCGGCAGAGCCTGGAACCGAAACGCGGCGCCTTCACCGGACTGACCTTACAGGCCACCCGGAAGGATTTTCTCGCGGCCATCTTTTTGGGCATCCACGAACCCATTCTGCAAACCATCCGGCTGGCGGAGGAATTCCTCACGCTGGACAAAACCATCAAACTCACCGGCGGTATGGTGGACGACGCGTTTCTCTCCATCAAACACAAGCTGTTCCCGGACTACCGCTTCCAGGTCAAGCTGGACTGCCCGGTGCTCGGAAACGCGGTGCTGGCTATGGAGGGCTTAAAGAAAGCCGGCCGCTGAGCATCGGCCGCTGTGTCTATTCCATTGTAAAAATGCCGTTACGGCATTCGATAAACCGTCAACCAACCATACATTTTTAAGGAGGAAAACAACATGGTTATTTCCATCGGCTGTGACAACCTGGCCATCGAACTGAAAAACGCGGTCATCGAAGAGGTGAAAAAACTGGGGCACGAAGTACTCGACTTCGGCGTAAAAACCCCGGAAGATCCGTATGATTACCCGGACGTTGCCTATCCGGTCGCAAAAGCGGTCGCAGACGGCAAAGCCGACCGCGCCATCCTCATCTGCGGCACCGGTATCGGCATGGCGATTTCTGCCAATAAGGTAAACGGTGTTTACGCGGCAGTCTGCCACGACATCTACTCCACCGAGCGCTCCATCCTCTCCAACGACTGCAACTGCATGTGCATGGGCGCGCTGGTCATCGGCAAAGCGACTGCGCTGACCCTGGTTCGCACCTGGCTCGGCCTCACCTTCAAAGAGAGCCCGTCCAGCAAAAAAATCGCGAAATTCAAAGAGATCGAAGCGGGAACCATGGAGGTGAAACTCCATGCCAACTAACAAACCGTTTGACGAGCTTGCCCTGGAACGGCACGCTTATAACATGCGCCGGATGATCTGTGAGACCATCATCAACAACGGCGAAGGCCACGGCGGCCCGGCGCTCTCCTGCACCGACATTCTGGCTGTGCTCTACATGAACGTCATGAACATCGACATGGATGATCCGACCGGTCCGGACTGTGACAAATTCCTTCTTTCCGCCGGGCACAAATGCCTTGCGCTGTATGCGGCGCTGGCAGAAAAAGGCATCATCGACAAACAGGTGCTTTCCACCTACAACCAGTTCGGCACCCCGGTCCCGGGACATCCGGACATGACCAAACTGCGCGGCGTGCAGTTTTCCACCGGTTCGCTGGGTCACGGCCTCCCCATCGGCTGCGGTCTTGCCAAAGCGGCAAAGATGCAGGGCAAGGATTACATGACCTATGTTCTCATGGGCGATGGTGAACACGGCGAAGGCTCCGTGTGGGAAGCAGCGGCTTACGCGGCGCACAACAAACTGGACAATCTGGTCGCCATCATCGACGAAAACGGCCTGCAGATCAACGGCACAACCGCCGAAGTTCTCCGTCCGGCTCCGTTTGAAGACCGTTATGCCGGATTCGGCTGGGCGGTGAAATCCATCGACGGACACAACCTCAAAGAGATTTACGACGCGCTCAACGCCGCTCCGTTTGAAAAAGGAAAGCCGAGCCTGATCGTTGCCAAGACCCACAAGGGCCGCGGTATCTCCTTTATGGAAGATAACATCAACTACCATCACTGGCATCCGGGCGAGGAAGAAGCCAAAAAAGCCCTCGCAGAACTCGACGCAATGGATGCGGCACTCAAAGCAAAGGAGGCGGCGAAATAATGGCAAAACAGGACCCGAGAAAGGTATTTGAAAAAGCGTTTCTGGAAATCGGCAAAGAGAATCCGAAGGTTGTCGGTGTCTCCTGCGACTCGGCAAAAGGCGCCGGCATGTGGTCATTTGTTGAAGCGTTCCCGGAGCGTTACGTTGAAACCGGTATTTCTGAACAGAACGCCATCGGCATCGCGGCGGGACTTTCCCAGCAGGGATTCATCCCGGTCGTGGTCGCCATCAACCCGTTCCTCACCATGCGCAGCTATGAACAGGTGCGCGATGATGTAGGATACGTCAACATGAACGTGAAAATCGTTGGTTCCGGCGGCGGTCTTGCCTATTCGACACTGGGCTCCACCCATGAGACCATTGAGGACATTGCGGTCATGCGCACCATCCCGCACCTGACCATCTTCACCCCTTGTGATGGATATGAGGTGGAACAGGCCATCCGCAAAGCAATTGAAATCGAAGGCCCGGTCTACATTCGTATGCCCCGCCAGGCGAGAGAGGATATCGCAGACCCCGCGACCCGCAGCTTTGTTCCGGGCAAGGCGGAAATCTTCGAAGGCGGCGACGATGTTGCCATTTTGGCGGCAGGCCCGCTGGTCAACGAAGCGCGTGAAGCAGCCGAACTGCTGAAAGAAAAAGGCATTCACGCGACCGTAGCGGACTTTATGACCGTGAAACCTCTGGATGAAGAGGCGGTAAAAGCGCTTTATGCCAAAACCAAGATGCTCGTCTCGGTGGAAGAGCACTGCGACCGCGGCGGCCTTGGAACTGCTGTAGCGGAAGTCATCTGCTCCATCCGCAGCGACAAACCGCTCTACCGGCTCGGCATTCCGGAAGGCTCCAAAGAAGTCGGTCCGTATCTTGAAGTACTGGATCACTACGGACTTTCCGGCAAAAAAATCGCAGACAAAATCGCGGACCTTTATAAAGCGCTGTAAGGAGAAAGGCGAACACCATGAACAAGATCTGCACCGGCGTATTCGCGCCGATCACCACGACATTTGACCCGGACGGCACCCTCAATCTGGACGCGATGCGGGAGAACGTGAAAAAATATGCGGCTTCCCCCATTCACGGCTATCTGGCGCTTGGCTCCAACGGCGAGAACAAGTCGCTCACCAATGAGGAGAAGATCGCGGTCGCAAAGGTCATCATTGAAAACAAGGCGCCTGAACAGATCGTGATGGCGGGTTCGATTTTCGAATCGACCATGGAGACCATCGCATTTGCCAAAGAGATGGAGAAACTGGGGGCGGATTACATCACCCTGCTTTCCCCCTGCTACTTCAAAAGCGCCATGAAGGATGAGGTTCTCATCCGTTACTTTACCGATGTTGCCTCTGCGGTGGATACCCCCTGCATGCTCTACAACGCACCGCAGTTCTGCGGCGGCATCACCCTGAGCCTGAACGTCATCAAAGAGTGCGCGAAACACCCGAACATTGTCGGCATCAAGGATTCGTCTTCCGGCAACGTGGAGAAAATCGCCCTCAGCGTACCGAAGGACTTCCAGGTGCTCTCCGGTTCGGCCAACACCTTCTTGAGCTGCCTGTTAAACGGCGGCATCGGTGGAGTCATCTCGCTGGCAAACAGTGTGCCGGACGTGGTCTGCCACCTGTATGATTATTTCGTAAAAGGCGAGCTTGCGAAAGCGGCTGCGCTCAACCGCGAAGTCATCAAAGCGAATATGGGTGTTTCTGGAAAATACGGAGTCGCCGGCGTAAAATACGCCATGGACTTAAACGGATTCTTCGGCGGTGCGCCGCGTCTGCCGCTCCTCCCCATTTCGGAAGAAGGCAAACAGGCTGTACGCGCTTGCCTGGACGCCGCGGATTTCTCACTGTAAACACACGAATATTCCCAATCAAAAAGAGACCTGTGTTAACACGGGTCTCTTTTTTGTTTCGCCATTTCCTTGACCGGAACAGTTTCGGCGCAAGACTCTTTTCAAACACGGTACGAAATAAGCCACCACTTATAAAACGCTCTGGGCTTTTCATGGTTTGGCACAGACTCGTTTTTGGGGCAGGACAGCGGCTGCAATAAAAAACCATCCAGCCGCTCTTACACGCTGACCCCATCCAATACCTTTCCGGGTCTCTTCCAGCCTCCGGCTAAAGCGAAGGTTGTGCTTCCCCGTACCGGATCGGAACACTTTGTAAACACCGAAGGGAGACGACCACCTTACGCAAAGCTGTCCTCATCGGCGGTTCTCACCGGTTACGGTTCACTCTGCCGAACTCTTTTCACAAACAAGCCGCTCACATTTTGACTGCAGCCATCACCCGGAGAACCGTTCAAGATGATTCATCCGCCGTCTTACATGGCGTTAAGAAGAAGACAACCTTCAAACTATTTGTATATTTTTATGTTTATAATACAAATCGCAATTAATATTTTATTACGTTTTGTATTATTTTATCAGAATAATACAAATTATAGCCCATACCAGTAGGTATATACGTTTTCGCCAAACGGTTCATACTGCGGGTCGCTTTCGCTTTGCGGAATCTCATCACCGTGCGTCTTCCCGTTTCGGGTGATGGCGATCCCCTCTACCGATTGGAGGGACGCGCCGAACGAGAACAACACCGTATCCGGGTCAGCGAGGACGATTTCGCACACACCCGTCTGGGCGGCAAGAAAGCCTGCGTCCCATTTGAACGAACCGGAAACGATGTCTGAAATATCGTCAAACAGGCCAGGGTGGTCGACGTCGTATTCATCACCGGGGTTGATTTTTCCCTCATCGTAAAGCGCGAACATTTGCGAAGCAACTGAATTGTATGATCCCTGCCAGATGGCATACCGCTCCCGGCTGGTAAAAAACGGCAGCAGAATGCTGATCACAGTCAACAAGACGGAAAGCAGAACTACAATGAGAATCTTCCACCAACAGTTGGGAGTAGAACCCTTCTCCCCTTCTTCACGGACGGTCTGTTTTTGTTTTCGCAAAAAAAGCACCAGCTCAACGATTCCAACGATCAGAAAAGCAACTGCGGCAAAGCAAAAGAGCAATGAGCCAAGGCCATATCCCAAATAGGCCAAGAGGCTTCCTTCAATCGCGATTTTGGACGGCAATGCAACAGCAAGCCCTGCCCAAAGAAAAACAAGGCCGAACATCCAGCGCTTTTTCTTCCAGCGTGCCAACAAAACGTAAGACACAACAGCGAGTGCAAGCAACACAATCCAGATCAATATGGTTAAAATCATAATACGTCTCGTATAATTTTCTTAAAAAATACAAAAACAGGGATTTCTCCCTGTTTTTGTTCTGATCTATTATCTGACTCAGATGGAAACCGAGTAGTTCGGAGCTTCCTTGGTGATGTAAATATCATGCGGATGGCTTTCTTTCAAACCTGCGCCGGTAATCTTCACAAACTGGGCTTTTTCGTGCAGCTGCTCAATGGCCTCACAGCCACAGTAACCCATACCGGAACGGATGCCGCCAACCAGCTGATAAACCGTATCAGACAAAGCGCCTTTGAACGGTACACGGCCTTCTACGCCTTCCGGAACCAGTTTCTGGTTGTTCTGCTGGAAGTAACGGTCTTTGGAGCCTTTCGCCATAGCGCCGAGGCTGCCCATACCGCGGTAAACTTTAAACTGACGGCCCTGATAAATTTCCGTATCGCCCGGAGCCTCTTCGCATCCCGCAAGCAGGGAACCGAGCATAACGGTGGAAGCGCCTGCCGCAAGTGCTTTTACAATATCGCCGGAATATTTGATACCGCCGTCCGCGATAACCGGGATGTTATATTTCTGCGCGACACAGCAAACATCATACACAGCGGTGATCTGCGGAACGCCGATGCCCGCAACTACACGGGTGGTGCAGATGGACCCAGGTCCGATACCGACCTTGACACAGTCAGCGCCTGCTTCGATCAGCTCTTCTGCCGCTTCAGCAGTCGCGATATTGCCCGCGATGAGCGCAACTTCCGGATATGCTTTTTTCACCTTGCGCACACACTCGATGATGCCGTGGCTGTGACCGTGTGCCGAGTCGAGGACCAGTACGTCGACCTGCGCGTCAACCAACGCGGCGGTGCGTTCCAGAACATCAGCTGTTACACCGATGGCGGCGCCGCAGAGCAGACGGCCGCTCTTATCACGCGCGGAATTCGGGTACTGTACCGCTTTTTCAATATCTTTAATGGTGATGAGACCCTTGAGCATGCCGTTTTCATCCACCAGCGGGAGCTTTTCGATTTTATGACGGCGAAGAATCTCCTGCGCCTGCTCCAGCGTGGTGCCGACCGGCGCGGTGACCAGATTGTCTTTGGTCATGACGTCTTTGATTTTGGTGTTATAATCGGTGAGGAAACGAAGGTCACGGTTGGTGAGGATGCCGACCAGCTTGCCGTTTTCCACAATCGGTACACCGGAAATTTTAAATTTGCCCATCAGTTCGTTGGCGTCGGTCACATAATGTTCCGGCCCGAGAGAGAACGGATTGACGATAACGCCGTTTTCCGAACGTTTGACCTTATCGACCTCTTCCGCCTGCGCGTCGATGCTCATGTTTTTATGAATGATACCGATTCCGCCTTCTCTGGCAATCGCAATCGCCATTTTGGCTTCGGTGACAGTGTCCATAGCCGCTGTGATGAGCGGTGTATTCAAATAAATATCTCTTGCCAGACGTGATTTTAAACAAACTTCATTCGGCAGTACATCCGATTTTGCGGGAATGAGCAGTACATCATCAAACGTAAGCCCTTCTTTAACAAATTTTTTCTCATAATTTGTTTCCAGCATATCCGTTCCATCCTTTCCTCATTTTCATTCTTTGTTTGATATTCTATATTTCGACTATTTTACCACTTTTCCACCTGTTTTTGCAATGGTGAAACTGTGGAAATTTACCCAGGTATCCCCTTGAAATTCCACCATTTTTACGAACCCGGATTTCAACCGCTTTTAAAAGCAATCCGCCCTGTTTTTCGGGCGCAAAAATCGCAGGATTTTTTACCGTTTACTCGCAGAAAAACCTTTTTTAGGGGATGCAGAAAATCCATTGATGCAGCCGGCTTACTCCCCGGTCATTGGCCGATTGCCGCTTCAAAGCAAAGTGTTCCGTCCGCCTTCCGCCCGCGCACAACCGTTTCACCGTTCGAGTCAGCGGTCGACAGGGTCAACTCATCTCCAAAGGTTGCTTCCGCACTGTAATGAATGCGGAAATCCCGAACCGGACGCGCTGCCTGTTCCAGCTCAAACAGGTCAAACGCCATATCGGCATAAACGGCGTGATACACATGGCGGTTATTATCTAAGTCCGAAAACCGCACCGGACGGCAGCCCTTTTGCTGTTCCGGTTCATCGGTTCGGATGCGGCCAAAAGGCAGTACATCCGCTTGCTTTTCAGGGTGAAGATCCGGGTGAAAATCATGCGCGGCAGGGCGCAGAATCTGCCTGGACACCGGGTCGGCTAACAGCCATGAACTGGAAGCGGAAACCAGTAGCGCACCATCCTCCCCATAAACTTCAAAATCACGGAAAAACCGCGCGCCCTTAATTTCCCGTTCCCAGGTCCAAACACGAACGGTCTGGTTTCCGCGCGGCACGCTGTGAAACCGAACGCTCTCCCCGGCCAGCAGAAACACCATTCCCTTTTTCCAAAGCAGGTCGTGGCCGAACCCCTTGGCGTCGTAGTGAAGTTCAGAAATATCCGCAAGGTAACGCAGCAGCGCGGATACCTTTATTTTGCCCGTATAGTCACAATCATAAAACCGAATGTTATATTCTTTCTCAAACCCAAACGGTACTTGCCGCATATCTGGCATCCTTTCCAGCAGTATACAAAGCGGCCGCTTCCGAAAACAGGAAACAGCCGAACCAACCCAAAACAAACAAATCAAATAACAATACGGCATGACTCAAACATCAGCCATATGTGTATTTTCATACTAGCACGGAACCGCCGTGAAGTCAACGGGGCCGGGGAATTGTTTTCCCGCCTTTGCGTATCAAAACGGGGTACCGGCAGATGAGTTCAGCCGATTTGCCATAATAAATCAGCGTTTATCGTCACTGTCCGGATTGGAGGGTGCGTTTTCCACAATCCCCGGCGGCGGTGTGGAAAACTCCGTTTTATATGAGATAAAGCGCTTTGATTTCAACTGTTTTTGGTATCACTTTTTTGAAGCATAACAAAAACGGATGGGATAAACCCATCCGTTTACAATCAGCGAATCTCGTCGCAGCGCATATAAGAGCGCAGCGCTTCCGGAATGCGGATGCTTCCGTCCGCCTGCAGGTTGTTTTCCAAAAAGGCGATCAGCATACGCGGCGGAGCAACAACCGTATTGTTGAGGGTGTGCGGGAAATAGATCCCCTTGTCCTTCCCTTTCACACGGATGCCGAGACGGCGTGCCTGCGCGTCACCCAGATTGGAGCAGCTGCCCACCTCAAAATATTTTTTCTGCCGCGGAGACCAAGCCTCTACGTCAATGCTCTTGACCTTCAGGTCCGCAAGGTCGCCGGAACAGCACTCAAGCGTGCGGACCGGGATATCCAGAGAGCGGAAAAAGTCAACGGTGTTCATATACAGTTTTTTGAACCAGTCCATGCTCTCTTCCGGCTCACAGACGACGATCATTTCCTGTTTTTCAAACTGGTGGATACGGTAAACGCCCCGTTCCTCAATGCCGTGCGCGCCCACCTCTTTGCGGAAGCAGGGAGAATAGCTGGTGAGGGTCTGCGGAAGCTTGCTCTGGTCGAGAATGGTGTCAATAAACTTGCCGATCATGGAATGTTCGCTCGTACCGATGAGATAGAGGTCTTCCCCTTCGATCTTATACATCATGTTTTCCATCTCAGAGAAGCTCATGACCCCGTCAACAACGCCCCGGCGGATCATAAACGGCGGGATATAATAGGTAAAGCCCCGGTCGACCATAAAATCACGCGCGTAGGAAAGAATCGCGGAATGCAGCAGAGCGATTGGCCCGCAGAGATAATAAAACCCGTTGCCGCTGGTTTTACGGGCACTGTCAAGGTCAATGCCGTTTACCTTTTCCATGATATCCACATGGTAAGGAACTTCAAAATCCGGAACGACCGGTTCACCGAACCGTTCCAGCTCCACATTTTCGCTGTCATCCTTGCCGATGGGGACTGAAGGATCGATGATATTCGGAATGACCATCATACGCTTTTTGATCTCGGCGGAAAGGGTCTCTTCCTTGCCTTCCAGCTCAGCGAGTTCCGCAGCCATTTTGGTGACCTTCTTCTTGGTCTCTTCCGCTTCCTCCCGTTTGCCCTGTGCCATGAGTTTTCCAATCTCTTTGCTGATGGAATTTCTCTGGCTTCTCAAATAGTCACAGCGGGTTTTCGACTCGCGGAATTCCCGGTCAAGCGCGATGACCTCGTCCACAAGCGGCAGTTTCTCATCCTGAAACTTCTTTTTGATGTTCTCTTTTACGAGTTCCGGTTCATTCCGAAGGAATTTGATATCCAGCATGTTTTATCTTCTCCTTTTGTTTCCACAAATTACCATTTATTCTCCGGCAAGCCGTTCGGCAATATCCCGCAATTCCTCTTTGTTGTAAAAATCAATCTGGATGGTGCCTTTGTCTCCGTCCACCGTGATTTTTACCTTCCGGTGAAGCGTATCTCTGAGCGCGATCTCCATCTCATCATAATAACTGTCCCGCCCGAACAGCGGTTCTGCCGTTTTTTCCCGTTTCTGAGCCGGTTGTTTTTTCGCGCGGGTGCGTTTTTCCATCTCACGCACCGAATAACCGTTTTTTACCGCCGCAGACGCCAGTTCGGTCATCTCTTTGGGATCATCCAGCGAGAGCAACGCACGGGCGTGTCCGGCAGAAAGACTTCCGTCTTCCAGCATCGGGCGGATCTCCTCCGGAAGGCTGATGAGACGCAGCGCATTCGCTACTGCCGAACGGGATTTTCCCACCCGTTTGGCCACCTGTTCCTGGGTAAAACCATAAGCATCCATTAATTCCTGATAGCCAAGCGCTTCTTCAATGGGGTTCAAATCCTCCCTTTGAAGATTTTCAATCAGCGCCAGCTCCATTGCTTCCTGTTCAGAAAGCTCTTTGATCACGGCGGGTACTTCGGTTAATCCCGCCATCCGTGCCGCACGCCAGCGCCGTTCTCCGGCGACCAGCTGATAAGTTCCTCCCGCAGCTGGGCGAACCAGCAGCGGCTGGATCACACCGTGTATGCGGATGGATTCCGCAAGCTGGGTGAGCGCTTCCTCGTCAAACCGTTTACGAGGCTGTTCGCGGTTTGGCTCGATCTCGCTGAGTTTGAGGGTAACCGCACCCTGTTCCCCTGCCGTATCATTATCGGCAAACAGCGCTTCCAACCCTTTGCCCAATCCTCTTTGCTTTGCCAACCCGTTCACCTCTTATTCTTTTTTAAGAATTCTTTTGCCAGTTCATCGTACGCTTTTGTCCCCTTGGAGCCTTTGTCATAATACATGACCGGCTGCCCGAAGCTGGGCGCTTCGGAAAGGCGGACATTACGCGGAATAACCGTTTTATAAACCTTCTGCGGGAAGAATTTCTTCACCTCATCCACCACCTGAAGGGTCAGATTCAATCTTCCCTGATACATGGTGAGCAGAACCCCTTCAATATCCAACATGGCGTTGTACAGCCGTTTGACCTGCCGGACCGTCGCCATCAGCTGGGAAAGCCCCTCCAGCGCGTAATACTCACACTGAATGGGTACCAAAAGGGTGTCACTCCCAGTTAGTGCGTTAATGGTAATCAGCCCAAGCGAGGGCGGACAATCCACAAAAACAAAATCGTACCGGTCGCGTACGGGCGCCACTGCTTTTTTAAAACGATACGCCCGGTCCTCCATTTCCACCATTTCTACTTCCGCTCCGGCAAGTTCAATGCTGGCAGGAATAATATCCACCCCTTTGAACTCGGTTTTCTGGATGATCTCTTCCGCTTTTTTTCCGCCGATGAGCATATCGTAAGAGGAGGGTGCACCGCCGCGCTTACTCACACCAAAACCGCTGGTGGCATTTCCCTGGGGATCAATGTCAATGAGCAGTACTTTTTTCTTATGCGCGCCGATTGCGGCCGCCAGGTTGACGGCACTCGTTGTTTTTCCCACGCCGCCTTTCTGGTTGGCGATCGCTATGACCTTTCCCATGCAAGCCCTCCATATTGTTCCATGATTTGCTGTTTTGATCCAAAACAGCGATTCAGCCTTTTTATTATAGCACAGTTACACTAAAATGAAAAGAAAAAACCGGGATTCTGCAAAGGGAAACCCCGGAATGTTTCACGTGAAACATTCCGGGGCAAGTGAGAGGGATATAGAAGCTTTCCATGTTCAGGGTCTGGTTTTAGGGATTCGCACAATGTATTCAATAAAGTTATCTTCTTCCTTTTTTTCGCTTTCCGCGTGGATACCCGCACTTTTCATGACGGCGAGCGCTTTATTGATGGTATTTAAAAAAATGCGCACATCTTTTACAATTGGCACATGAACCGTCTGACAAACTTTCTGCCGCTGCATGGAATCGATCAAACGCTCGGTCTGGCTCACATTGTAACCGCGGCGTATAATCTCTTCAATGGCCTCTTCCCGCTTATCATCCTCTTTGATTCGCAAGAGTGCCCGGGCGTGGCGTTCGGTCAAGCCGCCATTTAAAATCATTTCCTGCTGATCTTTCGGAATGCGGGAAAGACGAATTTTATTTGCGATTGTCGATTGCGCCATGGACAGCCGCCGTGCCGCCTCTTCCTGGGTGACATTCCATTCGATCAGCGCATTTGCCAATGCACTGGCCTGTTCAAAAAAGTTCAAATCTTCACGCTGGATATTTTCTAACAGTGCCAGTACTGCGGAATCCCGTTCACCCACCTCGATTAAGATGGCTGGTACATGAGTCAATCCCGCAATTTGTGCGGCACGAAGCCGGCGCTCACCCGCGATCAATTCATACGCGCGGCTGCCGCCCTTCTTTCCACGCCGAACTGTCAGAGGCTGCAAAATTCCATTCTGCCGTATGCTTTCCGCAAGTGATTCCAAAGTCTCGCGGTCAAAGCTTGTACGGGGCTGTGCCGGATTTGGACTGATTTCAGAGATAGGCAGCAATAAAACGCGGTTGATGGTTTTTTCTTTTTGAAAGATACTAGACATAGCTGCCTCCTGTGAAATCGGTTGAACCTTCTATATGCAGGATACCACAAAAAAGCCGTAAAATCCAGAATTTTCCATCGGGCAAAAGCTGAAAAAACCGGGCTGATTCGACAGCCCGGTTGCTTACTTCAAGGGGGATTTCGCTATTTTCGCGGATGGACGCGGATATTTTGTCGGTGTTTGCGATATTTTCCGGACAAGCAACAGACTGCGCCCGCTTCCGTCCGGCAGATGGTACTCTTTTAATTCTTCCACCTGCCCGCCCAGCAGTTGAATGGCCTTTTTTGCTTCCTCCAATTCCTGCTGAAGATCCGGCCCTTTCATCGCCGCAAACACACCGCCCGGCCAAACAAACGGAAGGCAATATTCCGCCAGTTCTCGAAGATGAGCGACTGCCCGTGCGGTTACTACCTCACAGCTCTCACGGTATTCCGGCTTTTTTCCAAGTTCTTCCGCACGGCTGTGGATACACTCTGCCCGCACAGCCAGCTCGGCAGTAAGTTGCTTCAAAAAGGTAATGCGTTTATTCAAACTGTCAACCAAAAGCAGCTTTACATCCGGGCGAACAATCCCAACTGGAACCGAAGGAAATCCAGCACCGGTTCCAATATCCGCCAGTTGAGCATTTTCGGGAATTTCTACCATGCGAGTAAGAAGAAGGCTGTCAATAAAATGCCGCACTATAACTCCGTCCGAATCGGTGATCGCGGTCAGATTCATTCGGGTGTTCCAATCCACCAGCAATTCATAATAACGAGAAAACCGCTCAGCCTGCTCCTGTTCCAGCGGTAAACCGGCTTTTTCCGCCTTCTCAATCAACATATTCGCAAACTCATTCATGATGATTCCTCTTTTCCGTCTCCAGCCAGATGGTGAGAACCGTCAAATCCGCCGGCGAAACACCGGAAATGCGTGAAGCTTGACCAATATTTGCCGGATGAATCTTGTTGAGTTTTTCAATTGCCTCCAAACGAAGCCCTTGTATCACTTTATAATCAAATTCCAATCCCGGAAGAAGCTTCTTTTCCAGCTTGCGCATCTGTTCTACCTGCCGCAGCTGCCGTTTAATGTACCCATCATACTTGAGCCGTATCTCTACCTGTTCCACCACTTCACGGGGCAGTTCAGGGCGGTCCGGGTCGAACGGTTTTAAATCGCTGTAACCTACCTGAGGACGGCGGAGCAGGTCGGCAAGCTTTGTTCCGTTCTCCAGCTCAGATGTTTCACGTGAAACAAGCATCCGGTTGAGTTCATCCGAAGGAGAAACCGAAACCGTTTCCAGCCGTCTTAATTCCTGTTCGGTCTGTTCCAGCTTACGGTTTAAACGCTCCATCCGTTCCTGACCGACCAATCCAAGTCGGAAACCAATCGGGGTAAGCCGTTCATCTGCATTATCCTGCCGCAGCAGCAACCGGTATTCACTCCGCGAAGTCATCATCCGGTAGGGGTCCATACATCCCTTTGTAACCAGATCATCAATAAGAGTGCCAATATAAGAACTCGAACGTTCCAGAATCAACGGTTCACGCCCCAAAACACGGTGTGCGGCATTGATACCGGCAACAAGCCCCTGCCCTGCCGCTTCCTCATAGCCGGAAGTTCCGTTAAACTGCCCCGCCCCAAACAGACCCGGAATGGTTTTAAATTCCAGCGTAGGCAGCAGTTGGGTCGGATCGCAGCAGTCGTACTCGATCGCATAGGCATTGCGCATGATCTCCACATGCTCCAGCCCTTTGATCGTCCGAAGAAACGCGAGCTGAACATCTTCCGGAAGAGAAGACGACATCCCCTGCAGATACATCTCATCCGTATCCAGACCCATTGGTTCAATAAACAGCTGATGCCGGGGTTTATCGGAAAACCGTACGATCTTATCCTCAATACTCGGGCAGTACCGCGGCCCAATCCCCTCAATCTTTCCACTGTACAAAGGAGAACGGTGAAGATTGTCCAAAATCACCTGATGGGTTTTTTCGTTGGTATAAGCAATATAACAGGAAACCTGATTTTTCAGCTCACCTCTTGTATCAGCCGAAAACGGGACAATACAGTCGTCCCCTTTCTGTTCCTCCAGTTTGGAAAAATCAATGCTTCTGCGGTGAACACGTGCGGGCGTTCCTGTTTTGAACCGGCGGAGAGATACCCCAATCCGCTTCAGATTTTCGGTCAGACCGGTCGCGGCAAGAGACCCGTCCGGCCCTGCCTGATAAGAAGCTTCTCCCACGAAAATTTTCCCGTTCAAATAAGTACCGCTGGCAAGAATGACGCACTTTACCCCGTAAACCGCACCCAAAGCGGTCTCCAGTTCATTTATGGCACCGGTTTCGTCCAGTCGTATGTCTACCACTTCTGCCTGCTTGATGTCCAGTCTGTCTTGTTGTTCCAACACCTGCTTCATCCGGTTGTGATAAGCCACCCGGTCCGCCTGAACACGCAGACTGTGCACAGCCGGTCCTTTTCCCAGATTGAGCATCCGGCTTTGCAAAAAAGTCTGGTCAGCAACACGACCCATTTCGCCGCCCAAAGCGTCGATTTCTTTTACAATATGCCCTTTTGCCGTTCCGCCAATGGAAGGATTGCAGGGCATGTTGGCAATGGCGTCCAAAGAAATGGTAAACAGTACAGTTTTCGCACCGAGCCGGGCAGAAGCAAGCGCCGCTTCACAGCCGGCATGGCCTGCCCCAACCACGGCAACGTCATATTCACCCATACGGTAACTCATGACAATCTCCTTTTCAACACAATCACGCAAACCGGTTGAAAACTATTTTCCAACACAGAATTTTGAAAATACCTCATCTACAACAACATCCGAAACCGATTCTCCGGTCAGTTCCAGCAAAGACTGAACCGCATCCTCAATGGAAATATTGACCGCATCCAGCGTCATACCAAAAGAAAGAGCATCCAGCGCTGATTCCACCTGAGTGAGTGCCGCACATGCACAAGCACGCTGGCGTTCGTTCGCAAGAATCGGCTGAGTGGTATCAAAATCGGTCAGATGCATTAAACGTGCAACCGCATCATTGAGGGTTTGAATTGAAACCTGCTCTTTTGCGGAAATTACAACAGAATGTTGAAAATCACGTTTAATATACTCTTCGTCGATTTTAACACCCAGATCCGCCTTGTTAAGAACCACCACAGAAGGCTTCATCCGCACAATGCGCATCAGTTCCAAATCCTGCTCGTCCAGCGGCTGGGAAGCATCCAGCACCAAAAGCACCAGATCCGCCTGCTCAATCCGCTTTTTCGCCCGTTCGATACCGGCGAGTTCCACCGCGTTGGTGGTTCTGTGAATACCGGCTGTGTCAGCAAGGCGCAGAACAACATCGCCCAGATTGACCGTTTCCTCCACCACGTCACGTGTTGTGCCGGCCATATCGGTCACAATGCTCTTTTCACAGCCTGCCAGCAGATTCATCAAGGTGGATTTTCCAACATTCGGCCGGCCGACAATAGCGGTGTTCACCCCCATGTGAATCACCTTTCCAATGTCAAAGGTTTTGATGAGTTTCCGGATATCCTGATGGATCTTCATCAAACCATCTTTTAACTGGGATAATTTTACCGAATCGACATCCTCTTCGGGAAAATCGATCCAAGCAGTGATGTGAGCAGTCTGCGCAACCAGATCCTCACGAATGCCTTTGATTTTCTGGTAAAGCGCGCCGTCAAGCGCCGTTACCGCGCAGCGGGCGGCCTGCTCGCTCTGCGAATTGATCAAATCCAGAACCGATTCCGCTTGGGTCAAAGACATTTTCCCATTTAAAAACGCACGCTTTGTAAATTCACCCGGCTCTGCCAAACGCGCGCCGGCATCCAGCAATGAACGAAGCAAACGACGGGTCACAATCATCCCGCCATGGCAGGAAAGTTCTACTACATCTTCTCCTGTGTAACTTTTCGGCCCATGGTAAACCAGCGCCACAGCCGAATCGATCTCCCCTTCCTTGTCATACACCTTACCGTAAGCTGCGGTATAACCTTTCATGGAAGAAAGTTTTTTTCCTGATACTCCTTCAAAAACACGTTCAGAAACCGTTATAGCATCCGGCCCGGATACACGAATAACTGAAATGCCTCCAACGGCATTTGGGGTTGAAATGGCGGCGATCGTTTCACTCATAATGGTACTCCTTTTTTCAGCTTGCCATCGCAGCAAAAATCAAAAAACCGTCAGTTACACAGCGTGTAAATGACGGTTTTTCCAACCAGGGCTTACAGCTCGATCTTTTCGTAAAGCTTTGCCTGTTTTTCTCGTTCGGATCTCTCCGCCCTGATATACTCCGCTTCGTAAGAAGTCTGTCCAACCGAAGAGAGAATGCTCTTAGTCGGGATCTCATCCCGTCCGCGATTTTCACGGCGGCGGTCACGACCACCGCGGGAACGGCGGCTTTCAGAACGCTTAGACGGGTTTGTGGAAGAGATGACAACACGGCGGTTGGGCTCTTCCCCAATCGACTTAGAAGTGACATCCGGCATCTTGGAAACGACCGAATGGATGATTCTGCGCTCATACGGATTCATCGGTTCCAGCGTAGAGCTGCGGCCGGTCCGTGCAACGGTTTTGGAAAGCTTTTCAGCAAGATGCATCAAAGTCTTTTCCCGTTTCGCGCGGTAATCGCCGCTGTCGATGGTAATGCGGAAATAATCCCCGCCCAAACGGTTCGCAACCAGAGAAGTAAGGTACTGGATGGCGTCCAGCGTCTCTCCTCTGCGGCCGATGATCACGCCAAGTCCTTCGCCCTCAATGTTAAGAACGGTATGTTCTTCATCGCCGGATTCTTCAATCGTGAAACCGGAAAGACCCATTGCGGTGAGAATGGACGTAATATATTCTTTTGCCAGTTCCGTTTTGGTTTTTTCAACCTTCTCGTACTGAACTTTTACCTTTGCTTCATTTTTCAGTTTGCCGAACAACGAATATTTCGGCTCTTCCAATACCTCGACAGTAACGTCGGCAGCGGAAACACCAATCTGCTGCGCCGCGAGCTCAGTCGCTTCGGCAACGGTTTTTCCGGTTGCGGTTGCGGTATAAATCATGGAGCTGACCTCCTTTTTGAAATGATTTGTTTAACGAAGATCTTCGTCAGTTACTTCTTTGTATTCTTCCCCGTATTTTTCTGCGTCGCGTCTTCTTGCTTCAGCCAGTCTGCGGCGGTTGATTTCTTTCTGGGAAAGCATTTCACCTTTGTACATCTTCAGCTCGTTTTCATCCGACTCTTCAGAAGACTTGGTTCCTTCCTGCGCCGCACGCGCTTCCTGTGCCTGTTTCATTGCTTTCTGCATACGGGACGGTTTTTTGTTTTTGCCTTTTTTCTTTCGTTTATCCCGTTCAATGATCGCTTCCATCTTTTCCGGTGTATAAATCTTAAACAGAACATACGACTGAATGCCCATGAGGATGTTGGACATAATCCAGTACAGCACAACGCCGACCGGAACCTGGAACGCGAAGAACAGAGAGAACAACGGCATGATAAGCAGCATACCTTTTGTCATACCGTTCATCTGCGCACCGCCGAGATGTGCGGAATAATTGAACTTCATGCCGATAAATCCGGCAAGAATTGAGGTAACGCCCGAAAGAATCGGGATGATAATCAGCCAGTTTAAACTAAAGGTCGCAACCGCACCCAAATCCAGTCCAAAAAAGGACATGTCAAAATTCTGCACTTTCGTGACAAAATCGGCGCCGAGTTCAGCGAACTTAGTCGGGTCCGCTTTTACCGCGTTAATGACACTGATCTGTGCGGTAGAAGCAACATAACCGTCACCAAGCACCTGCTGAGCAATCTCCTGCGCGCGGGTAATAAGTTCCTGCGGCAGCCGGAGCATATGAAGAAGCGGATTATAAATAACGTTAATAAGACCGAAGAGAATCGGCAGCTGGATGAGAAGCGGAAAACAGCCGCTCATCGGGTTATAGCCTTCTTCTTCGTAAAGCTTCATCTGCTCTTCCTGCAGCTTCTGCTTGTTGTTTTTATATTTTTTCTGCAGCGCGGCAATCTTTGGCTGGAACATCGCCATACGCGCAGAAGATTTGTTCTGCTTAATGCCAAGCGGCACCAGAATCAAACGAACAAAAATGGTAAACAGCAGGATCGCAATGCCGTAGTTGTGGACGATCTGGTAAAACAGCCACATGATCCAGCCGAGAGGATAACCAAAAATCAAACTAAAATCCATGAAAGACCTCCCGAGAATTGTTTGCGGAAAAATTAAGTTTCCTTACGGATCTTTCTTTTTCAAAAAAGAAAATTTCTGAGGCACCGGGTCGATCCCGCCCTTGAAAAGCGGATTACAGCGAAGCAATCGTTTTGCCGCGAGATAACCGCCTTTTAAAACTCCAAAACGCTCAAATGCCTCCAATGCGTACTGCGAACAGGTCGGATAATACCGGCAGCATGGAGGATGCAGTTTGGAAAGATGCTTCTGGTAAAAGCGGATCAGCCCCGTTATCATTTTTTTCATTGCTTTTCCTGTTTTTTTTCAGAGGATTTTCTTTTTCCTCCAGAATTCAAAAGTGCCTGCAACTGGTATTTCATGACCCGAGCGACCTCCTGTGATTTTACTTTAGGAGTTTTTTCCCTGGCAACAAAAACAAGATCGTACCCGGCAGGGACCGAAGAAGAAACTTCCGCCCACGCCGCGCGGATCACCCGCCTCGCCCGGCTCCGCTGAACCGCATTTCCGACCTTTTTTCCGGTCGTTATACCAACACGGTTTATTCCGCGGTTGTTTTTCATCAAATACGTTACAAGCAAAGCATGTCCTTTAAACCGGCCTTTATAATAAAGCCGTTTAAATTCTTTATTGAGCTTTAACGCAACAATTTTCATGCATACATCCTTAAAACACAAGCAAACGAAAACAAAGACCACAAGTTTTCATGTGGTCTCAAAAAAGCACTGTATGTTTTTTCACACAATGAAAAAACCCGCAAAAATACGGGTTGGTACCGGCCCGGAAAACCGGAACGATACCAAGTGACCGGACTTTTTAGTAAGACAGTACTTTTCTGCCCTTTGCACGGCGTCTTGCCAAAACTTTACGGCCGTTTTTGGTTGCCATTCTCTTGCGGAAGCCATGCTCTTTTTTTCTCTGAAGCTTTTTCGGCTGATAGGTTCTTTTCATCCTTCGTGTTCCCCCTTTCAAACTGTTTTTTATCAAAACAGCGGTTCACTTTGCTCTGGTGACAGTGGGTTTTTGCAAAATGAAACTGTATTTAACGTTCGGGTTTCTAAAAAACAGCAAAACCCTGCAATATAGAAGTATATTATCATCTTTTAAAAATGTCAAGCCATTTCATGCAAAAAACCGTTTTTCGGCCTTGTATGACAAATTGAACCCGTTAAAACATGCCGGATGTGACAAAAATTCCCGCTCTTTTCCCCCAATCTTTTATACTATTATAAATATAGGGTCAAAACAGGTGAATTTACTTGAAAAAACACCCTGTTTTTGTTATAATAGAAAAGGATAATTTTTAATACAGGATCAGCTTGAAAAGACTTTGACAACAGGCAGTAAAACACCTCTTTTCGTTTTTATTATCACTGAAATACGGTGTCTTCAAAATTTATCTTAGGTTGTTAACTGATCTTTTATCCGCTGGTTCTTCTTTATGCAGAAAAAGGACAGAACGAACAGAAAGGCAGTGAAAACACCCGCTGACGAATTTTTTCGCCCAGGCTGTTTTCTTTTTTTGCACCTGCCTTACCAATCATTAAAACAGATTTCAACCGTCTTTCCACCAAAAAACACCATTTTCCTTTTTCTTTTCACAAAAATTTCAACCGTGTAACCCACAGGAGGATTTTTCAACAATGGAATCGTTTATGCAAGTGTTTAATCTTGTGAAAGAGACCTGTCACGAGAGCATTTCGGACGTTGCGTTCAACCTCTGGATCGCTCCGCTCGAACCGGTCAAGTTTGAAAACGGAACGGCTTACCTTTATATCAAAAGCGAGTTTCAGAAAAATATCATCACCGATAAATACATAAAACTGCTTTCCAACGGTTTCAATCAGGTCCTGGGGTTTGATGTGCAGATTGAGATCCTGACCGAAAAATCGGAAGAGGTCAAAGAAAAAGCGGTTCCGGTCGAGCTGGATGAAAACACCCAGACCGACGGCACCATGCCAAATGGTGATTATGAATACACATTTGATACTTTCATTGTAGGCGCGTCCAACAACTTCGCTGTCGCGGCCTGTAAAGCGGTCGCTTCCCGGCAGTCGGGCACCTACAACCCTCTGTTTATCTACGGGCCGAGCGGTCTTGGCAAGACCCACCTGCTGATGGCTATCCGGCACGAGATTCAAAAAAACACGCCGGACACCAACATTCTCTACGTCAACGGCGAGACCTTCACCAACGAATTCATCACCGCCATTGAGAATGAGACCACCAACCAGTTCCACACCAAATACCGCAACGCGGACATTCTCCTGGTGGACGATATCCAGTTCGTCGCCGGCAAGGAACGCACCCAGGAAGAATTCTTCCATACCTTCAATGAGCTGCACCGCAACGGGCGGCAGATCGTTCTCGCGTCCGACCGTCCTCCGAAAGACATTAAAACACTGGAGGAGCGGCTCCGCACCCGGTTTGAAAGCGGCCTGATCACCGACATTACCACCCCGGATTTTGAGACCCGTATCGCCATCATCCGGCGGAAAGCGGAACTTTTGGATATTGAAATTCCGGACGAGGTGGCCGAATTTATTGCAAACCGGCTCAAAAACAACATCCGTCAGCTGGAAGGCGCGGTCAAGAAGATCAAGGCCTATAAGCTTCTGGCGGGTTCTAACCCGTCCATTACCGTGGCGCAGCATGTCATCAAAGACATTCTGACCGATACCCAGCCGGTTCCGGTGACCATCAAACGGATCATCAGCGAAGTCGGGCGCACCTACGGCATCGACCCGGACGACATTGAAGGGCCGATCCGTTCCAACCCGGTTTCCAACGCGCGTAAGGTGGCAATTTACGTAGTTCGTGAGATCACACAGCTCCCCTTGCAGGAGATCGGCGCGAAGTTTAACAACCGCGACCATTCCACCATTGTTTACGCCATCAAGGATGTTGAAAAAAATATGAAAAAGGATTCTCATTATAAGGGAATCGTGGAAGATATCATTAAAAATATTCGGGATAACTAAAAAAACGGCTGGTTTTCAACCGCCGTTTAATGACCAAATTCAACCGTTCTATTTTCGTTTCATTTTGATTTTTTCGTTTTCCACCATTTTTTCAAATATTTTTCCTCATTCAACACCCGGTTTCCAACAAGATCAACACAGGGTGTTCCTTCATCAACAATCCAAACAATTTTCTGACAGTCTTTTCCAAAAACACGAAAGTCAAAAAATCCAGCAATCATCGACAAAAAACACCTGTTTTAACAATTCAACCGTCTCTATTACTACTACTAATTTTTATAAATAAAAAATAAATGATTTTATTTCATTGATATGAATGATAAATAAAAAATAGAACTCAATGATAAAATTCTCTTTTATCAGAAGAAAGGTGCTCTGATTCTATGAAATTTACCTGTAACCTGAAAAGTTTGAGTGAAGCGGTCAACAACGTTTCACTTGCCGTTTCCAGCCGGACCAACCTTCAGGCGCTGGAAGGCATTCTTCTTGACTGCGCCGGAGGAACACTTACCCTCACCGGCTACAATCTGGAGCTTGGCATTATCAAATCCATTGAAGTAGCACAGGCACAGGATGGAAGAATTATTTTAAACGCGAAAATCTTCGGCGACATCCTCCGCAAAATGCCTTCGGATGAGATCTCCATTGATACCGATGATAAATTTCTTACCATCATCCGCGGCGGAGACGCTGAATTTACCATTCTGGGCACTTCAGCGGAAGAATATCCGGATGTTCCGACCATCAGCGATGAGGACGGCTTCCCCATGCAGCAGAACGTTCTGCGCAATATGATCTCACAAACGTTGTTTGCTGTTTCGCAGAATGAAAATACCCCGGTGCACACCGGTTCCCTGTTTGACCTGTCAAACGGTATTTTGAATGTTGTCTCGGTGGACGGATACCGTCTGGCGCTCCGCACCGAACCGGTCAAGGTGGATCAGGACTTCCACTTTGTCGTACCGGGCCGTACCCTCAACGAGGTCATCAAGCTGCTCAGCGAAGAGGACGACAAGGAATGTTACATCAAGGTCAGCCGGAAACACATTATCTTTGAGATTTCCGGTTACCAGATCATCTCCCGCCTGCTGGAAGGGGAATTTCTGGATTACCGTTCTGCCATCGGCGGGGAAAGCAAAACAAAGATCCGCATTTCGACCCGCGCGTTTTCCGCGAGTTTGGACCGTGCGTCCATCATCATTACCGACCGGATCAAAAGCCCCATTACGGCGAAGATTGAAGAAGGTCATATCACCATTTCCTGTATGACCTCTCTCGGCAAGGTGATCGACACCATCCCCGCGGAAATTGAAGGGGACGATCTGACGATCGGCTTTAACAATAAATATATGACCGACGCGCTCAAGGCCACCGGTACCGATGAGGTGATGATCCAGGCAAACGGGCCGTTTGCGCCCATGCGCATTGTCCCGCTTTCGGGCGATCATTTTACCTTCCTGGTTCTGCCGGTACGGCTCAAGACCGAATAATACATGAAGGGTGAATCGATGAAACAACAGACGATCCGCATCCATACGGATTTTATCAAGCTGGAACAGCTTTTAAAATTTGCCAGCGCGGTGGAAAGCGGCGGCATGGCAAAAGAAATCATCCAAAGCGGTCAGGTGCTCGTTGACGGCGAACCCTGCACCATGCGGGGAAAAAAGCTGTACCCGGGAAATACGGCGGAATTTAACGGTTGTCTTTACACCGTGGCGCAAGATGAAGATTGACCGCCTTGAGGTAAAGCAGTTCCGCAATCTCGCTGAACAGGTGTTTGAGGCGGAAGAAGGCATCAATGTCATTTTCGGAAAAAACGCACAGGGCAAAACCAATCTCATGGAAGCGCTCTGGCTGTTTACCGGGAATAAGAGTTTCCGGGGAGCGAAAGAATCCGAAATGATCGCGCTTGGCTGCAAGTCCGCAAGGCTTTCGGTGACCTTCACCGACCGGCAGCGGCAGCAGAAAGCCGAAATTATGCTGGGCGAACGCAAAAAGCACCATTTAAACGGCGTTCCTATGAAAAGCACCTCTGAAATGGCCGGAAAATATTACGCGGTGGTTTTTTCCCCGTCCGATCTTTCTTTCATCAAAGACGGGCCGGAGCGCCGCCGCCGGTTTCTGGATATGGCCATCAGTCAGCTCAAACCGGTTTACCGGGATTATTTAAACCAGTATTACCGGATTCTGGCGCAGAAAAACAGCCTGCTCAAAGATCTTTACCGCTCCCCTTCCCTGCGGAGCACGGTGGAGCTGTGGGATTTGCAACTGGCGAAGATTGGCACCATCCTTTCCGGTTTTCGGATGGATTATTTGAGCAAGCTCAACAGCTTTGCCGTTAAAATATACAACGGGCTTTCTTCCGGAGCGGAACAGGTGTTTTACCGGTACCAATCTACGGTGTTTCCCGGGCGGGAAGATATGGGCAGCATCTACAATGATGAGACCATCAACGCTTATTATTCCGCTCTTTGCGCCGCGCAGGAGGAAGATATCCGCACCGGCTTTACCTCGGTTGGCATCCACCGGGACGATATTGAAGTATTGCTGGACGGTTTGCCCGCCCGTCAGTTTGGTTCACAGGGGCAGCAGAGGAGCTGTGCGCTCGCTATGAAGCTAGCGGAAAGCAGGCTCATCTACCATGTGACCGGGGAACAGCCGGTCATGCTGTTAGATGATGTCATGAGTGAGCTGGACGCGGCAAGACAGGATTATATTTTGAATCACCTGGAAAATGGGCAGGTTTTTATGACCTGCTGTGATCTTTCAAATACATTGCGTTTAAAAAGCGGTAATATTTACAAAATGGAAAACGGCGTACTGGGAAAGCAATGATCCCATCAGCGGAAAGGAAGGTTTTATGTACCTGCATCTTGGTCAGGACGTGGTTGTCCGGATGAGTGAGGTCGTTGGCATATTTGATATGGAAAATACCTCAACTTCCCGTTTTACCAAAGAGTTTCTCCGGCAGGCGACCCATGAAATGGAGGTCGTGACCGTGAGTTACGAAATGCCAAAAAGTTTTGTTCTGTGTGAAAGAGACGGGAAAAAGACCCTTTATATTTCGCAGATATCACCGGCAACTTTAAAAAAGCGCGCTTCCCGTTTTTTGGAGGAAGGGGCTTAAACGCTTTTCTTTTACCATTGATTTTTTTGACACTTTGTTTTTATGCAAAGGCGATTGGAGGATACAGTTTTGGAGAATAAACCGGTTAACAGCAATCAGTACGACGAAAGCCAGATTCAGGTGCTGGAAGGGCTGGAAGCAGTCCGGAAACGCCCGGGCATGTACATCGGCTCCACCGGGCCGAGAGGCTTGCATCATCTGGTATATGAAATCGTCGACAACGCCATTGACGAGGCCCTTGCCGGGTACTGCGACGAGATCCGGGTCGAGATTCTGCCGGACGACGTTATCCGCGTAACCGACAACGGGCGTGGTATCCCGACCGGCATCCACCCGAAGGAAGGAATTTCCGCGGCGACGGTTGTTTACACCATCCTGCATGCCGGCGGTAAGTTCGGCGGCGGCGGATATAAAGTAGCGGGCGGTCTGCACGGCGTTGGCGCATCGGTCGTTAACGCGCTGAGCGAATGGCTGGAGCTGACGGTTTATGACGGCAGTCAGATTCATTTTCAGCGGTTTGAGCGCGGCCATTATGACGAAGAGATGAAAGTCATCGGCACGACCGACAAGACCGGTACTTCGGTCATGTTCAAGCCGGACTATGAAATATTTGAACAACTGAATTTTGATTATGAGACCCTGCTCAATCGTCTGCGGGAACAGGCCTTTTTAAACGCCGGCATCCGCATTGTGCTGGAAGACAAACGCGGCGCCGAACCGGTAGAAGATATCATGCATTATGAAGGCGGTATCAGCAGCTTTGTGGAGTTCATCCACAAACGCCGCGCGCTGGAACCTTTGCATGAGGATGTGATTCATCTCACAGCGGTTAAAGATGATATGACCGCGGAGGTCGCGTTCCAGTATAATGACAGCTACAACGAACTGATTCTTTCTTTCGCGAATAACATTCATACCACCGAAGGCGGTTTTCACGAGATTGGCTTTAAAAACGCGATGACCCGTGTGTTCAACGACTACGGCCACCGGTTCAAGCTGCTGAAAGATGATGAAAAGCTCAGCGGTGAGGACGTGCGCGAAGGCTTGACGGCCATCATCAGTGTGAAACTCACCAACTGTGAATTTGAAGGGCAGACCAAAACCAAGCTGGGCAACACCGAAGTGCGCCCGCTGGTGGAAGGAATGGTCAGCGAAAAGCTGATGACCTATCTAGAAGAAAATCCGTCGGTCGCCCGTTCCATTTTCGAGAAAGCAGTCACCGCGCAGCGTGCCCGTGAAGCGGCCCGCCGTGCGAGAGAACTCACCCGCCGTAAATCGGCGCTGGAGACCGCTTCCCTCCCCGGCAAGCTGGCTGACTGTCAGGAAAAAGATATTTCTGTTACTGAGATTTACATTGTAGAGGGTGACTCGGCAGGCGGTTCTGCAAAACAGGGCCGTGACCGCCGGTTCCAGGCGATTTTGCCGCTGTGGGGCAAGATGCTCAACGTGGAGAAAGCCCGCATCGACCGGGTCTACGGAAACGATAAGCTCACCCCGGTCATCACGGCGCTCGGCACCGGTATCGGAGAAGAGTTCGACATTAACAAACTGCGCTACGGTAAGGTCATCATCATGGCGGATGCCGATGTAGACGGAAGCCACATCCGCACCCTTTTGCTCACCTTCTTCTTCCGGTTTATGCGCCCGCTCATCGAACAGGGGCACATCTACATTGCTCAGCCGCCGCTCTTTAAGCTTTCCCGCAACAAAAACGTGCGGTATGCTTACACCGATGAACAGCGTGACCAGCTTTTGCTGGAGCTGAAAAACGGCAATCCGGACGCGAAGGTTGATGTTCAGCGATACAAAGGTCTTGGTGAGATGGACCCGGAACAGCTCTGGGAAACCACTATGAGCCCGGAAAACCGCACCATCATCAAGGTGGAGATGGAGGACGCCGTTGCGGCGGACGAAGTGTTCACTACTTTGATGGGCGATAAAGTCCAGCCGCGTCGCGAATTTATTGAGAAAAACGCGCGGTATGTTGTCAATCTGGATATTTAACCACACGAAGAATGGAGAAACTGTATGCTGTTTGAAAAGAAAAAAGTCACGCCGGACGATGAAAAGGCGACCCTGCACACCGAACAGATGATTGACCGAAGCGGAACACAGGCCGCGCCTGTTTCAGCAGAGGAAGAGGATGCTTTTGAAAACCCGTTTGAGGGAAAGGAAAGCGTAGAGATTCGTTACAATCTGCGCGCTGAAGAGGTCAAAAAAGGACTGCTTCTGTTGCAGAAAAAGCAGATTTATAAACGCAACATCATTTACACCGCTATTCTGGCCGTTATTTTCGTTCTTTACCTCATTACGGTCATCCGCAACCCGGGGTACGGCCTTGGAATGATCATGCTGGCGCTCAGCGCGGCGGTCATCGTCGTCATCTGGATGATGGCGTGGCGGTACCGTTATTCCCAGGCAAAGGCCGTTTCGCAGGTAAAAGAGGATTTTAACATGACCGTTTACGAAAACGGCATCCTCGTCCATCAGGAAAACGGTGATTTCACCGCCCAGTTTACCGACCCGCATTTCCAGGTGCGTGAACTGGATGATATCTTCCTGCTCGACCTCAACCGTCAGCGTGTTTATATCCTTCCAAAGCGCTGCATGGATGAACAGCAGATCACGACGCTCCGGCGGTTTTTTGAAAACAATCTCGTCACCGATGAAACGAAAAAATAAAGCGGCGGATGTTCCGTTTTTGAGATAAGGTAAGGTGAATCCATTTTGATCAACGATTATTCTAAAGTCATACCGGTGGACATTCAGAAAGAGATGAAAAAATCCTTTCTGGATTACTCCATGTCGGTCATTGTTTCCCGTGCGCTTCCTGATGTGCGGGACGGTTTGAAACCGGTCCACCGAAGAATTCTTTACACCATGTATGAAAACGGCATCACGCCGGAAAAAGCGTACCGCAAATGCGCGGATACCGTAGGTTCGGTGCTCGGACGGTACCATCCGCACGGTGACGCTTCGGTTTACGACGCGCTGGTCCGTTTGGCACAGGACTTTTCGCTCCGTTACCCGCTGGTAGACGGGCACGGTAACTTTGGTTCGGTCGACGGAGACCCGCCGGCTGCTTACCGTTATACCGAAGCGAAGATGAGCAAAATCTCGGTGGATATGCTCACCGACATTGAAAAAGACACCGTTGATTTCATGGCGAACTATGACGACCGTCTCAAAGAACCGGTTGTTCTCCCCAGCCGTTTCCCGAACATTCTGGTCAACGGTTCTACCGGTATCGCGGTTGGTATGGCGACCAATATCCCGCCGCATAACATGGGTGAGGTCATTGACGCGATCGACCTTCTCATCGATGATCCGGACGCTGGCCTTGATCAGATCATGGAATGCATCAAAGGCCCGGATTTCCCGACCGGCGGTATTATCATGGGCCGGAGCGGCATCCGCGCGGCTTATGCGACCGGGCGCGGGCGGATCATCCTGCGTGCGCGTGCCGAGATCCAGGAGATGAAAAACGGCCGCTTCCGCATTGCGGTGACCGAGATTCCGTATATGGTCAACAAGGCGCGGCTGATTGAGAGCATCGCGAACCTGGTCAAAGAAAAACGCATTGAAGGCATTTCCGACCTGCGGGATGAGTCCGACCGCGACGGCATGCACGTTGTCATTGAGCTCAAACGGGACGCGAACCCGCAGATTGTTCTCAACCACCTGTTCCAGTTCACACAGATGCAGGAAACCGTCGGCGTTATTATGCTGGCGCTTGTGGACGGTCAGCCGAAGGTCATGAACCTCAAGGAAATCCTGGAGCATTACATTGAGTTCCAGGGCGAGATCATCCGCAGAAGGACTGAGTTTGACCTGCGCAAAGCCCGTGAACGGGAACATATCCTGGAAGGCTTAAAGATCGCGCTCGACTTCATTGATGAGGTCATCAAGATCCTGCGCGCGGCCAAATCCATTCCGGAAGGCAAAAACCAGTTGATGGAACGGTTCGGGCTGGATGACATTCAGGCGACTGCCATTGTGCAGATGCGTTTGGGACAGCTCACCGGTCTGGAACGGGAGAAGATCGAGGAAGAGCTTGCCGCTCTGCTGGAAAAGATCGCCGATCTGGAGGATATTCTGGCAAATTACTCCCGTGTTCTCTCCATCATCAAGGAAGAGATCGGGCAGATGAAAAAACGTTACGCGGACGACCGCCGGACCGAGATCGTTTCGGTCAGCGGCGAGGTGGATATCGAAGACCTCATTCCGGTGGAGGACTGCGTTGTTACGCTGACCCATTACGGGTACATCAAACGCCAGCCGGTGGATGTGTATAAGACCCAGAAACGCGGCGGGCGCGGTGTTTCCGGCATGAAACAGAGGGACGAGGATTTTGTGGAGGAGCTGTTCATCTGCTCCAGCCACGATAATGTGCTGTTCCTCACCAACAAAGGCCGGATGTATAAACTCAAATGTTATGAGATTCCGGAAGGTTCCAAAGCCTCCCGCGGAACGAACATTGTCAATCTCCTTCAGTTGGAGGGGGATGAAAAGGTCACTTCGATGATCCAGGGCGGTAACTTTGAAGAAGATAAATTCTTAGTCATGGTCACCCGTCGCGGCATCATCAAACGGACCGAGCTTTCCGCTTACAAAAACGTGCGCAAGGGCGGGCTGATCGCCATCACCCTGCAGGAGGGCGACGAGCTTGCGTGGGTCCGTGTGACCGGCGGCAGTTCGGAGCTTATCATCGCCACCCGTATGGGTATGGCCATCCGCATTCGGGAGCAGGATATCCGTCCGCTCTCTCGTTCGGCACAGGGTGTACGAGTCATCAAACTGCGCGGCGACGACGAAGTCGTGGGTATGGCAAGACTGCGTGAGGGCGCGACTGTTATGACAATGACCGACCGTGGTCAGGGCCGCCGTACCGATATTTCCGATTACCGGGTGCAGAACCGCGGTGGTTATGGTTCCATCAACTACAAGGTCAACGATGTGAAAGGGTATGTCTGCGGCATCAAGGTCGTGGATGATACCGATGACCTCATCATCATTTCCAACGACGGCGTCATCATCCGTGTACGTGTGTCTGACATCAGCGTAATGTCCCGTTACGCGTCCGGTGTGCGGGTCATGCGCTTAAGCGACGATGCTCGGGTGGTCACATTCGCCCGCGCGGAGCACGATGAGGAGGAAGAAACCACAGAGATTTCCGAAGAGGACCGCAAAGCGGCTGAAGAAGAAGCAAGCCAGGCGGTACCGGTGGAGGAACCTGCTGAGGAAGAATCTTCAGAGGAGTAATTTTTCCACAGCAAAACAGGCAACTGTTGAAACTTTAATCAATATATCCGGCTGTTTCGGAGCGATTTCCGAAGCGGCCGGATTTTTTAGGGGTGTTCGTTTCTTTTTTATTTTAAAAAGACATCGTTTCAGTCGGATTGTAATTTAAGATGGGTTTCCCTCCCTGCCCTGCGTTGACTTTGTTCTGCGCCAACGGTATAATAAACATGATACCTGCCGGATATCCGGCGAAAAACACAGCAAACGATCCCGCAATGAAAGGTGAACAAGATGAAGTACACAACAATCGGAGACATTAAAGTATCGCAGATGGCGCTCGGCTGTATGACCTTTTACTCCCCTCTTTCGGTGGAGGATTCTGAATACAGCATGGACTATTGCCTGGACAAAGGCCTCAATTTGTTTGATACCGCACGCCTTTATGGTGCGTGGCATAATTTTCCCGGAGCGCTTGGCGTTTGCGAACGGGTAATGGGCGATTATTTTACAAAGCGTAAAAACCGTGACCGGGTGGTACTTGCCACAAAGGGCTGTCATCCGGATATGAGAAAAATGGATGATAACCGTGTCTGCCGGAAGGAGATCATCGCTGACCTGGATGAGAGCCTGAAAGCGCTTCAGACCGATTATGTGGATATCTGGTTTCTGCACCGCGACCATCCGGACTGTGACCTGTATGATGTGATGCGCACGCTGGACGAGCAGGTCAAAGCGGGAAAGATTCGTGTGCTGGGCGCTTCCAACTGGTCGATGGAACGGATCCGCAAGGCGAATAAAATCGCGGAAGAAAACGGCTTTACCCCTTTTCGGGTAAGTCAGATTGAGTGGAGCATGGCTTACCTTGATATGGAGCATGTTCCGGACAAAACAAAGATCATCATGAATGAAACAGAGCTTGCCGAATACAAAAAGGGAGATGTCGCGCTGATGTGCTACACCGCTCAGGCAAGAGGATTTTTCCAGAAAGCCATTGACGCCGGCGGATTTGAAGCGCTGAAGGAAAAAGAGATCGCCAGCGGAAAATACGCGTCCGATCCGGAGACTGCTTCCCGCAAGTATGACTACCCCTGTAACCTGAAACGAATCGAACGGGTCAAAGAACTTTGCGCTATGTATAAGGTTGATCCGTGCGCGGTGGCTTACGCCTATCTCACCAGCCAAACGGAACTCTTCCCCATTCCCATTGTTGGGCATTCGAGCATCGCGCAGCTTAAGCAGTCGCTTGCTCATCCGGATTTGCAGCTTACCCCTTATCAAATTCGGCAGATTCTGGGAGACAAACCGTTTTAACAAAACGGCTGCTTGTACTGTTCCCGCGAAAAACAGGGCTAAATATGCTTTTAGAGAAAAAAGAAGAAACTACCTCTGTTTTTTACTTTTACGCCGTTTATCGGCTTTTTTGAAGGGCTCAGGGCCTGAATCACAACAGCGAAAGGAGAACATTGTTATGTCGCCGAAAAGCAAATCCACTGCGCTGATCCTTGCGGTCCTTCTGGGAACCTTTGGTGTGGACCGGTTTTATCTGGGAAAGATCGGCACGGGAATTTTAAAACTGATTACCCTTGGTGGCCTGGGATTGTGGTATCTCATCGATGTTATCAATATCTGCCTGGACAACGCGACCGACGGCCACGGTCTTCCGGTGAAACAGTAAACCGGCAGTTTTCAACCGTTTTGGAAAAAAGAAAGCGAAACTGGCCGCATTACATGGTAACTGAAAAAAAGACCCTGTTTAACAGGGTCTTTTTTACATTTTGCATCAATCCGTAAGATCAGCCGTTCTACTCCGTACTTTGCGAGAGGCGGAAGTGCCACGCCGGCAGCATCAGGATATTTGTGCATGCCGCATATTTGACCTTCGTGTTTTGAAAATTTACCGCCTTATTGTGCTTTTTGTTTTTTACGCCACTCAGAAAATTTTTTTGAGCCAAAATCATAAGATCCTTCGAAAAACAAGGCGGTAAAATATGAAAGAAAAAATACAATGATGATTGGAATCGGCGTAAAGAAAATCCGATCATAAAAAGATGGAATAAGAGGATTTAAAATATATTTGTAGATGGTTTGATCATAAATCCATGATATTAGAAACATCGTATAAGAGACTCTTGAAACACTTGTTATAAACCGGCACAAAAAACGTGAGCGAGGCGCTTTTACCTGATATAGAAATAAAAACACGGTGACGGTAATCAAGACAAAAATTAGATCTCCATACTGTAAATAAACGCCGCCGCCGCGTTGTTGACCGTGCCGGAAAATAAATAGTATTACGACACTTGATATTGTAAGTACACCACAACTCAAAGCAAGAAAACTTTTTCGAAGTTGGGGTTTATATAGAGAAACATATGCCCCTAATAAGTAATATATAATCGGATAAAAGTCTTTCCAATAATTTGAAAATCTTAAAGTTAAGCTGTTTAAAAAAGTAGGAACAGATATAACAAGGATAAAACTAAGTATTAAAATTTGAAATTGTTTTTTGTTTTTTAAGGCATGAATCATTATATTTAAAAACGGAATGAATATGAAAAGGCCAATATATGCCCGAAGATACCAGCCATATCCCACAGCGCCAAAATCAGTAAAATAACAAATAACATCTTTTACAGACATTTCTTTTTTCTGTACAAAAAAAGAAATAAAATGCTCAAAACACCGCTGACAAAATACAGTATCAGTAAACGAATTGATTTACTGTAATAGTTCCATGTTGGAGTTTTGTTTTTCATTAAATAACCACTTAACATAAAAAACAACGGTACACAACAGGTAAAAAAACTTCTTAAAATAGCCGCAAAAAAATAACGCTCACCGTGGACTAAAACATTATCAAATCCAATATTATAAAGACAATGAGTGCACACTACAAACAAAATTGCAAAAAAGCGAATTAAATCCAGACCAAAATAGCGAGTGTTTGATGTTTCTAATTCAGAATCTGTTTTTAATGATGAATCAATAAAAACAAGATGTTTAAATTGATAGATATATTTGTGAATTCTACTTGCATGAGACTGATTGGTTTTTATTAAATTTTGCATGTTGCATTTTCGACCTCCGTGTTTTGAAAATTTACCGCTTTATTGTGCTTTTTGCTTTCCACGTTGTTTGAGTTTGGCAAATAATGAACGAACGAGATCAATAAAATAACGGAAGTCTTCCGTACGGCAGAAAATAAGAGCAAAAATACCGTTCGGAACAATTAAACAGACAATCCCGCGGAGAATCAGCCCTGCCCATCCGCCCGTAAGGATAAAAGAACAGATCCACAAGGTGATAAAACCTGCAACAATGGTCAAAAGCGTGTAACCGGCATAACGGATGAAATAACCGGAAAGTTTTGCGTGCAGTACATGTTTATATAGCACATATGGTTCAACCCAGAATCCAGTCAGCAAAATGCTGATGCTTGTACCGATAAATACGCCGATTACACCGAATTTGATTGCAAGCAGAATGGAGAAAATCAGTTTGAATGCCAGTTCAAAGATTGGTTTATACCGATCATACCAGTATGCGCCAGTTGCGTCACGAAATGCGAGAACTGATTTCCGCATACCAGTCAAATAAAACTGTACTACGATCGCTAAAACTTCCCACTGGGTAAACAGATACTCCGAACCGAAAAACAACCGGACAAACGGTTCAAACAGCGCCATCAAACTAATGGAGCAGAACCCGTATAACCAGAAGGTCACAAAGTTTGTTTTGTTGAAGATGCTGGTCATCTTTCCATAATCGCCGGTTGCGCCCAAATTTCCCACACTGGCAATAATGGAGTTGTAAATTTGTGACAATACGGTGTGTATGGCTTGAGTGACCAATTGGTAGTTGGAGTAAATACCTACTGCGACAAGGTTGACAAATCTTGTGATGATCAGTCCATCAATCGCACCGGTAGAAATGCCGCCGAATACCTTATGAAAGACCATGGCATAGACATTTCTTTTAATTGAGGTGAGCGATTCCTGATCCAGTTTTTCCACATTTTTTTCTTTGAGATAAGGATACATTTTGTCTGCCTTGCGGGAAACAAAAAAGTTTTCCAGCCAGGTAAAAAGAATTTGACAGACAAGGAATAAAATGTAGTTTCCGGTAATGGCAAGAACAATGATCTGGAAAACATTGAGTGCAATATAAAATCCGTAACGGTATATGGTTGCGATATACCGTTTCTGGTCACTGATGATGAGAGAGCGTTTGTAAGAATAAAAATAGGAAACAGCGGTATTAGCTACAAAAAGCATATAAATCAGGTTGATATGCGGAATATTTTCCGGCATATCCGTGATGATAAACGGCAACGCCGGGATGAGCGCTGCGCCGATACCAAGAACGGCAACACCGATGACGATATAAGCCTTTTTATACAGCCACATGAGTGACTTGATCTTCTCTGTCTGGTTTTTTGCCAGCGGCTCATAAAGCGCATATGCCATTGCCGGGCCGATTCCTAATTCCACAAGCGAAAGCATGGTCAGAATATTGGTAAACAGCCCGTTTAAACCCAGATACTCACTGCTTAAAAATTTGACAAAAATAACCCTGGTGACTACGCTGATCAACAAACCGACAAACTGGCCGCCAAACGCTACAATTAGATTTTTAATGCTGCTTTCCGTTCGTTTCAAATTCATTACCTCTTGTGACGAATCAACTCAAAAATACGGGAATAAACAATTTGAATATAATTTCTATTTTCCGGCAGAGGTTTCGCCGTTCCATTTGAAATTTGGTCTTTTTGTTTTTGAAGATTGATGAATGCTGGAAGATGGTAAGCCATTACCAGCATCGCATAGAATAAAATCGCATATTCGTATACATCCGTTTGCATTGCAATCATAAATGAAAACAAAACGCCGGTTAAAAGAATGGAATAAGGCGATTTACGGTATTTCATCAGACGGTATCCTGTCAGGAACAGAATCAACCCAAAAATAAGCAGTCCGACAATACCGGTTTGATAAAGAATGTTTAAATACTGATTATGAGCGTGATTCAGCGTAAAAAGGCCTCCTGTCCATTGGGATACCTTTTCGACGGTTGTTTCTTTGTATTCCAAGCCATAGCCAAAGAATGGAGATTTTTGAACATGGTATAAAAAACCATCCCATACATTCGTCCGCCCGTTTAAACTGATGTCTTTATTCAGTATACTTTGCACCAGAAACAACAGATGTTCGTGTACCCGGAAAATTACCAGCGCGACAAACAAAAGCGCGTTTACACAGCTTGCTGAAGCGAAATTGAAAAAACGAGTAAAGGAGGGTTTGTTGTAAACCACGAGAAGGATTGCCAAAAGAATGATACTGCAAACCAAAGAAGCTGTACTTTTGGTAAGTGTAAAGGTGGTAATGGAAAACGCGAGAACGATGACGGTCAGCCACCGTAATTTTCCGTATTTTATCTGTTCATACAGCATGGAAAACCCAATGGCCGGAAACAAAATATTGATTTGAAGCGTACGAAAGCCCAAAAAGTAGTTTTCTTTGTAAACGGCTTCATACATCCCCTGCGGAAAAACAATGACCGTAAAAAGATTGATTGTTGTCCAGAGTACCAGAATCAAGGTAAAAATGCGCATCATTCGCTCAAGAGCAAAGTTTAACAACAGTTCGACCAGCATACAGATTGCCAGAATGGGCAGATACATTGTTAAAAATGTGCGAAAGTCCCCCCTGTATATAGCGGTCATAATAAACAATAAAACAAGAAAGGATAAAATCGAAAGTATGATTTTAGAAGGCTTTTTTTGTAAAATATATAGAATAAAAACAACAGGAATACTAATTATCTTGAGAAAGAGCAAAACAGTATCAATCAATGGAAAAGGAAATGGCATGTGAGCAAATGATTCGGGTTTAATAAAGGCGATCAGAATCAGCGCAATCAGCCATGAATGGGAAAAACATCGTCTTAAAAACGGTGAATCGTCTTTTTTTAAGCAAGGCATAAAAAATGATTTATTCAGTTTCACTTTTTTTCTCCTCTCCCGCACCGCAATAAAGCTTTTCTAATTGTTTTGCAACAACTCGAATGTCATTGCCGCCGCCGATGAGGGCTTTTGTAACATGTTCACGGTCGCAGTCTATTGAACCCGATAAAATCTCTTGGGCCCACTGCTGTGCGGAACTGGACAGGGGCAGGTAATGGATCAGGTTTGTTACATGTACCGTTTTTGGTAAAACGCTGGAAACAAATGTAGGCAAACCGGATGATTGGGCCTCAATCACCACGATTCCGAAGCCTTCATAAACCGATGGAAAAACGAAACAGTCCATCGCCAGCAAAAGCTCTGGAACACGATTGGTGGTCCCGTAAAAGATAACGCGTTCAGAAAGATGCCTATTTTCCACCATCTGTTTTATTTCGGGCTGCAATGAGCCTTCTCCAATAAGCAGAAGACGGGCAGACGGGTTGATTTTAACAATTTCCTCAAAGACAGAAATTAAAAAGCGATGATTTTTCTGCGGCACGAATCCGCCGACATGGCCAACCACGAACTGATCGTTCACGCCAAGCTCACTGCGCATTTCTTCCCGTTTTGTAGAATCAAACTGGAATTTTTCAAGGTCGATGGCATTGTTCATGACCACTAATTTTCCTTCTTTTATGATACTTTCAGGAAATGTCCAGGCGCCGGCGGCGGGAGAACACGCGTAATAATGGGTTGGAGAAGTCTTTAGCAAAGATGAGTAACAATGTTTTTTGAGCGAATGTTTCCAGCTTGGAAGGCCGTCGTTCTGCGAATGAACGATGCGTATTGGAACGCCTGCTTTTTTTGCAGCAAGTGATCCCAAAGCAAGAATGTTGATATCACCCGTGCTGATATGGATGACGTCGTAAGAATTGGTTTGAAGAAATTTTTTGAGTTTTCGGTAAAACGGCAGGCATTTTTTCAATGTTTGATTTGGAAGACCAAATTCATAAATTTTACCACCGTAAGACAAAATTTCTTTTCGGTAATTTGGTTCTTCAAAGGTGCAGGGTGTCAAAAAGTCAAACTGTATTTTTGAGCGGTCAATGTTGCGGTATAGATTCATCAAAAACATTTCAACTCCGCGGTTGATAAAGGGGCCGCTGCAAACCTGAAGAACACGGATCTGTTTGCTCATATTGATAAATCTCTCCTATAATAATTAAATAATCTTCGATGTACGGTCAAAGATTTGTTTCAAAAATGCTTTTGTCTGCCGTAACCGAAAAGCGACGGCAGACTTGAAAGCAGTAGGGTTTATTTTAACGGGATCACTTATGAATCCATTCGGATGAAGAGAAACGTCAGTTTTTTACCAGTTTTTCAAAATGGTTTTCCGCTCCATGACATCAAGATGCGCGATGGCCGGATCTTCGTAATAAGAGTCGTTCTTGACATGGGTGGTTGAAACCTCTTCAAAAACGCAGCCTTCTTTTGAGGTAAATGCGTGCGGAACATTCCGCTCAACGGTAATGACCTGCCCTTCTTTTACTTCCGTTTCCTTTCCGTCCAGCGTGAGGGTCAGCGTTCCGTACAAAACCTGGAACGACTCTTCCTTCACCTTGTGGTAATGAACCGGATGTTTTTGGCCCGGCAGGACGATGAGCAGTTTTTTACAATATTCCCGGTTGATGATGTTGATCATGGTCACCCCGTAATTACGGAAGTGTTCCAGCCCATAGTGATGGGAAAGCTCCAGTTCAAATTCATTTCCAACGGTGATGTGTGCTTCGTTGAGCATACCTTTTACATCATGAATGATGCTGCGGGTGTCAGAGGTGATTGAAACTGCTCGTTTTTCATAGATCGCTTCATTCACATCATAATCTTTCGAAGCGATCATACCGGGCAGGAATACACCGCTGGTTGTCTGTCCGTTTTCACAAGGCATGGCGAAGAATACGTCATCCCGTTCGATTTTTTCGCCTTGTTTGATTTTTCTTGCCGCATAGCAGCCTCTTGCCAGCTCATTCATGGAAGTAATCTCTTCCTGGCTGATGTACTTTTTGTTCGGTTCACCGCAGATCTTGCGCGCGTTTTCAATCGCAGTAAGCCAGTCGCCGACATTGCGCGCGTCGGTAGAATATGCGTTGAGTTTGATGGTGTCTGTCGCAAGGCCGATATGCCGCTCCACAATGGTCGCGCCTTTTGCAATCGCCATTTGTACAACGGTGAAGTCGTTCGGGTCCTCATGGCCGGAATAGCCGACAGGAATGTGAGGATAACGGTTTTTCATTTTATCAATACAGTCGAGCTGGACATACTCATAGCCTACCGGATAGAGACCAACACAGTGCAGCATTGCAAAATCCACATTCCGGTGCATCAGGAAGTTGTAGATCTTATCCATATCCGAAAACGTTTTTCCACCGCTGGAAATAATGACCGGACGTCCGGTTTCTGCAACCTTTTCCAAAAGCGGCCAGTCGGTGGCGCTGCAGCTTGCGATTTTGATGATGTCGATGCCGTGATCCATGCAGAGATCGACCGATTTTTCGTCAAACGGGGTGCACATGGTGAGCATTCCTTCTTCACGCACAGCGCTGACCATGGTGTAAAACTGGTCTGAGGTCAGTTTGGTAGAAAGGAACCGCGGGATGTGTTTTACATCGGTGCGGTCTTTGTAATCCGGGTGAATCATGGTGTCCAGATCGCGGTACTGGAATTTAACAGCAGCGTTTATATGGTGTTTCCGGGCAGCCTCTCCCAACAGACGAATAATCTCAAGGCCGTGTTCCACACTTCCCTGATGATTGTTTGCCATTTCAAAAATAACCAGATTGTTAAACTTAGGGTTCATGATGATATCCTCCTTCAGGTGATTTGCTTATTTGTACAACAAAGAAAGATGGTCGAGTTCCATAAATTTATCGTCAATGTAAACATCTGCGTTTGGTTTGCCAAACATCAACCGATGGTAAAGAACGCCCCACTCCTTAAGTTGTTTGGTGGTGGTTTCTTCCCAGTTGATACCAGTCACATAACCCCGTGCAGTAAACAGGGTGATCTCATGCCCTGCGCGGTAAAGGCTGTTGATGATGTCAATATTATGCTGAAGCGGCTTAGACAGACCATAGTTGTTTTCCGGGGTTTTAGCGGCGATTACGCCGTCAATATCACAGCAAATCTGCAGCTGTTTTCCGCTTTCGCGCGCCTGTTTGAGCAGAAGCGCACGCTCGGTTTCCAGAAATTCCTCTTCTGTATCAATATCAAAGTCATATTCCATTTTGTAACCGTAAATCGTCTTTCCGGTCATGGAATGCTGTTCCAGAATCACCGAACTTTTTACAACGTCAATGCAGGCGTTCTGCATATATACCTTCGGAAGTTTCTGACGGGGCGCATTGTATGCTTCCGGAATATCACACTCGACCAAAGGAGTGAGCTGCTTTTCCGCGTCATCCGCGAACAGCCACATTTTATACGGCACCTGTTTTGCGGGAGAGAGGCTTCGTACCGAATCGATTTTAGGATCGGCTTTGATCATGTCAATCATCGCGTCGATATCGGAAACATCCCGGTAAGGATGGGTGGGGCGGAGATGCACACAAATATCCACGTTGTAACCTTCTTCTTTTTTGAGCCAGTTTACCGCGTGTTCAAACACCTCAACGTCCAGCGAATCGTCCTGCGACAGCTCAGAAGGACGTAAAAAGGGAACCTCTGCGCCGTATTTTTCCGCAACCTCTTTATAAACCGGGCTGTCTGTGCTGACAATGACCCGGTCGATTTTTTCGGATGCGAGCGCCTGCTCGATCGAGTAAGCCAGCATCGGCTTTCCGTTCATGATGCGGATGTTTTTGTCTTTGACTGATTTTGACCCGCTTCGTGCAGGAATGATCGCTACAACATGTCCCATAAAAATCCTCCGTCTGAAAATCTTTTGATGAAAAGTGATTTACCGGTTTAAAACGTCGTCCAGATCCGCGCGCTCAAATACTTCCAATTTTCCGCCGCGGGTCGCGTTGTAAATCTTGATCCCGTGGGTATCGGCATAATTTCTGGCCTGCTGATAAGCATACAGCGCGCTTTCGTAGTTGAGTACAGTGGACATATATTTTTTCCCGTCAAAGTAATCTTTTACCGAGTCATCCCGAACAACCCTGCCCTTCGCGTCCCTCCGGACCGAATAGTTAAAGTCTACCCCGAGCAGGTAAATTTCCTTAAAGCCCATGTAGATCGCCATTTGGATGGCGGTAAAGGTTACTGTGTAGCCAATCGAAAAGTATTCAGAAACATCTTCACTGACATGGGAACTGTGGTTGTTCCATTTATTGATGTCAAACCGGCCGTATTCAAAAATGTAATGGATGTTGTCCTTTTCGTGGTTGGGGTCATACGGGCAGATGCTGCTGATAAATTTAATGGAACCGGGGATTTTTCGGATGGTTTCGTAATTCGGAAGAACAAAATCGGGGTCGACCGCCATGTAAAAGGTGGGCCGCCAGTCGGTTTTGTCAAAGATGTTGTAAATGCGGTTCATCCCAAAAGTGATCTCACCTTTCAGCCGGTCAAGATCGTCTGCTGTCAGGCTGGGTCCGTTTCCCACAATAAAGCACCGTTCCCCTTTGTGGGTATCTTTGAACGAGCGGATAAACCGCGCGTCCTCACTGTTGTGGTATTTCTCTTTTGCTTTTTTGCGCTGATGATTTTTAAACGGACTGCAAAGAAAACGCACCGCTTTGGCGTTTTTCAAAAAGTAGCTCAATCGATCGCTCATTCTTTAACGCTCCTCATTTACTGAATTTACGCAGTAAAAAGCTTCCGCCTTTTTTCAGCCAGTTCTGGTTTTCCATAAAAGTCACCTTGACCTCTTTGTAAGGGAGTTCATGGGTCTCCAGAAAGATATCCAGCATGAATTCGCCAAGATAGCCGTAAACACGGGCGGTTTGAAAATCCAATCCGGTCAAATCGGTGCGGCGTTCCACTTCAAACAGCACATCAAACATCCACGCGCAAAACGAATCAAACAGCTCCTGTTTCATGACGAACATGTTGAACATATGCGCCCAGGTGCGATTCATCACCCGGTCGAATCCTTTTTTGTATTCCGGGCACCGTTCACAAATCACCTGTTCCAGTGTGTTAATGTCCTGCAGGCGGTTGTAACGGCCGTGGTCGTAGTGGGAACGGATGGTTTCAATATAATATTTCCGTTTGTTTGGAACCAGGATATCACAGTCGCTCAACAGCTGCTGTGCCTGTTTCCCGGTCATGACCCAGTCAAACTTATCCTTTCCTTTTTTGACGGGGGTAAAGTGCCGCCGGTAATGTACAAGCCCAATATAATCCGCTTTCAGGTTTTTCCACGCCCAGTAGGTAGCGGTCAGTTCGCAGTAGTTCGGGTTTTTTTCGGAAATGTTGTCACCCGTATCGTCACCGATAAAACCGATGGATTCTTTGCCGGTTTTTCCGACCTGGATCGGAAGGTAGATTTCATCCTGAGGCATACGGTATGGCTTGTGGGCAGCAATCAGAATTTTTATATCCATCTTCTAAAAAAGCTCCTTCTTGGCGAGAGTGAGCGCCGAAGCGATCACCTGATCCATGTCATAATAACGGTATTCAGCGAGCCGGCCGCCGAACAGAACCCGTTTTTCCTGTTGCGCGAGTTCAGCGTACTGCTTATACAGCGCCTGGTTTGTTTCGTTGTTGATGGGGTAATAAGGTTCTTTTCCCACTTCCCAGTCCGCCGGGTATTCCCGGGTGATCACTGTTTTTTCCTGTTCGCCGAATTCAAAGTGCTTGTGCTCGATAATGCGGGTGTAAGGGGTTTCAGCATCGGTGTAATTGGTGGCGGCTACCCCTTGATAGTTCGGCATATCCAGCACTTCGGTCTCAAAACGCAGGCTGCGGTATTCCAGCGGCCCGAGGCAGTAATTGAAGTACCGGTCAATGCAGCCGGTGTACAGCACCTTTTCGGCAATCGAGTCAAAATAATCTTTCCGTTCAAAATAGTCGGTATTCAGCTGCACGTTTACTCCATCCAGCATTTTTTCCACGATGGCGGTATAGCCGCCTTTTGGTATGCCCTGATAAGGATGGTTGAAATAGTTGTTGTCATAACGCAGCCGCACCGGAAGACGGCGGATGATAAAGCTTGGCAGTTCACTGCAGGGCTTGCCCCACTGTTTTTCGGTGTACCCTTTGATGAGTTTTTGGTAAATATCCTGTCCGACCAGCGAGATGGCCTGCTCCTCCAGATTTTTCGGCTGGGTGATCCCGGCGGCTTTCTTTTGCTCGTCGATTTTTGCCTGTGCTTCTGCCGGAGTTTTTACCCCCCACATCCGGTAAAAGGTATTCATGTTAAACGGGAGGTTATAAAGCTCGCCGTGATAGTTGGCGTTCGGGCTGTAAATAAAGTGATTAAATTCGGCGAACTGCTGTATATAGGCCCATATCTTTGGGCTGGCTGTATGGAAGATGTGCGGTCCGTACATATGGACTTGAATTCCTTCCATCTCTTTGGAATAAATGTTTCCCGCAATGTGATCGCGTTTGTCAATAACAAGGCAGGATTTTCCTGCTTTATGCGCTTCATGGGCAAAGACTGCGCCGAACAGGCCGGCGCCTACAATCAAATAATCGTACTTCACAACATATCTCCTGTTCTGTCAGACTCCGTCAGCCAGTGCGGAGTACAATTTAGCCGTTGAGTTTCTGGTACCAGTTCCAGGCGTGGGTAACAATGGATTCAATGTCTGCATACTTTGGTTCCCAACCCAGAACGGTAGTGGCTTTCTCACTGCTTCCGACCAACATCGGCGGATCGCCGGGACGGCGTGGGTCATAGTCCACTCGGAATGTTTTTCCGGTGACCTTTTTCACTGCTTCAATGACTTCCAGCACCGATGTGCCTTTGGCATTGCCGAGGTTAAAGAAATCACTTTTTCCGCCATGGTTTAAATGTTCCAGCGCCAGCAGATGAGCGGTCGCCAGATCATAAACATGGATATAGTCGCGCACACAGGTGCCGTCCGGTGTGGGATAATCGGTACCGAACACCTTAACGCTTTCCCGTGCGCCGGAAGCGGCGTCCAACACCAAAGGGATGAGATGGGTCTCCGGCACATGCCATTCGCCGATCTCCCCGTCCGGGTCTGCGCCGGCAGCATTAAAATACCGCAGCACGGCGAATTTCAGGCCGTAAGCGGCGGCGTAATCCTTAAAAATACGCTCAACCATCAGCTTGGTCGCCCCGTAAGGATTGATCGGGTTCTGTGGCATATCTTCCGTAATCGGTACCGTTTCAGGGATGCCATAGGTGGCACAGGTGGAAGAGAAAACGATCTTGTCACACCCGTGCTTGCGCATTGCTTCCAAGAGGTTGAGCGTACAGGTTACATTGTTGTGATAGTATTTTGCCGGCTCTTTCACGCTTTCGCCTACATAGGCATAGGCGGCAAAATGAAAGACCGCGTCGATCTTGTTTTCGTCAAATACCCGATTGATGGCGGCAGTATCTGATAGGTCACCCTGTATGAACCGGCCCCATTTTACAAATTCCCGGTGACCATAGACTAGATTATCGAACACAATGGTGTCATAACCTTTTTGGTTGAGCATCTTGTTGATGTTGCTGCCGATATACCCGGCACCGCCGCAGATTAAAATTGACATAAAAATGTCCTCCTTTAAATCAATAGGCACCTTCACCACGGAAAACGGTGACAAACGTTTTGCAGATGATTTTAAAATCCGTCCATAAAGAACGCTCTTTTATATATTTAAAATCCAATTCAATCAGTTCCTTGAAGCTGGTATTACTTCGGCCGCTGATTTGCCAGTAACAGGTAAGACCAGGCTTTACCTTTAATCGTTGGCATTCACTTTTGGTTAGCTGTTCGGTTTCATAGGTCGGAAGCGGTCTTGGCCCGACAATGCTCATATCGCCTTTGATAATATTAATGAGTTGAGGAAGCTCATCAATGGATGTTTTACGGAGAAAGCGACCAATTTTTGTAATGCGAGGATCGTGTGCGATTTTAAAAATTGGACCGTCAACCTCATTTAAATGCTCAATTTCCTTTTGTTTTTTGTCGGCGTCAACACACATGCTACGGAATTTATAAATTTGAAACACCTTGCGGTTAAGCCCATGTCGTGGCTGATGATAAAAAACACTTCCGCCGTCTTCTAACTTGATCAGAATCGCTACCACCAAAAACAGCGGAGACAATACTACAAGTGCGAGGCTGCAAAGAATCAGATCAAATAAGCGTTTAAAAAAGTTATAAACTGGCTTGGGGGAAATGGGAATAACCTCGTAATTGTATTGAGAAGAACTTTCTGAGAGATTGACGTTGATATTTTTTATTTCCCCCATATTTTAACGTCCTCGCTTTTAAACTGCTTGCCAAATTCGGAAACAGTCTGTTTGTACGCTTCCGGAATGCCTACATCGTAGCTTTTCCCGTTAATCAGTGTCGCATACATACCTTTTTCCCTGCACACCTTTTGCAGCGCAGAAGTTAGCTGAATTTCTTCGCTGCTGCCTTCATGAGCATCAATATCTTTTTTCAGCTCATCGAAAACCTCTGGTGTGAGAACGTAGGTGCCAAACGTGGAATAGTAGTGATATTCCCCGTCTATACCCATCATGCCAAGATGATCTTCTGCGTAATCTGTAGAAGGTTTTTCCACCATGTTATCTACACAGATTCTGGTATGGCGGTCGTCTTCAAACTCTCCCTTGATAATTCCGTAATGCACGACGTCTTGCAAAGGAATCTCTTTGACAGAAATGCAGAGCTTTCCTGTCTGGTCGTAAACAGAAATCATTTGTTCCGCGCAGCTCTGGTCGGTATTGCTGTGATAAACATGGTCACCCAGAGAAAGCAAAACAGGTTCGCCGCTTTGCAGATATTCTTTTGCAAGATAGACAGCATGACCGAATCCACGACGCTCTTTCTGCACAACATACCGGAGCTTTTGCCCAAGCAACTGCAATCTCATTTCGTATTCTCTTGCACGCGGAGAAAGTTTGCTCAAATGTTCTTCGGTCAGTTCGGTGTTAAAAATACTTTCATATGCCTGCCGTTCGCCCTCGCCGACAATAAGGATGATTTCCTCTATACCGGCGTTGTTCAGTTCTTCCAATAAAACCAGAATGGCCGGTTTCGCATAGCCGTCGTAATCCACAATGGGCACAAACGCTTTTTTGATAAAACGGGTAGCAGGGTACATCCGGGTGCCGAACCCAGCGACCGGAACGATGGCTTTTTTCACCTTTTGTTTGCTGGAAAGCAAAAACGGGAAAGCGTCCATTCCCTTTTCTTTTTTCAGGTAACGGATCAGTTTTTGTTGGGCTTCCTCGTCTTTTGCTAAGAACTGAACCGAACCATCACCCTGTGATCCGACCCCTTTTCCGCCGAATGTCAGTTGTTTTATTGTCTCATCTTTGAGAAGGCTGTGAAGAATCGGGGCAGCAAGCTCTTCGGGAGAGGCAGGAGCAACTTTTTCATCAAACAGTTGCTGCGCTTCGGTCATGATCATACCAAGCCGAGGCGCATCTCCCGCTTCGATTGCTTCAATGGCTTTGTTTACGATTTTCAGATTATCCGGCCCAAGTGCTTCATGAACCCGGCGTTGGAGTTCATCAGCGGGAAACGGGTAGCAGCGGTTGAGATCCGCCAGAATGCGGATGGTGTCTTTAGAGGACCCGAGATTGGCATAGACCCAGTAAAAATCCTGCCCAACACGTAGTTTGTTGATGGAGATTTCATCTCCATCAAAAGTCATACAGATCGGCTGCGTACCATAAGCGCACGCCTGGTCCAATCGTCCGCAGCGGGATTTGGTCAAACATTCCCCGCGATAGGCGGCCTGCATCTCACCGATGGTGTTGAGACGCAGTTTATAAAGGCGGTTGAATGCTCGCGCTACTAAAACACAAAACGCGGCGCTTGAGGATAATCCTTTTTTTACCGGGAGGGTAACGTCAGTGACATACAGCGCAACGCCTTCTGTGCGGTAATGTTCACAGATATAAGCGGCAACACCGCATGCGTAAGAAAAATAATTGTTTTCGGCCGCTTGTTTTTTTAACAGTTCCAAATTCATTTCGCAGGAAAACTCTACCCGTTTTCCGTCTGGGGTAAGCGTACTGATGAACAGCTCGTCACTTTTTTTAGCACGTGCGTAGATTCCCTGGTCAATGCCGGTAACAATCGCTTTTCCTTCTGTAACGTCGCTGTTGATCATCCGGTGATATCCCGCCCAGTCGGTATGTTCGCCGAATAGGCAGAGACGTCCGGGCACAAATAATTCAATTTGTTTTTCCATGCACCAGCGCCCCCTTTCACTTAATTCGGAAGAATGTCATCGTAAATAAATTTGTGAATGATGTCTGTCGCGACATCCAAGTCGTAAACGAAATACCAGGTACCGTTGATGGTCTCACCATGTGAGTTGCAGTCGGCATTCGGAAGACCGGCTTCCTCAATGGTAGCACCGGAGGTAACTGCCCACATACCGATGCTCATCATCTCTTCATCGGTCAGCGATGTGGTGCATTCAGAAAGCACCATACTGATGAGGCCCGGATATTGGGTTACATTCAGCTGTTTTGCGGAATCGAACAGCGCCATCAAGACCTCACGCTGCCGTTCGGCGCGCTGGATGTCAGAGCCGGTGTAGCGGTTTCTGGAGTAGGCGACCGCCTGTCCGCCGGTGAGTTTGACGTCCCCGGTCTGCTGGAGCGGTTCAGTGGGAATGCCAATGCTATTGAGTTCATTGACGTACCGATTCATGACCTGCCGTTCGTCTTCGGTTACATTGACTGTAACGCCGCCGACATAGTCGATGATGTTGGCAAGCTGCGCGAAGTTGACGGTGACGAAGTCTTCAATGTTCATGTCAAAATTCTGGTTAAGCGTCTTGACGGCTAGCTGTGCTCCGCCATAGGCGTAAGCGTGGGTGATCTTGGTGTTTCCGTGCCCTTCTACCGCAACATAGGTGTCACGCGCGATGGAAATCAGTTTGATTTTGCTGTGCACCCGGTCGATGGAAAGGATCATGAGTGCGTCAGAACGGCCGGAGTCGGAATCCATATCACGTGTATCCACCCCGAAGAGAGCAATATTGGTCACATCAGTGTTGTTGTATTTGTCCAATACTTCCTGGGAAATACCCAAATCATCCAGGTTCAGGTCTTCACGGTCCACCTGCCCCAACATCAGTTTGACGTAGAGAAACGCTCCGCCGATCAGCAGGGCGATGACGCAGAGGATGGAGATAATGATGACCAGCGCTTTCTTTTTGCCGGACCATTTTTTACGTTTTTTCTTTGAAGAACTGCTGATATCTTCCATGTTTTTTCGTTTGCTTTGAGCAGACATGGAATTTTGTTTCTGACGCACAGCTTTTCTACTGTTGCTGCTAATATCTTTCATGTTAGAACGGCCGGGCCGTTTGTTGTGCTGAGAAAGCATAAAAACTCCTTTCCATTGGCTGTTTTTTTACCTTTGCCAATCTTCCGGAACTGTAAAAACTTAGTCAAAATGGTAATATTGTGTAATCCTTCATCCTATATTTTATAGTTCAAGGGAGAATAAGCCAACCATTGTGTCGAACAAAATCGGCTGTAAGTTGATGTGGTTTATTGTCTAAATTACTATTTATATGGAATATGTTACGACTATTTCGAAATTTCGGAAGAAGAAGGTGTTCCGTAAAAACGGTAAACGGCGAAAATAGGAGTAGATTGCTGAATTTCAAAAATAACACAATTACCTTGAATGGTTTTCTGTAAAAGAAAATCACACGTATTATAGTTTTTCCAAAACTTGCGAAAAATTCACGGCAGAAAAATAAAAAGCCTGAACCGTTTGGTTCAGGCTTTTTTAAAAAGATTGATTTACAATTTGATTCCGCAGGGGTGTGCCGGCGCTTCGTCGAACAAGCCTTCTTCTTTTACCAGTGCGTAGAACCGGTAGCCGCCGGAGAAGTTGTAGCAGTCGAACCCGTTCTGGGAGAGGATGCGGCAGGCGATGTAGCTTCTCAAGCCGCTCTGGCAGTTGACATAGACCGGTTTGGAGCGGTCGAGCTCGGAGAGGTGCTCCCGCAGCACGTCCACTGGGATGTGGATGGTGTTTTCCATATGCCCGGCGTTGTACTCCGCGTCGGTGCGTACATCCAGCTTAATGACACTGCCGTCATCCGGCAGGTCTTTCAAATCGTGCCAGTGGTACTGTTTTACGGTGCCGTCCATGATGTTGCCGATGACGTAACCCGCCATGTTGACCGGGTCTTTCGCCGAGGAGAACGGCGGCGCGTAAGCGAGCTCCAGCTCTTCCAGGTCGGCGGCGTACATGCCCGCGCGGATGGCGGTCGCAAGCACATCAATGCGTTTATCCACCCCTTCAAACCCGACGATCTGCGCGCCGAGGATCTTTCCGTCGCGGGGATTGAACAGGGTTTTCACGGTCATGTTGCTCGCGCCCGGATAGTAGGTGGCGTGGTTCGGCGAGAAGGTGACGACCTTATCGTACGGGATGCCCGCATTCTTCGCCGCCGTCTCGTTGAGCCCGGTGGTCGCTACCGTCATATCGAACAGCTTGAGGATGGAGCTTCCCTGCGAACCGGTAAAGCGGCTTTCTTTTCCGCAGATATGGTCCGCCACGATTCGTCCCTGTTTGTTTGCCGGACCCGCCAGCGGGATGAGTGCCGGCTCTCCGGTGACGAAGTTGCGTACCTCAACGGCGTCGCCCACCGCGTAGATATCCGGCGCGGAGGTCTGCATCTGCTCGTTGACTACGATCGAGCCGCGCATACCGAGGGTCAGCCCCGCCTCTTTGGCGAGGGTGGTCTCCGGTGCGACGCCGGCAGCCATCAGAACAAGGCCCGCTTCAATCGGTTCGCCGTCTTCAAACTGGACCGAAACCCCCTGTTCCGTTTCCTCGAACCCGGTGACTGAAGCGCCCAGCCGGAGGGCGATGCATTTGTTTTTCAGGTAGCCGTGTACCATGCTGGCCATATCGCGGTCAAGCGGGGTCATCACCTGCGGCAGACGCTCGGCAATGGTGACCGTAAGACCTAGACGGGAGAGATTCTCCGCCATCTCCAGCCCGATGAAACCGCCGCCGATGACGACCGCGCTTTTTGGCTGTTCGTTCTCTATGAAATCGTGCAGGCGGAAGGTGTCTTCCACCGTGCGCAGGGTGAAGATCCTCTCGTTGTCCACACCGGGAAGCGGCGGAATGACCGGTTTCGCGCCCGGCGAGAGGATGAGTTTGTCGTAGCTTTCTTCGTAAACGGTTCCGTCGTCCACCCGGCGGATCACAACCTTTTTCTCATCCGGCAGGATTTTGACCGCTTCGTTTTTCACCCGTACGTCAATGTTAAAGCGGGCGCGGAAGCTTAACGGTGTTTGCAGGGTGAGCGCGCTTTTTTCGGTGATCTCGCCGCCGATGTAGTACGGCAGGCCGCAGTTCGCGTAGGATATGTATCCGCCCCGCTCCAGAATGATGATTTCCGCGGTTTCATTGAGCCGGCGCAGTCTTGCCGCGGCGGTGGCGCCGCCCGCGACGCCGCCGATGATAACGACTTTCATGGGAGTCTCTCCTTTTACTTTTATGAATGGATTTTCAGTGAAACGGCGCTTATTCTTTGGAAAGCGCACCGTTCCACGCGGCGATTCCGCCGATGTTTTTGACCGTTTCATACCCGATTGCCTGAAAGATTCGGCAGGCCTGCGCACTGCGCATACCGCTGTGGCAGTAGACATAAAGGGGCCGGCTTTTGTCGGGCAGGAGCCCGGGAAGCTGTTCGGCTTTCGCCAGTTCCAGATGGATGCTGCCCGGAATGTGACCGGCTTCATATTCCTCATCGGTCCTCACATCGATGAGGGCGATGGAAGGGTCGGCTTCGGCTTCCTTTGCCAGGCGGTTGATATCCGGCCCGGCGAGTTTTGCGAACAGGTTCATTTCAGCATGGCCTCCAGCTCGTGCTTCGGACGGACGCCGACCGAAGTCGCCTCGACCTTTCCGTTTTTCATGTAGACCAGAGTCGGGATGCTCATGACACCGAACTGCTGAGCGAGTTCCGGTTCGTCGTCAATGTTGATTTTCACGACCTTGAGTTCGCCCATTCGTTCTTCCGCGATTTGGTCAACGACCGGGGAAAGCATCCGGCAGGGGCCGCACCATGCCGCCCAGAAATCGATGAGTACCGGTTTTTCGGATTCGATGACCTCTTTTACAAAATTGTTTTTATTCAGTTCAAGAACAGACATATTCAATACCGCCTTTCGTTTACGTTGTGTTTTCATTCATCAGGTTTTCCCTGTGATTTTATTTTATACAGTTCGCGAAAAAAAGACTGTGATAATATCACATTTCTCTGGGACTAATAAATAAACGTGCCCAAAGAAGGACATGGCCGCTGTTTATGTGGGTTCTGCCCGGTTTCAAATGAACGGAAAGTGTCGTTTTGCGTGCGGTTTTCACTGTTCATTGCATGCCTTTTCTCGCGCTTTCCGCCTGCCGCCTGCGGTATTCCGGCGCTCAGCGCAGGCTCTCCTGTGCCAGCTGCAGCAGCTTTTCCCGGTCCGCGATGCGAACGCCTCCACGGGAAAGGGTCACCGCTCCTTCTGCCTGCAGGTACTTGAGCATTCGGGTCACAACCTCCCGGGCGGTGCCAAGGTGCCGCGCCAGCTCGTCATGGGTGATTTTGAGTTCCTCCCTGCCGGCGAGCTCGCTCTCTTCCGCGAGAAGCGCCGCCAGACGGGAATCCATCCGCTTGTTCATCACCTGGTCGAACAGCCACATCACATCCGAAAAGCGCTGGGCCATCAGCTCGTTGGTGAAGTTGGCCACCGCAGGGGACTGCTGCATCATGGCGCGGTACAGGTCGGAGGGGATGCGGTAGAGGGTGGAATCCTGCTCGGCGCTGACCGAAAGGTCAAACACGATGCTGTTTAAAATGCAGGAAGCTGAAAACAGGCAGATATCCCGTTCAAACAGCCGGTAAAGGGTCATTTCCTTTCCCTCGGTTGAGCGGGTGAAGGCACGCAGCTGGCCTTGGGTCACTACGAGCAGGCCAACACAGTCCTCGTTCCCGTTGTGCAGAATGGTGCCTTTTTTGATTTCGTGTAGGGTGGTGTTCTGGGCAAGCGACTGCTGCTCGTCAGGCGTCAGCCGGCTCCAGAACGGAAGATAATCGGAAAGCGGCAAAGCCATGCGCGCCCCCTCCTTTTTTGTAAAAATATCCTTATCTTTATCATACTCCTTTCAGGCTGTTCTGCAAAGAGGAAACAGTCGGTATCCTGCAAAGAAAAGCGGAATCTGTGACCGGGCAGTTTTCACAAGTTTCCGCGGTGAATTTCTCTGTTTTTGCTCTCTTGTAGGCCGGAAAACTCAACGTTATAATGAGAACAGGCAGTTCCCGTCCGCCCTGTCCAAAATGGGTGCGGGGCAGAGATTGCGTGGTAAAAAACGTCGTTGATATAAAAGGAGGAAGCAACCAGTGAACCGCGAAATACATGTAGCAAAAACCGGCAGCGACCTTGCCGCCGGCACCAGAGAAGAACCGTTTCTGACCATATCGCAGGCGGCGAAGGTCGCCGAAACGGGCGATACGGTCATCGTCCATGAAGGAGAATACCGCGAGTGGGTCAAACCCCAGCACAGCGGGTACAGCAACATCAGCCGCATTACCTATCAGGCCGCTGAGGGGGAAAAGGTGGTCATTAAGGGTTCCGAGCGGATCCAGAACTGGGAGCCGGTAGAGGGCACCGTCTGGAAAGCAGTCATCCCCAACGCCTTTTTCGGGGATTACAACCCCTACGCCGAACGGCTGGACGGCGACTGGTACGCGTGGCCGGCTGACAAGTTCGTCCACCCGGGCGAGATTTATTTGAACGGAAAATCCTTTTATGAAGCACGTACCCTGGACGAGGTGAAGCATCCGCAGAAACGGGTGGATTTTACCCCGCCGTGGAGCACCCGTGTGGAAAAAATCCTGGAACCGGAACAGACGGTCTACCAGTGGTGCTGTGAGGTGGACGCGCAAAACACCACCCTTTACGCAAACTTTCAGGGCGCCGACCCCAACCGGGAACTTGTGGAGATCAACGTGCGCAAATGCTGTTTTTACCCGGATAAGGTCGGCATGAACTACATTACCGTCCGCGGGTTTGAAATGGCGCAGGCCGCCTGCCCCTGGACTCCGCCGACCGCCGACCAGCCGGGCCTTCTGGGTGCCAACTGGAGCCGCGGCTGGATTATTGAGAACAACATCATTCACGACGCGAAATGCTCCGGCATCAGCCTTGGCAAGGAAGCGTCGACCGGGCACAATCTCTCCATCCGCCGCCGGCAGAAACCTGGCTACCAGTACCAGATGGAAGCGGTCTTCCGCGCACTGCAGATCGGCTGGAGCAAGGAGAAGATCGGCTCGCACATCGTGCGCAACAACGTGATCTATGACTGCGGGCAAAACGGCGTAGTCGGCCATATGGGTTGTGTGTTCAGCGAGATTTACGGCAACGAGATCTACAACATCAACGTCAAACACGAGTTTTTCGGGTATGAGATCGCGGGCATCAAGCTGCACGCCGCCATTGATGTGCAGATCCACAACAACAGCATCCACAACTGCGCGCTGGGCACCTGGCTGGACTGGCAGGCGCAGGGCACCAGAGTCAGCTGCAACCTGTACTACCACAATGACCGCGATCTGATGATCGAGGTCACCCACGGCCCCTGCCTGGTGGATAACAACCTGTTCGCCTCCTCCCATTCGCTGGATGATTACGCGCAGGGTACCGCTTATGTGAACAATCTTTTCTGCGGCAAGACCCACGCGGAAAAGGTGCTTGACCGTTCCACCCCGTACCACTTCCCCCACACCACACAGGTGGCGGGCACAGCGGTGGTTTACGGGCAGGACCACCGGTATTACAACAATATTTTTACTGCCTATGATGGTTATGAAACGACCGCTCCAGCGGGCCGCGGAATCAATGGCTGCGGCACGGCGGTCTACAACGGCAGTACCGCTTCTTATGAGGAGTATCATCAGAAAATCGTGGATCAAGGCATTGGCGATCTGGAGCTGTTCCAGCGCACCGAACAGCCGGTTTATGCGGGCTGCAACGCCTACTTTAACGGCGCGGAAGCGTTTGACCGGGAGCAGGAAAACTGCTGTATGCCTGAGTTTTCCCCGAATGTGAAGATATCACACGAGGCGGACGGGGTCTATCTGGAGCTGGATGTCCCAGAAGAGATGCTCTCGCTCCCCTCCCGCGTCCATTCCACCGAAACTCTCGGTACGGTGCGCATTGTCGACGCCATCTATGACGCGCCGGACGGCAGCTTCATCACGCTGGATACCGACCTGCTGGGCAGAAAGCGTTCGGAGCACCCCTGCGCCGGCCCGCTGGAAGGTCTTACCGCCGGTCACAACCGGGTGAAGGTCTGGGGTTAAGGCAAACCTTCCCTTTTATAATATGTGTAAAAAGCGCCCTTTTAAAAGGGCGCTTTTTTGCGCGCGGAACAGCCGGCGCCTAAACGAAGCTGTCTGGCTGTATTGGTGGAATGAAAGGTACGGCTGTGCGGACCTAGAAACCTGCTCTGTCCGGCGGACGCACCGGGTGCACCGTTTGAACACCCGGCGTTTCATCGGAAGAGGGCGGCGCTTTTCCTTTGCTGGCCGCGGCGTGTGTCCCGCCGGGATACTGCCGAAGCCTGTTGGTTTTCCCATAGGTGTGGCTTTTCGCCTGATGGGAACGGGGTGGTCTTGCCCCTTTCATGGGCGGCTGACGTTTTTTCTGCTGACCCTGAAAACAAGCGGCTGTTCCGGGTGCCCGGCGGCGAAGCAGTCTTCGTTTGCGGCGGCTTTTGTTTTTTGTAGACCCCATACGAACGGAAAAACCGGCTGAACTCAGCCGGTTTTCCGTTGCATAAGAGAAGATGGAGAATGTTTCACAAAAGAAACATTTATGAAAGGAATAAAAGGCGGGAGGAGAGAAACCGCCTCTTATCGGCAGAAAATCAGGCAAGCGCCTCGCCCAAGGCTTTGCAGGCGGCTTCGGCCGCGTCGTCCGGCGCTTCACAGCAGATGACGCTGTCGCACACCAAAACGGCGCCGTCGTTTTTGCAGGTCTCTTCCCAGGCGCGCATCCACTCGCCGTCGCCCCAGCCATAAGAGCCGAAAAGGGCGATTCTTTTGCCGGAAAGCCCGGTTTCACAGCTTGCGAACATGGGTTCGAATTCGCTTTCCTCCAGTTGTTCCGCGCCCATGGAGGGGCAGCCGAACGCGACCGCGTCAAACTGTGTAAGCAGTTCGGGGGTGAATTCAGAGGCGGTGTAGACGGTGACCTCCGCGCCGGCGGCCTTCGCGCCGCTTTCTACAAAACCGGCCATTGTTTCGGTGTTGCCGGTACCGCTCCAGTAAACTACTGCGACCTTGCTCATGAAAAAACCTTCTTTCTGTTTATCAAGATGGCGTCAGGCGGCTACGGTGAGCTGATACACCGTCCGCCCGCTGTTCCACAGCCGGGAATAAATCTCCCGGCACTTTTTAAACTGCTCGAACCGCTTGCGGGCCTCGCACTCGTTGCAGTAGACCTTCCAGCATCCGCAGCATTTGCAGCCCTTTCCCCCGCTGTTGATAAAGCCGAGTACATCTTCCAGCGGATAACCCAAAAACACGCCGATTTCATGCGGGAACCCATCCTGCTCGCAGACCCGCCTGCGCAGGGTGGAGACCGCTTTTCCGGCGCTCTGCCCGGCGTAACCGTATCCGCTCAGAAAAGCGGCGGTCGCGGTTTCTTCTAGTTCTCGCTGCAAATGGGAAAACCGGCAGACATAAACCAGCGCTTTTCCGTTTTTTACCGCGAGCGGGATGAGCGTCACCCCTTTTGCGCCAAGCAGCCTGTTCCACTGGCAGAGTTCCTGCCGGAGCGCGCTACCCGACTCTACAGGCACATGAATGAGGTTCGCGGTTTTTAAGCCCGCCAGCGTGGGTGAACAGTGTTCAATGAGATACCGTTCTAACACATCGGCGCTCCTTTCTTTTGGGGGATTGTGGTTAGTTTAAGCTAACTAAAGAGGTGAAAAATCAACCGGTCTCCCGGCGTGAATCTCTTTGGTTAGTTTTGACTAACCAAAGAATACAACAAAATATAATAATTGTCAAGAGGGAAAAGAAAAATTTTTTTCAGGGCGGATGAACGCTGCTGAAACAGCCGCACACAGGGGTTTAAACAAGCGCTTTGCCCCGCCTTCCCGCGCGGCCGGCAAAAAAATTCCGGACAGCGTTTTTTTAAAACGCCGCCCGGGAAAGCGTTCGGTAAGGTCATTCAGCCGTGCCGAGGCACCGGTCGAAGATGGTGCAGCAGTCGAGGGTCATCTTGTGAGAAGCGACTTTGCTTTCCAGCAGTCCCTGCTCAATGCAGCGGACCGCCTCTTCGACTTCGTAAGTGAACCCGTTGCGTTCCGGCTGGCAGTATTCCTCCGCCAGCTTGCGGTCCTTGTCATACAGCCGTACAGTGTTGCCCCAGTGAAGGTAATCGATGAAGATGTATCCATCCTCCCCATACAGATAACCGTTTTCCGGGAGCTTGGCGGCAATGGAGCACTGCCCGTTGATGAGGTAATCCCCGTATCGGAGATTGAGGTTGACCGTCTCGTCCACCCCGGTGGATGCCCGGATGACGGTCGGGTCGATTTCGGTCAGCTCGTTTTCGGTAAAGAAGCTGAGCACCTCAATGAGGTAAACGCCGAGGTCGTATATGGCGCCGCCGCCCAGAGCGGGGTCGTACATGCGGGAATGCGGGTCGAGCTCAGCGCGGAACCCCAAAGTCGCCTGCGCCATCTTGAGTTTGCCGATGCGCCCGCTTTTCACCCATTCCAACACCTTTTGTGTTTTCGGCAGGAACCGCACCCACATAGCCTCCATGACAAAAAGGCCTTTCTGTTTGGCGAGCGCGAACACCTCTTCGGCCTGCTTGTGGGTCAGCACCATGCATTTTTCGCAGAGGACATGCTTGCCCGCGTTAAGGCATTGCAGGATGTTTTCATAGTGGTAGTTCATGGTGGTGGCAATGTAGACCGCGTCCACGTTGCCGGAGCGGAGCATCTCTTCATAATCCCCGTAAAAATGCGGGATGTTTTCCTCTTTTGCGAATGCCTCCGCCCGTTCTGCGCTTTTGCTGGCAACCGCAGTGAGCTCCGCGCCTTCCACATCGGCTACGGCTTTGGCAAAGTAGTGGGCGATGTTGCCTGCGCCCATGATTCCGAAACGAACCATCGTTTTTCTTCCTTTCCGTTTTGTTTATAACAGGGAGCGGCTGTTCACATTGTGGGTGTGCACATGCGCCCCTTTGGGGATGTCCGCTGTCGCTACGCCGATCTCCTCCCCATATTTGATGACCGAACTGCCTTTTTCAAGGTCGGTCAGTGCGAATTTGTGGTAGATGGGGATATCGTCCGCCGCCGTGACGGCAAAGGTGCGTTCCCCGGTGTTGACCAAAAGAGTCTCTCCTTTTGCGGCCGGCTCCACCGCCACGGCGACATTGTCGGCGGGGGCGACCAGAATGGCGTTTGCCATAAAATCACCTCATTTGAAAAGGATGCGGGTCACCAGAGGTTCCCCATATCGTTAAACGGTAGCTCATACAAGTCGGACACCTGTGTGAGCGCCGGGTTTTGGCTCACCTCTGCGAGCATGGCTTCGGAAACTTCGATCTCCTCAATTTCCGCCGTATTGGGAATGCGGATGATGCGCGGACCCTCCGGGCCGATGCCGTGGCAGCTCTTGACCGCGAGCTGGATGGCTTCCCGGTCGTTGTCCATCACCATGGGGATTTTCATCAGATTGAGAAAGGTGTTGGTCACGGCGGTAGGGTAGGTCATCTCCATCTTCATCTCGTCAAACAGCCGCCGGGTGGTCACGTCGGCAAGACCGCAGCCCTGCGCGTTGCCGTGGGTCTCCCGTGTCAGTCCCAGCGCCACGACCCGTTCGGCCTCAATGCCGCCGGAAGCGTATTCGGTGCAGAACCGGCCGGTGACGTTCGGGTCCATCCCGTCTCCGCTGATGTTTTTGCCGATCCGGTCGACCACCAGCACGTCGCAGCGGTCGAACAGCAGCCGCGCGATGGTGCGGTAGCTCACTTCTTTGAGTTTTGGTTCTTCGGTGATGATTTCCTCTGCTGTCAGACCGCGGATAATGTACGGTTCGTCGTAGGCGTTTTCCACCACGGCAAGACCGCCCAGGATGTTTTTGTGTTCCAGCATGGCTTTGCCGTAGAGCGGGACGAGGTCTTTCATAACGGCGGGGCTCTGCCCGTGGATCGCTTCCGCGCCCGCCTGTTTGCCCAGGCCGATGGCCATCATCTTCATGAGGCCGCTCTCGTACACCCCGCGGAAGGAGGTGTGCGGCTTGATGCGGTTGAACAGCAGCACCCCATCCGCCTCCGCGGCGTTTTTGTCCATCATCACCGGCAGACCGGCAGGCGTGCGGGCGATCTCCACCACTTCCATGGAGGATTTCACCGGGCAGCCCATCGCCGCTTCGGTGATGCCATAGTCGGTGAGGATTTGCAGCTGACCTTCGGCGGTCGCGCCGCCATGGCTGCCCATCGCCGCGGTGATGAACGGTTTGGCGCCCTTTTCTTTCAAAAAGTCGACGATCGCTTTCGCCATCACGGCAACGTGATGGATGCCGCGGCTGCCGCAGGTGACCGCAACGGTCATGCCCGGCTTCACCCGGGAGGCGATGGCATCCCGCCCCAGTTCGGCAAGCACCGTTTCCCGCACCCGTTCCGCCGGAATGCAGGTGCGGTCAAAGCTCTGGCGCACCTTTGCCATCCGCGGGAGAGGGGTGTCGCAAATTAAATCGGTTACCACTTTCATGGGTCTGCCTCCATCATACAAAATTGCACAGCCGCACAACGGCGGTTTCCATAAAGTTTAAAATCTCTGCCTTGGTGAGTTTTCCTTCGGCGACCTCGAACACCTCGTTCATCATGTGGTCGCCCAGCTTCGGAAGGGAGCCCGGCTCGTAGATGATGCCGCTCGCGTCAATGTCGGTGTTGTCCTCCATCATCCGGTAGGTTTCCCGGTTGCCGGTGATCTTGATGACCGGGGCAATGGGGTGGCCGGTCGGCGCTCCCCGTCCGGAGGTGAAGGTGATGATCTGCGCGCCGCCTGCGATCATCCCCGCAATGGAAGACATGTCGTTGCCGGGAGTGTCCATGATGACAAGGCCCTTTTCGTGCGGGCGCTCGGCGTATTCCAGCACCTCGTTGATGATGCTGTGACCGCCTTTGTGGATGCACCCGAGCGATTTTTCTTCCAGCGTGGTGATGCCGCCCGCCTTGTTGCCCGGTGAAGGGTTTCCGTCGCGGATGTCAGTCCCCACCAGCTTGATGCTGTCTTCGTACCGTTTGACGATCTCATAAATGCGGTTTTTGACCGTTTCGTTTTTCGCCCGCGCGGCAAGGATGTGCTCCGCGCCGATGAACTCGGTCGTCTCGCTTAAAATAGAGCTTGCCCCCATGGCGACCAGCCGGTCGGACATCTCGCCCACCAGCACGTTCGCCGCAAGGCCGGAGGTCGGGTCGGAGCCGCCGCATTCGGTTCCGATAATCAGCTCCGAGACCGGGCAGGGCTCCCGCTTGAGCAGGCTCGCCTGCTGAACCATTTTCATGGCGGCGCGGGTGGCTTTCTCCACTGTGCGGATGGTGCCGCCCTCCTCCTGGATGATAAACTTTTCCAGCGGTTTGTTGGTGCGCGCCCGGATGGCCGCTTCCACCAGGTCCATCTGGCAGTTTTCACACCCCAGCGAGACGATGACCGTCCCGTAAACATTGGGGTTTGCCGCATACCCTGCCATGACGTCCATGATATACTGCATGTCCTTGTGCACCTGTGAACATCCAAGCTGGTTGTTGAAGGTGACGGCGTTTTTCACCTGCGCGGCGACCATGCGGGTCACGTCGGACGCGCACATGCTCGCGGGCAGGATGAGCACATGGTTTCTTACCCCGACCCTGCCGTCCGGCCGGCGGTAACCCAGAAATGTATCCATTTAAAAAACCTCTTTTTTGCGGCGGACGGATTATTTTGGCCCCGCATCAAAAGGGTGCTCCGTCCGCGCGGATGAACAAAGTTTACCCATTTAAGTCTAAAGCCTGCCGCCTGCTCCGACTATAACGATTCCGGCGAAAAATGGCAGGATTGCGGCAAGAGGCGGTTTTATAACACCAAGCTGGTTGTTAAACGGAAAAATTACTTTATTATATAAAGTAATTTACAATTTGTTCACATATTTGGATACCCTCGCGCTATAATGACCTTGTAAGAATGTTGTTTTGCTTTGTGGAAGGAGGAGAGTAACATGACAGGGTTTCAGGAAAAAGCCACGGCGGATTTTGAGTTGATCCGGCAGACGGTCGCGCAGGCGAAGACCGACCACACCGGCCTTCCGTTTTTCTGGGTGATCTACGGGGCAGCCGGGCTGTTCGCGGGATTGTGCAACCATTTCGGAAGCCTGTTTTTATTGGATGGGGCTTTCGTGCTTTTGGGACAGCTGTTGAGTACGCTTGGGGCGGTGGTGCTCCCCGTTGCGGTCATGGCCGGTTTCCTTGCCGTATTTCTGCGGGAGCGGCGGACGGCGAACAAATACTATTTGAGCTGTCTTTGCTTTTGGGGGATCCCGGCCGTTGCCGTTCCGGTGCTTGGGGCGGTGCTGCGTGGTGTGGCGTTTCTGCTCCCGACGGATGGGCGAGCGTTGGCGTTTCAGCAGCTGAGTGCCATGCAGATGACCGCTGCTGTGCTCTTCTTCTGCCTGTGTACGATCGCCTGTGCGTTGCTGCTCCGTCACGGGTGGATCGCAGTGATCGGGCTGCTTGCGGTCTTTGTTTATGGCTTATTGGCTGTGCTTGACGGCTTCGCCCTGCTTCAGCTGGAATGGCGTCATGCGGAAGGATTTTCCGTGCGTTTTTCCGCATACGGCCTGTTTGCCGCGCTGGTTGTCCCCATTGGTTATCTGATCGTTGGGGCGCTGACCATGCGGAACATCCGCAGAGAAAGGACGGCGGCATCGGAACATGGACGTTTCTAACATCCCGGACGCGCTCACCCTTCCTCTGCGGCTCAAGCTGGTGTGCGCGCTCGTCGGCGGAAAACGGTCGTTTGCCGAGCTTAAGCAGGCGGTGCAGGGGACCGACGGCAACATCAGCGTGCAGCTTTCCCGGTTGGAGGAGTGGGGATATATTCGTTCGGAAAAGACCGTTTTGGGGCGGCGGCCCCGCTCGGTCTATGAGATCACCCCGTACGGACTGCGGCAGCTGGAGGAGTATATTCGGTTTTTGCAATCCATCCTGCCGCCGGAGAAATGAGCGGGTTTGCCGTGTTCGGAGAAAACATCGGCAGAATCAGGTGCATCATCCTCCAAAAATTCAGTATATTTAAGTTCGTAAAGCGTTTCCGTTTACGGATGAGTAGCAGATACCGGTTATTTCGTTGCTTTCTTGGAAAGAGAAAGGAGCAGAGCGATGAAAAAGGTTGCTTTCAAATGGACAAATGCGAGGGTATTTCTGTTGTCGGTCGGGATTGCGTTTTTGGTTCTGCTGACGCTTGGTTTCACCGGATTGCTCCAGAAGCCGCTGGCGGTTCACGCCGCATGGGTGTATGTGCTGACCCATCATCCAGAGCATCTTCCGCTCAGCTGTACGGGGGTCGAATATGTGAAGTATTTCGGCTGGAAGGTCACCTTTCAGGAGGCGGACGGGTACATACGGTATATCGGCCTGCGGTGGGATAATTTTCCTGTTTTGGTCCAGTGGGATACCTTTCGCCCGCTGGAAGACCCGTTTTACGAATCCCCGGAATGAGACGGTTTTTTACAGCGCTTGCCTGCCGTAGAGAGCGCAGGGTGCTGTTTTGCAGGACCCGTTAAACCCTTGAAAACGCAGAATCTGTTTGGGCGGTGTGTTCTATGGTAGGCGTCGTACTTGTGATCGTTTTGGCTATCTATCTTGCGCTTTATCTGCTGTTTGACCGGTATTGCCGCAGGACGTTGGGGGAGAATCCTTCCCGCACCGGGACGGCGGCGGGGATGCTTGCTGTCTGTGGTGTTTGTCCCGGCGCCGGTCGGATATCCCCTCATGAAAACGACAGAGCGAAAGCCAATGGGGTATAAAAATCCGTAAATTATATTTAGAAAGGATGGAGATGATATGAAAAAGGACAGAAGTTGCTGCTGGTTCGGCTTTTTTTCCATACTGCTGTTTCCCTTTGCTGTGCTGGCGCAGCTCCTCAAGCAGAACAAATAAACAACGCGTTACGGATTAAAAAATAAAACAGCGCATGACAGGTGTATCTGCCTGCCATGTGCTGTCTGTTGTGAAAGGGACGCTGTTCCGCCCGCAGAAAACGGTCTGCCAAATCCGGGAAAAACAAAGGGGAGAAAAATAAAAAACAGGTTCAGGAAATTCCTGAACCTGTTTTGCTTGGTGACCCGTACGAGAATCGAACTCGTGTTACAGCCGTGAAAGGGCCGTGTCTTAACCGCTTGACCAACGGGCCGTGGTCCACACAAAGGGGATTGCGCGCTTTGGCCGAGTGTTGCCATGTCTTCTCCGATGCGTGGTTGGTAGCGGTAACTGGATTCGAACCGGTGACACTTCGGGTATGAACCGAATGCTCTAGCCAACTGAGCTATACCGCCATACAGTGCTTGTTAATTATAAAGCACATAAATCGATTTGTCAATACTTTTTTCAAAAATATTTTTTCTTTTTTTAAATGCGGATGATGAACGTCAAATAGTTGCCGGCGGTTTGCTTTGAGTCGGCTTTCCTGCCGTTGCTCATGCCTTGCTGTTTTCGTGCGAACAGTACAGCAATCTGCACAACTTTGCGGTTTGAAGTTTGGAGCACGCGGGATTCATTTTCGGTTGACACTGTAAATTTTGGTATGATACAATTTTATTGTTCTCGGAGGTAGTTTTACCGGATAAGAGGGCTGGTATACCAGCTTTTTTATCCGGTTTTTTGGTAAATGGAAAACTTTCCGGCCATCAAATGGCAAAAGAAAGGGGAATTTTTTTGGATCAGACGGTCAGACGCTTAACAGAGGGAAGCATTACAAAAACGCTCGTGCGGTTTGCGGCGCCTTACCTTGCCGCAAACTTTTTACAGGCGCTGTACGGCGCGGTCGATCTGCTTGTTGTGGGGTGGTTTTGCAGTTCGGAATCGGTTTCCGCTGTTTCCACCGGCGCTCAGATCATGCAAATCATTTTGAGCCTCATTTCCGGCCTTACCATGGGCGGGACCATTCTCATCGCGCAGTATGTCGGCGCAAAACGAATCGATCAAGCGGCAGACACCATCAGCACCATGTTTTCCCTGTTCGGAATCATTTCCGTGATGATGACGGTGGTCATGCTGGCGTGTGCTTCTCCGCTGCTCATGCTCATGCAGACGCCGAAAGAGGCGTTTGGTCCGGCGCTTGACTATGTGCTCATCGCAAGCGCAGGCACGGTGTTCGTCATTGGGTACAATGCGGTCAGCGCCATCCTCCGCGGTTTGGGGGATTCCCGGCACCCGCTCATCTTCATCGCCATCTCCTGTGTCTGCAACATTTTGCTTGACCTGGCGGCGGTCGGCCTGCTCGGCATGGGAGCGGGCGGCGCGGCGCTTGCCACGATTATTTCGCAGGGCTTAAGCTTTGTCATCGCCATCATTTATTTAAAGCGCAACAACTTTATTTTCGATTTCAAACGGAAGAGCTTTCATCTGCATAAAGATAAGGTGCTGAGCCTTATTAAAATCGGTATCCCGGTTTCCTTGCAGGATACCACCGTACACATCTCTTTCATGTTTATCACCGCAATTGTCAATTCCATGGGCGTAGTCGCGTCCGCGGCGGTCGGCGTATGCAGTCGGTTTGACGCGTTCGCCATGCTTCCGCCCACCGCGTTTTCCGGCGCGATTTCCGCATTGGCGGCGCAGAACATCGGCGCGAACCAGCCGGAACGCGCGAAAAAGACTCTGTATATGAGCATGCTGCTTTCCTTCGCCTGCTCGCTTGTCTTTTTCGCGTGGGCACAGCTGTCACCCCAGAGCGTAATGACCCTCTTCCAGTTTGACCCGCAGGTCACTGTCGCGGGCGCGGAATATCTGCGCACTTTCAGCTTTGATTTCCTGTTAGTCGCCTTTGCGTTCTGTTTCAGCGGCTTTTTCAACGGCTGCGGCTGTACCCGCTACACGATGATCACCGGCATTGCCACCACGCTGGGCATCCGGGTGCCGCTGGCGTTTCTGTTCAGCCAGCTGATGCCGGATTCTCTGTACGGCATTGGCCTTGCCGCGCCGATCGCGACTGTGGTGTCCATTCTGGTGCATGTCATCGTACTGCGCACCCCCATCTGGCGGAACGCTTCGGTCATCAAACAAAGCGCCGAAGAACAGCCCGCCGTATAGCCCGGTATGCGTTTGAGAAAAAGCCCTTTTTGGGCTTTTTCTTTTTTATGTAATCCCAAATACGGATGATAAAGCAATCACCCGCCGGGGAGCGTCCTTTTTGTTTTTTCCGGCGGGATTTTGTGGTATACTTACATTAAACCGTTATTTGGAAACGGTACGGCGGGCGCTTCGGTCCGCCTTGGGTTTATGGATGGAAAAGGAAGAGTTTATGCGTAAAAAATTTACTCCGGTTTTGGACCAGCTGGTTCCGGGTCTGATCCTGCTGGCGCTTGGAATCATTATTTTATGCTGGAAAACGAAGTTTTTGCGTCTTGCGCTGTATTTAACCGGTATTCTCGCAATCATCAACGGCCTGGCCATTCTCGTCATGCTTCTTCTGCGGCGAAAAGAGCTGGGCGGAAAACGCAATACCCTTTGGGGCGCCATCGGTTCGATCTTGATCGGCAGCGCCATGCTGTTTCTGCCGGACTTTCAGGTCACCCTGTTCGGCATCCTGTTCGCGCTGTATGTTTTGGTCAACGGGGCGGCTAAGCTCGTCAATTTCATTTTGTTTATGAAAAACAGGGTGAAAGGCCGTATCGCGGACCTGTTTGACTGCCTGTTTTTCCTCACGTTTGGCATTCTGCTTTTGTTTACGCCGTTGTTTTCGGTGGATTCTATCCTCATCATCATCGGGGCGTACGGCATTCTGCTGGGCAGCTTTTACCTAATTGACTTTGTGCGTTCCATGCTCCCGGAAAAACTGCGCCGTAAATTCCGAAGAAGAGTGCGCATCTCTTTGCCGGTCTTTGTCATCATGCTGGTGCCGCACCGGGTGCTGATGCGCATCAATCGTTATTTTGAAGAAGCGGATGAGCCTCTGCCCGGAAAGCCCATCACTCAGTATAAGGAAGAAGCGCTTTCTTCCCCGCCCGATTTGGAAGTGTTTATCCATGTTACGGAAGACGGTTCCGGGGCGATGGGTCACTGCGACCTTTATTTTGAGGGGCATGTCATCTCCTACGGCAATTACGATGAATTTTCCCGAAAGCTGTTTGAAGGCACCGGTGACGGTGTGCTGTTTTACGCGCCCAAAGAAAAATACATCCCGTTCGTCACCCAGTACAGCCGCAAAACGCTGTTCGGGTTCGGGCTTCGGCTGGATGAGGAACAGAAAAAAGCGGTCCATGAACGGGTGGAACAGCTTACCGCCCCGCTTTACCGCTGGAAGCCGCCTTTGCAGCTGGACCGGGAGGCAAAAAAGGAAAAACCGCTGGAATATTACTCCGATTACGCCAGCATGCTTTACCATTATGCCGACGGGGAGTTTTATAAATTCCGTTCCGGAAAGTTCAAGTCCTATTTTGTTTTGTCGACCAACTGCGTTCAGCTGGTGGACGCCATCCTTCGCCCCGCGGGGACCGGTATTCTGAAGATTAACGGCATCATTACCCCCGGTACCTATTATGATTATTTGGACAAGGAGTTTTTGAAGCCGGATACGATGGTCGTTTCCCGCACCCTTTACACAGAAGACCCGAAAAATGCCGCCGGCGTCCCCCGGGAAACGGATGTGCGCGCCCGTTTCAAAGAGCTTTGCAAGGAAGGGCTGGCGGAGGATTTGAAAAAATCCAAAAAGAAAAAAGCGCGGTAGGTGGGTTTGTGATGGTGGGTTTCGGCCGGCTTTTCCACAAACTTCACGCGCATGGTTGAAAACCCGCGCGTTTCAAAAAAGCAGAACAAGACCGGCGTTGTTTGGAAGAAAAGCATTTCCAAAGAGCGCCGGTCTTTGCTTTGCGGGGTGTCATACAGGGCGGCGTGAACATCTGCCCGTTGCAAAAGGCTCTTCGGCACTTATGTGCCGAAGAGCCTTTTAACAGAGATATATTCATTGTTCCCGCGGTCAGGCAAAATCAGATGACAAATCCTCCGTCTACCTGAACGACCTGCCCGGTGATGAACGAGGCACCTTCTCCCGCAAGAAAGTAAAGCAGTTCTGCCACCTGCCCCGGTGTGCCAATGCAGCCGAGGGGGGTCTCTTCTTTTAACGCCTCGATGGTCTCCGGAGTGAGTGCGGCGTTCATGGGGGTATTAATCACGCCCGGAGCAACGCAGTTGACCCGCACATGGGAAGGGCCCAGTTCTTTGGCGAGTGCCTTGGTAAACCCGATGACCGCCGCCTTGGAAGCGGAATAATGCACTTCGCAGGAAGCGCCGGTCACCCCCCACATGGAGGAAAGGTTCAAAATGCAGCCGCTCTGTTTTTGCAGGAAGCCGGAAAGTGCGGCTTTGCAGCAGAGGTACATCCCTTTTATGTTGACGTCGAACATCCTGTCCCAGTCGGATTCGGTAATGTCTGCGAACACCTTCTGCTGGGCGATGCCGGCGTTGTTGATTAACACATCCACCGGGCCGAACCGCTGTTCGGTCTCCCGGAAGATGCGGGCAACGTCGTCAGAATTGGAAACATCCCCCTGTACGGCAAAAACGGGGTACCCGGCGGAAGAGAGTTCCTCTTCTAACGTCCGTGCGTCTTCCGCGCTGGTGCGGTAGCAGAACGCCACCCGGTCGCCCGCCTGGGCGAATCGCCGGACGGCTGCGGCGCCGATGCCGCGCGCACCTCCGGTAATGAGAACCGTGCGTTTCATAACATCCTCCTGATTTCCCGCCCGAAAACGGACGGCTTATGGTTATGGCCGTGGTGAGCAGCCGGGTGCATACCTTGTTTTACTCCGCGGAGGCTTCGCCTTTTCGGCGTTTTTTCGCCCCGAAGTTCAAACGGATGGTGAAGATGCGGTCACCGGAAAAGAGTTTGACCGCAAAGAACATCATCACCGCAAGGAAAACGATCTGGTAGGCGAGCCCGCCGAAGTAGAGCGGGAAGTTGTCGAAGATCATGTTCCCGCTGGCCAGGAAGGTATGGGTGAACGGAATGATGTATAAAATCAGCTTGAGCGGAAGCGAAAGGCTGTTTACATCCGCGAACATGGTGATGACATATGGAATGACCAGCGCGATCATCAGCGGGGCGATGGCGGTCTGCGCGCTTTTCACATCGTTTGACAGCGCACCCAGAATCAAGCTGATGGCAAGCGCAATGAGGATGGTCAAAAACAGCTGCAGGCCGACGAACAGGAAATCCACAGGGCCCATGGCCACGCCGAGCTCGCTGAGCGCTTCATTCAGCGACTGGCTGGCTTCTCCTGAAAGCCCTCCGGTCAGTCCGCCCATATAACTGGAAAAGCCCACCATATAGACAGCCGCCATAATCAGTGAGACCAGCCCGGCTGAGCACATCTTCGCTGCCAGTACCGAAAGCCGGGAAACCGGCGTGCACAGCAGGGTCTCAAGGGTCTTATCCCCTTTTTCGGTCGCGATGGCGGAAGCGATCATCTGAGAAGCGAAAACAACTAAAATGAACGCCACCAGCGGAACAAACATGGTCTGATTCATCGCGAAACCAATGAGCGCCGCGGCGTTTACATTGCTGGAACGGTCGCCGATAAAGGTGGTATTGGTTACCCCGACCGGATTTTTCAGAAACGCCGGGTCGGTCTGGGTGTCACTGTTTATGTTTTGCGAAATCAGCTGGGTGGAAATTGCTTCGGAAATCACCTGCGCGGCGGTTTCAGAAGCGGAAGAGGAAAATACGCCGGACATGGAAAGGGAATTCAGCTTTGCGTAAATCCCGATCTGTGCGGGCTGGCCGCTTTGGATGGTTTGTTCAAATCCCTTCGGGATAACCAGCAGGTCGTAATTTCCCTGCGGGCGGTACTGCAGTTCCCCGCTTTCGGCGGTGTCGGGTGTATCGGTCAACACTTCAAATCCGCTCTGCGTCAGAATGTCGGCACAATATTGTGAAAGCGCCGTGCCGTCTTCGTCGATGAGATGAACTGTTCCTGCTGTATCCTGATCCGAAGAAGTCGCGCTTCCCATGATCTGTCCCAACAGAAGAAAAACAGCGAGTGCGGCGACCACACCGATGATGGTTGTGAGGTTAAGCATCTCACGCAGCTCTTTTTTTAGAAGGGTGAAAAATTTCATGCCTGCTCCACCGCCCTTTCGAAAACCTCTTCCAGATTGTTCGCGCCGTAATGCTCCTTGAGTTCCTGCGGTTTTCCGGTAATGAGCAGCTGCCCTTTGTTGATGATGCCCACCCGGTCGGAAACAGATTCGATCTCCAGCATGTTGTGGCTGGAAATGAGAAAGCTCATTCCCTCTTCATCCGCCAGCTTGCGGATCATCCGCCGGATCTCCAGCGCGTTTAAAATATCCAGCCCGGAGGTGGGCTCATCCAGCATGGCGAGCGCGGGGCGGGTCATAACGGCGCGCGCCAGCAGAAGCTTGCGGATCATTCCGCGGGAGTAGCTGGCGATTCGGTCGTTCAAACGGTCGCCGAGCGCCGCGATCTCCACCGCGCGGGTCACATACTCTTTCTGCTTTTCCCGGTTGGAATCAAACAGCGCCGCCATAAATTTGAGGTAGCCCAGTCCGGTCATATTTTTATAAGCGCCTGCTTCGTCCGGCAGGTAGGTGATGCACTCCCGAACCTTGGCCGGCTGTTTGACCACGCTGAATCCGTTTACGGTGGCGTCGCCTTCGGTTGGGGTAAGCAGAGTCGCGATCATGCGGATGGTAGTGGTTTTTCCGGCTCCGTTCGGGCCGATCAGAGCGAAGACCTCACCCTGTTCCACCTGAAAGGAAATGTCTTTTGCGCCCTGTATTTTTGCATATTTTTTGCTCAGGGCTTCTACGCTGAGTGTGACGGACATATAATGTCCCCCCTTTCTGGAACACGTTTGACGCATTCCGCTCCCATTATAGCACAGTTTTACTGATTGAACAGAAGGATTTTTGTAAGCTTTTTGAAAAAGGTTTCGTTTGTTTTTGTGCGGATGGAACAGCAAACGGCGCGCATACTAAAATCAACGAAACAGCAAAGGCGGAGAAGAAAATGGAAGAGCTAATCATTATGAAACGAATCCGGAAGGAATATTCGCGGGGCGGCGTGCGTGTGAACGCGCTGGATGGGGTGAACTTTTCTGTGCGCACAGGTGAATTTACCGCCATTGTGGGAGCGAGCGGTTCGGGAAAATCCACCCTGATGAACATCATCGGCTGTTTGGACACACCGACCAGCGGGCACTACGCGCTGGACGGCTGTGATGTTTCCAGTTTGAGCGAACGGGAGCTGTCGGAAATTCGAAACAAGAAAATCGGGTTCGTGTTTCAAGGGTTTCATTTAATCCCGGGCCTTACGGCACTGGAAAATGTGGAACTGCCGCTTATCTACCGGGGGATGCCGCGCGCTGCCCGCCGGGAGCTGGCGGTCGCCGCTCTGGAGCAGGTGGGGCTTTCCCACCGGATGGCTCACCTGCCCAACCAGATGTCCGGCGGACAGCAGCAGCGGGTCGCCATTGCCCGGGCAATCGCCGCCCGCCCGCCGATCCTTTTAGCCGATGAGCCGACCGGCAATCTGGACAGCCGTTCCGGAAAAGAGATTATGGCAATGCTGCGTGAACTGCATGCGGAAGGAAAGACCATTTTGCTCATCACGCACGATCAGCAGGTAGCAGCGTGCGCCGGCCGGATCCTGCGGATGCATGACGGCAGGCTTTCCGAAACACAGCCGCCCGCCCTGCCGATCCCGGCTGGAACAAGCACTCAACAGGCGTGACCGCGTGCTTTCGGGCAAATGGTTACGGTTTGTTGTTGAAAACCCCCTTGGTTTGTGATACGCTAAAGAAAAAATCTTTCAGCGTTTTGTTTGAAAGATCGATTTGGACGGTTCTGGGGGTAATCGCTTGAGAGTGTTGATCATTACAGCGACGATTGGGCAAGGGCATAACGCAGTTGCTCGTTCCATTGAAGCAGAGCTTAAACAGCGCGGGGTAGACTGCCGCGTGCTGGATATGTACCGTTATTTCAGCCCGGTGCTTCAGAAGATCGTGCAGGGCGGATATATTATGTCGATTCAATCGGTCAAGCACACAAGGGTGATCGGCGAAAAATATTATGACATGATGGAAAAAACCTACAAGCCGCTCAACGAGCATCCGCTCGCGCGCGCGAAAAACGTGCCGATGGCAAAGGCGCTCAAAAAATATTTGGATAAGTACCAGCCGGATCTTGTCATCTGCACACAGGTTTACTGCGTTCATATTATGGATATTATAAAAGGAAAAGGCTGGACGGATGCGGTGCTTATGGGAGTGGATACCGATTTTACCGTACAGGCACACTGGCAGGGCAATGACTACCTGGATTACATGGTCACGGCTTCCAATGCGTTAAACGGTCAGCTTTTGCTGAAAAAAATCCCGAAAGAGCGCATCCTTCCGACCGGCATTCCCATCAGCCCGAAGTTTAACCATCGGGAGGATAAAGCATACGCCCGCGAGTGCCTTTGCCTTGACCCGAACAAAAAAACGCTTCTGGTCATGGGCGGGAGCATGGGTTACGGAAATATGGACAAAACCATACAGAAGCTGGATGAGCTTCCGCTGGATTTTCAGGCCATGGTGGTCTGCGGCGGCAATGTGCGGATGCGCACCAAGCTCAAAAAGCTTCAGTTCCAGAAACGCTTTGATATTTACGGCTTTTCTTATAATATTCCGCTGATGATGGACGCCGCTGACGCGATGATCACAAAACCGGGCGGGATCTCCATGTCCGAAGGGCTTGCAAAAGGCCTGCCGATGATCCTTGCGAACGCTATTCCCGGCATGGAGGATCGGAACGCGGACTTTATGGTCGAGCACGGTTTGGCGCTGGCGGTTTCCAAGACCTATCCCATCCATCAGGCGGTAAGTGATGTATTGGGCAACGATCCTCTCCGCGAAAAGATGGCGGAGAACATGAAGGATTTCGCACATCCGGATTCTACCAGGGTGCTTTGTGATTTTATCGTGGAAAAAGCGGCGGAACATGAGCAAAAGCGGCTGGAAGCCCAGCCGGCAGGGCATGATCACTCGTTTGTGTGATTGTTGAGAAACACGGTGTTTTCCCTTGGATTTCCGGGAGGAGAAATGGCGGATGAGGGACGCTTTTTATGGGTGTTCTTCCTTCTTCCGATTAAGCAGTGTTTCAAAGGCCATTGGCCATTGTTATGAAAAGACAACAGCCGGGGTATGAATGATTTCATACCCCGGCTGTTATTTTATATCTTTTTCGTCTTGTATATGGTGTTTTATATGGTACACACTGGCTTAAAACACGCCGTTTTGGGTGATCCAGCCGCAGGCGAAGTCGATGAATGCCCGGGTGTGTTCAAACTGCCGGGCGGGATCGTCCGCAGGACCGCGCGGGCGGGTCCATTCCTCCGCCTGAGCAATCAGCGCGCGGTATTCCGGAAACCGGTTTTTCGCCCACTGCGCCGCTTTCCGTTTGGAGATCTGCTCCCCGGTCAGGCAGGTGTAGCAGGCGCGGCAGAGGGTGAGTATGGCATATCCCTGGTAAGAGATGGAATCCGCCGCCTGCCCGGCGTGCTCCTTCCAGTAAAAGGCGTGCGCCCGCGCTGCCTCTACAAATTCCCGCTTTGCAATGGGCGGGATGAAGGTTTCAGGCGCCGGACCGTACAGGGTGATACCGTAATCCTGTACGAAATACCAGTTGGTCAGCCAGTCGATGTTGCAGGGTATGAGATGAAGCGGTTCCCCGGGGCTGATGTTTGCCATCACTGTTTCCTGCTCCCGGAAACAGCGCAGGCTTTCCGGGGAGACGTACTGCACCTCGATGCGGTCGTCCCACGCGGGATATGCGTGGGCAAAGGTGTTGTGCATGACTTTGAGGGCGGCGAGCCGCGCTTCGTCGACCGGGTGCGCTGTCACCGCGCAGAGGTCGATGTCACTGCGGTCGGGCTCAAAATCCCCCCAGACCAGCGAACCGTAAAGGTAAAGCCCGCGCAGCTCGCTGTTAAGTGTGTTTAAAAGCAGCTGTTTGAAATCATCCAGCAGCTGTCTGATTTCGGGATGGGTGTTCAAAGTGGTATGGTCCGGCATGGAAGTTCCTCCTTTGCGGCGGGTGAGCAGATGAAAATGCCCCGCTAAACGGTTTGCGAAATCCGGAACGTTCGGCGGCGCGCGCCGGTTTATGGTTGTTGTTGCGCGGACCAGAGCGGGAATTTGACAGGCGGCCGGTCAAAAGAGCTTCGCGTTTTGTTTTAAACCGGCGGCCTTTTCCGGCAGAAGCGGAAAAAGGCAGTCCGCTAAGCGGTCCGCGCCGCCCCCGATGGTCACTTCTGCGTGACAGTTGGTACGCCGGGCGGTTCATCCCCGGTCGAGCGGCAGGGTGAGTTCGGCGATGATGGCGTTGGAGACCAAGAAGCCTTTGGGCGTTAAAGCGATCCGCCCGCCCTGCTGTGTGAGCAGCCCCGCTTTTTGAAGAGGCGCTGCTCGGCGGAAAACCGCTTCTGCCTGTTCAGGCGCGATGGCGGATACATCCGCGCCTTCCCGCAGCCGGAGCCGGAGCATCAGTTCCTCGGCGGCCGGAGAATCACCCGGGTCGGTGACAAACCGGTCCTGTCCCCCGGTGCGGATATATCCGTCTAAATCCCGCGGATGGGCGGTACGCACCCCTTTATAAAACGAGTGCGCCGCCGGGCCGAAGCCCAGGTATTCCTCCCGCCGCCAGTACTTGAGGTTGTGGCGGCTCTCAAAGCCGGGTTTGGCGAAGTTGGAGATTTCATACTGATGAAGTCCCAGCGATTCCAACTGTTCCACCGCGGAAAGGTAGAGGTCGCAGACGGCGTCCTCATCCGGGCAGTCAGGCTTTGAGCGCGCGAACGCGGTCCCCTCTTCGATTTTGAGCAGGTAGGCGGACAGGTGCTGTAATTCCAATGTTTCGATGAACCGGATGCTGGTTTGCATGCTCTCCATGTTCTGGTGCGGGATGCCCAGCATCAGGTCAGCAGAAAGGTTTGAAAACCCCGCCTGCCGGGCCGATTCCACCGCCCGTTCCATCTGTTCGGGGCCCTGGAGCCGCCCGAGTGCCCGCAGTTCTTTCGGTACGGCAGACTGCATCCCGAACGAGATGCGGTTGAAGCCCACCTCAAAAAGCTCCCGGTAGAGGGAAAGAGGAAGAGTAAACGGGTTTGCTTCCAGCGTGATTTCGCAGCCGCCGGAAAATGAAAACTTGCGTTCCAGCACGGCCAATACGGCGGCGAGCCGCTTTTCCCCAAACAACACCGGTGTGCCCCCGCCGAAATAGACCGTGTCGGCGGTGAGTCCGTCCGGCGCCGTGCTGATTTCGGACAACAGCGCGGCGAGGTAAGCGTCCATCCGCGCGGGCCGCGCAGGAAGCGAGTAAAAATCGCAGTAAGGGCATTTGACCGCGCAGAACGGTATGTGAATGTATATGCCGGGCATATGCCCCTCCTTTCAGCGGTTTTCCGCCTGCTCTCTTATATCCTGTACAACTGCCTGATGTTCTTCACACCCGAGGACGGAAGGGTCGGTCAGTGCGGACGGTTCAAACAGGCCGTATTTTTCTTTTGTTTCGAGGATGCGCTCTACCGAAGCGTCCAGCCGCTCTTCGCTGATTTCACCGTTTCGCACCGCTTCCAGCACTGCGTTGAATCCCGCTTGCGGGTCGGCGGGCATGAGAAGCATGTCAGCGCCGGCTTTGAGTGCCTGCACACACGCCTGTTCTGTGCCGTAGTTCTGAACGATGGCGCCCATATCCAGCGCGTCGGTGATGATGACCCCGTCGTATCCCAGCGTTTCCCGCAGCAGTCCGGTGAGCACCGGTTCGGATAAGCTGGCCGGCGTGTTATCGCCGCTCACAGCGGGAAGGCTGATGTGCGCCGCCATGATAAACGGCACCCCAGCTTCGATTTGAGCCCGGAAGGGTATCAGTTCGGTTTCTTCCAGCTGTTCGAGGGATTTTTGGCTGACGGCATAGCCGTCGTGAGAGTCCTCCGCCGTGTCCCCATGGCCGGGGAAATGCTTGGCCACTGGAATGATTCCGTTTTCCTTCAGTCCTTTGCCCAGCTGCACCGAGCAGTCCGCCACGACCTGTGGGCCGCCGGAAAAGGCGCGCCGTCCGATGACCGTGTTCTGCGGGTTGGAGAACACATCGCATACGGGGGCGAAATCCATGTTGAACCCGAATACCGAAAGCTCTTTTCCTATTATCTGCCCCACCGCGAGGGCGTAGCTGCTGTCGCCGGTCATGCCAACCTCATACATATCCGGCAGGTCGGTGGCGGGGATGGCTTCGGTATGGCGGATCCGTTGGACGGCTCCGCCCTCCTGATCCACCGAAACAAACAGCGGGATTTCAGCTGTCTGCTGTGCGGAGGCGATCCAGTTCCGAACGCCTTCCACGGTGGAGATGTTTTCCCCGAACAGCACAACGCCGCCCGGCCGGATGGTGCGCAGAGTGCTCAGAGAGGGTTCGTCCAGCTGCTGCATGTCGTCTCCGGAAGCGTCTTTGCGGAAGCAGAGGAAGAATAACTGCCCTACCTTTTCTTCCAACGTCATTTTTGAAACAAGCTCTTGTGCGCGGGTGGGTGTTTGGGATTCTTCTTTTGAGGAGCCTTCTTCCCCGGATGAAACAGAGGGCTGCCCGGCTGACTGGGCTCCGCCGGACACAGGCGTACATCCGCAGAGAAAACAAAGCAAAAGAACAGTAACCCATGCGGCTGCTTTGTGAAGTTTCATGCGCTTCCTCCCTTCCCCGGTTCGTCAGGCTGCAAAACAGACCCGTGAACAGTAGGTTTTACGGGCCTTTGTGTTGTTGATTATTCGTCCAGCTTCAAAACGGCCATGAACGCCTCCTGCGGCACCTCTACGCTGCCGAGCTGGCGCATCCGCTTTTTGCCTTCCTTCTGCTTTTCCAGCAGCTTTTTCTTTCGGGTGATATCGCCGCCGTAGCATTTCGCAAGAACATCCTTGCGCATGGCCTTGACCGTTTCACGGGCGATGATCTTTCCGCCGATGGCCGCCTGGATCGGCACCTCAAACAGCTGCCGCGGAATGTGCTCTTTGAGCTTTTCCGCGATCTTGCGGGCGCGTTCGTACGCCTTGTCTACATGGACGATGAAGGAAAGCGCGTCCACCACCTCGCCGTTTAACAGGATATCCAGTTTGACCAGCTTGGAGGGCTTGAAGCCCATCATCTCATAGTCAAACGAAGCGTACCCTCGTGTGCGGGATTTGAGCGCGTCAAAAAAGTCATACACCACTTCGTTGAGCGGAAGCTCATAGTGGAGCTCCACCCGCTTGGTGTCGATGTACTTCATGTCTTTGAACACGCCGCGGCGGTTCTGGCAGAGCTCCATGATGTTGCCCACAAACTCTTCCGGTGAGAGAATGGCCGCCTTTATCATGGGTTCCTCCGCCAGCTGGATTGTCCCGGCGTCCGGGAAATTGGTGGGGTTGTCGATGATGGAAACGGTCCCGTCGGAAACGGTGACCCGGTAAGCAACCGAAGGAGCGGTGGTGACCAAGTCAAGATTGTATTCCCGTTCCAGCCGCTCCTGAATGATTTCCATATGCAGAAGCCCCAAAAAGCCACAGCGGAAGCCAAAGCCCAGCGCCACGGAAGTCTCCGGTTCAAAGGTGAGAGAGGCGTCGTTCAAACGCAGCTTTTCCAGCGCGTCACGCAGGTCGCCGTATTTGGCGCCGTCCGCCGGGTAGATACCGCAGAAAACCATGGGGTTGACCTGCCGGTAACCGGGGAGCGGTTCGTCCGCAGGACGGTCGGCAAGCGTGACCGTGTCGCCCACCTTGGTGTCACCGATGTTCTTGATGGAAGCGGCAATGTAGCCGACTTCACCTGCCGAAAGCTGTGCGGCGGGATGGATGGATGTCGCTTCCAGATAGCCGACCTCGACCACGTTAAACTCGGCGCCGGTCGCCATCATACGGATGGTATCGCCCGGCTTGACAGTTCCTTCCTTGACACGGATATAAACAATAACGCCTTTGTATGCGTCATAGTAGGAGTCAAAAATCAGCGCCTGCAGCGGGGCGTTTTCGTCCCCTTTCGGTGCGGGGATGTCGGTGACGATCCGCTCCAGCACCTCTTCAATGTTGATGCCGGTCTTGGCGGAGACCCGTGGCGCGTCCAACGCCGGAATGCCGATGACCTCTTCAATCTCCCGGCAGACCTCGTCCGGATTGGCAGAAGGCAGGTCGATCTTGTTGATAACCGGAACAACTTCCAAATCGTGCTCGATGGCAAGATAGGTGTTCGCGAGGGTCTGTGCCTCAATACCCTGCGAAGCGTCTACCACAAGCAGCGCCCCTTCGCAGGCGGCAAGCGAGCGGGAGACTTCGTAGTTGAAGTCGACATGCCCCGGTGTGTCGATCAGGTTGAATTCGTAGGTCTCGCCGTTGTTTGCTTTATAGCTGACCTTGACGGCCCGCGCTTTAATGGTAATGCCGCGTTCCCGTTCAATGTCCATATTGTCGAGCAGCTGCTGTTCCATATCCCGCGCGGCGACCGCGCTGGTACGCTCCAGAATCCGGTCCGCGAGGGTGGATTTTCCGTGGTCGATATGCGCAATAATGCAGAAGTTGCGAATGTGTTCGCGATCAAATGACAAGAGATCACCTCAACAAAAAATAAAACATCTGGTTCATTACGCTCTATTATAGCATAAACAAAAAGTTCCGTGCAATAATAAAACAGGCGGTGAATGCCCGAAAAAAGGGGGGTTTCAGGATGATTTGAAAAAAAGATGCAGAAAAAACAGTCTTTTTTTAAAAAAAGTGTTGACAACTCCTTCCGGTTTATGTATAATAAATGAGCAACTTAACGCGAACACATGAACCACTAGCTCAGTTGGCAGAGCATTTGACTTTTAATCAAAGGGTCCGGGGTTCGAATCCCCGGTGGTTCACCAGCAAACGGCTTGTCTTATTAGACAAGCCGTTTGGTTTTATGAAAACTTTAGCCGGAAACAGGGTACAGGGTGAGGGCCTGCCTTCACGCACGCAACAGTTTCCGGCGTTTTTTTATCGGGCCGCTGCATTGAAATCTGCAATTGTCTGGGCGGCGCAGCCGTTTTATAAATGGTGAAATGGAGGTTTTGACTTGCTGGAATGGCTTTACCAAGTGGATAACACGGTGTTTTTGTGGGTGCAGTCACTGCGCAATCCGGTTTTTGATGTGTTGATGCCGTTTTTTTCGTTTCTTGGGAATTACGGGCTCATCTGGCTCATCGCGGCGGTGCTGCTTCTTTGCCGCAAGCAGTATCGGCGGTACGGCGTGCTGCTGCTTGTCGCGCTTGCGGCCGGATACATTTTGGGTGACCTTGTCATTAAAAATCTGGTGGAGCGGATGCGCCCGTTTGAAGCGCTGGGCTTGACGCCGCTTGTTCCGCCGCCTGAAAGCTTTTCCTTCCCTTCCGGGCATGCGCTTTCCAGTTTTGCATCAGCCGCAGTTTTGCTTTATGCCGACCGGCGTTTGGGCACGGTGGGATTTTTGCTCGCGGTGTGCATCGCCGTCTCGCGGGTGTATGTTTGCGTACATTATCCGACAGACGTTGTCGCCGGCGCGGTGATCGGCTCTGCGGTCGGGTGTTTAACCGTTTTTGCCGGACGCTGGATATGGAACAACAAATGGATTTTTGGCAAAAAAAGTTGAAATTCCAGAACTTTACAACGAAAAACCTATGTTTTTTGTCTGTTTTTCGTTGCAGGTTTTTGACTTTTGTGTTACACTCAGTCTCGTAAGATTACTTTTTGCGAATTTTTATGGAGGTCTTATTACATGTTTAAATTAAGAGCAGGTGCCCTGATTGTTTCCGCTGTGGTTGCTCTCGCCGCATTGGCGGGCTGCTCACCGGTCAATGGAATCACCGGTACATTTGCCCTTGTTTATACGCCGGACGGTCTGGCTCAGGAGGCAATGGCCAATGTTGCTTCGGAAGAAAGCGAGTCTTCTCAAGAGGAGACGTTGGATGTGGAGCCTACCCCCGTGGTGGAAGAAGAGATCGCCCCGGCGCCGGAGCAGCCCATTCACGGCAGTGTTTTGGACGACCCGCAGTTTAAACCGACGGAAGATAGTGAAAAAGAAGATCCGCAAAAACCGGGTGGCAATGCCGGCGCGGAGGGCGACGGTGGCACCATCACTGTGCCGGAAACACCCGTTCAGCCGGATGACAGCAGTTCCAGCAGTTCTTCCAGTGAATCTGGAGCTTCTGGTGAAGGTTCCGGAGAGGGGTCCGGCGGGTCTACTTCTTCTGACAGCAGTACCAGCGATTCCGGTTCATCCGGCGGCAGCGAACTTCCGACTCCTCCGGCAGGCGGAAGCGGCTGGGTGCTGGCGGGCGGAAATTATTACTGTTACAGCGGCGGCAGCCTGCTGACCGGCTGGAAGAGCGTCAATGGTCACGGTTATTACTTTAATGAGAGCGGCCAGCTTTCTTCCCGGATGGGTATTGACGTTTCCAAATGGCAGAAGAATATCGACTGGGCGAAGGTAAAAGCTGACGGTGTGGATTTTGCCATCATCCGTGCGGGTGTGCGCGGCAGCGTTACCGGTGAAAAGAAGTACGATGAATATTTTGAGCAAAATGTGAAAGGCGCTTTGGCCAATGGCATTCAGGTAGGCGTTTATTTCTTTTCACAGGCAATTAACGCGGAAGAAGGCCGGGATGAAGCTCAGTGGATCTTGAACGCCATTCAGGGCTACAACATCACCGGTCCGGTCGTTATCGACAGCGAGTATGCCACCTGGTATCCTGAGAAGGGCGATACAGAACCGCGTGGGAACCGGATTTCGAAAGAGACCCGTACCGAAGTTATCAAGGCGTTCTGTGACACCGTTGCGGCAGCCGGAAAGACCCCGATGATTTACTCCAGCCGTTCCTGGTTCGAAAACAACATGTACTTAAGCCAGCTGACGAATTATGCGAAATGGAACGCGGAATGGTCGTCTGAACCGCATCTGTCGGCGCCGTTCTCCATTTGGCAGTACCGTTCTGACGGCACGGTGGACGGTATCAGCGGGAATGTGGACTGCAACGCCTGGATCACGAGCAACACCAGCGGACTCAAGCCGCGGATGGCGCTCAGCGCACTTGCCGCACTCACCCAGAACAGCTTTTTGAGCGGTTCGGAACAGGATAATCCGTACCAGCTTACAATCGGATAAATAAATTTGATAAATGAAAAACGCACCTCATATCGAGGTGCGTTTTTTGTTTCAATAGGGTTATCATAAAAGCTATTCTGTTGGATACTCAAGACTTGTGCGGAAAAGGCCCATAATTGTTTCAGAAGGGATCTTGTTTTATAAGCATCATCCGTTTTGTGCGGCGGCCGCTGTGCTTTTTAAAGGATTCTTGGTAGCGGACAGCGAAAAACAGAGCGAAACAAAACACCCGGCAAAAAGCCGGGTGTTTTGTTATTTTACCAGAATTTTTTCACCGTCTTCATAATCACAAAACGCGTAATTTAAGTCAACATTCGTTCCGACCCCGTCCAGACGGCCGGTGTTGGTGTGTTGCCAGAGCACATAGTCGTATTCCGACTGAGGGCTTGTAGACCAGTTGGCGATCCATAAATCATAGTCCTTTAACTGTTTCCAGCCCGGATGATAGATGAGCCAGCTGTCATAGGTGTAGACGATAGGAGTGTATCCCGCAGCTGCGACCGGCTCGCAGAACGCGTTGATGACCGCGATAAGCTCTTCCTCCGAAAGGGATTTGTGTTCCTCCCCTTCAATGTCGAACGCGATGGGGAAATCAATCATATCCTTGTAGGGCTCCAGAATGGAAAGGCAGAATTCCGCTTCTTTTGCCGCGTCTTCCGGTGTGAGTGCGTAGCTGAAGTGATAAGCTCCTACTTTGATGCCCGCGGCATGGGCGTTCTGGATGTTTTCAGCAAACCGGGCGTCCTGCTGGTCTTCCGGATTTTCGTGCCCGAAACCGGTGCGGAGCATAGCGAAGGTGATGCCCTGTTCTTTTAAGGCGGCCCAGTCCACCTCTCCCTGATAAGCGGAAACGTCCACGCCGTTCTGCGCGGCGCCGTAACGGCAGCTCGCGGTCTGGTCATCGGTCCACGGGGATTCATCGCTCACGTCAACATACATATTATAGAGCGCCAGCCCCTGTGAGGTAAAAGAAACAGAGTTTTGCTCCGATTTTTCCTGGATGACGACCTTCTCTTCCCCGTCAAGATAATAAAATTCATAGAAAAGAGTGCCTTTTCCGCCGGATGCGTCAGCTGTTAAGTGCACTTCTGCCCCGGGAGCGGTTACCTCCTGGTCAACGGAAAGAGAAAGGGGCTGTATTTTAAAGTTCTGTCGTTCCTGCTCATGAAGTTCATCCAGCTTTTTCTGAACAAGCAGAAGAATGCCCAGAAGCAGTACGAGCGAGAGAATGACGGCAAGAATAATGATTGTTTTCTTTTTCATAAAACTCCTTGTTTGAGGCGCGGTCATACCGCGAAATAAAATGAAGTCTCCTTTTTCATTTTATCGGTTTGCGGCAGAATGTATTCCAGTGAAAAAACGCCCGGTGGAATGAATCCAACGGGCGCCTGATTTTAAAAATCGCTTGATTTTAATCGGTTTCGCCCAGATATTCTTCCAAACAGATTCCCTGCTCATAGATTTCCTGAGCGTGTGCTTTTCCCACATACCGGAAGTGCCAGGGTTCATATCCGTATTGGGTGATATCTTCCTTGTCTTTTGGATAGCGCATGATGAAACCGTATTTGTGCGCGTTTTCTTTCAGCCATTGCGCTTCAGAGGTTTCTTCAAAGCTTTCTACGATTTCTTTTCCGGAGTTCTGCCAATCGACCGAAATGATGTCACAGGCAAGACCGGTATGGTGTTCGCTCTGCCCCGGGTAAGCAAGGTATTCCAGCGTTGCGGCTTTGGCTTCTTCTTCGGTCATTCCCTGTTCCTGATAATGCTGCATATGCCAGTCGTAATAGGTTTGCTGCAGCGCTACCGTGCGGTAGGAGGCGCGCAGGAACAGCTCTTGTCCGTCTGCTTTCGCAGCTTGAAACATCTCTTGCAGTGCGCTTACGATGCGGGAATCCACCGCCATGTTGTCCAGCGCCGGAATATCCGGGTAAGCGGATGCGGTAATATCGGTCAGTTCTACGTTAAAATCATCCGGCATGGGATGGGTTTTGTTGACGAGAATGAGCTGCCATTCATCATCCGGGTCAGAGATGGAGCTCAGCGAGCTGTCCGAGCTGTCCGAATCATCAGAGGATTCTGAACTGGAAGAGGAACTGGTAGAGTCGTTCGTGCTGCTCTGGCTGGAATCGCCCCCGCGGCTGGTCAGCGCCACGATGCCTGCCGTTAATCCGGCAATGGCGATGAGCAGGATAAGGACTGCTACCACAATATTTTTCACTTTTAAACGGTGCCGTTTTCTTTGTGCCATTTAAAACGCTCCTTTGGTATTTATAAAGACAAAATGGTTTTAGAAATCAAGTCGCTTCCTGTCGAGTATAGCACAGTTTGAAAAGCTTGACAAGCAAATGGCAGGACGGCATGCTTTATATATTATATATAGTATAACGAGCGATTAAAAAGTGACAGCCTGTAAAGAAGCTGCCGGCTTCTATTTTGTTCATACGATAATATTATTTTTTGGCTTCCGTGAGCTCTTGAGTGAGGATAAAATGGCGGAGCGTGTGCTTTTTGATAAATGTGGGGGATGAAAGCTGAAAACAGGAACATTTCAGGCAATCGGGTGGGAAAGAACCATTCGCGAAAAGGATTTTTTGAAACAAATACATGTAATATTAGAAAAATATAATACGGCTTGTAAAATATGTTTATGTGTAAAACGTATAATTAAAAAAGATATAGCATTGCTTTTTTACACAAAACGCACAATAAAGTTCATTTTGCCGATTTGGTGAATATATCAAAAGTTTAAAAGAAAAATGCTATTATTTGACATGAAATTCTATTTTTCCCCGTTAAAACGGGCTCTATTTCTCCAAGAATCCTTCCGGCGGTTCGTCAATTTAACCAAAATGAGCGTTTGCAGAACGTTTGACATTGCCTCTTTTTGTGAATATAATAGCTACAAATCGGTTACAATCGTAACAAAAGATTTCTAAATCGGTCAAAAAGGAGTTATTGAATGCATACTTTCCTGCAAAAGCTGGAAGCGTTCCGCACCCGGTTTTCCATCCGCGGCATCGCTCTGGCGGTCGTAATTGCAATGTTGTCTGTGACTACCCTGACCGGTATCACCTACGCGACAAACGTTGTTTACATTTACGATGATGAGGACGTATTAAAGTTTTATACGACAGACAGTTCATTGACAGCAAGACAGATCCTCACCCGTGAACAGGTTGAATTCTCTCCGCAGGATGAGATCATCTTTTCCGGTTTTGAGGACGGAGAAGCCAGCATCACCATCTACCGTGCGTTTACAGTGAATATCACCGCGGACGGAACGGCTACGGAAGTGACCATGACCCGCGGAACAGTCGGCGACGCGCTTGATAAAGCAGATGTTGTGTTAAATGATGACGACTTAATCAATGTTTCTCCGTATGAGGAAGCGGTGTCCGGTATGGAACTCGTCATCAACCGTGTGACCTATCAGACAGTCACCGAAGAAACTGCCATCCCGTTTGAGGTTGAGACGACCGAAACCTACGCGCTCTCCAAAGGGAAGACCATTGTCACCCAGGTGGGTCAAGAAGGCAAACAGGTCGCGACTTATGAACAGATGCTGGTAGACGGCGAAGTGGCTTCCACCGAGCTGCTGGATACACAGGTCGTTTCTCAGCCGGTCAATCAGAGACAGACGGTCGGCACCAACCCGAAACAGATCGCTTCCGACATTATTCCTCCGGAGGGATTTGTTGTGGATGAAAACGGTGTGCCGGCAAATTACAGCAAGGTGCTCACCGGCAAGGCAACGGCGTATAGTTCCAGCCGTGTCAATGTGCGCGGTGCTTCCGGCCAGCGGCTGGTGCAGGGTTCTGTGGCGGTCAACCCCAACATTATTCCGTACGGAACGAAGCTGTACATTACATCCGCAGACGGAAAATATATTTACGGGTACGCTGTTGCGGCGGATACCGGAACGGCATTGATGGACGGCCGTGTACTGGTTGACTGTTTCTTTAACACCTATGGAGACAGCTGCCGGTTTGGCGCGAAAACCGTTAAGGTGTATGTTCTTTCTTAAACAATAGGATGATACTCAGTGAAAACCCCGGTCGGAATAAATAATTCCGACCGGGGTTTATGATTTACGGGCGACGGCGCAGTTGTTTTCTCAGGTCTGAAAGAATCTTCTGCTTTTCTCCCGGCGTGATCCATTCCGAAAGCCGTGCGGCAAGGATGGGAATTTTCCAGGCGTCGATCTGCTCTTGGCAAACGCCGCTTTTTTGTTTATACTGCTTTAAATAACCGTGCAGAAACCGCCTTTTTAGCAGGGAAAACGCACGCTTTTGCAGCCAGCCGCCGCGCGGCATTTCCGGATACAGGATGAGCAGGCAGGTTCTCGCTGCATCGGCACAGCGGTCCCCCGCGCAGGCGGTCATCCAGTCAAGAATCACAGGGTTACCGTGACGAAGTATGACATTCCCCGGATGAAGGTCCATATGACAGAGCTTGTTTCCGTCCGGCAGGGCTTGCAGGCAATTGAGTACCGTGTGTTTTTCCTGTTCGGTCAAATCGTCTGTGCGCAGAATGTTGCGTTTTAAACAGTCTTTCAGCAGAGGAAGGTCGGAAATATCCACAGCCTTTTGGATTGCGAGATGGTAGTCGGCAAGTGCTGAAGCAAACCGTCCAAGCTGAGATGGGTGCTCTGTAACAGCCTGAAGCATATCTGTTCCGGAAATTTTTTCGAATACGATTCCGTAACGGCCATCCTGTTCCACCATTTCATATACGGCAGGGACACATCCGAGCAGTTCCGATACCGCTTTGGTGGAGCGGTATTCCCGTTCGCAGGCTTATTTCCCCATTCTTTTTTATACAGCTTGAGGACTCTGGTTTCATCCAGCGAAAAGATTTCCGCGGTATTTCCCTGCGCAAATAAAGGCGCGTTTTTAAAATCCATGCCGCAGCCCCCTCTTTTATGGACATGACTCGTTGCTTCCATTGTAACAATCAGCTTGTTGGTTTGCAAGGAAAAGAAAAATTGTTGAAAATCCCCGGGCGTTTTCCTGTGATTGCTTTTTCAAATCGGCTGTGCTATAATGGGAGCGACCTGAGGGGGAGAGTATCCCAAATAAAGAAAAAGGGTTTGGCGTAAAGGGGGATTTTTTATGAGCCTGTGGCCAGTCTACGAGTTTCAACCGTACGATTTTTCGGAGTTTTTTAATCAGACTGTTACATTGTGGGATGGCTTTACCATAACCACTTTCGCGTTGCTCTGTTACTGTTTGAGCATTGCATTTAGCCTTTTTTGCTATGTGTTTCAGGGTATCGGCCTGTTTAGCATGGCGCGTCAGCACCGGCTTAAAGTCGCGTGGCTTGCGTGGGTGCCCATTGCAAACTATTATCTCATCGGGCGCCTGGCAGATGAGATCGGCGCGGTGAACGGTTCGTTTACCCGCAAACGCGTCTGTTTGCCGGTCTACCGCGTGTTTGCTTATGCCGCTTCGTTTGGCCTTCTCGTTTACCTGCCTACAGCGGTTCAGTTTTTGGTCCAGTTTGCCGCATACCAGTATTACCGCGAAGATTATTATTACGACCCGGCAACTTCAGTAGCGGTGGTCCTCATCAGTTCGGCGATTGTCATTACACTCGCGGTCCTTTACATCGTGTTCCTGTACCGGGCGCTGTATGTGATTTATAAAGATTATTCGCCCCGCAATTGCGGCCTGATGATTGTGCTGTGCATCTTCGTGAAGTATGCCATTGGCCCCTGTCTGTTCGCGGTGCGTAAAAATCCAAGCCAGTCGGCGGCGTATTTGAATTATATGTACCAGCAGCAGGCGGCATATCAGGCGCAGCAGCCCCAGCAGACGTATCAGGCGCAGCAGTATAATGCTCCGCAGCAAGCGCCGATGGTGGAACAGCAGCTCTGGAACGATGATGAGTCTGACAATGGTTCCGCTCCGAAAGAATAAACACACAAAAACGGCAGGGTTTACCTGCCGTTTTTATTTTCTGCGGAAATTCTTCCGTTTTGCAGTATGCGGACTCCCGCGGCAGACTGCAAAACGGGACAAACAACGACGTAAACTGCCCGCACCTCTTTCAGAGCGGTCGGTGGGTGTCAAACGATTGTTTTATGTTCTTTGGCATTTGCCGGCGGCACATTCTTTCGTGATTCCTTCCAACCGGAGAGGATGACCGGCTTGTTTCAGCATTGGCACACGTTTTTCGGCCGCGAGATTCTGCGGTACACAGTATAAAGAAAAAACCTCTTTCCCGTACAACACGGGAAAGAGGTTTTTCTTTGTATCATTTGCCTTACCGTTCGAGGATCTGGGAACGGTCCGGGCCGATGCCGACCATTTTGATCGGGCAGCCGCAAAGCTCTTCCAGGAAAGAGATGTAGTTTTTGCAGGTTTCCGGAAGTTCGTCATAGCTCTTGCAGACCGAAAGGTCACCGGTGAAGCCGGGCAGTTCTTCGTAAACCGGCTCGCAGCCTTCCAGTTCATTGATATCGCACGGATATTCTTTCATAAGAGAACCGTCCGGACGTTTGTAGGCCACACAGACCTTCAGGTTGCCGATGTCGCTCAAGGTGTCAAACTTGTTGATGGCAAGAGCCGTCAAGCCGTTTGCGCGTACCGCATGGCGGAGGATGACCGCGTCAAACCAGCCGGTACGTCTCGGGCGGCCGGTGGTGGTGCCGAATTCGTTTCCGCGGTTGCGGATGGTGTCACCCAGCTCGTCAAACAGCTCGGTCGGGAACGGGCCTGCGCCTACACGGGTGGTGTATGCTTTTGCCACGCCGATGACCTCGTCAATCACAGTTGGGCCAACGCCGGAACCGACGGTCACGCCGCCTGCCAGCGGGTGGGAGGAGGTGACGAACGGATAGGTTCCCACGTCGATGTCAAGCAGGGTTGCCTGCGCGCCTTCGAACAGCACTTCTTTGTTTTCTTTGAGCGCGTTGTAGGTGAGCACCGAAACATCATCTACGAACGGAGCCAAACGGCGGCCGTATTCGTTGTATTCGGCAATGATGGCGTCAACATCCAGCGCTTCGCCGTCATAAATGCGGGTGATGATCTTGTTTTTGAGCGCGCCGACCGCTTTGGCTTTTTTCTCGAACAGCTCCGGATGGATCAGGTCGTAGATGCGGATGCCCGAGCGCTCGTATTTATCCATATAGCAGGGGCCGATCCCGCGGCCGGTGGTGCCGATCTGGTTGCTGCCCAGCGCTTTTTCGCTCAGCCCGTCCAGCTTGCGGTGCCACGGCATGATGACGTGTGCGCGCGGGTCGATGCGAAGATTTTCAACGCTCACGCCGCGTTCGGTGAGACCGTCGATCTCCTTTAAAATGTCCTGCGGGTCAATGACGACGCCGCAGCCGATGTAGCATTTGGTGCCTTTGTAGAGGATGCCGGATGGGATGAGATGAAGCTTGTAGACCTCTCCTCCGCTTTTTACGGTGTGGCCGGCGTTGTTTCCGCCCTGGGAACGGACAACAACATCCGCGCGGGAAGCGAGAATATCAATGATTTTTCCCTTTCCCTCGTCGCCCCATTGTACGCCGACTACTACTTTCGATGGCATGACAGTACCCCTTTTCTTTTCATTAAAATGGAACAGAAAGGCAATTTTTGCGTAAATTGCCCAAACACCCATATATTATACCAAAAACCGGGCGCTTGCGCAATGGCTGAAACCCGGGAAAATCCCATTCTCCGCAGTTTTTTACCTCCGCGCGGTATAAAGAATCCGGAAACAGGAAAAACTAGAGAAAAAGCCCTGGGAGGGAAATGATTTGAAAATCAGCAAACAGGAGTATGATGTGATGAACCGGAGGGCGAGCGCCCATACAAGGCATTGGGTAACGCTCCCCGTTTCGTTTCTGGTGGGCGGAGGCATCTGTACCTTTGGGCAGGCGCTTCTTAATTTTTACCGGTGGCTGGGGCTGGAACAGACCGATGCGGGCGCCATGGTCTCGGTGACCCTCATCTTTCTGACCGTGCTGTTTACGGGGCTGAGCCTGTTCCACAGGCTTGCCAAGTTCGCGGGCGCCGGTACGCTGGTACCCATCACCGGGTTTGCCAACGCCATGGTCTCCCCCGCGCTGGAATTCAAAAGCGAAGGTTTTGTTTTGGGGCTGGGCGCCAAACTGTTCGTCATTGCGGGGCCTGTGCTGGTGTACGGCATTTCGGCAAGCATCCTGTACGGAATCATCCTGTACCTGTTTGAGGTATTCGGCGGGTAACCAAAAGAAAAGGAGTGCACAAAAAATGGCAGAACGTTTGTCACAGTCTACCCTGCGGTTTGAAAAGCCGCCGGTGATTTTAAACTACGCCTCGGTCGCAGGAAAGAAGGAAGCGGAAGGCCCGCTGGGCAATGAGTTCGACCTGGTCAATGAGGACACCACCTTCGGGGAATCCACCTGGGAAAAATCGGAAAGCAAAATGCAGAAAACGGCGGTGGAGATGGTTCTGGAAAAAGCGGGCCTCGCTCCCGGGCAGGTGGATGTTCTGTTCGCCGGGGACCTGCTCAACCAGTGCGTCAGTTCCACCTACGGTCTGCGGGAGCTCGGCATTCCGTTTCTGGGGCTGTTTGGGGCCTGTTCGACCATGGCGGAAGGGCTTATTTCCGCTTCCATGCTGGTGGAGGGAGGGCTTGCCCGCTGTGCCGCCGCGGTCACTTCTTCCCATTTCTGCACCGCTGAACGGCAGTTCCGGCTTCCGCTGGAATACGGCGGACAGCGCCCACCCACCTCCCAGTGGACGGTGACCGCCTCCGGCGCCGCGCTGGTGTGCGACCCGGCTGTATTACAAGGGAAGGACGCCATCCTTCCCTCCCTGCCGTCCGTTGTCTCACTGCCGAAGATCCGCGCGGTCACAGTGGGAAAGATCACTGACCTTGGCATCACCGACGCGAACAATATGGGCGCCGCTATGGCTCCCGCCGCCTGTTCCACGCTGGAGGATTATCTGAAAGCGACCGGCAGGCGGCTGGAGGAGATCGACCTCATCGTAACGGGGGATCTCGGTGCGGTGGGCAGCCGGCTGCTGTGTGAGCTTCTGGAGCAGGATGGCGTCGATATTCGTGACAAGCATTTGGACTGCGGCAATCTGATTTACGACCCGGAGAAGCAGGACGTTCACGCGGGAGGTTCCGGCTGCGGCTGCTGTGCTTCGGTGCTGTGCGCGCATTTTCTGCCCCGTGTGGCGCGCGGCGAAATTCGGCGGATGCTCTTCTGCGCGACGGGCGCGCTGATGTCCACCACCATTGTGCAGCAAGGAGAGAGCATTCCGGGTATCTGCCACCTGGTAGAACTCACGGCGGAATAGGGGGATGAATGGTATGGAAGTTTTTTGGGAATATGGAAAAGCGTTTCTGGTGGGAGGGCTTCTTTGTGTGATTGGGCAGCTGCTCATCGATTATACAAAGCTCACCCCGGCCCGCATCCTGGTGGGATATGTCGTCGCCGGCGTTATTCTGGGCGCTGTGGGGCTGTATGAACCGCTGGTGGAATTCGCCGGTGCGGGCGCGACTGTGCCGCTGACCGGGTTTGGATATAATCTCGCCAAAGGGGTGCAGCAAGCTGTGCAGGAACAGGGGCTTCTGGGCGCGCTTACCGGAGGGCTGAAAGCATCTGCCGGCGGTATCGCGGCGGCAGTGTTCTTTTCACTCATCGCGGCGTTTGTGTTTAAATCCAGCGACCGGAATATTTCGTAACAAAAGAGGAAGGGTTGGTTTGATTTGCTTGTTTCGGATGTCATGAGCCGGTATGTGGTGCGGGTGTCTTACGACGACAGCGCCTTCCGCGCGGCGGAACTGATGCGCCGCAACAAAATCGGCGTACTGCCGGTCCTGCGCGGAAACAGTGTAGTCGGTGTGGTGACCGACCGGGACATCATCACCCGGTGTGTGGCGCTGGGAAAGCCGCCGCTTTCCACCACGGTGGATAGCATTATGACCTCTCCCGCCGTTTGTGTGGAAGTGGAGACCCCGCTCGCCGAGGCAATGGAGCAGATGGCACGCAAACAAATCAAACGGGTGCCGGTGTTAAACAGCGGCCGGCTTTCCGGTATGCTGAGCCTCTGTGACCTGCCGGGGAAGGTGTCCGGCAAGAGCGTCGCGGGGACCTATCAGCAGATTTTCACCCCCGGCGCGGGAAGCGATTCCGGCCCATCCGTTTGGAGCACCCTGTTTGATTAACTGCTGGGGTCACTCCTCTGCGGAAGATAAAAACGCACAGGCTAAAATAGCCTGTGCGTTTTTTGTGGGATAAAACCAGCTGAACGGGGATGGCACAACCACCAAAGCGGTTTTACCTGCCGTTTGGCCGAATGCAAAACCGTACGGCGTTTTCCCGGTGAATCGGTCAGACGGTTATTTTTTCAGGTAGACCCTCGCCTCAAACGGTTTGAGCTCCATTTCCTCGGAAATGGGAGCCTGCGGGTAGTTTGCGATGAGCGGTTCATAGCCGTCCACCGGGACCGGCAGGCGGTAGGTGCAGGGTTCTTTGCTGAGGTTGAGCACCACCAGCAGGGATTCGTCTTCCCCGGTGCGGGTGTAGCAGTAGACCTGCGGATGCTCCGGGTCCGCATCCTCAAAACGACCGTAGACGAACACATCGTGTTCCCGGCGCAGTTTGATGAGCTGTTTATAGGTGGAGTAGATGGAGTTCGGGTCACCCACCTGCGCTTTTGCGTTGATGGTCTTGTAGTTGGGGTTTACCATAATCCACGGTTCGCCTTCGGAAAAGCCGGCGTTTTTGCCGTCGGTCCACTGCATGGGGGTGCGGGCGTTGTCCCGTGTGAAGTGAAGGATGGCCGGGAAGCAGTCGTTCAGGGTGCCGTTTTTGTCCATCTCTTTCATGGCGTTGATGACCTCAATGTCACGCAGGTCCTCCCGTTTAAACGGGCAGTTGGTCATGCCCAGCTCTTCCCCTTCGTAGATATACGGGGTGCCCTGCAACGTGTGCAGCAGGATGGCGAGCATTTTGGCGCTCTCGCTCCAGTAGGCGCCGTCATCCCCAAAACGGGAGACCTGCCGCGGCTGGTCGTGATTGTTTAAGTAAAGGCTGTTCCAGCCGCGGTCCGCCAGCCCGTACTGCCACTTGGTCATGGCTTTCTTAAAGGCTTTCAGGTCCCGTTTCGGCACCGAACGGAATTTTCCATTCGGGTCGATGTCCAGATTCACATGCTCAAACTGGAAGACCATGTTCAGTTCGTCCCGGTCCTCGCCCACATAGAGCGCCGCCTGGTCCGGACCGATGGAAGGCGCTTCGCCGACGGTCATGATGTCGTACCGGGAAAGCACTTCACGGTTCATCTCTTTGAGATAGTCGTGCATCTTCGGCCCGTCGATGAAATATTCCTGCGCCAGTTTGTTCTTGACGCCGGTATCCGGAAATCCGGGCACCTTGGAATACATATTGACGGTGTCCATCCGGAAGCCGTCCACGCCGAGTTCGCACCACCAGCGCATATTTTTGAAGATTTCTTCCCGCACCTTCGGGTTTTCCCAGTTGAGGTCGGGCTGTTTTTTGGAAAACAGGTGGAGGTAGTACTGGCCGGTGGGCTCGTCATATTCCCACGCGGAGCCGGAAAAGTGGGAGCCCCAGTCGGACGGCGGTCCGCCGTTTTTGCCATCCCGCCAGATGTAAAAATCCCGGTAGGGATTGTCTTTGGATTTTCTCGATTCCACGAACCACTTGTGTTCGTCCGAACTGTGGTTGACGACGAGGTCCATCAGCACCCTGATGCCGCGTTCGTGCGCCATAGAAAGCAGCTGCTTAAACTCCTCCAGCGTGCCGAATTCCGGGTTGATGTCATAATAATCCGAAATGTCGTAGCCGTTGTCGTCCATCGGCGAGCGGTAGATGGGGCTGAACCAGATGACGTCTACCCCTAAGTCTTTCAAGTAATCCAGGTGCTGCATCACGCCTTTGCAGTCACCGTATCCGTCGCCGTTTCCGTCGGCAAAGCTGCGGGGGTAAATCTGGTACACCACCGCTTCCTTCCACCATGCTTTTTTCATCTGTGATCCTCCTTGTATTTGCTGGTGCCCCTTTTTTACAGGCAGGGGCGAACCTTGTTTATTTTAGGATAAACGGCAGCAGCAGAGCGGCGAGCCCTACCAGGGCAAATGCCGCGCCGCCCACCTTGGTCGAGACGCGGTATAGGTCGGACGGCTCGTCTGCCCGGTAGGATTTCCACCGTTCGGTGAGCTTCCACATCAAATCCGGACGGAAAAACATAAAAATACCGAGAGCCAGCAGCAGAATGCCGCCGAGCACAGTCCAAAACAGGTCGCTGCCTTGCATCATGCATTCTCCTTTGTTTGTCTGTGGTCACGGGCAGGCTGTGCCTGATAAATATACAATCAGGAATTCAGTTCGCTTAACAGGTCTTTAATGATTTTCCCCATCCGCTCCCTGTGGTAACGGATGACCTTCCAGCCGTTTTCTTCGGTGCCGACCACCCGCGGGTCTTCCCCGAACATACCAAGCGGCCACCCCTCTTTGGGCAGGTTTTCCATATGCACCAGCTCCGGGTGGAGCGCGCGGGTAATCATCGTCTCATTGCCAGCCGCGTGGTCGGACATATAACCCTTCATCTGGGATTCATCCTCGGTAAAGCAGGTGATGACCTTGATGCCGTAGGTTTCCTCCAGCTTCATTCGGTTCTTCTCCGCCCAGTTGATGGACGGTCCGTGCCCGTGCATGACCACCAGCTTGAAGCCGGCGCGCCTCAGCTGTTTGACGATGGAGCCGACCATCTGGCCGAACAGCTCCTCATCCATATAATAAATGCTGCCGGGCAGCTGCTGGGTGGGGTAAGCCATAAAGCTCTGCGGGTCTTTCTCAAACCAGAAATCCATGCCGTAGTATTCGGTGCCGTCCGGTTCCACCTTTTTTGCGTCCGGCGCGCAGAACAGCATGGGCAGGACAATGCCGCCCACATCTTCGGCGAGCATGCCGAACAGCTCTTCCGACTGGATGCCGTCCGCCCCGAGCGGAAGATGGGCGCCGTGCCATTCCAGCGTGCCCAGCGGCAGGTAGGCGACCGGCGCCTCCCGCAACCGTTTCAAAAACGCGTCGGGGGTCAAAAATTTGTATTGTACTTCGGTTTTCACGCGGATTCTCCTTAAAAAACGATGTTTTTATAATACGTTATGTATATTATAAAAGAAAGTAACCGTTTGTTTTAAATTTTACCGTCCCAAACAGCCGGACTTGCAAAGCGGGCCGGGCCACCGATGTGCGACCCGGCCGGCAACGGCTTATTTCCCGGCGGGCATGACCTCATAAAGCCAGTCGGTCACCCGTTTGATGTTATCCAACCCTTCGAACACAAGACTGCCGTGCCCCTGCCCGTGCAGCAGGTCGAGGGTGACCTTGTCCTCACCCAGAACCTCGGTGAGCGCCTGGTCGAACCGGATGGACTGGAGCACCGGGACCATCGGGTCAGCTGTGCCGTGCTGGATGAGGAACGGCGGGCAGTCTTTGGAGATGTAGGTGATGGGCGAGAAGGCTTTGGCGGCTGCTGCGATCTCTTCGGGGACCGGTTTGCAGCCGAGCGTTCTGCAGATCCGCTGAACGGTGTCGCCCGTATCCTCGGCCGGGTCGTTGAACCGGTGGAGGGCGACAAAGTCATCCACCATTTTGTCCACCTGCGTGGGGCCGTACCAGTCGACCACTGCGTTCACCGCTTCGGATTCATCCGGGCAGCCCATGCTGCGGTCGGTGAGCTCCTCCCGGTTGGCAGAGGTCCCTGCCAGGCTGGCCAGATGGCCCCCTGCGGAAGCGCCCCAGAGTGCGAGGCGGGAGGTGTCCAGTTCATACTCCGCGCCGTGCGCCTTTAAAAAGCGGATGGCCGCTTTGACATCGTGAATCTGGGCCGGATGCGGGCATTCGGGCGCCAGACGGTATTCCATACAGCAGACGGCAAAGCCGAACGAAAGAGCCTTGAAGCCCGCGTGGACCTCCCAGTAATCCTTGGCGCCGTCTCCCCATCCGCCGCCATGGATGAACAGGATGACCGGGAACGGGCCTTCCCCTTCGTTGGGCAGGTAGATGTCCATCCGCTCCCGTTCGTGAAGGGAGGCGTAGGGGACGTTTTCCCAGCGGCGCTGGATGGAGCCGGAATCGATCTTGACCCGCAGGCGGTTTTTGATCTCGTAGCTGAGCGGGACATTCATGGTGACGGGGCCGCTCACGGTTTGAAAGGTCTGTTGTTTTCTTGGCATGTTGATTCTCCTTTTTTTGATTGATAGGCGGGATGATGGATCATTTAACAAGGTAAGTATAGCACAATCGATATCCGGAAACAAGAAGCGAAAAAAAGATGAAATACGAGTAAATTTTTTGTCATTTTATGAAAAAAAACAGAAAAAAACAGCGGCTTTGGAAGTTATGTCAAATTTATGTGAAATGTAAAAAAAGTCTGGTGGAAATACTTGGCTCATGCTATAATGGCTCTAAGTAGGGGTATTTTGAAAAACAGCGGTTTGTGTGGGAGAGATGGTTTCAAACCGGTTGTTTTTAAAACTCAGAACACAAAAGTTGAATACGGAAACCTTTTGGGGGGATAAAATGGATTGGTTTAATTTGATTGTCTCGCTGGGCGGAGGACTGGCGCTTTTCCTGTTCGGTATGAATGTGCTGGGCAACAGTTTGGAAAAGCTTTCCGGCGGCCGGCTTGAAAAGACGCTTGAAAAGCTTACCAACAGCGTTTGGAAAGGTGTTCTGCTCGGTCTTGTGGTAACGGCGGCGATACAAAGTTCATCCGCTACCACGGTCATTGTCGTTGGTCTGGTCAACGCGGGCATATTAAAGCTTCGCTCCTGTATCGGCGTCATCATGGGCGCCAACATTGGTACTACCGTAACGGCGCAGATTCTGCGGATGGGCGATTTGGAAGGCAATGCGGACGCGAACTTTTTCTTAAGCTTACTTAAGCCGTCCACTCTTGCACCGATCATCGCTGTTGTTGGTGTTGTTTTCCTCATGGCCAGCAAAAAGCCAAAGAAGAAAGACATCGGTACCATCCTGCTGGGATTTTCCATCCTGTTTACCGGTATGCTTTCCATGGAAGCGGCGGTCAAACCTCTCGCGGAACTGGAACAGTTCAAAACGGCGTTTGCCATGCTGGAAAACCCGCTGCTCGGCGTGCTGGTCGGTGTGGTCGTCACGGCTATCATCCAGAGCTCTTCGGCTTCGGTCGGTATCCTTCAGGCACTCAGCGCCACCGGTGCGATCACCTACGCATCCGCTGTGCCGATTATTCTGGGGCAGAACATCGGCACCTGTGTTACCTCGATGCTCGCCAGCATCGGCACCAGCAAAAACGCGAAGCGTGCGGCATTTGTTCACCTGTACTTTAACATCATCGGCGCCGCGGTTTTTCTTGCGGTGGTCTATATCATCCAAGCCACCATCGGCTTCCCGTTCTGGAACGATGCGATCGACAAAGGCGGCATCGCGAACTTCCATACACTTTTCAACGTCGCTTGTACACTCGTGTTTATCCCGTTTGCGGGCGTGCTTGAAAAGCTGGCGAAGCTCACCATCCGCAACGGGAAGGATGAGAAGGATTCTGAATCCGACACCAATCTGCTTGACGAACGTCTTCTGGTTTCTCCGGGTCTTGCCCTCAACCAGTGCAGCACCCTTGTAAAACGGATGGCGGAGTTTGCGAGACAGAATCTTTCTGATGCGATCTCTCTGTTTGACAAGTATGACCAGAAGGTGTTCAATCATGTGGGAGAAACGGAAGAAAACATCGACCGGATTGAAGACCGTTTGGGCAATTACCTCCAAAAGCTGACGGATAAAGAGCTTACCGAAGCGGAATCCAAACAGGTGACCTATGTGCTCCACCTGATTTCAGAGATCGAGCGAATCGGCGACTACGCGGTCAATATTGCCGACCGTGCGGATATGCTGCACAACCGTTCGGCGAAGTTTTCCGCCAAAGGTCACGCGGAAATGGAGATCATGTTCTCTGCGGTAAAAGAAGTTGTTTCCATTACCACTGATATCATCGAAAACGAGAATGTAGACACCGCTTTGATGATCGAGCCGCTTGAGCAGACCATTGATGTTTTGGAAGAGGCGCTCAAAGCCAAACACATCCAGCGGCTTAAAAAAGGAAAATGTTCGGTGGATACCGGTATCATCTACCTGGAAACGGTTGCGGACTTGGAGCGTGTGGCTGACCACTGCTCGAACATTGCCGTTTATGTCATCGGGGATCAGAAACTCACCGATCGAGACCGTGTACAGATTGAAGGCGAGGTCAACCAGCACGCGTTTTTGCGGCGTATGCATGAAGAGGGCGGCATGGTGTATGAAAACGCTTTGAAGATGTATATGGACAAGTACGTTGCGCAGTTAAAGCTTGAAAAAGCCGAATAAATGAAATCAGTCAAAAGCCCGTTCTTTGTGAACGGGCTTTTTTGTTGGAACAACGCCGTTTGGTGGTGGGATACTTTGAGCTGAAAACCGATTGCAATCCGTTTGGCAGTATGTTAAGATGAATCTGGTTAGGCAATCATACATTAAATCATGCAAAGGAGTACTGATATGGTAGACTTTCAGTTTTACAATCCATGCCGAATCGTATTCGGCAAAAACAACGAATCCAAACTGCCTGAACTCATTCGCAATTTAGGGGGAAGCCGCGTGCTGATGCATTACGGCGGCGGCTCCATCAAGAAAAACGGGGTATATGACCGTGTGACAAGCGCTTTAAAAGAAGGCGGTATCACCTTCTTTGAGCTGGGCGGCGTTCAGCCGAATCCCCGCCTTGCGCTGGTGCGTAAAGGCATTGAACTGGTCAAGGAACAGAACATCGACTTTATCCTCGCTGTGGGCGGCGGAAGCGTCATCGACTCTTCCAAGGCGATCGCGGTAGGCGTTTATCAGGAGGATGTGTGGGACTGCTTTGTCAAAGGGGTTTACCCCACCAAGGCGCTCCCGGTCGGCGTGGTGCTCACCATTCCGGCGGCAGGCAGCGAGTCGTCCGATGCGTGCGTCATCACCAACGATGACGGGCAGCTCAAACGCGGCCTTTCCTGCGAGTGCATTTATCCGCGGTTCGCACTGCTCAACCCGGAATACACCTACTCCATGCCGAAAAATCAAATCGCGAACGGTGTGTGTGATATCATGGCGCACCTGTTTGAGCGGTATTTCACCAACGTGGAGCATGTTGAGCTCACCGACCGGCTGATTGAGAGCGCGCTGAAAACCATGATGTATTACGCGCCGCTCGCAATGAAAGAGCCGGAAAATTACGATGTACGCGCGGAGATTCTTTGGACGGGAACGGTCGCTCATAACAACCTTCTGCAGACCGGGCGAATCGGCGACTGGGCAAGCCACAACATTGAGCATGAGCTTTCCGGTATTTATGACATTGCTCACGGCGCGGGCCTTTCGATTGTTTTCCCGGCTTGGATGAAATACTGCGCGAATAAAAACAAACCGCGTTTTGTACAGTTTGCCCGCCGGGTTATGGATATGGACTACACCTGCGGCAGTGAGGATACCGCCATTGCCATGGCCATTGAGAAGCTGGAAAACTTCAACAAGAGCCTTGGTTTGCCGGTTCGTCTGTCGGAAGTCGGCATCGGGGAAGAACATCTTCGTGAGATGGCTGAAAAAGCGGTTCTGGGCGGACCGCTCGGTAACTTCAAGCTCACGGCAGACGATGTTTATAACATTTATAAACTGGCGCTTTAAAACGGCCTGAACAATGCGGCGCACCTCCGGCCGGACGGTGCGCCGTTTTTGCAGCAACACGGAAAGGAAGGTCCGCATGACTCTGAGCAGAAAAGCAAAAAGCCTGCCCGAAGGCTTTAACCCCATTACCGACGGGGTGATTTGGAAACAGCTGTTGGTGTTTTTCTTCCCGATCCTTTTGGGTACGTTCTTTCAACAGCTTTATAATACGACGGATGCGGTTATCGTCGGGCAGTTTGTCGGCAAAGAGGCGTTGGCGGCAGTTGGAGGCGCGACCGGCACCATCCTTAGCATCATTGTAAACCTGCTGGTTGGCGTGGCGTCCGGTACGACGGTTATTGTGGCGCAGTTTTACGGCGCGCGCAATTATGAAGGGGTTGGCCGCGCGGTGCATACTTCCGTTGCTCTTTCGCTGGCCGGAGGCGCTGTGCTGATGGTGATTGGCTTATTGATTTCCGACTGGGCGCTGACCGCAATGGGCACCACGCCGGATGTTATGGATTACGCGTCCACCTACCTGCGCATCTACTTTTTGGGGACCATCCCTTCTTTCCTGTACAATATCGGAGCGGGCATCCTGCGCGCGGTGGGCGATACCAAGCGTCCGCTTTATTACCTCATCGCCGCCTGTTTGCTCAATATTGTTCTTGACCTGATTTTTGTTGCCGGGTTGGGGATGGAGGTTTTAGGCGTGGCGCTTGCCACCATCCTGTCCCAGACCCTTTCGGCGGTGCTTACCTGCATCTCGCTCATCCGCGCGAAGGGGCCCTACCGGGTGTTCGTAAAGCGGATCCGCTTCTATAAACAGGAACTGAAATCGGTGCTGTTTGTGGGCATCCCGGCAGGACTGCAATCGAACATGTATGCCATCTCCAACCTGCTCATCCAGGCAGGCGTCAACAGCTTCGGGACCGACACGATGGCCGCCTGGACGGCGTTCGGTAAGATCGACGGCTTTTTCTGGATGATCTCCGGCGCGTTCGGCATTGCCATTACCACCTTCGCGGGGCAGAATTACGGCGCTGGAAGGATCGACCGGGTGCGCCGCAGCACCTGGATCTGCGCCGGGATGCAGTCAGGCGTAGCGGTGTTTATGAGTGTGCTTATGTGCAGCTGTGCTCCGTGGCTGATCCGCATCTTCACGCAGGATGAGGCGGTCATTCAAATCGGGTTGGTCATGGCCTGGTACATGATGCCGTTTTACATCTGCTTTGTGTTGGTTGAGGTGCTTTCCGGCGCCATCCGCGGCTGCGGCGACGCGCTGCGCCCGATGATCATCGTGGGTCTGGGCGTCTGCCTCTTCCGTGTTGTGTGGATGTTTGTGGCGCTCCCCATCCGGCACGAGCTGGATTCCATCCTCGTCAGCTACCCGGTGTCATGGGTCATCACCAGCCTGTTGTTCTTAGCCTATTATAAATGGGGTCACTGGGCGGAACGGGCGAAACGCTGACGTTTGACAGTATGGTACACATCAAAAACGCCGTCCGAATGTTTCGGGCGGCGCTTTTTATATGCAGTTAATTTAATGATACAGTGTGCCGTGTTCAGTTAAATAAGCCATTTGCAGCTTCTGCTTGAAGATAGCCAGGTTCATGTCGGAAATTTCAGCCGGCAGTTCGGGGGGAAATTTACGTTACACCGCTTTACCTAGCGGCTTTTTGTTCGTTTTAGAAGTTATATAGATAACTTCTTATTTCCCGGATTAGTTCGCTGTAAGCGCCCTGCTCGGTCATATCCGGCCGGTCGGTCAGTCGTACGTGGGATTCCCCCTGTACGGTATACCATTCCGGGATAAAATTTGAAGCATAAGCCCTTCCGTCCCGGATGGTGTACAGACTGTTTTTCGGTGATGTGGGAGTATACATCCTGTCCGCATAATCCATTAAAAGAAGGAGCATCCTGTCACCGGCTTTTACGTTGGTGTAGCCTTCCTCATACATTCCACGCGAAAAGGGCGGAATGGCTACCTTTACAACAGGCGTCAGATAACGTGGGTCCGGACATTTCAGCCAATCGGTTAAAATGCGGCCGGTCCCTTTGAAAATAGCTGTCACTTTGATTTCATAGGTAAAAAGTTCATATCCCTTTTGCAGAATATTTTCCCATTTCATAAATCCAACGCCCATATCGCCTTCCCGGTAGGTGTAGACCGCCGGCTCGGAGGGGGTTACCGAAAGCACTTCCCCTTCAATGATGAGGTCGGAATACTTTGTCTGAACAGAGAACGGCAGGACGGCATAATTCGCGGCGGTAACTCTTGCTTGAGGATAGGCGCCTCTTCGGTATCCGTGTTCGTCGATCACCGTGTCGTTTGTAAGGCCTGTCAAAAGGAAAACCACAATCAAAACGACCGGCGTGACCCAAAAAAAGATTTTATAAATCAGTTTCATGTTACCACTCTCGTTTCTCTGCGGTCACATCTCGTTCAAACCATCTTTTATCGTTTGGATCAAATCCTGGTAAGCGCCGTACTCGGTCATATCCGGCCGGTCGGTCAGCCGTACGTGGGATTCCCCTTGTACGGTATACCATTCCGGGATAAAATTTGAAGCATAAGCCCTTCCGTCCCGGATGGTGTACAGACTGTTTTTCGGTGATGTGGGAGTATACATCCTGTCCGCATAATCCATTAAAAGAAGGAGCATCCTGTCACCGGCTTTTACGTTGGTGTAGCCTTCCTCATACATTCCACGCGAAAAGGGCGGAATGGCTACCTTTACAACAGGCGTCAGATAACGTGGGTCCGGACATTTCAGCCAATCGGTTAAAATGCGGCCGGTCCCTTTGAAAATAGCTGTCACTTTGATTTCATAGGTAAAAAGTTCATATCCCTTTTGCAGAATATTTTCCCATTTCATAAATCCAACGCCCATATCGCCTTCCCGGTAGGTGTAGACTGCCGGCTCAGATGGATTGACCGAAAGCACTTCCCCTTCGATGACAAGGTCAGCGTATTTCACCTGCTGTTCGAGCGGGATGGGAAAAACATCCGCACTGCTAGCCGATATTTGAGGATAGGCGCTTTCTCGGTAACCGTACTCATCGATCACTGCGTCGTTGGTGCAGCCGGTCAGAAGGATAACGGAAGCCAGAAAAGCTGTGCTTCCAAGGCAGATTCTGCGGATCCGTTTCATGTCATCACCCTCGTTTCTCTGCGGTCACATCTCGCCCAGGCCATCTTTTATCTGCCGGATGATCTCGCTGTAAGAATAACCGGAGTAGTTTAGAGACAAATCGTCATTGAGGATTGTCTGTTCCTGCTCCTCACACCATTCTGATGTATAGCTGGGGTTGTATGCTTCTCCGTCTTGGATGATATACGCGCTGGCATAGGAAGCGGCTGTATACATTCCATCGGCGTAATCCATTAAAAGAAGGAGCATTTTATCTCCGACGTTTACGTTGGTATACCGGGCGCTGTCACTTCCGTACATTTTCGGCGGGATGCAAACGTTTACAATAAATTCATTACAGCCGGGTTCCCAGCGCGCGAGCCAGTCCTTCAGGAGACGGTTCGTCCCCTTGTAGCTGGCTGTTACCCGGACCTGATAGGTGAACAGCTCGTACTCCATGTGGAAGAGCCCTTCCTCTTTCATAAAATCCACCCCGAAGTCGCCTTCCCGGTAAAAGTAGACCGCCGGCTCGGATGGATTGACTGAAATCACTTCCCCTTCGACGATGAGGTCGGAATATTTTGCTTGAAAGGCGTAGGGGGTGCCGGCAGGGTCTCCTTTCAGCGGACCGATTTGCGGATATACGCGGCGATGGTACCCGACTTCGTCGATGATAACATCGTCGGTGAGGCCGACTAGGATCAAAAACGCAGCCAGCAAGACCGCTATGCTTCCGAGACAGATTCTGCGGATCCGTTTCATGTTATCACCCTCTCCGGTCGTCATTAAATCAGATCAGAAAAACGGATAAACTCACTTGAATTCTGTTATTTTTTATTGTCTCTAACAAAATAATATCAACTATTTTCAAGAAAATAAACAGTATTTTGTATAATATATAAAATTTCATTGGTTTGGACCGGTTTGCTCGTTTTGCAATCAAAAAGCCGCCCGGAATGTTCCGGGCGGCCGTTTGTCCTATTTTTATCAGGGGAAAGAGAAGCGATGCTTCCTGCAAAACCGGCAGTTGTACGCCGCTTGACCGTCTGCTTGAAACAGATCATTCCTCAATGAACAGTACGCCGAGGGTGTTCTGCCCGCAGTGGGAGGTGACGGTGCACCCTGCGATGGTTTCGACGACCTCATCAAACGAATACAGCTCGTTTACCTTGGCGCGCACGCTGTCCACGATTTTTTTGTCACAGCCTGTGTGGGTGATGAAGATCAGGTCTTTTCGAATCTGCTTTCCGGCAAGCCGGTCAGCTGTGTAGAGCGGGAGGACCTTGTCGAGTGTACCGCGGTATTTTTTGCCGACACGCATCTCACCGTCTACTACTTCAATGCAAGGCTTCAATTTTAACAGGTTGGCTCCCAGCGCCGCAACGCCGGAGCAGCGCCCGCCCTTGTGAAGATAATCCAGCCGGTCCAGAATGAAACTCGCCCGGATTTTCGGGATAACTTCCTCTTCGTGTTTGATGATTTCCTCAACGCTTGCTCCCTGTTCCGCCAGCCGGCAGGCTTCCAGCACGGCAAGCCCATGCCCAGTGGAAAGGTTCATCGAGTCAATGACCGTGACGTTTTCCAGCTCATCCGCCGCGATGCAGGCGTTCTGGTAGGAGCTGGAGAATTTGGCGCTGATGGAAAAGTGGATGACCGCCGTATCCGGTTCTTTCTGCTGCTCCTTAAAAAAGTCGATGTAGTCAGCCACGGAGGGCGCCGCCGTTTTGGGAAGCTGTCCGGTTTCATCGACATAACGGAAGATATCCTGCGCGGTGATGTTGACTCCGTCGCGCATGGTCTCATCCCCCAGCCTGACATAGAGCGGCATAATGCCAATGTTGTGGCGGGCAATCTGTTCTGCGGAAAGATCACAGGTGCTGTCAGATGTAATGTGTATGCTTGCCATGAAAAAACCCCTTTCAAGAAAATTTGTGTATTTATAGATTGTATATTGCTTTGTTTGTAATTCAATGGTTAACATTAACTGTATTGTAGCTGTTTTGAAGAAAAAATTCAACAGTTGAACGGCTGCTTTGTGAAAAAAGGAAAAGTTTGTTGTCGGCCTGCGAAGGCAAAGGTTTTTAAAATTCTTTGTTTCAGTCAGCAAAGGCTGATTCCAGAAAAACGAGCGAAAAAACGGAGCGATTGGCGGATGAGATTCTGTAAAAAAGCATAAATAATGATTGTTCGAAAATAACACACGATTTCTTTCATTTTCTCTTGTTTTTGCTTGTTTTTTTATAATTTAAAAAAACGCCCTGAAATCAAAATCGAAATCAAGAAATAAAGAGAAACAAAGAAAATAAAAGAGATTTTGAGAGATTGAGTGGTGTAAATTAAAAAAAACGGAAAATGACTGTTGACAAGCTTTTTTGTTCCTATTATAATAATTGAGCATTGAATCTGAGTTTTCCTGTGTCATACGGCACAGTGTGTGAAAACCGTTTTTATTGGAGGGAACTTGCAATGTCAACTTATATGCCAAAAGCGGGCGATATCTCGCGCAAATGGTATGTGCTGGACGCTGCCGGCAAACCGCTCGGCCGTGTTGCTGCAAAAGCGGCTCACATCCTGCACGGTAAACACAAGGTCACCTTTGCTCCGCATATGGACTGCGGCGACCATGTCATCATCATCAACGCTGAAAAAGCCATCCTCACCGGAAACAAATTGAACGCGAAAGTGTATCAGTGGCACACCGGCTGGGTCGGCGGCCTCAAAGAGGTTAAATACAGCAAGCTCATGGAAGAGAATCCGGAAAAAGCAATGGCTCTAGCTGTTGAGGGTATGCTTCCGCACAACAAACTGGGCGCTGCGCAGATGCGCCGCCTGAGAGTTTACAGAGGCGCTGAGCATCAGAATGCGGCTCAGAACCCGGTAAACTATGAGTTTTAAGTAGGGAGGCAGAAGGAATATGTACGAATCCAAACCATATTTTTATGGCACCGGAAGAAGAAAAAGTTCGGTTGCGCGTGTCCGCGTTTACGCTGGCAGCGGCAACATCACCATCAACGGCAGAGATATTGACGATTACTTCGGCCTTGAGACCCTCAAGCTCATCGTTCGTCAGCCGCTCAACCTCACCGATTGCCTTGGCAAATTCGACATCGTCTGCACCGTTGCAGGCGGCGGCGTAACCGGTCAGGCTGGTGCGATCCGTCACGGCCTTTCCCGTGCTCTGCTCCAGTACAACGAGGAGCTTCGTCCGGCACTCAAGAAAGCTGGATTCCTCACCCGCGATCCGCGTATGAAAGAGCGTAAGAAATACGGCCTCAAGGCTGCCCGTCGCGCTCCGCAGTTCAGCAAGCGCTAAACTTTATCAAAAGTGGTCAAAAACCCCGGAACTACGCGGTTTCCGGGGTTTTTCCTTTTCAAATGGTTTGACGCAATTTGACAGAACGAAGCCTCTTTTAACCCGTTTTCTATGGGTTAAATGGTGGACAACCACCCCAAAAAGAGGGCTTATGGGTTAAAAAATAGGACAACCGAGACGCGATTTTGGGATGCCAAGGGGATGTTTATTTATACATCTCCAAGAGACCTTTTTCGTGAAAACGGTTTGTCTGAATTTGACCTAATTTGAACAAAAGAGAATAAATCTAATCGCCAAGCGCTCAGTATTTTCTACTGGGCGCTTTTTGCGTTTCCGGGGAATTTCATTCCGGGATAAGAAAAGGCCGTCACTTTCAATTTTTGAAGTGGCGGCTTTTTCTATTTCCAGAAGCCATAGAACAATTCAGAAATGAGGTGAAGTCATTGAACACGCAAATCATCGCCATCGCCAACCAGAAAGGCGGCGTTGGCAAGACAACCACCTGCGCGAACCTGGGGATTGGGCTGGCGCAGGCCGGAAAGAAAGTGCTGCTGATCGACGGGGACCCGCAAGGCAGCCTGACCATCAGCCTGGGCCACCCCCAGCCGGACAAGCTGCCCTTTACCCTGTCCGACGCGATGGGCCGTATCCTGATGGACGAGCCGCTGCGCCCCGGCGAGGGTATCCTGCACCACCCGGAGGGCGTTGACCTGATGCCCGCAGACATCCAGCTGTCTGGCATGGAGGTGTCGCTGGTGAACGCCATGAGCCGCGAGACCGTTCTGCGGCAGTATCTGGACACCGTAAAGGGACAGTATTCCCATATCCTCATCGACTGCCAGCCTTCCCTGGGGATGCTCACGGTCAACGCCCTGGCCGCCGCCAACAGGGTCATAATCCCCGTTCAGGCGGAGTACCTGCCCGCCAAGGGCCTGGAACAGCTGCTCCAGACCGTAAACAAGGTGAAGCGGCAGATCAACCCCAAGCTCCAGATCGACGGCATATTGCTGACGATGGTGGACAACCGCACCAACTTCGCCAAGGAGATTGCCGCCCTGCTGCGGGAGACCTATGGCAGCAAAATCAAGGTGTTCGGCACCGAGATTCCCCATTCTGTCCGGGCAAAGGAGATCAGCGCCGAGGGCAAAAGCATTTTTGCCCATGACCCTAATGGCAAGGTGGCCGAGGGCTATAAGAATCTGACCAAGGAGGTGATAAAACTTGAAAAGCAGCGCGAAAAAAGTAGAGCTGGCTCCATACGATGATTTGTTTTCCACCGAGGAAAGCCGCCAGGATGCCAAGCTGGAGAAGATACAGGAAATTCCGCTGTCTGAGCTGCACCCATTTAAGGGGCATCCCTTCAAAGTCAAGGATGACGAGGCCATGATGGAGACCGCCGACAGCGTTCGGCAGTATGGTGTTCTGGTTCCGGCGATCGCCCGCCCGGACCCGGAGGGCGGCTATGAGCTGGTTGCCGGTCACAGGCGGCACCGGGCCAGTGAGCTGGCCGAGAAAGAAACCATGCCTGTCATTGTCCGAGACCTGGACGATGATGCTGCCACTATCATCATGGTGGACAGCAACTTACAACGTGAAAGCCTGCTCCCCAGCGAAAGGGCCTTTGCTTACAAGATGAAGCTGGAGGCTATGAAACACCAAGGCGCACGGGGGGACTTAACTTCGTCCCAACTTGGGACGAAGTTGCGTGCAGATGAATTGTTGGCGCAGCAGGCTGGTTCGAGTAGGAACCAGGTGCAGCGCTATATCCGCCTGACGGAGCTGATTCCCGAACTGCTGGATATGGTCGATGAAAAGAAAATCGCCCTCAATCCGGCTTATGAGCTGTCCTTTCTCAAAAAAGAAGAACAGCGGGACTTGCTGGACGCGATGGACAGCGAACAGGCTACCCCCTCTCTCTCCCAGGCTCAGCGACTCAAGAAATACAGCCAGGAGGGACATCTGACCCTCGATATGATGCGCGTCATCATGGGTGAGGAAAAGAAAAGTGATCTCGACAAAGTGACTTTCACCTCCGACACCCTGCGGAAGTATTTCCCCAAAAGCTATACGCCCCAGCGGATGCAGGAAACCATCATCAAGCTGCTGGAGGCATGGCAGAAAAAGCGTCAGAGAGACCAGGAACGATGAAAGGAGCCGCCTATGAGGGATATTTCAGCCCGTGAGCTGAAAGGACACAATATCTTGGCCGTAGAGCGTTTTCAGGACAGCACCCGCTGGATGATCGAGTTTTCCGTTCAGCGCCCTTGTTCCTACGGCTGCCCCGGCGATGATATGCGGCTGTTTCTTACGGAGGACGGGTATCAGGCCGCCCTCGTAAGCCAGAAGCGTCGGGAAATCAAAATCAAGCGGTATGCCCGTGTGATCGAGGGCCATGTGCTCGACTTCAAACCGGACAAGCGCCGCCGCCACCCGTAAACTCATTATCACTACGAAAGGAAAGGAATGAATATGTGTACTGTCCAGAGCATCAAAGATGCCATCCGGGAAAGTTGCCAGTCCCAGTATGATATGGAATCCACCGACATTGACCGGGTTTTGCAGACCCTCCCGTTTTCGGAGCATGAGCCGATGTTCAGTCATCCGCCGAAGTACAAGCGTCCTTACCGGCCCTGGCAGAACAACAAAAACAGCTGAAAGCCACAGTCTTTTTCACGAAGGATTGTGGCTTTTTTCATGCCCTAAAATTAGAAAGGAGTGAAGTCAATGGCCGTTTTTCGCATTGAACGGACCAAAGATTATACCGTGATGAGCAATCATCACCTGCGGAACCACGAACTATCCCTCAAGGCAAAGGGGCTTCTTTCCATGATGTTATCCCTGCCTGATGACTGGAACTATACTACCCGTGGACTTGCGAAAATCTGCAAGGAGGGCGTGGACGCCATCGGCAGTGCGCTGCGGGAGTTGGAAACCGCCGGTTACATCGTGCGGAACCAGCTGCGGGACCAACAAGGCCGGATCAGCGACACCGAGTATGTGATTTATGAGAAACCCCAGCCCAGGCAGCCAGAAACGCCAAGGCCGGATACGGCTGTACCAGATACGGCTTCACCAGATACGGAAAACCCGTATCTGGATAAACCGGATACGGAAAAGCCCGCAGAATTAAATATAGAGAAACCAAATACTCAAAAACAAAATACTCATGGAGCAAGTACCGATTCCATTCCCTTCCGGGAAACAGCGGCAGCACAGCTGCCGGAACGGAAAGGAAGGGATGCGATGTCTGTCTCAGAGATAGAAAATTATCGGGAATTGATTCTGGAGAACATCGAGTATGACTATCTGTGCAGAGAGTTTTCGACCTACCGTGAGGACCTGGACGAGATTGTGGAGCTGATGGTGGAGACCGTTTGTGCCAAACGTAAAACCACTCGGATCGCTGGCAGCGACTTTCCCCATGAAGTCGTGCGCTCCCGGTTCTTGAAGCTGGATAGCGAGCATATCCGATTTGTCATGGACGGTATGCAGAAAAACACCACGGAGGTCCGCAATATGAAACAGTATTTGCTTGCAGTGCTGTTCAACGCGCCCACCACGATCAGCAATCACTACACCGTACAAGTCAATCACGATATGAACACAGGCGGCTGGTAAACAGCCGCTTTTCTGTTGCCCGGCAATACCGGGAGAAAGGATTTTGCCATGAAACGACCTCTTGCCTACATTACGGCTCCCTGGAGCAACAACCAGTATGAGAACGCCGAGAACGCTGCCACCTACTGCCGCCAGGTGTACGACGCCGGGTATTCGCCCATCTGCCCGGTTCTGTTCTTGTCCACCTTCCTCAAGGACGAGATTCCCCAGGAACACAAGGACGGGCTGGATATGGCGCGAGACTATCTGCGCCGGTCCCATGTGCTGGTGGTCTGCGGCCACGGCATCGACGAGACCGTGAAGAATGACATCGCCACCGCTGAGCGCCTGCGGATCACCGCTACCACCCTGGACGGTATCCTGACTGTGAAAGGCCAGGGACGCGGGAAAGGAGGTGCGCGCCATGCCTGAGCGTAAGACCGTGGGCCAGCTGATGGAGGAAATGCGGCTCAAGGCCGGGGCGCAGAACTACCACGGCCATGAGTACATGGATTTGGAGCGGTTTGCCGAGGACACCCGGCACATGATTATCTTCGATGTGCTGACCCACGATTCGCCGGTGGGCTGGAAAGGCGAACGGACCCGCCTGTTTCTGACGGAGGCCGGATACCAGAAAAGCCTGGAGAACCAGGAAAAGGGCCACATCAAGATTCTCAGCCATGCCAAGGTGCGCCAGGGACATCTGTACTATGACCGCTCCGATCAGCTGCGTTGAAAGGAGCCTGCCATGATGAAATACCTGCTGCGGCGGCTGGTGGTCCCGCCTTAGTATCAAGCGCCACCCCTGCAAAATCCGTGGAAAGGAGGCGATGACCTATGCAGGAGGAAGTGGAAAACAGGACTTTGACGCTGGTAGTCAGCGGAACAAAGTTTACCGGGCGGCTGTTTAAGGCCGCCATCACCAAGTACCTTGCCCACCGCAAGGAAAAGAAGCTGCAAAAGCAGAAAAGCCGGGATACCCCCGTGATTCCCCACGGCAAACAGACGGTGAAGCAGCTGATCGGCCAGAATCAGGGCGTTTCCAACATCGAGATCACCGACCCCTCCATCAAGGAGTTTGAAAAGATCGCCCGGAAATACGGCGTTGACTATGCGGTGAAGAAGGACCGCAGCAGCTCCCCGCCCAAGTACCTGATCTTTTTCAAAGGCCGCGATGCGGATGCCCTGACCGCTGCCTTTACCGAGTACACCGGCAAGAAGGTCAGAAAGGCGCAGAAAACAGAGCGGCCGTCCGTGCTGGCAAAGCTGAGCCAGTTCAAAGAGCTGGTGAAACACGCCGTTGTGGACCGGAACAAGCGGAAGGAGCTGGAACGATGAAGATGAAAAAGCAACTTGACATCAAAAAGCTCCTTTTGCTGAATATGCCCTATATCCTGATGGGGCTGTTCGCAACCAACTTCGGTGAAGGATGGCGGATGGCCGTGGGTGCGGACGCTTCGGCAAAAATGCTTTCGTTCTTCTCCACGCTGCCGGTGGCGCTGGCCAGCTGGTGGCCCAGCCTGCACCCTTTGGACCTGCTGGTGGGGCTGTGCTGCGGCGCTGGCCTGCGATTGGCCGTGTATCTCAAAAGCAAGAACGCCAAGAAGTACCGGCACGGTATGGAGTATGGCAGCGCCCGCTGGGGCACCCATGAGGACATCGCACCCTACATCGACCCGGTGTTCCAGAACAATGTGATTCTGACTAAAACCGAGAGCCTGACCATGAACAGCCGCCCCAAGGACCCCAAGACCGCCAGAAACAAAAATGTGCTGGTGATCGGTGGCTCCGGTTCCGGCAAGACCCGCTTCTGGCTGAAACCGAACCTGATGCAGATGCACAGCTCCTATGTGGTGACAGACCCAAAAGGCACCATCCTGGTGGAGTGCGGCAAAATGCTTCAGCGCGGCACACCCAAGCTGGGCAAGGACGGCAAGCCCATGAAGGATAAGCACGGCAAGGACATCTATGAGCCTTATCGGATCAAAGTCCTCAATACCATCAACTTCAAGAAGTCCATGCACTATAATCCCTTTGCCTACATCCACTCCGAAAAGGACATCTTGAAACTGGTCACGACGCTGATCGCCAACACCAAGGGCGAGGGCAAGGCCGGGGACGATTTTTGGGTTAAGGCCGAGACGCTTTTGTACTGCGCCCTCATTGGGTATATCCACTACGAGGCCCCGGTGGAGGAACAGAATTTCTCCACCCTCATCGAGTTCATCAACGCGATGGAGGTCCGGGAGGATGACGAGGAGTTCAAGAACCCCGTGGACCTGATGTTTGACGCGCTGGAGGCAGAGAAGCCCAACCACTTCGCCGTCCGTCAGTACAAAAAGTACAAGCTGGCTGCGGGCAAAACCGCAAAATCCATCCTGATTTCCTGCGGTGCGCGCCTTGCCGTGTTCGACATCGCGGAGCTGCGGGAGGTCACGGCCTACGACGAGCTGGAGCTGGATACCCTGGGAGACCGGAAAACCGCCTTGTTCTTGATTATGAGCGACACGGACGATAGCTTTAACTTCCTGATCTCCATGTGCTACACCCAGCTGTTCAACCTGCTCTGCGAAAAGGCCGATGATGTGTACGGCGGGCGGCTGCCGGTCCATGTGCGGTGCCTCATTGACGAGTGCGCCAACATCGGGCAGATCCCCAAGCTGGAAAAGCTGGTTGCCACCATCCGCAGCCGTGAGATTTCCGCCTGCTTGGTGCTGCAAGCACAGTCCCAGCTCAAGGCCATCTACAAGGACAACGCCGATACCATCATCGGCAACATGGATACCTCCATCTTCCTGGGCGGCAAGGAGCCGACCACCCTCAAGGAGTTGGCCGCCGTCCTGGGCAAGGAGACCATCGACACCTACAACACCGGCGAGAGCCGTGGCCGGGAGACTTCCCACTCGCTCAACTATCAAAAACTGGGGAAAGATGTGCCATACTTGTTCGTGAAGAGTTCAGTTGCCTTGAATTTATCATGAACAGGGACACGATCAACTGGATTCTGAAAAAACTGAATACAGGAGGTCGAACATGGAGCATTTACCAAAGAAAATCCATCACAACGGCATCAGCTATACGCTGGTGGGAGACTACTACATCCCCGATCTGAAGCTGCCGGAGGAAAACCGCCCCATCGGGCGGTGGGGGCGGATGCACAAGGCGTTTCTGCAAGAACACCGTCCCGGCCAGTACAGTGAACTGCTTCTGTCGGGAAAACTCTGGACGTATCTTGCCGATCTGAACGAGCAGGCCGATGACCGGCTGGCGTGTATCATCTCGCAGATGCAGGCTGTGGAGGGTATCACCGAGGAACTGAAAGCCCGTGACCAGCTTGCCTGGGTCGGAGCCATGAACAGCATCCGCAGCCGGGCAGAGGAAATCATCCGGTCTGAGATGATTTATGTTTAAGGAGGCGCCTGTCTATGAGATACCGTATCGAATACGCCGATGGGCGCTGCTGTAACTTTGCCAACGGCAGGGCTGAACTGCTGAAATGGCTGAAACTGCTGAAGCAAGAGGAAATCTCCGACATTCGCAAAGTGTATAAAAGCGGTGTGTCGGATTCCGTCCTGGAAACATACCGGAATTATATCCGTCCAGCATAAGGAGGGCGCTTATGGGTACAGATATAGAAAAACTGGTTGATTTGATGATTCAGGAGCGGATGCAGAGCCAGTTCGCTAAATGGCGGGAGGCAGAAACCGGCAAGGAGAAAAAAGCGGACTACCTTCGTTTGGAAACCGAGTATGAAAAAGCGATCAGCGTATTGTCTGAGGAACAGAAGGACGCTGTAAGGCACTACTGCGATTCCATCTTCGATTCCGGCGCAGAAAGCGAATGCTTCTTTTACCGGCTGGGCCTCAAAGATGGCATCCGTCTCTGGAAGTTTATGAAAAAGCTGATGAAAACAGTCAGCTAACGGATGTATAACCGCATATTTTATTCCACCCGCAAACGGGTCGAAAGCCGTCCAACGGTACAGGTTGGGCGGCTTTTTCTCTACCTGCGTTTCTTCCGCTTGGGCGCATAGTACGGCTGCGGCTTGGCCTTCCCCCTCATGTTGTTGGGATTTTTGAGCATCTTGGACAGGCTCAGTATCCGAAGGAACGCTGAGAAATCCTCCGAGGAAATCTTCTCAAAGGGTATCTGCAACTTATCGCAGAATTCATGTATCAGCATTTCCACATCGCTGCCTTGCTGGACAGCCTGTTCAAATTGTTCCTTGA
>OFMJ01000040.1_pt1 | contig 133283 bp, 122 predicted proteins | sample 1541801 | NCBI WGS metagenome assembly OFMJ01 (sample SAMN04209234, study PRJEB22552) | human gut metagenome | biome: gut; material: feces | host: Homo sapiens | place: USA: Oklahoma
CAACGCCCTCATGGCGGCCTCCGACCCCCGCTTCGCCGACGAGTTCTGGGAGGCCGTCGACGGGCGCGGGGGATTGGTCCGTCGCTAGGCGGCCTCGTCCAAACGCTCGTCCCTATACGCTGGCTAGAACTAGTCCAGCGTGTTCATACCGACAGCTTGCTTGAATGGAATGCCTCAACCGTTGCGGTTGGGGCATTTTCTTTTAATCATCTATTGGTTTGCGGAGGTTCCTAAAGTCCAGCCTGCCTTGTGGCATGCGCGCGTAATACAACGTCTCCATTAGAACAACATGAACACATGTTCTGTTTAGCTCAATTACCTGCGGGTTTAGTTTAAACTTTTTTGCCTAATCCAAAACCAAACTATAGTCAAGACTTTTATTGCCAAACGGTTCGTAGTTGCTAAACTAATAGGTTGCGATATATGGCGATTTCTGTCGAGATGTCAAGAGCACGTTTTCGATGTGCGTCAGCGATCGCGGAACAGTGTATACGACATGCGACCGAACGCCAAGCAAACCGCATTTTCCCAAGAAGGAGGGAACGCCTGGTGAGTGATGCAAAAGCCACCCAGCCGGTAACGGCAACAGAGCGCACGCGCGTCAACTTTGGAAAGATCCCCGAGGTGATGGAGCTTCCGAACCTTATCTCCGTTCAGAAGGAGAGCTTCGACCGCTTCATGACCGATGGGCTCCGCGAGGCTTTCAAGGAGTCCAGCCCCATTCAGAGCCAGAACCATATCCTGGAGGTCACCTTTGGTGAGCACCAGTTCGGCGACCCCGCGCACACCGTGGAGGAGTGCCGCGAGAAGGATATGACCTACCAGGCTCCGCTTCTCACCGATGTCCGCCTTACCAACAAGGAGACCGGCGAGATCAAGGAGCAGTTGGTCTTCATGGGCGACTTCCCCATGATGACCGACCAGGGCACCTTCATCATCAACGGTACCGAGCGCATCGTCGTCTCCCAGCTGGTCCGCTCCCCGGGCGTGTACTACAGCTCCGAGATGGACGGCGGCAAGCAGGTCTACAAAGCGCAGATCATCCCCGCTCGCGGCGCTTGGCTGGAGTTCGAGGTCGACAAGCGCGACCAGCTGGTGGTCTCCATCGACCGCAAGCGCAAGCAGTCCGCTACCATGTTCCTGCGCGCGCTGGGCATCGCTACCACCAACGACGAGATCATCGAGATGCTCGGTGACTCCGATGTCGTGAAGCGCACCATCGAGCGCGATACCGCCCTCACCCGCGAGGACGCCCTCATCGAGATCTACCGTCGCCTGCGTCCGGGCGAGCCGCCCACCGTCGACGCCTCCCGCAGCCTGCTCGAGGGCCTGCTCTTCAATGCGCAGCGCTACGACCTGGCTCGCGTCGGCCGCTACAAGGTGAATAAGAAGCTCGGCCTCGACACCACCGAGGACGTTGCGGTGCTGACTGACGAGGACATCGTCGCCACCCTGCGCTACCTGCTCGAGCTTGCCGCCGGCACCCCCGGTTACAAGACCGACGACATCGACCACTTCGGCAACCGCCGCATCCGCACCGTCGGCGAGCTGGTGGCCAACCAGTTCCGTATCGGTATGAGCCGTATGGAGCGCGTGGTCCGCGAGCGCATGAGCTCCCAGGACATCGACGAGATCACCCCGCAGAGCCTCATCAACATCCGTCCCATCGTGGCGGCCATCAAGGAGTTCTTCGGCTCCTCCCAGCTGTCCCAGTTCATGGACCAGGCCAACCCGCTGACCGGTCTTACCCACAAGCGCCGCCTGTCCGCCCTGGGCCCCGGTGGCCTTGCTGGTCACAAGTCCGGCTCCAGCCGCCGCACCAACGTGCCTACCGCCGTCCGCGACGTCCACAACTCGCACTACTCCCGCATGTGCCCCATCGAGACCCCCGAAGGCCCCAACATCGGCCTGATCGGCTCTCTGTCCCTCTACGCTCGAGTGAACGAGTACGGCTTCATCGAGGCCCCGTATCGCCGCGTTGAGAACGGCGTCGCCACCGACCAGATCGACTGGATGACCGCTGACGAGGAAGAGAACCACATCATCGCCCCGGCGAACACTCCGCTCGACCCCGAGACCAATGAGTTCGTGGTCGCCGACGCCGACGGCAACCTGGTTCGTCCCCACACCATCGTCGCCCGTACCCGCGACTTCGACGGCTCCTTCGGTGCTCCCGCAGACGTGCCCGTCGAGATGGTCGACTACATGGACGTCTCCCCGCGTCAGATGATCTCCGTCGCCGCCACCCTCATTCCGTTCTTGGAGCACGACGACGCCAAGCGTACCCTCATGGGCGCTAACATGCAGCGTCAGGCCGTGCCCCTGGTTCACCCTGCCGCCCCGTACGTCGGCACCGGCATGGAGCGTCGCGCTGCGCTGGACTCCGGCGAGGTCACCCTGGCCAAGCACGCCGGCGAGGTCATCTTCGCCGACGCGCGCAAGATCATCGTTAAGCACGCTGGCGGTATGGACGAGTATCACCTGCCCAAGTACCAGCGTTCCAACCAGTCCACCTGCATCAACCACCGTCCGCTGGTTCGCGTGGGCGATGAGGTCGTCAAGGGCCAGCCCCTGGCAGACGGCCCGTCCACCGATCACGGCGAGCTCGCTTTGGGCCAGAACCTCACGGTCGCCTACATGAGCTGGGAAGGCTACAACTACGAGGACGCTATCGTCGTGTCCGAGCGCGTAGTGGCCGAGGACCTGCTGACCACCATCAACATCTCTCGCCACGAGATCGACGCTCGCGACACCAAGCTGGGTCCCGAGGAGATCACCCGCGAGATCCCCAACCTTTCCGAGGATATGCTCGCCAACCTGGACGAGGACGGCGTCATCCGCATCGGCGCCGAGGTCGGCCCCGGCGACATCCTGGTCGGTAAGGTCACGCCCAAGGGCGAGAGCGCTCTGACCGCCGAGGAGCGCCTGCTCCGCGCCATCTTTGGCGCCAAGGCCCATGACGTTCGCGACACCTCTCTTAAGATGCCCCACGGTTCCTACGGTCGAGTCATCGACGTCGCTCGCTTCAGCCGCGAGGCCGGCGACGACCTGGCTCCGGGCGTCAACGAGATGGTCCGCGTCTACGTCGCCCAGCGCCGTAAGATCCAGGAGGGCGACAAGATCGCCGGCCGCCACGGCAACAAGGGCGTTATCTCCAAGATCTTGCCGGTCGAGGATATGCCCTACATGGCAGACGGCACCCCTGTCGACGTCATCCTGAACCCCCTGGGCGTTCCCTCCCGTATGAACGTCGGCCAGCTGCTCGAGTGCCACCTTGGCTGGGCCGCCGCCTGCGGTTGGGATCGGGACAACGCTGATTCCGACAAGTACGTTCCCGGTCCGTTCTTTACGGCGACCCCCGTCTTCGACGGCGCCCATGAGGACGAGATCGCCGAGGTCATCCGCCGCGCCAATAAGAACATGGTCAACCTGGCCACCGAGCGCCTGGGCGACCACATGCGCACCGACTTTGTCACCCAGCTGGACGAGCGCGGCAAGACCCGCCTGTTCGACGGCCGTTCGGGTGAGGAGTTCCGCGAGCCCATCACCGTCGGCACCTCCTACATCCTGAAGCTCGGCCACATGGTCGACGACAAGATCCACGCGCGTTCGACGGGCCCCTACAGCCTGGTTACCCAGCAGCCCCTGGGCGGTAAGGCCCAGTTCGGCGGCCAGCGCTTTGGTGAGATGGAAGTTTGGGCACTGTACGCGTACGGTGCTTCCAACGTCCTGCAGGAGATCCTCACGGTCAAGTCCGACGACACCGTCGGTCGCGTCAAGACCTACGAGGCGATCGTCAAGGGCGACAACGTCCCCATGGCCGGTATTCCCGAGTCCTTCAAGGTTCTGGTCAAGGAGATCCGCTCGCTCGCGCTCGACATCGAGCCCATCCGCGACCACGAGCCGGAGCCCGAGACCGTAGCCGAGACCGCGGGCGTGGACGACGTCCTGGCCGACCTGGACACCCTTCCCTCCATCGACGAGGCCGACACCTCTGCGGATGCAGCCGAAGCCCTCATCGGCGAGCTGGCCGCTTCCACCACTGATAAGGAGTAGAAACTGTGGCAGATTTCGAAGCTACTGATTTTGACGCGGTAAAGATCTCCCTTGCCAGCGCCGACAAGATCCGCTCCTGGTCTTACGGCGAGGTCAAGAAGCCCGAGACCATCAACTACCGTACCCTCAAGCCCGAGAAGGACGGCCTGTTCTGCGAGAAGATCTTCGGTCCCGCCAAGGACTGGGAGTGCTCTTGCGGCAAGTACAAGGGCATTCGCTTCAAGGGCATCGTCTGCGAGCGCTGCGGCGTCGAGGTCACCTCGGCCAAGGTGCGTCGCGAGCGCATGGGCCACATCGAGCTTGCCGCCCCGGTAAGCCACATCTGGTATTTCAAGAGCCCCACCAGCTTCCCCATGAGCCGCCTGCTCGACATCAAGAGCAAGGACCTGGAGAAGGTACTCTACTTCGCCAGCTATATCATCACGCACGTCGACTACGAGGCGCGCGAGGCCGACGCGGAGGATCTGCGCGAGGAGCTCGCCGCCGACCTCGAGGAGATCGACGCCGAGTGCGCACGCCAGATCGAGTCTCTGAAGGAGCAGGGCAACCCCGAGAACTTCGATGAGTTCTCCGATGAGGAGCCCCTGACCCAGGAGGAGATCGCCGCCGGCATCATCGACATCGAGGAAGAGTGCAAGGACGAGAAGCAGCTGCGCTCCGACGCGTTCCAGGCATTCATGAAGCTCTCCGAGCGCGACCTGATCTCCGACGAGCCGCTGTTCCGCGAGATGAAGCGCTACTACTCCATGTACTTCAGTGGCGACATGGGCGCCGAGGCCGTCCGCGACCTGCTGGCCGCCATCGACCTGGAGTCCGAGTCCGAGCGCCTGAAGGCCGTCATCGCCGACGTCGATGGCCAGAAGCAGAAGCGTGAGAAAGCCGTCAAGCGTCTTGAGGTCGTCGATGCCTTCCTGAAGGGCCACAATGACCCCGCCAACATGATCCTCGACGTCATTCCGGTCATTCCGCCCGATCTTCGTCCTATGGTCCAGCTCGACGGCGGTCGCTTCGCTGCGTCCGATCTGAACGATCTGTATCGTCGCGTTATCAACCGTAACAACCGTCTTAAGCGCCTGCTCGACCTCGATGCTCCCGCGATCATCGTGAACAATGAGAAGCGCATGCTGCAGGAGGCCGTCGACGCACTGTTCGACAACGGCCGTCGCGGCCGTCCGGTTTCCGGACGCGGCGGTCGTCCGCTCAAGTCCCTTGCCGAGGCCCTCAAGGGCAAGCAGGGTCGCTTCCGCCAGAACCTGCTGGGTAAGCGCGTCGACTACTCCGGACGTTCCGTAATCGTTACGGATCCCAAGCTCAAGCTGCACCAGTGCGGTCTGCCCAAGACCATGGCGCTGGAGCTCTTCAAGCCCTTCGTCATGAAGCGCCTTGTCGAGCTTGGCAAGGTCGAGAACATCAAGGGCGCCAAGCGCGCGATCGAGCGCGGCGCCAGCTTTGTCTGGGACATCCTGGAAGAGGTCATCGACGGCCGTCTGGTCCTGCTCAACCGTGCACCTACGCTGCACCGCCTCTCCATTCAGGCTTTCGAGCCCGTTCTGGTCGAGGGCAAGGCAATCCACCTGCACCCGCTGGTCTGCGCCCCCTTCAACGCAGACTTCGACGGCGACCAGATGTCCGTGCACGTGCCGCTGTCGCTTCAGGCTCAGGCCGAGGCGCGCGTGCTCATGCTCTCTGCGAACAACCTGCGCTCGCCCGCATCCGGCAAGCCGGTCAACGTTCCTTCCCAGGACATGATCATTGGCGTGTACTACCTCACCCAGGCTCGCGACGGCCTGCCTGGCGAGGGCCACGTGTTCGCCAGCTTCGACGATGCGCTCAACGCCTATGATGCCCGTGCCGAGGTTGACCTTCAGGCCAAGATCCAGGTCCGCGTCTCCGAGGCCGAGGCTAATTACTTCGACGAGGAGCACAGCTACTTCCGTGTGAAGAACGATCGCAACGAGTTTGTGGACTACGATGTGACGGGCACCAAGACCTGCCGTTTCGAGACCACCATCGGCCGCATCATCTTCAACCGCCAGTGCCTGCCCGCGGACTACGAGTTCATCAACTACAAGATGGTCAAGAGCGATGTGGGCAAGCTGGTCGCCGCCTGCTGCGATCGCTATCCGCAGGCCGAGGTCGGCCCCATCCTGGACGCCATCAAGTTCGCCGGTTTCCACTTCGCTACCCGCGCCGGCCTCACCATCTCCCTGTGGGACGCCCTCATCCCCGATGAGAAGCCCCAGATTCTGGCCGAGGCCCAGGACCGTGTCGACTCCATTAACGAGTACTTCGAAGAGGGCTTCATCAACGAGATGGAGCGCCACACCGAGGTAGTTAACGAGTGGACCGCCGCCACCGACAAGGTCGCCGCTCTCATGCTCGACATGTTCGACGAGGAGAACCCGATCTACATGATGGCCGACTCCGGCGCTCGTGGTTCCAAGACCCAGCTGCGTCAGCTCGGCGGCATGCGCGGCCTTATGGCGGACATGTCCGGTGAGACCATCGACCTTCCCATTAAGGCGAACTTCCGCGAGGGCCTGCTGCCCCTGGAGTACTTCATCTCCACGTACGGCGCTCGTAAGGGCCTGGTCGACACCGCGTCCCACACGTCCGACTCCGGTTACCTTACCCGCCGTCTGGTCGACGTCGCCCAGGACGTCATCGTCCGCGAGGAGGACTGCGGTACGCAGGAGGGCTGCTCCTACAACCTCATCATCCCCGGCACCGACTCGCTCAACGCCGACCTGGTTGGCCGCTGCTTCTCCGAGGATGCCGTTGCTGCCGACGGCACCGTCCTGTTCGAGCGCGACCAGTACATCGAGAGCGTTGCCGACATCCAGAAGCTTGTTGACGCCGGCCTCAAGAAGGTCACCCTGCGCGCGCTGCTGACCTGCCGTTCCAAGTACGGCGTATGCCAGAAGTGCTACGGTTGGGACCTCTCTACCCGTCGTCCCGTCGCCATCGGCACCGCCGTCGGCATCATCGCCGCTCAGTCCATCGGCGAGCCCGGCACGCAGCTTACGATGCGTACCATTCACTCCGGTGGCGTTGCAGGCGTCGACGACATTACGCAGGGTCTGCCTACCGTTGGCCGTATGTTCGACGTCGTCGGAAACGTCAACGAGAAGATCCTGGGCCGCGAGGCCGACCTGGCTCCGTTCTCCGGTCGCCTCTCCATCAAGCCGGAGAAGTCCGAGTACGTCCTGACCCTGACCGACTCCGACGATCACACCCGTGTGCTCGAGGAGAAGCGCGTTCCCGCGTCCGTCCGCTTCATGCCCGGTATCGAGGACGGCTGCACCGTCCGCGCCGGCGACCAGATCACCAAGGGCTTCGTCAACTTCCGCAACCTGCGCAAGCTGACCGATATCGAGAGCACCATGCACACGTTCGTCGAGAACGTCAAGGACGTCTATACCAGCCAGGGCGTTGATTTGAACGACAAGCACATCGAGGTCATCGCACGTCAGATGCTGCGTCGCGTTCAGATCACCAACCCCGGTGATTCCAGCTACCTGCTGGGCCAGTACGTCGACCGCTATGAGTTCGCGGACGAGGTCGAGCGCGTCGCCCGTCGCGGCGGCACCCCGCCCACCTCTGAGGCTGCGATCCTGGGTACCCTCAAGGTTGCCGCGTCCATCGACTCCTGGCTGTCCTCCGCGTCGTTCATCCGTACCGCGGGCGTGCTCACCGAGGCCGCTATCGAGGGCAAGGTCGATCACCTGCTGGACCTCAAGTCCAACGTTATCGTGGGCAAGAAGATCCCGGTCGGTACCGGCCTCAAGCCGTATTCCGAGGCGAGCCTTACCTATCGCACCTCCGACGGCTACGTAACCGTTGGCGGCGCGACCGCTCCCGGCTCCAAGGCGCTGCCCGAGTGGGCGCCCGCCGAGCTCAAGGAGCTGGACGAGCAGCTTCCGCAGCAGCTCGACTGGGTTGGTTATGACGATTACCCGGGCGACGGTTCCTTCACGCGCAATGGCCGCACCATCTCCGCCGAGGACGCCCGCCTGTACCTGTTCGACGATCTTGGCGTGTCCCAGCGCTGGACCAACAAGTTCAGCGAGGTCGGCATCGAGACCGTTGGCGACCTGGTCGGCAAGTCCGAGGAGGATCTGCTCCGCATCGATGGCATCGGCGCCAAGGCGATCGAGGAGCTGCGCGACGGCCTGGAGGCCCACAACCTGCTTCATATCCTTGATAACACCGAGGATATGGCCGATGAAGAGGACCTCTCCCAGCTGCTGCAGATGGTCTTCAGCCCGGACGGCCCGGACGACATCTTACTGGGCACCTCTGCTCCGCGTCATCACTATGATTCGGACGAGGAGCTGCTGGGCGCCCCCGCTGAGGACAAGTCCAAGGCATCCGGCGGCATCATCAACGAGGATATGGCCTCTATCGACGAGCTGCTCAACCAGCTGGTCGATCAGGACGATGGCGATAGCCCCGAGGATCCCAACGGCCACAACTCCTTTGAGGAGTAGTCGTTACGCACCGGTTTTGATGACCGGTTCGCATAACTTGAAGCGGGCTTAGCCGCCTGCATTCAAAATGCTATATACGGGCGAGGCAGATAATCTGTCTCGCCCGTTTTAGTCCATAGATGCAGCATGGGGAACGTGGGGGAGAGGCGTGCAGTTGCAAGATCAAGGCAAGGCAAGGCAAGGCAAGGGGTGGACGTCCAAATGGCGCTCAAAGGTTTCCTCGTCCTTATACTGGGTGTTGTGGTCACTTACCTTGCAGCCACGTTTGTTGTTACAACGGGCGCCATGATCGCCGCGCGGTGCCGGACCAATATCAGTGGTTGCCGCTTGTGGCAGAGATTGCGGTGTTAAACGTCGCATACCGGAGCCTTTCCCAGAATGACGCGCGGCCGCTCGCGGATACGGTGCCCCGCTGAGCGTGGCTGCGCCGGGCGCTTGGGTAGAATGCTCCACGTTGATACGTCCGGGGGAGTGGTCTTCCGGCTGCGCAAGGAAAGGCTTGGTATGGAAACCGTCGCTCCCTCTCTTGGAAGCCAACTCATGTGGATGCTCATCTTGGTTGTCGCGGTGGTGATGGGCGCGGGGTTCTACCGCGTAAAGCACCGTGATGGGAACACGAGCGCCCCCTCCTCGTCCAAAAAAGCAAAGAAGCGCCCAACAAAGAAGGGCCCTAAGAAGCGCTAACGGCTTCGTTGGTTAACGAAAAACGCATTCCTTTGATCATCTATGAAGATTCTGCGTGAAATGTGCCAAATAGGGAAACGCCCGGTGGAGTGGTCTGTTGACACCGCAGCACAACAGGCGTAACGTAGCGAACCGCGTGTTTCGTAGGCGGATGCTGACGCCTCGATTCAAGCCGTTGCACTAAGTATAAAGCTGGAATCATCACGAAGAAGGAGTACGTTTTGCCTACTATCAACCAGCTGGTTCGCCAGGGCCGTAAGTCCGTTCCCAAGAAGTCCAAGAACGCAGCTCTGCAGCACAACTCCCAGAAGCGCGGCGTGTGCACCCGCGTGTTCACCACCTCCCCCAAGAAGCCGAACTCGGCTCTTCGTAAGGTTGCCCGTGTCCGTCTTGTTAACGGCATCGAGGTCACCGCATACATTCCTGGTGAGGGCCACAACCTCCAGGAGCACTCCATCGTCCTCATCCGCGGCGGCCGTGTTCGCGACCTCCCCGGTGTTCGTTATCACGTCATCCGTGGCGCCTACGACTCCGCTCCGGTGAACAACCGTAAGCAGTCCCGCTCCAAGTACGGCGCTAAGCGCCCGAAGTAGTCTCAAAGTAGCTACTACACCTGATCCAACGAATAGAGGAGATTTCATATGCCGCGTCGTGCAGCAAAGAATAATCGCCGCGAGGTCATGCCTGATTCCGTGTACAACAACCGCCTCGTGACCCAGCTTATCAACAAGGTTCTTCTTGACGGCAAGAAGGCTACCGCCGAGCGCGTCGTCTACGGTGCATTCGACATCGTTGCCGAGAAGTCCGAGGGTGACGCTCTTGCCACCTTCAAGAAGGCCATGGACAACGTCCGCCCCACGCTCGAGGTCAAGCCCAAGCGTGTTGGTGGCGCTACCTACCAGGTGCCGATGGAGGTCAACTCCCGTCGCTCCACCCAGCTCGCCATCCGCTGGATCGTCAACTTCTCGCGTGCTCGCAAGGAGAAGACCATGGCCGAGCGTCTCGCTAACGAGATTCTCGATGCCTCCAACGGCGTTGGCGCTTCCGTGAAGAAGCGTGAGGACGTCTTCAAGATGGCCGAGGCCAACCGCGCGTTCTCTCACTACCGCTGGTAATTCCAAGGAAGGAACTGACTCATGGCTAAGCCCAAGTACAAGCTTTCCGAGACCCGCAACATCGGCATCATGGCCCACATCGATGCTGGTAAGACCACCACTACCGAGCGCATTCTTTACTACACCGGTAAGAAGCACAAGATCGGTGAGACCCATGAGGGCGCTGCCACCATGGACTGGATGGTTCAGGAGCAGGAGCGCGGCGTTACCATTCAGTCCGCTGCTACCACTTGCTTCTGGCACAAGGATGACAAGTCCTACCGCATCCAGATCATCGACACCCCGGGCCACGTTGACTTCACCGCTGAGGTCGAGCGCTCCCTGCGCGTTCTCGACGGTGCCGTCGCCGTGTTCGACGCCGTCGCCGGCGTTCAGCCCCAGTCCGAGACCGTGTGGCGCCAGGCCCGCAACTTCAACGTCCCCCGCATCGCCTTCATCAACAAGTATGACCGCGTGGGCGCCGACTTCTTCAACGCCATCCAGACCATGAAGGATCGCCTCAACGCCAACGCCGTGGCCATCCAGGTTCCCATGGGCGCAGAGGATCAGTTCTGGGGCGTTATCGACCTGGTCACCATGACCGCTTGGGACTTCAAGCCCGACGATAAGGGCATGACCTACCCCGAGCCCATGGACGAGATTCCCGCTGAGTTCGCCGACGTTGCCGCCGAGAAGCGCGCTGAGCTGCTCGACGCCGCCGCGAACTACGATGACGAGCTCATGATGATGGTTCTTGAGGACGAGGAGATTCCTGTCGACATGCTCAAGGCCGCCATCCGTAAGGGCACCCTTGCTAACGAGCTCAACCCCGTTCTGGTCGGCTCCGCCTACAAGAACAAGGGTGTTCAGGAGCTTCTCGACGCTGTTGTCGACTACCTGCCCAGCCCGCTGGATGTTCCCGCTGTTGAGGGCACCAACCCCAAGACCGGTGAGACCGAGACCCGCGAGGCTTCCGCTGACGCTCCGTTCTCGGCGCTCGCCTTCAAGATCGCTACCGACCCCTTTGTTGGTAAGCTCACCTTCTTCCGCGTGTACTCCGGTCACGTGGACGCCGGTTCTTACGTCACCAACGCCACTTCCGGCAGCCGCGAGCGTTTTGGCCGCATCCTCGAGATGAACGCGAACGACCGCGTTGACGTCGACGGCGCTTCCGCTGGCGACATCCTCGCAGCCGTGGGCCTCAAGAACACCACCACCGGTGACACCCTGTGCGAGGAGGGCAAGGAGCTCATCCTCGAGCAGATCGAGTTCGCTAAGCCCGTTATCGACATTGCTATCGAGCCCAAGACCAAGGCCGAGCAGGACAAGATGTCCATCGCTCTGACCAAGCTCGCCGAGGAGGACCCCACGTTCCAGGTGTCCACCAACCACGAGACCGGCCAGACCATCATCGCCGGCATGGGCGAGCTGCACCTCGAGATCATCGTCGACCGCCTGCTCCGCGAGTTCAAGGTTGAGGCTAACGTTGGTAAGCCCCAGGTTGCCTACCGTGAGGCTCCCGGTCATGACGTCGAGAAGGCTGAGGGCAAGTTTGTCCGTCAGTCCGGTGGTCGCGGTCAGTACGGCCACGCCGTCATCAAGCTCGAGAAGATGGAAGAGGGCTTTGGTTACGAGTTCGTCAACGCCATCGTCGGCGGCGTCGTTCCCAAGGATTACATCCCGTCCATCGACAAGGGCATTCAGGAGGCGCTGAACACCGGTGTCATCGCTGGTTACCCGGTTGTTGACGTGAAGGTCACCCTGTTCGACGGCTCTTACCACGAGGTCGACTCCTCTGAGGCCGCATTCAAGATCGCCGGTTCCATGGCCATCAAGGACGCTCTCAAGAAGTCCGACCCCATCCTCCTCGAGCCTTACATGTCCGTCGAGGTCGAGACCCCCGAGCAGTACATGGGCGACGTTATGGGCAACCTGTCCGGCCGCCGCGGCAAGATCGAGGGCATGGACGATCGTGCTGGCAGCAAGGTCATCCGCGCTAAGGTGCCCCTGGGCGAGATGTTCGGCTATGCTACCGACCTTCGCTCCCAGACCCAGGGCCGCGCATCCTACACGATGCAGTTCGACTCCTACGAGCCGGCGCCCAAGTCCATCATGGACGAGGTCATGAGCAAGAACGGCACCAACGCCTAAGCTCATCCGCACCGTTAGTACATTTCAGCGAGGATGCCCTCGCATTCCATTTGGAGGTTCAAGTTGTCTAGCCAGAAGATCAGGATCCGCCTCAAGGGCTACGATCACGAGGTTGTTGATCAGTCCGCGAAGCTCATCGTCGAGACTGCCCAGAAGACTGGTGCTCGCGTTTCCGGCCCCATTCCTCTGCCCACCGAGCGCAACCTTTACACGGTTATCCGCTCCCCGCACAAGGACAAGGATTCCCGTGAGCAGTTCGAGATGCGCACCCACAAGCGCCTCATCGACATTCTCGATCCCACCAGCGGCACCGTCGATTCGCTGATGCGTCTCGACCTCCCCGCGGGTGTCGACATCGAGATCAAGCTCTAAGCTTGCCTTAGACACGACTAGCTTGCATTAAGCCCTCTGGTTATAAGCCAGGGGGCTTTTTGTCGTCTTGGCTCCTCAGTCGGCAGCTTAGCCGCCATCCTTAACCGGTTCCTTGCGCTTGCGCCTGTACGTTCGCTGCGTGATTGTTCTCCGTTTGGTTGGCGGCTTTGGTGCACGGGGATTTGTTCCAATTCTCGGAATGCCACAAGCGTCGAGAATGTCCAGGAACGGAGCGACATTTCGAAGTTGGTCAAAGCTGAAGCGTGCAAACTTGAGCCCTTGGTTTCTCAACCTTGATTCTCGCTGGCGCTCTTCAAGAAGCACTTGCTCTATGGTTAATCCCCGCTCCTTGGCTATCAGCGTATATTTCTTATTGCCGTCGAGCTCGCCAGCCACGTTTCCAGTCTTGAGCTCCCACTCAAAATCGTCCCTGTATTTTGTCTTGGTGACTGGATCATAATGTTCAACCTGCAGCTTTGGTAACATAACGCCGTTCTCTATCATCACTGCTCGCGCATATGATTCCCCGCCGTTTTCAGCTCTGCTATTGGCATGGCCAAAGACCTCTTTGACGTAGGCCATGCCGTGTTTGCCCTTACATTTGGTTGCTAGCCGATCAATCATCTCGTTTGCATTCAGTTTTAGCAGGCGTAATGCCGAGTCAGCCACGGCGAGTGCATACTTAAAGTCGCTTTTCCGGATGCATTCGAATGCTGAGCTTTCAACGGAGGCGCACTTTACGCCGTTCACGGTCACATACTCATTGATCTTCATGTGGTGGCAAACCAATCCATGCGTGCGTCTGCTGCACGTTGTCGCGATGTGAATTCGATTCATCTCCGTGAAGGGAACTTCGAGCCCTTGCATCGAGGCGGCTGAAAATGAGCAGAAGACCCAGGACGGATATAGCTCTGCAAGCGTTGCGATAATCATTTTGTATTGCTGGGACTTCTCCGCTTCGGCCCATTGGTCCTTAAGGGCATAGAGGCCTTTATACGGCGACATCACGGTTCCCTTGCGCACGCGCCGCTTGAGGCCACGGCGCTCTGAGTCCGTTTTGGGAGCATAGAGCTTCCCGTTGGAAAATGCATCTGTGAGCTTCCGTACAAGTACGGCTTCAAGCGATCGCGGCATAGCGTCCCCCCATCAAGACTGTTTGGTGCCGGTCTGCGCCACCATGCTTGCATATGTGTATCGTTTGGGATGATCGGTCGATATCGTCTCAATCTTCCTTTGGCAGGTAGGAGGCCTGCTCGCTAACGTGATTGCGTATCGAGAATCGGCAGACGCATTAATATGTCCGGTTAGCGGCACCCCTTGAACAGTGGGCGATCTATATCGTGCGCGTATTGCGTTGCTTCAGGCTCTGGCGACGTGCCTTCGTCTGGCATGCAGAGGCCTGTTGTGACGGGCATAAGGGCGGATATCCGTTTGGGTACTCGGCCTCTCATTGGGTGCCATATGGACGCATGAAGGGGTTTTGGCAACTACGGATGGGCACCTAATTTCATGTAAGGTGCCCATCCGTATTAATGCGGCGCCATGTTGGATCCGAATGGGCACCCATCGCTGAAATGGATGCTCATTCGGACAAGGTGAGCATGCCGTTATATACGTAGGGGCACCAATCTCAAAAACTGGTGCCCACGCGTACGGATAAGGGCGCGCAAATACACGCTACGGCACCCAAAACCACGCCAGGGTCCCAAGCGTGCACGCGGTAAGCGCTGCATCGTCCGTCCCGGCACCCAAGCCATGGACGGGGACCGCAATGTACAAACGCTCAGCCCGCTGCGTCCGCGCATGCAAAGCCCCCGGCCCCAGCGCCCACTCCACAGCAACGCCGCGCGTTGTCGCCGTGTGAATCCGTTACAGAACATCGCCGCCTTGCACCGCAGCGCGCAAAGAGGAATACAATCGAAAGCCATGTCTAAGCAAGAGCGGGGGGGATGCATATGGGTGAATGGATTATTAAGCGCGCAAGAGGAGACCGAGCACGGGTGGGCGCGCTGGCGGGCATGGTGTGTATCGTCGCAAATGTTCTGCTGTGCGCGGCAAAAGCCGCCGTGGGCGTAATGAGCGGGTCAGTTTCAATCGTCGCCGACGCCCTCAACAACCTGTCCGACGCCTCTTCGAACATCGTGAGCGTGCTGGGCTTCAAGCTTGCAAGTCGCCCGGCGGACCCCGAGCATCCCTACGGCCATGGTCGTTATGAGTACTTGTCGGGCCTTGCGGTCGCCGTCCTGGTGCTGCTGGTGGCAGTTGAGCTCATCAAGTCGTCTATCGATAAGATCGTCAATCCTACACAGGTTGAATTCTCATTGGCGTTGGTGGCGGTTCTGGCTCTGTCTATCCTCGTTAAGTGCTGGATGGCTGCGTTCAACCGCTCTTTGGGTAACAAAATCGACTCGGAAACCCTTATCGCTACCGCTCAAGACTCAACAAACGACTGCATCGCTACCGGTGCGGTCCTTCTTTCAGCAGTGGTTGCACGCGTTACCTCGCTCCAGCTCGATGCATGGGCGGGCCTCGCGGTTGGGGCATATATCGCATGGAGCGGCGTAGAGCTTCTTCGCGACACGGTTGATCCGCTGCTTGGCTCGGCGCCGGACCCCAAGCTTGTGGCGCACATCAGGTCGAAAATCATGAGTTATCCCGGGGTGTTGGGCACCCATGATCTCATGGTCCATGACTATGGTCCCGGTCGTCAATTCGCTAGCGCTCACGTGGAGATGGCCGCCGAGACCAACCCCATGGACAGCCATGACGTCCTCGATAACATCGAGCAAGCATTTAAGGACGAAGACGGTCTTATCGTAACCCTGCATTACGATCCCATAGTGACCGATGACCCCGCGGTGACAGATATGCGCAACCGTATCGATGCGATCGCAAAAGAAATCGACCCGCGCCTCTCGATCCATGACTTGCGCACGGTGCCCGGTCCAACGCATACCAACGTTATTTTCGATTGCCTGCGCCCAGAAGACATGCAGCTCTCCTCAGACGAGCTAAGGTCTGAGCTCGCGCGCCGTGTAGTTAAGGAATATCCGCAGGCTGTTGCCAAGATTACTGTGGACGATGATTACGTGAGCGCGTGCCAGTAGCGCGCTTCATGAAAGATCGCGTCTCAATCTAGAAAAGGCCGCCAAGTTCTAAGGAGAACGCACTTGTATACGCTATACCTGCTCCGTCACGGGCAAACGCTTTACAACCTTCAGAGATTGGTGCAGGGCCGCTGCGATTCACCGCTTACCTCAGCGGGTATCTTGCAGGCTAAGAGCGCGGGCGCCTGGATGGCTTCGCAAGACGTCGCATTTAGCGCCATCTACAGCTCGCCGCTCAAGCGCGCGATGGACACCGCGTATGTGGTCCGCGACTGCCTGTACCGTGACGGCCGGCACAAAGTTCCGCTTGTCCAGGAATGTCCGGGCATTATTGAGCGTAGCTACGGTTCCCTAGAAGAAGGCTCTGTGGACGATGTTCCATTGAACGTGTGGGATCCGCGCGAAGAAGTCGTGCCGTACGGGGGCGAGGGCAGCGTCGAATTGAGAGCGCGCATGGTCGGGGCGCTTATGCAGTTGATGCGTGATGCCGTTGCTACGGCAGAAGCAAGTGGCGAAGACCAATGCAATGTGTTGGCTGTTTCGCACGGGTCTGCAACCCTGCAGTTCAAGCTGGCATGGGAGTATCTTGCCCAATGCGACCAAGATCAGCCGTTGGGCAATTGTTGCGTACTCAAGTTCGCGTTCGATCCGCGAGCGGAGACGTTCAGCAACACTGCGATTGTGAACCAAAAGCTTTAGGCGAAAAATACGGGCTGTTATCCGTTTATCGACTCTGCAATATGGCGCCATAAAGGTGAAGTCTATGAGGTCAAAGCATAGGCAGGCCAACATTGTCAAGAAAAAAGAGCGCTCCCTGCTTCTGTCGAGAGGCGAGGAGCGCTTTGACGCAGTAAAGCTGCAGTTCAGACAAGGTGAAGACTTTATGAACTGCTATGGAAACGCGCGGGCACGTGTATACTAATCAAGCTGTGCCCGTTGAGGGAGGATTCTGTCTGCAAGTTTGAGCCACATCAGGGTTGCGTGGTAAAGAGCAGGTAGGCGAATGCAAACCGGCGTGCACCGTAGTTGGTAGTGGTCCTCTAGGGGCGAACACAAGGGGTGTTCGCAGTGTCCCAAGACCACCGAGAGTTGGAGATCTTGCATGATCAACATGATTCTCGGCCGCAAGATTGGCATGACCCAGGTTTGGGACGAGAACGACAACATCGTTCCCGTCACGGTCATCCAGGCTGGCCCCTGCACCGTCTCGCAGGTTAAAACTGAGGCGACCGACGGCTACAACGCCGTTCAGATCGGCTTTGGCGACATCAAGTCCAAGCACGTTACCAAGCCCATGGCTGGTCACTTTGCTAAGGCTGGCGTCGAGCCCGTCCGTTACCTTCGTGAGGTCCGCGTCGAGAACGGCGAGGAGCACAAGGTGGGCGACGTCGTTACCGTTGCTGATTTCGAGAACACCGCCAAGGTCGACGTCATCGGTACGTCCAAGGGTAAGGGCTTCCAGGGCCGCATCAAGCGCTGGGGTCAGCGTCGTGGTCCGATGACCCATGGTTCTCACTTCCACCGTCACTCCGGTTCCATCGGCCAGTGCGCCTATCCCGCCCGCGTTCTCAAGGGCGTCAAGATGGCTGGCCACATGGGCAATGAGCGCGTGACTGTCAAGAACCTTTCCGTTGTCCGCATCGATGCCGAGCAGAACCTCATTCTGGTCAAGGGCGCTGTGCCCGGTGCCAAGAATGGTCTGGTCGCCATCCGTATGGCTTAAGGGCCCAAAACCCTTTTTAAGCCCAGAGTCATACCAAGGAGAACACCCACATGTCTAAGTTTGATGTAAAGAACAGCGAGGGCACCAAGGTCGCCGAGGCCGAGCTCGCTGCTGAGGTTTACGGCATCGAGCCGAACCTCCACGTTATGCACCACATCGTTACCTGCCAGCAGGCCTGCTGGCGTCAGGGCACCCAGTCCGCCAAGACCCGTTCCGAGGTCTCCGGCGGCGGCAAGAAGCCTTGGCGTCAGAAGGGTACCGGCCGTGCCCGTCAGGGTTCGACCCGTTCCCCGCAGTGGCGTCACGGCGGCGTGGTCTTCGCTCCGAAGCCCCGCTCCTACGCCAAGCGTATGAACAACAAAGAGGTCAAGCTCGCTATGCGTTCCGCGCTTTCCGCTAAGGTTCGCGACAACGAGCTCGTTCTCGTCGACAACTATGGCTTTGAGAAGCCGTCCACCAAGGCCGCCGTGGCTATGCTCAAGGCCCTCGGCCTTGAAGGCAAGCGCCTCACGATCATCGTGCGCGAGGACGACATCAATGCCTACCTGTCTTTCCGCAACATTCCCAAGACGTTCATCATCACGCCCAACGAGGCCAACACCTATGACCTCGTTAACAACGGCGCCCTGCTGATGCCCGCTGACGTCGCGACCCACTTCGGGGAGGTACTCGCCTAATGGACGCACATTCCGTGATCATCCGTCCGGTCGTCTCCGAGCGTGCTTTCTCCAACATGGAGCAGAACAAGTACACGTTCGAGGTTGCTAAGGACGCCAACAAGTATCAGATCAAGGACGCTGTTGAGGAGATCTTCAACGTCAAGGTCACCCGCGTCAACACTCTGACCGTCAAGCCGAAGAACAAGCGCGTTCGCTATGTCACCGGCAAGACCCGCTCCTGGAAGAAGGCCATCGTCACCCTGGCTGAGGGCGACTCCATCGAGGTCTTCGGCAACCAGGCCTAAGCTCAGGTTCTTTAATGCTCAGGCCTCCCGAAAGGGAGGCGTGAGAATGGTGTATCGGGTCTTAAAAGTAGATACGCCCGATACCGTGGTAAATCCGGTGTCACCGCACCCGCGATCCCAGCTTGCGGTGGCGAGCGGATTGATATGAAAGGGATAGATTAATGGCTGTAAAGCATCTTAAGCCGACCAGCGCAGGCAGGCGCTGGCAGACGATTTCGGACTTTGCCGAGATCACCTGCACCACTCCCGAGAAGTCTCTTCTCGAGCCCCTGTCCAAGAAGGCTGGCCGTAACAATCATGGCCACATCACCGTCCGTCACCAGGGCGGCGGCCACAAGCGTCAGTATCGTCGCATCGACTTCAAGCGCAACAAGGACGGCGTGCCCGCCAAGGTTGCCACGATCGAGTACGATCCTAACCGCTCTGCTCGCATCGCTCTGCTCCACTACGTGGACGGCGAGAAGCGCTACATCCTGGCTCCCAAGGGCCTCAAGGTTGGCGATACCGTCGTGTCCGGCGCTGGCGCCGACATCAAGCCCGGCAACGCCATGCCGCTTTCCGAGATCCCCGTTGGTACCCTGATCCACGCGATCGAGTTCCAGCCCGGCAAGGGCGCTGCTATCGCCCGTTCCGCTGGTACCGCTTGCCAGCTCATGGGTAAGGAGGGCAAGTACGCCATCGTCCGTATGCCTTCCTCCGAGATGCGCCGCATCCTCGTGACCTGCCGCGCGACCGTTGGCGAGGTCGGCAACGCCGAGCACTCCAACATCGTCATCGGCAAGGCCGGTCGTAAGCGCAACATGGGCGTTCGTCCGACCGTCCGCGGTACTGTCATGAACCCGGTTGACCACCCGCACGGCGGTGGCGAGGGCAAGAACCACACCTCTGGTCGCCCCTCTGTTACTCCTTGGGGTAAGCCGACGAAGGGCTATCGTACCCGCAAGAAGAAGAAGGTCTCCAACGACCTGATCATCCGTCGTCGCAAGAAGTAGTTAGATACCGAGTTTTAGGAGAAAGCACTTATGAGCAGAAGTCTCAAAAAGGGCCCGTTCGTGGAGACTCGCCTCCTCTCGCGTATCACCGCGATGAACGAGGCAGGCAAGAAGGACGTCGTCAAGACCTGGTCCCGCGCGTCCACCATCTTCCCCGAGATGGTTGGTCACACCATCGCCGTCCACGACGGTCGCAAGCATGTTCCGGTGTACGTCACCGAGTCCATGGTTGGTCATAAGCTGGGCGAGTTCGCACCGACTCGTACGTTCCGTGGTCACAAGGCCAAGTAGGGGGTTCTACGTAAATGGCAACTAAGTCTACCGATACCGAGACTCGCGAGGTTCGCGCTACCGCCAAGTACGTGCGCGTTTCCCCCGGCAAGGCTCGTCTTGTGGTCGATTTGATCCGCGGCAAGAACGTCGCTGCGGCTTTCGACATCCTGCATTTCTGCGATCGTCACGTTGCTGTCGACGTGGAGAAGGTTCTGCGTTCCGCTGTCGCCAACGCTGAGAACAACAACGGCATGCGCGCCGACAACCTGGTCATCAAGGCCGCTTATGTCGACGAGGGTCCGACCCTGAAGCGCATTCGTCCCCGCGCTAAGGGCTCCGCTTCCCGCATCCTCAAGCGCACCAGCCACATCACCATCATCGTCGCTCCCCGAAAGGAGGCATAAGCGTCATGGGTCAGAAAGTTTACCCCACTGGTTTCCGTCTTGGCATCACCGAGAACTGGCGCTCCCGCTGGTTCGCTGAGAAGAACTACGCTGAGACCCTCGGTAACGACCTCGAGATCCGCAAGTTCCTGAACAAGCGTCTCTCCCGTGCCGCCGTCTCCCGCGTCGAGATCGAGCGCGCTGGTGACAAGGTGAAGGTCATCATCCTCACCGCCCGTCCGGGCATCGTCATCGGTAAGAAGGGCGCCGAGATCGACGGCCTTCGCACCGAGCTCGAGAAGGTCGCCGGCGTGGCCAAGGGCCAGCTGTCCGTCGACGTTATCGAGATCAAGCGTCCCGAGCTGGACGCCAACCTGGTCGCCCAGTCCATCGCCGAGCAGCTCGAGGGCCGCGTTGCCTTCCGTCGTGCCATGCGCAAGGCCGTTCAGTCCGCTATGAAGGCTGGCGCTAAGGGCATCCGTATCCAGTGCTCCGGTCGTCTGGGCGGCGCCGAGATGGGTCGTCGCGAGTGGTACCGCGAGGGTCGCGTGCCTCTGCACACCCTGCGCGCCAAGATCGACTACGGCACCTCCACCGCTCACACCACCATGGGTTCCTGCGGTGTCAAGGTCTGGATCTACCTGGGCGAGAAGCTTCCCGGCCAGCCTGTTCCCAACCCGGCTCTCGAGGGCTCTTCCCGTCCTCGTCGTCGCAATAACGAGAGGAGGGGTCAGTAGTGCTTGCTCCTAAGCGTATTCTTCACCGTAAGGTGCAGCGTGGCTCCATGAAGGGCCAGGCCAAGGGCAACACCCAGCTCCATTTTGGTGATTTCGGTATTCAGGCTCTCGAGCGTCATTGGATCACCAACCGTCAGATCGAGGCTGCTCGTATCGCCATGACCCGCTATATGAAGCGTGGCGGTAAGGTCTACATCACCATCTTCCCGGATAAGCCCATCACAAAGAAGCCTGCGGAGACCCGCATGGGCTCTGGTAAGGGTAACCCCGAGGAGTGGGTGGCCGTCGTCAAGCCGGGTCGCGTTATGTTCGAGATCGCCGGCGTGTCTGAGGAGATTGCTCGCGAGGCTCTTCGTCTTGCCCAGCACAAGCTGCCTATCAAGACCAAGATCATTGCCCGCGCTGATCAGCAGAACGGGGAGGATAAGTAAATGAAGCCCGCAGAGATTCGTGAGCTTTCGAACGAGCAGCTTGCAGAGAAGCTGAAAGAGGCTCGTGCCGAGCTCTTCAACCTTCGCTTCCAGATGGCCACGAGCCAGCTGGACAACACCGCCCGTGTCGGCGTCGTGAAGAAGGATATCGCTCGTATCCTTACCGAGCAGCGCGCCCGCCAGATCGCAGCGGAGAAGTCCGCTGTCGCCGAGTAGATTTCAGGAGTTAGAACATGACTGAAACGACTGTTGCGCGCAATTCGCGTAAGGTCCGCCAGGGCGTTGTCGTCTCCATCTCTGGCAACAAGACCATCGTTGTCCAGATCACGGAGCGCAAGCGTCATCCTAAGTACGGCAAGATGATGACCAGCACCAAGAAGCTGCACGTTCATGACGAGGAGTGCACGGCTGGTCTCGGCGATACCGTCAAGGTTATGGAGACCCGTCCTCTGTCGAAGATGAAGCGTTGGCGTCTCGTCGAGATCATCGAGCGCGCCAAGTAAGCACGACGTGTAATACCCCCAGCGATGTGCGCCATCCGGTTGCTATTCGCGCCATTTAGGAAGGCGCACCTCTCGCTGGTTTAGGTTCGGAGGAACTACCATGATTCAAATGCAAACCATGCTGAACGTCGCCGACAACTCCGGCGCACGCAAGGTTCGCTGCATCAAGGTGCTTGGCGGTTCCAAGCGCCGCTATGCGGGAATCGGCGACGTTTTTGTCGCAGCCGTGCAGGAGGCCACGCCTGGCGCCAACGTCAAGAAGAAGGACGTTGTCAAGTGCGTCGTCGTTCGCACCGTTAAGGAGATCCGTCGTAAGGACGGTTCTTACATCCGCTTTGATGACAACGCTTGCGTCGTCATTAACAACGATGGTTCGCCGGTCGGCACCCGTATCTTCGGGCCCGTCGCTCGCGAGCTTCGTGACAAGAAGTACATGAAGATCGTCTCGCTCGCACCCGAGACCCTCTAAGATTAGGGAGAGACCACTATGTCTATGTCCATTAAGAAGGGCGACAAGGTCGAGGTGCTCTCCGGCAAGGATCGCGGTAAGCAGGGCATCGTTCTGCGCGCGCTCCCCAAGGAGGGCAAGGTCGTTGTCGAGGGCGTCGCCATCGTCAAGAAGGCCGTCAAGCCCAACCAGCAGAACCAGCAGGGTGGCATCGTTTCGCAGGAGGCTGCGATCGACGCCTCCAACGTAAACCTCGTTTGCCCCAAGTGTGGTCAGCGTACTCGCGTTGGTCACGAGGCCGGCGAGCTCGATGGTCACAAGACCAAGCTGCGCATCTGCAAGAAGTGCGGCCACAAGTTCTAAGTATTAGGCTTTGAGCACTTTATAGACCCCGGAGTCCTTAGGGCTCTGGGGTCTTTTTATTTTCCCGCGTGTCTCGCTGCCCGTGTTTAGCTAATGGTTCCTGTAGTCAACTTCATCTACTTACGTGAGGGGTCATTTGGCGTCTTCAACAGTTTGTACGTTTGGGCTTCGAAGCTGAAATTGGATTCCCATGCGAATAAAAGATTCTCTCGCTGTATCCGTTTTAGCGTCCAGTTTTAATCTGGGTGCCCGAGCGTATTGCGAATGCGCCGGAAATTTACAAACGGGCATCCATCTTAGGTTTGGGTGCCGTGATGGACGTATGGGGACTTTGGCATACACACTTGGGCACCCAGATCGAATTTCGGTGTCCAGGCGTGTGATAAAAACGCATGGGATGCACGTTTGGGCATCGAGTCGGCAAGGTGGTGCCGGTTCGGACACGGGCGGCTATGGGCGACGGCGCGCATGGTTGCCGGTTTTGAACTGGATTGGCAAAAGTAATGCCCCTTGTACCTAATGGTTCAAGGGGCATGAATCGTTTTGATCCCAATGGTTTATGCGTATCAGCAGTACTATCTGGGAGATTGGAACATACTTGTCAACCCGTTAATTTGCGCAACAGAGTTGTAGCCTAATCTACGCCGACAAACAAGCAGCCTGCAGAGGTGCCTTGAAGGCGTTTGCCAGGCGTGCGTCCTGCAAGTGCGGCATCGAGCGCGCGGCGGGCGTGAGAGATGGCGCGTTTGAACTCGTCCTCGTCCATAAGCGTGGTGTCAACCATAAAGTGGGTGACACCGGCGGCGAGGAGCTGGGGAATCTGCGGCGTGATATCGATCATCGAGGAATCATACAGGTGCGAGCGCCCGTGGATGTCGGTTGTTACGGGCAGCATCTTGCCATCGATGTTGCGCAGCCAGAGCGGTTTGCGGCGCAGGAGACAGGAGCTGCAGTTGTGGATGCAGGCGTCGGCGACCTGAAGGATGCAGTGCTCGCTGGTCATAACGCGCGGCTTTCCTAAAACCTCAATGCCAAATGATGTTGCGAGGGAGGATGCTGCCTTTGGGCAGAAGCGCTCGATCTCGGTAAGGGTGAGTTCGGGGGAGAGCCAGAACAGCGCGGCTCCGGCCTCCGCTAGCATGGTTGCGCAGGCGAGGTTGTGCACCGGGATGCAAGAGCGAAGCTGGGCCGTAGCGCCTCGTTGGGAGGCGAGGGCGAGTTCTGAGATATTGCCGCACGCAACGGTCGCCCCTTTGAGAACCCATGGATCGATGCGGTTGTGATCGACTTCGCGGCAGACTTCATCTAAAAGCGGAATGATACCGAGCTCTGTAGCCTGGGAGGGCGAGATGTTGGCAGCATCAAGCGAGTCCGTGGCGGCGTAGATGACGTCGGCGCCGAGCTCTCGTGCGAGCGCGGCGAAGCGGGGTGTGGTGACGACGACGCAGAGGGAGGGCTTGGTTGAAGCGTAACCGGCTTGAGCGGCGATAGGGGTGGAAGAAGATTCCGGCTTGGCAGGGGCGCCCTCGGCGGCAGCTGGCGTTACGACGGAGGTTGCGGTGAGAGCTGCCTGGGGGAATGGACCCACGTTGTCGAGGTCGCGAGCAATAGCGGCGTAAGGGGAGAGAATGGCCTCTTCCAGCGCCTTGCAGACGGTGGCGCGTACCTTGTGTACGGACGAGAAGCCCATGCCGCAGCCCTCGTCCATGTCGACGGTAAACGAGGCGGCTTGGAAGGGTGAGGCGCCCATGCGACCCACGTGCTCGATAAGGTCTTCGCGGGTGACGGGACGGGTTCGCGCGGGTTCGACGGTAAAGCCCGTGGCGCACGCCGCAAGCGAGGGGTCGTCGACGCATGAGAGCGAGACGGCGAAGGGTTGGCCCAAGCGAGCGGTGATGTGGACGTTAACGGGGCGATGGCGGAGGATATCGCGCTTGAGGGCAGCGTTGGCGGTGTCGATAGCGCGCTGGCTGCGGATTACGCGGACGCGGCTGCCGGCTGGCATGGCGCGAGCGATGTCGCAATCGATGGTTTCGCCGGCGACGGCGTCGACGGGGGCGAGCGTGGTGAGAAATTGGTCGAACTCGTCATCATGGCGAAGCTCGAGCAGATCGCCCTTGTCGACTGGCTCAAAGAGATGGATGCGGGCGATGGCGGCGCGTCGGCGTCGATCGTCTTGATGCAAACCCCGGACATCACGACCCGTGGGGCGGCTGGCGATGACCTCGCCAACAAGCTGGCCGCGGTTGTTGGAGCGCTCGTAGCTCATCATCTCATCGCCGGATGCGCCATGCTGGTATTCGGTGGTGAAGTCGCGATTGAAGCAGCGCTTGAGTTGGCGGGCACGGGCCTCTCGCTCGGCTTCGTTGGCGGTGCGATTTGCAAGGACGTCATCCAGCTGACGTCGATAGACATCGACGATGGAGTAGACATAATCCGGGGCTTTCATGCGCCCTTCAAGCTTGAGGGCGGAAGCGCCGGCGTCAAGCAGCTCTCCAAGCATGACGGAAGTGTTGGTGTCGCGCGGGCATAGAGGGCGCTCGCGATTGGCAGGGGAGAGCACGCGGCCCTTCTCGTCCACCAATTCATAGGGGAGGCGGCAGGGCTGGGCGCACATGCCGCGGTTTGCCGAGCGGCCGGCACGGGCGAAACTGGAGAGCAGACACACGCCCGAATAGCAGAAGCAGATGGCGCCATGGGCGAAGACCTCTAGGTCGATACCAACCTGAGAGATGGTCGCGATTTCGGGAACGGAGAGCTCGCGCGATAGGGTGACGCGGTCGGCGCCCGCATCCCTGCACCATGCGGTCGCGCGTGCATCATGAATATTAGCCTGAGTAGAGATATGGGTTTCAAGCTGGGGCATTAGGCGGCGTATTTCGCGGAACAGGCCCCAGTCCTGGATGATGAAGGCATCGGCGCCAAGCTGGGCGCAACGGCGGACCAGTGAGAGGGCGTCGACCATTTCCTCGTCCTTGATAACGATGTTAACCGTAACGTAGACGCGAGCGCCAGCCAGATGAGCGGCGCGGCAGGCGGCCTCGAAGGTCTCATCGGTGAAGTTGTCGGCTTTGCGACGCGCATTGAACGAACCCATGCCGCAATAGATGGCATCGGCGCCGGCGGCGAGCGCGGCGGCGAAGGGCGCGGGCCCACCCGCGGGGGCGAGCAGTTCCGGAGCGGGAACGTGGCGAGGCGCACGCGATACGGGCGAAGCGGGCGATACGGGCGAAGCGGGTGAGCTTGTTGTCATGACGTGCCTTTCCTACTTGTTTACCAGCCAAATTATACGTTGAGAGGAGCTGGCGGCCGCACGGGGAGGACTATGGGCACGGCGCCCCCATATTTATGGACGAGAAGATCAGGCGATTCCGACCGTAATAAACGGGTAATAATTAATTGTTTCTGATGATAAAAGTATTGCAAATAGAGAGCCTCTCTTATACCATCGAAGTCGAAACCAGTGCGCAGGGGAGGAGCTAACTGTGCCTCCTGCTTCGCCCGTGCGCACTGACTCTCGCAAACAGATAATCAAAGGAGTATCGCATGAGTAAGATCGTTGTTTCCTCTCCTGACGCCCCCGCGGCCCTGGGCCCCTATTCCGTCGGCATCAAGACCGGTGAAATGGTGTTCCTGTCCGGTCAGCTTGGTCTCGATCCCCAGACCGGCAAGCTTGCGGAGGGCGGCGTTGTCGCCCAAGCGCAGCAGTCGCTTAAGAATATCGAGGCATTGCTTGCCGCTGCCGGCGCGACGTTCGACAACGTTGTGAAGACCACTGTATTCCTGGCGGATATCGCCGACTTCGCTGCCGTGAACGAGGTCTACGCTTCCAAGTTCACCGAGCCGTATCCCGCGCGCAGCGCCGTTCAGGTGGGTGCCCTGCCCGCTGGCGGCCTTGTCGAGATCGAGGTCATCGCCGCCCTATAGGGCACTCAACGCGGGGCTCGGACATCTTGTGTTTGACGCCCATGGTGTGACTGCCGTGGACGAACATGACATGCAAAGGCGCCGCTCCGAATCACGATGGTTCGGAGCGGCGCCCTGTTTGCTGCAATCGTTTCCCGAGCCGCTCGCCGCGTGGCCCTCATGAGCGCGGCGAGCTTTTGGGTTAGAGTTCTTTTTTGACCTTTTGCAGGTATCGATAGACGCTGGGCTCGGATACGCCCATAACTTCCGCAACGGTGGCGACGGCTCCCTTTAGCAGGAACATGCCGTTGTTGTTGAGATCGCGGATGATTTCCACGCGATCGCTCTGGCTCAGCTTGTCGGGGGAGATGCCGCGCGGCGTGGTGATGCGCGAGATAGCGCTGACGATAAGGTCTTGGGTAGAGTCGGTGAGGCTCTCGACTTCAAGGGCGTGAGAATCGCCGTCGTCGCTTGCGGGGCGCTGCGCGGGCGTGTAGAACCCGGAGAGTTGCTGCGCCACGGCGGCGAGCTGGTTGAAGGGGCCGACGTCTGTGTTGACGCAGAGCATCCCCGCGATCAAGCCGTTCTCGCGGATAAGGTACGAAGCGGAGCGAAGCTGCTTCATGCTGGAGCTATGGCTGACGTATTCGGTGATATGGTGCCGGTCGGCATATTGGTCGTTGCCGCGAGCGGACTCGTTGAGGATTTTCAGGGCGAGGCCGGTAGCCGGCGATCCGATTTTTCGTCCAGATACATCGCCGTTGCGAATATCAACCACGGAATGGTCGGGATCAGAGAAGTCGTGCAGGACGATTTCGCTGTTTTTACCAAGAACGGCTTCGAGAAAGTCGACAAACGGTACATAGCTCTGGACGGTGGGGTTCATGCGTTGCCTCGCTTAATCGTGAGTGCGATAAAAATCGTAAGTTTAAAAATGATTTTCAATAACATTTTATCGAATTCGGGCGGTAGTTTATTTGCAGATGTGTGACGGGCCGCCAATAGGGGACAAGCGGTATGCGACCAAGTAGTCAACATATGATAATGGATATGTGTAATATCGTCATAAACGGTAGATATATAGAAATGAGCGGTGTTCAAAAAGAAACCCGCCATGGCCTATGAAATAAATCGGCAATGTTTGCATGAAAATCGGCGATTTTGGAAAACTCGAACATCGCGTCCGTTCGGGATGGTCAATGAGTGCCACGAGGCGGGTAAAAACCCACCCTGCCAGTCTCGAATGTTTGAAAACATTCGGCAACGGAAGATGTATATCGAACAAAATAAGCATTGCTGATGCGAAAAATATGCGACCAAGTGAGAAGATGAGAGCCAAATGGATGCTTTGGCGCTCGCTCACGCCTTTCCAAGCGTTGTACATGCTCCTTTTTACCCGCCTGAAGCGGTTCAACTGCCATCCCGAGTGGGCACGGTTGGATACAGCAAGAAAATAACCCCAAGGGAGAACCCCCGGGATGCATCGCGAAGCGCGCATCCCGGGGGTTCTCCCTTGGGGCCTATTGTCAGGTCATCTATCCCTGAGGAAACTCGATGGCATGCAGCCAGGCGGACCGTTCTTCATCGGATATGGAGTCGACCGATCCCAGGTTGTGCCAGGCGGCGCAACCCGCTTCGATCAGTCCGGGCTTGCCCTGCTGGATGCGCCCGGCGATACCCAGCTGCCACAGCGTGCCATCGATCAGAGCGCCTTCGATAGCGTTGCCCAGCTCGTCACGGGTATGCGATGTGGGGCTGGCGGAGGTGGTGTAGACGTCGACGCGCTCGATATTGTCCAGTTTGCCTATCAGATTGCCGTTCTCGTTGGTGGTCCAAGTGCTGCCAATAAGCATGACCTTATCGAACCAGCCGCGCAGCATGGCGGGTATGTCGTTCCACCAAATAGGGCAGATTAAAATGAGGCGGCGTGCAGAGAGCACCTGCTGCTGGTAGCGTTTGACCAGCGGATCCAAAACGCCGCCCTGGTTGTAGACGGCCAGTTCCTCGCGGCTCAGCGCGGGGTTGAAGCCGTCGGCGTACAAATCGGCGATCTCATACGAGAGGCCTTCGCGCTCGAGGCGCCGAGCGTGCGCCTCGAGCATGGCGTGGCAAAAACTTCCCTCGTAGGGGTGGGCGCAGACAATGAGGGTGTCCATCCGTATCTTCACCTATTCTTCGGCAAGAAAATCAACGGCGTATTGGGCGGCGAGCATGCTGCCCTTGGCGAGCACGCTTTCATCCACCTTGTAGAAGCAGGAGTGCTGGGCGAACGTGGCGCCGATCTGCGGGTTGCGGCAACCCACAAAGGCGAGCATGCCGGGCACGTGCTGCAGGTAGGCGGAGAAGTCCTCGCCGGACAGGGTGCCGCGGTAGCGTCCCACGGCACCCTCGCCCAGTACCTTGACCAGCGCGGCGCGGGCGCGTTCGCTGGAAGCGGCTTCGTTCTCAACCTTGACGTTGGCGACGGTGTAGTCGGTGAGCTCGGCGTCGGCGCCAAGCGCCATGGCGGTGTGGGTGACAATGCGCTTGATCAGTTCGGGCATCATCTCGTGCGCGGTGTCGCTGTAGGTGCGCACGGTGCCGGTGAGGTAGGCGGATCCAGCGATGACGTTGCGCGCGGTGCCGCCGTGGATCTCACCCACGGTCACCACGGCGGGCTCGTAGGGGCTGATCTCGCGCGAGACGATGGTCTGCAGCGCGTTGACAATCTCGGCTGCGGCCATAACGGCGTCGGCGCCGCGCTGGGGCATGGCCCCGTGGCAGGAGGTGCCGTGGATGTCGATGCGGAACCAGTCGGTGTTGGCCATGCGCGGACCGGGCTCCACGGAGATCTTGCCAGCGTCCACCTCGCTCCAAATGTGCATGGCGAATGCCCCGTCCACGCCCTCGGTGACGCCCTGGTTGCACATCATCTTGGCGCCCTTGCCGTTTTCTTCGGAGGGTTGGAAGACAATGCGGATCTCGCCATGGATGTCATCGGTCATATGGCGAAGGATCTGCAGGGTGCCCAGCATCATGGCGATGTGGCAGTCGTGTCCGCAGGCGTGCATGTAGCCCTCGTTGGCGCTCGCGTACTCGACGTCGGTGCGCTCGGTTACGGGCAGGGCGTCGATGTCCGCGCGCAACAGCAGACGGCGGCGCGGGGTGCCGTCTGCGCGATAGGCGTCCGGGGCGGTGCCGCGCAAGGTGGCGACCACGCCGGTTTCCAGCGGGCGCTCGTAGGGGATGTTCATGGCGTCAAGTTGCCCGCAGATGTCCGAGGTGGTGCGCACCTCGTGCAGGCTCGCCTCCGGATATTTATGGAAGTGGCGGCGCTGGCGGATGATATAGGGCTCGAATTCCGCGGCGATGTCCCGGATCGCCTGGGTGACTTCCTGCTCTGTATGGACGTGTTCGTGATCCATGATCTGCTGCGCCTTGGTCTTTGCCATGCTGGTGTCCTTCCCCTGAGCTTTCGCATGCGTTACGCTGCCCTAACTCTAGCACAGAGCCCCGTGCCCAATCGCCGCGCAGCGCCCGCGCGCTCACATAAATGCTGCGCTTCGCGCACGCGTGCGGCGCTACCATGTGGCGTAGTTGGAATTACTTCTGGTAAGGCGGCTTGGCATGGCTCTCAAGGCTGATTACATCGTGCGCTCGCAGCGCGTGTTCACCTCTGCTCCCGGCGCGGCGTCCGCGCACCCGTTGGCGTTCGCGGTCGCGGGCGATCGCATCGCGTATGTGGACGAGTTCGATCGCGTGCGGGCGGAGGCGGGCCCGGGCACGCCGGTGGTGGATTTTGGCGATGCCCTGGTGTGCCCCGGTTTTCATGACGCGCACCTGCATTTCTTCCATACCGCGCTGGGAAGCTCGCCCTACATGCTGATGGACATGGGCAAAAGCGAGGCCGATCTGGTGGCCAAGACAAGGGCGTTTGCGGCGTCGTTGCCGGACGATGCCTGGGTAATCACCCAGGGCTGGCGCGATTACCGTTGGGATCCGCCCGTGCCGCCCACCAAGCGCTCGCTCGATGAGGCGTTCCCCGACCGTCCCTGCGCCATGTATTCCGGCGACGGGCACACCATGTGGCTCAACTCGCGCGCGCTGGAGCTTGTGGGCATCACCCGCGACTCCGTGCCCCCACAGGGTGGCGCCTACGATAAGGATCAAAACGGCGAGCTCACGGGCATTGTTCGCGAGGCCGCGGCCATGCAGCTGCTGCCGCGTATGCTCGAGTGGATCTCGCCGGAGCGCATCGAGCACGTCTACGCCGACCAGATGGCGCGCATGGCGCAGCAGGGCATCACGTCCATCTGCGACATGTCGCTCATGCCGCTGCCGGGCCTGGACTTTATTCGCGAGGATATATATGAGGCGTTGGAGTCCCGCGACCAGCTGACCCTGCGCGCGCACCTGTTCCCCACGCTGCTAGACGACCAGTCCCGCCTGGAAGCCATGCAGGATCGCTACCGCGAGAGCGCCCTTCTGCGAGCTCCGGGCTTCAAGCAGTTCTTCGACGGCGTGTCCAGCCAGCACACCGCCTACCTTACCGACCCGTATACCAACCCGCATTTCCCGGGCGACCGCGGGCGCCTTACCGTGCCGGCGGAGAAGATGCGCGCCATGGTGCTCGCCGCTGCCGAGCGCGGGCACGCCGTGCGCATCCATACCATCGGCGATGGCGCCATCCATGAGGCGCTGGACATCTTTGAAGAGGCTCGCCGCCGCTTTGGCGCTCCCACGCAGGGTCGAAACACGCTGGAGCATTTGGAGAACCTGCTGCCCGGCGACATCGACCGCCTGTGCGAGCTGGGCGTTCTCGCGTCCTCGCAGCCCTGCCACATCACGCTGGATCCGGGCGGCCCGGAGCGCGATCTGGGCCCGGATCGCAGCCGCATCATGTGGCCCTTTGCTACCTACCTTGCGCGCGGCGTGGACCAGGCGTTTGGCACCGACTCGCCCATCACGCCCGTGACCAGCATGAATGTGCTCTATACGGCCGTTACGCGACAAGATCCGTATACGCATGAGCCCGCGGGCGGCTGGTTGTCCGGTGAGCGCATCCGTGCCGCGGACGCGGTGCGCATCTACACCGCCGGCAGCGCGGCGGCGTGCGGCCGTGAGCGAGAGCTGGGGCAGATCGCGCCGGGATTGCTGGCAGACTTCATCGTCCTCGATCGCGACATCACCGCGTGCGACCCGCAAGAGATCCAGTCCGCGCAGGTGCTCGCTACCTACGTGGGCGGACACCAGGTGTTCGAGCGATAGCTTGCGCGGTGGTCCAGTTAGTCTGAATTGTAAGAGGCGGCCGCCCAGTTGCGGGCTGGTCGCCTCTTTTCTTGCGCTGCAGCCGGGAGGGCGCGCAGCATGTTCTTTATGAGACATGAGATAAAGGCCCGCAGCGCTGCGTCCCTATCGCTCGGCGAGTTCCAAGCGGCCCTCGTTGATAAACCACTTGAGATGGCCCCAGTTCTCGCAGACAAGGGCGACGGCACTTTCGTTGAGACAATCGAGGTACATGGCGCTCATGAGCGCGGTGTTGGGTTGCGCCTTGCGTTTCTTGAAGCGATCGCCTCCACAATGTGTGCAGGTGACAATTCTCTCCGCCGCGATTAGCTTTCGGCAGAATTTGACTTCCAAATCCAGAGAAGCCCATCGAGCGTTCTTTCATCTTGGTGCAAGGCGGGTAGTTTTTACCCATGAGGAGCATGTTGTTGCCTGGAGAGACCATGATATTGCAGGCGCTCAAGAAATCTAAGTGCCAATTAATAAGATTTTTTGCTATGGCGTTGTATAACTTCGAATTGCTGGGTACTATTCAGGGCGTACGAAAAATCGTAAGGGTTCGCATGGCGTTTAGAAACCGTGCGACGAGTTAGGAGGAACACCTCATGCTTAAGCCTCTTGGTGACCGCGTTCTTGTCAAGCCCGACGCAGCAGAGCAGAAGACCGCTTCCGGTCTGTACATCGCTAGCAACGCCCAGGAGAAGCCGCAGCGCGGCGAGATCATCGCTGTGGGCGCCGGCAAGGTTGGCGAGAATGGCGATCGCCTGCCCATGGACGTGCACGTTGGCGACGTGGTGATCTACGGCAAGTTCGGTGGCAACGAGGTCAAGGTCGACGGTGAGACCTACCTGCTCATGCGCGCCGACGACATCTACGCCGTGGTCGAGTAGCTTCTCAACTACTTCTCGTCCAAAAACGCGGATCTAAGGTCTGCGCATCCCGTATGCATTCCAGCATTCATTTTTGATGAACGTTTTCCTTATTGGAGGAATCTAAGATGGCAAAGAACATTACGTTCGACACCGACGCTCGCGCCAAGCTCGCTAAGGGCGTCAACACCCTGGCCGACGCCGTTACCGTTACCATGGGGCCCAAGGGCCGCTACGTTGCCCTGCAGCGCTCCTTTGGCGCTCCCACCATCACCAACGACGGCGTTTCCGTCGCTAAGGAGATCGAGCTCGAGGACAACATCGAGAACATGGGCGCCCAGCTGGTGAAGGAGGTCGCCACCAAGACCAACGACACCGTGGGTGACGGCACCACCACCGCGACCCTGCTTGCCCAGGCCATCGTGAACGACGGTCTCAAGAACGTCGCCGCCGGCGCTAACCCGCTGGCCATCCGCCGCGGTATCGACAAGGCCGTCAACGCCGCCGTCGCCGAGATGAAGAGCCTGGCCAAGCCGGTCGAGACCAAGGAGCAGATCGCTTCCGTTGGTACCATCTCTGCTGGCGACCCCGAGGTTGGCGCCAAGATCGCTGACGCTATGGACGTTGTGGGCAAAGACGGCGTCATCACCGTCGAGGATTCCCAGACCTTCGATATCACCATCGACACCGTCGAGGGCATGCAGTTCGACAAGGGCTATGTTTCCGCGTACTTCGTTACCGACAACGACCGCATGGAGGCCGTGATGAAGGATCCCTACATCCTCATCACCGACCAGAAGATCTCCAACGTTCAGGACATCATGCCTGTTCTCGAGGCTGTCTCCCGCGCTGGCAAGGGCCTGCTCATCATCGCTGAGGACATCGACGGCGAGGCTCTGCCCACCCTGGTCCTCAACAAGATCCGCGGCGCTCTGAACGTCTGCGCCGTCAAGGCCCCCGGCTACGGCGATCGCCGCAAGCGCATGCTCGAGGACATCGCTATCCTCACCGGCGGCCAGGCCGCTCTGGACGAGCTGGGCATCAAGGTTGCCGACATCACCGCCGAGATGCTGGGTACCGCCAAGTCCGTCACCATCACCAAGGACAACACCACCATCGTCGACGGTGCTGGCTCCAAGGAGGACATCGCTGCTCGCGTCGCCGCTATCAAGGGCGAGATGGAGCACACCGATTCCGAGTTCGACCGCGAGAAGCTCCAGGAGCGTCTGGCCAAGCTCTCCGGCGGCGTCGCTGTTATCAAGGTTGGTGCCGCTACCGAGACCGAACTCAAGGAGATCAAGCATCGCGTCGAGGACGCCCTGCAGGCCACCCGCGCTGCAGTTGAGGAGGGCATCGTCGCCGGCGGCGGCGTTGCCTTCATGGACGCTCTGCCCGCGCTGAACAACATCGAGGTCTCCGACCCCGAGGAGCAGATCGGTATCGACATCATCAAGAAGGCCCTGACCGCTCCTGTCGCCACCATCGCCAAGAACGCTGGTTACGAGGGCGCCGTCATTGTCGACAAGGTCTCCGAGCTGCCCGCTGGCGAGGGTCTCAACTCCGCTAACGGCGAGTGGGGCAACATGATCGAGATGGGCGTCCTGGACCCCGTCAAGGTCACCCGCACCACCCTGCAGAACGCCGCTTCCGTGGCTTCCCTGATCCTCATCACCGAGGCCACCGTTACCGACGTTCCCAAGAACACCCAGCTTGAGGACGCTATCGCGGCTGCTACCGCTGGCGCCCAGGGCGGCGGCATGTACTAATCTGCCGGCGTATGCTGACTTTTAAGGCCCCGGAGGGTTCCCTAAAGCGCTTGCTTTGGGAGTGCCCTCCGGGGCCTTTTTGCGTTTGGACGAGGTGTCGCTGAGCGGGTGCATGGATGTTGCGCGGGCGATCCTCGTCCAAAGGCGCAAGGCCAAGTTGGTAGATGCAAGCGCGTTGAAGCAAGCGGGCTAAAGTCGGAAAATCATGAATAGGAATGTCGGAAAATCTATAACGAAACTATCGGAAAATATATAATGGCAAGTAACGCACCAGCTAGAGGAGGGCAAATGGCAGCTACGGGCATTGTTCCGGAAGGTTATCTACCTCGCATTGTTGACCGACAGGTTGAGCGGTATCTTGGCATTTTTGGTGCTGTTGAAATCGCGGGGACAAAATGGTGTGGGAAAACGTGGACCGCTTTGCGTCACGGCGCGAGCGTGAGCTATGTTGACGATAACGTGCCGCTTGCAAAGGCTGACCCTACGCTGATGACGCTGGGAGAGCGTCCGCATGTTATTGATGAGTGGCAGCTTGCTCCTCATATTTGGGACGCCGTACGCAGGAGCGTTGACTGCGAGCGCGGGCTGAGGGGCGGATGGATACTTACGGGTTCTTCGACGCCGATAAGTCGTGAAGCAAAGAAGGATGAAGCGCCTAGTCACAGTGGGGCCGGTCGAATCGGTCGCATACGCATGCATCCCATGACGCTCGCAGAGAGCGGGGATTCTTCATGCGCCGTATCGCTGTCAGGACTGTTTGACGGCAATTTTGAACCAGGCGTCGCGCCCAACGATACGGCTGAGCTCATTGAGATCTGCTGCAGGGGAGGGTGGCCCGAGGCGGTTGATATGAAAGCGGCGGATGCTCAGACGCTGGCTCGCGAATACTTAAGGCTTTTCTATACCGAGAGTGCTCCCAGGGCAGGGAAGGATGGCGAGGTGACGTCTCGGTTGGTTGGCTCCCTAGCGAGGAACCTTGGCCAAGCGGTTACTTATAGAACCATTGTTGGGGACATGCATGGAGAGGAGCAGGACCCTGCTTCTCTTATGTCCGACCAAACGCTGGTATCTTACCTTGCGTTTCTTAAAGCCTCTTACTTGATGGACGAAGTTCCCGGATGGGTGCCGCCCGCGAGGTCTCGCAAGCGGTTGGCAACAAAGCCCAAGCGGTACCTGGCGGATCCGTCGCTTTCTGCCGCGCAGCTTGGTATGGGACCCAGTGCCTTGCTTAAAGACTGGCAGACGTTTGGCCTGCTGTTCGAGTCGCTTTGCATGCGCGATTTGATGGTGTATGCGCGCTCGCTTGCGGATGTGGGATTTGAACCGGTGCGCTATTACCGCGATGACACCGGTCTTGAGGCCGATGCCATTGTTGAGCTCGCTGACGGCCGCTGGGCGGCGTTTGAGTTCAAGGTAAGCGAGGACAAGGTGCAGGATGCCGTCGAGAATTTGCTGCGCTTGAAAAAGAAGCTATGCGAAAACAAAGGTGCTCAAACGCGCGAGCCAGAGTTTCTCGCCGTAATCACCGGCATCTCAACATATGCGCGGCAGACCCCAGAGGGCGTTTACGTTATTCCAATTCGAGCGATGACGGCGTAGCTATGGGCGCTGCGTTCTGGTTACCGTTGAGTAGTTTGAGAAGAACTCAGGGCGCTCATGTGTTTCGGTGTACTCGAGCATGAGGCCTTCGGTATCGAAGGTATGGCTTCGCATGACGCCTACGGCGTTGAAGCCGTCTAGGTCGATATTGTCCCGATCTGCCTGGGTGGCCGCTTCCACGGTGATGATGCGCCTGCTTGTGGCGATGCCCAGCCCAAGCTCTCCCTCTAGGTACTTGTAGATGCCGCTTTCGACAAGTTCTGGCGTGAGGCCGGATGCAATTGATTCTGGAATATAGCTTTCATCGGTCGATACCACTCGATCGTCCGCGCGACGGGCGCGCAGCGCCCTCACGAGCTTGGTGCCGACTGGAAAACCCGTAAGCCTTGCCAGGTCCTCGTCTGCGGTTACGCGGTCCAGCGCAAGGCAGCAGGTGCTGGCGGTAAAGCCCAGGCGTGCCGCCATCTCCGCAAATGTCTCAAGACCATCGTAGCCGCGTGACACATCGAGAGAGGGGTCGCGGATTACGCGCACACCCTTGCCCTGCTGCGATTGCACGTAGCCGTCTGCGGCAAGCTGTGCCAGCGCGCGGCGCACCGAGCTGCGCGAGCAGGAATACGAGGCGGTGAGTTCGTTTTCAGAGGGGAGAAACGCACCGTAGGCGATATCTCCGGCTTCGATGCGCTTCTTTAGGTCTAGGTAGATTTCCTGGTAGACGGACTTGGCCATGGTTCCTCGATCGAATGGTTTTGAAGCAGTTTGATTAATACAACGTATATACCAACTTGTACGAATATGCTAGTTCCTCGAGTCGTACGGATCAGATTGCCATGAGCGGCGGCGTAAAAAACGCTCACGGTTCAATTTCTACCGTTCACGAGAACTCGTCCTATGCTCGTTGACTTGTTCGTACAAGTATCTGATTATGTAGTCACTCACTTGTACGAACAAGTATGACCGCAAAGGCGCCGGCGGAGTTCGCGAGGGTGAGCAGCGGTAATTCCGCATTAGAGGGGAATTAAGAGGGGAAAGGAATTTCCTGCCATGATGCAGAAGATTCAGAAGTTTGGAGGTGCGATGTTTACCCCGGTCATGCTGTTCGCGTTTGCGGGCGTTGTGATCGGATTCGGCACGCTCTTCACTACCGAGGTCATCTTTGGGCCTCTGGCCGCGCCGGGCACCATGTGGTACGGCGTATGGAACGTCATCCTTCAGGGTGGTTGGACCGTCTTTAATCAGCTGCCGCTGTTATTCGCCGTCTCGCTGCCCATTGGCCTGGCGAACAAGCAGAACGCGCGTTGCTGCATGGAGGCGCTCGTTGGCTACCTTACCTTCCAGTACTTTGTGAATACCATGCTTTCGCAGTGGGGCGGCTTCTTTGGCGTCGACTTCGCCGCGGAGGTTGGTGGCGCGTCCGGCTTGGCCATGATCGCCTCCATCAAGACGCTCGACATGGGTATGATCGGCGCCCTGGCGGTTTCCGGCATCATCATCGCCATCCACAACAAATTCTACGAAGTTGAGCTTCCGGAGTGGCTGGGCGTGTTCGCGGGCTCCACGTTTGTCTACATCATCACCTTCTTCGTGATGATTCCCGTGGCGTTTGCCGCCTGCCTTTTGTGGCCGCATGTTCAGGATGGCATCCGCGCCTTCCAGGGCTTTGTTGCCACTACCGGTACGTTGGGCGTAGGCGTGTTCGCCTTCCTCGAGCGCGCGCTCATTCCGTTTGGCTTGCACCACCTTATGTATAGCCCGTTCTACTACGACAACGCCGTTGTCGACGGCGGTATCTATACCGCTTTCGCTACCGCGCTGCCCCAGATCGCCGCTTCCACAGACTCCCTCAAGGAGCTCGCTCCCTACGCGGCCTTCACCTGCTCCAGCTGGTCCAAGATCTTTGGCTGCCCGGGCATCGCGCTTGCGTTCTACGCCACCGCCAAGCCCGAGAAGAAAAAGGAACTGTTGTCGCTGCTCATTCCCATCACCCTGACCGCCATCTTCTGCGGCGTGACAGAGCCCATCGAGTTCACCTTCCTGTTCATCGCGCCTCCGCTGTTCATCGTCCACTGCGTGCTTGCCGCCCTGCTCGCCATGGCTATCAACATGGTTGGCTGCGTGGGCGTGTTCGCCGGCGGCCTTATCGAGATCAGCTCGCTGAACTTCATTCCGCTTATGGCCAACCACTGGCAGCAGTACGCTATGACCCTGGTCGTCGGCCTTGTGTTCACCGCTATCTGGTTTGTTGTCTTCCGTTTCCTCATCGTCAAGTTCGACTTCAAGACTCCTGGTCGCGAGGACGATGCAGAGCAGGTTAAGTTCCACAGCAAGGCAGAGTACCGCGCTGCCAAGAACGGCGAGCTCGCTTCCGGCGCGACAGCCGACGTGGACGAGGCGGCGGACCCCTACGCCATCATGGCGGCGGGGGTTCTGGAGCTGCTGGGCGGCGCCGACAACATCGTCGACGTGACCAACTGCGTGACCCGTCTGCGCGTCAACGTGAAGGACGAGACTCTGGTTGCAGACGACCCCGATTTCAAGAGCATCGGCACCAGCGGTATCGCCAAGAACGGTAAGGGCATGCAGGTCATCATCGGCCTCAAGGTGCCCAAGGTCCGCGATCGCTTCGAGGCCCTGCTCTAAGGCTTCGTCCAAGTCAGCACCAACACATCGCTTGCATTGCTTTTGGTATCAATCGGGCGTCGCATGTGGCCGCGGCGGCGCCCTTTCAAAAATCTTGCGGCCGGATCCAGGAGGGATCAACCATGGCTAAGTCCAGCTACGCAGTAACCATCGCCGGCGGCGGTTCCACCTTCACCCCTGGCATCGCCCTCATGTTGCTCAAAGAGCACGACCGTTTCCCGGTGGACAAGGTCATCTTCTACGACAACGACGCCGAGCGCCAGGAGATCGTTGCCAAGGCTTGCGAGATCTACTTCAAGGAGAACGCTCCCGAGCTCGACTTCTCCTACACCACCGACCCCGAGGAAGCCTTCACCGGCATCGACTTCGTCCTCGCGCACATCCGCGTGGGTAAGTACGCCATGCGCGAACTGGACGAGAAGATTCCACTGAAGTACGGCTGCGTTGGCCAGGAGACCTGCGGCGCGGGCGGCATCGCCTACGGCATGCGCTCCATCGGCGGCGTCATCGAGATCCTGGACTACATGGAGAAGTACAGCCCCAACGCCTGGATGCTCAACTACTCCAACCCCGCGGCCATCGTCGCCGAGGCTTGCCGCGTGCTGCGTCCCAACTCCAAGATCATCAACATCTGCGACATGCCGATCGACCTTATGGACAAGATGGCCGTCATGTGCGGACTCAATGACCACCGCGACCTGCAGTACAGCTACTACGGCCTGAACCACTACGGTTGGTTTACCAAGATCTTCGATAAGCAGGGCAACGACCTTATGCCCCAGATCAAGGAGCACATGGCCAAGAACGGCTACCTGGACGGCATCAGCCACGAGGAGGGCCAGGAGCAGCACATCGACGAGTCCTGGATCCACACCTTTGGCAAGGCAAAGGACGTCTACGCGATCGATCCGGAGACCATCCCCAACACCTACCTCAAGTATTACACCTTCCCGGACTACGTGGTCGAGACCTCTAACCCCGACTACACCCGTGCCAACGAGGTTATGGACGGCCGCGAGAAGAAGGTCTTCGGCGCTTGCCGCAAGGTGATCGAGACAGGTACCGCCGAGGGTGCCGGCTTCGAGGCCGATGCTCACGCCACCTATATCGTCGATCTGGCATGCGCGCTTGCCGAGAACACCGGAGAGCGCTTCCTGCTCATCGTCCCCAACGACGGTGCCGTTTCCAACTTCGACGAGACCGCTATGGTCGAGGTGCCCTGCATCGTGGGCTCCAACGGCTACGAGAAGATCTGCCAGGGCAAGGTTCCCCAGTGGCAGAAGGGCATGCTCGAGCAGCAGGTCTCCGTTGAGAAGCTCGTTGTCCAGGCTTGGGTCGAGGGCAGCTACCAGAAGCTGTGGCAGGCGCTGACGCTTTCCGCCACCATTCCTTCCGCCAAGGTCGCCAAGCAGATCCTGGACGATCTTATCGAGGCCAACAAGGACTACTGGCCGGTTCTCAAGTAATCAAAAATCTTACGGCCGCGGCAGACGTATGAGCCGCTGCGGCACCCACCAGCGGGGGCGCGCTGCCGTATAGAGGGGGGACGGCGGCGCGCCCCGTGTGCAATCGAGCGCGAAAGGCGGACATGGACGTGGCAAAGAAGACGAAGTCCCAACTGGCGACTGTAGGTACCAAGATGGATCCCGCCCGCACCGCGGTTGCGGATGCCGGGGGAGTCGCAGCGGATGGGCGCTTGGGCAAGGGCGGCTGCGATTGGCATCTGGCTCCCTTGGACCAGGAAAACCTGTCGCGCCGTGAGCAGCTGACCGCGCGGATCTTCACCACGGTCCAGGTTGTGCTGTGTTTGGTTTTGGTCGCTACGGTGGTTTCGCTTTCTATGGCGGGAACTGGCCTTTCTGCCGACGGCTTACAAGAGACGTTCTCTACCAACCCCGCCATGACGGTGAGTTTTTTGAGCGCCTGCATGCAGCCGTTTATTGCCTATTTGGTGCGCTTTGTCCGCAAACATTACGCGGCGGGGGACGCGGGCTACGCTGCGGCGAATCTCATCGTCCTGCTCTGCGCCGAGATGATGCTGCAGAGCATGGTGGGCATTGTGGCTATGGCGATCTTGCTGTGGCGCGTGTGGCATCGCGGCGCCCAGGCAATGGGGGGCTGGCGCCGTGGACGCGGTGTCGCCGGCGTTCTTGTCGACGTGTCCGGTGCGCTGGTGGTGCTGGTTGTTGCAGGTATCTGCCTGTTTGCGAGCGCGCAACTGGGCTAGACGCGGTAGCGGTTGGATTGGGGCTGGCGACCCCTGCTGGGTGCTGTGCGAGCCGAAATGCTTGGTATGCACCGAATAGCCGGGCTAGTGGGAGACCGTTAGCCCGGCTAATTGTGTTTGATGCCTGCTGCCTGGGGAGGCGCTGCGGCGATATGGAGCGCTTGAGCTTTGTGAAGCGCGATCGCCGGTGCCGTGAAGCTGGTATCGCAGCCGGTTCTCGTCCAAACGCAGTCAAGAGAATCCATGCCTTCACGCTACGCTGACATCGCCCTGAGCAAGAGTGCTCTACACTAGTACTTTGCTGCGCGCAATCGCCGCGCGCTGCCAATACGCTATTAGCACATGCTCAGGGGAGGGCCGCGCCATGGCGCAGAATCACGACCTGTTTGACGACCTTATCGATATCAGCAAGGGGCTTGGGGCACTTAAAGACCCGCTAGGCGGGGTGACCGATGCGCTGATGGGAGCCGCTTCGCCCGATGCGCCGCATTGGAACCCGGCAGACTATAAGGAGCGTCCGCGAGCCAACACCATTCCGTGTATGGTGTGCAAGTACGACAAGAGCTCGTGCACCAAGTGCCTGGATGCCTGCCCGGTCGAGGCGATCGATATCGAGGACGGCGGCATTGAGATCATGGACACCTGCCGTAAATGCGGCCTGTGCGCCGCGGCGTGCCCCACGGAGGCGTTTGTGTCGCCGCGCATCCAACCCAAGAAGCTCTACGATGCCATCGCCGCCGCTGCCGCCGCGCACGAGACCGCCTACGTTACCTGCACGCGCGCCCTGCGCCGCCTGCCGCGCGAAAACGAGGCTGTGCTCGCGTGCGTGGGCGACGTTACGCCCGAGGTATGGTTCTCCGTGCTGGCGGACTACCCCAACGTGAGCGTGTACCTGCCGCTTGATATCTGCACCAACTGCCGCAACACCACCGGCGAGGAGATGCTGGGAGAGGCCATCGCCACGGCAGAGGAATGGAGCGGCGTCGGCATGGGCCTTGAGGTCGAGGCCAAGGACCTCAGGTGCGTCAAGCGCCGCGAGTACGAGCGCAAGGAGTTTATGGACAACATCATGCGCTCCACCGGTCTGGCCGTCTCCAAGCTCAACCCCGCCACGGCCGCCCTGGCATCGGTGAGCCAGCGTCTGAAGGCGCATTCGCAGCAGATCACCAACCTTGAGCGCACCCTCAACAAGGCGTGCGGCACCAACACGCAGAAGCGCCGCCGCATCCTTATGCAGAAGAACCAGCTGCTGCTCTCCACGCTGCAGGCGCATCCGGAGCTTGCCGAGAACGTGCGCGTGACGCGTCCGGAGTGCGATTTCTCCAAGTGCACCATGTGCGGGGAGTGCGTTGCTATGTGCCCCACCTTTGCGTGCGACCTCAAGGGCGCCGGCAGATTCACCCTGGAATCCACCTACTGCGTGGGCTGCGGCCTGTGCGCGGAGGTGTGTCCCGATCACGCCATCACCATGGTGGAGACCGACGCCGCCGAGCTCATCGTCCCGGACCCTGAGGAGGAAAAGCGCGCCGCCGAGGCCGAGAAGGCCAGGCAGGAGGCGCTCAAGGCGAAGGAAGAGGCGAAGAAGAAACTCTCCGCAGCCCTGGATAAGGTGGAGAAGCTGGCCGACTAGGGAGCGCGCCCAACTCCAGCCATGTTCCGGGGCACGCTTCGGAATGTCTCGGCTGTCCAAGAACGTCCAAGCTGCCGCGCCGGATTCAAACTGCATAAAAAAGCACGAGCGTGCGGTACAATAATCTGTTGACTATCAAGCGCGCCGCGACATGGGTGAGAATCTGGTCGCGGCGCGGCTTTTACGTTGCAAGGAGTATTCATGGCACTTTCTATCGGCATCGTGGGCCTGCCCAACGTTGGCAAGTCGACGCTTTTCACCGCCCTCACCAAGAAGGGCGGACTTGCCGCTAACTATCCGTTCGCCACCATCGATCCCAACGTCGGTATCGTCGACGTACCGGACGCGCACCTGCAGAAGCTGGCGGACATCGTCCACCCCGGCCGCATCGTCCCCGCGACCGTCGAGTTCGTCGACATCGCAGGTCTGGTCAAGGGCGCCGCTGCGGAGGGTGCTGGCCTGGGCAACCAGTTCTTGGCCAACATTCGCGAGTGCGACGCCATCTGCGAGGTTGTTCGCTACTTCAAGGACCCGGACGTCATGCGCGAGGTCAACCATGCCGGCGACTTCGTCGATCCGGCGAGCGATGCCGAGACCATCATGACCGAGCTTATCTTGGCGGACATCCAGACCCTCGAGAAGCAACTGCCCAAGTTGGAGAAGGAGGCCAAGCGCGACAAGACCCTCGTCCCTAAGCTCGAGATCGCCAAACGCCTGGTCGACTGGCTCAACGAGGGCAATCGCGCCGCCGCCCTGGACATGACGGATGAGGAGCGCGCTGCTGCCAAGGGCCTGTTCCTCCTCACCATGAAGCCCATGCTCTACGTCGCCAACGTGGACGAGGACGAGTTGACCTCTGAGTTCGAACCCATCGACGGCGTCACGCCTATTCCCATCTGCGCCAAGGTTGAGGCCGAGCTTTCCGAGTTGGAGCCCGATGAGGCCGCCGAGTACCTGGCCGATCTGGGCCTTGAGCATTCCGGCCTCGAGACGCTGGCCCAGGCCGCCTACAAGCTGCTTGGCCTGCAGAGCTTCTTTACCGCCGGCGAGATGGAGGTCAAGGCTTGGACCGTGCGCCAGGGCGCGACCGCCCCGCAGGCGGCAGGCGTCATCCACACCGATTTCGAGCGCGGCTTCATCAAGGCCGAGACCATCGCGTATGACGACTACATCGAGCTGGGCGGCGAGCAGGGCGCTAAGGCCGCCGGCCGCCTGCGCATGGAGGGCAAGGACTACGTCATGCATGACGGCGACGTCGTGCATTTCCGCTTCAACGTGTAGGTATCATCGCCACGTTGATCGATGCCCGCACTACCGCGCAGCCCGATGATGGCGCCGCGCGAGCACGCCTGAAGGAGAGAGGACTCACCTAGATGTTTAAATATGGAAAGAAGGCCGGCATCATGTCGATCGTGCTGATCGTCCTTGCCGTGGCGCCTTTGATTACGGCGGCTATCTTCGTGCCGCAGATGCCTGAGCAGGTTGCAATGAGAATCGCCCAATCCGGAGAGGTTATGCGTTGGGGTAGCCGCTACGAGATGTTCGTGGTTCCCGTCTTCGCTGTTCTACTGGGCCTTGCTACCTATATGAGCGCCGGCAAGCAGGCTCGCGCCCATGAGATCGATTCGCCCGCGATGGCGGTTGTTACCGCCGAGCGCTTTCTGCGCAATGGCATCGTCACCGGCGTCGTGCTCAACCTGGCCAACGCCTACATGTTCTACGCGGCGCTGACCGGCCACGGCCTGTTCTAGCGTAAGCGCGCCGCCCGGCTGGCGGGCCGCGTCCGGTAGCGCCTCATCGTGCGCACGACAACGCAATAGATTCGCTAACGGCGTCCTGTTTGTCTGGACGCCGTTTTTTTATGTTCGCCGCCCGCAGGCATCGATCGCAACCATCCGGCGTAGGTACGTTTGGGCACCCTGCTAAGGGTTCGGTGCCCGGACGTGCTTTCTAAACCGCGTGTGTGTACAAGGCGGCACCCAGTTTAAAGCCGGGTGCCCAAACGGAAGCAAGCGCTATGTAGTTATGTACGTAGAGGCACCGGCATCCAGGCTGGGAGCCCAAACGTGCAAAACGGAAACATGCTTCGACGCCTTGTCGCCCCGCTAGCGCGGCTTTAACAGCTCCCAAACCTCAACATCAAGACAGGCGGCCAAGTTCACCAGCGTTTCGAGCTTGGGGTTGCCGTTACCGCTCTCAATGTGATCCAGCTCGGGGCGACTGATGCCAGCGGTCAGGCAGAACTGGAGCTTGCCCAGCCCGGTTGCTTCCCGCCCGCGGCGGACGTTCTCGCCCAGAATATGTTGGATGCTCGTTTTCATGCCCTGAGTGTGCGGGTATTGACGGAAAACACTGTAAACTGCAGTTTACAATCCTATGTTTTGCATAATTTCAACGTAAGGCACCTTAGTCATTTTGGGGCGGCAAACGGTTACACACGGCGGGGGGCGACCGTGCGCATCATCGATATGAACCAGGCTCTTCGGGGCAGCCGGCTTGTTGCCGTGGGCTTATCTGCTGGGTTCTGCGTGGGCGCGCAGAGCGAGTCCGGCTTGTTTTACGAGGACGAGCGGGACCTGCTCAACCGCATGGCGGCGCAGGGCCGGCGCGTTGTAGCGCTTTTGGACGATACGCTGCCGCTGCGAGCCCAAGCAACAGCAGAGCCCGCGCAGGTAGATTACGCGTGGGCATCTCCGGATTCCCTGCATGTCCCCAGTTTTCCCGTCGCTCGCGGCGAGACCCTGGCCGCGCTGTGCCATCGACGCTCTCTGCGTATGGGCGATGTCGCCTATATAGCAACCAGCCCCCTGGACCGCGAGGTCGCTATGGGGGCTGGAAGGGTGCTTGCGCTGGCGGAAGCGGGGGACGAGGTCCGGCGCATGGCGGATGTTGTTCTACCCGCGCGATCGGCGGGCGGTTTGGTGCTGGCGCTTCTGCGCGCTCGGGCCTTTAGTCCAAAACAACGCGATCGAAATTGACCGGCCGGTAGAACAGCTCGCGAACGGTCTGGGGATCGCGCGATTGCCCCAGGGCCCACATGGTCTTCGCTACCAGCGCCTCGGTGGTCATGTCGTCGCCCTTCAAGATGCCGGCATGCTCGGCATAGGCGCGGCCAACCTCGTACACGCCCAAGTCAAGGCCCTCTTCGGGCACCTGCGTGGTCATCACGATGGTGCGGCCGGAATCAACCCAGTCAAAAATCGCCTGCTGATAGGTAAGTCCGGCGTCGGCGCCGTACTCGGGAATGCCTCCCATGCCAAAGGTCTCCAAGATAATCGCATCGTAATCCTGGGCTAGGAGCTCAAAGACGCGCGGGGTCATGCCCGGCGTGAGCTTGAGCACGCATACGCGATCGTCGATCTTGCCGTACGTGAGCGGCCCGCGTGCGTCCACCGTGCCCGACGTGCGGCGCGCGACCTCGGCGATGGCCTGCGCGGCAACCGCGGCGCCGCTGCGGATGATACGGTCGGTGCGAATGTATGCCAGCGACGGGTAGTTGACGCTGATGAAGGCGTTGGAGCTCATGGTGCGCTGCTTGCGCCCACGCGTGCCGGCGATCGCCTTGCCGCCAAAGACAATCGAGACGTCGCGCGAGTTGTCATCGATGGCGTATAGCAGGCTTTGGTATAAGTTGAGCTTGGCGTCCGTAAAGGGGTGCCCCATGGGCTGCTGCGAGCCGGTGAGGACGATGGGCTTGTCGCTGTTCTGGATCAGGTAAGAAAGCGCCGCGGCGGTGTAGGACATGGTGTCCGTGCCGTGCAGCACCACAAAGCCGTCGTGGGTATCGTAGCCGTCCATAATGACGTCGCGGATACGCATCCAATCCTGCGGGCGCATGTTGGTGCTGTCGATATTCATGGGTTGGACGATATCCAGCTGGCACATTCCCGCGATCTGCGGTACCGCCTGCGCCAGCTGCTCGCCCGTAAGAGCAGGGGAGAGGCCGTTGCCGTCCTCTGCAGAAGCGATGGTGCCGCCGGTGGCGATGAGCAGGATGTTTTTCATTGCATAAAGCCGTTTCTTGTCCAAAACGCAAAGCCCGTTACGGTAGATGCGTGGAATGGATAGTTCCAATCCATCATAGGCGGATATGGGGCGTAGGAGAAGAAGGGCGCGGCATTCCATGTCTTTCAATACGTCCTACTAACTGGTGGCTGTCTGGGCACCGCGATGGAGCGGTTTGGTGCAAATATGCATTCTCGCAGGTGGTAGGTTACATTTCGCGTCATCTACATAGCGAGCGTGTATGATATGACGGTCGTTTTTTGTACTACCCACATGTTCGCATGCGCGCGCTTCCGTTGCGCCGGGCTGCATCTTGCGCCAAACCGCAGGAGGAACGCTGGCGTTTCCGGGGCTCGCACCAGCGGGCATATTAGGGAGGAGACCCATGTCTCAGAACCAGGCAAACGAGAAGGTGCTGGTGCTCGACTTTGGCGCCCAGTACGCACAGCTCATCGCCCGCCGCGTGCGCGACCTGCACGTGTATTCCGAGATCGTTCCGTGCGATATCTCCGCGGACGAGATTCGCGCCATGGAGCCGTCCGCGCTGATCCTGTCCGGCGGCCCCGCATCCGTCTATGCCGAGGACGCTCCCAGCGTCGACTCCGCTATCTTCGACCTTGGCCTGCCTATTTTGGGCTTCTGCTATGGCCACCAGATCACCGCCGTCACCCTGGGCGGCGAGGTGGGCCATTCCGAGATCGGCGAGTACGGCCCCGCTACCATCGAGCGCGATCGCGAGAGCGCCCTGTTCAACGCCACGCCGCTTGAGCAGACCGTGTGGATGAGCCACCGCGACGCCGTCTCTGTCGTTCCCGAGGGCTTCGTGGTCACCGCCAGCACGCCGGTGTGCCCCGTCGCCGCTATGGAGAACGCCGAGCGCCGCATCTATACCACGCAGTTCCATCCTGAGGTCAAGCACACCGAGCACGGTCAGCAGCTTCTGCAGAACTTCCTGTTCAACATCTGCGGCCTTGAGGGTACCTGGACCATGGATAACCTGGTCGAGACCATGACCGCTGACTTCCGCGCGCAGGTGGGCGAGGATCGCGTGATCCTGGCGCTTTCCGGCGGCGTCGACTCCTCCGTGGTCGCTGCTCTTGGCGCCCGCGCCATCGGCCGTCAGATGACCTGCGTGTTCATCAACCACGGCCTGCTGCGCAAGGGCGAGCCCGAGCAGGTGGAGGAGGTCTTCACCAAGCAGTTCGACGTCGACTTCATCCACGTGCACGCGGAGGAGCGCTACGCCAAGCTGCTGGACGGCGTGACCGATCCCGAGCAGAAGCGCCGCATCATCGGCACACAGTTCTGGAACGAGTTCTTCGCTGTCGCCAAGGATCTGGAGACCGATGGCCGACCGGTGAAGTACCTGGCCCAGGGCACCATCTACCCGGACATCATCGAGAGTGGCGCGCGCAAGACGGGCGGCAAGACGGCCACCATCAAGAGCCACCACAACCTGATCCCGTTCCCCGAGGGCGTGCACTTCGACCTTATCGAGCCTCTTGACCACTTCTTTAAGGACGAGGTCCGCGAGTTGGGTCTGGCGTTGGGCCTGCCCGAGCACATCGTGTACCGCCAGCCGTTCCCGGGCCCTGGCCTGGCCATCCGCATCATCGGCGCGGTGAGCCCCGAGAAGCTCGAGATCCTGAAGAACGCCGACGCCATCGTGCGCGAGGAGCTGGACGCCTACAACGCGCGCCTGTTTGAGCAGACCGGCGAGCGCAACAGCGAGCACTCCTGCTGGCAGTACTTCTGCGTGCTGCCCGACATCAAGTCCGTGGGCGTCATGGGCGACGAGCGCACCTACGCCCGCCCCGTGATCCTGCGCGCCGTGGAGTCCAGCGACGCCATGACCGCCGACTGGGTGCGCCTACCCTACGAGGTGCTCGCACGCATCTCCGGCCGCATCGTGGCCGAGGTCCCCGGTATCAACCGCGTGGCGTACGACATCACGAGCAAGCCGCCGGCGACGATCGAGTGGGAGTAGGCCGATAGGGTTCTGACCTGCATTTTTGAGTGCCGCAGTGTGCTGCTGAGTTTCGTTTCGTATGACAGTCATGGCAAAGCCGCCAGCGACGGCGGTGAGTAAATACGATGATCTAGCCTCTGTTCTCGCGTCGGAACGGAGGCTTTTTCTTTGGCTATTTACTCCCTTTCACCTGCGATTTCGCGATTTACTCCCCCGTGTCTCAAGACGGCAAGGCACGGGGCGGTATTCGGAGGAATGGGAGTAAGGATTTATCCCAAGTGAGTAGGCGCGCGGTTTTTGTCCCCGAGTGCGAAAGGGGGCCGTTTCGGGACCCATGAAACTCAAATCGGGTTGCAGCAATTAGAGCCGCTGCTCACCACTTGCAGTAATTCCGCGAAACGGTCAATGGCGGCGAGCGCGTCCTCCTTGTCGATTTCCTTGGACTCTTAGTTCTTTTCGAGCGTTATGCCGTAGCGCCCCTCGCTTCAAATCCGTTTCCTATGGCGGCAGCCGTAGCAATCCGCTTTGTCAGAATTGAAGTCGTGGCGTTGACGCGTCTGAGATGAATGCCATCTTGAATGCAAGCAAGGGGCGCGCCATTCCTCGTTCCGCCAGACCTGGTTGTATCGCTTCCAGGCTTTCACCGGGGCCGCGCCCTTCTCTCAGTCCCTGAAGGGCGCGTAGAATACGATGAGATCGTCGTGTAGGTCCGCATACCACCAGCTGCGGAACCTTCCGTTCTCATGGCTGAATATTTGTTCTTCCATCATACGGCAAGTGAACAGCGGTCCTCTGTCCGGCTCTCCGCTCGATTCGTGCTTGTGGCCAACGAGCCAATCCAGCATGTCAGCCCAAGTGCGCTATGCTGCGGGCATCGATTCCGGCATGGTCGCAACCAGCTGGTAGGGTGCAGCCTCCATCAAAGTAACGCCGACGAGGTTTGACCGTTCATTCTGCCCCTTGATAGAATCGGGCAAAAAATCCAGGCAGGAGGAAGAAATGATTGGACGGGTTTATCACGTCGGGTGGACTGTCAGTGACTTGGATCGTTCGGTAGCTTTTTACCGCGACATCTTGGGGCTTCGCTACGAGGGCGAGCTGTTGATGGAAGGCGGAGAGACCGAGGCGATGTTCCAACGGGGAAACTGCAGGGCTCGTGTCGCGTACCTGAATGGGTCGGACCAGCTGAATATGCCGCCCGTGGAGCTGATCCAGTTCGTCGGCGACGAGGTTGCCCACAAAGCAGCCGACCTCTTCACCACCTCCATCTCGGAGCTTTGCTTTTACGCCGACGACGCCGACGCGGTGTATCAAAAGCTGATGGAGCAGGGCGTGGAGTGCCTCTCTTCGCCACAGGAGTTCGATTTTCGCCACGATGGCTTTGGCCGCAGCCGTGCTTTCTATTTCCGCGATCCTGATGGGATCATCCTAGAGATCATGCAGCCACTGGACGATTAATAGGCGAACTGCCTCCCATTTCTCGGTGCCTGGGAAATGGGAGGTTTTTCTCATGCTCATCGATCTCAGGGTGAAGCACGATGTCGGGGCGTGGGGACATCCCGTCGTTCTATTCGATTCCGGCATGGGCTGCTGGGTTGTCTCGTGCACCAACAGCCTCCGAATTCTCATCGCTCGCACGAGGCATGAGCCCTATACCCGGGAGGGCGTTCTTGTGCTGGACCTCGCGAGGTGGCTGCTCGGCGAGCAGGTGTTCTGAGCGTCATACGGGGATATCGCGCGATAGGGCACGCGGGGCCGTTCGCTCCCGCACGGGAAACGCCGTCGCCGTATGGGCGGCCAGTCGCATCCGATAGGCCTTTTGTTAAACAGGCCTATCGGATGCGCACGAAGCGATCGCGCCAACAACGAAGCTCCAACCTGCTCGCCAACTGGGGAGTGAGGGTTAAGAAACCAACTTTTGCAAAATCGAAAAAATAAGTGTCTTAACTGACGATTATGGGGGCATAAGCCAGCGGATTGGGAAGATATGCCCTCATACCGGGACATATCCACGTCACGAGCAGACCGACCTGCGCAGGTCGTTGACACCGGGCTCGGCGCTTGCAAAAATTGAATCTGATAACGCCCGCACGGTATGTATTTACCTTCCGCGGGCGTCTTGCCCTTCTGCCTCCATTTGCCCGCATGCCTGCGGCTTGGCGTTGGGTGCCATCGAAATGCGCCCAGTTAGGAGCTCATATGTCCTCGCAAGCACCGGGTGTCGAGTTTAGCCGCGTGATCAGCTTTCTCAAGCGCCGTTACCCCGGCTTCGCGGAGACGGCGTATCAGGAGTTCATCGCTCACGTCGAGCCTGATTTTGATGAGCTGTCATATGAGCATGCCGAGCGTCTCCATGAGCTGGCGTTGGAGTGGGCCATTTTTGACAAGCCCTTGGAGGGCGGGCTCTCGGGTATCGAGCTGTACTGCGAGGAGAATCCCGATCGGCGCGGAAACGGCTACTTGAGCCAGCTTCGCGAGGAAGTGAATAATCAATTCAACAGTATGTTTTCCGTCGAGCATGTCGATATTGCCGCGCATCGTCTCGAGCTGCTTGATGTTTACACGGGCGAGATGTTTTGGGCGCGTGACTACTCGCTTTCTGAAGGGCTTTTCCGCGAGGGCGAGCAGGGGCCATGCGGGGTCATCGTGGCACGCCTTACAAAGTCGGGCGGCGCATGGTTCTTTCCTGGTAATGTGGTCGCCTTCTATCCGGTTGTTATGGCGGACCATATGAAAGAGGTTCTTAGGGAAGAAGGCGGCGAGCGCCCCTCGTTCCTGGTGCTGGTGCGTCAGACGTACGGGCCTCGTGAGGGCGTGATGAGCGAATCGCTCGAGGCGCAGTTCCCCGACGTGGACTTCGAAGATCCAGAGCAGCTTGCCGATTTCCGCGTCCAGCTGGCAGATCGGTACCGCGAGCTCGCGGACCGTTTCGCCCTCAAGGCGACATGGGAGAGCATCGTGTTCGACATTGCCCAAGAGGATGGGAAGATCATGCCCACCGAGCTGATGAAGCGCTCCCTCGGGGATTTGGAAGAGATGCGCGTGAGTACGATGGAAGACCTCGACGAGATCCTGGGTGTCTGGATGGCCGCATGGAACGTCATGCCGCATAACGCGCTGAGCGGTCGCGCGCCGGCGGAGTCATGACGTCCCTGCGGCCATGCGGAGTTCGGTGGGTGCCTTGCGCTTGTCGGGAGTGCGGGTGGGGCCATAATGCAGCGCACCTTTGGCAAGCCCTCCGTCTGAGATGCCTGGCCACCAGGTTTTCGTGCGGATGGGGCAGTACGAGTGGACGAGCAAGAGCGCATCCTCAGCTTGAGGCAGATGGCGTAGGCGAAGCCGTCGTGCCAAAGAATCTGAGAGAGCAGCTCGCAAGGGGAACCGTCGCTGCTCATGATGCGTTCGAAGACTAGGTCTTGCCCGCAGGAGAGATGGCAGGTCTTGCCGTCAATCCTGTCTGACATGGAAAGGGAGAACCCCGTGAAGGCCGCCCCTTTGCATCAGGGACCGTCCATCGGCAATCGCCCTTAGCGATACAGCTCCTCGATGCTGAATAGCCTCAGCTGCTTGCTCGGATCGACATCTCCGTCAAAGCCGGAACGCGAAAAGAACCCGTAGGCGTAGCAGTCGAGCCCCGTTGAACGGACCTGCTCGATCTCCTCGTCGATCATCTCCTGCGTGACGGGCGTACCTCGGAACTTCGCCTCATAGAACACGTAGCCATGCGGGTCGTGCGTCACCACGTCGAATTCGCCGTTCGTCTTGTTGGCGGGGTCGTTGTACCAATAGCGGCCAATATCGTCGAACAGTTCGGGCAGTTCTCCCGATCGATTCTTTCGGATGAGGAACTGCCGGCATACCTCCTCGAATGCATGCGGTGCGTAGTCCGTCTCAAAATCCTGCGAGATGTACCGGTCGTAAAAGACCTGTGGGTCGAGGAAGGTGCGCTGCGAGGCGTATCGAAAGACATAGCGGTAGTAGAACAGCGACAGCCCGTCGATGATCCGGTAGCTCGATTTCTTCTTGTTGAGCGGATCGTTGATGGGGGCTTGTTTTTGCACGAGTTCCATGCGGATGAGCCGGTCGAGGACATCGACCATGGTGGGCCCGCTGGATACGTGCGACTGGGAGAGGATATCCCGATACTTAGAGTATCCGTCGGCAAGCGCCCCGAAGACCTCGTTGGCGTTCACGGTTTTCGAGATCTCCGAGTTGAGATACATCGAGACCTCGTTTTCCAGACGCGCCCCCGGTTCTGATATGAGCTCGATAATGTTCTCCCGTACAGAGAGCTTCGGGTTGATAAGGCGTGTGTAGTACGGGATGCCGCCGAACACGCTGTATAGACGCACTTTGTCTTCGGCGGAAAAATCGGGGTAGAAACGCGCCGCGTCGTAATAATCCATCGGCTTGAGGTCGATGGTGAGGTTGATTCGCCCATACAGAGGATTCTCGCGCTCAAGTAGCGATTTCATGACCTCGACGAACGATCCGCAGAGAATGAGCGTGAGGTGGGATGAATCGCGATGGCGGTCCAGCAACGACTGCAGGATGCTGTCGAGCCCTTTGACCGTTTTGCGCAGGTACGGGTATTCATCGAGGACAAGCGTAAGGGGTTCCTTGACGGACAGAGTAAAGAGGTGGTTGAGAAGCGCCTCGAGATTGCCGAAGCCCAAGGGTGGGAGGTCAAAGACCTCGGATACGAGGGCGGAGAGGCTCTCGAGGTTGTTCTGCTCGGAGGTCTCCTTGCATTCGTAATAAATGCTGCGGCAGTTGGTTGTCGACAGCGACTGCTTGATGAGCTCGCTTTTGCCCACGCGTCGGCGTCCGTACACGAGTATGGCGCTCTGGCCGTCCGATTCGATTTCACGCTCAATGCGGGCGAGCTCACGCTCGCGACCAAAGAAATCCATACTCGGTCCTTTCCGACTCGGTTTCAACCGAGTAAAAGTTTAATGATATAGGGCGGCTATTTCAATGATCGGCCAGTCGGGGGGGCTCCGCCCTCTCGATTTCGCTGCCCCATGCCCTGCTGTGCCACCGCTCCTGCGCGATGATGCGGTTCGTTCGCTCGCCCTCGTCGTCCTATCAGGGGTTATGGGGCCTCGTGTAAGTGAGTTGGGCTTCGCGTAGCAGCAGATTGCGTAGCTGCGCAAGTTCGCCTCGAGTGGGCTCGATGCGTCTGTTGGGAGGTTTGTCGGTCGTGATTCCCCAATCGCCTCTGCCGAGAAGCTCGGCGCCTAATCGAGCGCACCTGGCTCAAAGACCGTCTCCTCATATGTGACGGCATTCGGGGAGGCATTCCTGTTCTACCGCGCCGCACGCTACGATCTGCGCGGCAAGGCGCTTCTCAAGACGAACCCCAAAGAGTACATCGTCGACACCGGTTTCAGGACTTGGATGGCAGGATACAGAGTCACGGATATTGGTCGCCTGTTCGAGAATGCCGTATATTTCCAGCTACTCTACGAAGGATGGAGTGTGCATGTGGGCAAGCTCTACGGTAGGGAGGTCGACTTTGTCGCAACGAAAGATGGGCGCGTGCTCTACGTGCAGGCGACAGACGAGATGTTCGCCAGTGAGACCAGGGAACGCGAGATTGCCCCTCTGAAGGCGATACGGGACAATCATGAGAAGACTGTGGTCGTGGCAGGGTTCCTATGATACTGACATTGACGGCATTCGCATTGTGAGTGCGAGGGACTTTTTCCTTTAGAGGGAGGAAAGCGGCTAAAACGGTATGGCCGCAGCTCCCGCGGCGGGATGCGCGGGAGCTGCGGCTGGAGGTGTCGTCTCTAGTCGAACAAGCTCGGCATGTCGTCATCCTTCATGAGGGCTCCGGCGCAAGGGAGGCTCTGAGCGGTGAACTTCTCCGCGGAGACGCCTGCGCCCAGCACCTCCTCGGTGGTGCTCACGGTGGTGATGGCGCGGCCCTTCTTTGCCGTGAAGGCCTGGACGCCCTGGGTGTTTGTGGTCGTCTTGGTCTTGAGTAGCGACGTGTTGAAGTTCATCAGGCGATAGTCGCTCGAGACCAGCGCGATGTCACGGTCCTCTTTGAGCACTTGGGCGTACAGCAGCTTGGACCCGCCGTAGATGGCGTTCTTGAGGCGCTTGCGGTTGGTCTTAGTGACGTAGCCGGCAAGCGCGACGCGCACCGCGCGGCCGTTCTCGAAGATGAACAACGCGTCGGCCTTGTAATCCTCGGGATCGATGACCCAGATCACGCTCTCATCCGGATCCATCTCGAGGTCGGTTGCCAGATACGATCCCAGCTGGGCGGACTTGGTGTCCTCGAACGCCGCAACCTTGCATTTGTACACCTGGCTCTTGTTGGTGAATACCAGCAGCTCGTGCGTGTTGGCGGACGGGAACTCGATAAAGGGCTCGTCTCCGTCCTTGTATTTGAGCTCCGCGGCCTTGCGTAGAACGCGGTCCGTCATCTTCTTGAGGTAGCCCTCGCGCGAGAGCATGATGGTGACCGGGTACTCCTCGACCTCGGGCTCCAGGCTTACCTCGATGACGTCGGAGGGCTCGATGCGGCCCGTGCGACGCGGCATGACGTATTTCTTGTTGACCGCCGCCAGCTCGTCGCTGATGACTTTCTTGATGTTCTCCTCGCTCGAGAGGATCTCCTCGAGTTCGTTAATCTCGCCCTCGAGCTTCGCGATGTCCTTGGTGCGGTTGAGGATGTACTCCTCGTTGATGTTGCGCAGCTTGAGCTCGGCGACGAACTCGGCCTGGGTCTCGTCGATATCAAATCCGCGCATCAGGTTGGGGACTACCTCGGCCTCGAGTTTGGTGCCGCGGATGATGGCGATGGCCTTGTCGATGTCGAGCAAGATCGCTTCGAGACCGTGCAACAGGTGCAGGCGCTCGGACTTCTTGCCCAGGTCGAAGTTCACGCGACGGCGCGTGGATTGGACGCGCCATGCGACCCACTCGTGCAGGATCTGGCGCACGCCCATCACGCGGGGGTACCCGTCGACCAGCACGTTGAAGTTGCACGAGAACGAATCCTGCAGCGTGGTGATGCGATAGAGCTTTGCCATGAGCTTCTCGGGATCGACGCCGCGCTTCAGGTCGATGGCGATGCGCAGGCCGGAGAGGTCGGTCTCATCGCGGATGTCGGCGATCTCGCGCACCTTGCCCTCCTTGGAGAGCTTGACGATGCGGTCGATGATCACGTCGGTCTTGGTGGTATAGGGGATCTCGTAGACCTCGATGATGCGCTCTTCGGGGACCCAGCGCCAGCGCGAGCGGATCTGGAAGCTGCCCAGGCCCGTCTCGATGATGCGCTCCATCTCCTCGCGGCGGTAGATGATCTCGCCGCCGGTGGAGAAATCGGGCATGGGCATGTACTCGAGCAGGTCGCAGTCGGGATCCTCGAGGAAGTGCATGGTGGCGGTGCATACCTCGTTGAGGTTGAAGCCGCAGATGTCGGAGGCCATGGCCACGCCGATGCCCTTGTTGGCCGAGACCAGGATGTTGGGGAACGCGGTGGGCAGCAGGCGCGGCTCCTTCATGGCGCCGTCGTAGCTGTCCACGAAGTCGACCGGGTCCTTGTCGATGTCCTTGAAGATCTCGGCGCAGATGGGGGAGAGCTTGGCCTCGGTGTAACGCGAGGCGGCGTAGGTCAGGTCGCCCGAGTAGTACTTGCCGAAGTTGCCCTTGGACTCCACGAACGGCGCGAGCAGCGCCTCGTTGCCCGTGGCGAGGCGGACCATCGTTTCGTAGATGGCGCCGTCGCCGTGTGGGTTGAGCTTCATGGTCTGGCCCACGATGTTGGCGCTCTTCTGGCGCTCGCCCTTGAGCAGGCCCATCTTGTACATGGTGTAGAGCAGCTTGCGGTGCGAGGGCTTGAAGCCATCGATCTCGGGGAAGGCACGAGAGACGTTGGTGCTCATGGCGTACGGCATGTAGTTGGTCTCGAGCGTCTCCGTGATGGGCTGCGCCGTGACCTCCGAGTGCAGGCCGATGACGTTATCGGCGTTGACCTGCTTCTTCTTGTTTGGGGTGCTGGTTTTCTTCTTTGCCACGATTTCCTCTTGATGCTTCTTGGGGGGCTGTTGTGCTGTAGCGCGTGCGGGGCTGCCGGATGGTGGGCGCCCGCTCTTACTGCAGGTCAAGCTGGTCGAGATACTCCTTGCCGTGCTCGGCGATATGGCGCTTGCGGCCCGCTTCGTCGTTGCCCAGCAGCAGGTTGAACATGGTCTCCATCTTGGCGACGTCCTCGGGTTCCACCTTGATCAGGCGGCGCGTCTCGGGGTTCATGGTGGTGAGCCACATCATGTCCGGGTCGTTCTCACCAAGACCCTTGGAGCGGTTGATGGAGCACTTCTGGTCGCCGATCTCGGCTAGGATGGCGTTCTTCTCGAGTTCGGTGTAGGCGAAGTAGGTCTTCTCCTTGCAGTTGATCTCGTAGAGCGGCGACTCGGCGATGTAGACGTAGCCCTCGTCGATGAGCGTGGGCACCAGGCGGTAGAGCATCGTCAGGATGAGCGTGCGGATGTGGTAGCCGTCCACGTCGGCGTCCGTACAGATGATGACCTTGCTCCAGTTGAGGTTATCAAGATCGAAGGCACCCAGGTTCTTGATGCGCTTATCCTTGATCTCCACGCCGCAGCCCAGCACCCGCATGAGGTCCATGATGACGTCGGACTTGAAGATGCGCGGATAGTCCTCCTTCAGGCAGTTGAGGATCTTGCCGCGGACGGGCATGACGCCTTGGAACTCGGCGTCGCGCGAGGTACGGATGGCGCCCGCCGCCGAGTCGCCCTCTACGATGTAGACTTCGCGGCGGGTCTTGTCCTTGGAGCGGCAGTCGATGAATTTCTGCACGCGGTTGGCCATGTCGGTCTTCTGCTGCAGGTTGGTCTTGATGCTCTGACGGGTCTTCTCGGCGTTCTCGCGCGAGCGCTTGTTGATGAGCACCTGCTCCATAATCTTGTTGGCGGCGTCTTTGTTCTCAATCAGATAGGTTGAGAGGCGCTCCTTGAAGAACGCCGTCATGGCCTGCTGGATAAAGCGGTTGTTGATGGCCTTCTTGGTCTGGTTTTCGTAGGACGTTTGGGTGGAGAAGCAGTTGGTCACCAGCACCAGGCAGTCCTGAACGTCTTGCCACTTGATGGAGCTCTCGTTCTTGTTGTACTTGCCCTGTTGCTTGATGTAGGCGTCGATCGCGCTGGTCAGTGCGCTGCGGGCGGCCTTCTCGGGCGAGCCGCCGTTCTCGAGCCACGAGGAGTTGTGGTAGTACTCCTGCATCTGGAAGGTGCGCGAGAAGCACAGGCACGCCGTGATCTTGACGTTGTAGTCGGGCAGGTCCTCGCGGTCGCGGCCGCGGCGCTCCGCCTCGATGAAGAAGGGCTCGGTGAGGTAGTCGGCGCCCACCTTCTCGAGAACATAGTCCTCGATGCCCTTGGGATAGCAGAAATCCTCTTCGGCGAACTCGCCGTCGTCGCCCTCGATGCGTAGGCGGAAGGTCACGTTGGCGTTGACCACTGCCTGTCGGCGCATGGTCTCGCGATACCACTCGTGGGGGATGCTGATCGAGGTGAAGACCTCCAGGTCCGGGCGCCATTTGATGGTGGTGCCGGTGCGGTCCTCGTCGGTGGGCTCGATCTCGAGCGCCTTCTTCTTGGCGCCCACGACCTTGCCCTTCTTGAAGTGGAGGGAGTACTTGTTGCCGTCGCGCCAGACCGTGACGTCCATGTACTCGGAGGCGTACTGGGTCGCGCAGGAGCCCAGGCCGTTGGTGCCCAGCGAGAAGTCGTAGTCGCCGCCCTCGTTGTTGTTGTACTTGCCGCCGGCGTAGAGCTCGCAGAAGACGAGCTCCCAGTTAAAGCGCTTCTCGGAGGGGTTCCAGTCGAGCGGGCAGCCGCGGCCGTTGTCCTCGACCTGGATGGAGCCGTCGCGGAAGGAGGTGAGGGTGATGAGCTTGCCGTAGCCCTGGCGCGCCTCGTCGACCGAGTTGGACAGGATCTCGAAGGCCGCGTGCGCGCAGCCGTCGAGCCCGTCCGAGCCGAAGATGACGGCGGGGCGCAGGCGTACGCGCTCCTCGTCCTTGAGCTGACGGATGCTGTCGTTGCCATAGTTTGCGTTGTTCTTTGCCATGCTCGCTCTCTCGGTGGTTCCCTTTTGCGTCTATGTAGTCATAAATGAATACCGTAGCATAGCCCAGCTCGCATTGGGTCTCGTCCAATCGAAATCCATCGAACAAATGTTTGTGTATAGCTTCGTTCGGGGAGTTTTTGCCGAGCGAGATGATCAGAGCACGTTGGGCTTCTTTATAGAGAGGGTGCACGCATATGCACAAGAAAGCTCAAGGAGCGCTTCTGCATACTTGAGACGGATTTACGCTTCCAGTGCGTTGTATGCCTCCTCGGTGACGGGCTCGAGCCACTCGTTGGAGCAGTCCTCGCCAGGAAAGCCAAAGGCCAGGTGGCTGAACCAGCAGCCTGCCTTGGCACCGTGCCAGTGCTTGACGTTTGCGGGAATCTCCACGATGTCGCCGGGCACAAGGCTCTGGGCGGGCTTGCCCTCTTCCTGGTACCAGCCCTCGCCCTCAACGCAGATAAGAACCTGGCCGCCACCCCTCGCGGCGTGGTGGATATGCCGCTTTGGAACGGGAGGTTGGGCATCGAGCTGCTTGATCGTACCGGCGGGTCGTGCGTGTTTACGTCCGACGGCATGCGATTGCGCCAACGGGCGGAAGAGATGCTCTCGCTTGTAAAGCAAAGCGAGATGGGACTGGCGGACCGCGAGCTGGGAATCATGGGCGGCATTCGTATTGGCGTGGGGAAGCGTCGGCATTGCGATGATGCTGTCGCTTTTCATCATGCTCTGGCGTGGGCGGACCGCGTGCTTTAGTGTTGTTACCCTACGCCCTGGTTCGACATGCGAGGGGAAGATGCCCGCGCGCGGTTCGTGCAGGTCGCGCGCCCGAATGCATCGATACCTCATGTTGCGCGGCATACATGCGACCGGGAGCGCTAACGCTAGGTTCTACCTGCTGGTATGTGCTTGATGATCGCTTGATGTTCGCAAGAGGAGACTCGATGATCTTGTCGCTGGCCCCCATGGAGGGGCTTACCGGGTACATGTTCCGTAACGTGCACGCGGAATGCTTCGGCCCGCTGGACCGCTACTACACGCCGTTTCTCGCCCCGCCGCACGTGGGCTCCGGCTTTGGCAAGAAGGCGTTTAAAGAGATCGACCCCCAGAACAACCAGGGGCTCAACGTGGTACCCCAGCTGCTCACCAGAAACGCGGACGAATTTGTGTGGGCGGCGCAGGTGCTCTCCGAGTTGGGTTACGCGGAGGTCAACCTCAACCTGGGCTGTCCGTCGGGAACGGTGGTGGCCAAGGGCCGCGGATCGGGCTTTCTACGCGACCCTGGCGAGCTGGAGGAATTCTTGCAAGACGTGTGCGAGCGCTCGCCCATAGCCGTCTCCGTTAAAACCAGGTTGGGGCTCGTTGAAGACCGTGAGTACCGGCAGATCCTCGATCTGTACTGCCGCTTGCCCCTGGCAGAGCTCATCGTCCACCCGCGCGTGCAAAAGGACCGCTACCAGGGAACTCCTCGGCAAGAGGCCTATGGCGAGACGCTGCACCGCGCGCCTTTCGCCGTGGCGTACAACGGCGACGTCTTTAGCGTGGACGAGTATAGCGCCCTGTGCGCGGCGTATCCGCGGACGCGCCACGTGATGCTGGGACGCGGGCTGTTGGCAAACCCCGCCCTGGCGCGCATGGTGCGCGGCGGCGCGCCCGCTACGGCGGCGGAGCTCAAGCGCTTTCATGACAAGTTGTTCTCAGCGTATTTGGACGAGATGGGCGGCAACGCGGTTTTTCGCATGAAGGAGTGGTGGTTCTACGCCAAGTTCGCGTTCGCCGACCCGCTGGCGGTGCATCGCGCGGTGCGCAAGGTCCGCCGCGTGGACGAGTACGAGCATGCGGTGGCGGGGGTCTTCAGCAGGGAAGCCTTCGCAGCCGTGCCGGTGTTTAGGGCGTAGGGCGCACGGTCAGCATCGGGCGGCGCCGGGCGGTGTGAGGCCGCGCTGCCCGCGCCGGGCGTGAACGCTTACACGTGGCTAAGCGCTTCCTTACAATGCGCCGGGTGCGCAGGGGTTCCCGGCGAGTCGCACGGCCCCCTGACGTGTCGCCTTGCCGTTTGGCACGGCATTTCAACCGCTTGGGCATGGGGTTACGCAGGCATGACAATCCGATGTCACTTGTCGCTTAAAGTAGGCAAGGATTGCATTCGCCAACCATTTGAGGAAGGACTGCGCATGAGTAAGCCGATTGTTCGGAGGACCCTGTTCTCGCTGGGTGCCGCGGCACTGATCGCCGGTGCCGTGACGGTGGCGCCCGCGGGAGCCTACGCTGCCGGGGTGGCCGGCGCTGACGGCGCGTCAAAAGACGGCGCTGTTTCCATTGTCTTTACCAACGACGTTCACTGCGCTATCGACCAGCAGGTTGATAAGGACGGCAACGTGACCGGCATTGGCTATGCCGGCGTCGCGGCGTATGCCAACGCGCAAAAGGGCCTGTACGGCGCGGGCAACGTGACCCTGGTCGACGCGGGCGACGCTATCCAGGGCGGTCCCGTGGGAACGCTCACCAAGGGCGCGGCGCTGGTCCAGATCATGAACGCCGTGGGATACGATTACGCAATCCCCGGCAACCATGAGTTCGACTACGGCATGGACCAGTTCAACGCGCTGGTAAAGCAGGCGGGCGCCACGTACCTCTCTTGCAACTTCACCAAGCTTAACGCTGACGGTTCCAAGGCAAGCGTGTTCGCGCCCTTCGCCATCGAGGTTTACAAGGATGCAGACGTCGCCGCAGATGACGCGGACGGCGTGCTCAAGGTCGCTTACGTGGGCATTTCCACTCCCGAGACGCTCACCAAGTCCTCGCCCGCAAACTTCCAGGACGCTGCCGGCAACTACATCTACGGCTTCTGCCAAGATGAAACCGGCGAGGCCCTGTACGCCGCGGTGCAGAGCGCTGTGGACGAGGCTCGCGCCCAGGGTGCCGATTACGTGGTAGCCGTGGGCCATCTTGGTATCGAGGGCACAACCTCGCGCTGGACCAGCGAGGCCGTTATCAAGCACACCGCCGGCATCGACGCCTTGATCGACGGTCACTCGCATGAGGCCTATGACAAGACGGTTGGTTCCGAGGTCGCGGCGGGTGCCATCCAGACGCTTGCCAACAGCGATGGCGACAAGGTGGTGCTGGTGCAAACCGGTACCAAGCTTGCCAACGTGGGCAACCTGGTGATCGATGCGGACGAGGCAGACGGCCAGGACATTACCGCGCAGCTGGTCCCGGCGTCTGAGTGCAAGGACGAGGACGCCGCGGTCAAGAAGGTCGTCGACCAGGTGAACGGCGAGCTTGCCGACGTCCTCAACAAGGTTGTGGGCAAGACCGACGTGGCCCTTACCATTGTGGACGCCGACGGCGTGCGCCAGGTTCGCCACCATGAGACCAATATGGGCGACCTGGTCGCGGACGCTTACCGCGCCGCGGTTGGCGCCGACATCGCGCTGGCGAACGGCGGCGGCGTGCGTGCATCCATCGCTGCCGGCGACATTACCAACAACGACCTGCTCTCCGTTCAGCCTTACGGCAACGAGCTATGCCTGATCGAGGCTACTGGCCAGGAGATTCTGGATGCGCTCGAGATGGGTGCTTCCAACGCGCCGGAGGAGTTTGGCGGCTTTTTGCAGGTGTCCGGCCTTAGCTACAAGATCGACGCCTCCATCCCCTCGTCCGTAAAGACGGATGAGAACGGCAACTTTGTCAGCGTGGACGGAGAGCGCCGCGTGTTCGATGTCAAGGTGGGCGGCCAGGCGATCGACGCCACCAAGACGTACAAGGTCGCATCCCACGGATACATGCTGCTTGAAGGCGGCGACGGCCTCGCCATGTTCAAGGACAACAAGGTGCTGCAGGAGAACGTGATCCTGGATAACCAGGCGCTTATCAACTACATCACCAACGACCTCAAGGGCGTAGTGGGCGAGCGCTATGCCAACGCCACCGGCGAGGGCCGCATCACGTACGCGACCAAGCCTGGCACTGGCTTTAAGGACGTTGCCGCCACCGATTGGTTCGCCGGCGTGGTGGGCCAGGCGGTCGACGCCGAGCTGATGAAGGGGTATTCGGACGATTCGGGCGCTTCCACCGGCTTCTTTGGGCCTTATGACAACATGACGCGCGCGCAGGTTGTGACGGTGCTCTATCGCATTTCCGGCGATGCGACGTCGGGCGAGAAACCGGGCGCCAACAAGACGCCGTTTACCGATGTTGAAGATGGGGCCTACTACATCAACGCGCTCAACTGGGCGTATGAGAACGGACTTACCAGCGGATATACCAAGGCGAACGGCGAGATGGCCAACCTGTTTGGCCCCCACGACACGGTGACGCGCGAGCAGCTTGTCACGTTGGTGTGGCGCGCTGCCGGGGCGCCCGTAGCGACCAGCGACGATGCTTACCGTTCTTGCAAGGACGCCGGCAAGGAGTCCGTCTTCGCCGTCGACGCTCTTAAATGGGCTGCCTCCAAGGGTATTCTGACCGGTTCGGTCGAGGCGGATGGATCCTACCTCAAGCCCACGGCTTCCACCTTGCGCTGCGAGGGTGCGAAGGTGTTTGTGCTCGCCAAGGACCTCATCAAGGATGGCGTTAAGTAATCGGTTACGGTGACCATCTTAGGGTGATCCTGGTCAAGCGGACGCAAACCATCCGTAGGCCGTAATCGTCCAAAAACAAGGGCGCTCCCGCCGTCGCATGCGGGAGCGCCCTTTCTGCAACGGTTAGCTGCGCAAAGAAGGAGCGCTGGCTGTGGGGCTGGCATCGTTGCGCCTGCGCCTGCGAACGGTCCATATGCCAATGAACGCCATGGCGCCGCAGCCTACCAGCGTGAGGAGAAGGCCGGCGGTGAAGCCGGGAGAGCGGTAGGTGAGCTCGATGGTGTGGCTGCCGGTAGAGACGGGGATGGAGCTCATGCCTTTGTCGAACGCGGGCGATATAGGAGCCTCGCTGCCGTCCACGCGGGCTTGCCAGCCTTTGTCGTAGGGTATGGAGAGCAGCAGGGTGGTGTCGCGCGCGGCCGTGTATATGCCACAGACGTGGCCGTCTTCAAACACGTTGGGGACAAACTGTGCCTGCGAAAGGCTGTCATGGATGCGGGTGAACTCGTCCATATTAAGCGCGTAGAACAAGCAGCCCGTGCCAGCGGGGACGGCGCCGCCCTCATAGAACGGGTCGATGTTTACGGTATGGGTTGTGGCGCTCTCCACAATCTGGCTGTTGACCTCGCGCACGTTGTTGGAGAAACGCCAGCCTTCCTTTATGAGGGGGCCTCCGTCGACACTGAATGAGACGGGGGAGTAGCTTCCCGCGTTTTCGCCGCGTACCACATAGGCATAGCCAATGCTGTTGGCCGGAACATCGACGGTCCAGCTTAGGCGTCCGTCTGCATCGTGTTGCGTGGCATCGATTTTTTGGTAGAGCTCAACCGTGGAGCCCGTGATTGCTGAGAACAGAGCGTTTTGGCGCTCGAATGGATTGCCCCCATTGGGGATGGCGAGGCTGTAGTTTGCATCGACGCTTATGCCTAGGGAAAGCGCGTATGGGTTGTACGAAATGGAGGCGCCGTTACTTGGGGTTTCGATGCCAGTCGCGCGGTATCCTGCGGGCGTTCCCCAGGTGCCGACGTAGCGCACGCCAAGCAAGCTATCCATTGCCAGCACGGGTGAAGCGTAGACGGTTGAGAACTCCCCCACGCTGCTATACCCCATGCTGTTGAGGAACCGTATGGCGGCAGGGGAGTTTGCGGACGAATAGGACGAGAGCTGGTTGAAGCCGTGCGAGATGCCCTCGTTGAACGAGGCGCCGATTCTGTTGTACGTCTTGTCGAAGCGGTAGAAGGGGTCCGTGTCCGCTTGCTTGATTTGAACGAGCTGCACGTCAGCCTCTTCAACGTAGGCGTTATGTTGCTCCTGCGTGTAGTTGTAATAGATCTTTTCCCATGCGGAGTGGGCGTTGAGCCCCAAATCGACGCAGGCGAACAAAAGAAGGGCGGTCAGCGCTGCGTTCTTTGCAATGGGCGACACTAGGCGACGAGCCGTTTCTTCCTCCGATTTTTCTGCTGTCGCGCGTGCGTATAGGTAATGCGCTGCGGTCCAGATGAGCAGGAAGGTGAACAGGAAGGCGGTTCTAGAATAAAACCCGTTTGGAACTCGCATGCCGCACCATACAAACTGGAGAGCGCCAAAAATGCTCGATGCAGCCATGAACGCGAGGCATGCGAATGAGAGGAGCCTGAATTTACAATCGACCTTTGGGGTGAGAAAGAAGCAGGCGGAAAGCACGAGTGGAATAATGCCTGCAAAGAATTGCGGTACCGCGTCCGGTGCCCATTGCGAGGGAAGAAAGCCAAGCAGGATTGCGTGGGGCGTGGTGGCAAGGGGGGAAATCTGGGAAGAGCCAGAGCCTCCCAGCATGGCGAGTACGGTTGGAACGAATGTCCAGGAGGAGAGCAAAAGGCCAAGAACGATGGCGAATGTGAAGCGCCCCACCCTGCCGGCGACCCAGCGGGCGGAGACGCGCACGCCGGACGTTATGTGATCCGCCAGCTCAAAGAGGACGAACAGACAGAGGAACAATAGCGTGATGTAGGCCATGTACCAGCAGGTGATCACGTCAATGGCGACTATTGCGGCGAGGGGCGCAAATGAGCCGCCTATGATGAGCCTATGGCAGCACCAGGCGGCGAGCGGCAGGATGATGAGCGCGTCGAGCCAAAGCGGGTTGCGCAGGTTGGTTACCGTCCAGGTCGACCAGGTGTAGCAAAGCCCAAGCGTGAGCGCCCACGCAGGGGAGAGGGAGAACCTCTTTTTGAGATACCAGGTCATGGCGAGCTGCATGCATCCTAGCTTGAGCGCGACGATGACGTAAATGGCAAGGGTGAGATGGTTTTGGTCGAACAACAGGGTCACCAGGTTAAACGGACTGGCGAGGTAGTAGCTGTAAAGCCCCCAGGTATTGGATCCCATGCCTTGGGCAAAGGAGTAAAAGATGCTTCCCTGTCCGCACAACAAGCTTCTGTACCAGGTAAAGAAGTCGATATATTGATATCTAAGATCGTCCGCCAAAAAGGATTGGGCACCAAAGGGATACGTACCCGCCCAGACGGATTGCACGGCAAGCATGGCGATGGGCAGGGTGAAGCAGACGGCCCAAAATAAAAGAGTTCTGCAACCATTCTTATTCATCGATGTTGCTCTCCCTCACAATGTAAAGGGGGCGGTGCTTGGTCTCAAGGTAGGTCTTGGCAAGATATTGGCCCATGATGCCAAGACAGAGGAGCTGAATGCCCCCGATGAAGATGATGATGCAGGCGAGTGACGGCCAGCCTTGGACGGCATCGCCGAACAGCAGTGCGCGAAAGAAGATAAAGATGAGGGCGATGAACGCGACGATGCAGAAAATCGTTCCCATAACAGAGGCGATCGAGAGCGGGACGGTAGAGAAGGCGACGATTCCATCGATTGAGTAAAGCAAAAGGGAGAAGAAGCTCCACTTGGTTTCTCCGGCGACGCGGTTCACGTTGACGTAGGGCAGCCACTTTGTTTTGAAACCAACCCAGCCGTATATGCCCTTGGAAAAACGGTTGTACTCTGGCATGGATAGAATTGCATCAACCATGGACCGGCGCATAAGGCGAAAGTCTCGTGCGCCGTCGACAATCTCTGTTTTGGAGATGCGGTTGACGAGGCGGTAGAACATCCGGGCGAAAAATGATCGGATGGGCGGTTCGCCTTGGCGCGTGGTGCGTCGCGTGGCGACGTTGTCATAGTCTTCCGTTTGGAGAATCTCATACATCTGCGGCAAGAGGGATGGGGGATCTTGCATGTCCGCATCCATGGTGGCGACGTAATCGCCCGTGGCGTGCTGCAATCCTGCGAGAAGGCCTGCTTCCTTGCCAAAGTTGCGCGAGAAGGAGATCCATTTGATGGCAAGGGGATCGTGCGCGCTCGCTTGCTCTTTCATAACGTCAAGCGTCCGGTCCGTTGATCCGTCGTCGACAAGGATAACCTCGAAGGCGAGGGAATGCTCGACTTCCATCTTTTTCGCTACGCTTGAAAGCTCCTTGAGAAAGAGCGGCAGGCTCTCTTCCTCGTTGAAGCATGGAACAACAACGGATAGAGTTTGCTGTGCGTCCAATGTGATACCCCCGAGTCACTGCGCGAGGCGATAGCGCTTTTATTTGCTGGTTTTTCGATCATTTAAGTATAGGCCTTGGCGTTTCGATTTGGCTAAACTGGCCATATACCGCCGCATGTAAGCTCGGGCGTCTCGGTTGCATGGGCGGGATACAATAAATGGGTTGCAAAACCGCCGCGGGCAGCCGTGGCCTGCATAGATAGGAGCGCCCATGTCCCAGGCCGTGATAGGTCTTGTCGCCCACGTCGATGCGGGCAAGACCACGTTGGCGGAGGCCCTTCTGTACCGCGCGGGCGCCATTCGCCGGCAGGGGCGCGTGGACAAGGGCGATGCGCACCTCGACACGGACGCCATGGAACGCGAGCGCGGTATCACGATTTTTTCGAAGCAGACCTCGCTGGATTGGGCGGGTGCGCACGTAATGCTGCTCGACACGCCGGGCCACGTCGACTTCTCCGCAGAGGCGGAGCGCACGCTGCAGGCACTGGACTACGCGGTGCTTATTGTGGGGGCCAACGACGGGGTGGAGGGCCATACCGAGACCCTGTGGAGCCTGCTCGCCAGATATAACGTTCCTACCTTTGTTTTTGTAAACAAGCTCGATCTTGCCGCGGACGGCCTCGGTCCCGTTATGGACGAGATGCATCGCCGCCTGTCACCTTCGGTTGTGGACGGCGACGCGTTGTCGGCGCTGGTCGCTTCAGCTGGCGGGGCGGGGGAGGGCGCTGCCGCGCTTTTAGAAGACGTCGCGGCGACCGATGAAGACGCGTTGGATGAGTATCTGGAGAGCGGCTTTCTGTCTGCCGAGACGATTCGTCGGCTTATCGTCCAAAGAAAGGTCTTTCCGTGCTTTGCGGGATCCGCGTTGCGCATGGAAGGTATCGAGGAGTTTTTGGACGGCGTGGTCGCGCTGGTGCAGGAGAAGACGTGGCCGGATGAGTTCGCCGCGCGCGTGTACCGAGTGAGTCGCGGGGCGCATGACGAGCGCCTGGCCTGGGTCAAGGTTACCGGCGGCGTGCTGCGTGCCAAGGAGCAGTTGAGCGGCTTTGACCGCGGTGCGACATGGAACGAGAAGGTCGACCAGGTGCGCATCTATGATGCCGACTCGTTTGAGATCGCGCGCGAGGTGCCGGCCGGGCGGGTGTGCGCGGTGACCGGATTGTCCCAGGTGCTGCCGGGGAGCGCTTTGGGCGCGGAGGCGCGTCTGGCCGAGCCCGCTCTGGTGCCCGTGCTCTCCTATAGCGTGGGCGCGGCGGGTGCGGACGCTACCACGCTGGTGCAGGCGCTGCGAGAGCTTGCGGACGAGGATCCCCTGCTGGGCGTTGCGTGGCACGAGCAGCTGCAAGAGGTGCACGTGCAGCTTATGGGAGAGGTTCAGCGCGAGGTGGTGGCGCGTCAGCTGTTGGATCGCTTTGGGCTCGAGGTGACCTTTGGCGCCGGAGGCATCCTGTATCGCGAGACCGTGACCGCACCGGTGCGCGGGGTGGGTCATTTTGAGCCGCTGCGCCATTACGCGGAGGTTCAGTTGCTGGTGGAGCCGGCGGAGCGCGGAGCGGGCGTTGAGGCGGGTACCCGCGCCCTCGAGGATGACCTGGACCGCAACTGGCAGCGGCTCATCCTTACCCACGTGCTAGAGCGCGAACACCCCGGTGTGCTGACCGGTGCTCCGTTGACGGATGTACGCATCACCTTGCTGGGCGGTCGTGCGCATCTGAAACATACCGAGGGCGGCGATTTTAGGCAGGCAACCTACCGCGCTATTCGTCAGGCGCTGATGACGGCACGTGAGCAGGGGGCTTGCCAGCTGTTGGAACCGTGGTACCGCTTTAGACTGGGCGTTCCGGCGGACAAGGTGGGTCGCGCGCTTGCTGACTTGCAACGTATGGGTGCCGATTTCGATGCGCCGGTCGCCGAGGGTGATCGCGCGGAGATTGCTGGCTCGGCGCCGGCTTCTGAGATCGGTTCCTACGCGCTGGAGGTGAGCGCGTACTCGGGAGGTCGCGGAAGGTTGTTTTTGGAGTATGCGGGCTACCGGCCCTGCCATAACGCCGAGCAGGTTATCGCTGACGCCGCCTACGATCCCGTGGCGGATCTTGCCAACACGCCCGACTCCGTCTTTTGCAGCCACGGCGCGGGTTACAACGTGGCGTGGGATCAGGTGCCCGCGCAAGCGCACGTCGCGATCGACTTTGATCGGCTGCACCCGTGGCGAAAGGCGGATGCGAGTTTCTTTGCAGGGTGAGACACGGCGAGTATCAGGCGATTCTCATGGAAAAGCGGCTGTGAAAACGGGTCCTGAATAGTGCGCCTGCGCAGTTCTGAAGGATAATTGCATCGTTTTTAGAAAAGTGCGTGTATACCTGTTTGGCAAGTTGGCTCTACCGATAGATTCTTCGGAGCTGTGCGGCTGTCTACTTGGGGAAAATCAAAATCGATGCAATTATCCTTTAGAATTGCGCGTGGTTTCCCGGAATGAGTCGCACGTGGGCGTCTGGCAAGCAGGGAAGAACGCAAGAAAAGTCCGTTGCAGTCTCGAAGCACGCTTTGAAACAGGAGGGGCCACCATGAAGCCCATCGCGCATATTCATACAGATTTGCCGCAGAAGTTCGGCATTCCCCGCAACAGCTTTCTTGCTCCCCATCTGCAGGGACGCATCGTTTTCGAGCCGGAGTTCGCGCTGGACGCGGCGGTGGAGGGGCTCGATGAGTTCTCGCATCTATGGTTGCTTTGGGAGTTCCAAAACGGCACGCCGGGCGGGGCCGCGGCAGATATCGCCGCAGACCTAGCGACTAAGGATAAGAGCGGTGCTACGTCCAAGTGGGCACCTTCCGTGCGTCCGCCGCGCTTGGGCGGTGTCGAGAGGCGCGGCGTCTTCGCTACGCGAAGCCCGTTCCGTCCCAATCCTATAGGTCTTACCTGCGTAAAGCTTGATCATGTGGAATTGACGCCGCAGGGTCCCGTGATCCATGTGCTTGCGGCGGACCTGCGTGACGGTACGCCCATTTATGACATCAAGCCCTACATTCCCTTTGCGGACTGCCATCCGGAGGCCACGGGAGGATGGATCGAGGACGCACCCTGGCATGAGCTTGAAGTCGATTTTCCCGATCAGCTGCGCGCGCGTTTTGTAGCGCTTGCGGAGGCATCTAAGCTCGAAGGTCTTATCGAGGTTCTGCGCCAGGATCCGCGCCGTGCCGGAAGCAAGCATGAGCCCGATCGCGTCTATCATCTGGCATATGCCGGGCTTGATGTCGCGTTCACAGTGGATCGAGACGTGCTGCTCGTGGTTGCGGTTGACTAACGTCTCAGCGCGTCTGCAATCTTTTGGGCGACAAACTGCGATCCAGCGGGCGAGGGGTGCACGCCGTCGGCTGCGTAAAACCAATCGGCGTCCTCCATCTGCGTCACGGCTTTTGCCATGTCGACAAAGATGGCGCCATGGGCAGCGGCGCGCAGGGACCCCTCATGCATGAGCTGGCCCATCTGCGCGGCGCTCATGCTCAGCTTCTTCAGTTTGGCCGAGCCCTCTTGGTATCCCCAGGTTCCGTAGAGCACGGGCGTCGCGTTGTGGTCGCGTGCCAGCTCGCACATTTTGGCCACCGCTCGCTCGTGGGCAGATGGGTTGGTTGCGGGCAGATGGCTCATATCCTGAGCGATCACGTAGCCAAAGCATCCGTGTCCTGCCTGCGTTCCATTGCCGTCCAGCGCTTGCAGAACGCGCGATCCCGTTTTGGTGAGAGGGTTGGAGAACTCTGCGAGCCGAGCGCCCCCACGGGTGATGGCGACTATCTGCGCATCAAGGAGTTTTGCGAGCATGGTTGGCATGGCGTTTGCCGCGGTGAGGCTGTTGCCCACCATAAGTATTGAGAGACTCATGGGACTCCTTCTTTGGGATGCGGATTAGGCAATGAAGAGGCTCGGTGCAAGCAGGGTGGCGGTCCATGCGAGTATACAGGCGATGGCCACCGCCGTCGCAAGGGAGAGGACCAGGGCGTTGTACGGGTCCTTCACTCCATCGCGGGCGATTTGGTCGGCGAGGCACTCGTCCAAGGGATCGACTGAGCGGCGGTTCTCCTTATCGAGCGCCCTCAGCACTCCTGCGGCGGATTGCGCGGTGGCAGCACGCCCCAGTCCGCGCATGGTTAGGACTATGAACATGGTCGCGCAGATCGCTCCCAGGCAAAGCTGGGCCACGCTGCCAACCATGGGACGAGCCGTCAGGCCAACCGTGATAAGGGCGCACGCGCTCGTTGCGGTGACTGCTGCGAGTAGGATGGTTCGACCGTGGGAGGCGCGCGCTTCCGCTTGAACCATGTCGCGCATCTCGTCCGCATCGCCTAAGACCAAGTCGTCGATGGTTACACCAAAAATCTGGGACAGGATGAGGAGGGACTGGGCATCGGGTAGCGTCCGCCCCGTTTCCCAGTGCGACAGGGTGGGTCTGGACACCAGCGCCCTCTGTGCGAGCTCTTCTTGAGAAAGTCCCATTTTCGCCCTGTGTTCGCGAATGCGCTCGCCAACGTTCATACGGCCCGTCCTTTCGCCCGATTGTCCTGATGGTATGCCTTCCAGCATGGACAATGGGGGCCATCTTGTCAGTAAAAATATGTAACATGCTAATCTACCTGCTAGTTTAATGCTAATAACAAATGATACAAATCGGTATTCGCGCCGGCGGTATTTTGAGGCTGTGTGCCCGTGCGCCGCTATGTTTCGCCTATGCATGGTTCGCGCGGGCGCCCCCTGGGAGCCATCCTAAAACCACATTCCAATCCACGTGCCGGCGGGTCCAAGGTGCTCGGTGGCGTATCGTGCGTTTGAGAAATGACTCCTTACCGGGGGCGATTCGGCCCATCCTGTTGTGAGCGGGGACCTACGTAGCAGAAAGGATTGGAAACATGGGTAATGGGGGCAAGCGCAAGATGATGCTCGCGGCAACGGTTGCGGCGCTGGCGATTGGCGTCGCGCCCGCGATCGCGGACGCTCAGCCTGCGAGCAGCGTGGTTGCCGGCAGCGTCACCCTGGGCGGAGCGGGCAAGGCCGCGTATGCCAAGACGGACCCTGCCGGATCGGTGGCGTTGGGAGGTGGCGAGGGCGACTACAACCTCAAGTTCCAAGACGGCACGCTGTATCTCAACCATGCCACGGTATCGTGTATCGTCGGCGAGGGAATCCTGGGCGGTGGCGACCTACGCATCATGCTGAACGGGGACAGCTCGGTTACGTCCCAGGGCGCGAACGGAATCGAAGTCGACGGTTCGCTGTGGATAGGGGGTGCGGGCTCGCTTGAAGTCGAAAGCGGCATGGATCGTCCTGCGCATGATGGCAACGACGAGTGCGATGGCATCTACGCTACGGGCGACGTGGTGATCGACGGCGTTTCCGTCAAGGCGAGCGGTCTGGATCAGGGCGAGGGCGAAGCCAAGTACGGCGTCGGCATCTACAGCGAAGAGGGCGACGTGGTGATCAAGGGCGCGAAGGCGGATGTCGAGGCTCGCGGCGGCCGCGCGGCGGAGGTGAGCGCCGGCATCAGCGCCAACGCCGGCGCCGTGAAGATAGAAGACGGCACGGTGGTGGCTACCGCTGGGAACACAGATGCAGGTAAGGGGAGCATAAGCAGTGGCATCCACGCCGCCCATGACATCAGCGTCGACGCTGCAAGGCTCACGGCGACCGCTGGCGAAGCGGCGAGCAGCGCTGGTATGGGCAGCGCGTTCGGCTCCATCACTGTGGCGGGAGATTTCGTCGTGAGCGCCTCGTCGTCCGCTAAAGAGGGTGTGGGCATCTCGGCGGTGAGCGCTTCGGTCGTCGGCGGCAAACTGCTCGCGTCCGGAAACTTTGAAGCGGCCCGCTGCCCCAAGGGATTTACGGTGGCGCCGGATGCGGGCGAGGTTATGAGCGTTGCCACCGCGGACGGCGTGAAGGCGTTGCCTTCGGATGTCGATGATCTTGATGGGGTGAACCTCGAGACCGTGGGAGGAGCCCCCTATACCAAGGAGGGCGAGCTTCCCGTCGATGCCCTGCGGGCAAACGTGCTGTACACGACCGAAAAGAAGCCCGTTGATGCGGCGGGCTCCGCGCGGTACGAAGATAGCGAGAAGTCTGAAAGCCCGGCAAAGACGGACGGGGCTGCTAGGGACGATGCGATGAAGGAGGACGCCGCCAAGAAGGACGCCGCCGCAGCCGAGAAGGACGTTGAGGGCACGGTCGAGAAGGTGGGCGAAGACGTCGAGGAGGCGCTTGGAGACAGCGAGGCGAATGCTGCCCGGAAGCCCCAGGTTGCCAAGGCGAAGGACGCGTCCGCCCCTTCCAAGGCGGAGGCAGCGGGGCGCAAAGGCTCCATTGCGTCGCACCTCCCCCAGACAGGTGACGCCAACCTTACGCCTCCCCTTGTATTTGCCGGAATCATCGGAGTCGCGCTTCTTGGCGCCGGTATCGCCTTGTTGTTCGATAAGCGCAAGTAGGGCTACACTGCAGCAAGGAATAGATTTACTGCGGCAAGGGAGTTGACCCGTTATGGACCTGCGCGAGGAAATCGAGCTTTACACGCCTTTCAACGCGCAGGAGGAGGCGGACCGTCATGTGATGCTGCGTGCGCTCGACTGCGGCTCCACGTGCTTCGAGCGCACGGCTCCCGCCCACATGACGTGTTCCATCTGGACCATCGACCCGACGGCTCGCCAAACCCTGCTGGTTTACCACAACATCTATAACTCATGGAGCTGGATCGGGGGCCATGCGGACGGCGAACGCGACCTTGCAGCCGTCGCCCTTCGCGAGCTGCGGGAAGAGACGGGCGTTACGGGCGCGTGCCTGATTGAGTGCGGGCCCGGCGCCATCTTCTCGCTCGAGGTCCTTCCCGTCGCCGGCCATGAGAAGCGCGGGCGCTACGAAAGTTCGCACACCCATCTTAACGTTACCTATCTGGCGGTTGCGGACCCGGCGGAGCCTTTGCGCATTTGTGCGGACGAGAACTCCGCGGTGCGTTGGGTGCCTATGGAAGACGCCATCGCCCTTTCGAACGAGCCTTGGATTCGCGAGCGCATCTACCGCAAGCTTATCGATAAGCTCCGGCAACATGCAGATTGGGTAGCATAGACTCAATGGACCAGCTAGGTTTCCAGTTTGGCCTATCGGTCGGCTGATGGCGGGGACGGAGCGCGCATGGACGAGAAGCGGAGCCTGGGCGAGGAGATTGGCCGTCGCTCTTTTGGGGTTATGTGGATGGACGAGGAGGAGCGTCTTATGCAGGAGCTGGATGATGCTCGCAACGCCGCCGGCTCCTCGTCCGCAAATCGAAGGCGCGCCAAGGGAGCCGGCAGCTATGGCGGAGCCGATACCCCCGGCGGCGCGCTAGTGGTTGCCATTCTGCTGTTTGTAGTTGCCGCGGTGATAATCAACTTCTTTGTAGGGGAGTAGCCATGATGGTTTCGTCCGAGTCTTATATCGCTCAATTTGAGGATACTCCTTATAGCGAGCTCATTAGGGCCCGCGCAGAGCTTGTGGCAGAGCTCGCAGAACTCGAGAACCACTTCGAGTGTGGCTCGCAGGAGTGGCCGAGCATCGCCGTTTCCCCTTCTGAGGACACTCGCTACAAGACGGGGCTTGAATACCTTGCTGTTTTAATCGACCTTATGATCGAGCGCGCTCCCGAGCTAACCGGGGAGGAATTTGCTGCGCACGAGGACGATAACAAGGAAAAGGGCGATTAGCCTAAGGGCTGCGCGTGGCTGGGGCTGTCAGTTGGGTATCGATCCCGTTTGGCTTGGACCGTCGCGCGGTTTGCAACGCCCGGCGTTCAATCTTTTCTAGATAAGGTTTGATAAGGGTCAGCATCCCTCATTCTCGATACGTCTCCATAGTTCAACAGATATGGGCGTTCACCATGGCGCTGTTCACGGTTCGCGTGACGGATGAGCGCGCAAGGCCATTGCATGCCGTGCGCGGTGGGATAATTCGTCCTAAGAATGACGAGAGGGGTGTGCCATGGTGTTTGAGGATGCGGCCAGAAAGGCGCTGGCGTTTCGTGATGAGAGGGACTGGGCGCAGTTCCATAACCCTAAGGACCTAGCGATCTCTATTAGCTTGGAAGCGGCGGAGTTGCTGGAAACGTTCCAGTGGTCGGGGACGGATCTTGAGGTTGCCAAGAAGCGAGAGGCGATGGTAGAGGAGCTTGCCGACGTTGCTATCTACTGCATCTTTCTTGCCAGCGAGCTGGGCGTGGACCTGGCCGATGCCGTAAGCGCTAAAATCGATGCTAATGCAGTGAAATATCCCGTCGATAAGGCGTGCGGCAATTCAAAGAAGTACACGGAGCTGTAACCATGATTATCTACAGTGGTAGCAAGGCCGACTTTATGGTTCAGGTCGAGGAAGACACCATCGCCTATACCATTCGTGACAATATCTTGGAGAAGATGCACCGCAAGACGCCCGACGCCGAGTTCAGGTCATGGGTGAATTCGCTTGAGTACATGTACAAGGTGCTTAACGATGACGGGATTCCGCGGAATTCTGGCATAGCGATCGAATACAACCTGCCCAACACCGCCAAGCGCGTGGACTTTCTTGTTTCGGGCTACGACGCTAAACGCGCGGCCAATGTGGTGATTATCGAGCTGAAACAGTGGGAGAAGCTGAACAAGGTCGAGGGCCTCGACGCGCTGGTGGAAACGTTCACGGGTGGCAGGGAGCGCCGCGTGGTCCATCCTTCTTACCAAGCCTGGAGCTATGCGGAGATGATCAGGGACTACAACGAATACGCTCAGATAGCCGGCGTGAACCTGTGGCCCTGCGCCTATCTGCATAACTATATGCGCGTGCAGGATGACCCGTTGGACGATCCCATCTACAAGGATTATCTGGACGAAGCCCCCGCGTTTGCCAAGGGCGACGTGAGGAAGCTACGCGAGTTCATTAAGCGCGTGGTGGAGACTGGCGATGACAGCGAAATCCTCTACGAGATCGATAACGGCCGCATCAAACCATCGAAGAGTCTTCAGGACGCTATTGTGGGAATGCTTGAGAGCAATCCCGAGTTCAACCTGATCGACGACCAGAAGGTTGTGTTCGAGCGCATCATGGAGCTTTCTCGCCAATGCGAGCGGGACGGAAAGAAGCGCGTGCTTATTGCGACCGGTGGCCCCGGAACTGGCAAGACGGTTATCGCGATGAATCTGCTTGCTCGCCTTACCCAAGAAGGCGTCTTTGTTCAGTATTGTTCGAAGAACAGCGCGCCCCGTACGGTCTACGCCAAGAAACTCAAGGGGCACAGGACAAAAAGCAGCATCGATAACATGTTCAAGGGCTCCGGTGCCTATGTGGATGCGCCCAGGAACGCCGTGGGAGTTGTGCTGGCCGACGAGGCGCATCGTCTGAACGAAAAGTCGGGGCTGTACGGCAACCAGGGCATCAACCAGATACATGAAATCATCCATGCCGCTAGGCTGAGCGTGTTCTTTATCGACGAATGCCAACGCGTGACCGTGAAGGATATCGGCAGCGTTGGGGAGATTAAGCGCTGGGCCGCCGTTAACGGGGCGGAAGTGTATGAAGAGGGGCTTTCCTCGCAGTTTCGCTGCAACGGCTCCGATGGGTATCTCGCATGGCTGGACGATGTTCTGGAGATTCGCGAGACGGCGAATTACGATATCGAGGGCATCGACTACGACTTCGAGGTGCTTGATTCTCCCGATGAAATGAGGCAAAAGGTAATCGAGCGCAACCAGGGTTCAAATAAGTCGCGCATTTTGGCGGGATACTGCTGGAACTGGCCGCGCGCGGGTCGCGCCGATACAAACACCCATGAGATCACAATAGGAGACTTCGAGATAAGCTGGAACCTGGATGGGGGAGAGGCGTTCGCGCTTAGCCCAACGTCCATCAACGAGGCGGGGTGCATCCACACAACGCAGGGCCTTGAGTTTGAGTACGTCGGCGTGATCATAGGTGACGACCTACGCTATGAGGGTGACCATGTGGTGACCGACTATACAAAGCGCGCGGGAACGGACCAGTCGATCAAGGGCTTGAAAAAGATGGAGCGCGAAGATCCAAAACATGCGCTCAAGCTTGCTGATGAGATTATTAAGAACACATATCGCACGCTGATGACGCGCGGCATGAAGGGCTGCTATGTGTACGCCACGGATCCAAATCTGCGCAGCTACTTGAAGGAGCGTTCGGCAGCGTACGCTTAGGGCGGACCGGTTTAGCGAGTGACGGTAGCTGGATCTTGAGAATGTATGGGAGCGCATGTGACCTCGCCGTTTGATCATTACCTCTACGTGCTGCGATGCGGCGGCGGCAGCCTCTACACCGGCTACGCGGTCGATGCCGCGGCGCGTGTTGCGGCCCATCAAGCCGGGCGCGGCGCCAAGTACACCAAGTCGCACGCACCGGTGAGCCTGGTGGCGCAGGCACGTTTCTATTCCAAGCAACGTGCCATGAGCGCGGAGGCCCTGTTCAAGAAGCTGCCGCGTGAGCGCAAAGATGCGTTGCTGGCCATGGCGGCGACCAAACCGCTTGAGGACGTGCTCTGCCGCGAGCTGCCCGGCTTTGGCGATGATTCCGCCTGCGAATTCGTCGCCCGCAGCCTGAGCGAACGGGTCGATCCCGCATACAGAGACTTTATGGCAAAGCTCACGCCCACGGTTGATCCTAAGCGCATGGTCGGCGTGCGCACGCCCGCCTTGCGTGCAATCGCCAAGGAGCTCGTCCACCGCGATGATGCCGCGACGTTTCTGCGCGCCTTGCCGCACCGCTTGTTCGAAGAGAACCAGGTGCACGCCTTCGCCATTGGGCTGGAGCGCGATTTTGGCCGCGCGCTCAAGCTGTACAACCGCTTCTTGCCCCATGTGGACAACTGGGCCACGTGCGACCAGCTGCCGGTGAAGGTGCTTGCAAAGGATCCTTCGCGCACTCTTGAGCAGATCGAAGCTTGGCTCGTTTCTGGCCGCTGCTACACCATTAGGTTTGGCATCGGCGTGCTCATGCGTCTGTTTTTGGACGAACTATTCGACCCGCGGTTTCTCGATATGGTCGCGACCTCTCGCATGCCGCAGACGGCTGCGGACGGTTCGCCCGCGTCTGAGGACGATATCTACTACGTGGACATGATGCGCGCGTGGTACTTTGCCGAAGCGCTCGCGAAGCAGGAGGCGGCTGCGTTGCCGTATCTGCAGCGCAAGGGCGACGCTGCGCTTTTGGACGAATGGACCCGTCGCAAGGCTATCCAGAAGGCGATTGAAAGCCGCCGCATCTCGTCCACCATGAAGGAACAGCTCCGCACGATGCGCTGATTATCGATGATGTTGCTGCATTCCTCATTTGTGCGAGTACATTCGCGATGAGGTATTTTGGCATGAGCGCGAATAGGGGCTGCCGCCTCGGTTACCCTGTTGTGCAGCACGCGCGCTAACAGGAGGTCTCGCATGGAACTTGGCATCACCATTCCGCTTCAGAAGTTTCTCAAACTCAAGCAGCCGCCGTATGGAACCTGTCCTGATCCCTTGTTTTGTTGGGACGTTCACCGTGTCAAGATCGCTAACGGCAGGGTTTTGATGATCGTTTCGAATGCTTCAAGCTATTTCTCTGCCGTCACCCGCATGACTGCCGCCACGTGGAAGCGCTGGGAGGGCGAAGCGGTGGGGGCCATCGCGGATTCCATGGCAGTGTCTGGTTTTGATGGGGCCACGATCAGGGCGTACCTCGATGCCGCGGGAGTGAGTGCCGGCGAGAGCCTCTATCGCCCTATGGGAGGCGTGGTGGTCACCAAAACGCATGGCCGTATCTCCGTTGGGCACATGAACCAGTCGGTCGATATGATTTGGTTCGAGAACGTCGATAGTCAATGCTCGGTTCAGTCCGACATGTGCTACCTGCTAAATAACAAGTTGATTCGCAACTGCTCGCTGCGCAAGTCCTATATATTTCCGGCTGAGGCCTTTGCGGAGAGCTTGGCGGAGCATGGGATTTTGCGCGGCAAGGTCACGCTGAACTAGATCGAGCTTGCAAGGGCTCGCTTTCCATAGGGGCTAGAGATGAAAATCACCCGGATAACCTCGAACAAAAAGCGCTATCTCGACCTGTTGCTTCTTGCGGACGAGCAGGAGGACATGATCGACCGCTACCTCGAGCGCGGCGACATGTACCTGCTCACCTGTGATGGCCAACCCGCGGCGCAGTGCGTGGTGACCGATGAGGGCGAGGGACTTCTGGAACTCAAGAGCCTTTCGGTTGAGCCGCGCTTTCAAGGCCGGGGCTTTGGCAGGGCCCTTATCTCCTTTATCGAGCGTAACTATCGCAGCTCCCACAACGCGCTGCAAGTTGGTACGGGCGATGTCCCTTCGACCGTCGGCTTTTACAAACACTGCGGTTTCGCGCTCTCGCATAGGGTGGCGAACTTCTTTATCGACAACTATGACCATGCCATCATCGAGGACGGACGGCAGCTTATCGATATGGTGTACCTGCAAAAGCGCATTGGCTAACATCGGGGGCGAAGCGTGCTGATAAGCGTTATGCGCTCCATATGCAGGCGCTCCTTTTTGCCGTTGATGTCGCCGTAGCGCTGGCGGATGGTGGTTGCCATCGACTGCACCTCGTCCAAAGAAAACAAGGGCTCTTTACTTGCAAGGGCATGCTCCTGCCGTGCGATGGCGTGGATAAAGGGAGCGTGCGCATCGCTGCATGTTGATACGAGGACGTTGTTTTTAAAATCGGCGTGCGGGCTTTCAAAGCTGTTGCAGTTTGCGAAGACGGTGAGCTCGAAGATGCGCTCAAAGGGAATGGCAGGGTGCATGGTGGCAAAGGCGGACGCGTGCGCCTCGCATTGCTGGACCGCCGGCATGAGCGAATTGGTTGTGCCGTCCGGCAGGGCTCTTGCGGGGCTGTTGTTTTGGTTGACGCGGATGTCGCCTCCGCGCGATTTGACTTCGAGTACGTAGATGGCGCGGCGCGTTATCGCAAGGCAATCAATTTGGGTGTACAGGGGCTTAATGCTATTGAGGTAGCTGCTGCCTCGCCCAAAAAATGAACTGCCATAGCAGATGCGCTCCTGTTCGTTCGCATGCGGATTTGGTAGATAGATATTGGTGCACAGCTGCATGTCGCTGGGCAGATCGCCGTTGCGGATGCCAAGGTCGAGCGCGTTATGCACCAGCCATTCCGCGTGAACGCCGCGTGTGGTAGGGCGATTGTCTGCGCCTTGCACCGCAATGGCGTTGCCCGCAAGGTCGCAGCGAAGGGACCAACTGGACAGGCTTTTATCTGCGGCTTTGTGGTTTAGCGGGCGACCGGTGAGGGAAAACCAGCTGCTAAGGTAGTATGCCGAGGCGGGAAAAGCGTCCACCGCGCGAAGGGCGCGTCGCGCATCGCGGTCCTGAACCAGCTCTGTTTGATGGGCGTTGCAATATGCGGCGGAGACGCGCGCGACAAGTCGCTTCAAGAGCGCAAAGGGCATGCGCTGTCGAAGGCGCTCCATGCTGGCAATTCTATTGTTTACTGGCTGCACGGCATTGCACGTCCGCTCAGCTTCCGCCTTTATGCGCGCCCGTGCGGCGGCATAGTCTTGGGGCTCGATGCGCGCCCGGCAGGTGGGACAAACAAAGACGCCGGGCTGCCCAAATCGATCTGTCTGGCACTGGGAGGCGGCGGCCTTGTTGAGGCAGTGGGGGCAGATGACAGTTGGATCAAATGGCTCGATTGACTCGGTGCACTCCGGCATGCTGTTTGGCATGTGCCTTCTTGGCGGCTTGCGTCCCTGGTGTTGCTTACGCTGGGATTTACCCATATGAATCTGCCTCCTCGGTCTCCTCATCTTTTTTGCGAGTATTGCATTTCGTGCGGACATGTTTTTGCGCTAGGCTGAAAGATCTGAAAGGAGCCGGGCTATGCAGATTCCAACAACGCGTGAAGAATTGTTTGCAAACGATGGGCGGCGCGATATCGCCCTGTGCGGCGTGTCGCTATCGCCCGGGCCCGCACGGGCGTCCGCGCGTGCAGCCGCGCACGTGACGGAAGCCGCTGGAGGGGGTGTCGCGGGAGCTGCCGCCCATGCCCATGAGCCTACGCCTACCCCATATTTCATTCTGGAAGATCTCTTTAGCCGTATTCATCTGGACGAGGATTCACACCTGCTCGATGTGGGCTGCGGCGCGGGGCGCGTGTTGGCCTATGCGGTAGAGGCGGGATTACCGGGGCATTTCACTGGCGTGGAGCTTGATCCGGCGCTGGCGGCGCGGGCGCAGTCATGGACGGGGCCGTTTGACCAGGTCGACGTGGTCTGCGGCAGCGCGCTCGATTTGCCGCTGGAAAGCTTCACCCATTTCTACCTATTCAACCCTTTTGACAACAACGTGCTGCTGGCGTTTTTGGACAAGCTGGAAGCTCGGGCGCGGCGCCAGGGTGATAGACGTCGCCCTGCGCTACGGGTATGACTCTCCCACGGCGTTTGCCCGCGCGTTCAAGCGCGTGCACGGCATCTCGCCCAGCGAAGCGAAAAACGGGGGCGTTAAGCTCGCGTCATATCCGCGCCTTGTGTTCACCTTGTCCGTAAAAGGGGAGGAACCAATGGATTACAAGATTGTAGAGAAGCCCGCCTTTCGCGTGGTGGGCGTGCCGTCCACGGGCGAATGGGAGCTTGAGGACGCGGGCGAGAAGGCGGTGCAATACTGGGTTGATGTGGAGCCGCAAGTCGATGCGCTGCTTGGTCTATCGGATGGGGAGCCGGCGGGTCTGCTAGGCGTGCAGTTTTGCCGCGACGGCGCATTCGACGGCTATATGGCATGCGTGGCTACGCAGGCGCCCTGCCCGGACGGCATGGCGGTGCGCGTTGTTCCGGCGGCGACCTACGCCGTCTTCGAGTGCACGGGTGACGTTTCGACCGCTATGGGCGAGTTGTGGCATCGCGTGTTGAGCGAATGGCTGCCGTCGAGCGGTTTTTCATGGGAGAGCGGTTCTGATGTGGAGCGCTATCTTTCCAGGGATATGCACGCGGCAGACAGCAGAAGCGAGCTGTGGCTGCCCGTGGTCCGTGCGGAATAGGGCCGCTTGCAACCTATATCGATGGTTCGCGGCTCTTTTCTATTTGATGAACAGCCCCCGTTTTATAAGGTGCCTGTGGTATAAACATGCTGCAGCGGACACACTTTTATCGCCGCTAGCAAGCATATAGATCTCCGGTCCCACGGCGGCGTTCGCCACCATCGTCGCCGGTATCGTGGCGACCGACGGCATGAGCGGACTGGCGGCGGCTACCATCATCGCGGGCGTGCTGCTGATAGTTATGGGCGTCATGCGCCTGGGCGCGCTCATCCGCTTTGTTTCGCATACCATCACCACGGGCTTTACCGCCGGTATCGCCGTCACTATCGTCCTCTTTATGAAGATGGTGAGCCAAGAGGCCGAGGTGCGCGGTTGGCGTTACTACTGCGATGAGGATTCCGAGGTCACGCACCTGCGCGAGCTGCCGCGCGCCGTCCGCGCGTACGAGATCAACGGCCCCATGTTCTTTGGCATGTCCGACCAGCTCAACGACATCTCGGTCAAGGACTTCACGCGCGTGCTCATCATCCGCATGCGCGGCGTGCCGTCTCTCGACTCCTCGGCCATGCATGCTCTGGAGGACCTGCGCGATATGTGCCGCGAGCGCGGCGTGCAACTGGTGATCTCGCATCCCAACGATCAGCCCATGCGCACCATGGAGCGCGCCGGCTTTGTTGACCAGGTTGGCCGCGAGAACTTCTTGCCCAACATCGACGCCGCCATCGCCCGCGCCGCCGTTTTGGTGGACGAGAAGTAGCGAGGACGGCGCCGCCCGCGTTTGCCGCTACAATGGCAAGGTTCAACCTTTGCGCAAAAGAACAGGAATCAAACCCCATGGCATCTCTTGCTGACCAGATCTCCTCGCGCCGCACGTTCGCGATCATCTCGCACCCGGACGCCGGCAAGACCACCCTTACCGAGAAGCTGCTGCTCTACACCGGCACCATTCAGTCCGCCGGCTCCGTCAAGGGCAAGCAGAACGCGCGCCACGCGGTGTCCGACTGGATGGACATCGAGAAGCAGCGCGGCATCTCCGTTACCTCGTCCGTATTGCAGTTCACCTATGGCGGCTGCTGCGTCAATATTCTGGACACCCCCGGCCACCAGGACTTCTCCGAGGATACCTACCGTACCCTGATGGCCGCCGACGCCGCGGTCATGGTGATCGACGGCGCCAAGGGCGTCGAGGCCCAGACCAAGAAGCTCTTTCGCGTCTGCGCCCTGCGCGGCATTCCCATCTTCACGTTCGTCAACAAGATGGACCGCGAGACCCGCGACCCCTTCGACCTTATGGAAGAGGTCGAGAACGTCCTGGGCATCCGCACGTACCCCATGAACTGGCCCATCGGCAACGGTCGCGATTTCCGCGGCGTCTTCGATCGCGCCAGCCGTCACGTGCTGGCCTTTGAGGGCGACGGTCGCGCCAACGGCACCAAGAAGGTCGAGGAGGTCGAGGCGACGTTGGGCGACGCCGCCCTCAACGAGCTGATCGGCGAGAACAACCATAAGAACCTTATGGACGATATCGAGCTGCTGGACGGCGCCGACTCCGAGTTCGACTTGGACGCGGTGCTTTCCGGCAAGCTCTCGCCCGTATTTTTTGGTTCCGCCCTCACCAACTTTGGCGTCGAGCCCTTCCTTAAGGACTTCCTGCGCCTGGCACCCGGCCCCTCCACGCATGTGGACTCGCTTACCGGCGAGGTTGTGGAGCCCACCCGCGAGGAGTTCTCCGGCTTTGTCTTCAAGATCCAGGCCAACATGGATAAGAACCATCGCGACCGCATCGCCTTCGTCCGCATCTGCTCGGGCAAGTTCGAACGCGGCATGGAGGCCTACCATATGCAGGGCGGCCGTAAGATCAAGCTGGCCACCGGCACCACTATGATGGCCGATGACCGCGCGATCGTGGACGAGGCGTACGCCGGCGACATCGTGGGCCTGTTCGATCCGGGTATCTTCAGCATCGGCGACACCCTGTGCGCCGGCAAGAAGCACGTGCAGTTCGCGGGCATCCCCACCTTCGCTCCCGAGCACTTCGCCCGCATCACCCAGGTGGACACCCTAAAGCGCAAGCAGTTTGTGAAGGGCATGGAGCAGCTCGCCATGGAGGGCGCGGTGCAGATCTTCCGCGAGTTGGGCGCCGGCATGGAAAGCGTTATCGTCGGCGTGGTTGGCACCCTGCAGTTCGAGGTGCTGGAGCAGCGCCTGAAGAGCGAGTACCACGTTGAGGTGCGCCGCCAGCCGCTGCCCTACACGGATATCCGCTGGATCTTGAACGAACCCGGCAGCATCGATATCGCCGGCTTGTCCCTCACCCGCGACACCCTGCGCGTCGAGGACATGCGCGGCGGCAAGCTGCTGTTGTTCACCAGCCCGTGGAACGTCGACTGGGCCACCGACCACAACAAGGAGCTCAAGCTCTCCGAGTTTGGCAACGTGGAGTTCTAGCGCGCGCCTTCAGCTGGCGCTTCGAAGGCCCTGGTGGGACCCCGGTCGCAATCTCATTTGAAGAGAAGCTAAAAAGAGGACGTCTTCCAAGCGGATTGACTGCTTGGAAGACGTCCTTTTGTTCGTCGCATGAAAACGGATCGCATGGGGGCGCATCGGGCCACACCGGGGCATACCCGAAACTCCCCAAAGGGCCGCCTCTACCCCAGCATGCCGCTGGCGACGGAGACCAGGGCGATGATGACGCCGACGATGGACTCGCCGCCCAGGATACCGGATGCCACGATGATGCCGGATTCCTCATGCGTGGTCTCGGCGTCTGCGGCGGTGGCGCGCCCGTCACCGATGCGGTCGTAGACCGCCTTGATGAGGGCTCCCACCGCGGCGGTGAGCGACATGTAGAACGGCAGGTAGATGCCAAGGCCCAGCATCATCGAGGGAATGCCCAGGCAGTACAGGGCGATGCCCGCGATAATGCCGATGCCGAACGCCGCGATGCTGGGGATGCCGGAGACCATGGTGGCGACCACGCTGGCCTGTGCGGAAACGAAGAGCTTGCCGGGGCCGAAGGCGTCGGCACCGTACGCGCCCAGCAGCGCCGCCATGACGGCGACGGAGACGATGCAGCCCAGCAGCGAGCCGATCGCCTGGCCGCGCCACAGGTCGCGCGGGTTGGTGCCGATGATGGCGCCGGTCTTGAAATCGCTCATGACGTCGCCGGCAAGACCGCATGCGATGGCGATGATTGCCGCGACGAAGAACAGCTTCACCTGGTTATGCTCGCCCATGGCGGCGATTACCAGAAGGACGATGAGGCCGAAGATCTCCATGGGGTCGATGCCGGTCTGGCCCACGGATTGCGCGCTCATGATGGTGGTGACAAAGGCGAGCGCCACAACCACGACGGCGGCGATAGGGGAGAGCCCCAGCACCAAACAGGCCAGGCAGGCGGCAGCCGCCGTGAGGAGGCCCAGAGCGCCGGCGTCCATGCGGGAGAGACTGCCCAGCAGCCCTGGTTTATCGTCCGCGTCTTGTGCAGTGCCCGTCCCGGCGGCGCGGCCGCGCTTAAGGTAGTCCGCGGCCTTGGGCAGGATGTCCTTGATCACCACGCCCAGGCCGGATCCCATCATGAGACCCATGCCCAAACTTGAGACAATGCCCTGCGCCGTCGCGACGTCCCACAGTCCGGCGGCGCTGCCGCCCACGACGATGCCGAAGTTGCCCATGAGCGCTCCCGCGAACCAGAAGGCTACCGCGGCTCCACCAACCAGAAAGCCCACGGAGCACAGCATGGGCGAGTTGTAGAGCGCGAAGTTCACGCCGGGAATGGGCAGCGCCGCGATCATGGCGGGGACCACGCCCGCCACGTCGCGCAGGGCGCACCAGATTCCCGCCAGCGCCATGGAGCCAAAGAGCTTCTTGCCCGTGGCCCCTCCCGCGCTGCTGGCCAGCAGGGTCTGCGCCGCGGCGGTGCCAATGGGATATTCCAGGTCGGATTCCTCCACAAAGCGACGGCGGATCAGCGCGGTGCATACCAGGCCCAAAAGCGTGCCGGCGAGCGCCGCGGCCAAAAGCTGCGGCAGGCTTACTTGCTCGTCGAGCCCCAGCATCCAGATGCCGGGGATGGTGAAGGCCAGCCCGCCCGCCACCATGGAGCCGGCGGACATTATGACCTGGGTGATATTCGCTTCGTTGAGGCTTTTCCTGCCAAGCGCCCGCAGCACCACCAGGGCGGTGATAGAGGTGAAGATGGTGGGCCAGGGCAGCGCTCCCATCTTAAGGGCGGTGTACACGGACGATGCCGTGATGATGACGCAGCCCACGCATCCGACAACAATGCCGGCAGGCTTAAGTTGCTCGCGCGATTCCGCGCGACCGTTCGATGTATTCATCTGTTCTCCTTCGTATATCCGCTTCCCCTGCAGCGGGAAGTCGGGTTACGGCTTTAAGGACCGCTATAGTATAGACGTCGACCCCTTGCGCGGCGCCGTTATTCGGCCCCCGCGTCGATATATGTTTGGAGGCCCCATATGGAGCACATAACGGGTGCGTCTAGGGATGCGTCGCGCCCCTGCACCCTGCTGGCCGTGGATCTTGGTAACACCACCACGCGTCTGGGCGCGTTTTTGGACGAGGAGCTCCTGGGTACCTGGGACATCACCACGCCTGCGGCGCTTACCGCGGACGAGGCGCGCTCGCATATCTCCCACGCCCTGGCGATGCTGGGCGTCGCGGCCCCTTCCGAGGCCATACTTGCCAGCGTGGTGCCGTCGCTTACGGACGCGTGGCGCACGGCGCTGTCCCGCGTTTGCGAGGGCCGCGTCTACGTGGTGGGGCCCGGCCTCAAGAGCGGGCTTCGCATGCGTATCGACGATCCGTCCGAGGTGGGCGCCGACCGCGTGGCGGACGCCGTGGCTGCCCGCGACGCCTACGGTTCGCCCGTTGTTGTGGTGGACCTTGGCACCACCACCAACATCGAGGTCATCGATGGGGACGGTGCCTTTGCGGGCGGCGTGATCGCCCCGGGTGTCGCTTTGGGCGCGCGGTCGCTCGCGGCAGCGGCGGCCCGCCTGCCGGTGATCGAGCTGCGGGCCCCGACAAGCGTTATAGGTCGCAACACCCGTGCCGCGATGCAGTCCGGCGTGGTGCTGGGAGAGGTCGCTCGTATAGACGGGTTGCTTGACGCGGTTATGGCGGAGCTGGGGCAGGAGGCGCCGGTGGTTATCACCGGAGACGGCGCGTCCGGTTTGGCGCCGCTGCTGGCCCATGCGGTGGTTGTGGACAACACCCTGACCCTGCGCGGGCTTTACCGTATCTGGGCGCATGGCGCCGCCCCGCGCTCGCGGAAGCGATGCGATTGAGATATGACGGAGATGCATATGGAAAATAACGACCAGCTTGAAGCCGCCCCGACTGCGCCCTTCGCGCCTTCCGCGCGCGAGCGTGCCGAGACGGTTGGCGTGGTGCTCGAGGGCGGCGGCTTTCGCGGCATGTATACCGCGGGCGTGCTCGATGTGTGGATGGAGCACGGCCTTGAGGTCGATGCCATGGTGGGCGTTTCCGCAGGTGCGGCGTTTGGCTGCAACTATAAATCCCGCCAGATAGGCCGTGCGGTTCGCTATAACAAGCGCTTCTGCACGGATCCGCGCTACGCGGGCCTGCGCGTGCTGCTCAAGACGGGCGACCTTTACAGCCGTGACTTCGCTTATCGCGAGGTGCCGCTGAAGCTCGACGTATTCGACACCAAGACCTTCTCGTCCAACCCCATGCGCTTCACCGTGGTGTGCACGGATGTGGAAACCGGGCGTCCCGTTTACCGCGATCTCCATAGCGGCGACGTGGTCGATATCGATTGGATCCGCGCGTCCGCCTCCATCCCCGTGGTGTCCCGCCCCGTGGAGCTTGAATACGAGGGGCGCATGTTGCGGTTGCTCGACGGCGGCGCGGCGGATCCCATCCCCGTGGCATGGATGGCGTCGCAGGGTTACGCCAAGCAGATTGCCGTGCTCACCCAGCCTAAGGGTTTTCGCAAACAGCCCCAAAAGCTCATGCCGGTGATCCGCCGCGCGCTGCGGGGCTGTCCCCGCGTGGTCGAGCTGCTCGAGGGACGCCACGAGCGCTATAACGCGCAGCTTGACGACATCGCCGAGCGCGAGGCGGCAGGGGATCTCTTTGTCATCAGGCCCAGCGAGTCCGTTAAGGCGCCGGCGGTGATCAAGGACCCGCAGGAGCTCGAGGACATCTACCAGGTGGGGCGCCGCGATGGCGAGGCGACCTACGGGGACCTGCTGGCGTATCTTGCACGCTAGCCCCATGCGCACCATGAAAGGACGATGATGATCGAAACTCTCCAGGTACCGCTTCTGCTGGTCGCGTCCAAAGGGGCCGATCCAGGGCGCGTCGCCTCCGTTGCCGCGGCGACCGGGGCCAAGATCGCTGAAGGCGCTCCGGACGGCGCCTTGGCGCTGCGGTTGGACGAGGACGGCCTTTCGCTCGAACGCGACGGAATGGTGCTGCGGGGCGACTTTGCCGATATGCTTCCGCGCCTCAAGCAAGCGAACCTGTCGCGCGAGCTTTTGGTGCGCGCCGCCAAGATCAAAGGCGCCGTCTCGCCCACGGCGGTCGATGCGACGGCGGGCATGGGACAAGATTCCCTGCTCCTGGCCGCCGCGGGCTTTACCGTCACCATGTTCGAGAGCGACCCGGTGATCGCGGCGTTGCTGCAAGACGCCCTGGACCGCGCCGCAACCGATCCCCGCCTGGAGGGGCTCGTCGCCCGCATGACGCTGGTACGCGCGGACAGCATCGCGGCGCTTCCCATGATCTCCCCCGCGCCCGATGTGGTCTATCTCGACCCCATGTTCCCCGAGCGCACCAAGAGCGCCGCGGTTAAGAAGAAGTTTCAGCTGCTCCATCATCTTGAAAGTCCATGCGAGGACCAGGAGGCGCTGCTCCGCGCGGCCCTGCTGGCGCATCCGCGCAAGGTCGTCGTGAAGCGCCCGGTCAAGGGCCCGCATCTTGCCGGCGTCAAGCCCAGCCATACGGTTGCCGGCAAGGCCGTGCGCTACGACTGCATCGTGCCCCCGCGCCCTTAAGCTCGTCCCCTTAATCTGCTTGCTCTATGGATGGGCGCCGCGGAGGGCGCGCGAGCGGGGCGGGGGTACATATCCATGCAAGCTTTGGTTTGCCGCGCGCCCGCGGGCGCGATTGAGTGAGAGGACTATCCCATGTGCACGGGCATGCGGTTCAACGATACAGAAGGCAACATGTTCTTTGGCAGAAACCTCGATTGGACGTTTGATTACGGTGAGCGCGTGCTGGTGGTGCCCCGTGGTTTCAAGCCGGCGTCCCCCTTTGGGGCGACGGCAGAATGCTCCCATGCGCTCATAGGCATGGGTTTGGTGGAACAAGGGCAGCCCATGCTGTTCGATGCCGGCAACGATGCCGGGCTCGCGGTCGCCGGCCTCAACTTCCCCGGGTACGCCAGGTATGAGAGCGCGCCGCAGGAGGGGAAGACCAACGTATCCGCCTGGGAGTTCCCGCTTTGGGTCTGCGCCAACTTCGAAAGCGTCGATCAGGTCGTCGATGCCCTGCGGACCGCGGCGATCGTGGACGAGCCCATCGCTCCCCAGTGGCCTTCCGCCCTGCTGCATTGGATCGTAGCGGATCGCACGCGTTCGGTCGTGGTGGAGTATACCGATACGGGTATGCAGGTCTTCGATAATCCGGTGGATGTTTTGGCGAACCAGCCCGGTTACAGCTGGCATGCCGAGAACCTTCGCAACTATCTCAACGTTTCCAACGCGTGGGGCGGCGAGGGGCCCTTTGGTCGCCCTCTCACCCCGTTTGGCGCGGGCGCCGCCCAGCGCGGGCTTCCCGGCGACTACACGTCCCCTTCGCGCTTTGTCCGTGCCGCGTACGTAAACGCCAATTATCCTCAAAAGGAGCGGGAGGCCGCCAACGTGAGCCGCATGTTCCATTCGCTCTCCCAGGTAGCGATGGTCGAGGGCAGCGCGATGGCACGTGACGGAAAGACCGAGAAGACGCTCTATACCGGATGCTTCTCGTCGGCTACCCGTACGTATTACTTCAATACGTACGAGGACGTATCGATTCGCTCTTACTGTTTGGACGAGTATCCCCAGACGGGCGATGCCGTCATCGAGGCCTAGGTCCCCGCGCCGCTACATCGCCCGCCTGAGATACAGGACGCCGTAGGGAAGTAGCGTCAGCGACCCCTCAAGTTCCAAAAGGTCTCCCGTTTGCGGATAATCTGGCGCGGCATTGGGGTCGTCGGCGCACGGCGCGCTTGCCAGAAGTACCTCAAAGCGTCCGTTGAGCGTTCCATCGTTCAGGGTGAACGGAACGTCCTCGGCGTTGACGGCGACAAGCACGCATTCGGCGTCGCGCTCCGCATCCGCAGGGGCATCGCGCTCAAATAGCAGCTGCTTGTTGGTGATCACCACGTTGCGATAAGAGCCGTGGCACAGCGCCCGCGATGCGCGGCGAACATGGTTGAGCTCGCTGATGTATCCGGTGAGCTGGTTGGGGGCGCCGCCTCCTTCCCAGCCGTTGGCTAGATGTTCCAGGGCGTCTGCCGCCGGCGCGTCAAGCTGGGGGCGAATCTCCACGTCTGCCAGGTAGCCGGTACCCTTCTGCCCAAGCTGGCCCCATTCGCTGCCGTAGTACAGGCACGGGATGCCCGGCATGCCAAAAAGCACGCCATAGGCTCCGCGGAGGTGCTCTTTGCAGGTGAGGATGCTTGCCAGGCGCGTTACATCGTGGTTGTCCGCAAAGCTCACCAGGTGCTTGCCGCGGTATATGCACCAGGGATCGCCGCCAAACTGGCGGTGCAGCGAGTGGGCGATCTCAAACATGTTCATGGAGTTGAAGCTGGAATACAGGCCCTTATAGCATTCGTAGTTGGTGCACGAGTCCAGCATCTCGTCGTTAACGATAAGGTTGTAGTCGCCGTGCAGCACCTCGCCGATCAGCGGAAAGCCGTCTCCCGCCTCGCCGTCGAAGCGGGGCTCTGCCCCCAGCTCTCCCGTTACTTGGTGCAGGCGCTTCACAAAGTCGCGGTCCAGACTGTAGGCGACATCAAGGCGCAGGCCGTCCACGCCCAGCTCGCGCTTCCACATGCGCACGGCGTCGAGCAGGTAATCGATGACGGTGGGGTTGCGCAGGTTGAGCTTCACCAGGTCCTGGTTGCCCTCCCAGCCCTCGTACCAAAAGCCGTCGCCATAGTGGGTGTCGCCGTCAAAGCTGATGTTGAACCAGTCTTTATAGGGTGACTCCCAGCGTTTCTCCCGCACGTCTCGAAAGGCCCAAAAGCCGCGTCCCACGTGGTTGAATACCGCGTCCAGAACCACGCGCACCCCGCAGGCGTGCAGCGCGTCGACCGTCTCTTTAAAGTCTTGGTTGGTACCCAGTCGGCAGTCGATGGTCAGCATGTCGCGGGTGTTGTATCCGTGCGTGTCAGAGGAGAAGACCGGGTTGAGCAGAATGGCGCCCACGCCCAGCTTGCCCAGATAGGGCGCCCAGTCAATCAAGTGCCGTACTCGATGCAGCGCCGCCTGTTCTTGTTGTGCGGCGTCATCATCGATGGCGGGGGCGTCAAAGGGGCAGCCGAGCATGCCCAGCGGATAGATCTGATACAAGGTGGTGTCGAATGCCCACATAAGAAGTCTCCCTAGAGTCGCCGGGGCGCAATGCGCGGCATGGCTTTCGCTTGCTGGCCCGGGCCGGTGGTGCCTGCATGCTTAAGGATAGTTCGCCCGCACGGGCGCGGACGGTGCATATCGCCCAGCGGCGCAATAGGTGGTACCGTTACAGGGCATGGCGGCGCATCGACGCGGAGGACGGTGGCGGCGCGGCGGATAAGGTGGACGAGAAGGGCGAGGGTTCATGGCAAAGGCATTCGACCAAAGGCAGATGCAGGCGCTGGCAGCCAAGAAGGCGGCGTTTCGCGCGGCGCCGCTCCACAACGTGCGCGCCTCCAAGGGTATGGGTCCCAACAAGGCGTGTGGCCACAAGGGCGGCATCTGCCGCCAGGGATCAAAGCGCGGCTAAGACGGCTTCGGGCTGGATACAGGGTGCGCCGGGGCGTCGGCGTTCTAGAGTCTGCCCGCTATAGCGTGCATGATAAACAGGGCAATGCCTGATTTCAGCTTCGCGCGGACCGCCTGGACGACAAGCGTCGCCAAAGCGCCAAGGGCGACCAGGGCGGAGACGATCTCGATAATAAGGACGGGTTCCATACGGCATCCTTTCTTGAAGGGGGGTGCGCTGCACCCGCTTATCGGCCAAGAAAGTTAACCATATAAAACAAATATGCCAGAAAAAGAAAGTTTACCGTGCATAACTTTCCCACAACGCCCTATTGGCAGGAGCATCCCGTGCCGGATGCGTCGGCGGGCGAGTCGGCGGTGTCCAGGCCGGCTTCTATCTCGCGGTCGCGCACAAGCTCAAGGGCGGCGATCGCGCATTCGAGCATGCCCTGGTCCGCTACGTTGGTGGTGATGCGCTGCATCTGCATGCCGGGCCATAGCACAATCTTGACCAGGGGGTTATCGGGGTGCGCACCGGCCCATTTCACGGTGACTTCGTAGGATGCGCCGGCGACCAGGGGCAGCATCACTAGGCGCGAGGCGAAGATAAATAGGTTGCGGGCGATTCCCTGGATGCCCCACGCGTCCGCCAACTGCGCCACGGGCACCAATGAGTGGACGATGATGGCGATGGTGACGGTCATGACAAGGAAGGCGGTGCCGCAACGCACGTGCAGGCGCGAGTAGCGCGCGGCGTTTTGGGGCGTGAGGACGTCGCCGTGCTCGTAGCAGTGGATGGTCTGGTGCTCGGCGCCATGGTAGCCAAAGACGCGAGCCATCTCCGGAAAACGGCCGCACAGCCAGATATAGCCAACCAGCAAGGCGATGCGCGCCAGCGCCTCGACCAGATTCCAGGCAACGGAGTTTTCCGGCGTGAGCTCGCCCATGATGAGGTTCGATAAAAAGACCGGCAGCGCTAGAAAGACGCCCACGCCCACCGCGGCGCCCACCGCGCTAGCGATGAGAACATCCAGATGCATGCCATCGTCCTTATCATCCTTGGCGTTTGCGGCGGCATCGTCGGCTCCGTCCTCGTCCGGATACGCGTGCTCCGCGGCGATGTTCATGGCTTTCAGCGAGAGCTGCATGGACTGAACAAAAGAGACGCAGCCGCGTACCAACGGCCAGGACCACCAACCGGGGCGGCCGGCGGGGTCGGGAAGGTCATGCGCTTCGGTGTAGATCTGCCCGTTGTCCTGGCGCACGGCGACGGCCCAGTTGAGCTTGCCCCGCATCATGACGCCCTCGATCACGGCAGAGCCTCCAATGTGGGTGCGAAACAGCTCGCCGTCTTCTGCCAGGCCCTCGTTGCTGCGTGCGCTCATGGTGGTCTCCATACTCTTGTACATCAACGCGCATACGCGTTGGCGGTCAGGGTTGGCTTTGGCGTTGCGGAGCCAAAGCGGTGCCATCAACCATACCGCAACTAGGGGCGGGTGCGGCTAGAACAGGGCGAAGAGAACCGCCACCACCACGGCGGGCAACAAGTTGGCAACTTTGAAGGTCCGCTCCCAGATGAGGTTTACGCCCACGCAGAAGATGAGGATTGCGCCCACGGTGGAGAGGTTGGCAATGGCGGTGGCGGACATGATGGGCTGGATCAGGCGTGCGAGCAGCGTGAGCGACCCCTCGAATATAAAGACGGGTATGGCGGAGAAGATGCAGCCCTTGCCCATAGACGCCGCCATGATGCAGACAAGCAGCGCGTCGATGGCGCCTTTGAGGATGAGGGTGGAAGGGTCGGCGTTGATGCCGTCTTGGATGGATCCCACAATCGCCATGGCGCCTATGCTCACCGTGAGCGACGCCGTGACGAAGGCGTCTACAAATGAGGAATCTCCCGCGCTGCCCGTCTTATATTTGAGCCATTCGCCAAAGCGGCCAATCTGGTGCTCCAGGTTGATCCACTCGCCCGCAAGCGCGCCGGCGGCAAGCGACACCACGATCATGGCGGTGCCGCCGCTTACCAGCTTGCCGTCGGCAATGGAGAGCATGCCGCCAAGAGCGCCGGCGAGTCCCACAAAAAGCACGCTCAAGGCCGTCGCCTTCATGAGGCCGTCTTGCAGGCGCGGGGTGATGAACCTGCCAAAAAACATGCCGGCGATGCCGCCGGCGACAACCAGGGCGGTGTTGATAAGCGTGCCAAGACCGATCATGTACGGACTGCTCCCATCCAGATGGGGCGCCGCTGCCAAACGTTGGGGCGGAGTCCGTATTCATTCAATGAGATGGTAGCAAACTCGAGCCGGGCTAGCGCAGTCTCGAGGCCGCCCGCACCGCCTGGAGGGCGGCGTTCTGCGCGCCGGCTGGGGACGGCAGGTCGCGGCCGGCCTGCGCCCGCTCTATCGCCTTGGCAAGAAGCCCGGGATCATCGAGTTGGTTTGCGGTGACGTGGATGGTGGTGAGGCCCGGAAACGCGCTGGCGTCAACGGGCGCGCTGGCGGGGTCATCGGTCACTTCAAAGGCAACGTGCAGATCGGGCAGGTAGAGCGCCATGATTTCTCCCATCGGTTGGCGTGGCGGGGCTATGGTCGCCCCCGGTGCGGAATACCCTACCTGTCCCCGCGCACGGTAAATCTCCCCCAAACCTCGTCCAAATCTGCGCAGGGCAGCATGGCACCCCCTGGGGGTGTGACGTCGCGGGTGGAACGCACATAAAACATGCGCAATCCGCCCTTCTCCTTTGGTGGGGCCGTGTGAGTTCACGTGCTTGACATAATCCGTCGCGCGTGCGCGCGGCGCCCGGGGTTCAGGCATAATTGCTGGATGCACTCTATCGAGATAAAGGCAAAAGAACGGGGGATGAGCCGCGCATGCAGCAAATACAAGCGTTTGGTGCGGATTATGACGAGTACCGCCGTGACGAATCGCGCGCCCAGGGCGAGGCGGAGAGCATCTCGTTTCCGACGACTGAGGATGAGGTCTCCGCGATTCTCTCCAAGCTGGCGGCTTCCGGCACCGCCGTGACCGTGCAGGGGGCTCGCACGGGCCTGGCCGCGGGCGCGGTGCCGCACGGTGGGCACGTGATGAACCTGTCCCACATGAACCGCTGCCTGGGCGCGCGCCGCGGTGGGGACGGCGCGTTCTACCTCACGGTGCAGCCCGGCGTCATTTTGTCGGAGCTGCGCAAGTACCTGGCAAATAAAACCGTTCCCTGCACGGGTTGGGCGGATGAGGACCTGGGGGTGCTCGAGCAGCTCTACGCCGCGCCCACCCAGTTTTTCCCAACGGATCCCACGGAGGCCTCCGCCTGCCTGGGCGGCATGGCGGCGTGCAACGCCTCCGGTGCGCGCAGCTACCGCTACGGCCCTATGCGTCCGCACGTGAGCGCGTTGCGCGTGGTGCTGGCTGATGGCGACGTGGTGGCGCTCAAGCGGGGCGAGGTCCACGCGCGCGGACGTGTGCTTACGCTTGAAACCGTGGGCGGGCGCTGCATTTTGGTGCCCCTGCCCGCCTATACCATGCCGGCGAGCAAGAATGCTTCCGGCTATTACGTAGAGGACAACATGGACGCCGTCGACCTGTTCATAGGGTCGGACGGTACCCTGGGCGTCATTACCCAGTTGGAGCTGCGCCTATCCGCGTTGCCGGCACTTACCTGGGGCGTCAACTGCTTTTTTATGGACGAGCGGTCCGCGCTCGACGCAACCATCGCTATGCGCGACCGGCTGCCTCGCGCCGCGGCGCTGGAGTATTTCGATGGCGACGCGCTCGATGTGCTGCGTTCCCAGCGCGAGCGCTCCGCTGCCTTCTCGTCCCTGCCTGCGGTGCCCAAGTCCTATGCCGCTTGCGTGTACGTGGAGCTCGAGTGCGATGATGCCGGCCAAGTGGCTGCGGACCTGCGCCTGTTGGGCGATCTTTTGGACCAGTGCGGGTCGAGTCCCGCTTATACCTGGGTCGCCCGTACGGACGTGGACCGCGAGCGCCAGCGCTTCTTCCGCCACGCCGTGCCGGAGAGCGTCAACATGCTGATCGACGAGCGCAGGCGTACCGACCCCTCGATTACCAAGCTCGGTTCCGATATGTCCGTTCCCAACGAGCGGCTGCATGAGGTGGTGGCGCTGTACCGCGACACGCTTGCTCAGGCGGGCCTGCAGTCCGCGGCGTGGGGCCACATTGGAAACAACCACCTGCACGTGAACATCTTGCCGCGCAACGCGCAGGAGTACGCGGCGGGCAAGCGCCTATTCGCCCGGTGGGCGCGCGAGGTGACCGCGATGGGCGGCGCCGTTTCCGCAGAGCACGGCGTGGGCAAGATCAAGCGGGACTTCTTGCGCATCATGTACGGCGACCAGGCAATCGCGCAGATGGCCGACACCAAGGCGGCGCTGGACCCCCAGGGGATCTTGGGCCGCGGCAACCTGTTTGACGAGGACGAGCTCGACGCGGCCGTCGCCCGCGCGAAGGGAGGCGAGCTGTGATGCATATCGTTGTGTGCGTCAAAGCGGTGCCCGGCAGCACCGAGGTCAAGATGGACCCCAAGACCAATACCATCGTCCGCGACGGAGGGCAGGCGGTCATCAACCCGTTCGACGCCTCCGCGCTGGAGACGGCCCTTCGCATCAAGGATGCCGCCGCGGAGCCGGCGGACGTGCGAGTGAGCGTTCTATCTATGGGCATTCCCGCCACGGCGGATTTGCTGCGCGATTGCATCGCCCGCGGCGCGGACGATGGATTGCTGCTGAGCGACCGCGCCTTTGCCGGGGCGGATACGCTGGCGACTACCTACGCGCTGTCGCGCGGTATCGAGGCGTTGGGCGGCGCCGATCTCATCTTGTGCGGCAAGATGGCCGTCGACGGCGATACGGCCCAGATCGGTCCCGAACTTGCAGGCACGTTTGAGTGGCCGTGCGCGACAGATGTAGTCGAGGTCCGCGGGCTGGAACCGACGTGCGCATGCGTGCGCGCCAACACCGATCGCGGCGCGGCGTCGCTGACTGTGCCGCTTCCCGCCGTGTTGACGGTGTCCAAGGACATCGCCGATTTGCGTATGCCCAGCATCGCCGGCATCATGGCGGCGGAGGGGGTCTCGATCGAGGCTCTCGACGCGAAGCGCTCCGCGGCGGATGCGCGCCGCATCGGTTTGAGCGGGTCTCCCACGCAGGTGGTGAGGTCGTTTGTTCCCGATCGCGCCGACGGCGCCGTGACCGTTCCGGGCGATGCGGCCGAGCAGGCATGCACCTTGGCCCAGCTGATTGAGGGGATGTCGCTATGAGTGGCTTGCTGGTAGATAAAGACCTGTGCATAGGCTGCGGGCTGTGCGTCAAGGCGTGCGGCAACGCCGGTATCGTTGTGGAGGGCGAGCGCCCCAACCGCCTCGCACGCGCCACCGATGGGTGCATCCTATGCGGCGCGTGCGTGCAGGCATGCCCCAAGAAGGCGATTTCCATCGCGCGCGATGGGGATGGGGACGAGACCCCACAGCAGCGCGCAAACCGTCTGGCGGCTTATAAGGATGTTTGGGTGTTCGCGCAGGTCGACCAGACGGGCCGCGCGCTTCCCGTGGCGTTCGAACTGCTGGGCCGCGCCCGCGAGCTCGCGGCTGTTCGCGGCTGCCGTGTTGTCGCCCTGCTGGGCCAGGGCGCCGCCGCCCCGCAAGACCCGGCTCCCGCGCTGCTCGCGGCGGGTGCGGACGAGGTTTTGCTGTGCCGCGACGACCGTCTGGCAACCTTGGATGCGCGGGTCTACGCGCATTGGATCTGCGATATGGCGGGCGAGCGCAAGCCGGAGATCATCTTGTACGGCGCCACCGCATTTGGACGAGAGCTCGCGCCGGGCGTGGCCGTCCGGCTGCAAACGGGCCTTACCGCGGACTGCACGGTTCTCGACATCGATCCCGCCACGGGCCTGTTGCAGCAGACGCGCCCTGCTTTTGGCGGCAACCTCATGGCCACTATCGAATGCCCGCGGCATCGCCCCCAGATGGCCACTGTTCGTCCGGGTATCTTCGCTGCTCCCCAAGCGGACGCCTTGCATGCCGAGCGCGGCCGCATCACCCAGGTCGCCCTGGCAGACGCCTGGCAGCCGAGCGTGCGCGTGGATGCCATCGAGCACGCCGGCGCGACGGACGTCATCACTGACGCCGACGTGTTGGTGGTAGCGGGTCGCGGCATCGGTTCCAAAAAGAACCTAGCGGTGGCCCAGCGGCTGGCAGATGCCCTGGGCGGCAAGCTTGGCTGCACGCGCCCCTTGGTGGAGTCCGGTTGGCTGGAGTACTGGCACCAAGTGGGGCAGACCGGTGTGTCCGTTTCTCCCAAGCTCCTCATCAGCCTGGGCGTCTCCGGCGCTATCCAGCATGTGGCGGGAACGGGCGGCGCGCAGACCGTGATCGCCGTCAACGAGGATCCGGACGCCCCTATCTTTGGATCCGCCACCTATCGCGTGGTGGGCGATTGCGTGGAGGTCGCCCGCGAGCTGACGGCGAGGCTTCAGGCCTAGGCGTGGCGCCGGGCCCGGATAGGGTAGGACGAAGGCCCCGCGGTACAAATAAGATCATCAAGGGCGGTTGAGTTTTTCGTCCGCCCTTTCTATGCGGTGGCGAAGGTCCGTTTGGGCACCCGGCTTAGAACCGGGTGCCCAAACGGACATCTTGGAAAGGCGGGAGTGCGCGCTTCGGCCCCCAGTCTGAATCCGGGTGCCCAAGCGGACATCTTGGGTAGGCGGTGTGTACGTGTCGGCCCCCAGACTGGATCTGGGTGCCGACACGGACGTATTGGGGCGGTGAGATGTACTCCTCGGCACCCAGTTTCAAATTGGGTGCCGAGGCGGCGGTTCCCGAGCGCGCAGGCGTCCGTTGCGTCCCCGAGTTTGAGGTCGGGTGCCGAGACGAACGCATCCGATTCTCTTGCATGGCCGCTTCGGCACCGAGTATCAAGCTCGGTGCCGGAAAACCAAAACGACCCGTATTAACATCCGGCTCGAGTTCCCGCTCTTTCGCTCGATACCGTTGGCGCGGGAAATCTGTTCGTTTGCAGGAAAGATGACGGCGCCCAGCACTTGCTCGCTCTTGATTCTGTGTAAAGGTAATACCTTTACCTACTACCTATCAATAATGGATGGGGAGGAGACCGACCATGTACCAGTCCCACGAGTTTTACCTTCGCCGCTGCATCGAGATTTCCAAGGATTCCCGCGCCCACGGCAACGCGCCGTTTGGCGCCCTGCTGGTCGATAAGGACGGCAACATCTTGATGGAGCAGGAGAACATCGAGATCACCGAGAAGGTCTGCACCGGCCATGCCGAGGCGACGCTCGCGGCGCGCGCCTCCCATGAGTACTCCAAGGCGTTTTTTGTGGGATTGCACCCTGTACACCACCGCGGAGCCGTGCGCTATGTGCGCCGGCGCCATCTACTGGGCGAACATCGGCCGCGTGGTATACGGCATGACGGAGCGCCGCCTGCTTGAGCTCACCGGTTCTAACGAGCAGAACCCCACGTTCGACCTGCCGTGCCGCAACGTTTTCGCATGCGGCCAGAAGGAGATCGAGGTTGTGGGACCCTTCTCCGAGGTCGAGGTCGAGGTCGAGGTCGAGGTCGAGGCTGCCGCCGTGCACGAGGGCTATTGGGACTAGCTTGAATGACCCGGCGCATGCTTGCCCGCGCGCCGGGTTTTTGTCCGCTTTCCAGAAGGGAGGCCCTTGTGTTCGAGGAGAACATCTCTAAGGGCAAAATGCTCGTAATCGCGTTCCAGCACGTTCTCACGATGACGCCGGGCACCATCGCCGCGCCCCTGCTGCTAGCCAGCGGCTTGGGGCTTGATGCCCAGACCACCAGCTTCCTTGTCGCGGCGAACTTCTTCACCAGCGGTATCACCACGCTGTTGCAGGTTATCGGTATCGGCAAGCTTATCGGTTCGCGCTATCCCATCATCTTGGGATCATCCTTCGCGCCTTTGGCGCCCATGATCATGGTCGGCACGTGCTGCGGTTTGCCCGCGCTCTTTGGCGCCATCATCGCTTCGGGCGCGATCATCTTCTTGTTATCGTTCTTCATGGACAAGGTTATGAAGCTGTTCCCGCAGGTAGTGGTGGGCACCAGCATCGCCATCGGCGTGGGCTCGCTGTACGCCTCCGAGGTGTACGCCAACCTGCCCGAGGCCATCTCGACGGTCTTGAGCAACGGCCTGTTCATGGTGACGCTCAGCGCCGTTGTTCTCAATTTGCTGCTCAACGGTAAAAAGGCCTTGAGCGTGGACGAGTAGGCGCTCGGGACGGTTGCGGTAGTCGGCCGCCTCTCTATAAAGAACCCTTCCTATAAGGCGCTCGGCCATGTGATCGTTAGCGGTTGCTGGCCGGGCGCCTTCGCGCACCCGTCTTTCTTAACAGCCCCCGTGATTTGCGCTACGATGGACGCCGACCAAAGGGAAGGCGGCTTGGGAATATGGACCCGTTGAAGACGACATCGCTTTCTGCCCGTGCGCAGGAGGCAATCATGCAGATCATCGAGGGCATGGACCTTGCCCAGGACAACAAGCTGCCTCGCGAGGAACTGCTCGCATCCCAGCTGGGCGTCAGTCGTACAACCATTCGGCAGGCGTTGAACAACCTGGCCGCCGAGGGCGTGGTATCGCGGCGCCAGGGCAAGGGCACGTTTGTAAACGTCGATTCGATCGGCATCCGCGTGACGTTCTCTCCCTGCATGGAGCTTATGCAGGCGATTCGCAACAGCGGTTTCGAGCCCTCTGTTCGCCTCTTAAGCACCCATGCCGCCGACGAGGGCTCCGGGTTCTCGTTCGGTAGGTACTCCATGGATGACGTGCGCCGCATGTTGGAGCTCGAAGCTGGCGATCGGCTGATAGAGCATGACAAGGTGTTCTTTGCGGACGGTGAGCCGTGTGCGTTTTGCCGCGATTACTTTGGAGCGAGCGTGGCGGGTGGCGAGGCCGGCTTGGACGAGCTCGAGCGCTACGATGACTCACTGTGCCGGTTTGTCTATAACCGCAGCGGCCGCCGGGTTGAGTGGGACAAGGTCGAGATAGACGTCGCCGCACCCGATGACCTACCCGCGGTGTTCGCCTCGCAGGTGGCGCCAGGCGCCGGGCGTCCGCTGCTGTGCATACGCTCGGCCAACTACGACCAAAACAGCAGGCCCGTTGTGTTCGCCGTGGAATATGTGGATACATCGGTCATTCGCTACAATTTAATAAGGCAAAAAGCCGTCGACTACCAAAGGCAATAAGGGTGTATCCGCGCCGGCGGCCCCTCTCGGGGTGCCGGCGCGACTCATACGCGTATCGAATGCGGGGGAATGGCTATGGTTTGCATCGATCGAGAACGAGCTCGCGCGGCGTTTCTGGCATATGTGGACGCCTACGATGCTTCCAACAAGCGCATCGCCCTCAAGATCGCCCACACGTATCGCGTCGCGAACCTGTGCGAGCAGATCGCGCAGGGCGAGGGTATGGACGAGGAGGACGTCGAGCTGGCATGGCTCTGCGGCTTGCTTCATGATTTGGGGCGCTTTGAGCAGCTGCGCCTGTGGGATACCTTCAGCGACGGGGCGTCTGCCGAGCATGCTGCCATTGGCGCCGCCGTGCTACGAGGACTTTCGTCCAGCTCCGTTCCCGCCCGCGTCGCGCCCGCGGAGCATCCTTGGGATGCGCCCCATCCACCGGCGCCCGCCGTAGGCAGCGGCGCCATCGAATCCTTTCTTCAAGACCGCGCGTTCGATGATATGGTTCTCGCTTCGGTTGAGTGCCACAGCTTGCTGCGCGTTCCGCAAGGGTTGGACAAGCGCACGCGCATGTTGGTGGATATTGTTCGCGACGCCGATAAGATCGATATCCTTCGGGTCAATTGCGAGAACTCGGTGCAGACCGTGCTGGGCATGTCCCAGCGGGAGTTTTTGCAAAGCGAGATCGGCTCCGGCGCGGTGCGTGCATTTGAGGAGCGCCGGTGCTTGGCGCGCGAGGAACGGCTGTATCCAGCGGATTACCTGGTGGGAATGGCGCTGTTCGTCTTTGAGCTGGTCTATCCCGCCAGTAAAAGAATCATGCGCGACGCGGGCCAGCTGCAGCGCATGCTCATCCATCCTTTTGGCGTGCAGGATGAATTCGAGTTGGCGCAGACGCGTGAGACCTGGTCGCGCATGGCGAAGGTTTTGGCCGAGTACCTCGAGGAGGCGTAGGAGACCTGGGACGCGCGGGCGGCGTATGGAGGCGGCTCCTCAGTCCGTCCGCTTACTCTTCGAAAACGGCGACGGCGCGTACGGGCATGCCCGTGGCGTCCTCGATTCGCGGCCACATGACAAAGATGATGGCGCCGGTTGCGGGGACCTTGTCCAGGTTGCACATGACTTCTACCTGCAGGTGCCCGTGGTCAAGCACCCAGCGCTCGGCGGCCAGGTCGTCGGCTTCCACCGCCAGGTAGGACGCGTCGGTGTCGAACGTCTCGTGCCCGTTCATGGCGATGCCGCGCTGCTCGTACAAGAACTCCAGCGCCGGGATGGACCAGCCGGGGCAGTGCTCGCCGCCCTCCTCGTCGAAGTTGTTGAGGGCGTCGTTGTCGGGCCAGCGCTTATACCAGTCGGTTCGCAGCGCCACGAAGGCGCCCTGCGGTATGCGGCCGTGCTGGGACTCCCAGGCGAGGATGTTCTCGACATCGATGGCGGTATCCGGGCCGTTTGCGGCTATCTTGGGCGTGAGGTCGATAACCGCCAGCGGCATCGCCATCTGCTTGCCTCCGAATGCCTGTGAGCTTAGGTGGTCCGGCGTGAAGTGGCAGGGGAAGTCGACGTGCGTGCCAAACTGCCCGGGGAACTTGTAGGTATGGATGCGGCAGGAGAGCATCTCCTCGTCGTAATCAAAGACGGTGCGGCACAGCTCCACGGAGCCGTTCGGAATGCCGCCCCAATACGGGCTTTGGTTGTTGAGGGGGTGGGAGAGCTCCACCCACGTGCATGCTTTCAGCTTCTCCAGATCTTGCCATAGGCTCATGATGGGGGCTCCTTTCAGGTGGCGGTATGCGGGATGCTTGCGCCGGGCAGCCGCGCGCGGCGTCGGCGAGGGGATTAGCCCAGTTTGCGGGTTGCGCCCATGAAGACGGGCGTCATGGTGACCAGGTCGATGATCAGATAGGCGAACGGGCGGTCCAGGATGACCTCGTGGACTTCGGGCTCTTCCGCCATCGCGCTGCCCATCATGAGCTCGGCGGAGGTTGCGGCCGCCGCGCGCGTGCCGGCCTTGTTCACCTCGATAAACGTTTTGTGGGCGATCTCTCCCACATAGAGGTTTTCGGCGGCGTTTCCCAGAGGGGAGAGGTCTGCCGTCTGCATGTCGAAGGCATCGAGCATGCCCATGGCTTGGAGCTGCGCGGTGAGCTCGGTGGCGTATTCAAGCGTGAACTTGGGCAGGCCGGCGTCTGCGAGCGAGAAATCCTTGGGCGTCAAAAGTTTTGCCAGCGCCGCGCCGTCCAGCGAGTCGAGCGCCTGGTCCAAGGTGAGTCCCTCTTTGGGAAGCAGGCCCGCAAAGCCAAAGTTGTAGTCGCGATACGGTTTGATGAAGCCGGTGAAGGAGTCGTTCTCCAGGTAGCTATCCTCGCGCGAGCGCATCATGCGGCAATCTGTTTGGGAGCCGTCCTGCGCGGTGAAGGTCCAGTCCAACACGCTCTCGTCCTCATAGGGATCGTCCCAGGCGCCCTCGAAGGCCAGCGCGCTGATGAGGAACAAGCGGGAATCGGGCGAGATGTCGTCGATGATCTGGGGGATCATGCCGTGGGTGTTCTCGTCCACCCATGCGTTGATATCCTGCAGGGTGGTGTTGTCGAAAGGCGCCTCGAACGCCTGCGCATCCAGGGTGTTGGCGCAGGTTTCCAGGTAGTCCTCTTGCACGGAGAGGTCGTCGTTCTTCAACCAGATGGAATCGGCGAGGTTCAGCTCCAGGGGATCCAACTCGATGCCGCTGCCATAGGGATCCGCGCCGGCAAGGCGCCTGGCGTAGGCGTTGAGATACGCGTTGAGGGCGTTGGTGTCAAAGCCGCTCGCCTGCTCTATCTGGGCAAGTGTCTCTCCCGCTGCGCCGTTTTGCAGCATGGCCAGCACGTGGAGAACGGAGAGCGGAGAGACTAACACGTCGTCTTCTGTACCATCGACCGCGGCAGCGAGGCATTGCCTAAACAGGGTGGCCGCGAATCCGTAGACGGATGCGAGCTCGTCATCGCCGGCGAGGTCGTCGATGATGTTGTCTTTGGACGAGGTGTCCAGTTCGCGGCGAATCTTCTCGGTGAGGTTGGTTGCGGTCAAGGCCGCTCCCTTCTGCACGGCGTCGTCGCATCCGGAGAGCGCGGCCACGCCGGCGCCGGCAAGCGCGGCGGCAAGGAGGCCGCGGCGGCTGAGGGAGTGCGGAACGGTACGGTTACGGGGCGTGCGTGCGATCATGGTGTCCTCCTAGGGCTACCGGGGCCGTTAGCGGTTTGGGACGCTGCCGGCATGCGTGCGACGGACGGGTATGTTCACGATGATGATACCCATACATACCAGGGCGAGCGCTAACGCCGCGACGCCCGGATTCACCATCGATCCCTCGTCCAGCAAGACCATGGAGAGCAAAAAGCCGAACATGGGGTTCATGAAGCCGAAGACGGTGACGCGCGAGACCGGGTTGACGGCCAGTAGGCGCGACCACAGGCTGTAGGCCATGGCGGAGATAAAGCCCATGTAGACGATCAGGGCGAGGGCGGGAAGCGGCTCTGCGGGGCTGAGGCGCCCTCCGGCTGCCGCGGCGGCGATAGCGAGGACGGTTCCGCCCGCAAGGAACTGCCAGCCGCTGAGCATGACGGGGTCATGGTGCTTGCCGAGCACGCCGATAAGGCAGGTCGACATGGCTCCGGCGACGGCGGCGATCAAGATCATGCCCTCGCCGCCAAGGGTGAAGCCCAAGGTTTCGCCCGCGCCCATGCCGGCGATGTTGATAAGTGCGACCCCTCCGAAGCCCGCGGCGCAGCCCAAGATCTTGCGGGCGGTGAGACGTTCGGTGCGAAATAGCAGGCAGGATAGCAAGATGGCGATGAAATTGCTGCTTGCGGTAACGATGGAGCTGGTGACGCCGGATGCCTGGCTGAGTCCGCGGTAGAAGAACACGTATTGCAGCACCGTTTGGAACAGCGCGAGAAACAGGATGGAGCGGACGTCGCGCTTGCGCGGAACCAGCGGCTTTTTGCGCGCCGCGCTCATGCCGATGATGACCATGGCTCCCGCGATGATGAAGCGCACGCCGGCAAAGAGCATCTGTGAGGAGACGTCATCACCGGGGATGCCGAAGAGGCGGTAGCCGATCTTGATGCTGGGAAACGCCGAACCCCACAAAAAGCAGCAGACGGCGCAGGTTGCAAGCAGGCCGGGAAGCGAGGCGAAGAGGCGGTCGAAACCCTTCTTCTCCACCCGGTCGCGCTGTTCCGGCGTAAGCGATGACGTCACGATCGACCTTTCTTTGGTATCTTGCGCGGGCTAGTCGCGGTCGCCCACGATTTGCAGCAGATGGATGAAGATGTTGACCAGGTCGAGCCAGATCTCCGCTGCGTTGAGGATGGCCATCTTGACCGTGGGCTCGCATTGCTGGGCGCGGTAGGTGTCGTATCCTATGAACCCGCAGAAGACCAGGATGACGGCGTAGTCATACCATGCCATCGCAAAGCCCATGATGCTCCCGGCGATCCCGGCGACGACGAGGGCGATCAGCGCGGTTACGGCGATGCCCTGGATGCGGGCGAAGAACGTAGGGAAGCTCGTTCCCAACAGGGTGAATAGCGCCGAGATGATGAAGGTGCCCACAAAGGCGTTGGCGATGCTGGGGAGGCTGTAGAACGGCAGGACCATGCCCGTTGTGAACCCGATGGAGCAGGCCAGCAGGGCGTATCCTGCGAGCGTGACGCCGTAGCCCTCGCGTTTCATGCCCATGTGCATGACGGCGATGCCGGCGATGCTGGCGATGAATGACCCGATCGAGATCGCCAGGTAGTTGTCGACGACCGCGTAGAGAAAGGCCGGGGCCTGGGCGAGCAGGGCGCATGCGGCGATGACGGCGAAGCCGGCGGTCACCAGCCCGCCCATGATGAGGTTGTACATGCGGCGGGTCAGCTGCGCGCTGTGGTCGCGGGAGGGGTCGAACGGGGAGATTGCCTCCTGTTCGGGAGCGTCAAAAGGAGTGTTCTGCATATTCTCGTCCCTTCTGGCGGGTAGTCGAATAAAGTGCGTGCGCGTCGTCGCGTCCACTCGACTATACCCGACCGCGGGAGCAGAGATGCGGCCACGGCGCGCTTGTCGGTAACTGTTTGCATTTCTCGTGCCCGCGCGCGCCTTGGCGGCGCACTATGGGTAGGAGACAAGCATGGATGCACATCGATATGCATTGGTACGAACGGGTGGATACGAGAGGCGCGGTGCCGGGCCATGGCGAACCAAACGATTCATGATGACGAGGAGCGGGGCAAGGTCCCCTCGACCGCCGAGAAGGTTGCGGGCGGTATAGAGATGGCTGCCGGCGCCGCTATCGCCGCGGCGGGCGTGCCCATGATGGTGCTGCCCGGCCCCGGTGCGGCGGCCCTGCTGGGCGGTGCGGCGCTCGCGAGCAAAGGCCAGCGCCGCTATTCCGGCCGCGAGGCGACTGCGGTCGAGGAGAAGCTGGACCAGGCTTCTGCAAAGGCTGCCGAGGTGGCAAAGCGCGAGGGCGCCAAAGCGGCGAGGGCCGTGGCGCATAACGCTCCCAAGGTGACGGCCGCCACGGTTAAGGCGGCGGTTAGGGGTGGCGCGGCAGCAGCCAAGGCGGGCGGTAGGCTCGCCGGCAAGGGCCTTGATGCGGCGGCGGTCGCCTACCTTCGCCATAGGGAGCAGAAGAGGGGCGATGCGCTGTGATGGACGAGAAGCCCTCGCTGCCACGCCGGTCTAAAAGCGCCGCCACGTTTCTCACCTATGTCCGCGAGCGGATGGACACCTTTCTCGACCGCCCGCTTTGCGCCATCGACAGCCTGGTCTTCTCATGGCTTGCCTACGCGCATTTGGGAGAGGACCAGGTAAACGCCTGCTTGCCGGAGGGCATCGCCCTGCATGAGATGCTGCGTGCGGAGGAATTCGACAACATGTTCGGATCCACCTGGGACCCGGAGGGTAGCCGGGACCTCTTGTTCGCCGTTTGCGCCAGCCCGCGTTTTCGCGATGCCCGCCTTACGGAGTTTCGCTTCAAGACCGCCCGCTCCGCCGAGGAGCAGTTCGCAGCCATGACCTTCATCTTGCCCGACGGCAGCTCCTACGTGGCGTTTCGCGGCACCGATTCCACCATTGTGGGCTGGAAGGAAGACTTCAACATGACCTTCCTCAACCCCGTCCCCGCCCAGGAGGAGGCGCGCGCCTACCTTGAATACGTGGCGTCCGTCACGGCCGGCCCGCTGTATGTGGGAGGCCACTCCAAGGGCGGCAACCTCGCGGTCTACGCGGTGGCTACCTGCAATAAGTCGTGCCGCGAGCGCGTGGTCAGGGTGTTCTCACATGACGGCCCGGGATTCCATCGCGAGTTCTGCGCGTCAGACGCCTACCGCAACATCCTTCCCATCATGGTGAAGACCGTTCCCAAATCGAGCATGATAGGCGCGGTGCTTTCCGAGGGCCCCGATTGCCATCCCATCATCGTGGAGAGCGGCGGCTTCTCGCTGTTCCAGCACAATCCGTTTCTATGGGAGGTCGACGTCGAGAGCGCGACGTTTGTGGAGGCCGACGGCTTCACGGCGTCGTCTCGCTATTTCGACTCGACGCTCGATGCCTGGATGGACAAGTACTCGCTGGCGGAGCGCGCCCGCTTTGTCGACGCCTTGTTCGACGTGATACGCGTGACGGGCGCCAAGCGCTTCTCCGACATCATGGCCGATCGCAAGACCAACGTCCTCCTTATGTTGGAGGCGGTCGAGGGGCTTGACCCGGACCTGCAGCAGTTTATTAGGGACGTGCTTCGCTCCTTTGCCAGGACGGCGACGGTTGAGAAGGCGGCGGGCGCTGCGAGCGGCATCGCTGGAACCATCAAGAAAGCGCGCCCTAGCGTTGCCCTGGCGGTCACCACCTTTAAGAACAGGGGCGAGGGGTCCGATTAGGTGCGGATGAGGGGAATTGCGCATTCAGCGTTTGATGTAGCTGCTCGTTGTTCATATTAAGGGCAAATCAACCTCGACGTCATTTTTAGCAAGCTGAGCTTCACCGGGCTAACAAAAGTAGAAAAGTCCAAAGAAGGGCCCCGTGATGCTGCGCTAAACGCGTCTCGGGGCTCTTCTTTGGACGTTATTTTCAATTGCGTTGTCCCATCGCTTAGAGTTCGACTTCAACGATATGGCGAACAGGGAGGTTTGTGGCGATAAAATCGTAGTCGCCGGATTCCAGCGTGGGTTTATGCCCCAAGCCGGCCTGCGCTGGGAAACCGTCGACTACGCTTGTAGAGAATGGGACGTTGATTGTGTATTCAGTCCCCGGTCGGACGGAGAGCTGGTATGCGCCCCCCAGTTGCGGCACGGACAGATTGAAGAGGGTGGAATCAACTCTTAGCCAACGTTCCTTCTGGTTGCGAGGAATTAGGCTCCATCCAAGTGAATCGAGATACCCTCTTTCGTCGCCCTCGTTTTTATCGTTGCGGATCGTAATGGTAAGTACTGCAAGGGTCTTTTCGTTTGGGTCGGTTGTATCGTATGGGTCGTTAGGCATGACGCTGTCTTTGGAATAGCGGTCGATGTATTCATTGATGGACATGAGCTCTGCCGAGTTGACAGAAAACGAAAAGCCGTCGGTGTTTTCTGTCGAGTATTCTGCAAAAGCACCATTGAGTTCTACTGAGTCACCAACAGAGTGCAGAGCGATGCCATATGGCAGTCCTTCGCTATTGACGAGCGTTATGCGATATCCCAAAACGATGAGAAGTAGCACGACAAGCCCGGTACATCCCAGGCGGATAGGCCGACTAAGATTCATGTGACACCCCATTCATCATGCCTTCGTCGACATGCCCTTCCGCTAGATGAAGGACGCTGTCCGAAAGGCGGGCCAAGACGGCGGCGTCATGGCTGGCGAGCAATATGGTGGCGCCTCGAGCTTTTTCGCGCTCCACCATTTGTTGCACCATATCTATACCGGAGGTGTCCAACGCATTGGTGGGTTCGTCGAGCACGATGAGGTCGGGAGATCCCATAATCGCCGCTGCAATGCCAAGCCTTTGCTTCATGCCGAGTGAGTATTTTTTGAATGTTCGACGGTCGGCGGGATCGAGGCCAACATCATTCAGTAGTTGTGCGATCGCTTTTTCGTTTAAGCATCCGCGAAGGCGCGCGAGAAGTGCAAGATTGTCAAAGCCCGTTCGGCCGTTTAAAAACGCTGGCGCCTCAATGAGAAAGCCGGCACTCGGTGGAAACGGCAGTTCGGACCCTAGCTTCTTGCCGTCGATGAGCACGCTTCCCGCAGTGGGGGCTATAAGGCCTAGAACGGCGCGCATGAGCATTGTCTTTCCCGAACCGTTCACGCCTGCCAAGCCTTGAACCTCCCCCGGTCCGACATTAAACGATATGTCGGTGAGGACCTCGTTTGAACCGATCATTTTTGTAAGGTGATCAACGATGAGTCTCATGATGAATACTCCTTTCCGACCAGGTCCATATGGGAGAAGCGAATTGCACCGACAGCGCATGAGACCGCGCCGATGAGTGCAGCGAGTGCTAATCCCATGAGTGGGTCTACGCCGCTTTTAATGAGCAAGTTGCTACGCCCTGCCATTAGATACTGCCCCGGAAGAAAGGGGATGAAGAAAAATGCGGATGCAAACATTGTCAAAGCACCCACTGTGAAGCTCAGTACGGGGCGGATCCAAAGCGATAAGGTGAGTTGTGCCACGCAGAGCGCCCACGTCATCATGCATGCAGAGATAACAAAGGGGGCCAAGCCGGCGGATCGAGGAACACTGACATAATCCCAAGTGTCAAGCGAGAGGAGCGACGCGGCGTCTTGGGATACGCCGGAATCGACGTTTCCGGACGTGACGAGCGATACCGTAAAGGAAATCGCTAGTGCCAGGAGCCATACGAGTGCCGAGTAAAGCCCTAGCCAGATGCACTTCGAAAGCCACCAAGCCAGTCTGTTTTTCGTTCCTACAAGTACCTGCAGCCCAAATCCTGATAGGTCGCGCAGGGGGTAGGAAAGGGGAAGGAAAAGCACTAACGCCATCATGAGCAGCCATGCTATAGGGAGATTAAAGGGTATGTTGGTCGTGAAATCGTAAATCATCATTCCGCCAAATATGGACGTCAAAACATCATCGACGGATAGGTCGCTCTTTGCGATGCCGCTCGCCATTGTTAACGCGACAAGTACAAGGGCAAGGACTAGCTCCAATACCGCCAACACGCATAAGCCACGCTTCATTTCGCCGAAGCCCTCTTCTATATCGGTAAGAAGGATTTGCGTCAGTTTCATAGCAGATCCTTTCGGGCAAACCTGTGGAGAAGGTAGGCAGATGTAAGTGCCATCAAAAGGGGGATTGCGAGCATAGGGCCTGCCGAACGAAAACTCGCTTGTCCAGCATGGAATAGATGAAGGAGGCTAAAGGTAAAACCATTTACATTGAGAATGAAGAAGAGGTAGTTGTTGACGAAGTCAATCGCCAGGGCGGCAACGTATGATCCAACCAAGAGGGCTACGCGATTCTCGATGACGGTGGACAATGAGAGAGCGAACCCGCCCCATATGCCGGCGAGGATAAAGTCATATACCACGTTGACGGCAACGTAAAGTGCTGGCCACGTGTAAAACAAACGCGTCCAAATTTCCTCTTCACGCATGCCCATATAGATATTCGAGGATACTTCTGGGATGGATGCGGGGAGGAAGCACATGAGGGTAGCCAAGTTGATTAAAAGCGGGATTGCTACGGTTGCACCGGACGATAAAAAGACGGCGATGTAGCGTGCAGCAAGAACGTCTCGTCTTGTGCGGCTTGTATATTCATGGGTGAGAGCGCCGGATATAACCTCTGTTTGCAGCGACCAACAATAGGGGATTAAGACCAATAGCGGAAGAATGTAGAAGAAGGCGCCGGAAACAAAGAGATCTCCGGTGCCAACGAGGATCCACGAAGCGAATGCCCCGGATGCTCCCGTTCCCAGCCACTCATCCTCTCGTCCAGATAGTCCTCCGCCGTAATGGCTCTGTATGGACATGCATGCAGAAACGATGGCTAGCGAGCAGCCAATGAGCGCTGCGATGTAGAACCAGGGGTTCTTAAAAGCCTTGTTGAGTTCCACGCTCACTAACGCGCGCATCATTACCCCTCCCTCATGTCGGTTGCGGTGACTATGAATCGGTATCTCATCGACTTATTTAGGCCACAGCGAAACTCGAAAGCGTTATCCGAGGGAATATCGTTGTGGATTGCGTATCCTACGGTGATGGTTTTTGTCTTCCCTTGAGAAAGGGAGAAGTAACCCCTCTCGCTGGGATCGATGAAGTCGAAGGTCCCATCATTGAAGTACACGGCTTCGACGATGGCAGTGGGTTCGATGATGCCGCTGAGCAAAAAGCCCGCTTTTCCAGTGCTGGTGGTCGCCTTTTCCGATAGGACGGCGTTCACGTTATGTATTGTGTAGCTGCAGAGCAGGAACTTGAAGTTTTCGTCCTTAAAGCTGCTGTCGGTAAAGAGTTTGCCGTTGTAAAGATATTGGTCGCTGTCAAGAATTCCAGCCTGGAGGGGGCTGTCATATACCGTAGCGCTGTCTACGGCGACATCAAGCGATCCGGAAAAAAAGAAGGGGGTTTCCAGGACTGTTGTTTGGCCAGGGAAAGGCCCTTCTATCTTCGGGCTCTCCTCGTCGGCGTTAAGGGTTAGGGTCTCGCCTGAGCCGGCGATTTCGCCGTATTCGTCGGTAAGGCGCTGCATGCTTGCGTCGCTAATGCCCTGCAGAAGGATTGGCAATCCAAAAGTGCCAGCAACGGCTATCAGTATGGCGCAGCAAACGATGATGAGGGCTGTGCGTTCATTTTTTCTCATTCTTCCTCCGTTGGAAAGGCGGGAGGCAGCACTTGGCCGCCTCCCGCGTCGGGACGTTCTAAACTTCTATGAGAACGGCGATATTAAAAAGGAGGGAAAGGGCTATTGGCTGAATAAAGAGGCGACTAGACCAGTCCGTTCAGATCGGTGTAACTTCCTCGACAATCCGGGCTCCACCATCCGTTCAGAGAAGATGCGCCGCGGTCCGATGAAGCTCCCAAGCGTGCCCATGTACGCCCGCTCTCGCGCACAGTGTTATGGATTTCGTATTTGCCTGGGCCAGGGGACCAAACGTATCCGCCATTTGTGAGATTTGCATATCCGCTTCCGCCGCTATCGTACGCGCCATCAGCATAGAGCTTCATCGACGTTGAGCTTGTCGATACAACATGGAGATAGGTTGATTATGTAGTGTCCTTTGATCTCCATGCCGTGTTTGCCCTCTGGAACCATCCGTTGAAGTTGAAGGAATAAGAACTGTCAACATATGAGGCGGGGGTGATCTGTGGCTCGTTGGCGAACACGGACACTGGGGTAGCTACGGCAAGGGAGGCTGCGAGGAGGATGCCGGATGCTGCAGAGAACAGCTTCTTCATGGTAGACATGTTATTCCCTTCTTTCGAAGCGGGTAAATAACGAAGCGCTTCGCCGCCATTGTTTGGCTACGAAGCGCTTTTGTCTGTAATCCTGTGATATGAAAAGGGAAAAAATAGCGATTACAAGCTATCTACCTGCGACAATAACTCAATCAATCCAAGGCGGTCGTGCACTCTCAGGCGCGTATAGCCAACATGTCGAGCGCCGTTGATGCTTCCGCGTGAATACCCAAGGGTGTCTGAGATTTGTTGGGAGTTTGCGCCCTTTGCGATCATGAGCAAGACGGATGCCTGAGTTTCGTTAAGTCCGCATCCCATGAGATAGTGCCAGGCGCGTCCATCTACGTCAAAGCCGGATGCGCCCATGTTTGTAGATAAGCTATGGGCACGTATGGAGCGCATCAAGAGAACGCAGGCGGCGACGGCTATTGTTCCTGCAAGAATTGCATATATGAAACAAAGCATCGCGAATGATTGTCTGCCGCCAAGCGGGGAGGTAAATCCATCGTTGCCAAAAATATAGTCTCCATATTTATTTACCAAGACGTCGGAAGCAATCGCGCTCAACCCAAAAGCGATTGTGCAGGCGCCTATGTGGGTTGGATTTAGCATGGAGTGGTTTGACATCTGATAGAGAAGCGCGCAGAAGGCGTACGCGGAGATGGCGAACAGGCTGGGACGCCAAATGAGACATGCGAGCATCGTCAGGATGCCGACGGACAGCGCCGCTGCAGCGCGATTGCCGCACCCATTCAAGATTGACCTATTTGAGGAAGCTGTAACTGACACGCACGTGATGACGATGAGGAAGGGGAGCGTGACGTCTCTTAGTCCGTAAGGCGTTGCCAGGCGAAGTGTTTCCTCCCAGGCAAAACCTAGGTACAAAGCTGTAATTATGGTGAAGGGAGCATCGTTTGTGTTTGTCGATTCGCCGCCTTTCAGCTGCAACGCGATATACGTCATTCCGCCGGCAGAAGCGGCTAACGCCATACCGTACAACCATGGTCGGTATGCCCCCCATGTCTGCATATCCGTTGCGGCAGGAATGACGCATGCAAATGCAACAAGGATAATGAGTACCATTGCCCATCCCGGGAGTAATGTTTCAGGAGTCGCATCGTTTTGGGCAGAGGCATTCGGTGCGTCCGACATGTTGGTTTTTATTGGGGTCGTCTTCGACTCGGTATTCAAGAGCGACATGAATTCATTCTTATTGCCTACGCCTAGTTTTTTATATGACCGCTGTAGAGCGCTACGAACTGTTGCGGGTTTGATTGACAACTGGTTCGCAATTTCACCTGAGGTGCGGCCATCGGCGAATAGCTGGGCAATCTCGGCCTCTCGCGGCGCCAGCCCTGCTTCTTGAAATAATCGATCGCGAGTTTCATGCTGCGCTTTGCCGCCATCGCAATCTTCTTGTGTTTCTGCGGGGATTCTTCTGGTCTGTTGTGTCAGTAAGAAGACGCAAAACAATGAGGTTGCTGTAAGAAGAAGCGTAAAGCCTGGATGTGCCAGGATACTAACGTGCACAACCCTAACCAAGGCTCCCCAGATAATAACGCCTATGGAAAATGATCCTATCAAGAGACTTGGAAAACTAGTGCTGGGGGCGAGATGACACGGCTTGTCGGAACGGTAAAGCGCTCGAAGCGCAATGAGTGGCAGAGCGAAAATGGCGATACAAATGATCAGCGCAAGGAGCGAAGAGATTGGAACTGCAGCGTATTCGTATGCCATTGCTGTCGTTTGACGTACTAGCAATCCCCATACCATCACTGTCCAACATAAAAGCACTCGCGCTTTTGGGTTGTCCATAGTGGGGCGTAGAGGGCTATCGATCATGGAAAAGATTGCGCCCGTGTTCAGGAGAAGGTTGACGGTAAGGTACCCGGCAAGTATCTCGAGAGCGGGGCTTATTATCCAAAGGAGGTTGCGGCTGTAAACAAAGGGGCCAGTGCCAAAGAAGCCGTGCGACTGGCTTGCATCGTTGAAAAAGAGCATGCTCAGCCAATCGATGCTCATAGGGGCGATAAGTGCTACGGCGATGATGGCGCATAGCATGAGGTTTGCCTTGGACTTACGGAGGACGTTGGTGATGCGGCGAGGCGGCATGGAATCAAGAGCTATGCCGATGAGAGCGCCCGCTGCAAACAGGGTTACCCCGGGACGTACGGCGGGGTTGCCGCGGAGCAGCTCCCCTTCGATGGCTTCAAAAGGGGCTGCAAAGAAGGCCGATGTGACAATCAGAAGAAAAAGGAGAGCAAAAGAGCTTGCTTTGGGCGCATGAACGCTATGGTTGTCGTTTTGAGGACAGTGGCCATCTTTCTTTTGACCTTGCTCGCCCTCTGTTGCCTCGTATTCAGCAGACACGTTTTACCTCCATCTTGATTTGCGGTAGGCAAAGCAACAGTAGCACAATTTAAAGTGGGCAGGGCGGGGTGGACGGTTGAGTAGGAGAGGTTTTCCGCCCCCGACTTAATCCTTATCCAAAAACAATAGAAGAGTTTGAAACATCCTGTCGCACGCGAGCGTATTCAGGGTGAAGGGCCCTTGAATGAAGCACGGCAACAGACGGGAGACGGTATGGATGCGGAGAAGTGGTTTAGGGAGGCGGTCGAGCGCCATCGCGATATGGTGTTCCGCCTTGCCTACACGTACCTGCGTGATCCGGCCGATGCCGACGATGTGACGCAAGACGTGTTTGTGAAGCTGCTCCGCAGCGGCAAGCGGTTTGAGGGCGATGACCATCTGAGGTATTGGCTGGTGCGGGTCACCATCAACGAATGCAAGTCGCTGTTCAGAAAACCCTGGCGTCGCGTCGAGGATATCGAGGCGTACGCGGAGACGCTGCAGGCTCCAAGCGAGCAGCATCGTGATTTGCTGGTTCGCGTGATGAGGCTGCCCGAGAAATACCGTGTGCCCATGGTGCTGCATTACTACATAGGCCTTTCTACGGACGAGGTGGCGCGGGCGATCAAGGTTCCCGCGGCGACCGTGCGCACGCGACTCGCGCGCGGCCGCGCCCGTCTTAAGAGCATGTTGGAGGGTGAGAAGCGATGACGATGAACACGATGCCCGGAAAACGTTCGCGTGCGGATATGCAGGGAGCTTTTGAAGGCATGCACGCCTCCGAGGATATGTACGAGAAGGTGATGGCGCGCGCGTCGCATCGCGGGCGCAAACGCGGTGGCGCGCCCAAGATCGCCGTGGTGGCGACGGTTGCGCTGGCGGTTGCGCTGGCGGCGGGCGGCACGGCGTACGCGGTCCTTGGCGGGGACTTCTTCTTCCGCGGATGGGGCGACCATGGGCATGGTCAGGTGAACACGTGGACGGTGGACGGTGTTGACGGCGAATATAGCCGCACATTTGGGTCGATTGACGAGGATGCGCTCTCCGACGAGTTGAAGGCGTCGGTCGAGTATGCTGGCCGCGCGGTTGAAGCCCGTGGCTACACGCTGCTTGTGGAGAGCGTTCTTGTGGACGATCTTGGCTGCGGTGTCGCGACCTTTACCTTGAGCAACCCTGATGGCATCAAGATCAACCCGGCGTACGGCGCACCCGGCGACGTGGTATTTGACGAAGACTCTGACCTGCGTCTTTTGAGGACTGCCTTTGGCGACGGCACGTCAGCGAATGACGATGTGGTGTATGACGCCGAGGCTTCTACTGATACGGAGGTGCGGGGCACCATCTACTTCAACGCGTGGAACGGCGCGGATTCCGTGGCATCTGGTATCAAGTGGGTTCTTAATTTTAATGATGAGGATGTTACAACTGACGTCTTTGTGCCCGCGAAGACCATCAAGAGCCGTGAATTCAAAACGGCTGACGGTGTGAGGGCGATGGTGAGTCCGATTGCGATGGTCATCGATGACGAGAGCGTGATGGAGGCCCATGACGATCTATACGGGATCCATCCGTTAATCATCGATAACCTGTCGGTAACTATGGAAGACGGTACGAATCTGGTGATCACGGACGATGATGCTCGAGTCTACAACATCTTTGGCTCGTGCCTGCGCGGCGAGGACGGGGTTAATCTGGAGACCGTTTACCGTCCAACTCAGTTGTTGGTGCCGGAGATAATTGAAGGCGTGAACGCTTTTGGCGACCTGTGTCATACGGATGGGCAAAACGAGGCTTGGCAGGCGGAGTTTCTGCCAGTAGCGTAAGCAGATAGTTTGCGCCATCATGCTCAGGTGGTTGCGCTAGCTGTATTTTGGCCCCGGGCGTCGCGTGTTGCGCCCGGGGCCCTGCCGTTCTTTTACGCCTCGATAACCACTTCGCGATCTTCGCGGGTGATAAGCCCCTTGACGGCGATTTCGGCGCCCAGGTAGCGCTCTACCAGGCCCGCGAGTTCCTCCGTGGCGGCGCGGCAATCCTCGATGCGCTCGGGGTCAACGCACTCCACAATAAGGAAGGCGTTTGAGGTGGCGTCGGTTAGCGCCGTGCGCACGCCGTCTCGCCAGTTCCAGCAGCGGCAGACCGCGCCGGCATCGTCCACATAACACAGCTCGCCGGGCAGCGTGGGGTCGTTGCCCGCATTCTCGCCTAGCGGCGTGAACTCGTCCCCGCCTTGGGTGATAAGCAGGCGCAGGTCGCCTTGGAAGGCGTCGATGTCCTCTCCGCCCAGGGGCAGCGCGTATGTGAGCGATACGGCGTTGTAGATGTCTACAGCGGGGGAGATACTTCCTACGGGATTGCCCTTGAGCACGCGTTTGAGCAGGTTCTCGATAGAGCAGCGGGCACCGCGCTTGGTCTTGAACTGCTGGTAGGCTTGGCGCCATACGCGCACCGGCGCGTTCTCGGAGAGCGTGGGCGATTCCAGGTGGCGCTCCGCCGCGGCGTTCGCGCGGGCGAGCAACCGCCCTATCTCTTCTGCGTCCTCGGGCGAGACCCGGTCTGCGGACCTCATCCCCTTTGCCACCACCACGCCCAGTGACGCGCCGGGAAACAGGTTCCAAAACGAATCCTCGGTGACGAACTTCTTCATCTGCAGGCTCCCTTCCTATTCATCCGCCCCAAAACCTTTCGCTTTACGAGGGGCTGAAAACTAAACGAGCGCCCACACGCCGGCCCCCTTCTTGCGTCCTACGGTGCCGGCACGTGAGCGCTCGCGCGCTGCCTCCATCCGGAGAAGGGGGCGTGTATGTCGCGGTCATTGTAGCGCTTGCTCCCGATCTTCGTCCAGATACGCTGCGGCGGCGTCTAAAAACGCCTGCCCCGCGGGCGAGAGTCGGTGGCTGCGGCTCCAGATGAGTTCTACATGCGTTGTGAGCGAGGGGGCGAGCGGTATGAAGGCAAGGCCGTCGTCCGCCGGTACCAGAGCGCCCCATCGATCGGTATCCGGCAGCTTGAGTGCGTGGTAGTCGTCCGTGCGGGCGGGGCCCACCGCGATGCCGAAGTCGACGATGCCGCGCGATAGATGCTCCGTCACATCGTCCGAGCTTTCGCTGCGAAACTTAAAACGGATGCCGGGGTGCGTGCGAGAGAGCCGTTTGGCAATACGCGCAATCGCCAGCGTGGCGCTCGTCTCGTTGCAGGCTATGCTTACCTCGCCGCTGGCGACATCGGGCGTCTTGAGTTCCGTCTCCGTCTTGTCGAGTAGGTCCGAGAGCTCTCGCGCGCGGTTAAGGAGCAGATGCCCCGCGTTGGTGAGGGAGATGCCATGGCTCCCGCGCTCTAGCAGTTTGCAGCCAAGTTCGTTTTCCAGCTTGATGATCTGGCGGGAAAGCGCCGGCTGGCTTATGTGCAGCTCCTCTGCCGCGCGGGTGATGTTGCCGGTTTTGGCTACGGCGATAAAGGTGCGGAGTTCCCTGATGTCCATGTGGTCGCTCTGCTATAACGCGTGCGAATGCCTAGCTATGCAGTATAGGTCTTTGTTATATCGCGCTGCACGCGATACGCTTGAACGGCCGATGGACGCTCGATTGTTAGGCATAGGGGTTGATCGTTCCGACTTTCTCCGGAGCCGCATCACGGACGCGCGTCGGCGTCTTGCGTAGAACGCAGCTTGCCCAAGATCGGGTTGCCTGCGGCGGTGTGCGGCGCTACTATACATACCGATAGTATGTAAAAGGAGGGCCGCGGAGCAATGGCGAGAAACAAGCACCCCGAGGAGACGGTCGCAAAGATCCTTGATGTGGCGATGCGCTTGTTTGTGGAGCGTGGCTACGAGCAGACCAGTATGCAGAACATTATCGATGAGCTGGGCGGACTCACCAAGGGCGCGGTCTACCATCACTTCTCAAGCAAAGAGGAGATCTTTTTCGCAGCGATGGATCGCGTGACGGCGCCCGGCGTGGAGCGGCTGCGCAAGATTCGCGATGCGAAGGGGATGACCGGCCGCGAGAAGATTCAGGCGATGTTTCAAAACGGGGTCCGCGGCGTGGATTCGGCGTTCTTCTCGCAAGCCGACCCCGAGCTCGATCCCATGAAAAATCCGCGCATGCTCGCCACCGAGTATCGCGACCTGTTCGATATAAGCGCCCACGAGCTCATGCTGCCCGCCATCGAGCAGGGCATACGGGATGGAAGCATCCAAACCGAGTATCCTCGCGAACTTGCCGAGACGATAGCCCTGCTCAGCAACCTATGGTGCGTGCCGGCGTTTTTCCCCGCGCGCGACGAGGATGAGCAAAGGCGCCGCGTCGCCTTCATGAACGACTTTCTATCGGCCATGGGGCTGGAGGTCGCGCTGGATCCGCAGGCGAGCTTGGAGACATGGCGACATCGGTGCGGAGGGCCCGTGCAGGAGAGCGTGCAGGCGAGCGCGCGGGCGGACGCGACAAGGGATGCGGGCGCCGGCGAGCGGACGCAAGGCTAGCTTTGGGTGCATATGCGGACGAGGAACCGCTTCGGCGGTTTTTCTCGTCCCAAAAATACATACCACCAGTATGTATTGGGGGATGAAAGGGAGGATGAGTATGGGGGCGTTGGTCGAGAGGTCGGATGGGCGCACGTTTGCGTGCATCTTGGCGGCGCAGTTCTGCTCGCTGCTGGGGCAGGAGGTGCTGCAGTTTATCCTACCGCTCTATCTGTTGGATGTAACGGGATCGGGTGCGCGCTTTGGACTGGCGATCGCATGCGGTTTTGTGCCCTACACGCTGCTGTCGCCCGTGGGAGGGGTGCTGGCGGACCGCACGCGTAAGCGCGGCATCATGGTGGGCGTGAACGCGGCGCTGGTCGCCGTGTTGCTGGCGTTCCTTGCCCTCAAAGATGTCGGCGACCCGTTTGTGCTGGTAGTGTTCGCGACTATGGCGTCGTTTGTGGCGCAGGCGCTCTACCAGCCGTCTATCCAGTCCACGGTTCCCTTTGTGCTTGCGCCTGCGGACGTGCCCCGCGGGGTTGCGCTGGTGAGCCAGATTGGAAGCCTTACCACGTTGGGCGGCCCGGTGGTGGGCGCGGCGGTCTACGGCGTCGCGGGCTTGGTGCCGGTGGTCTGGATTTCGCTTGCAGCGTTTGCGCTATCCGGTGCGGTAGTGGCGGTTGCGGTGAGGTTTTCCTGCGAGCCTTCGCCGTGGGACGGCGGCGCGCTCGCCATGGTGCGCGACGACCTTGCAGAGGCTTTTAGATTTCTTCGCGGCAAGCCCCTTCTTCTAGGTGGCATGGCGACGGCAACGTTTGTGAACGCCTCTGCTGGCGCGCTTATCAACGTGGGGACCGTGTACGTTGTGACCATCACGCTTGGGTTTGGCGCGGCGTATGCCTCTTTTGCCCAAATGGCGATGGGCGCGGGCAGCCTTGTGGGCCATAGCTTGCTTGTGGTGTGGCCGCGCCTGTTCTCGTTGAGAAAGTCGTCCGCTTATGTGGGCGGCGTGGCTGCCGCTATGACGGTTGCCGCCCTAGCGCTCTGTTCCATGGGATCGATGGGGCCCGCGACGGTGTTCTTGATCCTTGTTGCGAGCTACTCGTTCGCGACGATGAGCGGCGGCCTCATGGGTTCCTGCATGTTGGCGGAGCTGCAGTCCGGTGCGCCCGTGGATCTGGTAGGTAAGTTGATCGCGCTTTTTATGACGCTGGTGAACTGCGCCACGCCGTTTGGCCAAGCTGTCTATGGGGTGCTGTTCGACGTTCTGCCGGCTTGGGTCATCGCTGCGGCGACCGCGGTCGAGTTGGCGGCAGTCACGGTGGCGTGGCGCTGCTTCTTACGCCGCAATCATGCGTAGCCGCCCCGAGCCGCGAGCGCGCGCAGGCGGGACGGCGCCAAGCTAGTGATGCGAGACCGCTCCCTTGCCGTTGGGTACGCGACGTCCCGCTTTGCCGGAGATATGGTTGAGGTCGATGGCCCATACGGCGGTAACGGATAGCTCGCGGTCGATGGCGCCCCCGATCTCGTCCTTGTATTCGGGAGCGTATTTCAGGCAGAGCAGGGCGAGCGCTCGGCGAATCTCCGCCATTTCGGTGACGCGTCGCACGGTACCCGTTGCGATAACGCTCGCGAAGCGCGTGGTGAAAAATCCCGGCTCGCCGTTTTCCTCCACAAAGACGGGTTCCATATCCATGGCGGCGGTGACGCATACGCGTGGATCGCGCTCCCAATCATCGGTCTTCTGGCCGCCGGCGGCCCCCGTGTGGATGAGGAGCGTATCTTTGTCCAGCGCATATGAGAGGGGCGTGGCGTAAGGGTATCCGTCCTCATCGACGGTGGCGACTACGCAGTACTCGGCGTCATGTAGGATCTCGCGCGCCTCTTCCTCGGAGATCGCGCGTTCGGGCAGCTGTTTCATGGGCTGGTGCATGATGGGTCCTTTCTTGTCGAGCACGGGGCAGCTTGGGTTCGGTGCTGTTTTGCGGCGTCTCCAGTTTAGAGCCCGCCTTTGCGACGGGGCCGCACGGGAAAGCTGAAAGGTATTTTGCAACGAATAGAGGGTGTGCACGTATAGTCTCATAGCAGTGGAAAAGCGAATGCCGAGCGAGGGGGTGATCGAATGGCGAGCGGAGATGCCGCGTTGGTGCGCAAGATTGTCCTTACCGGATCGCGTCGAAGTGCGGACAAGTTGATTCGCAGACACTATGACGACATCTATCGATTTGTCGCCCACCAGATGCGGGACAAGGACGATGCCCTCGACGTCACACAGGACGTCTTTGCGGCGGCGATCCGCGCGCTTCCGTCCTTCGACGTGCGGCGCGCTTCGTTTCGAACGTGGCTCTACCGCATCGCTGCCAATAAGGTCGTCGATTGGTATCGCTTCCGCGCACGTTCGGCATCGCTTTCCATAGATGAGGTGGAAATCGATCCTGCGGACGCGCGAGATGAGTACGAGGAGCTGGTCGATCGCTCTTGGAGCGAGGATAGGGCGCGACGGGCGATAGAGCTTCTGCTGGAACTTGAACCCAGGGTGCAGGCGGTGGTGCGCTTGCGGGTGTTTGCCGGTAGCAGCTTCGCAGAGATCGCGCAGGCGACCCAGCAAGGCGAGGCGGCTGCCAAGGCCCAATACTACCGGGCGGTCAAGACGATTAGGGCATGCATTGTACGGGAGGAGCGATCATGAGCAAAGCGGAATGGCGCGAAGGACTGAGTTGCGAGGAGCGCGATCGCGCCATTGAATCCATTCTCGATGTGGCGCTGCCCGCATGCGAAACGTCTCGTGGGCGTATGCGGGAGAATCTCGCCGCTTTATCTTTGCGCGCCCTGTTCTTTGGAATTGAGGACTGCGCGATTCTAGCGGTGATCATCGCCCTTGCTGGCGCGGTCCCTATGGCGTTCATGACAGAACCCGAGCATTCGGCGCTTGCGGTCTTTATGCTGGCCCCCTTGTTCTTCGCGACGCTTCAGGGCCTTGTTGCATGGAAGGATCGAGAAAGCGGAACAATCGCCTGGCGTGCGGTATGTCGTATGACGGTCCTCGAGCTCCATGCGGTCCGCATGCTGGTGTTTGGGGCGATGGCAATCCTATTCACCGTACCGCTGGCCGCTGCCGCCTGGATTGCGAGCGCGTACATGGTCTCGTTTTGGTGGATGCTGTCCCTTGCTGCGGCGAGCCTCGCGATTTTTGGGGCCTTCTCCCTTCTGCTTTTTCGGCTTAGCGCGGCAGGGCGAGCACGCGGGGCGGCTCCAGGGCTTGTCGCCGTGCTGGTGCCGATTATCGCCTGGATGCTTTTAGGCATGTTGTTGGCGGTACTTCCCGCATCCGCCGCGGTGTTGCTCGCTGTTCCCGCAGTGGTGTACTTTGCGGTTGCTGTGGTTGCGACGGTTTTATTCGTCCACCTTGTCACAGAGATCTGCACGATGTCCTCCGCTGAATACGCGTAAAGGAGATGCGCCATGCTTACCGTCGAGCACGTGACCAAGCGATTCAAAAGCAACGTTGTGATCGAGGACGCGACGCTTGCGTTTTCCAAGGGCGTAACCGGTCTGATAGCACCAAACGGGGCCGGCAAATCGACGCTTCTGAAGATGCTCGCCACGCTTACCTTTCCAACCGAGGGGAGAATCTGCTGGAACGGCGAGGATATCCATGCAATGGGGGAGCGATACCGCGCTGTGCTTGGCTACCTGCCCCAGCAGTTTGGATACTACCCAAGCTATACGCCCCGGGCGTTCCTTCGCTACGTGGGCGCCCTGCAGCGAATGGACAAGCGCGACATCGCACGCAGAACCGATGAGTTGCTTGAGCTGGTAGGGTTGGACGATGCGGCAGACCGTCGCATGCGCGAGTTCTCTGGCGGCATGATCCAGCGCATCGGTATCGCGACTGCGCTCCTTGCCGATCCCCAGGTCCTCATTCTTGATGAGCCCACTGCAGGGCTCGATCCACGCGAACGCGTGCGCTTCCGCAACATCATCCATGGGCTTGCGCAAGAGCGCACGGTGGTTCTGTCGACGCATATCGTGTCGGATATCGAGGCTATCGCCGGCCAGATCGTATTCATCCAAGGCGGCCGTGTTCAGGTGTATCCGGGAAGCGCCGCGCTCTGTGCCGAGCTCGCTGGAATGATATTCGAGATGCCGGTTCATGTGGGGCTTCCAAGCGCTTGCCGGGTGCTGGGAGAGCGGGAGCGGGATGGGCTCACGGTGCTTCGCGTGTATGCCAAACAGGAACCCGCGGGCGCACGTGCTGTTTCCCCCACCTTGGAGGATGCGTTTCTGGTGCGGTATCGCGAGGGGCGGTGAGGAAAATGACGGCGCTGAGCGCGGCGGTATCGCGCTCGCTTGGGTTGTCGCTGCTTGCGGAGGAGCTGCGCCGGATCGTTCGCATGCCCCTGCTTGTCGCGTTGCCGTTCGCCTTCCTCGTCTTGAACGGTGCGCTCATCTTTGGCAACTCGTGGCTGTTTCCACATATGGTGGAAATCGCTTCGGTTGCGCAGCAGGTGGGCGTTCGTGTGGACCAGGAATTCTTGGATGCGGTGGCGGTGCGTCCACCGAGCGGCGCTCGCGATCAGCTTGCATTTTCCGTATCTCACGCCCAGGGTATCGTCGCGGCTTTTGATGCCGGCGAGGCTGCTGCCGCCGCGGCGAGCGATATGGATACATCGCTGGCGTCGCGCTTGATGGCTTCGAAATATGCGGTCTGGGAAAGTCGAGTCGATGCTGTGCGGGCATCGGGACAGGAGTGGGATGTATACGGTGCTACCTACACGTTCGAAGTGCACCAATTCTTATTCGGCACGCTCGTGCCCGCGGTGATTTTGGAGGCTTCTTCTTTAGGGATAGCGGTGCTGCTTGTTATGAGCGAGTTGGACGAGCGGACGGGGGCGTGGTCTATCGTATTGTCGAGTCCTGTCGGGCGAGGCGTCGTCACAACAAGGCTTGCCGCATCCTTGATGTGGGCGCTGACGATGTACGCCGTGCTAGCGGCTCTGACCTTCGGGGCAGTCGCCGCGCTATCCGGATGGGGGACCGGCATCGCCTGGGAAAGCAGTGTTTCGAGCTTGTTCAACGTTGTAGTGGACGGAGGTTCCGCGCGGCCGTTCGTGACATGGAGTGACTGCTCTGTAGGCACATACCTTATATGGTCTTTGCTTCTGGGATTGGGTTTCATGGTGCTGCTTTGCCTTGCGGTCCAAGTGGTCCTGTTGGCAACCTGTTGCAGTGCGGTCCGCGCCGCCGTGACGGCTTGCGTGCTCTTGATGGCGCCGTTGGGGATACAAGCGGCCTGCGCGCTCAACGGGTGGCATACCGCCCGTGCGCTCATGCACGTCTTTCCAGCGCCCCTGCTTGCCGTGAGCGGTCAGTGGTTTACCGACCTGGGGCTTCGCTCGTTCATTCCATGGCAGGAAGCTGCGGCTGTGATCTGTGGCATCGCTGTCCTGTTGTGCATGCACCCGGTGCTGAGTCGCATGTGGTTCGATAAGGATGTGGCATAGATGAGCTTGTTTGCACAGGAGTTGAAGAAGATATGGCGCCCTGGCATCTTTGTGGCGCTGTTGGTATCTGGAATCGCTTTCTGGTTTCTTGTAGGACGGGGACCGGGGATAGCTGCATTTCCCAACGGGAGCCAGGCGACCTTCCACTTCGAGCTTGCTCAGGAGTGGGCAGATAGGTTTGGGGCCGCAATCGATGACGATGGGCTACGTGAGATCCGCGAGGACGTGCATTTGGCTGAAGAGGCGCTCGAGCCTGATTTGGCGACGCTTGAGGGGGCTGCTGAGCGCGGTATTCGTACGCGTGCGGACTTTGACGCATTTTCAAACGAGGTGCTCGATCGCGAGTTAGAGGTGCAGCAGGCAGGGGGCGAGCCCGATGATGCGCTTAAGGAGGATATCGCGTTGCGTGAGCAGATACTTGCCCTGCCTTCTTGTGAACGGGTGTATGAGACGGATCTTTTTCTTCAGGCCTTGGAGGGTGAAGAGGGTGCCCGCGGATACCTGTCGCATATGTGGTTGCAGGATATCGAGACATACCTTAACCGTCTATCAACGTGGCTTGTGGTCGCGCCCGTCTTCGTGATGGCTCCTGCCGCGGCGAGTGATCGGCTGCATCACATGCGGGCAGCCCAATGGTCCTCGCGCGTCGGACGCAAGGTGTTCGGCGCGCAGCTGGCCACTGCGATGCTGTCGGCGGCGCTTGTCCTCATCGCAAGCATGCTAGCTTGGGCGATTCCCTTTGCCGGCGCCGGGATCGACGCCCTGTTGGGTTGTGCTATCTCCGGACCCTTGAGCGGTTATGCCTGCGGCTGTGATATGACGCTGGGGGCCTATATGGCCGCGCGCATCGCGTTGATGGCGGGCTTGGGTCTCGCTGCAGGGCTTCTATCTTTTGTCCTGGCTCGGATGAGTTCGGGCTATGTTGGAATGCTCTTGCGCGTTGTGCCCGTGTGCGCGGCTCTTGGGTGGCTGCTTGGGCCCACGCTGTTTGATCATGCGCTGTGCGAGCGCGCGGTGCCGGGGAGCGCCAACCCCTTCTCAACGGGTTGGCTGCCGGTGGGCGGGGAGCTGGCGTTTATCGCGGCTATTGCGATGGCGGCTATTGCTGCCTGCGTGTTCTCTTATATGCGAGAGGGTCGGCTCGATTTGAGGTAGCTGCCTGCAAAACGGCCCTCTTGCCCGCGGCGCAAAACCGTGCGAAGGGCGAGGGGCCGAGAACGTTGTGCAGGGAGGGCTACTCCTGGTTTGGACACGTTTCCGCGCCGGCGCCGCGTCCCGCTATGAGCTCATCGTAACGGGCGATCTTGTAGTCAAGGCGGTCGAGGCCCTCCTGGACGCGCTCGAGTTTTTCAAGCGCTATCTCGCGCTGCTCGCTGAGGATCTGCCTGCGCGCTTCATACGTGGCGTCGCCTTCCATGAACGTCTAACAATGCTAAAGCTGGGTCCAATCATAGGGCTTAGAGCTAACTCTAAGGCAAGCGCGGGCAAAGAAAAAGCATCGCCTTCTCCTCGTCCATTATTACGATGGGCCAAGAATGGCGGAAATCCAAAACCGGCCCTTGTGCTCGAGCGCGCTCCAAGGCGTACGCTCTCTTTGCACGAACGGAGTTTCGATACGTAAGGGAGAGAGCAATGTCTGGAAAAACACTGGTAGCGTATTTTTCCGCAAGCGGCGTGACCGAGGCCGTGGCGCGCCGGCTTGCCGATGCGATTGGGGCAGACGTATTCGAGATCGCGCCCAGGGAGGCGTATACCGCCGCCGACCTCGATTGGACCGACTCCTCAAGCAGGAGCACTCGCGAGTGCAAGCACCCTGCGTGCAGGCCTGCCTTGAAGTCGATGCCGGAAGGGGTGGAGACATACGAGACCGTGCTTATTGGCTTTCCCATCTGGTGGTATACGGCTCCAAACATCATCAAGACGTTTTTGGAGGCGTGGGACTTCTCGTCCGCGCGAATCGCCTTGTTCGCTACGTCGGGCGGAAGCGGCATGGGCAAGACCATGAGCGACCTTGAGCCCAGCGCTTCCCAGGCCCGGTGGCTCGACGCTCGCAGGTTCTCAAGCGATGCGAGCGCGCGAGATCTGGCGGCATGGGTGGATACGCTGGCATAGGACATGCGAGCGCGGGGACGAGTTATAAGAAGGACGCCTCTGGTCGGTTGGTGACCAGAGGCGTCCTTTATTGCTTGATTGGCGCTGATTCGCGTGCTTTACGCGCGGGCGATCTTACGCGAAGTAGGCAACGCCGCTCTCGAACAGCGGCATGAACTTGTCGCCGGGGACGTTCTTGTACAGGCCGTCGCCGCGACGCTCCACATGGCCCATCTTACCGAAGACGCGGCCATCCGGGCTGGTGATGCCCTCGATGCAGGCGACGGAGCCGTTGGGGTTGACGTCGAGGTCCATGGACGGCATGCCTGCCACGTCGACGTACTGCGTGGCGATCTGACCACCCTCGCGCAGCTGGGACAGGACATCGTCGTTGGCGACGAAGCGGCCCTCGCCGTGGGAGATGGCAACGGTATAGAGCTCATCCGGGTCGCACTTGGTGAGCCACGGCGACAGGTCGCTGCAGATGCGGGTGCGAACCAAGCGGCTCTGGTGACGGCCGATCTGGTTGAAGGTCAGCGTGGGCGCGTCGGCGGTGGCGTCGACGATGTCGCCGTAAGGCACCAAGCCCAGCTTGATGAGTGCCTGGAAGCCGTTGCAGATGCCCAGCATAAGGCCGTCGCGGGCCTGCAGCAGGTCGCGAACCGCCTCGGTGACCTCGGGTGCGCGGAAGAACGCGGTGATGAACTTGGCGGAACCGTCTGGCTCGTCGCCGCCGGAGAAGCCGCCCGGGATCATGACGATCTGGGACTCGCGGATGCGGCGGGCCAGCTCACGGGTGGACTCGGCGACGTTCTCGGGCGTGAGGTTGTTGATGACGAAGATGTCTGCTTCGGCGCCGGCGGCACGGAACGCGCGCGCGGAGTCGTACTCGCAGTTGTTGCCGGGGAAGACGGGGATGACCACGCGGGGACGGGCGATCTTGAGGCCGCCGTAGGTCGCGCGGATGCGGCCCTCCTCCTCGCAGCGGTAGCGCTCCTCGGGAACGAGTTCCTCGGGGGAGTCGACGTCGTCGGCGGCGCTGCGATAGGGGAACACGCCCTCGAGGGCGCTCGCCCAAGCTTCCTGAAGATCGTCCATGTCGAGCGTCTCGCCGTAGGCGGTGAACTCGTATGCCTGCGTGGTGCAGCCAAGCTCGATGACCTCGACGCCCCCGGCTGCGGGCAGCTCGGTGCCCTCGGCGAGCTCCACGACGAAGCAGCCGTAGGAGTGGTCGAACAGGTCGCGGCCCTCGGCCTCGTAATAGGCGTCGGAAAGCTGGAAGCCCAGCTTGTTGCCAAGGCAGGCCTTGAAGAGGATCTCGGCCAGGCCGCCGAAGCCGGCGGTGGAGACGGAAAGCGCCTTGCCTTCGCGGACGAGTTTCTCGACCGCTTCGAACGCGGCGAGCAGGGAGTCGGTCTGCGGCAGCAGGTCGTCCTCGCGATAGGCGGGCTGGATCAGCGCGACGCGGCTGCCCGCGACCTTGAACTCGGGGGAGACCACGTTGGCGAGCTTATCGACGGCGACGGCGAAGGAGACCAGGGTGGGCGGAACGTCGAGGTCCTCGAAGGAGCCGGACATGGAATCCTTGCCGCCGATGGCGCCGACACCCAGGTCGACCTGGGCCATCAGCGCGCCCAGGACGGCTGCCATGGGCTTGCCCCAGCGCTCGGGCACGTCGCGCAGACGCTCGAAGTACTCCTGGAAAGAGAGGTAGGCCGATCTGTGGTCAAAGCCGGTCGCGACTAGGCGGGCGATGCTCTCGACAACGGAGAGGTAGGCGCCGCGGAACTGGTCGGCCTCCATGATATAGGGGTTGAAGCCCCAGGCCATGCCGGAGACCGTGGTGGTCTCGCCGTCGACCGGGAACTTGGCGACCATGGCCTGGGCGGGGGTGAGCTGGCGGGTGCCGCCGAAGGGCATGAGCACGGTCGCGGCGCCGATGGTGGAGTCGAAGCGCTCGGAGAGGCCCTTGTTGGAGCAGACGTTGAGGTCGCTCACCAGGGTGCGCATGGCCTTCTCGAAGGACTCGACCTCCTCGGCGCCGGGCACCATGGGGACGGTGCTCTCGTAGACGTTGTCGAGGCTGCCGAACTCCTCGAGCGCGGCGTGGGCGAGCTCGCTTTCGGGGTCGATGGGGGCGATGCCCTGGCCGGGAACGTGGACGTCCTGGAACTTGGGCGCGCCGTTGGAGTTGAGGAACTCGCGGGAGAGGTCGACGATGGCGTCGCCCTGCCATGCCATGCGGACGCGGGGCTCGCAGGTGACCTCGGCGATGACGGTCGCCTCGAGGTTCTCCTCGGCGGCGTAGCCCATGAACTCGTCCACGTCTGCCTCTGCGACGGCTACGGCCATGCGCTCCTGGGACTCGGAGATCGCGAGCTCGGTGCCGTCCAGGCCGTCGTACTTCTTGGTGACCATGTCGAGGTCGATGTAGAGGCCGTCTGCCAGCTCGCCCACGGCGACGGACACGCCGCCCGCGCCAAAGTCGTTGCAGCGCTTGATGAGGCGGCAGGCGTCGCCGCGGCGGAACAGGCGCTGCAGCTTGCGCTCCATGGGGGCGTTGCCCTTCTGAACTTCGGCGCCGTCCTTCTCGATGGACTCGACGTTATGGGCCTTGGAGGAGCCGGTGGCGCCGCCGATGCCGTCGCGGCCGGTGCGTCCGCCCAGCAGGATGATCTTGTCGCCGGGCGCGGGGCACTCGCGGCGGACGTGGCTTGCGGGGGTTGCGCCCACCACGGCGCCGACCTCCATGCGCTTGGCCATGTAGCCGGGGTGATAGAGCTCGGAGACCTGGCCGGTTGCAAGGCCGATCTGGTTGCCGTAGGAGGAGTAGCCGGCAGCGGCGGTGGTGACCAGCTTGCGCTGCGGCAGCTTGCCGGCGATGGTGGCGGAGACGGGGACGGTGGGGTCCGCGGCGCCGGTGACGCGCATGGCCTGGTACACGTAGGAGCGTCCCGAAAGCGGGTCGCGGATGGCGCCGCCCACGCAGGTCGCCGCGCCGCCGAACGGCTCGATCTCGGTGGGGTGGTTGTGGGTCTCGTTCTTGAAGAGGAACAGCCAATCCTGGTCTTCGCCGTCAACGTCCACGGTCACCTTGACGGTGCAGGCGTTGATCTCCTCGGACTCGTCCAGATTGGTGAGGATGCCCTGGGCTTTAAGCCACTTGGCGCCGATGGTGCCCATGTCCATGAGGCAGACGGGCTTCTCGTCGCGGCCCAGCTCGTGGCGCATCTCCATGTAGCGGTCGAAGGCGGCCTGGACCACGGAGTCATCGATCTTTATGTTCTCGAGCACGGTGCCGAAGGTGGTGTGGCGGCAATGGTCGGACCAGTAGGTGTCGATGACGCGGATCTCGGTGATGGTGGGATCGCGGTCCTCGTCCTTAAAATACTGCTGGCAAAACGCGATGTCCGCCTCGTCCATGGCAAGGCCGCGCTCGGCGATGAAGGCGGCGAGGCCGGCCTCATCGAGCTCGCGGAAGCCGTCGATGACCTCGACGGGCTCGGGCTCGGGAACATCCTGGGTAAGGGTTTCGGGGAGCTCGAGCGTGGCCAGGCGCGCCTCGACGGGATTCACCACGTAGCGCTTGATGGCCTCGACGTCCTCGTCGGACAGCTCGCCGTCCAGGATATAGACCTTGGCGGAGCGGACGGTGGGTCGCTCGCCCTGGGAGATGAGCTGGATGCACTCGCTGGCGGAGTCCGCGCGCTGGTCGAACTGGCCGGGCAGGAACTCCACGGCGAACGTGGCGACGCCGCCGGCGGGCAGCTCGTCGTAGGCGAAGTCCACCTGGGGTTCGGAGAACACGGTGGGGACGCAGGAGCGGAACAGGTCCTCGTCCGCGCCTTCTACGTCGTAACGGTTAATGAGGCGCAGGGAGTCGAGCCCCTTTACGCCGAGGATGGTGACGAGCTCGCTTTTAAGCTGCTGCGCCTCTACATCAAAGCCGGGTTTCTTCTCCACGTAGACGCGAGAGACCATTGATGCCTGCCTTCCTGTTGGATGGTCGGTGCGAATCGACGGCGGCGGCCGGTGCCCCGATGCGCCAAGAGCTGCAGCGGCACCGCCTTTAACCGTGCGACTTTATTAACCTCACCATGATACGACAGGAATGTGGTGGCAGGCTGCAGGTTTCGGGTGGGGTTGCGCGGTCAAGGCCATCTCGGGGAATCTCCCTTGTTCGACGTTACCGTTTGTTTCTTGACGAGAATAATATTCATGCGAGAATAATCAGCGTTGTAATGCCTGCTAGATGGGAAGAGAAGTGGCAAAGACTGCATGCGAACGCGCCGCTCGCGGCGAGGCGTCCTCTCGTGCGCTGGTGGGGGTCTCTATTCGCCGTGCACGCCTGGTGGTCGTCGCGTCCGCGGCGCTGCTGCTTGTTCTTGCGGCGGTATCGCTCGTGCTGGGGCGCTATCCCATAGACCCCGCTCAAGCGGTGCTCATGCTGGTTGATCGCGTGGCGCCGGTTGAACGGGTGTGGACCAACCAGCAGGAGACGCTATTCTTCAACGTGCGCCTGCCGCGCATCGCGCTGGCCTGCATGGTGGGCGCGAGCCTTTCGGCTGCCGGCGCCGCCTTTCAGGGCACGTTTAGAAACCCCCTGGTGTCACCGGATGTTTTGGGTGCTTCGCAGGGGGCCGCCCTGGGCGCGGCGGCAGCGCTGCTTGCGGGCGCGGGGTCGTTTGCCGTTTCCGCATGGGCGTTCGCCGCGGCTATGGCCACCGTGGCGGTGGTGATGCTGGTTAGCGCCCGGGCCCGAGCATCTGAGCACTCGCTTACGGTGGTGCTGGTGGGCGTTATGGTGAGCAGCCTGTGCCAGGCGGGCGTGTCTTTTGCCAAGCTGGTGGCGGACCCGTCAAACCAGCTTCCCGCCATCACCTATTGGCTGATGGGTAGTCTTTCGGGCGCGCGCATGACGGATGTGCTCTTCGCCGCCGTTCCCATGGCGGTGGGCGCTGCGGTGCTTCTGGCGCTGCGCTGGCGCATCAATTTGCTGACCATGGGCGATGACGAGGCCCGCACCATGGGCGTCAACGCGCGTCGGCTCCGCATGGCGGTCATGGTCGCGGCGACGCTTCTTACGGCGGCGAGCGTCTCGGTAAGCGGCATGATCGGCTGGGTCGGCCTGGTGATCCCGCACGTGGCGCGCATGCTTATCGGGTGCGACTATCGCCGTCTGCTTCCCGCCAGCATGTTGCTGGGCGCATCGTTTCTGCTTGTGGTCGATAACGTGTCGCGCCTTGCTTACACGGCGGAGATTCCCATAGGCATCCTCACGGCGTTTTTGGGCGCCCCCTTCTTCCTGTACCTCATCATGACCAGGAGGCGCGGCGCATGAGTATCAAGATCAAGGACCTCTCCTTCTCATACGGCACGCGTCGATGCGATGGCGCAGGGCGCGGGCAAGGGCCCTATGACGTGCTGCGGCACATTGACCTGGACCTTCCAGACGGCTGCTTGGTCAACGTGCTGGGTCCCAACGGGGCGGGCAAGTCGACGCTGTTTCGCTGCATGCTCTGCCTTGAGGACGGCTATACCGGCTCTATCGCTATCGACGGGCGCGACCTGCGCCGGATGAGCGTGCGCGAGCGCGCCCGCACGATAGCCTACATCCCTCAGGCGCACGAGTCCGTGTATGACTACAGCGTGCTCGACGTGGTGCTTATGAGCGCCGCTTCGCAGACGGGCGCCTTTGGGGTTCCGCGCGCCGACCAGATGAAGCGCGCTTGGGAGGCTCTTGAGCGCGTGGGCATAGCCCGCCTGGCTCATCGCCCGGCGACGCGAATCTCCGGTGGCGAGCAGCAGCTGGTGCTTATCGCCCGGGCGCTGGCGCAAAACGCGCGCACCATCATTATGGACGAGCCCACTTCCGCGCTCGACTATGGCAATACCATGCGCGTGCTGGGCTGCGTTCGCCAGCTGGCCCGCGAGGGCCTCTCCATCATCCAATCGACCCACCAGCCGGACCAGGCGTTTTTGTTCGCCGATAAGGTGCTGGCCATTAACAAGGGGCGCGTTCGCGCCTTTGGCGATCCGCGCGACGTGATCACGGAGGAGCTGGTAGCGGAGCTCTACGGCGTGGACGTCTCCATTTGCTCCCTGTTTGGCGACCGCATGCGGGTGTGCGTGCCGTCGCAAGAGATAGACGCGGCAGGGCAGGATGCGCGATCGCGCGTCAAGTAGGAAAGGAAGGGTATGGATATGCAGAAGAACATGGGCCGCCGCCGCATTTTGGGCCGTGCGCTGGCTGCAGCGGCGACGCTTGCGTTGGCGCTGGGGCTGTCTGCCTGCGGGGGCGC
>OFMJ01000047.1_pt1 | contig 128126 bp, 86 predicted proteins | sample 1541801 | NCBI WGS metagenome assembly OFMJ01 (sample SAMN04209234, study PRJEB22552) | human gut metagenome | biome: gut; material: feces | host: Homo sapiens | place: USA: Oklahoma
GCTGTTGACACTCAGGGTGATGTTGTGCTTGCTGCTTCCGCTGTATATCATGGCTCCTTCATCGTCAAAGTAATTATAGGAAAGATTGTATTTGGTCTTGTCATTGCCTCCGTTCACGCCTACACGGTAGTTTTGGGCAACGGTGGTGCGTCCCATCGTTCTGTCCAGCCAGTCAATTCCTTCGCGGTTGGCATAGTTGTCATGAATTTCCAGAAAACTGCCATATCGTTTTTGCCAGGCCGGCATTTCCTCCTCGGGTTTGGTGCTTCTGCCCAGTACTCTTTCATAATCAGCCAGCACGTATTCTTCCGGGTCTAATGTATACAGGCGGTTTGCCAGTTTGCGGACTCCCACATACGCATCGAAAGTAACTGTGGCTTTCCCGCCGTCGTTCTTTCCACCTTTGGTGGTGATGACCACTACGCCATTTGCTCCGCGCGCACCATAGATGGCGGTGGCCGAGGCGTCTTTCAATACGTCGATGGATTCAATATCGGCGGGGTCGAGGCTGGCCATGCCGTCTTCGGTAGGGAAGCCGTCGATGATATAAAGCGGCTCGTTGCTTTGGGTGATGGAGATACCGCCGCGCACGCGGATGGACATGGCCGAACCCGGCTGTCCGTCGGTCTGTACAATCTGCACACCTGCCAATCGTCCTCCCAGGGCCTGGGTGATATCCGAGGTCGGTACTTTCAGCAGCTCATCACTTTTGACGGAGGACATGGAGCCCGTCATTTCTTTACGTTTCATGGGAGCATAGCCGATCACTACGGTTTCTTCCATCATGATGGCTCCGGCTCTTAGGGTCACATCAATTTGTTTACGTCCTTTTACAGGGATTTCCTGATTGTCCATACCGATATACGAGAAGACCAGTATGTCTTTGGAAGCATCGTTGACTGTCAGGCTGTATTTCCCATCGATATCGGTGATGGTTCCCAGACCTGAAGCGCCTTTGATGGTTACATTGGCACCGATTACTTCTAAACCGTCACCATCGATTACTTTACCGGTCACGGTCAGCTGTTGGGCATAAACTCCGAGCACTCCGGTGAGAAAGAATAAGAGTAAAAAGAGAATTTTACTTTTCATCATTGTCATATTTTTCAGTTAATAGATTTAATTGATTGTGGTTTCGTTCAAAAGTTTCTGTTTTGAACAGTGCAAATGTATGCGTTCTCCCCGACAAGTGTCTTTAAATCTGTTTTTGTATAGGCAAAGATAGCGCAAAATGCTTATAATCTTGTCGGGGAGAATTTCATATTTGTGTAAAAACCTTGCAGGAACGGTCTATAGAGCGGTTCTGCTGGAAATAGCCGGACGATCGGTTTCTTCCATGATGTGATAGATACCGTCCTTTTCATCATAGAGCACGGAGGACTGCGGGTAGCGGCGGATGTATATTTCTCCACCTGGAGTGGGGTGCTCTGCGCCGTAACTGAACGTGGCAGGCAGGTCGCTGTTACGCACTACGAGTGAGGCCGGCCGGGAGGTGTCTAATGTAGCTTCCACGCTCCATCGGCCTATGGTGAAGGTATCACCGTTGCGGCGGATGGCATGCGCGGTCTGGTCAGTGCCTTTTACTTGGATGATGGCCAGGTAACGGTTGGCGGCACAGGCGGATGTTTCTGCCGTAAAGTGCCACTGGTTGGGGTAGGCAGGGTTGGGCGTAGGGGTGGGTGGCACCGTAAACGCATCGGTCTGGGTAGCCGTATAGGGATGGCTGCTGAAGAGTCCGGTTACGGCAATAAATCCTTTTTCGTCGTTGCGCGTGCCCATTAGCTGTTCCGCTTCATTCAGCTCGAAGCGGGTGGGGCTGTGCAGCAGCCAGCTCCAACGTACAGGGGAGGCGGCTTCCAGCTCATCATAAATCACAAGGATGTCAGGGTGAAGCATCAGCACATGGCGGCGGTATCGGGTGAGCGGAGTCACACCGAATCCATACTCGGGTGTCTGGCTGATACCTGCCGCAGCGAAAGCGGAAGTCCACATCGGGTCATCCGTGATGCCCGAATAGGCATTCGAGGCGTCTCCCAAACAATAGGATATGTGGTTGCCTCCCATGGCGCGGACGATATTGCCATAGCCTTTCATGGAGTAGGGTTGTCCGATGCCGTTTACCAAGATGGTATTGTGCGCGCGGGTATGGCGGTAGGACATCAGATTGTGCGCGTCCGAGAAATTAAGGTAGTATCCCGAACTGCGGTAAACGTCAGTTCCTTTAAAAAGCAGGTTGAAACTGTTCTGACAGGCGGTGGTGTGGCTACCGGAGGCAAATGTACTGGAACGGAATGCCAGTGACAGGTTGTGGTCTGTATCCGCCAGGTTTGAATGCATCACCACTTCACCGGCATCTTTGTACCAGATCATTTTTTCGGTTGAGGCCGGAAGTTGTGTTTCGTAGGTGCGGTTGGCCGCCATGCGGTAGAGACGCATTTCGGGATCGCGTTGCAAGGATTTGGTGCATTGTGCGGCATACCATCCGGCATAGGAATCTCCGGTCTCGCGTGCCAGAAAGTCGGCGAAGGCGGCACGTTGGCGTTGTGGACTGTCGTATTTCTCGCTACCGTCGCCAAATCCGAGGCTGCGCGATTCGGGTGGCCAGGTATAGACCAGTGAACGTCCTGCGTTCCGGTACCACGGATGTTGCAGGAAATCTTTGCGGGCGATATAAGAATATAGAAGAGGGAGGTACTGGAGCGTGCGCACATTGTTGATGAAGTATCCTGTGCCATTGTGCCACACTCCGTCACGGTTGAATCCGGATGCGGGAGCGCGTGCTGTCCACAGCTCGTAGTAATACTCAAGCATTTCGATAGCCTTCCCCGAATAGTTAACCTTGTCATATAATAAATAGGCTATCTGGAACAGCACGCGCATATTTTGTTGCCAGAAGTGGTTGTCGAATATGTGGTTCTCCTGGATGCCGCAATGTTGCGGATAATATTTTTCTGCCACACGCATGAGTTGTTTCTCGGTAGCGGCGCGTTCGGTGGCGGACAATTTGTTGTAGAGTGCGTCGTAGCAGGTCAGGTAGGCCGAAGCGATATCTGTGGCACCGAAATTTGTAGCGAAGAGCTGCGCTTCGGTAGGAGGGGTTTGCAACAGGGTGCTCAGTATATCGTGCAGCTTGTTACGGTATGCTGTGCGGAGGGTGAGATGCCAGGCTTGATACAGGTAATCGGTGTAGAGGCGCAAGTCGGCAGTCTGGTTGTAAGGGGCGGAAAAGTCCGCTTTCAGTGCCGTGGCGGCCAGTGCTGTGAGCTGTCCGTATTCGGGGTGTGAGGTGACGCGCTTGCGTGCGGCTTCTATCTTGTCGTCCAGAAAAGCGTAGAGGCGCGGATGTATGCGAGGTGCATTGCCCAGAAAATCGGCGAAGGGAGGAGTCACAAAACGAGGTGTCTCGTCTTTGACTTCAAACGAGTAGGTGTCGCTCCATGCTCCGGGTTGTCCGGAGGAAGTGACGGAGCGGAAGCGCCAGTACCACAGGCCTGTCTCCAAGGTGCGGTGTGGGTTGAACATACACCACGGACGTGCTTCGGACAGGATGGTTTCCGGTCCGGAAAATTGCGTGTCGCGTGATACATTGAATTGTAGCCGTTCTGCCTGTTTCATCTCTTTCGGGACGATGAACGGTGCCGGATTGAGGTATATCTCATTGTCTGTTTTGGGATAAGGCTGCGTGCGCACCTTGTCATGATAAGCGTCAGGAAGGGTGCTTTCCGGAGATTGTTCATCGGGAACGGGGGTGATAGGGGCATTGTCCGAGCAGGCGGTGATGGCGAGCGTGACGGTCAGTATGAGGAGGGTGGATAGGCTTTTCATGTGTAGTGGATTATATGATAACAACGTCACCTTCATGCAGGCTGAAACCGGATGGCCGATGGGCGATGGCGGATACGGCCTGTGTGAAGGTGACGATAGATGGGTTAGAATGTCAGGATGGGGCGGATGACACCGGCACTGTTGCTGGGCTTTTCACTTCTGGCTGTAAATGTTAGATCTGTACTCTTATATTGGTACTGATATATTTTTGTAGCCTCACCTGTCCCGTCATTAAATGTGCTGGACCAGAAATTCATATTGCTGTTGGTTCCTGTAGGAGGGATCTGCTGTGCATCTGTAATGGCTGCCAATCGAGTATTGATTGTTGTTGCATTTTCTACCAATATGGCTAGCTGTCCGATAGCCGGAATATACCATCCGCTCGTGTTTGTTACTGTTGCCCATTCATTGTATGCGCTTATAGCAAGCTGATTACCGGCGGCTTTTGTGTTTTTATATCCCAAAATATCGTCCTGGCTTGCAGAGGATACCATACCCTCTATCGGTGTGGTCAATACGTCAGATGTCCATGCGGTTTTGGCTGTTTGGTTGATGGATACCGCCCAGCCGTTAATCTTATTATTGGGGAAAGTGATGTTTGCATAGTTAGTCGTGGCGTCATTTTCTGCTAAAGCGAATACCACCGCTACGGCATTCTCTGCTGTTTTGCCCCAAGTTCCATCGGCATACAGGTAATCGCCCACTTCTACAGCTACGGGAGTTTCGGGATCAGTGGGAGTATCGGTACCTGTACCGCCGCCTCCGTTTTCAAACCCGTTGTCGATGGTAATATCTACATTGATTTTGTCTTGGTTGTCGCCACCGGTTTCCGGTTTTAGGTTGACAGCGGTATTGCTGCTCATGGTCTTCATTTGTTCGGCAGTGATGTTCAATGTCTTTTTGGAATCAGAATTTTCACTGTTGGAGAATATGATACTGGAGGGTTTGGCGATAGCTTCACCAATAAAAACATAACAGAAGAAAGGATATTCACTGTTGGCGTCAATGCTGATAGGCGTCGCTTGATTTTCAACTTCTGTGTTCTTGATATTTACTGTGCTGGCTACAGTTCCTGTAAATACATTAAAATCGGTACCCGAGAAGATACTTGCCGTACATTGGTTAAGGCCTGCACCTAAAGTGGCAAAGTCGGTTTTGGAAACGGCTATTCTGGCGAACGGACGTTTCAAGATAACATTGACACCGGCTGCAATATTGCTGGAAGCAAGCTTGCCGCAGAACGCATCGGCTGCCGTATTGTTGAACAGTTCATTCTTTTTGTTTCCGTCATAAGAGATTTTGGTCAGTCCTGTGGAGGTCTTGTAGAAAGACTTGCCCTCTTTCAGATATTCCGCCCAAAACAAGCAAGTGTATTCTTCGCTTGGTTTGTCAAACTCAAAGTGGGCTGCACCATTGCTTACTGTTACTGCCTGTCGGCTGTCGGCAATGACTTCTCCGTTTGTATTAACCAGTTCCATGATACACTGCATGGTATATCCCTCTATATCGAGTGCCGCACGGGCAATGGGACCGGCTGCCGGTACTTTTACAGATAATCTCACTTTGCTGTCGTTTTGTCCGGCTTGGGACACAATTTCTTCTTGGCTGCATGCTGTGAACAAGCATACGAATAATGCCACCATTGAATACAAAAAGTTCTTTTTCATGATGTTGTAAATTTAAGTATTAAGTTTTCTATTTTATTTAATTGATTGTCTGGCGTTTTACATAACTCCCACTTCCATGTCCATTTCATCGTCAAAGTCGGGGTCTATACCTACTCCTTCATCAGTGGTGGACGGGTCGGCAGTCAGGAAATTGTCGCGTACGGTGGTTTGCTTGCCTTTCTGGCAAGGTACCAATAGTATGGTACGTGCTACGGTAACACCTTGCGGATCGGTTATCTCCACTTCAATGGGAATCTCTTTTTTTCATCTCCCATGAATACATAGTCCACACCTACTGTGAAATCCTTTGTTCCTCCGGCAGGCAGGGCAAATGTCTTCTTGTAAGACATATACATCAGTGAATGGCGGGGGACTGCACTCAGAGCGTCAAAACCTACGGGCAGGTAGTGGCTGTATTTCACCCGGGCGGTGAAATTGCCCTCTGTTCCCGCATGTCTCTTCAGAAAGGCTGCTGCGTCTGTCGCCACGAGTTCATAGCGTGCCACGGGACGGACGAGTTCCAGTTTGACGGGAACTTTGGCGTTCCATTGGTCACGATACTTGCTCAAATCCAGTGTTTGCACAGTGTGGAAGGCATCTTTGTATTCCGAATTTGCCTGATAAGGCTCGGTAGCGATAAGCGGGTCCATGATTTCGGTATTGTAAAACCAGTCGGCCTCGCTGCCGGCTTTTACATAGTCGGCCCATACCACGAGGCGGTAGTTGCGCGCATGCAGTTTCATGCTGACGGGTACACTGAGATGGGTACGGTCGGGACGTATGTCTTCGTACACCACCCGGCGGATAGTTGCCATATCGTCCATATAGGCTTCTACAATGAACCGGTGGCGGTAGGCGGCATCCCCTCCGGTGGCGGCGCGGGCACGAAGACGGGCTGTTTCCAGTTCGGTCAGCTTCATATCCAGTGTAATGTCTGCCGTGACGCTTACTTCGGTGGGGTCAACCCCCAGTTCGCCGTTGGCGGTCATTTCCGGTTCTTCGAACAAGCAACCGCTCAGTGCCAGTGGCAGCAGCAACAGGCAAAGCAACTGCCTGAACGGGGATGTATAATATGGTTGTATATTCTTCTTCATAATTTCAAGGCTTTAAAGACGGTAAACAAGTGACAATCCCAGACGTGTGATACCCCAATAGTTGCGGATGCGCGTGTCTATTTTCGCTCCGTTGTCTATATCATAATAGGTATCGTATTTCATATTGGCATATCCGGCTCCCAATGAAAATTCCGCTCCCCAATGTTCGCCAAACGGCAGTTTGTACCCATAACTGATGCCGGCTCCCAGCAACGGACGGCTGTTGCTTTGGTAACGGTTGTCATTCCACTTCACGTTGAACCAGGCCGCATGGGCATGGACGCCGAAAAAATGTCCCCGTCCCACTTCATTGCCTGTCCACCAACGTGCTTCGGGTTGTAGGGCGAAAGTACGGATACCATGTTCCTGTTCCATATCCCAGAAGCTCCATATCAGTGGAAGTTCCACTGATAGGTGCTCGCTGCACTGTACCTCTACCGCCAGATTGGACACAGCTACCCCTTGGTAGGCGAGGTTATTCTTGATTGCAATGTAGCGATTTGCTTCGGGTGTTTTCCTTATCTTCTTTGTGGCGTCTTTGGGGGAGGAGTTTGCAGTAGACACTGCTTTTTTCTCTTTTCCCTTTTTGCCCTTTGTGATTGCTTGTTGGGCTGTGGCTGCTTGCTTGTTGCCGGCAGGTTTGTACACAGCGGTCTGTTCGGGACGTGCCGAAGTTTGTATCCGGACAGGACGTTGACCTTGTGTCTCGTTTTTTTGCTGTTGCGCCTTTTTGACATCTTGGGGTGGAGTGGCGAAAGCGGTCGGACAGCTTATCGCCAGTATTCCCATCAGCAGATATTGTTTTATGTTCATATTCTTCGTTATTAGATTTCTAAATCAGGTACTACATCGGTCAGTGTCGTTTCATAATCATTTTCGTTGATGAGAGTGGCTCCCCCTTTGTAGCTGATACTGACGGGATCTTCTTTTTTCGTGTTACGGATGAAGAACATTGGCACACCCTCTGCCGAAATATTCACTTTAATGAGCCATCCGCCTGCCTTGATGCGTCCGTCCGAAAGGATTTCCGGTGCTTTGGCCGGGTACTTCAGGGCATGGGTATTGATGATGGTGGCGAAACGATAGACCTGTGCTTTTTCCGAGGTGGCGGTGAAATGCCAGTGGTTGGCGTAGGGTTTGAATACCCCTTTGTCATCCGCACGCAGCCAGTTCACTGCGGGATAAAAGAACTGGTCGGTCGTTTCCGTTTTCAAGGCTCCGGTAGAGAAAAGGTAAGCGTCCGATGCTCCTCCCCGGTTGGTGGCTTGTATATGCACATACGCTTTCTCTTCGTTTACGGTCATCGGGTTGGCTGTGGTATGCAGCAGATAATTCCAGTTTACAGGTTCGGTGGCTTCCAGTTCATCATAAATGAAAATGTAGCCGGTCTTTCCCAAATTGACAATGTGACGGCGGAAAGTCTTCAGCTTATTCTCGTCCCAGCCGTTTTCCGGTGTGTAATGCACATCGGACAGTTCACCGCGCTTCAGCCATAGTGGAGAAATCACTTTTCCGTAAGCATTGGAAGCATCCCCCACTACATAACCTATTTTGTCGCTGACGTAGTAACGGGGAATCCATCCATACCCTTCGGTGCCGATGCGTTGTCCCATACCGTTCACCAGAATGGTGTTATGTCCACGTGTTCCGCGATGGCAATACATACTGTGTGCATCGGTGAACTCAATGTGGTGTCCGCTACTATAGAATAGTGGCTTGCCTCCGAAAAAGGTGTTGAATGCATTTTGATTGGCAAGGGCGTGCGAAGTAGAGCCGTATGGGCTGGAACGGAAACTCCACATGGCATTGCTTCCCACTCTATCCCAATTGGTGAGGAAAGATGCGAGTCCTGTTTCGGGGAATACGTAGCCGGGAGGCAGTGCAGTCAGTCCTTCTCCTTCAGGCAGAGGTTTGTTGCATTGCAGGCGGAACCAGGCCAGGTCGCCGGGTTTGGCCAGTAATGCTTTTTTCATATAATCGGGTTCTACTTTCAGGGTGCGGCGTACGAAATCGGCGGCATAGGTATTGCCGGTGAGGCGTGCCAATGCGTCGAGATAGCCGATGCGGATACTGTTGGGGCGTCCCACGTTCTGGTGGGAACTGCCGTTACCTCCCGATTTGGAAAATGGAGGTTGCTGAAACATGGTGTACATGATGTTGCCTTCATACCATGGGTCTGAGAAATAGTCGAATCCGGTCAGTTTGCCGAAATAGTAAGGTACTTCTATCAATGTACGGGTGTTTACCGTGAAATAAGAGTCGCCATTGTGCCACCCGCCGTCTTTGTTCAGGCCCGGAAAGCGTGCCAGCCATATATTGTAGCAATAATCCACCCATGTGTCGGCTTCGGGCAGTTCTCCATATACGCTGAATGCTGCCATGGTAAGGATGCGCAGGGTCATTTGCCATACGTGATTGTCGGCGATATGATTTTCCAGATGATTGTTGTAATGCTGATACATTTTCTCCCCTTTCTCCTTAATTGCATCCAGCAGTATGTTTTTTTGCTGTGGAGTCAGCAGATTATGGAAAGAGTCGTAGGCCATGGAGCAGAGAGACAGCAAAGTGGCATCATTGAAATCTCCCATTACATTTTTATCTTTGTTCCAATCTGCCATGGTCAGAACACGTTTAATGGCTTCATCGGCATATTTCTTGTCTTGTGTAAGCAGATAGGCACGTATCAATACTTCGGAGTTCGCCTCTTCTTTGTCGATGATGCGGCGGCTTTCGCGGGTGAGATAGGATTTTCTTTTCATCTCGTTGTCCAGATTCTTCACCTGACTGGTATTGATGTCTTTTACTGACTTCATGGGAGTGGTAAGGGTCGTTTCGGCACGTTCCAGATACCATTGGCGCTCTGGTATGGAATGGTTGCGTTTGATGAACTCTTTCCATTCGTCTTTCATTATCCATACACGCGGATGCGTTTTGGGAACATTGCCAAGAACCGTTTTTAAAGAAGGGGGGCAGAACTTGTCTGGATTGTTTTCCACGGTGAGTTGCTGGATGCTTCCCCATTGGACTTGTCCGTTTTCGAGATATCCGAATTGCCAGTACCATACACCTGCTGCAAGTGGTTTTTCCGGGTTGAAGAACGGCCAGCGTGTCTGTACTTGTACGGTTCCTTTCTTGAAATCCGCGTCTTGCGAATAGCGTAACATATAAGCTATTTGGGCTTTGTCTATTTTCTTTATTTTATCTTCGAATCCATCTAGTGGGCTCTCTTGCACATTCATGTCCGCACGAAGAGGCCATTGGAAAGACACGGCACGGTCTGCCACTACAGCTTTATCTAGCGGATAGGGAGTGGCGCGCATTTCATGCATCAGCGTGGTCTCCGTCAGTTTGATAGTGGCCTGTGCGTTTGCTCCAAGGAGGAACAGGCTCCATAGTAACGCTAAGTAAAAGGTCTTTTTCATTGATATATAGTATTTAACAGTTAATAAACGTGCTGAAAGTCTTGTTTTCTGGTGCTGCAAATATAAGTAAGGTCTGCAAAAGCGTCTTTCTCTCTTGTTTTTGTTTTGTTTGAAAATGGAGAGTTTTATATCATTTTTGTTTTATGCTGTTTTATATTTGTGCAAGAATTCGATGAAATGGGGCTTTTTTATCAGTTCCGCTTTTGCCGTGGAGGTTATTCCGGGATATATTTAGCTTTGAAACGGGTTGCCTTAGAGGGATGTTTTTCCATCCATTCATTCAATAGGCGGCGATGTCTTTTCACTGTTTCCTTGTATTTTTCCTCAATGGCAAGATTACGCATTTCTCCTCTGTCATTCTCCATATCATACAGTTGTTCGCGGTTGCGTCCTGTGTCGTACAGTACGTATTTATATCGGTCGGTACGTACCATCCATCCCAGTGTGCCTGCCGTTTGTGCAAAATTGGTTTCTGTCACCACATACGGTCTGTGTGCTTCCAGTTCATTCCCTTTTTCCACCAGGGTACGAAAGCTGACACCGTTTCTTCCCTGAGGAACGTCGATTCCTGCCCAGTCGCAGATGCTTGGCATGAAATCCACACCATTGTTGATTAATTGAGGCAGTACTTTTCCGGCATTCTTGCCTTGAGGAAGACATACGATAAACGGGACGTTGATCACTTCTTCATATAATGCAGTCTTTTGATTCCATTGATGTGCGCCGCATCCGTCTCCGTGGTCACTGGTAAAGATAACTACTGTATTATCCCATAGTTGCTGATTGTCCAGCTCTTTCATTATTTTTCCTATTTCTGCATCTACTGTTTCTATCAGCCGATAATAAGCATTGCGATAACGCCGCCAGTTATCGGGAGTGTAATGAGTCGTAGGGTAGAGTCGGTGGTTGCGCTGTTTTTCGAATGCCAGTGCATCGGCGTCATAAGGGTTGATGGCGAAATTGGCCGGTAATCCCGGGCAATTTTCCAAAGCCGGTTCTTGGAAATTGGCAAATGGCGGGTTCTGGTGCCGGGCATATTCGCAAATGTTATGTAGGTTATCAAAAGAGGCTACCAGGAAGAACGGCTTGTCGGGTTTGCGTTGCAGAAACGAAACACATGCTTCGGCCAGTCCGAAATCATTATGTCCATGCAGGTTTTCGAATCCGAAAGCCACCTTGTCAGGTAAAGAATTGGTGTTGACATGCCATTTGCCGGCATAGGCACATTGATATCCGGCGGTACTGAGTAATGTTCCCAGTGTTTCGGTGCGAAGGGCGTCCGGCATGGGCGTCTCGTTTTCTTCCAGTCCCACTTCTGTCGGGGTATAGCCGGTGAACATGGAAGCCCGGGACGGACCGCTGAGAGGCAGTGAACAATAAGCGTTTTCAAAACGTACTCCCCGTTCTGCCAGTTTGTCCATGTGTGGGGTGTGTAGGTCGGCATTTCCGGCGCAACTCATGGCTGTAGCGGTTTGTTGGTCGGTCATGATATAAATAATGTTCGGGCGTTGTTGCGCAAGGGTTGTTAGTGGCAACATGGCACTGCAAATAACGATGGGGTTTAAATGTGTCATAATAGGGTTGTTATTTTTCATATTATAAGAGTATCCGGATGCTTTGATGGAATTTCCCTACTACAAAAGTAGAGCTTTTTGATGAATGTGAAAGATGATATTGTGTTTGTGTTATTCAAAAATGGTGGATGATGAATTAATCTTGTGCAATGAACTGATATTTTTGTGCAATCGTTTCATTTAAAGAAGGGTGCTTTAATTAGGAGGGAAAAATAGAGTACATATCCGTTGTAACTCCGTCTTTTCAAATAATGAAATCATAATAAATAAAACAGCATGCTATGAAATTATTTTTTTCTTTCGTATTTGCCTTACTGGCTTTTACAGCTTGTACAAAACCCGAAAAGGAAGTCTATATCTTCACTTCTCATCGTGAACCGGCATTGGACGGGTTACATTATCTTTACAGCTATGACGGTTATCATTGGGATAGCATCGCAGGTTCATGGCTGAAACCGGAAATAGGAAATAAGACTCCTTATTATAATTATTTCACCAAACAGACCGAAGAACAGAAATACGCTCCGAATTCGATGATGCGTGATCCGTCCATGACCCAAGGTCCGGATGGAACTTTCCATCTGGTGTGGACAATCAGTTGGAATGGAGAACAAGGATTTGGTTATGCCAGTTCTAAAGACTTGATTCATTGGAGCGAACAACGCGAAATCAAAGTGATGAAAGACTCTTTGACTAACAATGTGTGGGCACCGGAAGTTTTCTATGATGATGAAAAGGGACAGTTCATCGTTGCCTGGTCCTCTGCCATTCCGGTAGAGAGATATACGGCAGCCGATAGTTTGGGAGCTAATAAAAGTCACCGTGCCTATTATACCACGACCAAGGATTTCCAAACGTTTACTCCGGCAAAGTCGTTTTATGATCCGGGATTTAATTCGATTGACGGATTTATCGTAAAGCGTGATAAAAACGACTACGTATTAATTATAAAAGACAATCGCAAGCCTGGTTACAGTGATTTGTTCTGTGTATCCGGACCATCGGCAGAAGGGCCTTATGCTGATCCGTCAGCAAAATTTGCACCGACTTATTCGGAAGGTCCGTGTGCCGTGAAAGTAGGTGATGAATGGTTGATTTATTTTGATGTTTATCGGGAAGGACGGTTTGGAGCCGTGTCTACAAAAGACTTCAAGAACTTTACTCCCATTGACGATCAGATTTCTATTCCCCAAGGACATAAGCATGGCACTATCCTAAAAGTTCCCGAATCAGTTTTGTTGAACTTGAAAGCGGAGGAAGCTAAAAGATTCCCTCAAAAAGACTAGTTATTACCCAGAATTGTCTGCTTGAATAAGTTACTTTGGGCTTTTGAAATTTATAAGATGAATGCACACATGAAAAACAAAAATCTAGTATTATTATTCCTTCTTCTGATGGTGGAAGGAGGGTTGCTTTCGGCAGTAGCACAGAGCAAGTCGCCGGTTTATAAGCCTTGGAGTCACGGCCAGTTAAAAGTAAGTAGTGAGAATCGTTACCTGATGAATGCGGACGGAACTCCTTTTTTCTGGCTGGGAGATACAGGGTGGTTATTGCCCGAGAAGTTGAATCGGGATGAGGCCGGCTATTATTTGGAGCATTGCCGCCACGCAGGTTTCAATGTGGTACAAGTACAGACTATCAATGGAGTGCCTGCCATGAATTTTTATGGTCAGTATTCCATGATAGATGGTTTCAATTTTAAGAATATAGACAGAAAAGGAGTTTATGGGTATTGGGACCACATGGATTATATTATTCAGAAAGCTGAGCAGAACGGCATTTATATCGCGATGGTATGTATCTGGGGAGGTCTTGTGCGTTCCGGAAAGATGAATGTTGAAGAGGCCAAGGCGTATGGCCGATTTTTAGGTGAACGATATAAAGATGCTCCTAATATCATTTGGGTAATCGGTGGAGATACTTATGCTGACCGGAATACTGAGATTTGGGAGGCGTTGGCGAATAGTATTCTTGCTGTGGACAAGAATCATATCATGACCTTTCATCCGTTTGGCCGTACATCCAGTGCTACCCATCTGAATAATAAGGAGTGGATGGATATGAATATGTTCCAGAGCGGGCACAGACGTTATGGCCAGAAAAAAGGAGATGGTGATACTTCTGTTACGGGATTGGAGGAAGACAATTGGCGTTATGTAGAAGATGCTTTGTCCATGACTCCACTGAAGCCTGTGCTGGATGCAGAACCCAGCTATGAAGGTATTCCTCAGGGATTGCATGATCCTGCCCAGCCACGCTGGCGTGACTGTGATGTGAGACGCTATGGATATTGGTCTGTCTTTGCGGGTTCTTGCGGACATACATACGGACATAATAATATCATGCAGTTCTTGAAACCGGGTACACCCGGTGGGTATGGAGCCGATGGAATAGAGAAACCTTGGTACAAAGCGATGCAGGATCCCGGCTTCAATCAGATGAAATATTTGAAGAATCTGATGTTGACCTTCCCTTATTTTGACCGTGTGCCGGATCAAAGTGTCATTGCCGGAACGAATGGGAATCGTTATGACAGAGCCATTGCGACTCGCGGAAAGGATTATTTGTTAGTCTATAATTACTCCGGAAACCCGATGTCTGTTGACTTGACTAAAATCAGTGGTGCAAAAAAGAAAGTATGGTGGTATAGTCCTAAGGATGGAAGACTTTCTTTTATAGGAGAGTTTGACAGTAAAATTACTCCTTTTACTTATGACGGCAGTTATAACCGGGATAATGACCAGGTATTAATTGCGGTAGATTCAAGCAAGAACTATATTTCTACCGGATGGCTGGAACTTCCTATGGTAAATCAATAGCGTTTTTTGAGGAATACCGTCCCAATGTCTTATTCAGTCTTAACCATCCTATTCTTCATGCCGCTATTCTATAAATAATAAATTGTGTATCTTTACGGCATGAATGAAGAGATAGAAGAGTATTACGAAGAGTTATACAGGCTTTATATAGATGAAAACCAGTCATTGGGACGCCGTTACAGACAATTGCGTGAATCATTGGAGCGTGTGGTGCGTGAACGGATGCAGGGAAATAGTTTGCAGACCACTGATTTGGCCGCCCGTATTAATTATGTAGCCACTCAATATGGGCTGGATCTGAAAGAGCAGAATCAGTTACATACTTTTCGCCTGACCTCCAATGATATTTTGAACCATCGTAAGTCTCCTGTAAAAGAAGAGTTCCTCCGTGATTTGCGTGCAGTGGCATACGCATATAGGAAGATGTTTGCACAAGATATTCCATTGAAGCTGTTCTCGGTTCTTCCCAAGCAGGAAATAGCATCTTCAGGGAAAAGAGAAAAGATGGAATACATCCGCCGCATCCGTGTATGCTTTGATTATGCCGATGATACCTATTTGTATGTACATCCTGTAGATGTAATAGCTGATGAACCTATACGGGTGGTTTATAATAAACTCGGTATAAATCATGAATTTGAAGAAACCATAAAGGAACTGTGGCGGTATGCCCAGCTTAATCTGCTGGATGTTTCTGTAGATAGGGAAGGAATTTATACCCCTTCTTTTATTGTATTGGAACCGGATTATTTGATAGATATCAGCACACTGGCGGAATGTTACAAGGATTATGGCAGCCATCCGGCAAACTATTTTTTGAGCCGGCTGGTGCCGATTGATAATGCCCGGCCTTTGTTGCTGGGAAATATAGCCAATCTTTTTTTGGATGAATGGATACATGCAGGGGAGGAGGAGCCGGACTATATAGACTGTATGAAGAAGGCATTCCGGCAGTATCCCATCGAACTGGCCGCTTGTGCCGAACTTCGTGACCCGTCCAAAGAGAAAGAGTTTGCCAAGGATTGCCGGATGCATTTTGAGCATATACGGGATATGGTACAACATACTTTTCTGGAACCGGGCTATGATTTGAATAAAAAGGACGCTGTGCTGGAACCGTCTTATATTTGTGAAGCATTGGGCATTCAGGGGCGTTTGGACTATATGCAGCGGGATATGAGCAGCTTCATCGAAATGAAATCGGGAAAAGCGGATGAATTCTCCATGCCGGGAAAAGTGGAACCCAAGGAAAACAATAAGGTTCAGATGCTGCTATATATGGCAGTGTTGGAATATAGCATGGGACAGGACCGGCGACGTATGCATCCCTATTTGCTTTATACCCGTTATCCTTTATTGTATCCGGCCAGGGCATCGTGGGCTCAGGTAAGGCGGGTGATCAACTTGCGTAACCGTATTGTTGCTGCCGAGTATGGGGTACAATTCCATAATCATCCTGATTTTACACGCAACTTGTTGGCACAAATCAATCCGGAGGTGATGAATGAAAGAAAACTGCGCGGCAGATTTTGGGAACAATATTTGAAGCCTTCTATCTCGCGTTTTCGGGAGAAACTGTCGGCGTTGGAACCTTTGGAGCAGGCCTATTTTTATACGCTTTATAATTTCATTACAAAAGAACTTTATACCTCCAAATCGGGAGATGTAGATTATGAAGGACGTGCAGGGGCTTCAGCTCTTTGGCTGAGTACACTGGATGAGAAACGTGAGGCGGGGGAGATATTATATGATTTGCAGATAATGGAAAATAGGGCATCACAGGCTCATAAGGCTTATATACTTTTGTCTATTCCGCAATATGATGAAATGTTCCTTCCCAATTTCCGTACAGGAGATGTGGTTGTGTTGTATGAGCGTAATAATGACTTGGATAATGTGACCAATAAAATGGTTTTTAAGGGTAACATTGAGCAGATTACAGATACAGAATTGCGTATCCGTTTACGTGCCACTCAACGTAATGCTTCTGTTTTTCCTCCGGAAAGCCGTTATGCTGTAGAACATGATACGATGGATACTACATTTCGCAGTATGTATTTGGGACTCTCCGCTTTTCTGGATGCGAATGCGGAAAGACGGGAATTATTGCTGGGACAACGGCCTCCCCGCTTTGATTCATCTTTTGATGAAGCTATAGCGCTGACCGATGATGATTTTGAGAGGGTGGCGTTGAAAGCTGAGGCGGCCCGTGATTATTTTCTTCTGGTGGGACCTCCCGGAACAGGAAAGACTTCAAGAGCGTTGCGTAGAATGGTGGAACATTTCTATGCGGCATCATCTATGCAGATATTGTTACTGGCTTATACCAACCGGGCTGTTGATGAAATTTGTCAGTCACTGTCCTCTATCACTCCCGGTATAGATTATATACGGGTGGGAAGCGAACTTTCCTGTGATGTACGTTTTAGAGGGCATCTGTTGGAGAATATATTGGCGGAATGTAACAGCAGGCGGGAGGTGAATATCCGTATGACAGATTGCAGGGTGTATGTCGGTACCGTGGCTTCTATTGCAGCGAAAGCCGAACTGTTTAAATTGAAGCGTTTTGATGTAGCCATAGTGGATGAGGCTACCCAGATATTGGAACCCCAATTGTTGGGCATTTTGTGTGCCAGGTTTGCTGATGAAAGAAATGCAGTGGGTAAATTTATCCTGATAGGTGATCATAAACAGTTGCCTGCCGTCATTTTGCAGAACAGCGGACAGTCTGAAGTGCATGATGAGGGACTTAGGGAAGCCGGACTTTTTAATTTAAAAGATTCTCTGTTTGAGCGGCTTTATCGTTTCCAGCTGAAAGAAAAATCTCCTCAAGCGGTAGATATGCTTTGCCGTCAGGGACGTATGCATCCGGGAGTAGCTTTTTTCCCGAATAAAGCATTTTATGCCGGAAAATTGGAGGCTTTGGGATTACCTCATCAGTTGGAGCACATAGAAACTCCGGTACGGTTTATTCCTTCGGAGCAGGATTTGGAAAGTATCTCCGGAAAGACAAACAGGCATGAGGCGAGGATTGTCACCGATCTGGTCAGGGAGGTATATCTTCTTTATAAAGAGACTTTCAATCCGAACCGCACATTGGGAGTTATTACTCCTTATCGAAGTCAGATAGCTTTGATACGTAAGGAACTTCAGACATTGGGTATTCCGGCTCTGAATGAGATTTCCATTGATACGGTGGAACGGTATCAGGGTAGTGAACGAGATGTCATTATTTACTCTTTTTGTGTGAATCACCTCTATCAATTAAGGTTTCTTCCCAATCTGACAGAAGAGGACGGCGTGCAGATTGACCGTAAGCTGAATGTGGCCTTGACCCGTGCCCGCAAACAGCTTTTCATCACCGGAGTACCTGAGTTATTGAATCATAATCCTATCTATCATTGTTTGTTGGAAACCATTTATTAGGAAAATCCCTATTCAGATATAGGGCTTTTCCTTTTAACGTATCTTTTTCCCTCCTTATTTTTGTAATATAAAAAAATAAGGCACTATGAAACGATTCATTCTTTTTCTTACATTTTTATGCATTGGATGCGGAATTATGTTTTCGCAAAGTAAGCAATTGAGTCCTATAGTAAATATCAAAGGTGTTTTTAAAACAGAATACCAAAATATTAAAAAAGGAACTCCGTTTGTTTTGCAACAAGTTGTTAAGTTGAAGAAAGCTCCCGAACAGGGAATGTCCCGGACACAGGCTGTATTGGTAGCCGATGGCATGCAATTAGGATTACCGATGAATATGCTTAATATCGTTGCTTTTCAACCGGATGATAAAAATTCGTTCTGGCAAAGCAGGCAACTTTCCAATGACTTGATTTCTTATTATGAGAAGAAAGGGTATCAGGAAGCGATGCGTAAAGATCAGGCACAGGAAGCGAATGATTATTTGAAAGAATTGGAGCAGTCTAACCTATTTTATGAGGATGCGGCAGTAGAGGATTATCTACAGTGTCTGTTATTGTCTATTGCTCCCGATCAGATGGCTGTAAACCGGGAGGGGATACCACAAATTCGTATCTTGAAGTCTCCAACGCCTGATATGCTGATGCTGGCTAATAATTGCTTGCTGGTTTCGACCGGTATGTTGACAACGCTGGATACGGAAGAGGAATTATATGCCATGCTTTCCCGTGAAGTAGCACATTATGTATTAGATCATGCCATTATCACAGTGAACAAGAATATAGCCCGTGCCAAACGAGCTGAGTTTTGGGGTGCCGTAATGGATGGAGTGGTAGCCGCAACGGAAGAATATTTGTATGAACGCTATGATTATTATGAACCCGGATTGATATTTATTACGAATGATATTGTACAGGCATTGGTGAATGATCATATAATGAACCGCATGGGGCTGGATTATACAGAAAAACAAGAAAAGGAAGCAGATAAAGCCGCTATAAGTTTTATGAGTCTGATGGGTAAAAACCGGGAAGCATTAGTTTCCGCATTGACAAAAATAGAGACCTTTTACAGGACTCAAAAAGATGTGGAGGCTTTGTCCAAGTATGGGGCGTATGGTTCTTTGTCCAAGAGGTTGGACAGAATGGGAACTGCGCCGATATTGGATGAGGACCGGAATTATTTGAAGAAAATATCGGGTGTGGTGAGTTATGAAGCTGCAATGCAAGACTATAATAAAAACTATAAGGAGTCGAGACGGTTGGCTATGAAGAATATAGATAATGGCATGGCTTGCTCGGATGATTACTTGATGGTGGCTCGTAGTATTATGAAACTCTCGAACACACCGGAAGCGAACAAGGAATGTGAGTCTTATTTGAATAAGGCGGATGAAATTTCCAAAGTTACCAATTTGAATATCTGTAAAATGAAGATTCTATTGTTGCTCAGAGAGAATAAGCAAATGGACGCTGTAGGTCTTCTTCACCAATATCAAGGATTATTAGATGCTATGTTTCAGCAGCCGCATACAGAAAAAGATGCCCAGTGGATAGTGTCGGAACACACTTGGGCAGAGAAATTATTGGATAGAACCTATATTATGTAGATAGATAAATAATCGGTTCGTACCGTTGGTTACACAATCTTGCCTGCAACACTAAAACTAAACAATTCACCACAGAATACCCGTATGTGTAATCTGTGGTGAATCTTTTTAATGATGCTTATGCATCTACCGGTTTATATTTGGGAACCAATGCTTTCATGATAATCCAGCCGATCAGATAAGCTACGGCACATACACAGAATATGATGAAGTAGCCGGCAGGTTTTCCTTCAAATCCCATAAAGGTCATATTCGTTTCTGCTGCATAGTCGAACAGTCTGCCGGAGCCCATATTGATACAGAAAGAACCGATACCGCCTGCCATACCACCGATACCTACGATAGTGGCGATGGTGCTTTTGGGGAACATATCTCCTACTACAGAGTAAATATTGGCAGACCATGACTGGTGTGCCGCACCTGCAATACCGATAATAATGATAGGATACCAATAGGAATAATTGCCTAACGGCTGGGCAAACAACGCCAGTAATGGGAACAAGGCAAAGATAAACATGGCTTGCATACGGGCTGCATACGGATTCTTACCTGTTTTGTTAATGATGATCGTAGGCAGCTTACCACCGTAAATAGACAGCATGGTGATGGCATATAACACGAAAATCAACATTTGTGCAGTCGTTGTATCTGAGGCGAAGCCATATACATCCGAAATATATGCCGGAGTCCAGAACAGGAAGAACCACCATACCCCATCGGTCATGAATTTGCCGACAAATACGGCCCATGTCTGGGGAAATTTGAAACATCTCAAGAATGAAATCTTCTTGTTGTCAAAGTCATTGGCGGCAGCTTGCTGTTCTGCGGATTCTTCAGGATTGTTGTTGTCTTGTTCGATATACTCCAATTCGGCAGCATTCACGCGAGGGTTGGCATTTGGTTTCTTGTAGAGGAACATCCAAAGTCCCATCCAAATGAAGCCTAAACCACCGATAACGATGAAAGCCATTTCCCATCCGTTACCTACACCGATGCTTTGGAAATAACGTGCCAAAGGAGGAATCGTGATTGGAGCGGCCAAGGCGCCTACAGTAGAACCCGCATTGAAAATGGAAGTGGAGAATGCACGGTCTTTCTTGGGAAAGTATTCGGCGGTAACTTTGATGGCAGCAGGGAAGTTTCCTGCTTCACCTACTCCCAATACAATTCGGGCGGCAATGAAATAGTACACACTGGTAATGGCAATGGTTGAAGCGACGGCACCTGTTGCCGAAATCATTTCTTCTGCATTATGAATGCCTAATGTCTCTTCGGTAGCCCAGCCGCATAATGCATGAAGGCAAGCTCCGGCAGACCATACGGCAATAGCCCAAAGATAACCTTTCTTAGTACCCATCCAGTCGATGAAACGGCCGGCAAACAGGTTGGCTATGGCATATACTATTGAGAAAATGGCTGTGATATCTCCGTAATTTGAATCCGTCCAGTGAAATTCCGGAGCAATGAAATCTTTCCAGGTTAATGAAAGCACCTGACGGTCGAGATAATTGACTGTAGTGGCAAAGAATAGCAAACCACAAATGATCCATCTGAAGCTTGTCATCTTTCCACCTACTTTTTGAAATGTACTCATGATAATAGATTTAATTATGTTTTTCTTATGAGACGTAAAAATAACCATTCTGTACCTATTCACAATGTAAAAATTGGCGGAAAGCCTGTATAAATCGGTATCAATGGTGGGATTTCTAAAAAAATCATTCCGAATGTTGCAAAAAGCCTGAAAACAAGGTGATTTCTTGCAACATTCAGAATGATAAGAGTTAATGAGCAATGGTGTGCACCATTTTGCTTATTTCATATCCGTGTATTTTATTTCATCCTTGTCACTGTATTTCAGGTTCTCACCTCCCATACCCCAGATAAAGGTATAGTTGCTGGTACCTGCGGCGGCATGGATAGACCATTCGGGAGAAGTGATGGCTTGTTCATTGTGCAACCATACCAGACGCTCTTCTTGCGGTTCGCCCATCAGGTGGCAAATGGCATTTCCTTCGGGCAGGTTGAAATAGAAATAAGCTTCCATGCGGCGGGTATGTGTATGGGCCGGCATGGTGTTCCATACAGAACCCGGAGCCAGTTCGGTAAGTCCCATCTGCAATTGGTTGGTACCACCGTTTTTCACTCTTTCCAGTACATCTTTTACAATTAACTGGTTTACAATACGGTCGTTGCTGTCTTCCATCTTTCCATAATGATCCGAAATAGCCAAAGCATATTGTTTGGAATTTGCTTTTTGAAGCTTGGCGTCGGTAGTGATCAACTGGGTAACGTATGGTTTGTAAGCCGGTGCCGAATTGATATAGAATTTGGCCGGTTTGGCAGCGTCATTGCTCTTGAAAGTCACTTCTTTATTGCCGCAACCTACATAGAGTGCTTCCTTATATTTCATAGGATATTCCTTACCGTCTACCGTAACCACGCCATCACCACCTACATTGATAACACCTAGTTCGCGGCGTTCAAGGAAGTAAGTGATTTCCGGACCCAGTTCGCGGAAAGTCTCCAGTTTCAGCACTTTGTTCACCGGCATGGCTCCTCCGTAGATAAGACGGTCGTAAAGGGTGTATGTAACATTGATTTCATCCGGTGCCATCACCTTTTCCATCATAAAAGAACTACGCAGACGTTCTGTGTCATAGTGTTTTACATCTTGCGGATGGCAAGCGGTCTGTACTTTGTAATTCACTTGAGCTGAAGCTGCCAGGGCAGAAACACTCAGCATCATTGCAATCGCTAATTTTTTCATAATGATTATCTTTAAATTTTAATTTTTCATTGTTCTCTGGTATTTAATGATGGAACGACGGTTCAGCACCATTAAGAAAAGTGTAATCAGTACCAAAATTCCGGAACCGATCCATTTGAATGAATAAGTCAAATGGAAGATAGCCCATGAGAAAGGACTTGAAGCGAAATCCAGCGCACCGCCTTCAAAACCTGACGGGATGTTTACGGCGGCATCTTGTGTCTTGGTATATACATCGTGAGCTGCTTGGGTAAAGTAAGGTGCCAGGTCGGTTACAAAATACAGACCGATGGCCAGCACTACAAAACCAATGATGAAGGTCTTTACCACATTTCCTTTGGTGATAGGTAATACCAATGGAAATACATAGAACATACCTGCTAATGAAGCCAATGGCAGGAACTCATTGCCCGGAAGCACCACTGCCAATAAGATGGTTACAGGGATTAACAACAAAGATACAACTAAGGTAGCCGGATGTCCGATCACCAAGGCGGGACTCATTCCGATATTCAAACCTACGGCGCCTTTGAACTTTTTGGCAATCAGTTCACGGGTAGCGTCCGAAATGGGCTTCAACCCTTCGATGAACAGGCTGGTAATACGGGGGATCAGCTCCATTACCGCTCCCATCTTGATACCTAAACCTAGAATATAAGGAATCTTGTCTATTATTTCTTGCCCGTTCTTGCAAGATAATGCACCGATGCCACATCCTACCAGAATACCTAAGAAAAGGGGTTCGCCTAACAAACCGAATTTCTTCTTCATACCTTCTGCGTCAATGTTCAGCTTTTCAAATCCGGGAATTTTGTCCAGTACCTTATTTATAATGAGAGCAAATGGTACGAAGCCCGCACAAAAAGGCTGCGGAATGGAAATCCCTTCCATTTTATCATAGAAACCTTGGAATTTGTCTGCTGTGTAATCTGCCAGAATTAATGTGATGATATAACAGATAACGGCCGCAAAGAAGCCCCACCAGATATTATCTGTCGCAAAATAAACTACGGCTCCGATGAAAGCGAAATGCCAATAGTTCCATAAATCAATGTTAACCGTACGGGTGGTTTTTGTCAATAACATTAAGATATTGACAGCCAGACATACCGGAATGATGAATGCACCCACAGAAGTGTTATAGGCCACGGCTGCCGCAGCAGGCCATCCCATATCAAAAACTTTCAGTTGCAGGCCATATATTTCGACCACCTTGCTTAAGGCCGGACCCAAACTGCTGGTCAGAAGTGCAGTGACTACTGATAAACCAACGAAACCAACCCCTACCAGCAGACCGCTTTTTAATGCCTTGCTGAATTTGATCCCGATACAAACGCCTAAGATTGTAAAAATTATAGGCATCATCACCGCTGCTCCTAAACCGATGATATAACTAAAAACTTGTTCCATTCTCTTGTGAATTAATAGTAAATGACTGTGTTTTCTACAATAGTATAAATTAAAAACTGCCCCAAAAATAAAACCTTTTCTCAACTTATCAAACCTGAAAGGCATAATAATTAGTAAAAAGGCAATTTTTGAACGATTTTTATCGTTATCGTGCACAAAAATAACTGTTCCCGCACACGAATACCAAATAATACACTTAGTAGGTTGAAAAGTGCACACCGTTTTTCAAGGAAAATGCTACTTTTGTTTCCTGAATGAAATAGGTCTAATACTAAAAATAAACGTCTTCATGAAAAAGAATTCTATTTGTAAAATTATTGTGTCCGGTTTGTTTGTGGCTGCACCCTTGATGGGTATGGCTCAGCAGGTTTGTGGTAATAAGCCTTGGTCTGTACGTATGGCGGAATCAGAGATGGTACGTTGTCCCGAATCCTGGCAGTTGGATTTTCAGACCCGTCTGAAGTGGGATTACTGTCATGGCTTGGAACTTCAAGCTATGCTGGATGTATATGATGCATACGGTGATAAGAAATTTTTTGATTATGCGGTGGCTTATGCCGATACGATGATTCATCAGGATGGTTCTATCGAAACTTATAAACTGGAGGAATATAACATTGACCGTCTGAATTCCGGCAAGATGCTTTTCCGTATTTACGAGCAGACTAAGGACGAGAAATACAAAAAAGCATTGGATTTATTGCGCAGTCAGTTGGATACGCATCCCCGTAACGCCGATGGCGGTTTCTGGCACAAGAAGATTTATGAGAACCAGATGTGGCTGGACGGGCTTTATATGGGACAACCGTTCTATGCGGAGTATGCTTACCGTAACAACCGTGTGAATGATTATGCTGATATTATCAATCAGTTCGTCACAGTGGCCCGCCATAATTATGATCCGAAGACTGATTTATACCGTCATGCATGTGATGTGAGCAAGCGTGAAAAGTGGGCGGACAAGACTACCGGATGGTCACAGCATTGCTGGGGACGTGCCATGGGATGGTACGCGATGGCTTGTGTGGATGTGCTCGACTTTATACCGGAACACGAAGCCGGACGTGAGTCGGTTATCGAAATATTGAATAAACTGGCTGCCCAGATTAAACGTACCCAGGATCCTGCAACAGGAGTCTGGTATCAGGTGATTGACAGAAGCGGGGATGAAGGAAATTATCTGGAATCCTCTTGTTCTACCATGTTTGTATACACTCTGTTGAAGGCGTTGCGTAAGGGGTATATCTGTCCTTCGTACATGGAAGTGGCCAAGAAAGGGTATGAAGGGCTTCTGACCCAATTCATAGAAGTGGACAATAAAGGTGTGGTTTCTATCACTAAAGGGTGTGCCGTTGCCGGTTTGGGAGGCAAGCCGGTGTATCGTACCGGAGATTATAATTATTATATAACTGAAAAAATACGTTCTAATGATGCGAAGGCGGTAGGCCCGTTCATTATGGCCAGTCTGGAATGGGAGCGTTTGTTTCAGAAAAGCAGTTGTGGAACTGCATGTAAATAACAGGAGGTGAGATGATGAGAAAAGTTTTAGGATTATTGCTGTTGTTAGTCGCTGTTAGCGGAACATGGGCTCAGGAACGCCGGGATACCCTTGTTGTTTCACGCGATGGAACGGGGGATTTCCGTACTTTGCAGGAGGCTGTGGAAAGTGCTCGGGCTTTCATGGATTATACTGTTACGATCTATGTGAAGAACGGAGTATACAAGGAGAAAGTGATTGTTCCTTCATGGGTGGAAAATATAGATATCATAGGTGAAGATCGTGATAAGACGATTATAACTTATGATGATCATGCGAATATAAATAAAATGGGTACTTTCCGCACTTATACGGTGAAAGTGGAGGGCAGTGACATCACTTTTAAGAATCTGACTATTGAGAATAATGCGGCTCAGTTGGGACAGGCGGTGGCTCTGCATACGGAAGGTGACCGTTTGAAATTTATCAATTGCCGTATTTTGGGTAATCAGGATACTATTTATACCGGTGCTAAATTTACCCGCCTTTATTTTAAGGATTGTTATATCGATGGTACTACAGACTTTATTTTCGGTCCTTCCACCGCTTTGTTTGAAAATTGTATGATCCACAGCAAACGCAATTCGTATGTAACGGCTGCTTCCACTCCGAAAGAGGCTAAATATGGATATGTTTTCAAACACTGTAAGCTGACGGCAGAACCGGGAGTGGATAAAGTGTATTTAGGTCGTCCTTGGCGTCCATACGCTTATACCTTATTTATAGAATGTGAGTTGGGCAAGCATATTGTTCCTGCCGGATGGCACAATTGGGGCAAGCAGTCCAATGAAGAAACAGCCCGTTATATGGAATATAAAAATACCGGTGAGGGCGCAAATGTTTCAGAAAGGGTAGCGTGGAGCAAACAGCTGACAAAGAAAGAAGCGGAGGCGGTGACGGTCGATGCTATTTTTGGTACTCAAAGTAATTGGAACCCAATAGACTAGATTGAATTTATAATTGCTTGAAGAGGAGACTTCTACGTTGGTGGAGGTCTCCTCTTTTTGTTGTGTTGAATAATTGGAAGTCGTGAAAAATGCCTAATAAATCCACATAAAAAGATAAAAACTACACATGAAGGTAATGTTATATTCTTAATTTTGCAACGGTGAAACTAAGGTCAAAACCTTAAAAAAACATTTTAATAACTATAAAAACACATCTTATGAATCTAAAAGAATTAGCTAGAAAAGCTGTCTCAACTCTCTTTTTGAGTATGCTTTGTTTGGTTGCTTTTGCCCAAACCGCAACAGGTTTGGTGAAAGACAAAACAGGCGAACCTATGATTGGTGTGAATGTACTGGTAAAAGGAACAACCAATGGTACAATCACAGATTTCGATGGTAAGTTTTCAATTCCGGATGTTCCGAGTAACGCTACTTTGGTGGTTTCCTATATCGGGTATCTTACTAAAGAGGTGAAAACCGGAAAAGACTTGGTTATTGTATTGGAAGAAGATAACAAGACTTTGGATGAAGTCGTTGTTATTGGTTATGGTACGGTGAAAAGACGTGATTTGACAGGATCTGTCGCTTCTGTTACCGGTGAAAAATTAGCGGCTAATCCGGTTGCCAATGTTGCACAGGCTTTACAAGGACAATTGCCCGGTGTGAGTGTGACTTCACAAGACGGTCGTCCGGGTGCAGGTATGTCTATCCGCATTCGTGGAGGTGGTTCTATCACTCAGTCTAATGATCCCTTGTTTATTGTAGATGGTGTTCAAGTTAGTGGCATTGATGATATTCCTGCTGACAATATCGAAAGTATTGATGTGTTAAAGGATGCTGCTTCTACAGCTATTTATGGTGCTCGTGGTGCTAACGGTGTAATATTGGTTACTACAAAGGGCGGCAAGGATGGCCGGGTCTCTGTCAAGTATAATATGTATTATCAGATGAAGGAGAATCCGAAATTATTGGAGACTATGGATCCTTATGACTATGTGTATAATACATGGGCATATATGAAGAGTCTGGGAGATTCTTATGGTGATGGAGTTGCCAGATATTTTGGATTAGGATCCAAGTACGGAAATCATTTGAATGAATATAAAAATATGACCACTCATAATTATATAAATGATTTGATGCAGACTGCGTCATCTTGGAATCATGATGTATCTTTATCTGGTGGTACAGATAAAACTAAGTTTTATTCATCAGTGAACTATATGGATGATGAAGGTATCCGTGTGAAGTCTGGTTTCCAGCGTTGGAATGCGAATTTCAAATTGACGCAAAAGATTAATAAAAAGTTAACTGCGGATTTTGACTTGCGTTATAGTGAAATAGAAGTAAATGGATCTGGTTTTGGTAATGCAACCTCTGCTTACACTTATCGTCCTGTGGATAATCCTTTGGGTGATGCTTCTTTTACTGCTGGATTTGGTCAAGGTGATACAAATATGGAAGAAACTAGTAATCCTTTGTATTACTTGAATACTGTAGATTATATAAAAAACATGTACCGTATCCGTGCAAAAGGTGCTTTAACTTGGAATGTTATTAAAGGTTTGACGGCAAAGACGGAGCTATCGTTAAATCGTAATTGGAACCAAGAAAAGACATGGAATGCAGGACAGACAGAAAAAGATAATAGTTCTGCTAAATTGAAGAAAAGTGATGGTTACGGTGTGCGTTGGGCAACTACTTTGAATTACGAAGTACAGGGGCTTGGAGATGATCATAGTTTGTCTTTCTTGGTTGGTAATGAAGTCTTGGCATCAAAATCGGATTATACTGAAATCTATGGTGTAGGGTATCCTAAAGGATTTACTATGGATGATGCGTTTGGTATGATTAATATGACTACTCCTTCATTGGGACAAGATTATTTTAAGGGTGAGATAGGTACTCCTAACCATACTTTGTCATGGTTTGGCCGTGCTAATTATTCTTATAAAGGCAAGTATCTTTTGACTGCTACATTCCGTGCCGATGGTTCTTCTAAATTTGCACCTAGTCACCAGTGGGGATATTTCCCGGCAGCAGCGGCAGCGTGGAGAATTTCAGATGAAGCTTTCATGGAAAACACAAGAGACTGGTTGGATAATCTGAAACTTCGTGTATCGTATGGTACTTCTGGCTCGGATAATATTGATGCTTCTTTATGGAGAGAGACCTGGAAGACCAAACAGATAACAGTGGATGGTGAAAAAGTAACCACTTATGTACCGGGTGACATGAAGGGAAATCCTGACTTGAAATGGGAAACTACTATCAGCCGTAACTTAGGTGTTGATTTTGGTTTCTTTAATAACTGGGTTCGCGGTAGCTTGGATTATTATTGGAATACGACAAAGAATATCTTAATGAAAGTGCCTATCGACGCAGCATCCGGTTATAGCTATCAGTTCCAGAATGTAGGTAAAACTTCAAATAAGGGAATTGAATTGGCTTTAGGCTTTGACATTGTTCGTGGTAAAGATTTTAATTTAGGTGTAAACTTGACTTATAATTATAACAAGAATAATATTGATGAACTGATGGACGGAGTCTTGGCGGATACGAGAGCTATGAATGATTGGGGTTCATCTATGGCTAAGCCTGCTTATGATTATATTATCCGTGAAGGTCAGCCTGTAGGTACGATCCAAGGTTTTAAATCAGAAGGATATTATACGATTGATGATTTTACTTATGCAGATGGTAAATACACATTGAAACCGGGTGTTCCTGATATTCAAGGTATTGTGAATTATCCGGATGGAGTTAAAGGATTGGCAGCGGATGGACAAACTGCTATACCGGGTATGCCTAAATTTGCAGATACAACAGGTGATGGTGTTGTGGACGAGGATGACAAAACGATTATCGGTAAGGCTATGCCACAGCATACAGGTGGTTTTACAATTAACGGAAATTGGAAGGCAATCGATTTTTCTGTAGGCTTTACTTATCAGATTGGTGGCGATGTGTACAATGCCAATGCAATGCACTCATTGATGGGAAATAAAGATAATTCCGCTGGTCAGAACCGTTTGAAGTTTGTTTCTGAAACTTTCAAATATTATGATGTTGATGCAAACGGTGACTTGATGCTGGTGAAAGATCCTACAGCTTTGGCGACTCTTAATGCGAATACAAACTACAGTTCTTTCTTCTCTGAATATGGAATCGTAAGTTCTAAGTTTATTGAAGATGCGTCTTATTTGCGTCTGAATACATTGACAGTAGGTTATACTTTCCCGAAAAATTGGATGAATAAGATTGGATTGCAGAATGCACGTGTGTATTTTACAGGAAGCAACTTGTTCTGTATTGACGGATACTCTGGTATAGATCCGGATGTCAACACGAAGACCGATGGTAAGGATGGCTTCCCTACACCTTATTTTGATTACCAGTCTTATCCTAAGGCTAGAACTTATACCTTTGGTGTTAATTTAACTTTCTAATTAATGGAGATGAATCGTATGAAAAAAATAGTATATTCAACACTTTTCTTTGCTGGAATGTTTTTGACTACAGCATGTAGTGATTATTTGGAGGTTGGCTCTCCTTCTATTGTAGATTCGGATTTTGTCTTTTCTAATCCGACAACAGCACGTGCGGCATTAGACGGTGCTTATGAACAGTGGAGGGATTGTGCGCAGAATAAGGTTTTTGGCGATGGATTGTTTTATGCTGCTGATATTGCCGGGTCTGATATAGAACGTCACCCGGAGTCTTTCTCTAACCAGCTGGGACGTCACTATCCGGAATGTCTTTATCAAAACGGTACTTATGCAGGTAGCTATGGATTGACTTCATATTTGAAGGAGAATGATATTTATGCTAGCTTGTATTCGGTTGTGAGCAAAGCCAATGCGGTGATAACATCCATGGAAAACGCATCGAATTTTGAATCGATCATCAATGGTGGACAATCAGAGATGGGGCAAATGTATGGTGAGGCGATAGCTATGCGTGCTACGGCTTATCGTGAACTGTGCAAGAACTTCGGGGACGTACCATACGTAGGTGTTTATGGTGTTGTGCCTAAAGGTTTGGTTTCCCGTGATTCTATTTATGATGTATGTATTGAAGATTTGCAGAAAGTGGAACCTTTGATGTACACCATCGGTTCCATTCCCGGCATTGCTGCTGCCAATAAAAATTATTTTTCTAAAACCTATGTGCAGGCTTTGATTGGAAGAATGTGTTTGGATGCAGCTGGATATCAGACCCGTCGTGGCGATATTAAACGTGTAAATGGAAAAGGGGAAAGCATGACATTTGAAAACAAGGGAAAAGAAAATAATGGAGCTACTTACGGACGTCGTTCTGATTGGCAGAACTTGTACACGATAGCTAAAAAATACTATGAGGCTTTGTTGGCTGATCCGGGTAATGCACAGTTTCATTTGACTGATCCACGGGGTGCCTCGGATAAATCCGGACGTACTTTCAATAATCCTTACCAGTATTTCTTTGAACAGATGCATATGGATGATGCTATTTATGCGGATGAGTCTATTTATGAATATCCCATGCAGCAAGGTGGTGGAAATGATGGTCGCCCCTATTCTTTCGGCCGTCCTTCATCTGGTGGCTCAAAGGCAGCGTATCCATGTAAGAGCTATGGACAGGGACGTATAAATCCTGCTTATTTTTATGGAATCTTTGATCCGAATGATATGCGTCGTGACGTGAGCATTACTATGACCGGCAGTAATGGTAAAGGGGTTGAGAAGTTGATTCCTTTTGTCCCCAACTCAAAAGCTGAAGGCGGTGGCTTGACATTGAATAAATGGGATGAGAACCGTCAGGCTAATCCATGGGTGGCTGCACAGCGTAAATCAGGTATCAATGGTCCGTATATGCGTATGTCTGAAGTTTATTTGGGCTATGCGGAAGTATGTGCGGCATTAGGTGATGTGGTTACAGGTAAACAATATTTAAAAACAGTTCGTGAACGTTCGTTCCCGCAAGGTTTGGCTGACACAGATGGCTTTATTGCATCTTTTGGCAATGATCTGGTTCGTGCGATTATTGAAGAACGGGGTTTTGAATATGCAGGTGAAGGTGATCGTCGTTGGACATTGATTCGTTCTGGTTATCTTCCGGAAGATATAAAAAGAATCAAAGACATGACTAAAGCTATGATGGATGGTCTGGCAACTAAAGGTTATTATGAGTTTGAAAATGGTAATATCATTTCTGCTTATATATGGACAAAATTAGTTGATGCAAAAACTATATATGGTCATCGTTTGACAGCGCAGTGTCCGATGGACAAGGTCAATGATCCGGTGCTTTATCCGGGATGGCGCGGACAAAAGGATAATTGGGAAGAAATGGGATTGAATTATGGAAATTCGGCTCCTGCTACCAATCTGGCAATAAAAGGGTTGTTTGAAATCGTGTCTGAAGAAGAGGCAGCATCTCTTGAAAGCCAAGGATATGCCAAAGTTAATTGGGGTATTGATTTGGTTGATTATAGAGATGAATATGATAAGTATCTGTTTTGGGATTATGATTACGTTTCGGCTCCTATCTATTTGTGGCCGTTTACTCCTAATGTAATGGCTGCCGGTGGCTTTACGAATGGTTATGGCTTTAAACAGGAATAATAATTCATTCATCAAACGAAAATAAACGTATGGGGGAGAGGGCGTATGGCAAATGCTCTCTCCCCTTTTTTGGGGTGTCTCTTAAGAATGTATTTCTAAACAGCTCATCAATACAACTGTCGCATTTATAATTTGAACTCGCCTCCTACCATAGAGCTTTGCAAAACTGCTGCCACTGCTACCACCATTTTAGCAAATCTCTTATGAATAGGGAGATATAGGGGTGGTGGCAGCACATTTTTTTATGTATGAAATACGCCTGCTGCCACCACTTTTTCTACTTTTCTCATATTATCAGTATGTCTTTTCTACTTTTTACGGAAGTGTTGTCCCGCACATACGTATTATCTCATAAGTAAGATGAAGGAGCAGTCAACCTAAAGCGTCAAGCTATATTGTGTCCATGAAAAGACTGGGAGTTTCAAACAGTTACAAAAGGACGAAACTGTAGTTCCAACCCGATAGAACTGTAGTTCCAACCTGATGGAACTGTAGTTTCAACCTGATGGAACCAGAGTCTTAGGCTGATGAAACTGTAGTTCAGACTGTTGCTTAACGCTTTAGGTTGACTGCTCCTTCATCTTACTTATCAGGATGGTTGACGGAGTTAATACTTAGTTATAATATCAGTTGACTCTTTCAAGAGCTATTTCTTTGTCGGGTTGAAACAATCATGACTTACGGTCAAGATGGATGACAGTTGCCACCAAGTTTACCAATACTACGGTAATCATAGCAAATCGGCATAGAAGGCATACGAATTTTACCCAAACATCTTCCTCTTATGGAATAAAAAAGGGGATAAGTGGTGGTAGCAGGCGTATTTCATACATAAAAAAATGTGCTGCCACCACCCCTATATCTCCCTATTCATAGGAGATTTGGTAAAATGGTGGTAGCAGTGGTAGCAGAAATTACAAACTTTAGAAGAGGGGGCGATAAGAAAGACTGAAATCTTTTTTTGATAGGTTTGTTCGCCTGTTGCAAAATTGTGCACATAAAAGACCAATTTTTACCTTGTTCTTCTTTGATAGCCTGTTACTTTTGTATCAAGACATATTTTAATCAGATACGAAATGAAATTGAAGTTTTTAGTAAGTACAATAGTTAGCATCATGATATGGCCGGCAAGTATTATGGCACAAAGTGAATTGATTCCAATGATAGAAATACCTGCGGGAAATTTCTATATGGGGACTTTGGGTGAAGATGAAAATTATGATGAAGCACCTATGCATAAGGTGCACATATCTAAACCGTTTAAAATGGGACTGACCGAAGTGACTAATGCGCAATATGAATTGTTCTGTCCCGGACACAAGTCGCTGCGTGGTAAAAATGGTTTCTCAAATGAAGATGACGAAGCGGTGGTGTTCGTAACTTATCAAGATGCCGTTGCCTTTTGTGACTGGTTGACCCGGAAAGAAGGAAAAACGTATCGTCTGCCTACCGAAGCTGAATGGGAATATGCATGTAAGGCAGGCCGTTACTGGAACTTCTATATGGATGACAAGCTTCCTGCCGCCTGGCAAAAGAATCAAGTGATAACGGCTTCTCTAAAACCCTTGTCCTTGAAAGTGGCACAAACTCCTCCCAACGAATGGGGGTTATATGATATGTGTGGAAATGTGGAGGAATGGTGTCTGGACTGGTATGGGCCCTATATAGACAAGGAACAGACTGACCCTGTCGGCTATTCGGACGGTATGGCACGGGTGACCAGAGGAGGGAGTCATAATACACCGGTGAAATATCTCCGTTCGGCAAACCGTATGGCTATGTTGCCGGAGGACAAACATGCAATGACAGGCTTTCGGGTGGTACAGGCAGAGTATCCGCAGACCGCTCCGCTTTCTCAGCCAAAAGATGAGTATGTCGTGTCTCAGATAAAATGGAATTGGGCCTCTCAATGTGTCACGGAACCAGTCTTCACTGCTCCTTTGGTTTATGTGCATGAACCGGATGCGCATAGTGGAACGCCTTTTTTCAAGCATAATCATCAGCCGGCATTGACTTGGTGTGATAATGGAGACTTGTTGGCTGTGTGGTTTTCTACCAATGAAGAAAAAGGCCGTGAGATGGTGGTGCTCTCTTCGCGCTTGCGTGCCGGAAGCCGTGAATGGGAAAAGCCTCGTATGTTTTATCAGATAGCTGATCGTAATTTGACCGGAACTGCATTGTTGAACGACCGCCAAGGGACTCTTTACCATATCAATGGAGTGGAAGCGGCCGGACATTGGCAGAATTTGATGATGACTTTGCGTACAAGTACAGATAATGGACAAACTTGGAGTAAACCTCGTATGATTGCTCCAGAGCATACGAGACGCCATCAAGTGATAGCCGGAACCTCTATTACAAAGGAAGGCTGGTTTGTTCAGGCTTGTGATGCCGGACCCGGTGGAAGAGACGGGGCTGCTGTTCATATCAGTAAGGATAAGGGAAAAACTTGGACGGACCCGTGGGATGGAGCGCCCTTGCCTGATTTTAAAGAGGGAGGGACAGGTACCACTATCGCCGGAATCCATGCCGGAGTGGTGCAATTGAAGGATGGCAGATTGATGGCATTGGGACGTAACAATAGTATTCGTGATAAAGAAGGACGTCTACGTATGCCTATGAGTGTATCTGATGATATGGGCAAGACTTGGCATTATTCTGCTTCGGAATTTCCACCCATTGATGGAGGACAACGGCTGGTATTGATGCGTTTGAATGAAGGTCCTATTTTGCTGATTTCTTTTACTGAGCATCCTTATCGTACTTCGAAAGAGGAGCGTGGAATGATGTTTACTGATCAATCAGGAAAGCCTTTTAAAGGATATGGCATGTATGCTGCTTTGTCATACGATGAAGGTAAGACCTGGCCTGTAAAACGCTTGTTGACTGATGGTATTTATCGTTTTCTTAATGGTGGGGCTTGGACCCAGTTTTTTGAAATGGATGAGAATCATGCTGAGCCTCGTGGCTACTTGGCCGGAACACAAACACCTGATAATATGATTCATCTGATAACAAGCCGCTTTTATTATAAGTTTAATTTAGCTTGGCTGAAAGGAAACGAAAGTGCGCTCTTCCCTCAAATGTTGTTTGATTGAGAGATATATAGTATATATATTTAATGTTTTGTATTGATTGTTTTCTTTTATATGATTATATATCTCAGAAACGAAGTAAAACGAAATTAAATAAAAAGAAAATAATGCGAAATAATTTTTGTTTTCCGAAAATATTTCTACTTTTGCAATGTGTGATTTAAGATACTATGATTATGAAACATGCTTAAAGAGAACACAAAAGGAACTATTAAATCTAAAAATGATTATTTGTTAACCCAGGAAAGTATGGAAAATGTTCAGAAAACAAGGCGTTTGTTTGCAAGCGCATACGGTTGTAAAGCCAGCCGTTCTTTTCTTATTTGGAGCTTGTCGGCCGCAATGTCCATAAGTGTCGCACCGATGATGGCTGAGGTTTCTGCCGATGTTAGGAACTTTGGCACTCAACTTGTTACTCAGGTGAAAAGGGTCACCGGAACCATTATTGATGAAACAGGTGAGCCTATGATTGGAGTATCAGTCTTGGTTCAGGGAACTACTACAGGGACGGTTACGGATTTGGATGGGAAGTTTGTATTGGAGGTTCCCGCAAATGCTACATTGGTTATTTCGTATATCGGATATAAGACTCAGAACATAAAAGTCGGTAGCCAGCATGCGTTTGCTATTAAAATGGAGAGTGATAATGAGGTGCTTGACGAGGTAGTTGTAATTGGTTATCAAACAATTAAACGAAAGGATTTGACAGGTTCAGTTGCTTCTGTCAGTGGTAAGACTGTATCGGTCATGCCTGTTTCTAATGTGGCGCAGGCTATGCAGGGTAAACTTCCCGGTGTGAACATTACATCACAAGACGGGCGTCCTGACGCGGCTATTTCTATCCGTGTGCGAGGAGGAGGCTCTATTTCGCAAAGTAATGAACCTCTGATTCTGGTAGATGGTGTAACAGTGAATTCTTTAAATGATATTCCTTCCGATCAAGTGGAAAGCATTGACGTCCTGAAGGATGCGTCTTCTACTGCTATTTATGGTGCACGTGGTGCCAATGGTGTAATCCTTGTGACTACAAAGGGAGCGAAAGAAGGGAAAGTTTCTGTTTCTTATAATGGTTATGTTAAATTTAATACGCCGACTAAATATTTGGAAACATTGGATCCTTATGATTATTTATCGTTTGTTTGGGCGAATGCTGCGGCTAGTGGCGATGCATATCGTTTGCCATTCGAAAAATTGTATGGCATCGGTGATTATTCTGGTAGTAATACGGGAGGTATAGAAAGTTATCGTAACACCAAGAATTATAACATCCAGAAAGATGTGTATAATAGTTCTGTGTCCCATAACCATGATTTGTCTGTTAGTGGAGGTACAGAAAAAACAAAGGTTTTGTTTGCGATGAACTATATGGATGAGGAAGGCATGAAGCTGAACTCTTATGCCAAGCGTGGAGGGATTTCGTTGAAGGTCAATCAGAAGTTACGTGATAATCTGGATATTAATCTGGATACCCGTTATAGTGATATGCGTACTATGGGAGATGAAGGGACAACTAATGGCTCTGGCTCATTGCTTTCATCTTCTTACCGTTTTCGTCCGATTGCTACCGGTGATATCTTGGGGGATTTGAATGCTTTGCGTGAAGGAAATATGGAAATGTATGGGCGTCAGTCCACTTGGGACACTTATAGTCCGGTTGCCCGTATTGGTGATTATGATCCGTTATATATCAAGCAAAGACTTCGTGGAACTTTGTCTTTAAATTGGAGATTGTTTGACGGCTTTGCTTATCACACTGATTTTACTTTAAATCAGTCATGGGAACAAGATAAAAAATGGGGAGGAGCTATTTATAATAATTATTTGGATGACGAAACAGGCGCTAAGCTGTATGCGGGAAATGTGGAATATACGAAGCGTGACAGCTGGGGGCTTCGCTGGACGAATACAGTGAGTTATGATTTTAACTTCTTACCCAAACAGCATCGCCTGAATATTCTGTTGGGTCATGAGGTTACAGATTCAGGTGGTAGTAAAGTGTCGATTTCAGCTAGTCACTTCCCATCTAATTTCACAAAGGACAATGCTTTTGCTATGATTAACCAATATGATGCGGAACATGGAACAAGTAAATTCTCTTCTGGAGTAGATATTCCCGGACGTATTCTCTCATTCTTTGGTCGTGCTAATTATACATTGATGGACCGTTATTTGTTTACTGTGACATTCCGTGCCGATGGCTCTTCTAAGTTTTCGCCCGAACATCGTTGGGGATATTTTCCTGCCGCTGCTTTCGGATGGCGTCTTTCTGAAGAATCTTTCATGGAAGGAACGAAAGACTGGTTGGATAATCTGAAAGTTCGTTTGTCTTATGGTACGGTAGGTAATGATGGCATCAGTTCTGATTTATGGTCACAAACTTGGACTTCTGAAACTGATTTGCGATATCAATATATATTGAATAACCAGTATTCATCTTCATACGATCTTTCAACGGAACAGATGGCAAATAAAAATCTAAAATGGGAAACAACTATTACACGTAACCTTGGTTTCGATTTCGGATTTTTAAAGAATCGTTTGTGGGGGTCTTTGGATTTATATTGGAATACAACGAAGGATTTGCTGATGTTGACTTCGCTTCCCGGAATTACCGGATTCACCTCTACGTATGATAACATTGGCCAGACTAGTAATAAGGGAATTGAGTTTTCTTTGTCTGGTGTGATTTATGAAAATAAAGATTGGAATATCACGGCTGGTATGAATATAAATTTCAATAAAGGCAAGGTCGATAAATTGGCAGAAAATGTAACAGGTTTATATGGCTCTAGTTGGTGTGGCAGCAGCAGTTTCCCTGGTGAGGATTATATTTTGCAGGAAGGAAAACCTGTGGGCATGGTCAGAGGTTTTATATATGACGGCTTTTATACCACAGATGATTTTAATTATGTAAACGGACAATATATATTGAAAGAGGGTGTGGCGGATTTAGGTTCTTTTATTAATCCTGTACATGGGGTGGACCGTCCGTCCGGACAAAATGCTTATCCGGGTCTTCCAAAATTTAAGGATATGGACAATAGTGGCGGCATTGATGAGAAAGATGTTACCATTATTGGTGATATGAATCCTGTTCATACAGGTGGTTTCAATATCAATACAACTTATAAAAATTTTGATTTAGGATTGTATTTTAACTGGAGTTATGGTAATGATGTGTATAATGTGAATAAAATCGCTTCTTTATACGGTGCGAAAGAAAAGGGAGTATATGAGAATAAACTTGGTTTTATGAAAGACTCCTATAAGATTTATGACGTGGTAGATGGGAAATTGGTTCGTCTCACTACTCCTGAGCAATTAAATGCAGCTAATGTAAATGCTAATTTGCCATTACCTTATAGTGAAAATGGGGTTACTTCCAGTATTGCTATCGAAGATGGTTCTTATTTGCGCTTGAACACACTGACATTGGGATATTCATTGCCCGATAAAGTTTTGCATAAGGCTGGTTTGAGCAAATTGCGTATTTATGGAACAATTTACAATTTGTTTACTTTGACCGGTTACTCAGGCTTGGATCCTGAAGTTAGTGCCAATACCTCTCAGAACAAGGCGAAATATCCTACAGTAGGATTGGACTGGGGAACTTATCCTAGAGCACGTTCGTTTGTGGTAGGCTTGAATCTTGCTTTCTAATCAAAAAAACAAATCATTAAATTAATTATTATGAATAAATTAGTAACATATATATCTGCATTGGCACTATGCTGTTCTTTTGCTCAATGTAGTGATTATCTGAATACTTCTTCACCGGAGAACACAGGAGATGAGTTTGTAACCTCTTCTACTTCTGAAACTTTTAAAATTCTGTCTTGGTGTTATGCTAATTATCGGCAGAATTGTATTATGGGGGCTTATCGTTGGAATGATCCTATTGGTTCAGACTCTGAAATATATCCGGAAATAGGTTCTTTGAATAATGCCAACGCCAGACTTTTACCGGAATTGTTAAGTGTAAATGCGGGTGGTTCAGGCTTCAACGGGCTTTATACTACGATTGCACGTGCATCTAGAGTCGCAGAATTGGTAGCTGGTAAAACTGCATTTCAAGATGCTGTGGCTGCAGGAAAAGTAAATGATTGGACTCAACTTTATGGTGAGGCTTTAACAATGAAGGCTTTCTGCTATTTCGATTTGGTAAAACATTATGGTGATGTACCTTATGGATATGAAAATAACAATGTGGAAGATTATTCATTAACTTCCCGCTTTGAAATTTATGATAATCTTATTGAGATATTGAAGGAGGCAGAGGCATTGATGTATCCACTGGGAGAAGGTGGCATTACTGCAGAACGTTTTTCTAAAGGATTTGCTGAAGCGTTGTTAGGACAAATAGCTCTTTATTCCGGTGGATATCAGACAATTCGTACAGATGTGCCCGGCTTGTATGGTGACGTGCAGTTTACGACAAAAGGAAAAGAAGAATTGGGATGTGTCTATGCTCGGCGCAATGATTATCTGGATTATTATAAGATTGCCGAGAAATATTTTCAGGCTGCTTTGAATAATAAAGGAACGGCTGCTTTAGTTACGGTTGATGACCGGAGTTATGCGAATAATCCGTTTCAGCGTCATTTCCAATATACTCATGATCTGGCTCTTAGTCCGGAATCTATTTTTGAAGTAGGTAATATACAAGGGGGGCAAAGTGGGCAGACTACTACCAGTGAATATTCTTATGCTTTTGGACGTCCGTCCAGTGGTGGTAGTAATCAAGCTGCGCCTTGCAAGTCGTTTGGGGCATTACGTATTATCCCTTCTTTTTATTATGGTGAGTTTGAAGCGGGTGATATGCGTAGAGATGCTAGTGTGACTGTAACCGGTAGCAAGGGGGATGGCAATGAAGCTTTGTTGTCTTTTACTCCGGGTAATAAGTTGGATGGGGGAATTGCGATTAATAAATGGGATGAGAATCGTATGAATCCTCCTTATACCACATCTCAACGTACTTCAGGGATGAATTGGCCAGTGTTGAGGCTTGCTGACCTTATTTTAATGCAAGCTGAGGTCAAAGCGGAATTGGGAACGGAAGGAGAAGCAATCCAATTACTTAACCAAATCCGTCAACGCGCTTTTGGTAATTCCGATCATGCCATTTCAGCTTCAGGTGAAGTTTTGAAGGAAGCTATTTTACAGGAGCGCAAATTAGAACTTTTAGGTGAAGGTACTCGTCGCTGGGATTTGATTCGTTCGGGTAAATTTGTGGAAAAAGCTTTAGCTGTTCGTGCAGAAATGACGGATATGGTTCATGATTTGCAAACAAAAGGATACCATGAATTTGCTAATGGTAATGTGATCTCGAATTATGTATATACTAAGAAAGTGCATTTAAGTTCACCGTTGACTTTTGATCCTGATGAGTCGGATCCAGCTCTGTATCCAGGATGGAGAGGACAATATGATTATAGTACCACTTCGGTAAAAGTTACTGGAACAGACCATAACCTAGCTATTGAGGGGCTGTTTAATTATATAGATCCCGATGGTGCTGAAGCAAAGAAACTGCTTGACGAGGGTTATGCAAAGGTTGATTGGGGAGCAACATTGGTGAAATATGCTGATCATTATACGAATAGTAATTTGTTGCCGGGGGTAAAGGACGGTAATGTTCCTCCCAGATATTACTGGCCTATTCCATTCGAAACGTTGAGCAAATCTAAAGGCAAGATAACGAATGGATATGGTTTGGCACAAGAATAAAAATTATATATGAAAAACATTTTATCTGTTTGCGCATTTTTGCTAGTCTTTGGGACGCTCCCTTTATGGGGGCAGTCCCAAGATCCTTTAAATGAGGATCAAACTACTGTACGTATTTTGGAAGGTGATAATTCGGATCCTTCTATAGTCCGTTATGGAAAGTCTTATTATCTGGTCCATTCCTCTTTTATTTATACTCCGGGACTGGTCGTTTACCAGTCGGATGACTTGATAAACTGGACTCCCTGTTCCACTGTCTTGTCTACTTTTACCGGAGACATCTGGGCTCCGGATATTGTAGTCCATAACAAGCGTTTCTATATTTATTTCCCTACTCGGGACGAGAAAGGAAAGAAAACCAATATGGTAACTTGGGCGGATACTCCGGAAGGTCCGTGGAGCGCTCCGGTTGATTTGAAAATAGGGGGAATTGATCCGGAACATGTGGTTGGTGAGGACGGAAAACGATATCTGTTGCTCAGCTCCGGTGCTTTATATCCGTTGTCGGATGATGGATGCTCTATTACAGGAGAACCGGTTCGGATTTATAAGGAATGGGAAATACCGGAGGAATGGGATATAGAAGGAGTTTCCATGGAAGGCCTGAACGTGAAAAAAGTAGGAGAGTACTATTATTTATTCGCGGCCGAAGGGGGTACGGCAGGTCCCCCCACCAGTCACATGGTAGTACAGGCACGTAGTAAAAATATCATGGGTCCTTGGGAGAATGCTCCTTTCAATCCGCTTCTTCGTACGGAATCGCGCAATGAAAAATGGTGGAGTAAAGGGCATGGCTCTATTGTTGATACGGAAGATGGACGGTTATTCATGATTTTCCATGCTTATGAGAACGGATTCCAGACATTGGGTCGTCAGACCCTTTTACGTGAACTGGTTCAGAAGGAAGATGGGTGGTTGCATTTGAAAGAAGGAGTCATTTCTTTACCTGCACCGGAACGTTTGAAAGTATCCGGTATAGAGGATTTTGTATGGCAGACGTGCCGGGAACATAGTTTAAATGACCGGTTTCGGATTACTCCTGATAAAATCAGTATAGATGCAAAAGGGAATACTCCTAAAGAAGGCTCTCCTTTGTTGGCGCGTACCAGTGCTCATAAATATGAAGTGGAGGCTTGTTTCGAACTGAAAGGTGAAAATACATCTGCCGGATTGGTAGCCTATTATGATGAGAATTATCATTTTGGATTTGGTTTTAATCATAAGCAGCTGCTTCGTTACCGGCGTGGACAAGTCAGCCGTACAGAATCAAAATCTCCTCAAGCAAACCAATGTGGAAAGATGTGGCTGCGTTTGCGGAATGATGCGAATGTATTATCGGCCTGGTATAGTGCCGATGGTAAAAAATGGCATAAGTATCCATGGGGATTTGAAATATCGGGGGTACATCATAACACGGTATATGGTTTCTTGTTTGTCCGTCCGGGTATTTTTGCCGGTGGTGACGGACAGGTGGAAGTGACGGACTTTGTTTTGAGGAACCTTGATTGATACGTTGTTTTAACTGGAATTTAATGATTGAATGGCTTATGAAATATTGCTGCTTTCTTTTAATAATATGGTTTCTGGGAATTTCCGGTGGATTTGCTCAGGATAAGGTGGAATGTTGGGGACGTTATGAAATCTCCATTCCTGCCAAAGTGAAGGGTAATCCTTTTGATATTGAACTTACAGCGACGTTCAACGGGCCGGATACCACATTGACAGTACGTGGGTTTTATGATGGAAATGATACTTTTAAAATTCGTTTCATGCCTGTGAAGCAAGGAGGATGGTATTATATAACACAGAGTAAAATCCCTGCATTGGATGGAGTAAAAGGTCAGATAGAATGTATTGCTCCGGGTAAAGGAAATCATGGCCCAGTCAAAGTGGATGGAACTTATAACTTTAAATATGCTGATGGGACACGTTACTATCCGGTTGGAACGACTTCTTATGATTGGATGCATGTGGCCGGTAACCAACCCGATCAGACTGTAAAATCATTGGAACTGTCCAAGTTCAATAAGATCAGGATGCTGTTTTTTGTGCAAAACTTTGATCCGGATTATCCTGAACCCTCCATGTTTCCTTTTGAGATAAAGAAGATAACAAAGGATGAAAAGGGAAAGCCTGTGTATGAATGGGATTTCACCCGCTTCAATCCGGCTTATTTTGCTCATGTGGAAGCATGTGTGGATAATTTGGCCGGAATAGGGGTGGAGGCTGATTTGATTCTTTTCCACCCTTATGATGGTGGCCGTTGGGGATTTGACAGGATGCCTTTGGAAGCCGGTGTCCGATATTTGAAGTATCTGACAGCCCGTATGAGTTCATTTCGCAATATTTGGTGGTCGCTGGCCAATGAATATGATTTTTTGAGAGAATTAAAACCGGAATATTGGGATACCTTTACACATACGGTAGTAGAGAATGATCCTTATTCTCATTTATGTTCCATTCATACTTATACAGCTAAGTATTATAAATATTGGGAACCGGAATATACCCATGCCAGCATACAGGACCAGGCACCTGTAGAGGGTTTTGGAAGAGCGGCTACGGTGAAGAATATTTATAAGAAACCGATTATTTTTGATGAGGTATGTTATGAGGGCAATATGGATAACCGATGGGGAAGCTTGAGCGGTCAGGAATATCTTTATCGCTTGTGGCAAGGGCTGATTGTGGGGACTTACGTAACTCACGGAGAATGTTATATGGATAATCCAAAAGATTATTCCCGTGATTTTCTGGCTGTAGGAGGAACTTTTCAAGGGGAGTCCTGGAAGCGCATCGGCTTTACAAGACAGATTTTGGATGCACTCCCCAATCCCTTGCATTTATGCGATAGTAGTTGGGACCCATATACTTCTACTGCCGGAGAAAACTATTATATGATTTATCTGGGCAAAGAAATAAGACCGGAATGGATATTTGATTTACCGGTAAAAAACGCTTTTTATCCACGTTTGAAAGAAGGAGTACGTTTTAAAGTGGAGGTCATTGATACTTGGAACATGACGATAGCCGAATGGCCTGTCGTTTTTGAAACGACTGCTCCTGTAAAAGATAGGGTGTATGATAAAAATCAAGGAAGAGTAAGACTGCCTGCAAGTCCTTATCTGCTGCTAAGGATAACTGAAGTAAAATAATTAATGAATGTGTTAATTTGCTAATAGGCTGATTTGCCGTTTGGTTCCGCTATGTTCGCATGTCAATTGGCCTATTAGCAAATTGGCAAATTAGCACATTATTCAAAATTTGCACATAATAGACCAATTTTTACCTTTCTGTCCCCTGTCTCTCGTTTACTTTTGTAGTAGAACAAATCTTAATCTATACAAAATGAAACATTTACATTTCCTCGCTTTTGCCTTGTGCTGGCTTGTATGGGGACATCTGTTAAAAGCACAAAGTATTGATCATTATAGTTCGTTAGATCCTTCGCAACCTATAGAATTTAAAGGAAACTGCCTTCGTTATGCAGATAAAGAAATTATTTTAGGTCCGAAAACATTTTTTGTTGATGGGCAGTTGTCCGATAGGGAAGTGGCGGGTAATCCTTATGTTTTTAATAGTTTCAATAAAGCTGCCGCTAATTTTTCGGTTGGTACGGAAGCGGAACCGATGAAAGTCTATCTGGCTCCATACGTTTATTGGATTGATGATCCTGACGATCCTGCTATTCGTGTTGGAAAAGACGGTCGTGAACCGTTCGGCTTGGTTGTTAAATGCCCTTATCTTCATATTATCGGATTGAATAGCCATCCTGAAAATACAGTTCTGGCATCCAGCCGTGGACAGACACAGGGGGCTGTCGGTAATTTCACCATGTTTGATTTTTGGGGAGACGGTCTGTTGGTTAAGGACTTGACCATGGGGAATTTCTGTAATGTCGATTTGGAATACCCTCTGAAGAAGGAATTAAGCAGGAAGAAAAGAATGTCTGCCATCACTCAGGCGCACGTCGCTTATTGTCATGGCGACAAGATTGTGGCGGATAATGTACATTTCATCAGCCGCTTGAACATGAATCCGTTGAATGGTGCCAAGCGGATACTTTTTAATAAATGCCACATGGAAAGTACGGATGATGCGTTGACCGGAACAGGGGTTTATCTGGATTGTACACTTCATTTTTATGGTCAGAAACCTTTTTGGAGAAGTGATATGGGCGGAGCTGTATTTTTGAACTGTGACTTTTATGTATGTCATGAGGAAGACCGGCAATATTTTTGTAAGTCGGTCGGACCATTAAGTATTGTCGATTGCCGTTATCATTCGAAGAAGCCGGTTTATGCGGGCTGGACACATGATCCTACGGATTGGTTGCGTTGTTACCAATACAATGTGAAGCTGAACGGGCAACCTTATGTAATAGGGGCTGACAAGCCTTATAATACGGCTTGCATGGATCAGCTGAATCAACTGAAAGCTTTCCGGCTGGAAGAGAATGAAGAGGTAGTTTATAATACTTACAATTTATTGAGAGGAGAGGATGATTGGGATCCTCTTCAGGTGAAAGACCGTGTCATTGCTATAGGTAAGCAGGATGGAAGGAATTATACCCGGATGCCCTCCTGCCTTTCTGTAGAGCCTTTAACAGCTTCCATCCAGACTGGTGGCCGGACGGTCAGATTGACTGCAACAGTAAAAAGGCATTGCAACTATGTGCTGAATAATGTTCCCGTGAAGTGGAAAGTACAACAAGGTTATGAAAAGGATGTGAAATTATCTACTTCCGAGGGATATGAATGTGTTGTCGAGGCAACTAATACGGAGGATGAAACAAAACATTTCACTGTGATAGCCTATACAGAGGATGGTTTGGAATGTGCGACAGAACTTACGGTTGCTCCCGATTATGTACCGGCTCCCTCGTTTACGGAAGAGCCGGAATTGAATATTGCTAAAGGAGTAGCTACTGTCAGTTATGCTTTAAATTTGAATGGGCGCAAGGATGAATCATTGATAACCTGGTATAGATGTACGGACAGGAACGGGGCTGATAGACTTCCGGTTTCTGTATCCCGCTTGAATGAACCGGAATATTCCTATACGTTGGTAAAAGAAGATGTTGGTTATTATCTGATGGCAGCTATCGCTCCCAAGCATCTGCGTTGTTTGCCGGGGGAAGAACGGATTGTTGTTTCCAATTCTCCGATAAAGAAAGGGCAAGTGAATATCACTCATATATTTGAAACGGATTTTCAGAACTTTCCATGTAAGAATCAACCACAACTTTTACCGGGATTTTGGACGATTGGTGGATATAAGCCTTTGGATACGGCAGCATACGATTGGCAGGTAGTTCCGGATAAGGATTATTGGATTTATGGACCTGGAATGAATGGTTCTCACGGAACCGGTTTGTTACAAGATCAGAAAGGAGCCCGTTTGCTGTATACTCCACTGGATGGCAGCTATGGAGATATGGCAATCACATTGAATGTGGATGCCAGTAAAACAGCAGGACAAGGTTTTGGCAGTGCTACAGGACAGTATTTGGATTTGTATATCAAGTTTGATACCCGTACTTTAACGGGATATGCATTGCGTATCATTCGTACGACCAAGTATAGTAATGCGGTTGATTTTATTTTGATGAAATATGAGAACGGGGTGGCTGAAGCCATCAGTCAACCGGTGTCTTCTACCTGCTATCGTACAAATTGTACTCTGACATTGACTGCTAAAGGAGGAAAATTGACAGCACATGCTTCAACGACAACTCCGCTTCCGGCACCTGTAACTGATCCGAACTTGAAACTTTCGGTAGATTTGGAGGCGGATATAGCCTCGAACACTTTTGGGGGCACCGGTATCCAGCATACGGGCAGTTGTGGTGAAAGTACAACGATGCTGCACTATATGAAGGTGGAATGGGAATAGAATGATTAAAACTTGAATTTAATACTGATGAATCTATGGTTACATTAAAATCGTTTTTAGGTATGATTGCCGCAGTTCCTTTTATAATGGCGTGTAATCAGACAGGGCAGGTCAATGCAACACTTTTTCCTGCTTCCGGTTCGGAAAATGTCAATCCGGACACTCATTTGGTTCTTACTTTTTCCGAGACTCCTGTCCTAGGAGATTCCGGTATGATACGGGTTTATGACGCAGTTACTGACCAAGTGGTGGACAGTTTGGATTTGAGTATTCCGTCTGGTCCTACGGAGAGCCGTACGTATGGTCCGGAATGTGATTATACAAAAGTGCCTTATGACTATACTCGTACCGTTGTGCCTACCAATAAAGATACTCGTCCGGGTACTCCTTCGGGAACGGCGGAACCTACTCCTCCTGTGTACCAGCTTACTATCATAGGGGGATTTACGGATGCCTTTCATTTTTATCCTGTCATCGTGCGTGATTCTATAGCTACTATTTATCTACACAATAATATGCTGGAATATGGGCATACTTACTATGTGACTATAGATAATGGTGTGTTAAATTTAGCTGACGGCAGTTTTCAAGGAGTCACTAAAGAAGATGAGTGGACTTTCACTACTAAATCTGACATGCCGGAACTTTCAGATACATTGATTGTGGATGCTACAGGAAAAGGGGACTTTAATACAGTTCAGGGGGCCTTGGATTTTATTCCTGATTTTAATGAACGGCAGACTGTGATTTTAGTTAATCCCGGTGATTATGAAGAATTGGTCTATACAAGGAATAAATGGAATGTTAAAATTAAAGGAGCAGGAATGGCCGATACTAAAGTACATTATGCAAATAATGAAGTCTTTAATCCTCATCCGCTGACTGTGAAAACCAATGAGTGGCCCGGTACATTTCCTTCCCGTCGGGCGGCTTTCATGCTTGATAATTGCAAGGATATAGTCATTGAGGATATGACCATTGCTACAGATTTAAAAGGTCAGGCAGAAGGGTTGTTGATTAATGGAGAAAGGATTGCTTTATACCGTGTACATATTATAGGTTCAGGAGATGCATTGCAGGCGAATGGAACAATCTATATGGAATCTTGTGAGTTGGATGGTGGTGGTGATACTATTTTAGGACGTGGCAGCTTGTTTGCTTATAAAAGTAATTTCCGTAATGGTGGCGGCCCTTTCTCATGGGTAAGAAATACGGCGGGCAATCATGGTAATGTGTTTGTTGAATGCACTTTTTCTACGGAGGATGGTAAACAGGCGGATTACGGACGTACTAAAAGTAATCATGGTTCAGCCTACCCTGATGCAGAGTTTGTCTTGATAGATTGTAAAGTGAAAAATATAATTCCTGAAGGCTGGAGTTCTATTGGAGCGAAGACTGCTAAAATGTACGAGTATAATACTTGTGATATGGTGACGGGAAATCCGGTTGATGTATCCAAACGTCATCCATATTCCCGCCAGTTGACAAAAGATAAAGATACAGAGATGATTAACAATTATCGGAATCCTGCTTTTGTATTGAAAGGGTGGTTGCCGGATAGTTATATGAATGAAATAAAATAAATGAGATTAGCTATAACAGAATATTGGTTTTAGAGCATGGAGTCATGTATTAAAAGCGAGAACAGGGCTAATGTAGTGGGCTAACAGTTATTATTGAATTTAATAAAAGAAAGTAATAGATAATTATGAAGAAGAGTATTGTTGCCATAGCATTTTTGTTGTTATGTCCATTTTGTGGGGTGAGAGCACAGGAGAGACCGTTTTTTGATTTGTCAGGAAAAGGATGGCATTTATGGCAGGATAAAAATGCAGCTTGGCAGACAGAGGATATTTATTTGACATTGGAAGAGGCACAGAAAGTTCCTGCAACTGTTCCTACAGCGGGATGGGATATATTGACTTCTGCCCAGACTCTTCCGGTACAGGTTCCCGGAACAGCTGAAGAATATCTTCAAACTCAGTCCGGACCCGAAGGAGATATTACAGGAGTTACATGGTGGAGTCGTACAATGGATATTCCGGTGTTGAAGAAAGGACAAAAAGTCTTTTTGAATTTTGGCTCTATACGTTCACGGGCGGAGATTTTTATTAATCAGAGATTAGTGGATTATCAGATTGTGGACAATGTTCCTTTCGAAACGGATATCACTCCTTATATAAAATCGGGAGAACAAGTACAATTGGCTGTACGTATAACGGATGCGGGTGGTAACCATGATTGGCGTGACTCCAGAACTATTCCGTGGGGAGATAAGATGTTGCCTCCCGGTCATGGCTTTGGAGGAATAACAGGAAAAGTTGGTATGAAGGTATGTAATGCTGTTTATGTGGCGGATATTTATATGCAGAACACTCCTCAGATAACCACCGCCAACGCTATTCTGACATTACAGAATGAAAAAGGAAAGACTACGAAGCAGGATCTTCGTATAACGGTGTACGAGTGGCAAAATAAAGAAAAAATAGTTTATTCTAAAGAGATAAAGGGTGTTTCTCTAAATAAAGGTATGAATGAACTGAAGATTCCTATATCAGCTCCGGAGGCGAAATTATGGAGCGTGGATGATCCTAATCTGTATGTATGTGAGGTGGAGTTATCCGAAGGAAAGAACTGGGTAGATAAAGATTCCCGCCGTTTTGGATTCCGTTGGTTCGAGGCTTCCGGTATAGGTGAGGATGCTGTTTTTCGTTTAAACGGAAAACGTATCATGCTTCGCTCGGCCATCAGTTGGAGTTTTTGGCCGGTCAATGGTATTTTCCCATCGGAAGAATTGGCTGAAAGGCAAATTCGCATCGCTAAGGAGTTAGGGTTGAATATGTTGAATTTTCATCGTTTTATCGGTAATACTGACGTAATGAATTATGCTGATGAGTTGGGACTGCTCTATTTTGAAGAGCCTGGCGGCTTCCGTCTGGATGTGAGACAGCCGTTTATGAATGCTGTTTTGCATGAAAAGGTCGTCCGTATGGTAAAGAGGGATCGCAGTCATCCCTGTCTGGTTATCTACAATATGATGAATGAATCTGGAAATGCTGCTCCTGAAAAGTTGGCATTGGAAATTCAAGCGATGAAGGATATGCGTGTACTGGATCCTTCCCGGCTGATTCTTCGTACCTCGGCTTGGGCAAAGGGGGATGATATAGAAGATCAGGCTAAAATTCATATTCGTCCTTACGATGAAAAAGTGTATTGGAGTGGCTGGTATGATTATCATCGTGCCGGAGGACCTGCTGTTTGGAATGAAGGTTTGTACAAAGGCCCTGAAGATTATTATAATGATACAAAGAATAAGCGTGAAATTGTATTCTTTGGTGAGGAAGGGGCTTTATCATCACCTCCTCGTTTGGAAAAGAATAAAGAAGATTTGGAAAAATATAGCTATAAAGGATGGGATGGTAGAGAGTTTTTACGTTGGTATGATGAATTTAATGAATTTCTGGATGCTAAACAGCTAAGGACAGTTTATCCTACCGTAGATGATTTATGTGTGGCTATGGGAACGGTGTCTTATGAACATCAGGGACGTAAAATAGAATCGGCCAGAATGAATAATTTGACGGATGCATACGTTGTTAATGGATGGGAATCGGAATTGACGGAGAATTATTCGGGAATTGTCGATTGTTTTCGTTATCCCAAATCGGATCCGGCTATTATAGCTCGTTATAATCAGCCTTTGTATGTAGCGGTAAAGACCAGGCAACAGGTTGCTGCCGCAGGGGGAGAGGTGACCGTTGACTTTTATCTGATTAATGAGAAGAATGTCCGGGGAAACCATCAATTGAAAATCTCGGTGACGGACTCTCAAGGAAATATAACGGAGGTAGGGACTTATGAAACAGAAGCCACCGGAGGTGAGGTTTATGGTCAGTTGTTGGTGAAAGATGTAAAAATACCTGTTCCTGCAGCTGGGGGACTTTGTAGAATTCAAGCAGAATTATGTAAGGGAAATGCTGTTGTTACAACTGGGTATGATGATATATTGTCTGTAAATCTGGCATCCAATATGTTGGATGGCAAAGGGGCCGTTTGGGAAGATGGAAACGCTTTACAGAATTTCTTGAAGGGTAAAACGAAAGAAGCGGTTGCGGCTTATGAGGATAATTTAGGAAAGTTGGATTGGATTATGGTGGCCCGTCCTCCTAGGAAAGATCAGTTGACAATGGTGCCGATGGAAGCGTTACGCTCTGCCGATGGCAAACCGGGATTGGATGTGGTCTATTATGAGGATATGGAATTTCAGAAGGAAGTTTATCATGAAGTGGCCAAGGTGGTTAATCTGAGTGCTATTGAAGGAGCTACACCAAGTCCTTTTGTGTATATGCTTGATGGTTATGGTATTAAATGGAGTGGTAAAATACTTCCCTCTGTCAGTGGTGAATATACGATTATTCCTCAGAGTAATGACCGTAGTATGATTGAAGTCTTTGTCAATGGTAAGAAAATATATGAAATTACCAGGAAGAAAGAGCATTTGGGCGATGGAAAAGTCTATTTGGAAGGAGGCAAGTCTGCCGATATAGAGATTCGTTTCAGGCATCCTCGCAGTAACGCGCGTTGTCGTCTTGATTGGGCTGTTCCTAATGATAAGATGCCGGATGCACAGCGTTTAATGGAACGTGCTGTAAATGATGGAACCAAAATCTTTATTATTCAGAGTGCTGATGAGTGGTCGGAATTTATAGCGGCTAATAGTAAAGCGGTGTTTAAGGACAAATTCTTTGTTGGAACCAACTGGCTGGGCGGGGTGATGTTTAATAAGCCGCATGATATTTTCAAGGAACTTCCTGTCGGAAATGCTCTCAACTGGCCTTATCAGGCATTGATACATACAGGGGTGGAGCGTATGGGATTGGTGATGGAAGGTGAAGAATTGCTGGTCGGAGCCTATCATACTTATCCTATGGCTATCGGAACTGCTATGGGGATTGTACCGATGGGTAAGGGTAGTGTTTTGTTCTCTACATTGGATATCTATGGGAACATCATTAATGATTCGGCTGCCGGACTTGTAGCCAAAAAACTGATATTCAATATGATTGATTTTAAATAAAATAACAGATACCATGAAAAAACGAATCCTATGCTTTTGTTTATGCCTGTATTGTATAGGGCTATGGGCGGCCAATGCTTCTTTTAAGAAGACAGGAAATGATTTGTTGTTTCTTCTGCCTCAGGGAAATGTGAAATTGGAATTTTGTACAGATGATATGTTCCGTGTACGTCATTCTCAAGGTACCGTGTTCGCTGAAAATGAGCAGTGGATGGTTCGGAAATATGATTTTACTCCTGTACACTATACAGTGGAAGATAAAGGTGCTGCATGGTTGATTACGACCGGAAAACTGATTATAGAGGCTACCAAGAATCCGTTCTGTCTGTCTGTTTCCGATAAAAACGGCAAACTGCTTTATACGGAACTTGGGGAACAACGTTTTTATAAGGATTCTGTCAAGACGAAAGCTGTTCTACAACCGGATGAGCATTTCTTTGGTTTTGGGGAACGTATGGATTTCATGGATCAGCGAGGGCGTAAGGTCTATCTGAATGTAGAGTTGGGAAGAGGGATAAAACCGGCTGTAGGAGGAAAAGATATTTTACGTGCCAATTATTGTCCCGTACCTTTTATGATGAGTACCAAAGGATATGGTTTGTTCTTTCATACTCCGTTTGCTACCGAATGGAATATGGGGTGGGATAGTAGTGATTATTATTCGTTCAAAGCTTTTGGCGGTGATTTGGACTATTATTTTATGTATGGTCCCGATTTTTATACCATGATTGACCGATATACGGAATTGACTGGAAAATCCCCCATGCTTCCTCGTTTTGCAATGGGGTTGCATGTCGGTACTTATTCCGGTGGAACCTGGAAGAATGAAGAGATGACTTCCGATAAATACCCGCCTGCTTTATGTAAACGTTTGCGTGAGGAAGGAGTGCCTTTTGATTTGCTTTGGCTGGATTCTACTTGGAGACTGTTTAATACCACTTACGGAAATGGCGGTTGTTGCTTTGAATGGCGTAATACCTTCAAAGACCCGAAAGCCATGTTTGACAGTTGCTATGCGCAGAATGTAAAAATGGTGGGGCTCCATATTCGTTCCATACTAGATAATGGTCCTGAATATCATCTGTTGGATAAGGCGCGTGAACAGGGAAACGTGCTGTATCCCGGAGCCAAGATAGAAGGGCTGGTGAATTTCTTTGATCCGAAAGCCGTGGATTGGTGGTGGGAGAATGGAGTAATGAAAGTAGCTTCTATCGGGGCTAAGTTTGTGAAAACAGATGTCGGAGGGACGATGGACCTGAAAGGACTTCATAATATATTTCCTTTAGCTTATGCGGAAGCACCCTATCGTAAATTTCAGGAATATAATAATATGAGGGGGCTGACACATACCCGTGAAGGTTATGCGGGAATTCAGCGTTATCCTTATATATGGGCCGGAGACTGGGGGAGTGAATGGCAGTGGTTTGAACCGGTGATACGTGCAGGACTTAATATCGGTATGAGTGGTGTAGGTAACTGGACTCATTGCATGGGAGGATTTGAACAATATTCTCCTTACGATACGGAATTATATACCCGTTGGGTACAGTTCGGTATGTTTTCACCTATCGCCATGGTGTTCGGTATGGATCATCCCCGTTATCATGAACCTTGGACTTATGGTCCGGAAGCCTTGGCCAATTTTATCAAATACGATAGTTTGCGTTATACATTGATTCCTTATATTTATAGTAATGCCTATCAGCTTTATAAAACGGCACGTCCCATGATGACTCCTTTAGTGATGGATTATCCTCAGGATGAGAATACCTATCAGCTGACACGTCAATATATGTTCGGGCCGTGGATGATGGTTTGTCCTGTCACTACCAAAGGTGCACTGAGCCAGCATGTCTATTTCCCCGGTGGAGAATGGTTTGATTATGAAACCGGTGAGCGTTACGAGGGCCGCCAATATAAGTCTTTTCTTACTCCGTTGGATGTGTTGCCTGTCTATATAAAAGCCGGAGCTATTATTCCCATGCAACCTGCTATGCAGTGGGTAGATCAGCATCCTGTAGATGTGATAACATTGGATGTCTATCCGTCAGGTATTTCTTCTTACGAGATGTATGAAGATGATGGTATATCAATGGATTATCAAAAAGGGATTGGTTCATTGACCCGCTTTACCAGCAGGCTCGCTGATGGTAGCTGGACGTTTACTGCAGATAAACCGGTAGGGAAGTACAAACCTGCCAAACACACTTATCTGGTGAAGGCTTATTTGCAGAACGCTCCGCAATCTGTGATAGAAAATGGTAAATCGTTGCCCGTTCTTTCATCGGTTGCAGATGCAGACCGGAATACAGGCTGGTTTTATGATACGGAGCATAAACGTCTGTATGTGAAGACTGCCGGAGATAACCGTCAGAAAATTGAAATTGTGGTACAATAACTTAAGGATTGATTCTATGAGAAAAATCATCGGTTTTCGCACTTTATGTGTAGGTTTGGGAATATGGGTGGGGACTGTTGGGGTATCTGCTCAGGGTGAGTTCAAGGCATTACCTTGGAGTCAAAGTACCGCTTATAATTCTTATCTGATGCGTGATGTACATCGGCAGTTTGCTGATCGGCAGTCGGCTATTCAACAAGCGTTTGCTTCTTCTGCCGGGATGCAGGAGTATCTGGAGGGTTGCCGTGAACGATATAAACAAATTGTAGGTACTTTTCCGGAGAAAGGGAATTTAAATGCTCAGGTGGTGGGGAAGGTACAAGGTACGGGTTATCATATAGAGAAAATAATTTTTGAAAGCAAGCCCGGCCGCTATGTCACAGCACATCTTTATATGCCGGAGAACACGACTGTTCCTGTTCCGGCAACATTGGAACTTTGCGGACATGGATTGAATGGTAAAGGGCCTTCGTCTCATGCCGCTATGTTGATGGCATCCAATGGCATTGCTGTACTGGTGGTAGATCCCATAGGGCAGGGAGAACGGTTGCAACTTATTGACAGGGAAGGAAAGCCGTTGACACGGGGGGCTACCACGGAACATACCTTACTGAATGCGGGCTTTAACTTGCTTGGTACTAGTTTGGCGGCACAGGAATATTGGGACAATCATCGGGCTTTGGACTATTTACTGACCCGTAAGGATATTGATCCGGAGCATATCGGAGTCTATGGATCTTCCGGCGGTGGCACTCAGACCGCTTATTATATAGGTTTGGATCCCCGTGTAAAGGTAGCGGCCATTTGTAGTTTCTTTTCTACCCGAGAACGTACTATGGAGTTGCAAGGTCCTTCCGACGGTTGCCAACATATACCCTACGAAGGGAGTGAACAACTGGAAGTACCTGATTTTGCTTTAATGATGGCTCCACGGCCTTTATTGATTTTAAGTGGTAAATATGATTTTGTCGATTTGTGGGGGGCGCAGCAAGGATATGCTGAATTACAACAGTGCTATAAAGTATTGGGAGTTCCCGAAAAGGTGGATATGCTGACAGTAGAAACCGGTCATGGACTTGGAGTTGAAAAAAGGCAAAAGCTGGTCAGTTGGTTCAAACGTTGGTTGAAAGATGATCAATCTCCGGTGAAGAAAGCGGCACAAGACCGTTTCCAGTTGTCAGATATGCTTTGTACGACTAAAGGACAGGTGAATGTTTCTATGCCTGGAGCACTCAGTATTATGCAGGAAAATGTGAATCAGCTGGATGAGTGGGCTTCCAAGCGTGAGGCGTTTCTTTCGAAAGGAAAGAAAACTGTTCAGGCAAAGATGTTGGATTTGTTAGGTCTTAAAGGTCTTCCTGAGCATAAAATAAGAATTGAGGCAACCGGACATGATTCTATGCGTGAATATGAGCAATATAAATTTCAGCTTATAAGGGAAGGGGAGATGCCTGTTCCGTGTATTCTTATCGTGCCGTCCAAAGCGAATGCTGATTCTCCTGTTGAGTTAAGGTTACAGGAAGAGGGGAAAGGAACTTATTTGAGTGAATATGCAAATTTTGCTGCTGCCTTGACGGAAGGAAAAATTTTGTTGTTGGCGGATTTGCGCGGATTGGGGGAAACGACGGACCCTGCATTTTATACGGATGCTAAATATTGGAACCGTGAATATCGTAATGCAATGATCAGTATGCATATAGGACGTCCTATTATGGGACAACGGGTAGTCGATATCCTGACTTTGCTTGATTTTTGTTCGGAACATGAACTTCTGAAAGGACACTCCGTCAAAGTATTTGCTAATGGTATTTATGGTCCAGCTACCATTCATGCCGCTTATTTGGATGAAAGAATCAACAGTGTGGAGATAACACATAGTGTGAAGACTTGGAAGGAATACATTGAGAAGCCTATGCAGCGGGATATGTATTCTAATGTGTTGTACGGTGCTTTGAAATATTATGATTTACCGGATTTGATAAGGTTAAGCAATCGTCCCATCCGTTTTGCAGATTAAAAAGACAGCATCCATTTCCACTGCAGGAGCACATTAAAGGTCCTGAAAGCACGGCAATCTGCCCCTGCAGTGGATGGAATAATGGAATGCCTATTTCTTCTCCAGGAAATCAGCACGCATCGGGCTGAAACAATCTATCAGCATACCCGGTTCCAGACATACACAACCATGCACAGCATCCGGTTCCTTATACAGACAGTCGCCGGCTGATACAATTTTCTTTACGCCATTGATGGTGAACTCAAACTTTCCGCTTTCCACATAAGTCACTTGTGAATGGACGTGATGATGAACAGCTCCTACAGCTCCCTTTTCAAATTTCACTTTGACGACCATGATGTCATCATTGTAACCCATGATCTGGCGCACTACACCTTCGCCTGCAGGTTCCCATTCTTTGCCTTCTGCAAAGATGAAGTTCTCACTACCTGTTGTCATAACCTTTTTTTCAGTGTTTTTGTTTGTTTCTTCAGTACACTCTTTGTTGCTCTCTTTTTTTTCACTTTGTGCATTGCAGCTTTGCAGTATCAATGGTGTCATCAGGGCACAAGCATACAATGCGGTTCTTACTTTACGATTCATGATCTTGCATTTAATATAAAATGAATAACTAAAACTTTTCTTCAAATATATAAATAATATGGGGAGAGTGGTTCACCGTGATTAAAATATACGAGGAAAAGACCAAATATTACAAATCCAAGCCCCGAAAAATGGCTTATTTTGCTTCATAATGATATTTAAATTTGAATCAAAACACTAAGACAACAATGAAAAGCACATTAAAGAAGAGATGGGGAAGAATTGCCCTTTGCTTGTGTATGGCAAATCTTGCTTGTGTAGGTATGGCTCAAACTAATAAAAAATTAGATGACCAAGTTATAAATACGATGAAAACCGCCACTCAGTTCATGATGGACAAGGTGAGTTATAATGGTGGCTTCGTATGGAATTATTTGCCGGATATGTCCCGTTCATGGGGAGAAATGGAAGCCAAGAGGACAATGGTTTGGATTCAGCCGCCGGGAACTCCTTCTGTGGGTCATCTGTTGCTTGATGCTTATCATGCTACAGGGGATGAGTATTATTATGAAGCTGCAAGAAAAGTGGCTAACACCTTGATTTGGGGGCAGCTTGAATGTGGCGGATGGAATTATGTGTTCGATTTCGCAGGAGAGAACTCGTTAAAGTCCTGGTATGATACCGTTGGTAAAAATGGCTGGCGTCTGGAGGAATTTCAACATTATTATGGAAATGCGACTTACGATGATGCGGGTACTATGGAGGCTGCCAAGTTCCTGCTTCGTATGTATGTGGAGAAAAATGATGCTGCTTTCCGCCCGGCTTTGGAAAAAACCATTGATTTTGTCTTGAAAAGTCAATATCCGGTAGGTGGATGGCCCCAGCGTTATCCATTGATGCATGATCATCCTTTCCAGGGTAAGAAAGATTATTCGTCGTTCATCACTTTGAATGATGATGTGATTCCTGATGCAACCGAATTTTTGATTCAATGTTATCAGGCGATGGGGCTGCAAGGGGTGAAAGAACCCATTATGCGTGCCATGTACTTGATGATTTCTCTTCAACAAGGGGAGCCTTATGCCGGTTGGGCGGATCAATACACGGTGGATGATTTGAAACCGGCTCATGCCCGTTCTTATGAACCGCGCAGTGTGAACACCGGTACCACTGTCCGTCTGATCAATTTAATGATGGAATATTATAAACTTACAGCTGACACTCGTTTCCTGTCGGGTATTCCTGCTGCCATTCATTTTCTGGAATCAATGAAATTGCCGGAATCGGATGTGAAGAAATGGAAGCGTCAGTCAAATAATCCGGAAGCTATTCTGGTACCTCGTTTTGTTGATCCTGATACAGGTAAGCCACTGTATGTTCATCGTAAGGGAAGTAATGTGAAAAACGGTGCTTATTATATTGATCAGAATATAGAAAATACGATAGGCCATTATAATTCGGCTACTTTTGTGAATCCGAGTGAACTGCGTCGTCGTTATGAGGAGGTGAAGAAAATCCCGGTATCCGAGTTGGCAAAGAATTCACCTTTCTTGCAGGATCAATTGGTTCCCTTACCTAAATATTATACTCGTTTACGTGGAAAAGCAACGGAAGAAGTTGCCCGGGGATTGGTGAAGTCACTGACGAAGGACGGTTGTTGGCTCTCTCCTTTAAAGTCAACCTCGAATCCGTATAAGCCATATACAGTTTCAGGTCCTAGTGAGGAGACGAAATATACAACTACTTTTGTAGGAGACGAGCACGATACATCGCCTTATCCGTGTACCACCGGAGAATTATGTATCTCTGTAGGAGAATATATTGACAATATGATGAAATTAATCAGTTACCTTGAAAAATAAAGTTTGTCAGGTATAGGTTTATGAAGAAAACAGTAATTTGTTTATTGTTATTCGGGATAGGTCTGACGGTTTCTGCTCAAGAAAAGGCGGAAACCGTTTCTATGCGTTATGAAACGCAGAATGATATGCCGTTGTTTTATCAGAAATTGAAGGAAAGTCTGACTTATCCTATGGCATGGGGGAACTCTTCTATCCGGAATTTCGAAAAATGGCGTGAGGGGGCTAGAAAAGTTTTGTTGGATTGTATGCAACCCGCTCCTCCTGTGGCGGCTTTTGATAAAGAAGTGATAGATACGGAACGGCGGAATGGATATACGGCAGAAAAGATTCTGTTCAATGTGTCGGAATATTCCCGTGTCCCCGCTTATCTGTTGATTCCTGATGGAAAAGGGCCGTTCCCCGCCGTGTTGTTGCTTCACGATCATGGAGCCCATTTTTCGATAGGGAAAGAGAAGATGGTGCGCCCGTTTGGTGTGGAAGCGTCTGTGACAGCTGATGCGGACGATTGGGCGGAAAGATGTTATGACAAACAGTATGTGGGTGATTATTTGGCAAGCCACGGATATGTAGTGCTTGCGGTAGATGCTTTGTTTTGGGGAGAACGGGGACGTAAGGAAGGAGTACGTTATGACTCGCAACAAGCATTGGCGGCTAATATGTTACAGATGGGAATGTCGTGGGGAGCCTTGATCGTTTGGGATGATATCCGTAGCGCTGAGTTTTTGGCTGCATTGCCTATGGTCAACAAAGATAGGATAGGTACGATGGGATTTTCTATGGGAGCACATCGTGCCTGGATGATCAGTGCTGCTACAGATGTGGTGAAAGCAGGCGCTGCTGTGTGCTGGATGAATACTACAGATAGTTTAATGACGCTTACTAATAATCAGAATAAAGGCGGTTCTGCCTATTCCATGATTATTCCCGGCATACGGAACTGGATGGATTATCCTCATGTGGCATCTATTGCCTGTCCTAAACCGATGCTGTTCATCAATGGTTTACGGGACAAGCTTTTTCCTGTAAAGGGAGTTGAAAGCGCTTTCTCTACCATGCAGGATGTGTGGCAAAGTCAGTCGGTGGAACATCTGCTGAGTACTAAATTCTATGACCTGCCACATTTTTGTAGCAAAGAGATACAGGCAGATGTACTTGAGTTCTTTAATAAAAACTTAAAATAAAAAATGATGAGATTAAAAATATGGATGGCACTTGTTGCTTTGTTGTTATTTTCTGCCTTTACGGCAGACCGTACGATTACTATTTTTATGATAGGAGATTCGACTATGGCCAACAAGCCTTTGGAAGGGGGCAATCAGGAACGTGGCTGGGGACATGTGCTGGGGGGATATTTCAGTGAAGAAATCCGTGTGGAAAATCATGCAAGGAATGGGCGGAGTTCTAAAAGTTTTATTGATGAAGGATTATGGGAGGTAGTAATTAATAAGGTAAGGCCGGGTGATTATGTCTTTATCCAGTTCGGGCATAATGATGAGAAAGCGGATGAGAAACGCCACACTGATCCCGGATCTACTTTTGATGCCAATCTACGTCGTTTTGTAAAAGAAACGCGTGCCAAAGGGGGAATTCCCGTTTTGTTTAATGCCATAGTCCGTCGTAATTTCCGGAATAATAAGAATGCGGTGGCTGAAGATGATGTGCGCAGGGATTTGTCAAAGGATGCTGCTTCTCAGGATGGGGAAGTGCTGATTGACACTCATGGAAAATATTTGGACTCTCCGCGCAATGTGGCAAAAGAATTGGATGTACCTTTTGTGGATATGAACAAGATAACACATGATTTGGTGCAGGGAATGGGACCGGAAGCTTCAAAAAAATTATTCATGTGGATACCCGAAGGCGTGTGTGCGGCTTGCCCGAAAGGTCGTGAGGATAATACGCACTTGAATGTATATGGGGCACGTACCATTGCCGGTCTGACAGTGGACGCTATAGCTGAAAAGGTTCCTGCATTGGCGCCTTTTGTACGTCATTATGATTTTGTCGTGGCAAAAGATGGCAGTGGTGATTTCTTTACCATTCAGGAAGCAATCCATGCTGTTCCCGATTTTCGTAAAGCAGGACGCACTACTATTCTAGTCCGTAAAGGGGTATATAAGGAGAAAGTGGTTATTCCTGAAAGCAAGATTAATATATCTTTGATAGGCGAGGACGGAGCAATTCTGACAAATGATGATTTTGCTTCTAAAAAGAACTATTTTGGAGAAGAAATGTCTACCTCTGGTTCATCAACCTGTTATATCTATGCTCCCGATTTCTATGCCGAGAATATTACTTTCGAGAACAGTGCCGGCAGAGTGGGGCAGGCAGTAGCTTGTTTTGTCAGCGGAGACCGCGCTTATTTCAAAAACTGTCGTTTTTTGGGAAATCAGGATACTTTGTACACTTATGGTAAAGACAGCCGTCAGTTTTACGATTGTTGTTACATAGAAGGAACGGTGGATTTTATTTTTGGCTGGTCTACGGCATTGTTCAAGGACTGCACCATTCATAGTTTGGGGGACGGGTATGTTACTGCCCCTTCTACGGATAAAGGAAAGAAATATGGCTATGTATTCATCAATTGTAAGTTGACGGGTGCGGCTGAGGCTCGAAAGGTGTATTTGTCCCGTCCTTGGCGCCCTTATGCGCAAGCTGTTTATATTCATTGTGATTTAGGAAAACATATCCTTCCGGCAGGTTGGAACAACTGGGGCAAAAAGGAAAATGAGAAAACAGCATTTTATGCCGAATATCAGAATCGTGGTGAAGGAGCCTCTACGGGTGAACGCGCATCGTTTGGAAAGCAACTGAAGAATACCGATGGTTATGGAGAGGCGCAGATTCTGGCTGGTGATGATGGCTGGAACCCCGTAAAAAATGGAAATGCATTGTTGCAGAACTTGAAAAGATAACTGGATTATCTTTTATGATCGGACGGAACCGGTTTGCGAAAAGCAAGAGAAATGTGGCTTCGAAAAGTAAGTTAACTTACTTGGCCCATGAAGTTAACTTACTTGGCTCATGAAGTTAACTTACTTGGTCCATGAAGTTAACTTACTTTTTTCACCTTACTATTTTGTTTTTTTAGTGACTCGTACATCGGTATATCTTGCTTTTTATGTACTTTTGTCATGCTATATATATGAAAATCTACGAAATGAAAAGGCACATTCTATTTATATTTGCTCTGCTGTTCTTTTTTTATGCAAAAAGTCAGCCTAATTGTACCTTTACCCATTATTCTTCAGAAAATGGTTTGTCTCAGAATTCCATCATGAGCATGGTACAAGACCACAATGGAGCATTATGGTTTTCGACCTGGGATGGAATCAATCGGTTCAATGGTTATGACTTCAAAGTCTATAAGGCCAGACAGGGGAATAAAATTACGATGACCAATAACCGGGTGGACCTGTTGGAAGTAGATCCCTATAATTACATCTGGCTGCAAACGTATGATTATCGTGTATGTCGTTTTGATCAAAAAACAGAGAAATTCGAACAAGTTCCTGCCGAAGGAGAAGAGGAAGGCATGCGTTTTTCTTCCATTAAAATATTGCCGGACAGTATCATTTGGTTGCTTTCTGAAAATGAAGGAGCAGTCCGGGTGAAAACAAATCCGAAGGATTATAGCATAACCACCCGGGTATATGCCACTCATAGTCACGGAGGAAATGCCACTCACATTAATCAAGTCTTTAGCGACGCTCACAATCAAGAGTGGCTGCTTACCAATAACGGCTTGCTGAAGATTACTGATGATAAGGAAGAACCGGTTTCTTATTTTGTGAATATTCAATCGGGTAAAGATGAATCCGTACAGGCTTTCTACTCTTTTTGCAGTGGTGGAGACGAACTTTATTTTGGATCAGACAGAGGGCGGATATGGTGTTATTCCTTGCAGAATGAAATCTTTCGTCTTTGGGAACTTCCGGTAAAGGATAAAGTGGTTGCTATCAATGAAATAAAAGGAATAGGATTATTAATAACCACTGCCCGTGAAGGATTGATATTGTACCATTCGGATACAAAAGAGTGTAAAGTCTATAATAAATCCAATTGTCCCGAATTCCCTGCGGACGCTTTTCGTTCTGTTTATGTTGACAGTAGACAGGAGGCATGGTTTGAGATGACCGAATGGGGGGAGGTTTGTCATTTTAATCCTTTTACGAAAGTGTTCAAGCAGGAAAAGATGCAAGTGGAGCCACGAGGCGCTGATCGTTCCTATCCCAGTTTTCATATTTGTGAAGACTTGAACGGTAATTTGTGGGTACATCCGCAAGGCGGTGGCCTCTCTTGGTATGACAGGGAGGCGGATAAGCTATTGCCTTTCTATAATGATCCCGATTCACCGGATTGGCGTTTTTCCAATAAACTGCATTCCATGTTATCCGATAAGCAAGGTAATCTTTGGTTATGTACCCATTCAAAAGGGTTGGAGAAGATTACATTTCTGGGAAGCCAGTTTCATATTTATCCCCGTACGGGGCATGGCTATGACTTGAATGCCAATACGGTGCGTGCGCTGTTTGAAGATAGTGAACATCGCATCTGGATGGGGAAACGGGACGGCCAGATTGAAATTTATTCTTCCGATTTGAATTATCAGGGGATTTTGACTGAGGAGGGGGTTATAGCCAAATCTGGCAGACCGTTGAGTGGAGTCCCTTACCATATCATGCAAGATTCCCAGGGAAACATTTGGATTGCTACCAAAGGAGACGGGATTGTTCTGGCAGAGAAGGAGGGGGCGCATTTTAAGTTCACCCGGTTCAAGTATGATGAGGATGATATCTATAGCCTGAGCCATAACAGTGTTTACTGGTTGCACGAAGACAAGCAAGGACGCATCTGGGTGGCGACTTTCGGTGGAGGGTTGAATTATATTCAGAAAACTCCCGAAGGGAAATATGTGTTCATAAGTTCCCGGAACAATTTGAAAGGTTTCCCGTATGACCGTTTTTATCGTGTACGTCATATCGCTTCTGATAATAAAGGAAATATATGGGTGGGAAGCAGTGATGGCGCACTTAGTTTTAAAGAAGATTTTAAAGATCCCGAATCGATTGTTTTCCATCTTCATGCACGTATTCCCGATGATATGAATTGTCTGAGTAACAATAACGTATATCGGGTTGTCACCACTTCACAAGGAGAAGTTTATCTGGCTACATTTGGGGGAGGACTTAACCAGCTTGTTTCCATGAACGGGGAAGGGGAGGCGGTATTTAAATCCTATACCGTGAAGGATGGTCTGCCTTCAGATATCCTGTTGTCTGTAGAAGAGGATGACACGGGGAATCTGTGGATAAGTACGGAAAACGGATTGAGTAAATTTATTCCGTCCGAACAGCGTTTTGAAAATTATAATGAACGGGATTTTGGGGGCAAAATACGTTTTGAGGAGGGGACATCGCTGAATCTTAGTTCCAGTACCCTACTCTTTGGCACCAGTCGTGGTATGCTTTATTTTGAACCGGAACATATCAAGAAAAGCAATTATGTCCCATCCATTGTTTTCGGAACGTTGAAAATATCCAATCAGGAGGTGATTCCGGGTGTATCAGGCAGTTTGTTGCGACAGTCTCTTGATAATACAGAACACCTGGTACTTTCGCACAAGGAGAATATTGTAACTTTGTCCTTTGCAGCCTTGGATATGATTTATCCTGAAAATATCCGTTATGCTTATCGTTTGCACGGATTTGATAAGGAATGGAATTATGTGGATAAACAACGTACCGCTACATACACCAATCTGCCGAAAGGGGATTATGTATTTCAGGTTAAATCGACTAATAGTGACGGTGTGTGGGTGGAGAACGAACGCAGTTTGAAAATTACCATTCAACCTTCGTTTTGGGAAACCGCTTGGGCGATGGTGATTTATATTCTCGCTTTTTTGCTGATTCTGTTTGCCGGAGTCTATATTTTGTTTACTATTTATCGCTTGAAGCATGAAGTGTCTGTGGAACAGCAGGTTTCCGATATCAAACTTCGTTTCTTTACTAATATCTCTCACGAACTCCGCACTCCGCTGACGCTGATTGCAGGTCCTGTGGAATATGTCATGAAAAACAAGGCTTTGCCGGATGATGTGCGCGAGCAGTTGCGTGTAGTGGAACGTAATACAGACCGTATGCTTCGCCTGGTGAACCAGATTCTTGATTTCCGCAAAATACAGAAAAATAAAATGAGGTTGCGTATAGAGCAGATGGATATTGTTCCTTTTGTACACCACATCATGGATAACTTTGAATCGCTGGCCGAAGAGCATCATATTGACTTTGTATTCGAAAGTGAGATGCCTTCCTTGAAACTGTGGGTAGATGCGGACAAGTTGGAAAAAATTGTTTTCAATTTACTTTCCAATGCTTTTAAATATACCCCGCAGGGTAAGATGATTACGCTTTTCATTCATGAAAATGAGCATAGTGTGGCGATTGGTGTGCAAGATCAAGGTATAGGAATTTCTGAAAGCAAGAAAGCCTCCCTCTTTGTCCGCTTCGAGAACCTGTTGGACAAGAATCTGTTCAATCAGCAAAGTTCAGGTATCGGCCTTTCTCTGGTTAAGGAATTGGTGGAGTTGCACAAGGCTACTATCCGTGTAGATAGTAAAGAAGGCGAAGGCAGCTGCTTCACCGTAGAGTTCTTGAAAGGTAAGGAGCATTATACGGAGAATGTGGAGTTCATTCTCTCTGATTCTGTCGAAATGAGATCGGAAGAAGTGGAAGAGCCTGTCCGGGAACACGAGGAGAAAGGAACTGAGAGCAAGACGATGTTGCTGGTTGAAGATAATTTGGAACTTCGTTTCTTCTTGCGTAGTATTTTTATCTCAAACTTCAATGTCATAGAGGCGGCCAATGGAAACGAAGGTTTGGACAAGGCGTTGAAGTTTGTTCCGGATATTATTATTAGTGATATCATGATGCCGGAAAAGGACGGTATTGCCATGACACAGGATTTACGTGCCAATATGGTGACCAGTCATATTCCGGTGGTGTTGCTGACGGCTAAAACGGATATGGACAGTAAACTGGAAGGTATGGAGCTGGGGGTTGAGGATTATATAACGAAACCGTTCAGCGCCACTTATCTGAAGGCTAGGGTGGAGAACATTCTGGCGCAACGTGTCAAGTTGCAACAATTGTATTGTGCGAATCTGATGAATATTCAGCCTGTTCCTGAAGAAGAGCAGCAAGCACAGCCTGAGATGTCTTCGCATGACCGTAAGTTTATGGAGAAATTGACGGAATTGATGGAGAAGAATATGGACAACGGCGATTTGATTGTGGATGATCTGGTACAGGAGCTTGCAGTGAGTCGTTCTGTCTTTTTCAAGAAACTGAAAACTCTGACAGGACTTGCACCTATTGAATTTATTAAGGAGATGCGTGTGAAACGTGCTGCGCAATTGATAGAGAGTGGTGACTATAATATGACGCAGATTGCTTATATGGTGGGGATTAATGACCCCCGTTATTTCAGCAAGTGTTTCAAACAGCGTTTTGGAATGACACCGACTGAATATAAGGAGAATACGAAAAACAAGCGATAGCCGCTGCTTTTATATGAGTGAAAATTATCTCGGGATATATAGAGGTGAAATGAAGAATTTTCCGTATGTTTGCTCCTCGTAAACACGATAAAAAGTTCAATCTATGAAAAAAATGCTATTCATCGCCCTTTTAATGGGTGGCCTGTGTGCGACAAGCCCTGTTGCAAAGGCGCAGGAACGCTTGCCGGAATACTTGCAGGCAGAAAAGTACACACAGGAAAAACTGAACACCCTGTTGTTCTCTACTGTGGTGGATCCACATTGGTTCCAAAAAGGTAATAATTTTTGGTTCGAATACAAAACGAGTGAGGGAACCTTCTGGTATGTAGTTGATCCGGGAGCGCGGACAAAGAAACTCTTGTTTGACCGGGACGAACTGGCCTCTCAGTTGACTGAAATTGTAAAAGACCCGTTTGAGGCACGTCATCTGCCTATCACAAATCTGAAAGCGAAAGAAGATGGACGGACTTTTACTTTTGAGGTAAAATCAACGAAAGATGCGGCACCGAAGAAAGATAACAAGGACAAGAAAGACAAGAAAAATGAAAAGGAAATCTTTTATTTCTCTTATGACTACCTAACTCGTAAGCTGACCCATTTGAAAGACAAGGAAGAAGAGCCGAAGAAGATCTATTGGGGGTCTGTCTCTCCTGATGGTAAAACTGTGGTTTATGCCAAGGACATGAATTTGTATCGCATGAGTCGTGAAGATTATGAAAAGGCGAAAAAGGATGAAAAGGACAGTACGATTGTGGAAATCCAACTTACTACAGATGGCATGAAGGATTTTGGCTACGGCATTCCTTACAGTATGCTCAACACCGACACGCTTTGTAACGGCAAGCGACGCCGGGCGTATGGGTTATGGTCGCCCGACTCCCGCCATTTTGCGATGACTGTGTCCGACAACCGCGCTGTAAAGGAATTGTGGGTAATCAACTCGATGGCGCAGCCCCGTCCTACTCTGGAAACTTATAAATATCAGATGCCGGGCGAAAAGGAATCTCCTATAGAGCATTTGTTTTTGTTCGATATGACCGATAACAGCCGTAAGGAAATTAAAGTGGCGGCTTATAAAGATCAAAGCATTGGCATGGAATACAAACCGATGATGCAGAAACAGCGTGACATGGAGGATCAGGCTGCCATTTGGCAGGGGGATAACAACCGTTTTTTCCTGACTCGTAGCAGCCGTGATTTGCATCGGATTGATATTTGTTCTTATACGATAGGGCAGGACTCCATTGTGCCTGTTATAAAGGAACGGATGAATACCTATCAGGAAACCCGTCCGCTGAGAGTGCTGAATGGTGGAAAAGAAATTATTCAATGGAGTGAGCGTGATGGATGGGCGCACCTTTATTTATATGATGATCAAGGTAATTTGAAGAACCGCATTACAAAAGGTCCATGGCATGTGGAGGAAATATTGAAAGTGGACGATAAGGCGCGTGTGATTTATTTTACCGCCAATGGTATGGATGCCAAGGAACATCCTTATTATGAACATCTGTATCGCGTGAATCTGGACGGAAGTGGCTTGAAGTTGCTGACTAAGGGAGATTATTTCCATCGTGTAGAAGTGGACGACGATGCCCGTTTTGTGGTGGATAACTATTCGCGTGTAAATACGGTGCCTTGTGCCACTCTGCTGGATACTAATGGTAATAAAGTAATGGATATCCAGGAGAGCGACTTCTCACAGCTTTTTGCTGCCGGTTATAAATTTCCGGAAATCTTTAAGGTAAAGGCGGCCGATGGCGTGACGGATTTGTATGGCGTGATGTATAAACCGTTTAATTTTGACTCAACCAAGGTATATCCTATTGTGGATTATGTTTACCCCGGGCCACAGGTGGAAGGTGTTTATTATCCGTTTACCCGCATGAGTCCCCGTACGGACCGTCTGGCACAGGCCGGATTCATTGTTATTTCTGTGGGACAACGTGGCGGACATCCCAGCCGTTCCAAATGGTATCATAATTATGGATATGGAAATATGCGTGATTATCCGTTGGCCGATCATAAATATGCCATCGAGCAATTGGCACAGCGCCATAACTTTATAGATATAGATAAAGTGGGTATTCACGGACATTCGGGAGGTGGATTTATGAGTACGGCTGCCATGTGCCAATATCCGGATTTCTTCAAAGTGGCTGTCTCTTGTGCCGGAAATCATGACAATAACATCTATAACCGTTGGTGGAGCGAGACTCATCATGGCGTGAAAGAAGTGGTAAGCGAGAAAGGGGATACGACCTTTGTGTACAAAATAGCTACCAATCCTCAGATTGCCAGACAGCTGAAGGGGAATCTGCTGCTTATCCATGGTGATATTGACAACAATGTACACCCGGGCAATACATTGCGTGTGGCGGATGCCTTGATCCGTGCCGGCAAGCGTTTTGACATGTTGATTCTTCCGCAACAGCGTCACGGTTTCGGTGATATGAATGAATATTTCTACTGGAGACTGGTGGATTACTTCTCCGAACACCTGAAGGGAAAAAGTGAGAAGTCGGTGGATATACCGAAAAGGTAAGTCCCGGATGATTGCCGGGTAAAAAGGAAAGGAGCACAGAGGTGTCGCGTGAGATACCTCTGTGCTCCTTTCCTTTTAAGGCAGACTGCTGATTATAACAGGCTGCTGATATAGGCTTTCATCTCAGGGATAGCAGCTTTAGCTTCCAGATACAATTTGTATTGTGCTTTGGTGCGCACCAGGTTGTGGCCTTCATACTTGGTCTGGTAATAAGTGTCTCCGTTGATATAGTCTGCTAGAAAACGCACGGCCTGCATATAGGGAAACAGTGTGGCGGCATAGGGAAGCATTTCTATTTCAAGGGGAGTCAGGAAAGTACGGGCTGATTCAATGTATCCTTTGGCGAATGCCTTGAATATTTCCATATTGAAACGGACATTGTTCAAATCTTCCTCGTCTTCCTTGCCGGTATTGGCGGCCGAACGTAGGAAATCACCGAAGTCGGAGAAAATGAAGCTGGGCATCACGGTGTCCAAATCGATAACGCAGAGCACTTTGTCGCTTTCGTCAAACAACATGTTGCTCACTTTGGTATCACAGTGGCAGATACGTTTGGGTAGCTTGCCTTCGCGGTACAGCCGTTCGGCGCTGCACATTTCGTCCGCGTCTTTTTCAATGGCATCCACAATGTCCCGCACTTCGTTCAGTCTGCCGGCTGCATTGGCGGCAACTGCTTCACGCAACTGCTTCATGCGGAATTCCATATTGTGGAAGTCGGGGATGATTTCGCCTAACTGTTCGGGCACATCGGCCAGCATCGCTTGGAATTCGCCGAACTTCAAGCCTGCCAGATAGGAAGAATCGGGGGTAACGGCTTCCAGTGTCTGTGAGCGGGGGATGAATACCGAAATGCGCCAGTAACCTTCACCGTCATAATAAAAGGTCTTTCCGTCGGCAGCCGGAAGGAAACGGAGCACTTTGCGGTCTATGTCTGTCTCGCCCTCTGCTTCCAGTCTTTTGCGGATATGTGCTGTTACGACTTCGATGTTATGCTGCAACATGTCGATGTCGGTGAATATCTGGTGGTTGATGCGTTGCAATACATAGTCCGGCTCCTGCGGATCGACCGATTTTACCAAATAAGTCTGGTTGATTAAGCCGGAGGTTAATGCTTTTACTTCTTCTATTTCGCCCACTTCGGGGAACTGTTTGATGATTTGATTGAGGTCTTTCATAGGTTTTATTATAATAATAGTGAATAATCAAGGGTAATAATGCGACAAAGATAGCTTCTTCTCCTTGAATAAGGGGAAGAAGCTATCTTAATTTATTATTTATTATAAGATGAGTGCGTTATTTCTTCAAATCGGTCTGGAACATGCGGTCGGCGCGTAGCAGATGACGCCAGTAGGAAACCAGCTCCTGTGATTCCTGCAATACATTGAGGTACACGATGGAGGCCTTTACGTTCACGTCCCGTTCCTGTATGCGGTCCATCTGTTCTTTCCGGAGGGTGGAGATTTTGTTTTTCAGCATTGCTCCTTCGCGTAGCAGGGCATCTGTCTGGGTGTAGTCCTTATTGGCTAGCACCTCTGTGGCGCGGGTCATCAAGGCGGTCATTTCATCGCGGACGGGAATGAACTCATTGGTGGCGCGTTCCGACAGTGGAGCGAACTTGTTGTCTACGTGTTCCTTGCAAGGGTCGCAGATGCGTTTCAGACAGTAGAGCATCTGCTCGCAACTGTTGCTGCCCAAATGGAACCAAGTGTTCTTCTCGATGGCGGTGAAGTTGTCTATGCGGCGCAGTCCCAGAATTTCCTTGCGACGTATCTTTTTCAGCATTTCTTTCTGGCTGTCGGTGTTGCTTACGGCTTTGCGCAGCGCTTTCAGATTCTCATTGATGAATCCGTCGGTTATCTGGCGGTAAGTGTCGTTGGTAAATTGCATTTCGGCTACCAATGTATTGTTTACGTGCTGGCGGAGCAATGACCAGCGTTCTTCCTTATCCTTACTGGCGATGAGGCGCGAGAAAATATCGTCTTTGCCTTTGTCTTTCTGCTTTTTGCTATAGCTGATGTTGCTTCGTACCAAAAGGAAGATGGCAAGCGCAATCAAGGCCAGCATGGCCAATGTGCCTCCGTAATACATGATAAGTGTGACTACGAAGCAGATGGTGAAGGCGGCTCCGGCAGTGATGAACCATCCACCGATAACGGAAAGGACACCGGTGATGCGATAAACGGCACTGTCGCGGCTCCATGCGCGGTCGGCCAGCGAGCTACCCATGGCGACCATGAAGGTGACATAGGTGGTAGAGAGAGGCAGTTTCAGGGAAGTACCCAGGGCGATGAGCAGGCCGGCCAAAACCAGGTTGACCGAGGCGCGTATCAAATCGAATGCCGCACCGTTCTCTAAAATGATCACGTCCTTGTTAAAGCGGCTGTCGGCCCATCGTTTCAGATTGTCGGGCAATATTTTGGCGATATTCTCCGAAGCGCTCATCGTGGAGCGGACAATGCTGCGTGCCACAGCTGATGAACCGAACATTTCGTCGCCCTCGTCCTGGCGGGAAAGGTCAACCGAGGTCTTTACCACATTTTGAGCTTTCTTCGAGGTGATTAGTGCATATACCATGATGGCGCCTGCCAGAAACAGAAACAGGAACGGAGTGGTGGCGGGGCCGTTCAGTGAGTTCATCAAGTAACCCATCGGCTCACCGTTGCCGTTGGCTATGAAGTCGGTATAAGCGGAGAAACCGGCCAGGGGCACACCGATGAAGTTCACCAGGTCATTGCCGGCAAAAGCCATGGCCAGGGCGAAGGTACCCAGCATTACGACAACTTTGAACACATTGATCTTGCACCAATGCAGTATCTGCATCAGGACGGTGAAGAATACGAAGCTGCAACCTATCAGCATCAAGGTGTTGTCTTGAATCCAGTGCTTGTTTTCGGCTGTCATGAAAGCGGAATCTTTCAGCCCTTTTATCAGCATGAAATAGATGATGGATGTTACAGCGATACCACCGAACAGTCCGATGGTGTATTTCAGTTTCTTTGTATAATTAAAGGTAAAGAGGAGGCGGGAGAGGTATTGCACCAGTGTGCCGAAGAAGAAGGCTACCGCTACCGAGAGGAAGATACCTAAAATGACGGACAATGCTTTTTCTGTATTCAGCAGGTCGGCGAAGCCCAGCATGCCGGTTTCGTCGCCCGCTATCTTGATAAGCGCCAGTACGAAAGTACCTCCCAGCAGTTCGAATACCATGGACACGGTGGTGGAGGTGGGCATTCCTAAGGAATTGAAAATGTCCAATAGGACTACATCTGTCACCATGACAGCCAGGAAGATGCACATCAGCTCCTGAAAATAGAATTGCTCAGGTCTGAAAATACCGTGCCGTGCGATTTCCATCATGCCGTTGCTCAGCGTGGCACCGATGAAGATGCCGAAAGCAGCGATGACGATGATGGTCTTGAATGACGCGGCTTTGGCGCCGATGGCGGAGTTCATAAAGTTCACTGCGTCATTGCTGACGCCTACTACCAAATCGAATATGGCTAGCAGAAAAAGGAATACGACGATTCCCAAAAACATTGTTTCCATATAATTTTGTCTCTCTATTTTATTGAGCGCAAAGATACGGGTGGCATATTATGATAAAATGTCATACGTGTTACATTTGTGTTACAAGGCGTGGCGATGAATCGGATTGCTGATTGGCCGACACGCTGTTTGTCTGGGGAATATAGTCCATTCAACTGATGTTTCAGCTTATTGATACATAGGCAAATCATTCAAAACTGATTAAATATTATGGGATAAATAATATTTCACGTTTATGTGTGGAATTTATAGACCGAAAATTTATACCTTTGTAGCCCAAATACTTAATCTATAAAAAATGTCAGAGGCTAAGAGAATTAAAACCGCGTTGGTGTCGGTTTATCACAAAGAAGGTTTGGACGAGATTATAACCAAACTACACGAAGAAGGAGTGGAATTCCTGTCAACAGGAGGTACAAGACAGTTTATTGAATCTTTAGGCTTCCCGTGCAAGGCGGTGGAAGACTTGACTACTTACCCCTCTATTTTGGGCGGGCGCGTGAAGACATTGCACCCCAAAGTGTTCGGAGGTATTTTGTGTCGTCGTGGTTTGGAACAAGATATGCAGCAGATTGAGAAATATGAAATACCCGAAATAGATCTGGTAATCGTTGACCTGTATCCGTTTGAGGCAACTGTAGCTTCGGGTGCCGAAGAGCAGGCTATCATCGAAAAGATAGATATAGGTGGTATTTCGTTGATCCGTGCTGCTGCCAAAAACTTTAATGATGTGGTGATTATCGCCAGCCAGGCACAGTACAAGCCGTTCCGCGATATGTTGTTGGAACATGGCGCTACTACTTCACGCGAGGAGCGTCGCTGGTTCGCAAAAGAAGCATTTGCTGTTTCTTCTCATTATGATTCTGCCATCTTTAACTATTTTGATGGCGGTGAAGGTTCGGCTTTCCGTTGTGCGGTGGAAGAGCAGAAACAACTTCGTTATGGCGAGAACCCTCATCAGAAAGGTTATTTCTATGGTAATCTGGATGCGATGTTCGATCAGATTCATGGAAAGGAGATCTCTTACAACAATTTGTTGGACATCAATGCAGCCGTTGATTTGATTGACGAGTTTGATGAGGTGACATTTGCGATTCTGAAGCATAATAATGCATGTGGACTGGCTTCACGTCCTACGGTGCTGGAAGCATGGAAGGATGCGCTGGCCGGTGATCCGGTATCGGCTTTCGGCGGTGTACTGGTTACTAATGCCGTGATTGACAAGGAGACAGCGGAAGAAATCAACAAATTATTCTTTGAGGTGATTATTGCTCCGGATTATGATGTGGATGCTTTGGAGATTCTGGGACAGAAGAAGAACCGTATCATTCTGGTCCGTAAGGAAGCTAAATTGCCGAAGAAGCAGTTCCGTTCTTTGTTGAATGGAGTGCTGGTTCAGGAAAGAGACCTGGATGTGGAAACGACTGCCGATTTGAAGCAGGTGACTGAAAAAGCTCCTACAGAAGCTGAGATAGAGGATATGTTATTTGCAAACAAGATTGTGAAGAACAGCAAGAGCAATGCTATCGTACTGGCTAAAAACAAACAGTTGCTGGCTAGTGGTGTCGGCCAGACTTCACGTGTGGACGCGTTGAAACAAGCGATTGAAAAAGCTAAATCATTTGAATTTGATTTGAATGGCGCTGTGATGGCCAGCGACGCTTTCTTCCCGTTCCCCGACTGCGTGGAAATAGCGGACAAGGAAGGCGTGAAAGCCGTTATCCAGCCGGGAGGCTCTGTAAAAGACGACTTGACTTTCCAATATTGCAATGAACATGGCGTAGCTATGGTTATTACAGGAATCCGTCACTTTAAACACTAAGGCATTTACAATTTACCATTTACAATGTACATCCGGACTGTTTGGGTAGTCTTGTTCATGTAAATGGTAAATTGCGAATTGTAAATTGTAAATTGCTAAATTGTAAATGAATTTATGGGATTATTCTCCTTTACACAAGAGATTGCGATGGACCTTGGCACTGCCAATACCATCATTTTAAATAACGGGAAGATTGTAGTGGACGAACCTTCGGTCGTTGCGCTTGATCGCCGTACCGACAAGATGATTGCCGTAGGCGAACGAGCCAAAATGATGTACGAGAAGGAAAATCCGAATATCCGTACCGTACGTCCGTTGCGCGACGGGGTTATCGCCGACTTTAATGCCTGCGAACAAATGATGCGCGGTCTGATCAAGAAGGTAAACATGGGCAACCGCTTCTTTTCCCCTTCTTTGCGTATGGTGATCGGTGTCCCTTCAGGCAGTACCGAAGTAGAGCTTCGTGCGGTGCGTGACAGTGCCGAGCATGCCGGAGGACGTGACGTCTATTTGATTTTTGAACCGATGGCTGCTGCTATCGGTATCGGTATTGATGTGGAGGCTCCCGAAGGCAACATGATTGTTGATATAGGCGGAGGATCTACAGAAATTGCTGTGATCTCATTGGGTGGTATTGTGTCCAACAACTCGATCCGCATTGCCGGTGACGACCTCACTGCCGATATTCAGGAATATATGAGCCGCCAGCACAATGTAAAGGTCAGTGAACGTATGGCCGAACGTATCAAAATACACGTAGGCGCTGCCTTGACTGATCTGGGCGATGATGCTCCCGAAGATTACATTGTACGCGGACCTAACCGCATCACTGCTCTTCCCATGGAAGTTCCGGTATGCTACCAGGAAGTGGCTCATTGTTTGGAAAAGAGCATTGCCAAGATCGAAACGGCTATCCTCAGTGCGTTGGAACAGACTCCCCCTGAACTTTATGCCGATATTGTATTGAACGGCATTTATCTGGCAGGTGGCGGTGCTTTGCTGCGTGGCCTGGACAAGCGTCTGACAGATAAGATCAATATTCCGTTCCATATTGCCGAAGATCCTTTGCTGAGTGTGGCAAAAGGTACTGGTATTGCACTGAAGAATGTAGATCGTTTCTCATTCCTAATGCGGTAAATAATTTGCTGATGAGGCAATTTGCTAATATGCCAATTACCATGCGGACATGGCGCACCAATTGGCACATTAGCACATTGGCACATTGCTCAATTGGCACATTGAATAATTATTATTAATGAAGAATCTGCTGAATTTCTTTTTAAAGTATAACTACTGGTTTCTCTTTGTTCTTCTGGAGACAATCAGTTTTGCTTTATTATTCCGTTTCAACAGTTATCAAGGAAGCGCGTTCTTTACATCGGCTAATTGGGTATCGGGAGCTATGTATGATGTGGCCAACAATGTTACCGGATATTTTCATCTGAAGGCCATTAACGATGAATTGGTACAGAAAAATGTGGAATTGGAATTGCAGTTGGAGAGTATCCGTGAAGCTTTGGCCGAAGCGACGGAAGACAGCAGTGGCATAGAACAGATCAAGCGGGAAGCACTGGCTGGTTATGATATTTTCAAGGCCAGCGTGATAAACAACAGTGTGACCCATGCTGACAACTATATTACACTTGATAAAGGAGAAGCGGATGGAATCCGTAGTGAGATGGGGGTAGTGAACGGAAGCGGTGTGGTTGGTATTGTTTATCTCACTTCCCCGCATTACTCCATCGTCATTCCGGTGTTGAACTCCAAAAGCAGCATCAGCTGTAAAATCAGACGGAGTGATTATTTCGGCTTCTTGAAATGGGATGGCGGTTCGTCCGAATTTGCTTTTGTAAAGGATATGCCCCGTCATTCATTATTTTCTTTAGGTGATACAATTGTGACCAGCGGGCATAGTGCTGTTTTTCCTTCCGGTATTCCGGTGGGTACGGTCGATGATATTGCCGATAGTCACGATGGGTTGTCTTATTTGCTGCGAGTGAAGCTGTTTACGGACTTTGCCCGTTTGAACGATGTGCGCGTAATTGCCCAAAAAGGGCAGGAAGAACAATTGGAGTTGGAAAAGCAGGTAAAAACGATTAAGTAAGAAGGCGGATGTTGACTTATCTACAAAGAATAGAGTGGTTTATCGGACTGGTACTGTTGCAGGTGCTGGTATTGAATCACATGCATATCAACGGGTATGCCACTCCTTTCTTTTTTATCTATTTTATTTTGAAATACAATTCGGGAGTGGGTCGCAATGTCCTCATGATATGGGCGTTCCTGCTGGGATTGTCTGTCGATATATTTGGTAACACGCCGGGGATGAATGCGGCTGCGGCTACAGTACTGGCTTTTATGCGCGGGCCTGTCTTGCGGCTGGTCACTCTCCGCGACAGTGCCGAGGATTTTGAACCGGGTGTCAAGAGTATGGGGTTCTCGCCTTTCTTCCGGTATATCTTGTTGTGCACTTTCTTATTTTGTTCTATCTTACTTGTCATTGATACTTTTTCATTCTTCAACCTGCCTGTATTATTATTGAAAATATTGACAGACGCCTCGATAACCATCGTTTGTATATTGTGCGCTGAGGCGATCAGGAGGAAAAAATAGTGGAAAGAGATTATAATCTGGAGAAAAGGAAATATGTGATCGGTGCATCGGTAATCGTTATTGTGCTGATTTATCTGATACGTCTTTTTACCTTGCAGATTATGAGCGAGGATTATAAAAAGAATGCGGACAGCAACGCTTTTCTGAACAAGACGCAATACCCTAGCCGTGGGGTGATGTACGACCGGAATGGCAACCTGCTGGTGTATAACCAGCCTGCATACGATGTCACGATGGTGATGAAAGAGGTACATGACCTTGATACGCTTGATTTATGTAAAACATTGAACATTACCCCCGAGTATTTCAAGAAGCGTATCCGTGAGATCAGGGACAGACGTTCCAATCCGGGCTACTCCCCTTATACCCATCAGGTATTTATGACCCAACTTTCGGCGGAAGAGTGCGGGGTCTTCCAGGAAAAGTTGTTCAAGTTTCCAGGTTTCTATATTCAGCGGCGCACCATCCGCCAGTATAATTACAATTCGGCGGCTCATGTCTTGGGGGATATCGCGGAAGTGTCCAAGGGCGACATTGAAGCGGACGATTACTATGTACGTGGTGACTTCATAGGGAAACAGGGGGTGGAACGCTCATACGAAAAACAGCTGAGGGGCGAGAAAGGAGTGGAGATATTACTGCGCGATGCCCGCGGACGTATCCAGGGAAGGTACATGGACGGGAAATATGACAAAACCCCCGTCCCGGGAAAGAATCTGAAACTAGGTATAGACATAGAACTTCAGATGTTGGGAGAGCGTTTGTTGGAAGGAAAGATAGGCAGTATAGTGGCCATCGAGCCGTCAACAGGAGAAATACTCTGCATGGTATCCGCTCCCTCTTTTGATCCGAGACTGATGGTAGGACGCCAACGGGGTAAAAACCATCTGGAACTGGCACGCGACAGTTGGAAACCCTTGCTGAACCGTTCCATTATGGGACAATTCCCGCCGGGCTCTACTTTCAAGACTACCCAGGCGCTGACTTTCCTGCAAGAAGGGATTATTACTCCCCAGACAGCCTATTCTTGCTATCATGGTTTTGTGTATGCCGGACTTCGGGTGGGATGCCATGCACACGGCTCCCCACTACCTTTGGTGCCTGCTATCGCTACTTCCTGTAACGGCTATTTTTGTTGGGGGCTGTTTCACATGATAGGGGCGAAGAAAAAGTATGGTTCCGTACAGGCTGCCATGAATACATGGCGTGACTATATGGTTTCCATGGGATTCGGCTATCCGCTGGGAGTGGACCTTCCCGGTGAGAAACGCGGGATGATTCCGAATGCCGCCTATTATGACAAGAACTACCGGGGTTCCTGGAACGGACTGACTATTATTTCTATTTCCATCGGCCAGGGTGAGGTGACAGCTACTCCGTTGCAGATTGCCAACCTGGGAGCTACGATTGCCAACCGGGGCTATTATATTACTCCGCATGTGGTGAAAGAAGTGGAAGACGAACCGCTGGACACCTTGTTTACTTCCAAACATTATACGAAGGTGAACCGCGAACATTATGAGACAGTAGTCCAGGGGATGCGTGCGGCAGTGACGGGCGGTACTTGCCGTAATGCCAATATCCCCGGTATTGAAGTGTGCGGCAAGACCGGTACGGCGCAGAACCGTGGAAAAGACCATTCCGCTTTTATGGGCTTCGCACCGATGAATGATCCTAAGATCGCCGTGGTGGTCTATGTGGAAAATGGTGGATGGGGGGCAACTTACGGTGTGCCCATCGGTTCATTGATCATGGAGAAATATTTAAAGGGCGAGCTTTCACCGGAGAGTGAGGCGAAAGCGGCTGAAATACAAAGCAGACGAATAGATTATGGCATACACGAACGATAGTATATGGAAATCAGTGGACTGGATGACCATCTGCATTTATCTGATGTTGGTTATCTTTGGATGGTTCAGCGTATGTGGAGCCAGCTATGATTATGGCGAAATTGATTTCTTCAGTTTCGATACCCGTGCGGGAAGACAGTTTGTATGGATCTGTTGCTCGTTGGGGCTTGGATTTATCCTGATGATGTTGGAGGATAAACTATATGATATGTTTGCCTACATTCTGTACGGGGCTATGCTGCTGTTGCTGCTGGTAACACCTTTTCTGGCAGAGGATACCAAGGGCTCTTATTCGTGGATAAAATTCGGGCCTGTAAGTTTACAACCGGCGGAGTTCGCTAAATTTGCTACAGCGCTGGCTTTGGCTAAATTCATGAATGTCTATGGGTTTACCATGAGCAAGTTGAAGTATTCATTGCCTATAGTAGGGATGGTGTTGCTGCCTATGCTGCTTATTATCTTACAACGGGAAACGGGGTCGGCGCTGGTTTATCTGGCTTTCTTTTTTATGTTTTACAGGGAGGGGATGCCGGGTTCTATTTTGTTTGCGGGAATTTGTGCTGTGGTTTATTTTGTAGTTGGAATCCGTTTTGACAATGAACTGATGGCGGATGACTGTACTTCTATCGGTGAATTTTCCGTATTGTTGTTGATCGTCATTCTTTCTGCCTTGCTGGTGAATAGTTATTGTAAGAAAGCATCGGTAGTGTGGTATATTCTGGGGATTGGCGCCGGTGGTACCTTGCTGGCTTTATTATTCTCGTATTATGTCATCCCTTTTGATGTTACCTGGTTTCAATATGGGTTGTGTGTAGCTTTATTGTTCTACTTGATCTTCCTTTCCATGCGTGAACGTATGCGCAATTATTTTTATATCGCTCTGTTCGCGATAGGATCGATGGGGTTTCTCTTTTCTGCTGATTATGTTTTCAATCATGTGCTGGAGCCGCATCAGCAGATACGTATCAAGGTGGTGCTGGGCATGGAGGAGGACTTGGCCGGAGCAGGATATAATGTGAATCAGAGTAAGATTGCCATTGGTTCGGGAGGCTTATGGGGAAAAGGATTTTTGAATGGTACGCAGACCAAGCTGAAGTATGTACCCGAACAGGATACGGACTTTATCTTCTGTACGGTAGGAGAAGAAGAAGGGTTTATAGGCTCGGCTGTTGTTTTGCTTCTTTTCACCGGACTGATTTTACGTCTTATTGTGGTGTCGGAGCGCCAGCATACCCGTTTTGCCCGTGTTTATGGATATTCGGTGCTGAGCATCTTCTTATTCCATCTGTTTATTAATATAGGTATGGTGTTGGGGCTGACTCCCGTTATCGGCATACCATTGCCTTTTTTTAGTTATGGAGGGTCTTCCTTGTGGGGATTTACAATCTTGCTTTTTGTATTTCTGCGCATTGATGCAGGACGGGGGAAACATTAGTTCATCGGGCTTTCCAACCTTCGCAACCGGATACCTACATCACTGATTCCTGTTAACGGATTGTCCGTCATGATGTGAACGATGCGGAAAGCACGTGTGCTTCCTTCCGCGCGGATGGGAAGGGATGCCTTATAAGGCAGGCCGCATTGATATAGTCCGCAAGGGCCGTCTCCTGTTTTGTTTCCGGCTTCATCGGCAAGAAAGAGTTGCAAAGTATCTGTGACATAAACCAAGGAATCTTGTGTGTTATGGCCGATTTCTAACCAGAGATCTCTGTAAGGGTAAGATTCTTGATGGCGTATGCCGATTTCCACTTCGTAATTTCCGGCAGGGATCGAATTGGGCAAGGTATAGACAAGCGTATCACTTTTACTCCATCCGTCAAGGGACACGGGTTCATAAGAGTGATAGACTGTATTGTTTTGACAGGCTGCCAATATTAGGATTGGCAGCCATGTCAGTTTATTCTTTAGTTGATGCAGGAGTTTGTGGCTTTTCATTCGGAGTTTGGCTCTTGTTTCCGTTGTTGTTATTGTTGTTTTCCTTTCCGCCTCCGTCGTTCCGGTTTTCACCGCCTCCTTCATTGTTGCCGTTGTTGGGACGGCGTCTGTTGCGGTTCCGGTTTCCGTCTTCCTTATTTTCCCGGTTGCGTTCTTCCCGACCGCGGTTTTCCCGCTTACGGTTTTCTTCTTTAGGGTGGTTTCCGTTCTCCTCGCGTGGTTGTTGAGTCCTGTTTTCTCTAGGTTCCCTAGGTTCTTTGGGGTCTCTGGGTTGCTTGGGACGCCCTTCTCTGGGTGGCCGGTTCTCTTTTGGCTGTTGCAGCCGGTTCTCTCTGGATGGTTGTGGACGTTTGTTCTCGTTAGGGGTACCTTCTCCGTTGGTACCGTTATTGCCGTTGTTTTCCGGTTTGCGCTTTTTCTTTCGGTTGCTGTTGTTACCTTTTCGTTTGTCGAACCGGGTTAAGCTTTCCTGTTCCACCAAATCGACAGGTTTCTGAGGTTCGTTCTTTTTCACGGATTCGGTCAGGCTTTCCGGTTTCTCACCACGTCGGTTCATATTGATAATTTCAAATGCACGGCGTGCGGTGATGGTTACAGCATTGGCTATGAAGTTTTTGTCAGTAGAATACATGATGGTTCCCTTCAGAATGTCCGCTTTGAAGAAATAGAAAGTCCCATCTACAGTTTCCAAAGTCATTTCTTTGCTAGGCAGGCGTTTCTGGGACTCTACATAAGCATCCACCTCATAGTTGAGACAGCATTTCAGTTTGGCGCATTGCCCGGCTAACTTCTGTGGATTCAGGGAAATATCTTGATAACGGGCTGCGCTGGTAGATACGGACACAAAATTTGTCATCCAGGTAGCGCAGCACAATTCACGGCCGCAGGGTCCGATGCCGCCAATGCGTCCGGCTTCCTGGCGGGCACCGATTTGTTTCATCTCGATACGTACGCGGAAAGCTTCAGCCAATACCTTGATCAGTTGGCGGAAGTCCACGCGTTCGTCCGCAATGTAATAAAAGATAGCTTTGTTGCCGTCTCCTTGATATTCCACGTCACCGATCTTCATGTCCAGATTCAGATTTTTGGCTATTTGACGGGAGCGGATCATGGTATCATGTTCCTTGGCTTTAGCCTCTTCGTATTTTTCCATATCTACCGGTTTAGCCTTGCGGTAGATACGTTTGATTTCAGCATCGGGCTTGATGTTTGCCTTGCGCATTTGTAAAGGCACCAGTCTTCCCGTCAGGGTTACCGTACCGATATCGTGTCCGGGACTTGCTTCTACAGCTACTATATCTCCTTTTTCCAGCTTCAGTTTGTTGCTGTTCTTGTAATACCCCTTGCGGGTATTCTTGAATTGAACTTCGACCATTTCCTGTTCCTCGGTGTTTCCGGGGATATCAGCCAGCCAGTCGTATGTGTTCAGCTGCTTATCCTGTCGTCCGCAGCCTTTGCAACACAAACAGCCACTTCCGTCCTTTAATTTGAATTCATTATCCATAATTCTGTTTTAATTGGGAATTGAGAATTGAGAACTAAGAAATAAATGCCATGCAATGCTATTGTTTCCTGATCTCCAATTCTCAACTTTTAATTTTTCAATAGCACAATCATCTTCAAAGAGAAATCAAAGAACACCATTTTGGGGTTCACATTCTGTCCTATATGTAGTTGTGCTTCACTTAGTTCGTCCATTATGCCCATCACATTCCGCTCGTTGACAAACGGTGCGAAACGGGTGGAAAAATTTTGTTCCTCGGGATTCATATACACTAAATCACGTTGATGAAAGTTGTATATGAAGTTTTCGCGTATCATGCGTTGGCAGTAGGCCAGAAAATTCTTCTGACGCTCACGCCCCATGGAGGCTACCGCATCGCTCCATTGTTTCATCTCGCGTATCTTCCGTTGGTAGGAGAGGCGCATCAGGCTTATGAAGAGTTCAAAAAACAATTTGTTCTCCTCGCTCAGGTGTATGGTTTCCAGTGCTTTCAGGAAATTGCCTTCTGAGCGGTGCGCTATATCGTCGGCGTCTTCCGGTTGCAATCCGTATTTGGTTTGCAGTACTTTTGAAATCTCAGGTTCTTCGATACCATGAATGTTAAATCGTTGGGTACGGCTCTGGATGGTTTGCAGGATGGCATCAGGCTCTTCGGATACTAATAAGAAAACAGTCATGGCGGGAGGTTCTTCCAATAACTTCAGCAGTTTGTTGCTGCATTCCATGTTCATTTTTTCGGGAAGCCAGATGATCATGATTTTATGACCGCCCTGACTGGATTTCAAGCTGAGTTTTCGTACAATCTCGTCACTCTCTTTCACGAAGATTTGCGCCTGTTGGTTTTCTGCTCCCATTTCTTTCAGCCAATGGTTCAGATTGAAATAGTGGTTTTGCAGAACAAAGTTGCGCCAGTCTGCTATGAAATCATCGCATACCGTGTCCTTTCCGGCTTTTTTCTTGATCACGGGAAAGGCGAAATGCAAATCAGGGTGTATCAGTTTGTTGAATTTCACACAAGAGGGGCATACTCCGCATGCATCGTGCCCGCCACGGTTCTCACAGCAAATATAACGGGCGTATGCTATTGCCAAAGGTAACTTTCCTGTACCTTCGGGACCGCAAATCAGTTGGGCATGAGGGATTCTCCCTTCCTTTACTTCGGCAATGAGCCGTTCCTTTGCTTCTTCTTGTCCTATTACATCTTTAAAAAACATTCTTTCTAATCACTAGTTACTCACCACTAATAAATCGCTTTCGCTACTTCTTTCACACTGTTCACAGCACTTACGGTATAGAAATGGATGCTGGGGACACCATAACCTATCAGTTCTCTGCACTGGTGTATGCACCATTCTATGCCAAGGGCTGCGGCCTCTTCATCGGTTTGACATTTCATTGCTTCGACTGCCAGTTCTTGTGGCAGGTCTATCTTGAATGTCTTGGGTATCATACTTAGCTGGGATAGTTTGCGGAAAGGTTTGATGCCGGGGATGATCGGTACATTGATACCTTCTTTCCTTACTCTTTCTACAAACTCGAAGTATTTGCGGTTGTCATAGAACATTTGTGTTACAGCATATTCGGCTCCCGCTTCTATCTTCTTTTTCAGCCAATAAATATCTTGCTCCATGTTGGGCGATTCCTCGTGTTTCTCGGGATAGCAGGCTACTCCATAACTGAAAGGGGTTCCTGTTATCTTGATGGGTGAACCGTCCACAAACACGCCTTTATTGAAATCGTTGATCTGTGATTCCAGTTCTATGGCATGGTTATAACCATTGGTTTCGGGAACAAAGGCCGATTCATGCTTTGCCTTGTCACCGCGCAGCACCAACAAGTCGGTGATACCCAGAAACTGGAGATCCAGCAATACATATTCCGTATCTTCGCGGGAAAAGCCGCTGCACAGGATATGCGGCACTGTTGTTATATTGTATTTGTTTTGCAGAGCGGCGGCAACAGCAACCGTTCCCGGGCGGCGGCGCTGGCGTGTGCGTTGGAACAGCCCGTTGCCCAGGTCTTTGTATACATATTCGCTGCGGTGGGTGGTGATATTGATATATTTAGGGTCGAATTCGCGTAACGTATCAACCGTCTTATATAGTTTTTCAATACCCGTTCCTTTCAGCGGAGGGAGGATTTCAAAAGAAAAAGCCGTCTTATCCGTACTTTTTATTAAATCAACTACTCTCATCGTTCTATCTCGTTCTCTTGTGCCTTATCGGGCGGAATTACATATTTGGGCAAAAATAAGAAAAATATCGTAGTTTGAGGGGATGAAAAAGGGATTTATTTTATCTTCACCTTATAATAAGGTGAAATAGATGGAAGAAAGAATACTTCTGCTTGTAGAATCCGCTTCAAATTCCAGTTATGAAACGGCAAAATACGAACCCCATTTACACGTACGTACGTGAAGCCCTGCACATGCGTCTGTATACGCCTACGCATACGTACGTGTAGGTCTTCGCGTACGTACGTGTAAAAGGATGCCTCCAGAAGTGGAAGCCGGACTAACAGGGAACAGTCACCGGTTGGACTCCGGAATGGGATACGGATATTTGGAATTGAGCAATCACGCTGTTCCTCGGGTTAAAGGAACGGTGTGAACAGATTGGCAAACCAACCTACAAAGCGCTTCCAACCGGAGCGTTTTTTGTATTCTTCTTTGGTGAGGAGGGTACTGTCCAGTTTGTCGTGTTCGAACATGGTACTCAGTTCGTGGGTGGTTGCCTTGTCAAAGATAAAGGCGTTCACCTCGTAGTCGTAGCGCAGGCTGCGGCTGTTCAGATTGGTGCTTCCCACGGTGCAGAACAGGCTGTCCACCATCATGATTTTGGAGTGATGGAACCCTCCGTTGTACACGTAAATCTCCGCTCCTTTCTTGCGCAATTTGTTCGCAGTATAGAAAGCGGCGTCAGGGGTGAAGGGAATGTCCGATTTACCCGGTATCATGATCTCTACTTCCACACCTCGTTTCAAGGCGCGTTTAATGGCTTTCTTGACGCTGGAGGTGGGGGTGAAGTACGGGTTCACTATCTGTACCTTGTCCTGTGCGGCATCAATGGACTTGATGTACACTTGCCGCATCAGTTTGGGAGCTTTTCTGGGAACACGGTCCACTATCGCTACTTTCTTGTCTCCTTTGAAAGTGGAATCGTTTCGTAAGGGATAGTATTTGTCTCCGCTTACATGCTGTTTGGTGCTTTTGTTCCACATGGTCAAGAAGATGTCCTGTAACTCATTTACAGCCTCCCCTTCTATGCGGATATGCATGTCTCGCCAGTCGCCTATTTCCGGCAGGCCTTTGATATAATAGTTGGCTATGTTCATGCCGCCGGTATATCCCACCTTTCCGTCTATGACTACAATCTTGCGATGATCTCTGTGCAGGGCGTGATTGATGTAGGGGAATTTAAAAGGGTCAAACTTGACAATCTCTATGCCTTTGGCGCGGATGGCATTCAGATGCTCTTTTTTCAGCGGTCTGTTGTTCGACAGGTTGCCGAAAGCGTCGAACAGCGCTCTGACTTCCACTCCTTCTTTCACTTTCTCGCCCAATAAGTCAAATAGTGCATTGGCTATGGAGTCATTACGGAAGTTGAAGTATTCCAGATGAATATGATGTTTCGCCTTTCGTATTTCCTCAAAGAGGTCGATGAATTTGGCGCGGCCACTTTTCAATAATTTCAGTTTACTGTTCCGGGTGATGGGAATGCCGGCATCTTTCAGGAAGCTGATGACTGCGGAGTCACTGGTATAGGTAGGTATCGTATCTGTTACCGTTATACGGATGCTGTCTGCTTCTTGTGGATTCGCCGTTCCTGTAGTGAAGGATAAGATGAATAAGAGTGTAAGATAAATATGTCTTTTGATATCAAATTTCATTGCTTTTTAAAATTAGGGTTGCAAAGGTATTTATTATTCTAGGAATGAGCAAGTCATCGGTATTATTTATGCTTAAAAGGGAGAAATAGAACAGTATGGTTGGTCTGTTTGACCGGTTGTTGCTTTACACACTGGCTTACATAAATGTAGCAAAATATAGTGTTCTAAACGAAAAAAGCAGCTATCTAAATTAGATAACTGCTTGATTCTTTGGTGATCCGCCTGGGGCCGTTAAACTCCGACGCTGTATGGTGAGTATCAAATAGTTATCAGCACTTGCTTCGGCTGACTCACTTATCTATCACGCTTATACTTCAATGTTCTTCACCGGTTTGCAATTCCGATAATGCAAAGTTACTAATTTATTTTCAATCTCCAATGTGCCAAAGCGTTAAAAATCCTTCGGCTGTTAAATGGCGTCATGGGGTTCAGAATCCCAAATAATCAGATTTTTAAGTTTCTAATAAATCATCACATTTAATCAATGATTTTTCTAAAGAAATCCATATAATCATAATTCGTCCAATAACTCTGAAGTGCGCTCGGAGGGAGTGTTGATGGAAACAGGCTAAAGGATTCAATACATTCTGAATCTTTCGGAAAATTATTGATGGCTTTATCTAAAATCCCCATACTCCTAATTTCAATGGAAGAATGGTTGTTCTCATACATTCGATATTTTGCTGCGTTTTCCTCTTTCCAGTCATTTTCTTCACCCGCCACTAACACAAAACGGAATCTCTTGACAGCACCAAAAATTCGTTTCTTTTCAGCAGGATGCTCTTCAAAATATCTTTGCCAAGATTTTACTTGCTCAATGGCGTGATGTAATTCACTCCTTGGTACACCATCTTGTCTAAATAATGGCATATTGGGCTTTTCAAATTCTACTATAACCCATTCTGGACCATCTGAATTGTCATTAAGCCATGCAAAATCACATCGGAATTTTCCCCCGAACGAGATTTCATGAAACGCAGGTTGTGCACCCCATTTCCTATGGTATAACTCGGATAACAAAAAGCTATTATTCTTAATCAATAACAATAAATCTTGTTCGTTACCGCTTCGGCGTATAGTTTCAAGTTTTTCTCTTACTTCTTCAAAGTGCCACGGAATATTTTTTTCATTCTTATCTTCTTCCATAAAAAAATCATTGTTTTGAGTCGGGATTATTTCGTGTAAAACTATCCCATAGGAAATGTACAAGAGTAGTGCTTGCTCCAATAGCTAATTTTGCATGTCTAACGCCAAGCCCCTTGTAATTATTGTCTTTACCATGTCCACGGCCATACGTGTTTCTTAAATTGGCTAATCCGTCAGTGATAGTTGAAAACGCACCCAAGATAGCCTTCATGGATTTTGCCTCTGGAATAGAGTCAGGAATATCTTCTGGTGTTATTTTTAGCGTTTTTGCAGTCGCTTTTACCAACTTCGTTAAATTATCAAAGTCAGTGGGTAAGTTATAATATCTTAATATCGTTTTACAACAACTTTCAATTAGTTCTTTTGCTAATCCAATGGCGTTTGTTGGATCTTCCTCTTGTGAAGCAAGCATTTCATCTATTTGACTTTGGATATATATGTTGTCAAATTTTGTTTTAATTTCAACAATTTGTTTCACTACCGCAATATTGCTATTTGATATTCTATCTATTATTTTTTGACCGCTATCTAAGTCAGCAATATTATTTCCTGATGATGAAACTTTATAACAATCCCAAAGTTCCAGAATTAATTTAATAATCTTTCTCTCATCATCTTCTTCTTTGAAAAATGCAGTTAAAGATTTCCCAATCGACATACCATAAGTTTCGGTAACTCGAATACCTATTGCTCTTTCTGTAAAGTCGTTGAATAATCTATGAGAATTGAAATCCAATACATGACCACCATTGTTGAACAAAGAACTAAAATAGTCCAGTTCTTTATCCGAGATTAGGGAAATTTGTCGTTTAGTAGGTTTCCAACCATAAATATCTCTACCAGATATTTTATTTATTGGGACGATCCTATATCCGTCTGCATTTAACAAATTATTTATTCTTGCTAATAAACCTTGCCAGTCCATCTTATCATCTCTGACTTCTGGATGGAATATTTCCACAAGAAATTTCAGTAAGATTTCATCCTCTCCTTCTCCTATATTAAAACGACTATCCTTCCAAAACCATCCATTGGGATAATCATTTTGATTGACTACTGTGTGTCGGTGAATGTCCTCAGCAGCATTGCCTAAACGAGAATCAAAAGAAGGCAATTGTTGTAATGGATATAATCTATTTAGAAATTCTTCAGGAGTCATAAGGCCCCATAAATCATAATATTTATGATTTATGCCACCAAACAACTCCTCATCATCCCACCCATTGGTAAGAAGTTGAAATATATCGCGTTTCGTAACAGATGTAATATTTTGCGCCATGTTATAAAATTGTTCGGTCTATGATTTGGAGTTTGGCTTGCGACGGTTCTTCGTAGGCGTTGCAGGCGGCGAGATAACTTTTCAGTTCGGTGAAGTCTGTACCATAGAGGTTGTCGCTGAACTGATGGAGTTTGGTCATTACGTTGATATACGCCATCGGGTCTTTATGACGTGTGAGTTTGCGTAATGCGAGAATGTAATCCTCACGGAACACCGTCGGCACGATTATTCTTGATTGGTCGGCATGGACAAATTCGGCGTTCATCATCACACGGGCAATCCTCCCGTTGCCATCGTTGAAAGGATGCACCTCGCTAATCATGAACATCATGAATATTGCACGAGCAAACGGGTCGGTCAGTGCCGAATAGTATTTGAAGCCTTGTGAAAGCGTACCTTTTACCAATTGATAGTCCACGAATTCAGTCTGACCTGCACGGTTATTTTTCATTTTGAAAACACCGGGATTCATGTGTGGTCGCCCTTCCAACAATATGGTATGGCGATGGCTTAATATTGCAAACAATTCTTCCGGGGAGGTGGGAACACGCATCATCCCGGCACGGTTGGACAGTATCTTGAATGTGCCAAGAATATCGTGTGAGTCCTCATCACGCCTCGGCATAGGTATTCCCGAATCAACGATTTCCTTAGCTTCCTCAATGTCAAACTCCGTACCTTCTATATAGTTGGAAAAATAACTCTCAAAGAATGAAAACAACCGAAACGAGTCTTCATCGGTATTGCGGTTATTTCGTATTACAAAATAACGGTCTTTAATCGTGTCAAATAAAATTTCAAATAGTTCAACACGGTTAGCGTCAAACGGATTGCCGGCAGCACGGGCTTTTGCCGAATCTGTGGACAACACTTTGGCATCATGGGTTGACTGCAAAGCGGATATGATGTTGTTGATTTTGGAAAATTCATCGGCCATATCTAATTCGTTAGCAACTTCTCGCAACTCATCGCGGTACTGGTTCAACCGTTCCTCGCCTCCTGTCAGCAACAGTTGTTCCAGCTTGTTTTCAATTACTGCAATAGGCAACACTCTCGATTCATCTCCTGATTTTCGAGACAACTGCATATTTTCAAGCATATAACGATGTTCTCCCGATATGTGCAGACCCATAAAGGGGATGTCGTTTGCCGTCGCTTTCGGTCCTTTGACAAAATTGAGTATGATACCCGGCAAGTCGGCGACACGCCGGGTCGTGGAGTTTGTCAGGAAGAAATCTCCGGTAGAAGTCGGGCGCATCTCCTTTGCACTGCGATGACTGATCAAAGCATTTGGATAACGGTACGCCAAAATCTCGATAAGGTTGCGCCGTACTATATTTTCAGGGCTGTCAATCAAGTTGGTCGTGTATATACGGGGAGCCAGCTTGCGCAACTCTCCGTCTTTCTCCATTTTAGAAAGCACACGGGAAACATTCGGGTCAGACGAACCGAATATAATCTCTTTTTGGGTGTCAACTTTAACTGCCATACAAAAAATCACGATTAAGAGAATACAAAGGTACAAATTTTTGCGATTATAACCTCGGATTTTACAAAAAACTGCGATTACGAAGACTTAAAATTTGGAATTATCCCGATTTTTGTTCAATAAAAACGCTGTATTGAATAAAATAGGACATTTTTTATTCATTATAGCTCAAAATTGAGCTGCAAGTTTTTCTCGTATTCCTCGGTGTGTGAGGCGTTGCGTAGCACCTAAGGTTAGCTTAATTTCGGCAATAAACTTGATTTATTGCCGAAATTAAGTATTGAAATATGGAGATGAATAAAGGTATTGAATGATATTTCATCTTGCAGGTGATACAAAAATTTGAGATTAAAACCGATGCGAGGTACAAATTTTTGCGATTATAGCAGCGATTTTTGCAAAAAACTGAGTTTAGAGCCGATTTTCCCACTGCGGAAACGGATAGAGGCGTGGTGGCTCACCGGGTTTGCGTCGGTTGTGCGGTCAGATGGTGTCGGTGATCCGGTGGGTCACTGACACCATTTGACCGCACTCCGACTACGGGGGAAGGCTACACACCGATTTGCCTCAACGCCTTGTGAGGATGCGCCGGTGACATCGCTTCCCTCCCAAGACTCCAATCGGCCAATCCGTGTGCTTGACGCCTTCTCCTTATAAGGAATTTGAGCCGTCACGCCACAATCCGTTTGTCAGGCCCACGGGAGCAAGAATGCGGTTGCCGCCGGTCATTCCGCACGCTCCATGTACGGCGACACCCGCATACTCGCTCTTTCCGGGGATTGCATGACCGTTTCTTACAGAAATTGCACCATAGGAAAATGCCGACAGGGACAACGCCCTGTATTATCGCTTGCACTTCGGTTTCTTTCACCGATTTACATTTTCAGTATGTCTGCCGTTCAGTGTCACCACTGCGGGGCTGCGCCAGCTCTATGTTTCATGCAGAGTACAATCACCGTTCAAAGTTTATTCGCTCGGAATTGATGAACACGCCGGGACGGGGTATTCTCTGGCATTCGCTCAAAAAAATCTCCAGACCTCGCTTCCCTGCGGTCGCTCACCTCGTATTTTTTTGAGCGAGTGCCGAACACCCCTTTGCTCCCGTCGTGCCGCAGGGTCAACGAGCGAACAAACTTCAAACAGCGATTATACGCATTAAAAAAATATCGCCTTATGACACTTAACTGGAAATTCCCAACAAATTGACCCCCATGAAATTATTTAAATTGACCCCTGTGTTGGCATGTGTCTGTTGAGAGGGTTTACAAAAGATTTTTGATGTGGAGTGATGCTGTTTTGATGGCGGGTTTGCAATTAATATTTTTTCACAAATATAGTCAGTTTATTTTATTCTGCAACTTACGGATTGACTCGCCACAGAGCTCTATCCGTATCGCCCTGTGGACGATCCTGTCGAGTATGGCGTCGGCGATCGTCTTTTCTCCGATTACGTCGTGCCAGTCGCATACCGGCACCTGGGAGGTGATTATCGTGGCTCTTCTCCCGTGGCGGTCTTCGATGATGTCCATCAGGTTTGACCGAGCCGGGGCGTCGAATGGATGGATGCCGAAGTCATCGAGTATCAGCAGGTCGGTGCGTTCGATCCTTTTGAGTTCGGTCAGTATTGTCCCCTTGGCTTTTGCTGCCTTGAGATGCCCCATGAGGCGTGCGGTGCTGGCGTAAAGCACGCGCATTCCTTTCTGGCACGCCCTGAAGCCCAGCGCTGTGGCGATGAAGCTCTTGCCGGTGCCTGCGCTGCCGGTGATGAACAGGTCGCGCGGCTCGGTCACGAAGGTCATCTCGGAGAGCCGCATGATCTGGTTGCGGTCCAGGCCGCGGTTTATGGAGTAGTCCATTTCCTCGAGGGTTGCCCGGTATCGGAACGAGGCCTGTCTCTGGAGCCGCTGTATGAGTCTGTTGGAGCGGTCGTCCCATTCGTTTTCGATCAGCCATGCCACGAACTGGTCGGTGGTCATGCTCTCGCTCTTGAATGACTCCATGGAGGTCTTGAAGGCGGCATGCATTCCGAGAAGCTTCATCTGGGACATGCGCGCCAGGGTCTGTTGGTTCATTTCCATTGCTGTTGTCTGTTGTTATACGGGTTATGTGTCGTCAAGGTCATCTGTAGTATTCTTTGCCGCGGATGTTGGCGTGTTCGGGCATCTCCGCCATATCCGCATGGTCTTCGCCGCAGAGGTCTTCGTCGAGGCTGTCGTGGCGGCTCCGCAGGATCGTGTCCACCGCATTGTAGTTGTAGAGGCCGGAAGAGGCCGCCCGACGGCATGCGCGCACCAGCCGGTCGTTGCCGACCCTGGAGGCGAACGCCAGTATGCCCTTGCAGGACTTGTAGGCCTGTTCGGGATGCGCCTTTGACTCGATTACATGCCGCAGGAAGTCTTCCACGTCGGGATGTATGCGTGCGCCCTGACGCAGGAAGCCCTCGGAGCTCCAGCCGCTCAGGTCGCGGTGTGCGGAGGCCAGGTGGGACTCCTCGGTTGTGTAGCCGTAGGGGCGGTATCCGCGCGCGTGGGTGGCGACACGGTCGCCGCCAAGGTATATCTCCACACTGCGGGAGTCGTACAATATGTTGACTTTGCGCCCGATAAAACGGTGCGGCACACTGTAATAGTGCTTCTCCAGGCGTATGTGGCCGTTGCGCTGCACGGTGGCGGTGTGGCGCTCCTTCAGCTCGAACCTTATAGGGTTGAGGGACCGCAGGCACATGCGTTCCAGCTCCTCGAACTGGTCACGGCGGCTGTAGGTGCGGCCGCTCATCCGGGCGTTGTTGTGCAGCTCAAGGGCCGTGCGTATGGTGGCGTTGAGCGATGCCAGGTCATGGTGCACGCGCTCGCGCACTGCCGGGTAGATGCTGCGGTAGATGAGTTTGACGGCGCCCTCCACCAGCGCCTTGTCCCTGGGCCGTCGCACTCTGGCCGGAATGACCGCGCAGCCGTGATGCTCGGCAAAGGCGGCGTAGTCCTCGTTGAGTTCCGCCTCGTAGCGGCTGGCTTTCTTCACGGCGGCCTTGAGGTTGTCGGGCACTATGGCCGCCGGGGCGCCCCCGTAGAAGTGAAGCGCGTTCTCGCAGCACCGGATGAAGTCCTCCTTGCGCTGGCTCATGACCGCCTCCACGTAGGTGAGCTGCGAGCATGGCAGTATGGCCACGAAGACCTCGACCGGCAACGCTTCTCCGCTGTCACGGTCGACAAGCTCAAGCCGGTCGCCGGCATAGTCGACATACATCTTGTCGCCGGCCTTGTGTTCCAGGTGGGCGATGGGATGTGTCTGTGCAACGTACAGCTGCATCAGGCGTCCGAATGTGGAGCGCGAATAGCCCCCGGGATGCGACGACGCATATTCCTCGTACAGGCATAGGCGCGTCATGCCTTTCTTTTTCAGCCGTTTGACATAGCCGGGCATAAGCGACATCAGCTCAACGTAACGCTCCGATGTATTCTCGCTTGCCGCCGTTTTTATTCCGAAACGGGCGTTCAGTTCACTGTCGTCGAGCTTCAGAAGCTCCTCCACGCCGGTACCCAGTTCCACAAGACGGCGAAGATACTTGCGCACCGTGTTGCGCGCTACGCCCGTCAGGTTGCTGATGCTTTTTGCTCCGGTGCCGCTGCCGTGACAGCGTAGCACCTGTCTTAGTTTGTTCATGCTTAGTCTTCGATTTGCCATCCATTATATGTTTTATGTATTTTTAACATATAATATAGCCTCAAGACTCCTTTCCCGCAATCTTTTTTCCTCTTTTTCAGGGGGCAATTTCAATGAGCAGCACGGGGTCAATTTAGTTGGGTTTTAGGGGGGCAGTTTCTTTGACCACAACGGGGTTAATTTAACTGAGTTTTTCCAATAACTAAATAATAAGTTTGCAGCATTTATAATGGTTGCTAACTTTTCAACGTGCCCCTTGGATATTAAATCAATGAATTTCAGAAATTCTCCACGCGCCTCTTCATCGGACAAATGACTGATTCTTCCGAAGAATTTACAAACATACGATAATTCTGGATTCATCGGTTCTTCCCAGATCCCTAAATCTTTTGATACGATTTCATCCACGGACTCAAAAGAGATTTTGCCACCTCTCAAAACATAGTTATAAACATCAGGAATAAACAAATATGTAATATCGAACGGCTCATAATATCGTTCGATAAATTTTTCCTCATAAACAGGTTCTTTTTCTTCTCCAACCTCTTGCTGTTTTTGGTCTGATATATATCTATTAAGCATATAATTAAATCCAGCATTTTCCAATTGATTTGGTTTATCAAGGGAAATGTTACCCAAACGGTATTCAATCGCAATAGCAAGCGTAAAACGCCAAATGACACATAATTTCTTGATTATATCATTTGGAATGTTTTCAAATTTATTAACCGAACCGATAAAATGCTTGAAGAAAGGGCAAAATTGGCTTAATGCGAATCTTACAATTCTTAAGTTGCTAAGATTTCTATTATGCTCTGCATCAGGTGTATCATAACTTAAATAACGGACAACACAGTCAGATTCCAAAAAGCAAGGAAGTAAAGCATGATATTGTTCGGCCATACTTTTAATAATGGAAAAAGTATCAATATCAAATGGTATGGTTTTGTCGATTACTTTTTCCTTAAATTCCGCAAATAATTGGGATTTTTCTTTTAAATGCCCTTGATTAGATACCAATATTACCTTGAATTTATTGTTTTCAACCAAATCATTCACAAACCCTAACACATCTTCTATCTTAATATCCTCTGACAAACGTTCTAAATCATCAAGGATGATAATAGCATCCCCACCCAATAATTTCAGACACATTGAAGGCGGTATTTGAAGCATTTTCTCCCAATCTATTTTATTCAGATAGGGTATAAATTTTGCAATATTTGAGAATGTTTGTTTTATGTCCTTAATTCTTTTTTTTGGCAAACTAAATCGAGCTTGCGTTGATGCAAATAACAATTGACGAGATATATCGTCAATATTTTTAATTCCAAAAAGAGAAATCATTAGAGGTATCCGTTTTTCACGGATTCTTTCTTTTTCTCTATCAGTCTCGTTTTTTTCAATTAGTGGCAGCAGTTTATTTTTTATATAGTAAGTCTTGCCACATCCCCATGGCCCGTCTATTTGCAAAGCTCCTAACGTATTCTCACTATTAATGTAATCCAGAACAGAATTATCTATTGCCTCCATATTACTTGCTTTATATAAGCAAAGTTACGCAAAATATTTAAGAACAAAAAATCGTACCATTTGGCATACACACCAATTGGTACGATAAATTAACCTTATATTAAGAACAACGCTGCGTATTCCGTCATTCTGCGCTGGTGGAGTTGCTTGTGGAATTTGCCTTTGTAACGGCAGTGGGCGGTGTATTCCTTGAATATGTTGCGGTCGCCTCGGCGGAGTTTTTTCAGGATTGAGGATTTGTTGACTACACCGGGCCCACAGTTATAGGCTAATGCTCCTAACAGTATGCTGTCTTTGCCGTACTGGGAGTAAAGGGCGCAGAATTTACGGAGATCTTTGCGCAGTAGTGCGTCAGCCTGTGCCTCAGTAAGCTGGACACCACGGCGGTATGGCTCTCCCGGTTGGACGCAATGCCCGTAGCCTATGTAGGGCCAGTGCTTAGGCTTGTGGAGGGTTTCAAACTTTTTTATAATCAGCACAGCACGTTCAAACGGAGGCAGTTCCATTATGTTCCGCTTCGCGTGGGCGGCGGGCGTTGCTGCCGCAAGGGTCAGCAACGCCACAAAGAACATCAGCAGCTTTTTCATTGGCCCACGGGTGTTATGATGCCGGGGTTGACGGGCTTGACAATCATGCCGCCATCATCATCGCCGCTGTCCTTGCCGTTGAACTCGAAGGTCTTTTCCCACGGCGTGGAGCCGAAGTTGTCCTCCACCACCACGAGGAATTTATGTGCCTCGGAAGATTTTGCAGTGTAGTTCAGGCGGAAGGTCTTGCTTTCGAGCAGAACACGGTCGTTGTTAACCAGCACAGGGCCATCGACAAGTCTGAGCGTGCCTTCGCCGTCATACTGGAAATAGCGGATTGTGTAGAGGGTGTTTGCATAGTTACCCTCCGGCTTAATCTCGAAGCGCAGTTCCACGGTCTGCCCCTTGACAATCTTGTCGGCGAATGGCATAACCTCCACCGTGAACGGGTAGGATTGCTGCACATCGAGGTCGTCAGAGCAGGACGAGAGGGTGAACACAAGGGCAAAGAGGGCTGCCCAAAACCCGAAGAAACGGGTCGGAGTGACGCAGATTGCGCCGATACGGGTTAAAAGATTTGAAGTCATAATTTGAATCTGGATTTTGTGGGGTTAATGGTGTTTTTAGGAGTGAGCGACATCAGAAAGTCGTTCAGATCCTTGTGGTCGGGGTAGAGTGAGGATTTATCCATCACCTTGTCGCCGAACTCGCGTTGAAGTCCGGCGAGAGCCGCACGGCCTGCGGCATCGTTGTCGAGGTAACAGCCGATAACGGAATATCCGGCAAGCGACTGAATGGCTTTATTGAGATTTGAAACGGAGTTCAGTACTACCGTGTCGGTGCCGTCATTATAGCCGAGCCTTTCCGCTGAAAGGAAGTCAATGAAGCCCTCGAACACGTTGCAGCGCGGGTTGCCGTTGGCGATGTGGGTGATATGCTTTGGCGGAAACGACCCTTTGAAGAACGGGTTGCGAAGCTCATACCCGTGGGCGTTGTTCTCGAATCCGATTGCATAGTATCGTTTGCCATGAAGCTCATAGTCAACCTGTACGCAAAAGCGTTGTGCGATGTCGCGCGGTATGCCACGGTCGGCGAGATAGTTCAGAAGAGCCTGATGTTCAAGTCTGGAAATCTCCACGTTCTCGAAAGTCGGCTCTTCCTTGAATGGCAAAGGCTTGAATGGCTTTTCAACGTGTAACTGCATCTTTTGGGCGATAAACTCCGCCTGACGGATGAAGTCGGAGGTGCCTTCCAGTTCCCCTGCGAGAGTGAAGATGTCACCTCCGGCCCCGCTGCCAAAATCAAACCATACATTCCTGCGTGGATTGACATGGAAGGAAGGCTTACGCTCATTGCGGTAGGGAGAGTAAAACCATAGGCCCTTGCTGTCGCGTCCAGTCGGCTGGTAGCCGAGGTGGTTGAGAAAATCCACCAACGGGATTTGTCTGATGGCGTCGATGTTCATAGGCGCATACCACGTTTGCGTTGCGGTCGTTCCGGTTCCTTTTCCGGCTTAGCCAATCCTCCGTTTGCCGTGACATCATACATTTTCACATCACGCACCTTTTTCATTTGGGAGGCAATGAAAAGGTTTAGCTCCGATTTGTTGGCACTTCCGGTAATTTCATAGGCAAGGTCGTATATCGCGCCATACAGTTTGTCGGGCTGTGCCGTGTCATACCATCCGTTTGCGGCGGTATCCACAACGATATTGCCATTTGCCGAGTATGGCGACTCGTAGGTCAGGAGGTTTCCGTTACGGTTTACAGGGTCATAACCCATAGCCTTCATAAAATCTTCAAGGGGAAGATTCTTGATGTCAAGGTCTATCATTATCAATCCCATAGGCTCACTCGATTATGAATTTGACACCGACACCATACTGCGTATGGAAATGCCCCGTTGAGTTGCCGAATACAAAACGCTCCTTCACATTGGCGGTCAGGACAACCTTATCCGAGAGATAGAAATCCGCCTGCAATGTCAGCGCACCGCCGTAGATGAAGGCATCGCCGTTGTGGAGGGTGGATCCGTCGGATAGCGTCTTGTCGCCCCAATTGACTGTTTCATAGCCGCCGAGGACCGAAATGCCGCCATAGAGGTGGAAAGTCTGCGAGTAGTCGTTGACGAGGTGCAGATTATAACCCACCTCTCCCGTGAACTGCGCTACGGGGATGCGACCTTTCTCGCCGTAAGGCTTGTAGGTCTGGAGATACTCCCCTCCGAAAGTCCATGTGTTGGCATTGCCTTTGAATACGGAGTAATATACTCCGAATGAATAGCCGCAGTTGCGGGAGTTGCCGGTATAGAAACCGTCTGCCATATTTGCCTTTACCTCGACTGCCGACATTCCGGGGAGGCATCGCTGAGCCATTGCCTGCCCCGTGAAAAGGGCAAGCATGGCAGCGAAAATCATTATCGCTTTTCTCATTGGTTACTGGATTGAAAGTTCGTCAATCACGTTGGCTCTCACAATGTCCTCGTTCTCCACAACGAAGGACTGATGGCGGCCGCCCTCCTTCTCGGCGACCTCGATGACAAGCTGCTTGTCGTCGGGGATGGTGAATTTCTCCAATGCGAACACCGTGCGCTCAGACTGCTTGCCGTGTACCACCGTCACATAGTTCTGGGCGCGGAGCGGCTCGATGACCTGCTCCTGCATCGCGGTACGCTTGACAACCTTCTTGTCCACAATCTTGAACGAGATGTAATCAATGTCAAATGCAATGTTCGATGTGTTCTTGATTTCGGTATGGAAATAGAGCAAGCCGTTGTTGGTGTAGATGGATTTCAGGAGGAACTGCACCCCGAAACGCTTGCTGCCGATATGCTTTATCTCTCGCTTGTTCTGCTTGTGGATTGACTTCATGATGAGCTTGACGAGCATAGGCGACTCCTGACCGAGTTTCTCCAGATAGACCTCCTGCGCGTTGTTGGGTCGGTTGACCGCCTCCCCGTCATGGATGAAGTCAGTCATCTCGATGCTCAACAGCAAAGGCTCCTTTGCGAATTTCACGTTGAACGTGTAATACGCGCCGTCATCGGTGATTACCGACAGGTTTGTTTCCTGCTTGAACGACTTGAAAGCCGATTTTACACGCAGCACATTCTTTGCACCGTCGGCGAGTCCCGCCACGAGGTTCTCATTGCCGAGATCCACATAGGTAATCTCAGCCGGGAAGATGATGTGCGTGGTCTTGTTGTAGCATACCTCCAGCGCGTGAGGCGGAATCATACGGTCGAAGCCCACTTTTCGGGTAAGTCCGGCAAACTTGTCGCCGTCGGTGTAGTTCGCGCCGTACACGTTCATGTCGTGTTCGGTTACTTCGGTGGTTTCAGTGTCAGACGACACGTTGACATCGGTGTTTTTGGCTGCTTTGCCTTTGGCAAAAGCCGGGGTTGCCATAGTGAGAATGGCGATGAAAGAAACTAAAAATAATTTGAAATTCATTGAATTGTGGATAAGTGGTGAGTAAATTATAAATCTTCAGGCTGGTGGAGCATGACGCGGTATCCGGCTTTGAGGTGGACCTTGACAGTCCGCATCTTCTTGGTAAGATACTGCGACACCCCGTTGATTAAACCTCGACCGACATCGGATGCTATCTGCGCCCCGGTGTTTGTGGATATGTTGATTGAACTGCCCATCGTGCTGCCCATGTTGGCCCCTATCTCATGCAGAGCGTCACTCTCCATTGAGTTGGGAATATTGATGCCCTCCTGACCGTCGGTGTCGTAAACTTGCAATTCCACATCATAGATCGAGCCTTCGCACTCGATTGAAGTTATCTCAATTTCAAGGCGTTCACCCTGAATACGGGCAGACCCGGTGATTGTGGTATTGCGAGGGATAAGACGGTTGCCAATCCACATCGGCTCAGTGGTACGGAGTTTCACACTTTCGCCGTCAATCACGCGCTGGTTGCCGGCCACGACAGCGGCGATGGTATTCTTGGCTGTTGCCGATTTTGCGCCAACCGAGGTGTTGAAAGAACGGTCGGAGGACGCACCGAGCGATGACACCACATTTCGGGTGACCTGCGCCACCGGCTGCACATTCCGCTTCCCTTTTTCTTCCTCCTGCGGTCGGGGAGCCTGATAATTTCCGGCGTTCCCATTGCCCATATATTGGGCGGCAAGCTGGTAGGAGCGTTCCATAAGCTCCATCTCATCCGGTTGCTGTGTCTGCTGTTGTGCTATGGCATTCTGCGCCTCCAGTTCATCAATCCGTTCCTGCAAGGCAGCCATTTCAGCCGACTGATTGCTTTCGGGAATATAGAAATCTTCAAGGGAAGCCTGTACCTCCTGATATGCCTGAGCGGATGTTTCAATGGCGGACTGCTGGGTTACAGTGTCGGGGGCAGAAGCGGCGAGGGTGTCAAGGCTGGCGATTGCCACTTGCCGGGTTTCCTTTTCTTTCGCCGCCTCCGCAGCCGCATATTCCTCGGCTTTCGACTTCATGCCGGTGTTCTCGCCGTCGGGTATCTCGGTGTTGAAGGCATTTCCGGCTACATCGTCATTCTTTTCCAGACTTGAATACAGCAGCCACAAGATGACTATCCCGCAGAGTATGGCCGCCGGCATTACAATGACATACTTCATCATCTTCTGCCGTTCTGCCTGCGACTTGGGCTGGAAGAAGCCGTTAATCCTCGCTTTCCATTCCTGCATTGTCATAGGCGGAGGGGGTTGTTGAAAATTTGACATCATTTTCGGGGGTAGGCAGTTCAAGCGGGCGGATATGCTCCACTTCAACCGCTTGCCGGGAGTGCCCCAGCCCGATGCGGTAGCAGGCGTGGCCGAACACTATGAAGGCAACGAGGACAAACGCGGACAGCATGACAGTCACGACCGTCAGCCTCTTGTTGTGCGGAATGCTGTCACACAGTTTCCGCAGTTTAGCCGAGAGCTTGCCCTTGGGGTTGCGCCACACCTTATCATATACGGTGCCTCTCGCGGCGCGCAAGTTGGTCAGTAGATTCATCGTTTGGTTGTGATAATATCCTTGTTCTCAATGATAGTTAAGCCCTCGATGATGAAGCCGTTGGGGTTGTCGTCGGAGCGTGACACGTTTGACAGGCGGCACTTCGTCACAAGCGACCTCTCCGTGACATTGCTCTCCCGTATGATCATCTGACGGGCATAGGTGATTGCGGAATAGGGGTAGTGGTTGAAATCGCACACCACGCTGTCAACCTGAACCACCTGATTGATATTCCCCGCGATTATGCGGTTGTAGTAACCTTTCTCCGAAAAGTCGGTGTAGTAGTTGTAAGCCGACTTGTCGCTGAGTATCAGCGCACGGTTGATGTTGTGCTCAATCGCCGACTTGTCGGGTGAAAGGTTGAAGAACAGTTCATGGAAGCGGCGCACGTGTTCGCGGGCTTCGGCGGGTCGGTTCTGCTCCATATCCTGCGACAAGGCAAGCATCAGCGATTTGCCGTTGTCAAGGACATAGATTTTCTCGCGTTGCTTCTCGGCGAAATTGAATACCGAAATCAAAGCCACCGACACCACCACGGCACACATCGCCACGAATACAATCCCGAACAGGCGTATCTGGCGGAAGGATGTCTCGATGTTTCTGAGTGATTTGAACTCCATTTAATCAGTGTTTAATTGTCATTTGAGTAATTTGCCGGCTCTGCCTGCCACATTCCCTGCAACCGCGCCTCCGACGCTGGCCGCACCAGAACCCACCTGCATGGCGGTGTTGTTGACAGCGCGGTTGTAGTTTCCGGCGCCTCCGGCCTGAATGATCCAGCCTGCCACAGTCGGGATTGTGAAATACCCGATAATGCCGATTATCATAAATATGGTATATGCTGTGTTTGAGCCGTCTAAGTCAACATTCGGGTTGTTTGTCAACTCCGAGATGTCATTCTGGAGCATCAATACCTGAATTTTGGCGAGAATGGTGCTGAACAGGTCTGCGACCGGGAGCCATAGGTAGGTCTGGATGTAGCGGCATATCCATTGCACGAGCGTTGACTGGAAACCGTCCCACACGGAGAGGGCGAAGGCTATCGGGCCGAGAATGGCGAGGACGATGAGAAAGAAAGTCCTTATCGTGTCGATAGTGAGCGAAGCCGCCTGAAAGAGCATCTCCAATAATTCACGGAAGAAATTCTGGATTGCCTTCTTGACCTTGTACATCCCGCGCTCGATATACATTCCGGCGGCTGTGCCTATCTCCGTCACGCCCAGTTCGTCAATCTGCCGGTCAAACTCGGCGTCATCGACAAGGTAGGCGGTCGAGGGGTCGTTCATCATCTGCTCATATTCCAGACGGTCTTTCTCCTCCCGGTATCTCTGCATATCGAGGGTCTGCCCCTCAAGCATCGAGGCGGTGCCCTGAACGATGGGCGACATCACCGAATTAATAGTCCCAAGCACGACAGTCGGGAAGAACATGATGCAGAAGCCTATCACAAACGGGCGCAGCAACGGGAACACATCTATGGGTTCGGCTCTCGCCAGCGACTGCCATATACGGTAGGCGACATAGAACAACGCGCCGAGTCCGGCTATGCCCTGCGCCACTCCCGCCATGTCGCCGCACAGGGGCATCATCTCGTCGTAGAGCGACCGCAGTATGGAGTGGAGATTTGAAAAATCAATAGCGCAAAGCATAGGCATCACCAGTATTTTTCAGAGCCGTCGCCATAGAGTGCCACCACACGCTCTGTATCGGCTTTCTTCTTGGCGCGGAGATATGAAACGCTGATATTCTTGTTGGTATAGTAGGCGGTGAGATTTTTGAGCCGCTTCATCTCCCTGTAACAGTCATCCACAACATCCATGCGGTCCTTGTCAGTCATGCTCAGGGTGGTTATGTTCACCACCTGCTTCAAGTCGCCCAGCACGCCGTTGGCTTCCTCCAAGATGCGGGTGTAGCCGGAGGCTATTGCCGACAGTTCGGAGGCGGTGAAGTTCGGATCCGTCAGCATCTTCTGGAAATTGTTGACATAGTAGCCCGATATGTTGCCGAGCATCAGGATTGTCTGCTGCACCTTGCGGGCGTCGCGGACGAGGTTGTTCACCGACTGGAGGGCATCGTAATATTTCTTCGCCTGCTGGTAAATTTTCACAGTTTCCTGAAAATTCTTCACCATGTGGGTGGCCGTCTGCGACTCTTGAACGAGTGATTTTGAGTTGTTTACGATACTCTGGGCGATGTTCGACGGGTCAATCACCGTCCACTGGGCCGAAGCCCTGCCGGTGCCGAGCATCAGGCACACGGCGATCAAGGGGATAAGAAATTTGAGTTGCTTCATTTGAAATATAGTTTGTGAATTAGCGGATTTTGTGAGCCATGCTCACGATAACTAAAATAGTTGCCGTCAGGAGGGCCACGAAGAAAGCGAGGATACCTGACACGATTTTTGCTATAATCCGGATTGCCTTCATACATCATTTCTCCCTTCTTTCGTTGGCTAACTGTTTTATGGCACCCTCGATGTCACCGCCAAGCCGGGCGGCGCGGTCGAGTACCTGAATCTTCTCCGTTTCCTCGGTGGTGTAGCAGAGATATTCCTCCGGCGACACCTCCGTGGCATACACGGCGGATTGAGTGCCACCCAGTCCGATCCAGACTTCCTTGTAGAGCCTTGACGGATTGTTCGCCATATTGATACTCAATATCTGCGCCTTCTCCTTGTCGGTCAGACCCAACAGTTCCTGTATCTGGTCAAAGCGGTTCATGTACTTTCGCTGGTCGAGAAGTATCTTGCAGTCGGAGTTGTTGATGATTGTCTCCTTGACAATCGGTGACGAGATTATGTCGTCAACCTCCTGCGTCACCACCACCGCCTCACCGAAATATTTGCGGACAGTCTTGAACATATAGCGCATATACTCGGCCATATTCGCCGTTGACAGCGCTTTCCACGCTTCCTCGCATATCAGCATCTTCCGCACCCCCTTCAGACGGCGCATCTTGTTGATGAAGGCTTCCATTATGATGATCGTCACCACCGGGAAGAGGTCTTTGTTGTCGCGGATGGCGTCAATCTCGAAAACCACGAAGCGTTTGTGGAGAAGGTCGATGTTCTCCTTTGAGTTGAGAAGGAAATCGAAGCGTCCGCCGTGGTAATACTGGCGCAGGGTAGTCAGGAAATTGTCAATGTCGAAGTCCTGTTTGTAGATTGGTATCGGACGGTTTGCCATCTCAGCGCGGTATTCATCACGCATGAACTCGTAGAATGAATTGAAGCATGGAACAATCTCCTTGTCCTTACTCATTTTTTCAAGGAACATTGAGAGAGCCGAGCCGAGTTCGCCGCTTTCGGTCTTGCTCACCCTGTCATCTTCCGACTTCCACAGCGTCAACAGCAGCGTCTTGATGCTGTCCTTCTTCTCCACATCGAAAACTCCGTCGTCAGTGAAGAACGGGTTGAAGGATATGGGGTTGTCCTCCGTATAGGTGTAGTATATCCCGTCCTCGCCGTGTGTGCGGTTGTGGATAAGGTTGCACAGCCCCTCGTAAGAATTGCCGGTGTCAATGAGCAGCACATGGGTGCCCTGTTCGTAGTATTGGCGCACCAAGTGGTTGGTGAAGAATGACTTTCCGCTACCCGACGGCCCAAGTATGAACTTGTTGCGGTTGGTGGTTATGCCGCGCTTCATCGGCTCGTCGGAAATGTCGAGATGCACCGGCTTCCCCGTAAGCCTGTCCACCATCTTTATACCGAATGGAGATAAGGACGAGCGGTAGTTTGTTTCGGCGGTGAAGAAACACACGGCAGGCTCAATGAATGTATAGAAACTTTCCTCGGCAGGGAAATCAGCCTCATTGCCGGGCATCGCCGCCCAGAACAGTGTCGGGCAGTCGATGGTGTTGTGGCGTGGCATACAACCCATAGTGGCAAGCTGACCCCCGACATCATTCTTTATCCGGCGCAGTTCCTCCGCATCGTCGCTCCACGCCATGATGTTGCAGTGGCAACGGACGGAAGTCAGGCTGTAGGAGTGGGCCTCGTTGAGATAGCGGTCTATCCATTCCTTGTTGATAGCGTTGCTGCGGCTGTACCTTGAAAGACTGTTCATGTTGCGGGCGGTCTTTTCAAAACGGCTCAGATTTTCGTCATGGTCGTCAATCAACACATACTGATTGTAGATATGGTTGCACGGCAGAAGCAACCCTACGGGGGAGGCAAATGACAATCGGCAGTCCGATCTGTCAGTCGATAGACGCTCGTATCGGTTGTCGGTGCTTACCTTGCCGGGCAAGTCCTCGGTATCGGACAGGGTATGCAGGCACAGCATCTTGTCGCCGATCCTCATCTCCTTTGCCGAGAGGTCAATATCTTCAAGGCAGTTCACATCACCCATTGAGAGCGACATATACCTTTCGATAATGCCGGAGGCCGTTGCCGTGCCGACAATCTCATCGTCATTAAGGCGGCGCAGCCTGATATAGCCCGTGTCATTGATTATGCGCTCGAACTGCTCCACGCTCTCCATGAACTTGACCACCATCTCGTGATTAAGCTCCTTCGGGGTGATACGCCCACGGCAGAGGGTCGAGAAATTGCTCTGCTGGCGCATACGCTCTTTCGTTGTCTTTGTCAGGAATAGGTAGCACTTGTGAGCGAGATACGGACGCTCATTGAAATGGCGTTCAAACGACCTGTCCAGAAATGAAAGGTCATCTTTCTGCAATTCCGGCTTATAATTCTCAGCCATAAACCAGTCCTGCTTATGCACCACCGAGAAGTGGGGCAATACCTTTATAGCCTTGCACCATGCGGCGTGCATGGCCTCATACTCCTGAGAGGTGACGGTGAACAGTTCCGGGAGGCTCACCTCAAAGGCCACGGTGATGTCCGCGTCCTTTGAGATGATGCAGCCGTGTTCGACGGCAAGAAGTGGCAGCTTGCTTTCGAGTGTGGTTGCTTTGAGGGTGTTTATCATTTTCTATATTTAATTAGGCGGTTTATGCGCAGACGGTTGATTATGTAGCGGGGACGATATTTCACGGCAGTCAGTTTCATAAGCCCGTATTGACCGTATTTTCCGTTGAGGCGGAATGTGTACCAGACAAGCACCGACGCGCTTACTGCCCCGAAAGAGATGCAGAACCACTGCGGCAGCCCGCACATATACATCACCACGAAGATTATGAAATCAGCTATCAGACCGCCGGCGAAGATGAAAAGATACTGCGCTTTCAGCCCCTTGTATTCCACCGTCCTGCCGATACCTTTATTGATATTGTACTCCATCCGCTTAGAGGAAGAATGAGCGGAGGATCGTCGCGGCGACAATCAGGAAGATACAGGCGCCGAACCATGATGCGGCGGTCTTGCTGGTGTCGGGATCGCCCGACGAGAACTTGCCATAGACCTTCACGCCGCCGATAAGACCGACGACTGCGCCGATGGCGTAGATCAGCTTGGTGCCGGGGTCGAAGTAGCTGGTCACCATTGAGGTGGCCTCGTTGATGCCGGCGAGTCCGTTGCCGGCGGCCCACATCTGGACTGCGGCGGTGAGAAGAAGCATCGCGGCAATCGGGCGGCGGAGATGCGGCTGGTTCATCCACGCCACAATGCGGTTGTAGAGGGATTTGAGGAATTTAGTCATAAATAAAATTTGGATGGATTTGTGGATAATTTAGTGGTGTCAATGCAGGATGTTGAAATCAATGGCGTCGATGTCGGTGGTGTCGATGTCGGCATGGAAGACAATCCTGCGGGGTTTGGATTGGGAGGGAACATCATCCGGGGATGCGGCGGTTGTGGCTTCCGTTTCCTCCGCATCCGGCAGACGGCACTCGATCATAAGGATGCGTTTGCGCACAACCGGGTCAAGTTTGACATACTCGATAAGCTCGGTGCCTTCGAGTTCGGTCAGCACCCGTCTGGCGGTTTGCTCATCTTCCGGCGTATGAGGCTTGTCTTTCAACACATCCATCGCCTTCCGCATATCCTCGAAGTCTATGCCGTCGGCATTCGGCTCCGCCGGAACGGGAGTTTCTCCTGTCAGTTCACTCGCCGAGAGATTGGAGAAAACCTTGTCAAGATTTTCAGCCCTCACCTGTCGCGGATGTTCCTCTTTGCTTTCATCGGGCAATCCGGCATCGGCGGGTGTGCCGAGTTCCTTGACGATAAGCGGTATCGCTTCCTTAGCCGCTTCAACGGCGGCTTCCTTTGCAGCCTCGCGCACAGAGTCAGTAAACTCGCGGATGTCAAACGAACTGGAGCCAACGATGTCGGCAGTTTCTTCCGGCTCAGGAACGGGCGGTGTTTCTGCATCCCGCGATTTTTCCGATGTGGGCGCGTCCGGCTTATTGAGGACTTTCCTTATAAGCCACACATTGCTGACGAGCAACGCGATTATAAGAACCATCTCCATCAGAACAGAGGCTCTTTACCGTTATCGAAAACGCTCTGCATTACCGACCGGTGGTGGGCGAAATGGTCGAGCAATATCTCGGAGGCGTATGAGCCTATCGAGACCCCGCTCTTGCCGAGGGCCTTCACCATGCGGCTCAGCACGGCGTGGACTTCGGGGTAGAGATATGCCTTTGTGTTTGACCTGACTTCACGGGGGCTGAGAAACTGCGACATATACATGTCGCGGGCCTCGGAAGCCCTCAGTTCAACTTCCGAAGGTGCTGTCACCTCGATGGTGACTATATGTGAACGGGATTTATCCATGTGTCAAAGTTTGGGATTGATAATATCGGCGTACTCATCGAAATGGGCAGCCAGCACGTTGTTGATGTAAGCCTTCACGGAGCATACACGCCCTTTCTGTCGGCAGAAAAGTATCTTCCGGATTTTCCAGATAAAATCAGGATCAATCTCGGTAGGCGTGAATTTCTCTTCGGGAGCCATGTATGCCATGTTCCTCACAAACCTGTCCATGTATTCTTTCTCCCTATCTGACTCTGATGACGGGGCTGCCTTGACCGGCATGGGCTTGGACTGTGTCTGTGGTTGTTTCGGCTGTTGCGGGGGTGGCACCGAATTATCCTGCGGTTGCTCCACGGGCTGTTTCAGCGTTGACAGCGAGGAGGACTCCTCGCGGAATGACCTGATGAACTCATCGGGGTCGATGTCTGACTCATATACCTTTCCCATGGATGTCAGAGCTTGAGTATGCCGAGCAGTTCATCGGTAAGTTCAGGCAGGCGCGTTCCCTTGAGCAGCGTCTTGTCAGGCGGCATGACTGTTGAGCGGAACACGGCGCGGTCGAGGGTCTTTGACCCCTCGCGGCGGTATTTCTTTGTGTCAGGGATTTTGGTCTGCATGGTCTGCAAGCCGTATTCCTCAAAGACAGCCTCGTACTGGTCGTAGAGGTCGGTCTTCTCGCGGGCATCGACAAGATTCCAGAGCATATACATCTCCTTTACCTGCGTGCGCCCGGTCGTGAGCCATTCCTGAATTTTGAGGGCGAAGGCAAGGGAGCTTTCAAGTATCACCTTGTCGGCGGCGATGGGCACGATGACCGTATCCATGCAGTTGAGTATGTTGACCACGCCACGGTTATTGACCGTGCCGGGCAGGTCGAAGAAAACGATGTCGATCTCATTGCCGGCCTCTATGATGTCGCGCACCTTCTGCATCGCTTCCTCCGGCTTGGCGGTAAGAAGCGGGTAAGGCGTGAGCTTTGTCTGCCTGAGATTGTCGGAAAACAGTTTCTTGAAACGGGGGCTGCACTCGATGAGGTCTTTGTCGCGCTGCCTCATCTCCTCGATGCTGTACTGCGGATAGTCGCAGTCAACGACAAGGATTTTCAGCCCCTTCTGATAGTAGAGGTAACTCGCCGCGAGTACGGTCAGAGTGGTCTTGCCTGCTCCACCTTTCTGGGTGGAGAAAGCGACAAATTTAGGGTCTGTCATAAAAAATTTGGATTGTTTGGAAAAAGTGGTGATTGCACAGCGATGGCCGTCAGCGTATCTCCTGACACGGGAAACCGGGCTTTCTCCCGACAGGGAACTCGGCGGCTAATCAGTGCGTGGGGTTGGGATTTTGTCAGTCATTTGTAAACGGGTTTAATTGTGGATAAATAGTGGTGGTACTCTCTCGGCTATGCAGCCATAGGGCCATATAGCCATAGGTAGGTAGATTGTTGGAAATATTCTTTGCCACGGAGCAACTTCGCTTTATATAAAGGTCGTCACATAGCCGTTCAGGAACAAATCTCTATACAAAATCAATCAATTAGATTGTTCGGAAGGGCGATTGTCAGACCAATAGGCAGCATCATTGCCGTATGGATTTGAAAATTCCTTTGAGGTCGGGTAGCGTGACAGCAGTTCAGGCGGACAGTGCATAATATAGGAATGAAATTGACTTCCGTGAAGGCTATCCTGCGGCCTAACCTCTACACAAAGAAACAAAATATTTAGCGATTTGTCAAGTCACCAAAAGAGCGAGATTGCTGGAATTTAGTGGTTTGTCCGCCTATGTCCGGATTTGCCGGGATATGCCGCTGAAAACCGGCTGAATTTTTAACAAAAAAATTTTCAAGTTACTTGGTTTATTGCCTCCGACCAGTACAGGAGCGACAATTTTTCATCATAGTATTCCTGATTTTTTCTTTCATCGTTAGGAATTGCGCCGGATTTTTTGTAAATTTAGGTAAGCAGAACGGAGCAGCAGGCCACTTGCAGCCATGAATGGAGAGGTTAGTACACCATTAGTACACCTTTTAATGATAACCGGGCATCATTAACAGCATAACCTCCCATTTCATAGTATGGAGAATGTTCACATGAACATAGCAAGGTGTCTTTTCGGGGTCCGAAAAGGTTTTGGGGAACCGGCGTCCCACCAAAACGACCTTGCTATGTTGGATATTTCTCCAAAGTCGAATATCCCTCGATGAAACTGCCGTTGGCACAGGCTCCGCGATGCCCTCACCACACTTAATCCACTTTTTTATGACTGATTTCACCAAAGGCGGACGACCGCCACTGATCGACCGATGCGACCACTGCGTCAAAGTCCGGTTCAACAACGCAGAATGGGATGAGCTTACCCGTATGATGGAGAGAGCCGACACCACCGTAAAGGCCACTTTCATCAAGCAGCTCATCTTCGGCAAGCCATTCAAGGTTCTGACAACAGACAAAAATCTGTCGGTTTACTGCGCCAAGCTATCCGAGTTCTTCGCCCAGTACCGCATGATCGGTGTCAATTACGACCTCGTTGTGAAGACCCTCCGGGAAAATTTCACCGAAAAGAAAGCGATGACACTTCTCTACAAATTGGAGAAGGCGACGCTTGATTTGGTACGGCTGACAACTGACGTGATGTCGTTGTCGGAGAAATTCGACGAGCGATGGTTGCAAAAATCTCGATAGGCTCATCGCTCTACGGTGCCCTCTGCTACAACGGGGAGAAGGTGAACAAGGAGAACGGACGCATCTTAGGCTCGAACAAAATCATCATTCCTGCTGACGGCAAAGCCGACATAGGGCAGATGGCTGACAATTTCCGGCTTTTCATGCCTAAGATGGGCAAGACCAAGAAGCCTGTCCTGCATATCTCGCTCAATCCGCATCCTGACGACAGACTTTCCGACCAAGACTTTGAGATACTCGCCCGCGAGTACCTTGACAAACTCGGCTTTGGAGAGCAGCCTTTCGTAATTTATAAGCATGAGGATATAGACCGCCACCATATCCACATCGTGACGGTCAATGTCAACGAGGAAGGCAAGCGGCTCAATCAGGATTTTCTCTACCGGCGCAGCAAGAAAATCACGACCGAACTTGAAGAAAAGTATAATCTTCACAAGGCGCAACGTGAGAAAATCACCCCCGATATGCCCATATGCAAGGTTGACCCCAACGGCGACATCAAGCGACAGGTCGCCAATACGGTCAAGATGGTAGGTATGCGCTACAAGTTCCAGACTCTCGGCGAATACAACGCCATACTCTCCTTATATAATGTTAAGGCGGAGCAGACCGACGGACGTGTGAACGGACGCGAGTATCACGGATTGGTTTATTTTGCAACCGATGACAACGGCAATGTAATCGCCACGCCACTCAAAGCCTCGCGTCTCGGCAAGTTCGCAAGCCGCGCCGCGATAGATGGACGGTTTGAACGGGCAAAGGAGAAGATTGATGTTACTCCGACCAGACGCAGGGTTGCCGATGCTCTCAATCAGACTTCGGTCAAAGATGATTTCGTTTCCAGACTCAAAGAACGTAACATTGATGTTGTTTTCCGCTATACCAATGAGGGGCGTATCTACGGCGCCACATTCGTTGACCATGACACCATGACCGCTTTGAATGGCTCACGCCTCGGCAGGGAGTTTTCGGCAAACGCTCTCAATGCACGCTTCAATCATCAGGGCCAACCAACACAGGAGGCTACCGCGACAGCAGCCGTGCCTGTCGTTCCGGCTCCCGACAACGCCACACAGGGGCAGACCGCATCCGGGCCGTCAGCCGGAGCCTCGCCAGCCCCGACTTCCGCGACAAGTCAGACGGCACCAAGCGAAAGCGGCGATTATGACTTCACATTGCCGGGCCTCGACCTGTTCCAGCCGGGACAGTCCTTCAACCCCGACGAGGAAGAGTTCCGCCGCCGTATGCAGCGCAAGAAAAAACGCGGGCATCGCCCGAAATTTTAACTCCAAACACTTTTTATTATGAGCCAACAAGAGGATGACCTCAGAGCGTTGGCGAAGATCATGGATTTCCTGCGGGCCGTGAGCATTGTCCTTGTGGCAGCCAACCTGTACTGGTTTACCCGCGTGGAAACCGTCGATAGCGGCTGGTTTTACTCCACCGTCCACAAGATCTGCGCCAACTTCGACCGCACCTGCGGACTTTTCAGCACCACCTTCAACGCCAAACTTTTCGCCCTTATGCTCCTCGCCCTCTCATGCTTCGGCACAAAGGGGGTGAAGAACGAGAAGATAACGTGGCGGCACATCAGCATAGCCGTAGCCGCCGGCGCGGTGCTTTTCCTTCTCAACTGGTGGATGCCCGCTGTCGGCTGGCGCTACACCTACATCGTCACCACCGTGAGCGGATATGTGTGCCTTCTGATGGGAGGGATATGGATAGGGCGGCGCCTGAAGAACAACATGATGGACGACCGCTTCAACGACGAGAACGAGAGCTTCATGCAGGAAACACGCCTGCTGGAGAACGAGTACTCGGTAAACCTGCCGACTAAATTCTACTGCGGGAAGAAAATGCGGCGCGGCTGGATAAATGTCGTCAACCCGTTTCGAGCGACAATCGTGCTCGGCACTCCCGGCTCAGGCAAGTCGTATGCGGTTATCAATTCCTTCATCAAACAACAGATAGAGAAGGGATTTGCGGCGTACATCTACGATTTCAAGTACCCGGATTTATCCACCATCGCATACAATCATCTCCTGATGCACCGCGACGGGTACGGCAAGGTAAAGCCGAAATTCTATGTGATAAATTTCGATGACCCGGAGCGAAGTCACCGGTGCAACCCCATACACCCGGCCTTCATGACGGATATAGCCGACGCTTACGAGAGCAGCTATACCATAATGATGAACTTAAACCGAAACTGGGTGCAGAAACAGGGTGACTTTTTTGTTGAGTCACCGATTGTGCTGTTCGCCGCGATAATCTACTTCCTGAAGATTTACAAGGATGGTATATATTGCACCTTCCCACACGCGATTGAGTTGCTCAACCGCCGATACGAGGACTTGTTTCCAATCCTCACCAGTTATCCTGAACTTGAAAATTACCTTTCTCCGTTCATGGACGCATGGCAGGGTGGCGCGGCGGAGCAGTTGATGGGGCAGATAGCATCGGCCAAAATCCCGCTTTCACGCATGATTTCCCCACAGCTATACTGGGTTATGACCGGCGACGATTTCACGCTCGACATAAATAATCCGCAGGAACCGAAAATACTGTGCGTCGGCAACAACCCCGACCGCCAGAACATCTACGGCGCGGCACTCGGACTTTACAATTCCCGCATCGTCAAGATTATCAACAAAAAGGGGATGCTTAAATCCGGCGTGCTGATAGACGAGTTGCCCACCATATACTTCAAGGGGCTGGATCAGCTTATCGCAACGGCGCGAAGCAACAAGGTTGCGGTGTGCCTCGGTTTTCAGGACTTCTCCCAACTGAAGCGCGACTACGGCGACAAGGAGGCGGCCGTTGTGATGAACACCGTCGGCAACATCTTCTCCGGGCAGGTGGTGGGTGAAACCGCCAAGACACTTTCGGAGCGTTTCGGGAAAGTGCTTCAGAAGCGTCAGTCAATCTCAATCAACCGTCAGGATGTCAGCCACTCGTTCAACACGCAGATGGACTCCCTCATACCTCCGAGCAAAATCTCCACTCTGACGCAGGGTATGTTTGTCGGGGCTGTATGCGACAACATCGACGAGCGCATAGACCAGAAGATTTTTCATGCCGAGATAGTCATCGACAGCAAGAAAGTCAACGCCGAGATGCAACGCTACAAGCCTATACCGCTGCTTACCGACTTCGGCGACGACACTCCCGACAAGACCCGCATGAAAGAGATTATCCAGCGCAACTATGAGAAAGTGAAGGCGGATGTAATCCAACTCATCGAGGACGAGAAAGCCCGCATCCTCGCCAATCCGAAACTGAGACACCTCTTCATGCCCAAATAATCACCACCACTAAATTTATCCACAATCATGTTAGAAACTGACCGAAGTCTAAACGACTTCAACTACTACTATTACTACTTGTTGCAATACCTCCGTATCAACAAGTACGAGGTCGATGCCGACCATCCCCAGTTACAGGCCAACTCCATCGCCGCACTCGATGCGTTTGAGGACGCAAGGCGCAATGGCGCCTCTGTCACGGCGGCAGAGGAGGAAGCCATAAGGGTGCTTTTCACAAACATAGGTGAATCAGAGTACAATATGGTTTCCGAACTGATCCTTGAGAACTTCGGCGATACCATAGACCTCGACCGTACCGAGGCGGTGGAATACTGGACCAGTCAGGTGATGACAGATATTCCCGACCTCTTTGACGGTTTCGACCGTATGGCAATCGGTCTGGATCCACTCGAGCTCTCCATCATGGAGAATGAGATTGTAGGCAAAATCGTAATCTACCTTTCCGACAATGGTCTACAATAAGTTACAGACCATGCGTGACAATATAGAGGCGATACACACTGCCTTTCGCCTCGGTGTTGAGAAGCGACCGCCTAACGCCGATGAACGGGAGATTCTGGGCAGGTATGCCGGTTTCGGTGGACTGAAATGTATCCTCAACGACGCGGACGAGCTTGCCGATGCCGCCAAGTGGAGCAAATCTGACATTGAGTTATTCGCCCCGACAATCGAACTGCGGAGGCTGATACACGACTACTCCAAGAATGACAGGGAGTTTGCAGCTTATATGGACTCGCTTAAAGCGTCGGTGCTGACGGCGTTCTACACACCTCAGCCTGTCATTGACGCGCTTGCGGACTCCCTGAAATCAAATGGCGTGGAGATACGCCGTTTCCTTGAACCCTCCGCCGGGCAGGGCGCTTTCATTGACTCGTTCCTCAGAAATGACCTTTATCCGGGTACGGAGGCTATGGCTTTCGAGAAGGATTTGCTCACGGGCAAGATCCTGTCGGCACTGCATCCGTCCATAACCACCGAGATAAAGGGATTTGAGAAGATAGACACTGACTTTGAGGGTTATTTCGATGTGGCTGCCTCCAATATCCCTTTCGGCGATTTTGCCGTCGCCGACCCCCGGTATGCCACGAGCAAGGAGATAGCCTACCGGCAATCGACAAAGACGCTGCACAATTACTTCTTCCTCAAAGCGCTTGATGTTGTCAGGGAGGGTGGTCTGGTGGCGTTCATCACATCGCAGGGTGTCATGAATTCCGCCTCGCCGTTCGTCCGTATGCAGATGATGAGAAGCGCAGACCTTGTGTGTGCTTTCCGTCTGCCCAACAACACTTTCTCCGACAATGCCGGGACTGACGCTGGCAGCGACCTCATAATATTGCAGAAGCACACGGGCAAGAAAGCGTTGTCGGCTGATGAGGAATTTTTCGTCCAGTCGATTGTTGACCGTGACACCAAAGCACCGACCAACAAATATTTTGCGGCATTTCCGCAGAATGTCATCTGCACCGAGGCGAAAATCGGCACCGACCCATACGGCAAACCGGCCATCCTGTATAAGCATGAGGGCGGCGTTGACGGCATTGCCCATGACCTGCGCAATGCCCTCGGTGAGTCGCTGAAATTGCGGCTCAACTTGAAACTGTATAATTCCAAAGGGATAAAACCGCCTCCGCCTGAACCTTCATCGCCTGAGCCAGTCAAGCGCAACCCAGAGAATAAGGTTGAAAAGCCGAAACGTGTCGTCGAAACACCGTTGATGCAACAGTACACCGAGATGAAGAAACGGCATCCGGACGCGATATTGCTGTTCCGTGTGGGCGACTTCTATGAGATGTTCGGCAAGGATGCTGTGAAAGCGTCCGAGATACTGAAGATAACGCTGACCAGAAGGCGCAACGGCAGAGCCGGGAGCATCGAGCTTGCCGGATTCCCGCACCATGCGCTCGACACCTACCTGCCCAAGCTCGTCAGGGCCGGGCAGCGCGTGGCGATATGTGAGCAGCTGGAGGACCCCAAGCAGAGAAAGAAAGAGGAAATGACTCCGACGGAGATACTCACCCCTCCGCCAAAGGGTGAACCGAAGGTTGAGCCGGACCCCGCTCCTTTGCCTGTCGAACCTGCACCTGTCGAACCTGCACCTGCCGAACCTGTGAAGGAGATTGAGACTGACGGGGGCCCGGATTACAGCGACAACCCCGACCCCCGGTTGTTCGCCTACAATCTTTTCGGTGAACTGGAGCCTATCGAAAAGCCCAAGCGTCAGCCCAGACAGCCCAAGCAGGAGGAAGTGAAGCCGAAACCGACACCAAAGGTCGAGATTTCAGATGCCACCGCCAAAAAATTCCGTCCCCTCTCCGACAAGGAACTGGAGTTCTACGGCTCCCTGAACTGGGAGGACAACCCGCCCATCAACGGCTTCTATGAAACGATGATGAGCATAGCCCATCGACAGATGGCGGAGATGGAGGCTGAACGGCAGGCGGCGCAGAAAGCGGCGGCAGTCGATAATGCCGGATTTTCATCGGAGATTCTAACTGAAGATGGAACCACCATTGAGAAAACTGAAGGCTATTTCATTCCACAACCAAGAATGGCGACAGCAGAAAAGCCTGAGACAGAGGAAAAAGATATGTCGCCGCGTCCATTCTCGGAGGATATACAGTTCTTCCACCACAACGGCTCAATGGTTGTCGATAAGGGTCAGATTGGTTTTCTCTCGGAGGTCAGGAAATCCGGCGCAACATTTACCCCTCTGGTACTCAAACCGGAGCAGGAGAAACGCGCCATGCTATACGTCACCATGTCGGAAACGTATCAGCAACTCTATCACTACGAGGCTGAGACACATGAGGCAAGTGCCGAACTGCGTCAGCATCTGAATGACTACTACGATGAGTTTGTTGACAGATACGGCAGCCTCAACGAGAAACAGAACGCCAAGTTCATCCTGATGGATGCCAACGGGCGTGATTCATTGGCTTTGGAGCGTGGAGAGAACGGTCGCTTTGTCAAGGCGGACATCTTCGACCATCCGGTGGCCTTCGCCGTTGACGAGGTGACATCGGTCGAGACCCCTATGGAGGCTCTCTCCGCATCGCTCAATAAATATGGAAAGGTTGACCTCGAATACATGGGCAATCTGGTGGATATGGAGCAGGACGCGCTGGTTGACAGCCTCGCAGGACACATATATTATAATCCGCTCGTCAGCAACTATGAGATTGCCGACCGCTTCATCGCGGGTAATGTGGTGCAGAAAGCGGAGGAAGTCAAGGCATGGATAGACCGCGAGGAAGAACGTATAAAGGATTTCCCCGGCTTTGACGGCGTTGAGCCGTTCATTGATATGTCAAGGGTGTCATTAAAGGCTTTGGAGGAAGCCCGGCCCCGCCGCATCACTTTCGACGAGCTTGACTTCAACTTCGGTGAGCGTTGGATACCGACCGGGATTTACTCGGCATATATGAGCAACCTCTACGCGACTGATGTGAAAATCGTGTATTCGCCCTCCATGGACGAGTATTCAGCCAACGCGGAGAGAAAGAACATGAAGATATGGGAGGAATTCTGCGTCCGGGGCCATTACCGCACCTACGACGGAATGAGCCTCCTGAAACACGCGCTCCACAATACCGTGCCCGACATAAAGAAGTCAATCGGCAAGGACGAGAACGGCAACGACATCAAGGTGCCCGACGCCGAGGCGATACAGCTTGCCAACGCCAAGATTGACGAGATACGCAACGGCTTCACCGATTGGCTGGAGGAGCAAAGCCCGGAGTTCAAGGAACGGCTTGTTGACCTCTATAACGACAAGTTCAACTGCTTCGTGCGCCCCAAGTACGACGGCTCCCACCAGACATTCCCCGACCTCAACCTGAAACTGCTGGGCGACCGCTATGGGATAAGCTCCATATACCAGTCGCAGAAGGACTGTGTCTGGATGCTGAAACAGAACGGCGGGGGTATCTGCGACCACGAGGTCGGCACAGGTAAAACGCTGATAATGTGCATGGCAGCGCATGAGATGAAGCGGTTGGGATTGGCCTACAAGCCGATGATCATAGGACTGAAAGCCAACGTAGCCGAGATTGCCATGACCTACCAGACGGCGTATCCTAACGCCCGCATCCTGTTCGCCGACGCCAAGAGTTTCTCTGCGGAGAACCGTGTCAATTTCTTCAACCAGATAAGGAACAATGACTATGACTGCGTGATAATGTCGCATGACCAGTTCGGCAAGATACCGCAGTCGCCGGAGATCCAGCAGGAAATATTGCAGGCAGAACTTGACACCGTGGAGGAGAACCTTGAGGTTGTCAAGCAGCAGGGGAAGGATGTGTCGCGCGGTATGCTCAAGGGGCTTATCAAGCGCAAGGAGAACCTGACGGCGAAACTCGCCACGTTGCAGTACCAGATGGAGCAGAGCAAGGACCGGATGGTTGACTTCAAGCAGATGGGCATCGACCATATCTTCGTGGACGAGTCGCACCAGTTCAAGAACCTGATGTTCAATACCCGGCATGACCGTGTGGCGGGATTAGGCAATTCGGAAGGCTCACAGCGTGCGCTCAATCTTCTCTACGCCATACGCACCATTCAGGAGCGGACGGGCAAGGACTTAGGTGCCACTTTTCTTAGCGGCACCACAATCTCCAATTCGCTTACTGAACTGTATCTACTGTTCAAGTATCTCCGTCCGAAAGAGCTTGAAAGACAGGATATTCGTTGCTTCGATGCGTGGGCGGCTATCTTCGCCAAGAAGACAACCGACTACGAGTTCAACGTGACAAACAGCATTGTCAGCAAGGAGCGTTTCAGATATTTCATAAAGGTTCCGGAACTGGCGGCTTTCTACAATGAGATAACCGACTACCGTACCGCCGAGGATGTCGGCGTTGACCGCCCGGCAAAGAATGAGATACTGCACAATATCCCGCCGACTCCACAGCAGGAGGAATTTATCCAGAAGCTGATGGAGTTTGCAAAGAGTGGCGATGCCACTATATTGGGGCGTGAACCGTTGTCGGAAACCGAGGAAAAGGCGAAGATGCTCATCGCAACCGACTATGCCCGGAAGATGGCGCTGGATATGCGCATGATTTCTCCGACGTATGAAGATGACCAGAACAACAAAGCCTCCCACTGCGCCAAGATGATTGCGGAGTATTACCGGAAGTATGACGCGCAACGTGGCACTCAGTTTGTTTTCAGCGACCTCGGCACCTACCGCCCCGGCGAATGGAATGTGTATTCCGAAATCAAGCGCAAGCTGATTGAGGACTACGGCATACCCCCGCATGAGATACGCTTTATCCAAGAGTGCAAGACGGAGCGGTCACGAAAGGCTGTCATACAGGCGATGAACGACGGCGATGTGCGTGTGCTTTTCGGCTCGACGAGTATGCTCGGAACAGGTGTAAACGCCCAGAAAAGAGCGGTTTGCATCCATCATCTCGATTGCCCGTGGCGACCGTCGGACCTCACACAACGCGATGGCAGGGCAATCCGCGCCGGCAATGAAATAGCCAAGTTATACGCTGACAACAAGGTCGATGTGATTATCTATGCCGTGGAGAAGTCTTTGGACTCCTATAAGTTCAATCTCCTCCATTGCAAGGCCACTTTCATCGACCAGCTCAAAAGCGGTGCATTAGGGGCGCGAACCATTGACGAGGGTTCTATGGACGAGAAGAACGGAATGAATTTCTCGGAGTATATGGCTATCCTCTCCGGCAACACCGACCTTCTGGAGAAGGCGAAACTCGAAAAGCGCGTAGCCGCGTTGGAGAGTGAGCGCAAATCGTTCAACAAGGGGCGTGGCGACAGCGAGTTCAGGCTCCAGACCATCACCCACGACATCGCCAACAAAGAGGCGGCGATCGAGCGAATGAAAGCGGACTGGGAGCGTTACGACAAGGTTGTGCAGCGTGACAATGAGGGCAACCCTATTAACAATCTCACGATTGACACCTGCAACCTTTCCGATGAAAAGAACATGGGTATCCACCTGCAAGGGCTAGCACAGCGCACGGATACCCACGGGCTGTATCAGCGTATCGGCGAGGTTTACGGCTTCCCGATCAGCATTATCTCCGAAAGAGTATTGGCTGACGGGGTTGAAAAGGTGCAGAACCGCTTTGTTGTCGAAGGCAACTACAAATATAAGTACAACAACGGTCAGTTGGCAATGGCTGACACCCATGCCGCCTGCATGAACTTTGTCAACGCTCTGGAGAAAATCCCCGGCATAATCGCCCAATACGAGGAACGCACCGCCAAGCTGAAAGCCGATGTTCCAATCCTCGAAGGCATCATGGCTAAGACATGGGGTAAGGAAGATGAGCTGAAACAACTCAAATCCGAACTTGCCGCCCTCGACCGCAAAATCGCCGCTGAACTCGCGCCTAAACATGACGAGAAAGACGGAGAAGAAGTCAAGCCCGACACCCAACTGCAACCGGGCAAAGTCATCGAGGCTACACCATCTTCCCAATCTCAATCCACCGATGATAAAAAGTCAATGGTGGCAGAGCCAATAGCACAATACAAATTGATAAGGGCTACCTGTAATACTCAAATACGTCATTCTGGCATCTGAGTTTTTCGCACGGATATATGCAAACGCCATATGTCCGTGCTTTCTTTTAGTGGATATTATTTTGTGGTCTAATAAATTTAGACTAACTTTGCATATCTTAAAACTATGTAACAATGGAACAACTTACCAAGCGTGAAGAAGAAGTGATGAACAAGTTTTGGGAGAAAGGCGAAGCTACCGTTAAGGAGATTATAGCCACTTATCCCGAACCTCGTCCAAGTCGGACAGCCATATCTACATTTGTGAAGTTTCTTGTCGAGAAAGGCTTTTTAGGGCATAAGCCGGCAGGGAACAACGGTTTTATATACTACCCACTCATAGAACGGGATGAGTATTGTGGCAACAACCTGAAGAATGTCGTACAGAGATATTTTAATAACTCTATTCGTGGTGTGATAAGCACTCTTGTAAGAGATAGGAAAATGTCGGATGATGAAGTTAGGGAGTTGATAAATCAGGTAATTGAAGGAAATCGCCAACAATAAGATTGAAAAGATATGGGTAATAATTTATTAGAGCAATGCCATAAGATTAAGGAAGAATTTTCCAATGAAACCACCTTTCATTTGGGAATTGAAAACTTATTGTCTTTGCGTACCCAGTTATTCGATATCTTAGTGCAGTTCAAAGTGGAATTATGCCGTGCTGATTTCAATGCTATCCCATTCATTGAAGAGGACGGTTTTCACAGCAAGACAATTGCCTATTCCATCTGGCATATATTCCGTATCGAGGATATTGTTATCCATACTTTAATCAACAAGGACGATCAGATATTCTTTTCAGGGGATTATAAAAACTCGATTGGCTCTCCAATTATCACGACTGGTAACGAGCTTGAAAAACAGGAAATATCAGATTTCTCTAAAACATTGAATTTAGATGCGCTATATGAATATGCTGAATCTGTAAAAGACAATACCAACCTATTGTTGAAAAAGCTTTCTTTTTGCGATTTGGAACGCAGAATGACTGATGAAGATAGGGAAAACCTCAAATCACTTCATGTTGTGAGCGACTCTGAAAATGCCCGGTGGTTGATAGATTACTGGTGTGGTGAAAATATCCGAGGTCTTATAATGATGCCGTTCTCCGAACATTGGTTGGCTCATATTTATGCGAGTTGGAAAATTAAATGCGCATTAAAAAGAATATCAAACAACTAAATATATGAATATGGAACAAAAATTTTGTCAAAGTTGCGGTATGCCATTAACTGACAACGATAAGGGAATAAATGCGGATGGCAGCTGTAATGATGATTATTGCAACTATTGTTACATGGATGGCCGGTTCACGCAGGACTTTACAATGGAGCAGATGATTGAGCATTGCGCCCGGTTCACCGATGATATAAACAAGTGGTCCGGAGAAAATATGACCGTGGAACAGGCTAAAGAGATGATGCGCCAATTCTATCCCAACCTCAAACGCTGGAAAAAATAAATATGAGATATTGTTGTACGGTTTTATCCGTGTCAGATATAAGCAAAGCCCGAAGTTTCTACGAAAACATATTCGGGTTGGAAGTCTGTCAAAATTATGGACGAAATATCCTGTTCTCCTGCGGTCTGGCTTTACAGCAGGATTTCGATTGGCTTATTGGCGTACCCAAAGAAAAAGTTCATAAAAAGTCAAACAATGTTGAAATCGTCTTTGAGGAACGTGATTTTGATGGCTTTCTGCAAAAGCTGAAAGGCAATTCGTCAATCGCATTCTTAGGTGAAGTCGTTGACCATGATTGGGGACAGCGAGTAATCCGCTTTTATGATTTGGACGGGCATCTAATAGAAGTCGGTGAGGAAATGAAAATGGTCATAGAGAGATTCATTTCTAATGGAATGACTTTGGAAGAAGTTTCCAAGAGAATGGATGTTTCTGTCGATGACCTGCAAAAACTATTGAATTAAACCCTATAAATATGGATATACAACGTATAATCGGCTTGGTCAAAGAGACTAAGGCGATAATCACAAACAGGGAAATGGCAGCCCATGTGAAAGAAAAAGGAGTAGCCGATTACGTTACTCAAGTGGATGTCGCCATTCAGGATTTCTTGAAGAAGGCATTACATACACTTGCGCCGGACATACAGTTTCTCGGAGAGGAAACCGGCTTACAGCGTATGGATACAGACAGCTACTGGATTCTTGACCCTGTTGACGGCACGACCAATCTCATGCACGACTATCGGCATAGTGTGGTGTCGTTAGCTCTTTGTCGTCAGAAAGAGATAGTAATGGGTATTGTCTATGATCCGTTTCACGATGAACTTTTTTCTGCTGTCAAGGGAGAAGGAAGTTTCTTGAACGGCAAGCCCATACACGTTTCCTCTGCCACAAAACTATCGGAAACCATTATAGGCATCGGTACAGCGAAAAGAGAGTTGGCGAAAGAAAACTTTGCCCGATTTCTGAAAGTTTACGAAAATTCCCAAGATGTCCGAAGACTTGGCTCAGCCGCTTTGGAGTTGGCATATACAGCCTGCGGCAGACAAGGCGGATATTTCGAGATATATTTGAATCCGTGGGATTATGCGGCAGGGATGCTTCTGGTACAAGAAGCCGGAGGAAAAGTGACTGATTGGAACGGGAATGCGCTTGACCCGGATAAAGGAAGTCAAGTTGTAGGAACAAATGGACAAGTTCACGAAGAAATACTCAGATTATTATGAATATAGAAGAAGTGTTGAAACAATTCGTTGGAGGTGAAACCGATCTGCGGTTTAATAACGTGGAGGTTATCCCCGAAGCGATACGTGCAATTATGATAAATGAGGTTGTCCCGTCACATTCGGAAGATGACTTCTATGGGAAACAAGACGCTGCGTATATGTCAACGACAATACAGTTGTTCCGAAAAGCAGGGATAGAGGTAGATTCTTTGCAGGATATTCTCAACAAGGGGATTTATATTACCAACGCTGTTAAAACACCCAAAACCGGATATGCCGTTTCAAAGGAAAGCATAGAGGAGAGTCTGCCATATCTGGAAAGAGAGCTTGCATTGTTTCCCAACGTCAAGGTTATAATGCTGATGGGGGATGTGGCAAAGAAAGCCTTTAATATGATTAGCAAGAAGGCAATCAAGAAAAATGCTGTCCCAAGCGTATCCACATACAAATTGCGTAAGACTGAGATTTTATATAACGGCATTCGCATCCTCCCCTCCTATATAATGACGGGGCAAAACATACTCATAGAGAAATCTAAGTTTGAAATGGCTTCTGAAGATATTTCCATAATGTATGGGTTGATAACGAAGCAGTAAAAATGATTTAATAAATTGATATATGGAACAAAAATTTTGTCAGAGTTGCGGGATGCCTCTTAATCCTGCCAATTCCGGAACTAATGCTGACGGCAGTATAAGTGAGGATTATTGTGGTTACTGTTACAAGGATGGAGTATTTCTCCAAGACTTCAATATGAGCCAGATGATTGAATTTTGTGTGCAGTTTACCGACCAGATAAACAAGGAAACAGGCTGGAATCTCACTCCGGAACAGGCAAAGGCTCAAATGCGTAAGGTTTTCCCAACGCTCAAACGCTGGAAAGAAAAAGACAAAAGAAGCCTTGTAGAAAAAGCTGTCAACTTACTTGCACAATGCAATGAGGTCACTCTTGCCACTATAAATGAGGATGGGTTTCCACGCCCTGTGCCAATCAAAAAAATTAAGACCAACGGGTGTAACGAGATTTGGATGGCAACTGATGCCGCATCCGTGAAAATAAATGACCTCAAGGCAAATCCCAAAGCCGGCGTAAGCTATTATTTTTATGGCGACAGTGTTGCTCTGCGTGGCATTGCGGAAATTGTCAGCGATGATAAAATCCGAAAAAAGATGTGGCAGGAGTGGCTGATAAATCATTTCTCCGGAGGTGCTACCGATCCGAACTATGCTCTAATCAAGTTTATAGGCGAGGACGCAACCATATATATTGATGGCGATTTTGCGCACGAGAAAATATAAATATTCCGTAGGCTTTAATGTCCATTTTTTACTATCGGAATAAATAGCCTTGTTATAATTTTGCAGGATGCAAACATTCAAGATCATACATCCCTCTCCTGCGCTGAAACCGTTTGTGCGGTATTATTGGGTATTGCAGGATAGTTCACCCGGCATGGTGTCGCAGCGCACTTTGCCGACGGGGTGTATGTCGCTTGTATTTCATCGTGGTGAAAGACTGAAAGTTGTAAGTCAGAATGACTTACAGCCACGCTGTTTTATAAGTGGACAAGAAACCAGCTTTACAGATGTCATTTCCACGGGAAACATCGAAATGATAGTGACTGTGTTTCAACCACACACGGCAAAGATGTTTTTTCATATCCCCGTCAGTCTGTTTTGCGATAGGAACATTTCCATATATGATATGGAGGACATTGAGTTGCAGGATTTGGCAGGGAAAATGGGTGATGCCGACAATCTTGAAAAAGCCGTTACTTTAATTGAAAATTTCCTATTAAACCGCGCACTACAGGGGAATAGCTACAATATACCGAGGCTTTCCAACGTGGTGCGTCACATAAGCAATTCTGTCCAGACAAACATCAAGGGACTTGCTGACATAGCGTGCCTGAGTGAAAAGCAATTTTGCCGTGTCTTTTCAGAACATATCGGGACTACCCCAAAGGATTTCCTGCGCATCATCAGATTGCAACGCACCTTATCCATTTTACAGCATAATCCGAAAGTTGGTTTTGCTCAACTATCATACGAATGTGGTTATACAGACCAATCACACATGATAAAGGAATTCCGCTTATTCACCGGTTACACCCCAAAGGAGTACATATCCCGATACGCTCCTGTTTCCGACTATTTTACGTTCTGAAAATTACGCTAATATGGATTCCGATTTGGTTGTCACCAAATTTTTTTATAATTTTGTCACCACTTAGTGACATTAACCAAAATGGAATTAAAAGAAACAGAAAAGAGACTGCTTGAAGCAGTGAGCTATATCATAGAGAATGACGGATTTACCAAAATCGGGGTAAACCGCATCGCCAGCCGAGCCGGATGCGATAAAGTTTTGATTTATCGCTATTTTGGCGGCTTGGATGGTCTGCTTGTCGAATGGGCAAAACGGCACGACTATTATTCATTTGCCTATTTGGAGTTCATAGATACCATCAAACAGTCCGAAAAGGAGGATATCAGGCAGATTGTCAAAGACGTGCTTTTTAAGCAACTTCATTATCTGAAGGAGAATGTTCTCATGCAGCAACTTCTGGTATGGGAATTATCCGGTCATTCATCGTTCAAGGGAATCCTCGAAGAAAGGGAACGCATCGGCTACAAATTGCAGGAAGAATTAAACAAAAGTCTGGATATTGGTAACGACAACGATATGTCTGTTGCTATAATCATATCCGCAATCAATTACATTGTACTTTTCACAAGGCAGTACCACAAACTGAACGGCATAGATTTCAGCAAGCCGGAAGCGTGGAACAGAATGGAAACAATGATTTCCAAGTATGTTGATTTCATCTTTGACAACAGCAAACTATGAAACATATTATCGTAATAGCACTGACGCTGTTTCTTGCAGTCTTTGTTATGACGCAGGAAAGGAATTACATTTCTACTTGCGGCAAGACAAAAACGTCTGTCAAATGGTCGGAGAAACACAAAGACGGGAAGATATATCTGAATACAGTTCAAGGAAACGAAAAGCATGAGTATATTTTGGACAATGGGTATAAGACCGAAAGTTGGAAAATAATCAATCCTGTTTCAAATACCAGCTTGACTGTCAGCTTAAAAAACGGCAAATATTCCATATTGGGCAAGTTCAACGGTAGAACAATCTCGAAGACGGTTAAAAGCAAAGGCAAACCGTGGTATCAAAATATAGCCTATAATGCGGGGCTGACCTTGAAAAACGGCAAGTCGTTGGAATATGAGTGTTTTCGCCCTGACAATATCAAACTCTACACCATGTCGGCTGTCAAGAAAGGTATTGAAAAATTTGACGGTAGGAACACCGTCAAAATAGAAGTAAGTCTGACCGGTTTTATGTCGGCATTCTGGAGCTGTGACTATTATTTTGACACGACTACCTTGATGTTTGTGGGCTACAAAGGTGTGAACGGTGGTCCGGGAACACCCGAAACAAAAATATCAATTTCAAGATGAGGACAATAATATTATATCGTTCGTCATACAAAGGCAATACGCTGAAGATTGCACAAAGCATGGCTGACGCACTGTCCGCCGAACTGGTATCGGTGGACAACACCTCCACAATAGACCTGTCGGGCTACGATTTGATTGGCTTCGGCTCCGCAATAAACTTTGCAGCTCACGATATCCGGCTTCAAAGATTTGTTTCGCAGCAAAATCTTGATAGAAAAAATGTGTTCATATTTTCCACCCGCTGCCGTCCATTCTTGGGGGCATATCATAAACCCCTGAAGAAAATCATCGAAAGAAAAGGCGGAATTATAGCCGGTGAGTTTTCTTGCCGTGGTTTTGACCGTACAGGTCCTTGGGTGCTGATGAATGGTTACAATAAAGCCAGACCGAATGAGCTTGATATGTTCAAGGCACGGCTGTTTGCAGAAGGACTCCACCGGAAACTGCATCCATTGGCTTCCGTTCACAGAAATCCGGTTATAGGATATTCGGACGGCATCCCGATACGCCATAATGGGGCAGATTTGGTTTTCGGTGACAAGGTAGTGTTTCTCAATGCCTCCTCATGCGTGAATTGTGGAAAATGTGTCAAAGTATGCCCGATGCACATCTTCACAAAAACGGATAAAGTATTGCCAACGGGTGAACTAAACTGTATCCAATGCCGGTTATGCGCTGACAAATGTCCGACTTCATCAATATGCATCAACGAGTCTTTCCTGAACGGCTTACGGATTGCATTCAGAGAATCTTTTAGCGACAAGTTACAGAAAAGTTATAATTCAGACGATAAAGGGCATTAAAATGTTCCCAAGGAATAGAATGTCCGGTTTTTACTATCATAGGCTGTCGTGTCGCTGTAACTTTGCAGCGTACTAATAAAATAACAATAAGTATGATTGCATTTTTTGAAATTCCCACCAATGACTTCGACAAGTCGGTGGCATTTTATCAGGCTCTCTTTGGTGAGGAGCTGGAGGTGTCGCAATTCGGCGACGAGAGAATGGCGTGTCTAATGAAAGACGGAAAAAGCGTGTGTTCTATCTCATCCGCGCCTTCGTTCCCCGGTTTTGCACCGTCCGAAGGAGGCGTACTGGTATATCTCAAAGCAAAGGACTTGGATGCCGATGTGAAAACGGCGATTGACAACGGCGCAACACTCGTCACTCCCAAGACCAAGATTCAAGTGGATAGCTGGGGCTATTTCGCCATCATCGCAGATCCTGTTGGTAACCGCATCGGACTTTATGGTAATAAGTGAAACATAAACAACTGTGGGAGTGGAGATAATCGTTTGGTTATCTCCATTACTATCATCAACAAAAGAAATTTTTTTGATTTTATTTTGTTGTCTAAAATATTTAGACTAACTTTGCGTTGTTAATATGTCTAATTTATTTAGACCATAAAAGGAATATGATATGAAACCATTAACAGAACGAGAGGAAGATGTGATGAACTACTTCTGGGACAGAGGTGCGCTTTCTGTCAGGGAGGTTGTTGAACTTCATAATGAGCCGCGTCCAAGTCGGACCACGGTAGCAACCTTTGTAAAGTTCCTTGAGCAAAAGGGGTATCTTGAACATCGGACTGAAAATAGTGGATTTGTATATATTCCAATAATACAACGTAATGAGTATTGCGGTCACAATCTACGCAGTGTTATAAGGAGATATTTTGACAATTCTATACATAATGTAGTGAATTTCCTTATTGACAATGAATATTGCAGCGATGAAGATGCAAAGGCTCTCATTGCACAAATTTCTAATCGCAAGAAAAAATAACTATGGCAGGCAGTTTATTGGCATATTCCCTTTTGGCAAGCACACTGTTAACTGTGGTGTGGGCCGTATATAAATGTACTCTTGCTAATGCGGGATGTTTTCGTTTCAACAGGATTTTTCTCTTGTTGAGCATAATCATAGCCTTTATTTTGCCTCCTTTTATTCTTAAACCCGAATGCATAGTTGATATAGAATCTGAGAATATTGTATTAGACCTCAATCCTACTGAAATTGTAAATGTAACTCAGACTGTAACGGAACATATAATGCCCGTCTGGAATTATATTGTCACTTTGTATTTGATTGGAATTGGTGCAATGATTATCTATTTCTTAGTGTCATTAGTACGATTATTGCTTTTCATTATACAGGGAGAGCATATCAAAAGTGATGGAAATCATATCGTATTGCATCGACATAATAACGTTGCTCCTTTTGCATGGGGCGGATATATAATGATGCCACGAAAAGACTGGTACGAATATGGGGCAATGATAGTTCGGCATGAGAAAGCTCATGTGGAATGTCACCACTGGGTTGATCTTATGATGTTGCAAGCTGCAATTATTGTAACATGGTACTGTCCTGCAATATGGCTTTTACGCAATGAACTTCATACTCTCCACGAATACGAAGCGGACAGCCGTGTGCTCGCTTCAGGTATTAAACGAGAGGATTATCAAATGTTTCTAATAAAAAAGACAGTTGGAGCAAGGTTCGCAACTCTTTCCAACTGTCTAAATCACAGTTCACTTAAAAAACGTATAACTATGATGTTATCAAGCAAACCGACAG